>BNJS01003610.1_pt1 | contig 218550 bp, 234 predicted proteins | sample 8540461 | NCBI WGS metagenome assembly BNJS01 (sample SAMD00202454, study PRJDB9452) | human saliva metagenome | isolation source: human saliva | place: Japan | reverse complement strand
TAATGACTTTTTCTATCTTGATTATACAATCTAATTGCACAATAAAAAAACTCATAAAATTTTCTAATAAAATAGAATTGAACGAACTAGTTACCAAAAAAGTTTTATGAGCTACCATCATTCTACCATAAACAAGAGTGAAAGTATTCTCATTTACTGTACTCAAGGCCTAAATTTTTCTCAAATTGCTAAGTTACCTCATCTTTATTAAACTAAATTATGAAATTCCCCAAGTGTTATATCCTTTATGCCTAACTTTCGGGGTACAGTCCAGTTCATACACATAGATCTTTTATCTCATAATCTCCCTGTTTCTTAATAGCGTATAAAAAAATCGTCATATGAATGCCCTTTTGTGTCAATCGTTGGCATAAATAGTTCGCTACTTTTACCTATTTAACAAAAGCCTTCGTAACCTAGTCAAATTATACCACAAAAAGAGAGCGTTTCCGCTCCCTTTACTACTCCGGTAATTCTATCTTCAAGCTCATATCCGTCAGTTGTAATACCTTCTGAACCGCAGCAAGAAAGGCTAGTCCATTATCCGATGGAGAATATTGGAAGGTAATATGGATGACTTTTTTGTCAAACTTATCACCGTATCGTGCCACATACTGCTTGCTTTCGAGGAAGTAGATATAGTTGTTCATTTTTTCCTGCAGAAGTTCCAAATGAACTGCTTCAATTTCTTCCTGCCACTCGAGAGGGTCTACTAGAAGAAGTTCCAAATGATTATCAACTGTACCAATTGCATCAAGTTCAGTTGGCTTTAATTTCGAAGATATAGCCTTTTGTACAAGAGATTTAAACTCTTTAACATCAAATAACTCACGTTTATCTTCTATATTTAGTAGAACAGCTTCAGGGTGATTACGTATGTAGTTTCTATCAATATCGTCTTGCTTTAGTGGCCAGTGCCCTGTTTCAGCATAAATCATGACTTCATATGCTCCCCTAGAAGATTCAAATGCTTTATCCATCAGTTCTTTAGTAATAGGATAGCGAACTTCTGGACCCATGGCTCCGCCAATTTCTTTAAAGAAGCTAATTTCGTAATAGCCGTCTGTCTCATATACAATAAATCCATTGCCTCTATGTACAATCGTATCCGATTGATTATAATCTTCTAACTCATCTTTCTTTGGCCAACGTTGATTTTCACAATAAAACATTACTTCTAAAGAATCTTTGTCTGATTTTGAAACACGTTCTGCTAATTCCTGGCTAATGGGAAAGTTAAGCACTTCTTTTCCTCTACTCCACAAAATCTGATAATCATTATTGTTTTTTAATATCGTACAATTTTTGTATTGCTGAATTTCTGTTGTCATACAAACACCTATTCAAATATCTTTCCTATTGTATAATCACCTGGTTTAAATTGATCTACAACTGCCTCTGGTATACCTCCCTTTGTAAAAACCTCCTGGTTCCCAAAGGTCTTGCCAAGCACCTGGCTCATTGCCTGATGGCATACGTAAATTTTTAGGGTGTTTAACATTAATAGTAAGAGGTGAATCACCTAAATACCCTCTATCTAAGCCTAGTAATTCCTCTAATACTCTCAGATTCCCATCTGATGCCAATACAGCTTTTATCATATATAAATTTTGGCATTACATAATGTCCCTTTTTCTGGTCCAATATTCCCACCAAATTCCATTACAGATTTATTAAATCCTTCTTTACTGATAACCTTTACAACTCCATCCTTAAACATATTTAGATGTGTCTCTATCTCTTGGTGTGAAAGATATCTGGAAGGATCTAAACGTTGACCCTTTTCTGTACTAATCAAACCATCAACGATTTTTCTAGACATATCTGCTCGCTGTATTTTTTCCAGCTCCATCTTAAAGTTTTTAATTTTTGAGTTGCTACTATTAATTACATCAATCCGAGTTCTCTTTGGAATTTCTACACTACCAACAAATTTACCATTCCCCTTACCAACAATGACTCCGCCATTTCTTTCGATATTATCAAGGATTGTTTGGCGTTTAATGGATAAACCATCTTTTGCAGTTGTATAATCCGGAATCCGAATTTTTCCAGTTTTATCTACACCGACCGCTTTTAATTGGATACGCTGAATTTCACCTGCCGCATTACGAGTCTCAACAGTTATTTTCGTTTCAACATCTTTGAAATTTGTCTTGAAGTTACCAATCTTTCTAGTTGAAAACTCTCTATAATTAGAAAAATTTTGTTCAGATAAGTTATTTTTCACCTTATTGAGACTAAACTTGCTGGCTGCTGAGGAGACCGTATAACCTCCTACGATATTCCCGATAAAGTTTGCGGTTTGGGCATCTTCCTCACTTCCACCTAGGAGCTTGGTCCCATGATAGGCAACCTGACCTGCTGTATAGGCACCGGCTTCCCCTATCGCAAACTGGGTCAAGCCCTTGACAACGCTCTGGGTCTGCCCTATGGGAATCATGATGGCACTCGCCGTCACAAAGACATTTCCAACATCATGATACAGCTTGTCATTCCCCATGAAAAGCGTATCTCGGATGAGATTATAGGATTTCGTATGGGCATCCCCTGCATTTCCAAGTTGGATGTTATGAATCCCTTCCGCTGCATTAGACGCCCCATAAGCAAACGATCCCAGTCCTGCGGTTAAGCCAGCCCCAAAAACCAAGGGGGTCGCAAAACCCATGCTTCCTACAATCGCAAGAATACTAAACGCAACGGTCATCACACCAATTGCCAGGTCTTTCCAACCGTTCTTGGCTCGATCCTCCGCAGCCAAGGCCTCAAAACGAGCCTTGTCTCTCTCCTGAGCAGCTTGTACGCGTTCAACACGACTCTCCATCTGCTTGGTCGCCTGTTGGTAGGCCATCGCAAAGCGTTGGACAGACTGGAGTTTAGCGAAATCACCCGACTGATAAGTCCCTACAGTCCGTGTCTTCCCTGCATGTTCTGCGATCAAGGCCTTGGTCGTGTTCAAGAGCTCAATCTCACTCTTTAGATTGTCCCGTGAACTCTTTAAATCACTATGAAGGGTTGTAAACACCTGACCCGGTAACTTTGCATGATTGCTTGAATCAATCTGGTAGTAACCATCCTTGTACAGTAGGAGGTTAGTTGAGTAGTCATTCATCAGGTTGACCAGAGTTTGAAGAAGAGTCCCATGCACCTCTACTAGGTAATTGCGCATACTCGAGATGGCCTGACCTTGGAGATTTTGATTGTTGATGAAGTCGCTCATAGCCTTATTTAGACTAGCGATGGCCTCTTCCCAAGCATTCATCGTCTTTTGACTCTCCACTTGAACAGAGGTAATATCATCAAATTTTATCTTGTAACTCATAGAACCTCCCTACTGCAAGCCAGAAAACATTGTTTGTCCCAATACAGTATCTGTACGGGCCAATTCTTTTCCTGTAGCTGACATCAAGGCGATGTCTGTTCCCAATAAGGATGTATAGCTCGTCATCAACTGATAGAGCTCATTGAATTGTTCCTGATACAAATCGAGCACCTTGGATTCCGATGTCGTGTTGAAGTTTGGCTTACTCACTCCAGCCAAACTAGCCTGAGCCTTGGTCAAACTACTGATGTGCGCGTTAAACAGAACCTCAGATAATTGAATCGTTCCATACATGACCTTACCCCTCCTTCGTATGTAGTAACTTCTCGATGAAATTTCCCAGATTGTTAATCTGACTTTGGCACCAACCAATAATGCCATGTTCTTCGTTCTTTTGATTTTCCAACCTAGTGATTTCATCACAGATGGCATCATAGAAGGTATTCATCTCCGTTTGAAAACTCGTGTAGTCACTGGAGAAGGTTTCCCACTGCTTGGTGAAATCATCCTTTTGTTTGCCTTGCCATTCTGGCTGAATATTTCGGTGCATGATGGGATACTTGATATTGTGAACATTTTGTTGGATTGGAAGAGAATTCTATTTAAAGCAAGAGTTTACCAATAAAATATTAGTAAACTCTTATTTTATTCAATTCTAACATAGATAGAAAGAGTTATTTTAATCTTTGCTCGCTAGAATTTCAGCTCCTTCGGGTAATATTTCTTTCAGTTCAGCCTTTGTGAATAAACCTTGCGCTTTAGGATTTCCTCTTAAAGCTTCTGGATATTGCCTCCAGAAATTTCTATTAGCTTCTTCTTGTGTCACGCTCGGTGGCCAACAATCATTCTGAGCTTTAAATAATAAATCATTTCCTGAGCGCTTCCCAGATAGATATACTTCAAAATCTGTAGCGTTTATCTCAAATACTCGTCTCACAGATGCAATACCAAGTTCAAAAAACGTATAGTATCTTCCATTGTGCTCCCGAATATACAGATTGTCTGGCGTATGAACTGCCTTAAACTTCTCATATTCTTCCCATGTTATTTTAGTCAAACTCATTTTAATCGCCTCCTAATTTTCTAATTGTAAATTCTCCCCACGGAACTTCGTCAATGACTGCTTCTGGCATATTTCCTGGATAAGTACGGCCACCTGGTTTCCAATATCCTTTAAAAGCTGAAGCTTCATTACCACTCGGAACTTTCAAATTTTTAATTGAATCATAAGGGATATCTATTGCCACAGGTGCATCACCGAAATCGCCAGGATGTAATCCTAGCAAATCCTCAAGAAGTCTAGGATTGCCTTTACTTATGTCAATTAATGTTTCGCCTACATCTTTAGGCATAACAAAAGCGACATGATCCTTAGGACTACCTATTGCACCATTATTAAAACCACCCTCTTGAGGCATGAATCTTTGAATTTTAATAGCTCCATTGTCAAATTGATGTTTATGTGCTTCTAGGTAGTCAGGGTGTAAGTATTCTTCTGGTTCAGGACGGGGAGTAATATCCTTATCAATTGCTTCAATATTTTTAAAAACAGATTGTTGATCCAGACCATCAATCATTTTTATTTTGGGCGCTTTTTCCGAAATTTCCAACACTCTTACGCGGTCTGAAGGACTGATACCTGCCTCCGCATATTTGTGCCATTGAAGATATCTCTGACGGTCCATCGGTTCCATACTCATCAAGGTTTTCTGGAATTTCTCCTTCGCCAGATACTGGTCAAAGTTACTGGATTCCCTCGCAAGTTTACTTTCTTTCAGATTTTTCAGAATCTGCTCTCGGTTATACTTCGGTGTTTCGACATCGTGCACCCCCTTCACCTTCGGAAGTTCCCGACTAACTAATGGGGATTTGTTTAAGCCTCGTTGGAGTTTCTCCTTCGCCAGATACTGATCAAAGTTACTGGATTCCCTCGCAAGTTTACTTTCTTCTAGATTCTTCAGAATCTGCTCTCGGTTATACTTCGGTGCTTCGACATCGTGGACACCCTTCACCTTCGGAAGTTCCTGACTAACTAATGGAGATTTGTTTAAGTTTCGTTGGAGTTTCTCCTTCGCCAGATACTGGTCAAAGTTACTGGATTCCCTCGCAAGTTTACTTTCTTTCAGATTCTTCAGAATCTGTTCGCGGTTATACTTCGGTGCTTCGACATCTACTTTCACCTTATTCAAACTAAACTTGCTGGCTGCTGAGGAGGTCACATAGCCTCCTACGATATTCCCGATAAAGTTTGCGGTTTGGGCGTCTTCCTCACTTCCACCTACAAGTTTGATCCCATGATAGGCAACCTGACCCGCTGTATAGGCACCGGCTTCCCCTATCGCAAACTGGGTCAAGCCCTTGACAACGCTCTGGGTCTGCCCTATGGGAATCATGATGGCACTCGCCGTCACAAAGACATTTCCAACATCATGATACAACTTGTCATTGCCCATGAAAAGCGTATCTCTGATAGGATTTTTTGACTTGGTATGGATATCCCCTGCATTTCCAAGTTGGATGTTATGAATCCCTTCCGCTGCATTAGACGCCCCATAAGCAAACGACCCCAGTCCTGCGGTTAAGCCAGCCCCAACAACCAAGGGTGTCGCAAAACCCATGCTTCCTACAATCGCAAGAATACTAAACGCAACGGTCACCACACCAAGTGCCAGGTCTTTCCAACCGTTCTTGGCTCGATCCTCTGCAGCCAAGGCTTCAAAACTAGCTTTGTCCCGCTCCTGAGCAGCTTGTACGCGTTCAACACGACTCTCCATCTGCTTGCTCGCCTGTTGGTAGGCCATCGCAAAGCGTTGGACAGACTGGAGTTTGGCGAAATCACCCGACTGATAAGTCCCTACAGTCCGTGTCTTCCCTGCATGCTCTGCGATCAAGGCCTTGGTCGCAGACAAGAGTTCCTTAAAGGCGACCAAATCCTGACTCGCATGATTACTTTCATACTGGATGATCGAGTTGTCCAAGTTCTTGACCTGATTCATGAGAAAGTTATAGTTCATGACCGTACTGGTATGACTACTTCCTGAATAGCTCACCAAGTCTGAAATCTTGTCCTTGGTCGTGTTCAAGAGCTCAATCTCACTCTTTAGATTGTCACGTGAACTCTTTAAATCACTATGAAGGGTTGTAAACACCTGACCTGGTAACTTTGCATGATTGCTTGAATCAATTTGATAGTAACCATCCTTGTACAGTAGGAGATTAGTTGAGTAGTCATTCATCAGGTTGACCAGAGTTTGAAGGAGAGTCCCATGCACCTCTACTAGGTAACGGCGCATACTCGAGACGGCCTGACCTTGGAGATTTTGATTGTTGATGAAGTCGCTCATTGCCTTATTTAGACTAGCGATGGCCTCTCCCCAAGCATTCATCGTCTTTTGACTTTCCACTTGAACAGAGGTAATATCATCAAATTTTATCTTGTAACTCATAGAACCTCCCTACTGCAAGCCAGAAAACAGTGTTTGTCCCAATACAGTATCTGTACGGGCCAATTCTTTTCCTGTAGCTGCCATCAAGGTAATGTCCGTTCCCAATAAGGACGTATAGCTCGTCATCAACTGATAGAGCTCATTGAATTGTTCCTGATACAAATCGAGCACCTTGGATTCCGATGTCGTGTTGAAGTTTGGCTTACTCACTCCAGCCAAACTAGACTGGGCCTTGGTCAAACTACTGATGTGCGCGTTAAACAGAACCTCAGATAATTGAATCGTTCCATACATGACCTTACCCCTCCTTTGTATGTAGTAGCTTCTCGATGAAATTTCCCAGATTGTTAATCTGACTTTGGCACCAACCAATAATACCATGTTCTTCATTCTTTTGATTTTCCAACCTAGTGATTTCATCACAAATGGCATCATAGAAGGTATTCATCTCCGTTTGAAAACTCGTGTAGTCACTAGAGAAGGTTTCCCACTGCTTGGTGAAATCATCCTTTTGTTTGCCTTGCCATTCAGGCTGAATATTTCGGTGCATGATGGGATACTTGATATTGTGAACATTTTGTTGGATTTCCCCTACAGACTTCTTGGCCGTACGAAGACGTTCCAATTTTTCATCGATGGAAGTAATCCGGGATTGGGCAGAGGAGATGCTGGCGGAGTAGGCATTCACTCTACCTTGAAGATAATAGATTTGATCATAGTCTATTTGCCCCATGTATTAGCCTCCTAGTTCATTTACTTCATTCAACTCAGCAACATTCCCTTTAGGAATATCTGTTGTAGAGACAACCGAAGCAATATGTTCTAACATAAGATCATTATCATCATCGCTATAGCCCTCTTGAACAACCTTAAAAACATCTTCATGATTAAAGTAGATAAGGCTATCTCCTACCATTCCTTCTGGATAGAGACAGGCTCCGTAATCAAAACGGTAGAGATCTCCTTTGACGGGTGCTGCAATCACACGAGCGATGATGAGCATCTTTTTAGTACTTCCCTTTAAAAATATTAGCGAGTGTAAATGGGAGGATTATCCTTCATTATTTCTTCTCCTAACTCTGTATTGCTTGATATCAAATCAAAAGGACAATCAGAGTCTATTTTATGACTCGCAATTTTTTTAGAAATCTTCTCAAAAAGAAGTAGCTCATTTTGAGAGTCATCATAATCTATGACTAGTAAGTAACTACTTTCTTCTTTCACTAGTATCTTTACGAAAAAGACATTATTAACTGAAGGAATTTCCTTAAAAATATTTGAAAGCTTGTTTTCAATCAACGTTGTATCCTCAATTGGCTTTCCAAAAAGTATTTTACGTGAATTGATTAAAGATAATATCGATTCTATATAATCTTTGTCCATAAAAACACTGATTTCACAAGGATTCAATACAACATATTTTACAGGTGAATTACGTTCTAGAAATTTATAAATATATACTATATCCACTTTGGCGAACTTAACACTTTTATTAAATAATGAACTAGATAAATTGATAGATTCAAAATCAGTAAATATAGGCAAATACTGTCTACCATCGCTACCATTTAATGTGATTAGAATATCAGAGCTATCACTTGTAGTAAAAGGTACCAACAAATATGATTTTGAAAGAGCAATAGCAAATTTCTTCCAGTCTGACTCCCTGTTATTTTCTTTATATATATTATATAAAAGATTCAAATCTAACATTAACTTCCTCATTCTTCTAATAAAGCATCAATTCTATTTAATAATGACGAAAATTGAGTATTACATTTTGTCATATATGTAGCATCAGAATCAAGAATATAAAAATCCGATAAACCATCTCTTGGGAAAAACATACTTTTGTACATTTTTCGAAGTTTCTCTATACATTCATTTGGGAGTTCAGGATTTTCTATATTTTGTATGATTGCTATCATATTTTTAAGCGTCCCTATAAAATAATTAACATTATGACGCTGCTTATGTTCTGATAGAATCCCTAATAAGTCAATTAACAATTCTATTAGTTCTTCTTTGAAATTTACCATCACCTTATTCCTCCTAGATGTGTTGTATTATTAAGAATTCCATCAATAGTCCAGGGTTTATTGATAAATATCTGTTCTTTGCCACCAATATATACTCCTCCTTGAGATCCTGTAGGACCTTCATAATAGACGGTACCTTTTGGGAACTTAGTAGCATAGATATCAGTCAATTCTGATGTACCTGTTAAAACTCCTGTATCCCTATCAATCCACTGAGGTTTAACTGCGGACTCTATCCTAACTTTTATTACTGACTCAGGGATATCCCTTGTATAATATTGTCCTAAAGGACTGTCAGAATTTCCTGCTCTAAAAAAGACCGTATCCTCTTCTAATATTTTCACATTATATTTACCGCTAGCGAAACTTTTAGCTGCAGTTTCATTAATTTCTAGTAGTGGCCCAGGATTTTCAATCATATTGTAACTATATTCTCTTGGATTGGTGGACACCTTGTTCAAACTAAACTTGCTGGCTGCTGAGGAGGCCGCATAACCTCCTACGATATTCCCGATAAAGTTTGCGGTTTGGGCGTCTTCCTCACTTCCACCTAGGAGCTTGGTCCCATGATAGGCAACCTGACCTGCTGTATAGGCACCGGCTTCCCCTATCGCAAACTGGGTCAAGCCCTTGACAACGCTCTGAGTCTGCCCTATGGGAATCATGATGGCACTCGCTGTCACAAAGACATTCCCAACATCATGATACAGCTTGTCATTCCCCATGAAAAGCGTATCTCGGATGAGATTATAGGATTTCGTATGGGCATCCCCTGCATTTCCAAGTTGGATGTTATGAATCCCTTCCGCTGCATTAGACGCCCCATAAGCAAACGACCCCAGTCCTGCGGTTAAGCCAGCCCCAACAACCAAGGGTGTCGCAAAACCCATGCTTCCTACAATCGCAAGAATACTAAACGCAACAGTCACCACACCAAGTGCTAGGTCTTTCCAACCGTTCTTGGCTCGATCCTCTGCAGCCAAGGCCTCAAAACGAGCCTTGTCTCTCTCCTGAGCAGCTTGTACGCGTTCAACACGACTCTCCATCTGCTTGGTTGCCTGTTGGTAGGCTATCGCAAAGCGTTGGACAGACTGGAGTTTAGCGAAATCACCCGACTGATAAGTCCCTACAGTCCGTGTCTTCCCTGCATGCTCTGCGATCAAGGCCTTGGTCGCAGACAAGAGTTCCTTAAAGGCAACCAAATCCTGACTCGCATGATTACTTTCATACTGGATGATCGAGTTGTCCAAGTTCTTGACCTGATTCATGAGAAAGTTATAGTTCATGACCGTACTGGTATGACTGCTTCCTGAATAGCTCACCAAGTCTGAAATCTTGTCCTTGGTCGTGTTCAAGACCTCAATCTCACTCTTCAAATCGTCCCGTGAGCTCTTCAAATCACTATGAAGGGTTGTAAACACCTGACCTGGTAACTTTGCATGATTGCTTGAATCAATTTGATAGTAACCATCCTTGTACAGTAGGAGATTAGTTGAGTAGTCATTCATCAGGTTAACCAGAGTTTGAAGAAGAGTCCCATGCACCTCTACTAGGTAACTGCGCATACTCGAGATGGCCTGACCTTGGAGATTTTCACTTAATGTAAAAACAGGAACTTGCTTACAACTAACAGTGTATAAACAAGTTCCTTACAAGCTATTTCAATGGTGAAACATAATCATCTGGAAGCTTACCTCTCCAGTCAATCCATTTTTTTTCCGCAAGTGGAATTAATGTCTCAAGCTCTTCCTGAGTAAATAATTCCCAACTCTTAGGACTAGCTATTAAAGGAGTTAAGCCTTTTAATACAAATTGTTTCTCACTAGCTTTCTTTTCTTCTTCCGTCGGTGGCCAACAATTGTTCTTTACTCTATAAGATACTTCTCGTATCGTTCTCTCCCCACTCTCTAGTAAGGCAAATAACTCATTTGGTAATTCATAAACCACTCGCTGAGGGGCAATTCCTCCCTCCTCAGTAACGTAATAAAAATGATTACCATCTCTCCAGATATGCTGACCATAACCTTTTACCTCTTCAAACTGGATAACATCTTCCCAGCCTAGTTTTGTTGGTTTCATTTCAAACCTCTTTTACTTAAGTGGTGATACATAATCGTCTGGAAGTTTCCCCATTGATTCTATCCATTGCTGTTCGGCTTTGGGAATAAGTATTTCAAGTTCTTTCTTACTAAAAAGCAACTGATTTTTACGGTTGGAAATCAGCACAATTGGTTTTTCTCTAGCTCTATTTTTTCTTATTTCATTCTTTTCTTCTTCCGTTAGAGGCCAGCAATCATTCTGCGCTTTAAAGTCAATTTCATGTGCCGTTCTCCTACCTAATAAATATTCGTTAAAATCAGAAGGATTAATCTCAAAGATACGACGAACGGAAGCTACTCCAAACTCTCCAAAAGTATAGTATTTCCCTTCATGTGTTCGAAAATCATATCCCTTCGGTGATTCAATCTTATCAAAGGTATCAAATTCTTCCCATGTTATTTTAGTTAAACTCATTTTAATCGCCTCCTAATTTTCGAATTGTAAATTCTCCCCATGGAACTTCGTCAATGACTGCTTCTGGCATATTTCCTGGGAAGGTTTGTCCTCCTGGTTTCCAAAATCCTTCAAAAGCAGACTTTTCATTTCCACTTGGAATTCTTGGGTTTTTTATAGATTCTGGTGGAATTTCAATAGCTACAGGAGAAGAGCCTAAATCTCCTCTATGTAGGCCTAATATATCTTCCAACAATTCAGGATCTCCCTTAGTCACTTTAATCAGCGTTTCACCAGCTTCTTTGGGCATAACAAAGGCAACATGATCTTTTGGATTACCAATTGCACCATTATTATAACCACCTTCTTCAGGTGTAAATTTCTGAATTTAATAGCACCATTTTTAAATAGTTGTCTATGTGCTTCTATATATTCAGGAGTGAGATAATCCTCAACATCTGGGCGAAGGATTCCTTTCTGAGAATCGGGCTTGATATCAAGTATTTCCTTCTTAGTATATGCACCTCTAATATACTTCACTTTAGGTGAGTCCTTAGAAATATTAAAAATTAATTCCCTTTCTTCAGGAGTTAATTTGTCAAAGACCTTCTCTAGATATCTTTCGCGAGTTGCAAAATCTTTAAACCCTGAACTCTTCCTTGCAAGCTTGCTTTCTTCTATATTTCTTAGAATTTGTTCTCTGTTATACTTCGGTACTTCGACATTTACCTTCACCTTCGGAAGTTCCCGACTAATTAATGGGGATTTGTTTAAGCCTTGTTGGAGTTTCTCCTTCGCCAGATATTGGTCAAAGTTACTGGATTCCCTCGCAAGTTTACTTTCTTCCAGATTCTTCAGAATCTGCTCTCGGTTATACTTCGGTGCTTCGACATCGTGGACACCTTTCAACTTCGGAAGTTCCCGACTAACTAATGGGGATTTGTTTAAGCCTTGTTGGAGTTTCTCCTTCGCCAGATACTGGTCAAAGTTACTGGATTCCCTCGCAAGTTTACTTTCTTTCAGATTCTTCAGAATCTGCTCGCGGTTATACTTCGGTGCTTCGACATCTACTTTCACCTTATTGAGACTAAACTTGCTGGCTGCTGAGGAGACCACATAACCTCCTACGATATTCCCGATAAAGTTTGCGGTTTGGGCATCTTCCTCACTTCCACCTAGGAGCTTGGTCCCATGATAGGCAACCTGACCTGCTGTATAGGCACCGGCTTCCCCTATCGCAAACTGGGTCAAGCCCTTGACAGCGCTCTGAGTCTGCCCTATGGGAATCATGATGGCACTCGCCGTCACAAAGACATTCCCAACATCATGATACAGCTTGTCATTCCCCATGAAAAGCGTATCTCGGATGAGATTATAGGATTTCGTATGGGCATCCCCTGCATTTCCAAGTTGGATGTTATGAATCCCTTCCGCTGCATTAGACGCCCCATAAGCAAACGACCCCAGTCCTGCGGTTAAGCCAGCCCCAACAACCAAGGGTGTCGCAAAACCCATGCTTCCTACAATCGCAAGAATACTAAACGCAACGGTCACCACACCAATAGCTAGGTCTTTCCAACCGTTCTTGGCTCGATCCTCCGCAGCCAAGGCTTCAAAACGAGCCTTGTCCCGCTCCTGAGCAGCTTGTACGCGTTCAACACGACTCTCCATCTGCTTGGTTGCCTGTTTGTAGGCAATCGCAAAGCGTTGGACAGACTGGAGTTTGGCGAAATCACCCGACTGATAAGTCCCTACAGTCCGTGTCTTCCCTGCATGCTCTGCGATCAAGGCCTTGGTCGCAGACAAGAGTTCCTTAAAGGCAACCAAATCCTGACTCGCATGATTACTTTCATACTGGATGATCGAGTTGTCCAAGTTCTTGACCTGATTCATGAGAAAGTTATAGTTCATGACCGTACTGGTATGACTGCTTCCTGAATAGCTCACCAAGTCTGAAATCTTGTCCTTGGTCGTGTTCAAGAGCTCAATCTCACTCTTTAGATTGTCACGTGAACTCTTCAAATCACTATGAAGGGTTGTAAACACCTGACCTGGTAACTTTGCATGATTGCTTGAATCAATTTGATAGTAACCATCCTTGTACAGTAGGAGATTAGTTGAGTAGTCATTCATCAGGTTGACCAGAGTTTGAAGGAGAGTCCCATGCACCTCTACTAGGTAATTGCGCATACTCGAGATGGCCTGACCTTGGAGATTTTGATTGTTGATGAAGTCGCTCATAGCCTTATTTAGACTAGCGATGGCCTCTTCCCAAGCATTCATCGTCTTTTGACTTTCCACTTGAACAGAGGTAATATCATCAAATTTTATCTTGTAACTCATAGAACCTCCCTACTGCAAGCCAGAAAACATTGTTTGTCCCAATACTGTATCTGTACGGGCCAACTCTTTTCCTGTAGCGGACATCAAGGCGATGTCTGTTCCCAATAAGGACGTATAGCTCGTCATCAACTGATAGAGCTCATTGAATTGTTCCTGATACAAATCGAGCACCTTGGATTCCGATGTCGTGTTGAAGTTTGGCTTACTCACTCCAGCCAAACTAGCCTGAGCCTTGGTCAAACTACTGATGTGCGCGTTAAACAGAACCTCAGATAATTGAATCGTTCCATACATGACCTTACCCCTCCTTCGTATGTAGTAACTTCTCGATGAAATTTCCCAGATTGTTAATCTGACTTTGGCACCAACCAATAATGCCATGTTCTTCGTTCTTTTGATTTTCCAACCTAGTGATTTCATCACAGATGGCATCATAGAAGGTATTCATCTCCGTTTGAAAACTCGTGTAGTCACTGGAGAAGATTTCCCACTGCTTAGTGAAATCATCCTTTTGTTTGCCTTGCCATTCTGGCTGAATATTTCGGTGCATGATGGGATACTTGATATTGTGAACATTTTGTTGGATTTTCCCTACAGACTTCTTGGCCGTACGAAGACGTTCCAATTTTTCATCGATGGAAGTAATCCGTGATTGGGCAGAGGAGATGCTGGCGGAGTAGGCATTCACTCTACCTTGAAGATAATAGATTTGATCATAGTCTATTTGCCCCATGTATTAGCCTCCTAGTTCATTTACTTCATTCAACTCAGCAACATTCCCTTTAGGAATATCTGTTGTAGAGACAACCGAAGCAATATGTTCTAACATAAGCTCATTATCATCATCGCTATAGCCCTCTTGAACAACCTTAAAAACATCTTCATGATTAAAGTAGATAAGGCTATCTCCTACCATTCCTTCTGGATAGAGACAGGCTCCGTAATCAAAACGGTAGAGATCTCCTTTGACGGGTGCTGCAATCACACGAGCAATGATGAGCATCTTTTTAGTACTTCCCTTTAAAACAATAACACTGCCTAGTGGTAATAATTTAGTATCTGACATAAATAACCTCTCTAAATTTCTAATAATTGAACGGATTCATAATGATCTGGATAAAGAATGTAACCTTGGTTCGGTTTCAGTGCCGGCTCATTTGTGATGTAAGGATAGCGAGTATGATCTTGATCACTGATACGTACACCAAGAAAGACTTGATCCACTAACTGATTCGCCAATTTTACAAAAGTGTCGTAATTGTTCGCTACTAGATCTTGGTAGGCGCCTATAAAGAGCAAGGTTACTCCATACTGAGCTCCTTCACTAAGGAGTTGCTTGAAGTCCAGTTCACTCACTCCAGCCGCCATAGCCGTCGCAGCAATGTCAGGTATCAAAATTAACCATTTTGGATAGTCCTGATTTGGAGACGCAACCCGTTTCTTAAAGTCTTCTAATATCGTCTTCATGACATTATCAACCTCTAAAGAAGTATCAAATCGTTGAATACCATCAAAGAACTGACTGTTAATACGCTGACTAGGATCTAAAATAACAGTATTATACACTCCTGATAAACGGTTTAGGTGATATTCTAGTAATTTATAGTAATTCGTTACAAAAGCAGGACTGTCTGAGGCTATAAGCATAGGTCGCTCGAAACTAAAAGATGCTGGAACAACGGCTTCTCTTTCGAGTCCCAAGATAAAGTCTTGACTGCTTTCTAAGATTTCTGACATCACCTCTTTGGTTACCTTTTCTGGTAACATTGGGATACCTGCAGGAAGTGGGCCATCGTATGCCATAGCCATTGCTTCTTGTTCTGCACGAACTTCCTTTATGTAGTCCGTATAATGTTCACTGCTATATGGCAACATCACTTGGAATTGGACGATATCATCCAATTTAGCTATGGCACGGCCTTTGATTTCATCGAGTGGAATATTTGAACGTCCTACTACACCTGATAAGTCACTGGTATCAAACAAGAAGAGAGAAATCTTGGTCTTAAAGTTCGATTGTAGCTGTAGACGCATCGCATTGAGACGAGAAAGTGTCACAACCAGATAGATTCCTAGAGAGGCACCATCTCGAGAAATGACATTTAAAGTATCATAAAAGGCATCGACAAATGGGGCATCCATTACACTATCAAAACCATCTATCTCTATGAAAATAGTTGGAAAACTCTCATCTGACAACTGATTGTATTGCCTTAGATTTGTGGCTCTTGCTTGCGAAAGAGCATGTTTCCGAGTTTTTATCTCTCTATTCAAGAATCGAAGAGATTTCATGATTTTCTCAGTTTCATCCAAGGTGAAATAATCTGCAACATGAGGAAAATCTGAAATAGAGATTAAGCCACTGGTACCAAAATCATAGAGGTAGAAATGGACCTGGTCTGGTGTGTGCTTACGAATCACATCCATCGCAAAGTTCTGTAGAAAAGTGGACTTACCGAATCCCGGACTCGAAACCAATAAAATATGACCTCTTTGTTCCATATTGAAGTAAAGAGGAGATTGTTCCTGTCTTTCTGGAATATCTTGATACCCAATTAAAATAGGTTGCAACGCCTCTGAACGTCCCCAATAATCCTTGTAGTTAGTCGATTGTGTATCTTTAGCATATATCTTCTCTTCAAGTGGTGGCAACCAAGGACTGGCTACCTGATGAATATGAAGACCATCAAAGACTTCACGGGCTTTTTCTACAATGGCGTCTAATTCTGTTGGAACAGCCTTTGCTTCTTTTTTATTGACTAAACCACTCAAATCTTTATTAATGGCATTGTATTGACCATTACTTGTAATCTCATACACAGTTGTGTTTTTTTGAACATGATTTCGTCCTTCTGGATTATAATCCGCACCTGACCAAGCGCTTTGGAATAGCTCATAGATTTCATTGTTTCCGACTTGAAGATAGGCTCTACCTGTCTGGGTGATTTCTGCGGCATCAGGTGTTTTGATTACTTCTCTAGAATCTGCAGCATCCTGTACTTTAAGAGCTATTTTAAACTTAGAGTTCGACCAAATTTGATCGTTGACAACCCCACTAGGTTTTTGGGTTGCTAAAATTAATTTAACCCCCAATGATCGACCAATACGAGCCGTAGAGACTAATTCATCCATGAAGTCTGGTTGATTCGCCTTCAACTCTGCAAACTCATCACTAATGATTAACAGATGTGGTAATGGTTCTTTGACCTTCCCTTCCTTGAAGAGTTTCATATACTGGTTGATATGATTAACATCATTTTCTGCAAAAATACGCTGACGTTTCTTCAGTTCAGCCTGGATAGATACCAGAGCTCGATTAGCCTGGTTGCCATCCAAGTTTGTAATCGTACCAACGACGTGAGGGAGATCTGCAAAGAGATTAGCCATCCCTCCACCTTTATAGTCAATCAAGAGGAAAGCAACCTCATACGGATGGTAGTTCACAGCTAAAGATAGAATGTAGGACTGAATAAGCTCAGACTTCCCTGATCCCGTAGTACCAGCAATCAATCCATGAGGCCCATGCGCCTTCTCATGGATGTTTAGATAAAGAATATCATCTCTACCTCGAACTCCTAGAGGAACAGCCATTGTTTGGAAAGTTTCATTGTCTTGCCATCGTTTTAAAAGTTCTAGTTCCTCTACCTTATTGACTCCATACATCTCTAGGAAGGTAATACTATTCGGAATCGAATTACGCAAAGTCTGAACATGATGAATACCCGCAAGATTTCTCGCAAAATTTTCCTTTTCCGATAAACTTACAGGAGGAAGAGGCGTAATTTCTTTATTTGTATAATTGCCATCCTGAAGTAATACTGTACCTTTTTTATCTCCTCGATAGTCAACAACTGTCTTAACGTGTTCTGGTAGACTCTCAAGTACTTCTTCTACGAAAACATAATGAATCCCTAAATGGGATAAATCTTCATTGATGTACTCCATAATGTTGTGATCCAACATCAGGCTTAAATCTGTAAGAAAGAGAATATAATGAGGGGTGTATTGCTTTTCTTTCCCTTTATCCTGCTCACTATCTAACTTTCTATCTTTAATAACTTGATAGAGCGACGTTAATAGTTGATCTCGAGTACGTTGATTGTAAACAAAACCACGGCTATTTAGTGCTTTTATTTTCGTATGAGGTAGCCATCGGCTCCAATTCCATAACTCAAACTCTTCCTCTCGGAAAATTGGAATAAACTGTAAATCATGGTAACTTTGAAAAGTCGCTAATTGCATCATCATCTGTTGAACTTGTTCAATCACTATTTGCCGTGTTCCGATATAGCCCGTAGGATTTGTTAATGTATGTGTAATAGGTACCTGCTTAGTCACACGATAGTAGGAAAGTAGTTCTTGAATTTTTTGGTTAGCAGCTACATTATATTTTGTTAATTCAGAATCTGAATACTCAATAGAAAAACTAGAATTAACTTCACCCAAACCCAAACGATAAGACAGAAAATCAAAATGATAAAGTGTCTTTTCGTAAATACGTCTATCCGTTTTTTCTACCATTTCTAAAATCTGATCCATGCCAGGGAAATGATACACCAAAGCCTTAACTTGTTCTTTACGTAGGTTAGCTAATTGTGAATACTTGGTTTCCAAGTATTTCATATACTCAACAATTTTCTGTTCTTGAAGTTCCTTATGTGATTTTTTATCAGAAAAATAAGTATGAATGGAAGTCCCAATAGTAATGACAGACATCCCCATCATCATGAACATCATGCCACCACTACGTGTGAAGTAAACCGTTAGTATCGTAAAGACAATCATCGCCAAAGGGGTAATAATCAATCTTAGTAACGATTGTTTGTTGCCTTCATCATCTGTTGGTGCCGAAGCAATCGTTACTTTATCCTCGGGTTCTCTCAGAATAATCCGTGGAGAGCGATGAAATTCTTTTGAACGATCTTCGACCATTACTTCAGAAAAAGGCAGTAAGCTCGTCTCAATAGAAAATAGTGAATGAATCGATAAGATTTGTTTTTGAACGGATAAAGCTAGACCTTGTTCAAAAACAAGTTGGTCCATATCTTGAATATTTTGCGTCCCTGTTCTTCTTTCACCATTACGATAATATGGACTAGCACTATAAATCGTCTTATTTGTCCCATCAAAGCTCAAAATGATTTCTATAGGAAAATCAACTAAGCGAATAGTCGCTTCTTTCTTATCTGATAAATATAGTATTTTTTCGGGAAGAAGGTAATACTCGGTGTTTTTAATAATCAATAAGGATACACTTATATCTTCAGCTATAGAAACCAAATGATACCCATAAGAATAAGTCTCTCCGAGCAGTTCAACTCCCGTTTCCTTGACTTCCAACACCACATTTTTCAAGAATAGGAAGATAGATATTAGAAGCTATAGAAGGCCCCAGTTGATAGGTATTCCCTGTATAGAGTGGATAAACATTGTCTTCAAAAAATAAATAATTCATAGACCACTCCTATCTTGACTCTGTTGAAGTTGAAGTCGTATTCGACTTATTCGTCTCTGGTGTTAGGTAGTTTTTCTTCAATTCTTCCAATTTACTCTTATAATTGTTTAGTTGCTCAGTACGTTGTTCAGATGTGAGGTTAGGGTTTCTCTGAACTTCATCAACCTTTTTGGTAAGACCATACATCAATAATTGTGGGTCATCTAAGTAACTTGCAATATCTATTGCTTCATCAACTTTCGACTGCCCAATTAAAACCCAGTAACGAAGATAGTCTGTACTTGATTGAGTTGATATTTTGGATAGCTCTGTCTTTTGCGTTTCTGTTAAAGGCTCTGTTTTAATGACGGAATAAGCCACCATATAAGCATCATCTTGACTAAGTGATTTAGAATCTGTATTTTTAACAGTAGATACAACCGATGAATAATCTTGGTTTACAAAAGCCAAACGTAAACCTGAAATCATTTGTTGATTAGGCATAGCGAACAATGCAAAGTATAACACTCCAACAATTGATAGCACTCCAATAAATGATGCAATAATGGTAGTCCACTTCAGCCGCGAAACAAGTTTATTAGGAACACGTGAGAATTTTTCTTTATTTTGTTCCTTTTCTTCTAAGTATTTTTCTAGTAGTAAGGCTATAATTTCATCCAAATTTTCAGACTTAATGATAGTCTCACAAAACAGTTTTCCTTTATAAAATGGCGACTGTCCCTCCACTAATTTTTCATAACTTACCTTTTTATCTAATAGAGATACTATCATAGCTTTAAAGTTAACTGTAAACGCCTCCAGCTTCAATGCATCATAGGGAGGCACTTGCCCTTTAATACCACGAAAAATGAATAGAGGGTTCCCATTTCGTGAAAACACTAGATTACTAGGTGATAACTCATAAGTATAAATTGAATCCTTCAGCGAGTTAAATAATTGACCAACATTAATCAGATGACGTAATTTTTCTTCCTCAATCATCGTAGTCAGCTTATCCCAAGAATAATATTCATCAGTCAATAGACTTTCAATCGTTAATTTACCTTCTTCCTCAATAACATTTTGATTCACAAAATAAGGTTGTATTGCTGTTAATAAAGCATAAGCTATTTCACGATTTCCCTTGATATCTCCAACTACTAATTCAATTTTTTGAACTTCCATACCTGACTCCCTTACTATATTCTTTCCAGGTTTAATAAAACTCCGTCTTTCACTAATACTAGACTACTCGTACTAGCAAGAATTTCTCCTGACTGTTGATTTCTTACACTTGGATTCATTACCTTAATTCCAATACCATAAGTATCTGAGACGATTTGTATCAATTCTTTAATCGTTAACTCAGTAGGGACCCTTAAATCTAATATTTTAGATAAAAAAGGCGAACAATCCAGACTAATATTGATGTACTCTTCCATATAAAACTCCTAAATCTATTATGCTATGCCTATTATATCACGCAAAACATGAATATTAAAGAACTTTCTATTTATAAAAAGAGATACATTTTGTATCTCCCTTTATGTATTTTTCTATCGACTTTATTGTTTAGCTATATGTAACTTTTTATAAAAGAGCGAGTAAATTGTGACAATCATCCCTAGTATAAACAATAAAATTGCAGTCCAAGAAACAGGAGACTTTACGTTTTTAAGTGAAACAGTCTTTTTATCACTGTGGTTGATTTGAATCTGATTGGTAAATAAAAGCAGACTGATACTCATTAACGATATTCTCCGATTCCACTTTTAGTGCTAAATAAGTTTGTTTTAACTAATTGATACTTTTCTTTATCCAATTTTTTAGTTGTATCAATCAATTTATATGTCTCAGGATGAAATAACTTTGTCAAATTACTCTCCTGTTCAAAGTACTGAATCTCTGTTTTCTTGGTATTCTTATCTAAAGACGTATCTATTTGCAAAGATCCATCGTTTGCAAAAGCAACACTACCTTTTGTAAAAATTGAAAACAATAGAAAGATAAAGACAATGTTTTTTTTCATATTACTTGCTATCCTTAACTTGGCGATACAAGAAAATATTTACAAGTCCCAAAGCAATTGTTAGAACAACAATTACCATTACTGACTGAACAACTCCGTTTTGCTGATTAATGAATAATCTCACTACACCTTCAAGATATGTTAACGGAGAAAGAGTTGTTAAAATAGGAGCTGGATTCACATAATATTCGTCAAATAATTGAGTTGCTGAAATGATATAAAGCAGTAATAGACTTATGCTTATCAAAAATCCAAGACTTTTTAGTTTATCAAGAAGGATATTCAGACTATATGTCATCATTAGACTCACCAAGACAAGAAGCATTACAAACCAGCTTAATTGACTTACAGAGAAAGCAAGTTTAACTCCAGAAACAATCGCAATTATAGAACCAACAGCTACTGAAATCACACTTAGGAAGAACATTGGTCCAGAAGAATTTCTCCATGACAAACGGTCCTTCAAACTGATTAATTTTTGCAATTCTTCTTTATCTGCATGTTGGAAAAGATAGGCAACAACTAGGCTAACAAGATAGCTGATTAAGATAACAAGGAGTCCTGATCTCTCATCTTGACGATTCGTCTGTGACGGTCTATTGGTCGCAGCTGATACGACATTCCCAATTTTAGAAGCATCAACAGGATTCGACAAATATTCATAGACTGCATCATTTTTGGTATTACCCGTTCTAGTATTGCTCAAAACAGTAGAAAAGTTTTTAAGGAATTCTTCGTTTGAACCATATTCACTAGACATGATATTTTTCAATTCAGAAACGCGTGCACTTAATGATTTTCCGTCTTTTTCCAATGTATTAACATCATTCGTCAACTGAGTCATAGTAGCTTGTATCGTCTCAGAAACAGCTTGGTTTGCTTTTGTATTGTCCATCAAGGTTTTACTAGCTGACATCAGTGTACCTAGGTCCCTGTTCATATCCATACTAACATTAACCATACTAGTATTATCTACTTTTTCTGTTTCAACAAAACTAGGTTTACCTTTAATCGTTTTATCCACTGATTTGGTCTGTTCAATTAACTGACTTAACTGGGTCATTAAATCTTTGGTTGTTGTTCTCAGCTGTTCAATGTTAGAGGTTAATTTCTCAGCATTGGCTAATCGAGACTGAATATCCGTCAATTTTTTATCAGAAATCTTCAAATCTGATTTTAGAGCTTCTACTGTAGTTGCTTTGATTATATTGGTCACAATAGTCTTGAGGTCATCATTATTTGCTAAGGCAGCAAGAGAACTTTCTGCCGGAACAAACGTAGTGTCTGTGTACGTATTTTTAGATAAATCTAAGCCGTAATACGCAGTAACAAGTCCTGATAACTGTAGATACGCCTCAACATCTTTATAAACCGCTTGAGTTAGCTTGGTAGGATTGTACTCCCAGTTAGAAATAATGTCTTGCATCTCATAATGACGATTCAAAACTTTTTTTTCTGTTTGATTTATCTTAGTAGTCGTGATGGTCTTCGTAATTGTGATAATTTCTGTTGGTTTCTGCACATCAGACGTAGAGGAACTTGACGTTACAGCAGTAGCTGGACTAACAGGCGCAGCATGAACTGTCTCATTCTCTATTTTATCTTTTTTTCTACATAAGGAGCATCTTCCTTTATAACTTTTTACATCTTCTGTCGTATCTAATTGATACTTAACAAGCACAGGTGATAAGACATTGAGATCATTTTCATTCTTGATTCCTAGTGTGTATGAAATAGTCATACCTGGAGATGCTTCACTAGGGATAGATACCTGATAACTCCCTCCTCCAAGATCAGAAAATCCATAGTTTGATTCTTTAAGATAGTAGCCGCTTGGTACTGTTAACGTTAATTTTGAAATTTTCCCTTCAAATGAAGGCAATGTTAGATCACGTTTTGTTGTGCTCTTAGATTTAATGTCATTCTTTAACTGAGAGAACTCTTCATTTTCAAGTGTTGTAGATTGCAAAGTTGGCAAATCTTTCCCTATATTCTTACTATACCACCTTATAAAAGCACTAATATTTTTCAAATGTTGTTTATCAGCATCTGACAAAGAGAGATTATTTATAGTTGCATCATCGTAGTATACACTTGGCCATTTACTAGTAATTTGATTTTGCATACTATTATTTAACGACTTGATATAACTTCCAAGAGTTTTATTAGCTCCATCTACCGCTGAGGGGTTTTTAGCCAAGGAAGACTCTACTGCTCCTCTAATCTTTGTATCATAATTTGATAAGGTATCATCAATTTCCTTGTTATTATTCTTCAAGCTTTCGAGAAGTTTTGCGATATCTTGATTATAGGAAGAAGCCTTATCAGTAGTTTCTTTCCAAATAGCTGGCTCTGATAACTTCTCAGTAACTTGAGTGTTTATAGCAACTAATTGAGTTAATTGTTCCTTAACTGATAATTTAGAAAATTCCTTATCATAGTTGGCCAAAGACTTTTCTCTATCATCCAAGGAAGTATTCCATTTTTTTTGTTGCTTATCTATTCCATTTATTGTTCCCTCATATGTCTTATTAACAGAATCAATTGATTTAAAGGCATCATTTGTATTTAACAAGGTCTTGTTAAATGACGAATACGATGATAAGAGATTATTCGGTGATGAACTCAACCCATTAAACTGTTGACCATATTGAACAAGAGGATCCACTAACTTATTATTAAAGGACGTTAGTGACTCATGTTCATTTGTAACCACATCAGCAACCTGGCCTTGTGCTGTTTTCAAATTCCCGATAATACTAGTGAAATAAATATTAATCAAATCCTTATTAAAGAGCTCTTTGAAAGCTACTACTGCTTGTTCAGCCTGTTTGACAGTCAGTTGATCACTTGATTGAATTTGATATTGAAACTTCGCCTGAACAGGGGAAGTTGATTCAATTGCTAAAGCTTCTTCTGAAAATTTACTTGGCAAGACTATCATCAACTGATAAGTCTCATTTTTTAGACCGTTTTCAGCGATTGACCGAGAAACAACTTCTACTTTGTAATTATTTTTAGCTATGAACGAGTTTACTAAAGTATTCGCAATGTTAATCGGTTGTCCATTATATACCTTACCCGTATCTTCATTAACAATAGCTACTTTGATAGGGGCTTGTCGCACCGAGGAATCTGAGTTCGTTCGGCTGATAGGTGTTGGTTTTACAATTGCAAAGAAGGATACTATCATTGTAACAAATAACAATAGCATCCCTAAGCTAAATAAAACTTTCTTTCTCACATTTTCTCCTTAATTAAATATAGTAAAAAAGTTGAGGATTTCTCCTCAACCTCAACTTTAGATTATTGAAGACCAAAGTTTCTAGATAAGTCTTGGTCATTTTGTTGCATCGCTTGAGCAGTCTTATCAAGTTGTGTATTGATTTGTTGCATTAAATCAGCAAAGTTTTCAACCTTTGGTTTCAATTCAGAGAATTGTTGATCAAAGCCTTGGAACGCAGCACCTTCCCATTCCGAACGCAAGGTATCCTGCAAGCGTTGAAGATTGCTCAAAATAACTCTGATATCGTTTGCAGCTTTTCCATAATCACGTGCACGTGATTGGAGGGTTTCTGGAGATACACGAATTTGTCCTGACATATTTTTACTCCTATATTTTTTATTTTATTATAACATTATTTTATATACGAATCAAGGATTTTTGGAAAAAAATTTATAGTATTAATCCATAATTAAAGTCATATAGAATACAATAAATAGTTACTTATAAAATACAACATAATTGTTACGATTTAAAACTCAAATCATAATTTTTTCGATTTATTACTTCTGTCAATATTTAGAAAATTTAAAAATCTTTAAATTTTTAAATTATCTTTACTCTAAATCAAAAGGTAATATTTCAGATTTTCATTCATTTCTTTCCATTTTTTTCTCTAATTCTCTTTTCATGAAAAAAGAAGCCTTACGGCTTCCATTCTTACAAAATTTTAGCAGAAGTTCGACTAATCTCTTCTACTTGAATATTTTCTGCTTCAAATTTTTCTTTTAAGGCTGGTAAATCAATTGAACCATCGATTTGAACTTCGATAATCACCTTACCATCCTTACGTGGGATATTTACTGTATGTGAGATATTCAAATTTTCTTCTACAATCAAAGAAACAATCTTTCCGAGTACACCAACTTCATTTTCTGTAACAAAACGCACACGAATTCCTTCCTCACCATAACCAGCAATTTCAAGAAAGGCTTGGAAAACATCACGGTCAGTAATAACTCCGTATACTTGATGGTTATCAACAACAGGAAGAATACCAATCTTATTTTTCAACATCAAATAAGTTGCATCCTCTAGACTCGCATAACCTGAAACAGTGACAACATCGCGGATCATGACATCTTTTACTTTTGTCTTATTTAGAAGATAATTCATCTCATAGATAGAAAGACTTGTTGCCTTGGATGGACTAGCTTGGGCAATGGTTCCCTCAGTCACCAAACCAACCAATTGATCATTTTCGATAACAGGCAAGCGGTGCAATCCTTGCTCTCTCATCAAATCTGCTGCATGAGATACTGTTGTATCTGGACTAATATACACTACCTTGCGGGTCATAAAATCTTTAACTGCCATGAGACTTCTCCTTTTCTGTTCTTATCCCTATTATACAATCTTTTTGTAAATCTATCAAACGCTTACATTTCTTTTTCAAAATTCATAAAAGTATGAATAAGCTAGCAAAAAGAGCTCTAAAATCGAGCTCTGTGATGAAGATAAGAAGCGTTTCATTCGATTTTTTCAATTATTGGAAATTCATCTTCCAGTGCAGATGAGAATTGCTTTGCAATCTCTATCTGCAGACTAAAATAATCCCCTGGATTTGATGACTGCTTCGTAATCTTCATCTGCCGACTAAAACAATCCACTGGATTGTTTTAGCCACCAAGATACGCTTTTCTGACTTCTTCTGATGAAGCGAGTTCTTTTCCTGTTCCTGATAGAACGATTTTCCCTGTTTCCAGTACATATCCTCGGTCAGAGATTGCGAGTGCTTTATTGGCATTTTGTTCAATCAAGAGGACGGTTGTTCCTTGTTTCTGGATGTCTTGAATGATATCAAAAATCTCTTGAATAAAGATTGGGGCAAGTCCCATTGATGGTTCATCTAAAAGAAGAAGTTTTGGTGTTGACATAAGAGCACGTCCCATGGCAAGCATTTGTTGTTCCCCCCCTGAAAGAGTAGCTGCATCTTGGTTCTTCCGTTCTTCAAGACGAGGAAAGCGTGAGAAAACTTTCTTCAAATTAGCTTGATTTTCTTCACGATTTTTCTTTAAGAAAGCTCCCATTTCAAGATTTTCCATAACAGTCAAGCCAGGAAAGACGTGGCGTCCTTCTGGAACTTGTGAAAGACCACCTGCCACGATTTTCTGAGCTGGCATTTTTTGGATTTCTTGACCTAAAAATTGAATTTTTCCTGAACTTGGTCTAACTAAACCAGACAAGGTACGGAGAATAGTTGTCTTACCTGCACCATTGGCACCGATAAGGGAAACAACCTCTCCTTCATTCACTTCAAAGCTTACATCACGGACTGCTTGGATCATACCGTAATGTACAGAAAGATTTTCAACTTTTAACATAGACATTAGGCTTCACCTCCTAGATAAGCTTCGATAACGCGTTTATTGGTCTTAATTTCGTCTGGAGTTCCTTGAGCAATCAAACGACCATATTCAAGTACGTAGATACGTTCTGTAACATCCATGACCAGGTTCATATCGTGTTCAATCAGCATGATTGAAATTTTAAATTCATCTTTGATACGACGAATTAACTCAGTCAATTCTGCTGTTTCCTGTGGGTTCATCCCTGCTGCTGGTTCATCCAAAAAGAGAATTTTAGGTTCCGTAGCAAGGGCACGAACAATTTCCAAACGACGTTGTTGTCCGTAGGCGAGGTTTTTAGCAAGAGTCTCTGCATCACCATCTAAATCAAAGATTTTCAACAATTCCAAAGCTTTAGCTTTTAATTCTTTTTCACTCTTGTAAAAAAAGCTGGTAAGCGCAAAAAAACTAGCAAAAAAACATGTTGTTTGTGATGGTTGCCAAAAGGCAATCAAAACATTGTCCAAAAACTGTTAAAGTCTTTAAAGAGACGGATATTTTGGGAAAAGTACGTCCAAGTCCCAAAGAAGCAATCTTATATGGTGCCTTTCCATTCAAAAGGTGACCATCTAAAGGTTACTGTTCCCCTCACTTGGTTCATAAACACCCGTCAAAGAGGTTGAAAAAGGGTGGTTTTTCCCAGCTCCATTTGGACCGATTAGTCCAACCAGTTCCCCTTCATTCAATTCAAGAGTAACATCTCCAACAGCTGTTAGACCGCCAAAATGTTTGCTTAACTGTTTTACTTCAAGTAATGCCATTAGTTTTGTTCCTCCTTCTTGGATTTTTTAAAGAAACGTGATAGGCTCAATTCCCATGTCCCAAGTAGTCCACCTGGTCTGAAAATCATTACCAATACCAAGGCCAAAGCGTAGATAATCATACGCACACTGGCAACATCTTGGAGAAGCATATTCAAAATTCCAAGAACAATAGCTGAAACAATGGCACCTGTAATGGAACCAAGTCCACCAAATACAACAATGATCAAAACGTTGATTGAGTTGATGAAAGTGTAATCTTTCGGTACAACTGAACCGATAAATCCTGCCTGAAGTGACCCTGCAATACTTGCAGTAATAGCACCAAAGACAAAAGCGATGATTTTAATTTTAGTCGTATTAACCCCAACTGACTCAGCAGCGATTTCATCCTCACGAACGGAGAGGGTTGAACGACCAATTGGACTACGCAAGAAGTTCAAGGTTGCAATGGTTGTAATTACGACAAAGAAGTAAACCATTGGCCAAGTTGTAAAGTTTGGAATTCCCAAGATACCTGCCGCACCATTTGTAAGGCTTCCACCATTGATGATAAAGATACGGATAATTTCAGAAACACCTAGAGTCGCTACCGCAAGATAGTCTCCCTTCAAACGCAAGGTTGGAATTCCGACAAGCAAGGCAACTGCTCCTGAAAGCAAAGCCCCTATCAGCATAGCTCCAAAGAAGGCACCGTAGGTTGGTGATTTAGAACCAATAATAGCTGCTGCATAGGCACCAATCGCCATGAAACCAGCATGCCCAAGTGAAAATTGTCCTGAAAAACCAACGATTAAGTTGAGACCAACAGCCAGAATAATATTAATTCCAATTTGTTGTAAAATCTGTACATAGAATAGATTGAGTACTCCGACTGAAACCAGTACACTAATCAAGCCATAGCCAGCTAACAAAAGGAGTAACCATAGAATATTAACTTTTAAATTTTCCTTCATCGTTTACACCTTCTCTTTCACATTTTTACCAAGGATACCAGCTGGGCGGACAATCAAGATCAACAACAAGATTCCATAAACAATGGCATCACGGAAGTCTGACATTCCAAAGGCTGTCGCAAAGGTTTCCAATAGACCAATCACAAAGCCACCAAGAGCTGCACCAGGAATAATTCCGATACCACCAAGTACAGCAGCAACGAAAGATTTAAGACCTGGAGTAACTCCCATCAAAGGCTCAAGAGAGTTATAATAGAGGGCAATCAGAACACCAGCCGCACCCGCAAGAGCTGACCCCAAAGCGAAGGTAAAGCTGATAGTACGGTTTACATTGATCCCCATCAATTGCGCCGCATCGCTATCTACGGATACTGCACGCATGGCTTTCCCCATCTTAGTCTTTTGGACAATGACTTGTAACAAAATCATCAAAATCAAGGAAATGGCCAAAATCATTAACTGCACGTTTGTTAGGCTAACTGGTCCCAAATCATAGCGAACTGTTTGAATCGCTTGAGGGAAGGCACGGGTATTGGCACCAACCAGATAGACCATCCCATACTCCAATAGGAAAGAAACCCCAATAGCCGTAATCAAAACAGCAATACGAGTAGAGTGACGCAAAGGTCGGTAAGCAAGGAACTCAATCACGACACCAAGAATGGCTGTCGCTAACATAGCTACAATAAGAGCTACAAAGAAATTCATTTGGAAAGAATTAATCAAGAAATAACCGATAAAGGCTCCCATCATATAAATATCACCGTGGGCGAAGTTGATGAGCTTGATAATTCCGTAAACCATGGTATACCCTAGGGCTAACAGCGCATAAACACTACCTAGAATCAAACCATTTACTAGTTGTTGGAGCATAAGATTCACTCTTTCTATTTATAATTTTGAGGGTTTCCCCTCACTTTTTGATAGGTTCTTAAACATCGAAACAGGGAGTGAGTCAGAGGCTCATTCCCTATTTCAACATTTCTATTATGGTTTTACAACTTCTGCTGCTTCAACCTTACCATTGTTCATGGTCATCATGTAAGCAGTTTTGACTGTGTTGTGGTCTGCATCGAAGCTTGTTTGACCAGTTACACCTTCAAAGTCTTTTGTTTTAGCAAGATTATCCTTGATTTCACCTGAGTTTTTAGCACCTTTTGCTGCGTTTGCTACAAGGTGAACTGAATCATAAGCCAAGGCTGCAAATGTTGAAGGCTCTTCATTGTACTTAGCACGGTAAGCGTCAAGGAAGGCTTTTGCTTTAGCTGAAACTTCTACAGTAGTTGAGAAGCCTGAGATAAAGTAGATGTTTGATGCTTTTTCAGGAGTTGCTTGTTGTACAAACTCTTCACCGTTGAATCCATCACCACCAACGATTGGCTTGTCAATTCCCATACCACGCGCTTGGTTTACAATTTTACCAGCTTCAGTGTAGTAGCCAGGAACAACGATCGCATCAAAATCTTTCCCTTTCATTTTTGTAAGGGCTGCTTGGAAGTCTGTATCACCTGCTACGAAAGTTTCATCAGCAACGATTTCACCCTTGTATGACTCGCGGAAAGATTTGGCAATCCCTTTAGCATAGTCACTGGCATTGTCAGTGTAAAGAACAACTTTCTTAGCTTGCAATTTATCAGAAACATAGTTTGAGATAATTTTTCCTTGGAAGCTATCTTGGAAAGTTCCGATAAAGAGGTAATCTTGACCTTTAGTCAATCCATCTTGAGTCGCACTTGGTGAGATCAATGGAACACCTGCTTTTGTAGCGTTCGCTACCGCAGCTGCAGTCGCACCAGATGTCGCAGGTCCTACGACTGCTGATACTTTAGATTGGGTTACAAGGTTAGTTGTAACTGAAGCAGCCTCAGCTGTTTCAGACTTGTTATCTTTATCGACAACTTCGATTTGTTTTCCATCGATACCACCTGCGGCATTGATTTCATCAACGGCAAGTTGGGCACCTTTTTGTTCAGCTGTTCCGTATGCAGCTAAAGAACCTGATTCTTCAAAGTTAAATCCGATTTTGATTGTCTTTTCATCTACTGAGTTACCAGCAGCGTTTGACGCTCCAGACTTCACTTCTCCACAGGCTGCAAGAAGTGCTACACTTGCAAGCGCCACAAACGATAGGGCAAATTTTTTCTTCATCTTTTTTGTCTCCTTATTTCTTAAATAAATAGCATGTTAAGAATATACCGAATTATCAGAAAATTGTCAACACTTTTCTTGAACTTTTTTTCGATGATAACGTTTTTCCTCTCGATAAAGATTGCCCACAAAAGGGTGTTTCCAGCTCTTGGATATGACAAACTCTAACTTTTTTTATAAACTTTTTCCTTGCTCAAGCGACCCGACCAATTGCTCCACTTCTTGAGTTGGAACATAAAGTTGCAAGTAACGATGTTTCTTGGAATGATAGGTAATATCTCCATAATCCTGCAGTTTTTTGGCATCACGATTATAGTAAAGATAGATAATCAAGCCAGATCGATTGACTTTTTCAAACATGGTAAATCCTCTTTCTAAGAAATCTCTCCCTATTATACCAAAAAAAGCAAACCCAGTCGAGTTTGCCTTCTTTAATCATTAGTTCAATGAATTGTTGGCCATGATTTCATCAATAAAGCCATATTCAAGTGTTTCTTGGGCACTCATCCAGTTATCGCGTTCTGCATCTGCGTGAACTTTTTCGATTGACTGACCTGAATTTTCAGCCAAGATTTTTTCCAAGGTATTACGAGTTTTAAGCAAGTGTTCTGCAGCGATCGCCATATCAGTTTGTTGGGTACCACCGCCTGTACCACCCATTGGTTGGTGGATCATGTATTCAGCATTTGGAAGCATGAAACGTTTGCCTTTTGCTCCACTTGATGCAATGACCGTCCCCATAGATGCGGCCATACCCATCACGATGGTTTGGACATCTGCCTTGATAAAGTTCATAGTATCAACGATTGCCAAACCAGCTGAAACAGAACCACCAGGTGTATTGACATAAAGGTAAATATCTTTTGTACTATCTTGGGCATCTAAGAAAAGCAATTGGGCAATAACAGAGTTAGCCATATTGTCTTCAACGGGACCTGTCAGCATAATGATGCGGTCTTTGAGAAGACGTGAGTAAATATCGTAGGAACGTTCTCCACGGCTTGTTTGTTCAATAACTACAGGAATCATTCATTTCTCCTTTTGAGTTTTAAATTTTGTTGGTCAAATGACTGAAGATAAGACTATTATAATATCTAGGTCAAAAAAGGTCAAATTTTTGCTCTGTTTTCATTGGACAGAAACAAAAATTCAACCTCCTTTCGTGATTGGAAATACTTTTCCAAGTCATTCTTCTTTTCGATCTTATTTCGTACCGAACAAGCGGTCCCCAGCATCTCCAAGACCTGGAACGATATAACCGTGTTCGTTCAAGCGGTCATCCAGGCTGCTGTAAAGATTTCTACATCTGGATGAGCTTCTTGAAGGGCTTTTACACCTTCTGGAGCAGATACAAGGCAGACAAATTTGATATTTGATGCGCCACGTTTTTTAAGTGAGTCAACGGCCAAGATTGCTGAACCACCTGTTGCCAACATTGGGTCTACTACAAAAATTTGACGTTGGTCAATGTCCTCAGGCAATTTCACCAAGTACTCAACTGGTTGAAGCGTTTCTTCATCACGGTACATACCGATGTGGCCAACTTTAGCTGCTGGAACCAAGCTCAAGAGCCCATCAACCATCCCGATACCTGCACGCAAGATTGGAACGATAGCCAATTTCTTACCTGCCAATTGTTTTTGAACTGTTTTTGTGATTGGTGTTTCGATTTCCACATCTTCTAGTGGAAGATCACGAAGTACTTCATACCCCATCAACATTGCAATCTCATCTACTAGCTCACGAAAAGCTTTGTAGAAGTATCTGTACGACGCAAGATTGACAATTTGTGTTGAATCAGTGGATGATTAATAACTTCAATTTTTCCCATTTTTGGAGTTCCTTCTTTCAATTTATTCTTCTTATTATACCAAAAAACGGTTTAAAAATCTTTCTAAACCATTTATTTTTGATAATTTTTACATTAAATCTGCTTCTTTAAGAGCTTCCTGTACGGTCTCAAGTGGTAAATGGGTCAATTCTGTCCCTTTTTCTTGATAAAGGTATTGGGCATAGTCGTCCATTCGGTACTGGTTGATATAAACCACACGCTTGCAACCGACCTGCAGAATTGTTTGGTACAATTCAGACAAGGAAAATGGGTTACATAGGCTGTAAAACCTTTTAGGAACACCACGCTCTGCACCTTGAAGGATAGCATTGACCTCAGCGTGAAGGGTGCGAACACAGTGGCCTTCAATGACCAGACATTCGTGGTCAATACAATGCTCGGTTCCTGACACCGAACCATTGTAACCAGTGGAAATAACCTTATTATCCTTTTACCAGAATCGCGCCCACTTTGGCACGTTTACAAGTGGAACGATTGGCAATTAGTAGAGCTTGGGCTGCAAAATACTCATCCCAGGCCAGTCTTTTTTCAGTCATATCTCTTCTCCTTTTTCTCTATTTTTTAAAAAATGGTAACCGTAAATCCGCTATCTTTTCAGCAGGTACCTTCATGCCATCCTTGATCCATTTTAAAAGGACTGAGACGATGGCTGAACTCCAGAAGGAATGAAGATAAGAGCTGACACCTTTTGATTTCCCATGGTATTTTTCTAGAAATTCCTGCATAGCTTGGACAAAGATTTTTTCCAGGTGGTAATCTAAAGCCAGTTGAATCACTCTGGCTTCTTTTCTGGCTTCTCGGAAAAGGTGAACCCATACCAGATAAAGGTCTGTCTTTAGATCGTAATGATGTAATTGTTCCATAATATTGTGGACAGTTCGTTTAAAGACGCTTTCTAAAATCTCCTCTTTAGAATCATAATTGCGATAAAAGGCTGCACGCGAAACGCCTGCACGTTTGACTAATTCAGAAATACTAATCTTGGTCAAGTCCTTTTTTTCCAAGAGTTGCAAGAGGGCTGTTTCGATGGCTTCTCTAGTTAATAAATTGGATTCTTGGTTTGATTTTCTGAGATTTTCAAGAGATTTTTCAGAGATTCTACGTTCAGACATAACATTTTCTTTCTACTTGTCACAACAGACGGATGAGGCTTTTGTTTCAAGGGCTTTCATGATATAATTGTAAAAAAAGACAGAACCTTTGTCAATGTATAAATGGCAAAGATGGAGAATTTCTATGACTTGGAAGATTATCGCTGACTCTGGTTGTGATTATCGTCAGCTGGAGACACCAGCTATTGATACAACCTTTGTAAGTGTCCCCTTAACCATTCAAGTAGCTGATCAGGTCTTTGTTGATGATGCCAGTCTTGACATTGACCAAATGATGGAAACCATGTATGCAACTGCAGAAGCTTCAAAATCAGCTTGTCCAAGCCCAGATGATTATTTGCGAGCATTTGAAGGAGCCAAAAACATTTTCCTAGTAACCATCACTGGTACTCTTTCTGGCAGTCACAATAGTGCTCAACTGGCTAAGAATATTTATCTGGAAGACCATCCTGACACTAAGATTCATGTGATTGATAGTTTGTCTGCTGGTGGTGAGGTTGATTTAATCGTAGAAAAATTAAATGACTTGATTGACCAGGGCTTATCTTTTGAAGAAGTAGTTAAAGCTATCACTGCCTATCAAGAAAAAACCAAGTTGCTCTTTGTCCTAGCCAAAGTCGATAACTTGGTGAAAAACGGCCGTTTGAGCAAAGCTTATCGGTACGGTCGTTGGCCTTCTAAATATCCGTATGGTTGGGGAAGCTAGTGAAACTGGAACCCTTGAATTGCTACAAAAAGCACGAGGACCAAAGAAATCAGTTCAGGCAGCCTATGAAGAGTTGATAAAAGCTGGATATGCTGGTGGTCGTATTGTCATGGCTCAACGCAATAACGAGAAATGTTGCCAACAGCTCTCAGAGCGAATCCGTGAAAATTTCCCACAGGCGGATATTAAAATTCTCCCAACATCTGGTCTCTGCAGTTTTTATGCAGAAGATGGTGGTTTGCTGATGGGATATGAAATTGATTAATTGCATTCTTGACAAGAGGTGACCATCATCTCTTGTTTTTTTGTGGTACAATAGAGCTATGAAACATTTTGATACTATTGTCATCGGTGGAGGTCCTGCTGGTATGATGGCTACGATTTCCAGTAGCTTTTATGGACAGAAAACCCTCCTCATCGAAAAAAATCGGAAACTTGGAAAAAAATTAGCTGGGACTGGTGGGGGACGTTGCAATGTGACCAACAATGGTAGCTTGGACGACCTGCTAGCTGGCATCCCTGGAAATGGGCGCTTTCTCTACAGTGTCTTCTCCCAGTTTGATAACCATGATATCATCAACTTTTTTACAGAAAATGGTGTTAAACTTAAGGTCGAGGACCACGGACGCGTCTTTCCTGCTAGTGACAAGTCTCGGACCATTATCGAGGCTTTGGAAAAGAAAATCACTGAGCTAGGTGGTCAAGTTGCTACTCAAACCGAGATTGTTTCGGTTAAAAAGGTAGATGATCAATTTGTTCTTAAATCAACTGATCAAACCTTCACTTGTGATAAACTCATTGTCACAACTGGTGGAAAATCCTATCCTTCTACTGGTTCGACTGGTTTTGGTCACGAGATTGCCCGTCATTTTCAAACATACCATTACCGAGCTTGAGGCTGCTGAAAGTCCTTTATTGACAGATTTTCCACACAAGGCCTTGCAGGGGATTTCGTTGGACGATGTGACCCTAAGCTATGGCAAGCATGTCATCACTCACGATTTGCTCTTTACCCACTTTGGTTTGTCTGGCCCTGCTGCCCTGCGTATGTCTAGCTTTGTCAAGGGTGGGGAGGTTCTCTCACTGGATGTTTTCCCTCAACTTTCTGAGAAGGACTTGGCTGCATTCCTAGAAGAAAATCGTGAAAAATCCTTGAAAAACGCTTTAAAAACTTTGCTTCCAGAACGCTTGGCAGAATTTTTTGTGCAAGGCTATCCAGAAAAAGTCAAACAACTGACTGAAAAGGAACGCGAACAACTTCTCCAGTCTATCAAAGCACTCAAAATCCCTGTGACCGGAAAAATGTCCCTTGCCAAGTCCTTTGTTACCAAAGGGGGCGTCAGTCTCAAGGAAATCAATCCCAAAACTCTAGAAAGTAAGCTGGTACCTGGACTCCACTTTGCTGGCGAGGTACTGGATATCAATGCCCACACGGGTGGGTTTAACATCACTTCTGCCCTCTGTACTGGTTGGGTGGCGGGATCAAACCCAATCTAAATATACAGTACTCAATGGAACAATCCACCCCAAAAGAAAGGAACGACTTTGGAACATATTATCTTGCTAAGGGGAGTTACTCCTAATGGAAAGAATGCTATCCCTAAAATGTCTTATCTAGTAGATATCTTGACAGAAGCTGGTTTTCAACAAGTTCGAACTTATATTCAAAGTGGAAATATCATTCTTGAAAGTAACTTAGCCTTAGAAAAAATACGAGAACAGGTTCATACTCTAATAAAGAAAAAGATTGGAGCCGATCTCAAAATAATCATTAAGAATAAGGATGATTTTGAAAACATTGTCCAAGAAAACCCGTTTGGAAAACACTATCTTTATGACCGTATACACGTGATTTTTTATCAAGAATCTATTCAAAGTCTCCCTTTAGAAAAATTGAAAATTGATTACGGTGAAGAAGAAATTTGTATCGGTAACCATTGTCTTTACCTCTATCTCCCTAGAACTGCAAAACAAAAAAAGCTCAATACTAACTATCTTGAAAAGCTTTTTAATGTAGATTTGACCATGCGAAAACTAAATGTAGTAGAAAAATTATTAAGCAAGTAGTACTTGAATTTAGCAAAAATCGGAAGATCACTCCTCCGATTTTATTTTGTCTGAGTTTGGACATAGTGGGCAATCACATCTGATGTGTACTGGGCTGTTCCAGGTCCAAATTTGTCAATGTTTTCCTTAAACTCTGGGTTATAGACGTAGCCTTTACCGATATGACCGAATACTTCAATAGTACAATCAAATCCATAAGTACGGATGGCTTGCAAGAGTTTAGCAGCTTCTTCTTGATTTTCAGTTGCTGTTACAGGTAGACCAGCTTGAAGATTTTGTGCCAAGGCTTGAAAAACTTGGTTGAAGGCAGCCGTAGCCTCGTCTTCGTGACCTTTCTGGCGCTCCAGCGCTTGGTCCATGACTTCTTGTCCATATTTCTCTACCGCCTCTTGGTGGTATTTTTGATGGTCTTGGTAGTTAAATCCAGCAAATTTCTCTTGAATGCTCATTTCTCTTTCTCCTTTTTGTTCTTGAATGGTTTTCTGCAAGGTTGAAATCAAGGTATCCAGATGTTCCCTTTCTCGAGTCAAATAGTCCAACTGCCTGGTCAAATGGGGCAATAAATCTGTCCTTTTTTCCTTTAATAGCTCTGCTATTTTTTCTAAAGAAAAACCTAGATATTTATAGTAAAGAATGACCTGAAGGCGTTCCAAATCCTCCTGACTGTATGTTCGATAGCCGTTTTCCGACTTTAAAGGAACCAAAAGTCCTATCTTATCGTAGTGGTGTAGGGTCTTGACAGAAACACCCGAAAGCTGGGCAGCTTCTTTTATATGGTACATGATTTCCTCCTTATACTCAATGAAAATCAAAGAGCAAACTAGGAAGCTAGCCGCAGGCTGCTCAAAACACCGTTTTGAGGTTGCAGATGGACGCTGACGTAGTTTGAAGAGATTTTCGAAGAGTATTACATTGATAGTATAACCCCTCCCCTTAGGTCAGAGTCAAGCGTTTTTGTGAGATTTTTTTAAACTTTTTGAGAAAGGTGTGAAAACTTGAAAATGGTTTTCTTGACAGACCTTAGAAAACATGATAGGATAGTCAAGTCTATCGATCAAAAGAAACGCTCATTTTGAGTACTTATGAGGCTAGTTGCCAAGGGCAGTAGCTTTTTCTTTTGTAATACTAATTTTAGGAGTTTAACTATGTCTGAAAAATCTCAATGGGGTTCTAAACTGGGCTTTATCCTAGCGTCTGCTGGCTCAGCCATCGGACTTGGAGCTGTTTGGAAATTTCCCTATATGACTGCTGCTAACGGTGGAGGAGGCTTTTTACTAGTCTTTCTCATCTCCACTATTCTAATCGGTTTTCCCCTTTTGCTAGCTGAATTTGCCCTCGGCCGAAGTGCTGGTGTCTCAGCTATCAAAACCTTTGGAAAACTGGGCAAGAATAGCAAGTACAACTTTATCGGTTGGATTGGTGCCTTTGCCCTTTTTATCCTCTTTATCTTTCTACAGTGTTATTGGAGGATGGATTTCTAGTCTATCTAGGCATTGAGTTTGGAAAATTGTTCCAACTTGGTGGAACGGGTGATTATGCTCAGTTATTTACTTCAATCATTTCAAATCCAGCCATTGCCCTAGGAGCTCAAGCGGCCTTTATCCTATTGAATATCTTTATTGTATCACGTGGGGTTCAAAAAGGGAATTGAAAGAGCTTCGAAAGTCATGATGCCCTCTGCTCTTTATCATCTTTGTCGTCATCATTGGACGCTCTCTCAGTTTGCCAAATGCCATGGAAGGGGTTCTTTACTTCCTCAAACCAGACTTCTCTAAGCTGACAAGTGCTGGTCTCCTCTATGCTCTGGGACAATCTTTCTTTGCCCTCTCACTAGGGGTTACAGCCATGCTGACCTATGCTTCTTATTTGGATAAGAAAACCAATCTGGTCCAGTCAGGGATTTCCATCGTAGCCATGAATATCTCAGTATCCATCATGGCAGGTCTAGCCATTTTCCCAGCCATGTCAGCCTTCAATATCCAGTCTGAAGGGGGACCGAGCTTGCTCTTTATCGTCTTGCCTCAACTCTTTGACAAGATGCCTTTTGGAACCATTTTCTACATCCTCTTCCTCTTGCTCTTCCTCTTTTGCGACGGTCACTTCTTCTGTCGTTATGCTGGAAATCAATGTGGGTAATATCACCAATCAGGACAACAGTAAGCGTGCTAAATGGAGTGCTATTTTAGGAATCTTGACCTTTGTCTTTGGTATCCCTTCAGCCCTTTCTTACGGTGTTATGGCAGATGTTTACATTTTTGGGAAGACCTTCTTTGATGCTATGGATTTCTTGGTTTCTAATCTTCTTATGCCATTTGGAGCTCTCTGCCTTTCACTCTTTACTGGCTACATCTTTAAGAAGACACTTGCAATGGAGGAACTCCATCTTGATGAAACAGCATGGAAACAGGGACTGTTCCAAGTCTGGCTCTTCCTTCTTCGTTTCATCATTCCAATCATCATCATCGTGGTCTTCATCGCCCAATTTATGTAATCAAAAAGGACTTGAGTAGTAAACTCAGGCCCTTTCTTTTTTATGGATGGCTAACAATCAATTCCAGACCTTGCCCTTCCAATGTCCAAGCTTCAACATCACTTGGTAGGATAAAGTGGCTACCTTTTTGGATTGGATAATTTTTCCCGTCAACAGTTAGTTGACCTTGACCAGCCAAGACACTGAATAAGCTGTAGTCAGCTGTCTTTTCGAAGTCAACTTTTCCAGTAATTTCCCACTTGTAAACTGCAAAGAAATCATTGGATACAAGGAGAGTGGAACGTAAATCATCTGCTTTGATAGTTACAGGACGGCTATTGGCAGGCTCGCCAATATTCAAGACATCGATAGATTTTTCAAGGTGAAGTTCACGCAAGTTGCCATTATCATCCTTACGGTCAAAGTCATAGACACGGTAAGTGGTATCGCTAGATTGCTGAGTTTCAAGAATCAAAATTCCTGCTCCGATAGCGTGCATGGTGCCACTTGGTACATAGAAGAAATCTCCAGCCTTTACAGGAACTTTTGTCAACAAGGCATCCCAGTTCTTGTCCTCGATTTGCTGGCGGAGTTCTTCTTTGACTTGGCATTGTGACCATAGATAATTTCTGAACCTTCATCCGCTGCGATAATGTACCAGCATTCTGTTTTTCCAAGTTCACCTTCATGCTCTAGTCCATAGGCATCGTCTGGGTGAACTTGGACACTGAGCCAGTCGTTGGCATCCAGAATCTTAGTCAAAAGTGGAAATACAGGCTCAGGACGATTGCCAAACAATTCACGATGTTCCGCATACAAAGTAGCGAGGTCTGTTCCCTGGTAGCGTCCATTGGCAACTTTAGAGACTCCATTTGGATGGGCTGAGATGGCCCAATATTCTCCGATTTTTTCACTTGGGATGTCGTAACCAAACTCATCACGTAGCTTGGTTCCACCCCAGATTTTTTCTTGCATAACTGATTGTAAAAATAATGGTTCTGACATGTCGATCTCCTGTCTGATTTTTCTCCCCTCATTATAGCAAAAAGCTCCATCTAATTGAACTCTTTTTCACATATTATAAAGTAGGGAGAAGATTTTATAAAAATAGTGAACAAATGTGCTCTACTCAATGCTTGCACCATTGCTGGCAATGACATCCTTGTACCAGTAGAAGGATTTCTTCTTGCTACGTTTGAGGCTTCCATGACCAGCATTATCTCGATCTACATAGATAAAGCCATAGCGCTTGTTCATTTCGCCTGTTCCAGCTGAAACCAGATCGATACAGCCCCAAGTCGTATAACCAAGCAAGTCAACGCCATCTTGGTAAATGGCATCTCGCATGGCCTTGATATGAGCCTCTAAGTAAGCAATCCGATAGTCATCTGCTACATGACCATTCTCATCCGGTGTATCCATAGCACCTAGACCGTTTTCCACGATGAACATTGGCTTTTGGTAACGATCCCAGATAGCATTGAGGGTGATACGAAGACCAAGTGGGTCAATCTGCCATCCCCATTCTGAGGATTCAAGATAAGGATTTGAGAGAGGCAAAGATATTTCCAGCAGTTAATTCTTTAACTTCTGGATCACCTGAGGCTACTAGACTTGCATAGTAAGAGAAGGAAACAAAGTCAACAGTATTGTCCTTCAACAACTCTAAATCTTCTGCAGTCATTTGAATCTCGATTCGCTCACGCTCCCACTGCTTCTTGGCGTAGTTTGGGTATTCCCCACGCGCTTGAACATCAATGAAGAAGTAACTCTTGCGGTCTTCCTCCATGGCTGCCCAGTAGTCTCTTGGATGGGCTGTGTTAGGATAGTATTGCCCTGCAGCCAACATACATCCCACCTTATTTTCTGGGTCAATTTCGTGGGCAATCTTTGTCGCAAGAGCTGAAGCTACCAACTCATAGTGTGCAGCCTGATATTTAACCAGTTCTTGATTTTCTCCTTCTTCAAAACAGAGCCCAGCTCCCATAAAGGGGGCATGGAGAATCATGTTGATTTCGTTGAAGGTAAGCCAATATTTGACCAAACCCTTATAGCGGGTAAAGAGTGTGCGACAAAGTTTTTCATAGAAGTCTAACATCCGACGATTGCGCCAACCACCGTACTCTGTAATCAAGTGCATAGGACAGTCGAAATGAGTGATAGTCACCAGAGGTTGGATACCATACTTGTGGCACTCCTTAAATAAATCCTCATAAAAGGCTAGACCAGCTTCATTTGGCACTGTTTCGTCGCCCTTAGGAAAAATCCGAGTCCAAGCAATGGATAGACGATAAGTCTTAAAGCCCATTTCCGCAAAAAGGGCAATATCTTCCTTGTAATGATGGTACATATCAATAGCTTGCTTGGCTGGGTAAAAATAGCCCTCCTCAAACGAAAACATCTTTTTCTGACCTGTGATAATGGCTTCACGATCTGGACCGATGGGGACGACATCCACATTCGCCAATCCACGACCTTCTAAATTATAAGCACCCTCACACTGGTTGGCAGCTGTCGCTCCGCCCCACAAGAAACCATCCGGAAAAGTCAGTTTTTCGGTCATAACTCTACTCACTTTCTTATTTGCTTGTTCATTTACTTATATTATAACTTATTCTGTAAACCTTTTCTTATAAAATACTGTGACATACTGATACTATTCTACTATTTAAGTTTATCAGATTGTTTTTTAAAAAATTATCCTCTAGAAAAAGTAAATAGCCTCCCCTGAAACAAAAAAGAAGACTGAAAACTAGTCTCCTCTGTTCCTTTTAAATCAAAGCTGTAATAACCGTCACTAGGCCAAAAATAATACCTGGTGCATTAGCTGCTGCAAGGGGGATATCTCTTTCTTTTTTGAAAAGACCGTAGTAAACCCAGAGACTACAGTTGATGGCAGCAACCAAGGGCTGGATGAAATTTCCTTTTTGACCAGCCAGATTGTTCATGATTTGTGGGAAGTAAGACACATACATCATAACAGACATAAAGGTCGCTACCCAACCTAAAATTTTCATTTGTTTTTCAGACATTTTCAAAACCTCTTTCATTTTTACTGAATCTTATTTTAAAATATTCTTTCAAAACAATCAAGTCTTTAAAACTTTTGTTATAAAGATATAAACTATCACAATCTTGTTATAAGAAAGAGGGAACAGAAAAAAAGACCGAATTGCTCCGTTCTGTTTACTCAATCAAATATTAGAAAATGAATACTCCTTTTCAATGAATCGATTGATTGATGGTAAATAAGCCGTTAGAAATTATTGACAGTATCGAAATTTTCTAGTAAAATGAATTTTGTTAATACCTAAATGGTGTGTAGTTTTCTATCAACATAGTCAGGAGAAAAGGAACTTATGCTAAAAAAATTTAATGAATTGTCACTGAAAGATAAGGCTTATCTAATTGGCGGTTTGAGCTTATTAGTCATTGTGATCTCATTTGGTCTACTCAATCGTCAAACAGTAACTGTCAGTCTTGTCTTTACACAACTATCTGCTCCCTTGATTTTGGTGATTTTTACTTGTCTAGTAATCGGGATCATTGCTGGTAGTGCTATTGGTATTAGCTATCACCATAACAAGACTCAAGATCTGAGAAGCCGCATTGCTGAAGCAGAAGCGACTATCAATATAAAAGACAGGGAGCTTGTCCAGTACGAGGAACAGGTGCAACAATTAAAACAGGAAGCCAAACAATAAGTGTAGAAATCATAACCACCCGTGAAAACGGGTGGTTTTTAGTCTCGCACCTAACGGAGCGAGACGGACTGAAAGTCGCATAAATACAAAAAAGATCGAATTGCTCCGATCTTTTTAAGTTTCACTCCAAGAATGTTTAGATAAAAAATTTGATAATAGAATTACCTACTTCATACGATAAAAATCAATCACTAGACCAGCAGGCCCTTTAACTAATAAGGACTCTGTTCCCCAATCGGTTACAGTTGGTCCGTTTAAAACCTGGATACCAAGTTCTTTCAACCGTTGGTAATTCTGGTCTACATCCTCAACCTCGATATGAAGAATGATTCCTGACTGAAAATCTTCCAAAGGAATCAAATGATTTTGGGACAACATCAGACAGTGACTGCCAATCGTAAACTGAGCAAAACTGTCATCAACATAATCGGACTTTTTATCCAAAATACGCTCCAAGTCAGCACAGACTTGGGGAACATCTGAAACGATAATATCTAATTGATTTAAATTCATTTACTATCCTCCATAAAAAGACCGGATTGCTCCGATCTTTTTAAGTTCCACGAAGGAATTATTTAATTGCGCGTGATTGCAAATCCTTCTTCTTCCAAGAAGAGACGGAATGGTACGAGTTCTTCTGCTTCGTATTTTTCCTTGAAGGCTTTGATTGCTTCTTCTGAGTGAAGTTTTGGATCCAATTCAAGTACTTCTACTGGAAGTGGACGGTGTGGAGTGATGCGAGCATCGATAACAACAGTTTTACCTTCTTTGTTCAATTTAACAGCTTCTGCAACAACTGCGTCGATATCTTCGATACGGTTTACTGTAAATCCAACAGCTCCTTGAGCTTCAGCAATTTTAGCGTAATCAGCGTTTGTGAAGTCACAACCAAACAAGTGTTTGTTTGTGTCTTCGTATTTGTCCTTGATGAAGGCATATTTATCATTTGAGAAGACAACGTTGATAACTGGAAGGTCGTATTGAACGTTTGTGATAACGTCTGGGTAGCACATGTTAAATGCTCCATCACCCATGATGTTCCATATTTGGCGATCTGGATTGTCTTTCTTAGCAGCGATACCACCAGGAAGGGCAATACCCATTGTCGCAAAGAGTGGAGATGTACGCCACATGTTCTTAGGTGTCATGTGAAGGTGACGAGTAGATGTTTGAGTAGTGTCACCTACGTCGATTGAATAGATAGCGTCTTGATCAGCATGTTTGTTGATTGCATTGTAAACTTGGTACAATTGCAATTCACCCTCAGTTTTACCTTCGAGTTTGTTCATGTAATCACGCCAGTTTTGGTTGTTCTTAACGTTTGCACGCCACCATGGAGTTGATTCAACTGGGTTTACTTTGTCAAGGATAGCTTTCGCTGCTTGACCTGCGTCACCAAGGATTGAAGCGTCAAGGGCATGACGTTTACCAAGTTTGTAAGGATCGATATCCACTTGGATGAATTTTTCAGTGTTCTTGAATGCTTCGTAAACTTCAGCAAATGGGAAGTTTGAACCAAGGAAAAGAACTGTGTCTGCTTCAAAGACAACTTCGTTGGCTGGTTTCCAACCAACACGGTAAGCAGAACCTGTCAAACCTTCATAGTTCCATTCGAAAGCTTCAAAGTTTTTACCAGTTGTGATGATTGGTGCTTTGATTTTACGTGACAATTCAGTAATCACTTCACCAGCTTTAACACCACCGTAACCAGCGTAAATAACTGGACGTTCAGCATTGTTCAAGATTTCAACAGCTTTGTTGATTTCAACTTCGTTCAAAGCAGGAGCGATGAATGAACGTTCGTATGAACCTGAACCGTAGTATGAGTTTTCGTCGATTTCTTGGAAACCGAAGTTTACTGGGATTTCAACAACAGCTGGACCTTTTTTAGAAACTGCAGCACGGCAAGCTTCGTCGATTACTTTTGGCAATTGCTCAGCGTAAGCTACACGTTTGTTGTATACAGCGATACCGTTGTACATTGGGTTTTGGTTCAATTCTTGGAAAGCATCCATGTTCAATTCGTTAACTGGACGTGATCCAAGGATCGCTAGGAATGGAGTGTTATCCATAGCTGCATCGTAAACACCGTTAATCAAGTGAGTCGCACCTGGACCACCTGAACCAACTGCAACCCCGATTGAGCCGCCGAATTTAGCTTGCATAACCGCTGCAAGAGCACCTGTTTCTTCGTGGCGAACTTGCAAGAAGCGGATATCTTTGTCTTCAGCCAAAGCGTCCATCAATGAGCTGAGTGTTCCTGATGGGATACCGTAGATTGTATCTACGCCCCATGTTTTCAATACATTAAGCATTGCTGCAGATGCAGTAATTTTCCCTTGAGTCATAATGATAACTCTCCTTCAAATATTTTTAAATTTACTAAAAAAGGTTTCATATAATTTTTGAAAACGTTTCAGTAAATTTTTACACTACTAATTTATCACATTTATTTTGACTTTACTAAGAATCTGCTCAGAAGTTTTTATTCTCTATTGCAGTACAGTTTGAAAACGTTTTTAGTTTCTGTTTTATAATACTCAATGAAAATCAAAGAGCAAACTAGGAAGCTAGTCGCAGGTTGCTCAAAGCACAGCTTTGAGGTTGCAGATAAAGCTGACGTGGTTTGAAGAGATTTTCGAAGAGTATAAAAAGCGAGCAAGCCCGCTTTTAATCTATTTTACTAAAGTTTAGTAAGAGTGAACTAGTCAGAACAGATACAGAACTAAAGGCCATGGCTAGACCAGCTAGTTCTGGATTGAGGGCCAGTCCAACACCTGAAAAGACTCCTGCTGCTATCGGAATTCCGGCGACATTGTAGATAAAGGCCCAGAAAAGATTGAGCAGAATTCGATTAAAGGTTTTCTTACTCATGTCAAAGGCACGCACCACTCCTAGGAGGTTATTGGTTGTCAACACCAAATCTGCTGACTCGATGGCAATATCTGTTCCAGCTCCCATAGCAATCCCCACATCTGCTACACTGAGGGCAGGAGCGTCATTGATGCCATCACCAACAAAGGCTACTTTACCAGCCGCTTGTAGCTTATGGATTTCATGGGCTTTTTCTTCTGGTAAGACACCTGCAATGACCTCTTCGATTCCGATTTGATCGGCAATAGCACGCGCCACACCTGCATTGTCTCCTGTCAGCATGACTGTTTTAAGACCTCGTTTTTTCAACTGACTGATGGCAAGCTTAGCATTTTCCTTAGGAATATCTTGCAGAGCAAGCAAGCCTTTGATTTCATTGTCCACAGCCAAGAAAACAACTGTCTTAGCTTCTTTTTCTAGTTCTTCTAGTTTTTCTTGATAAATGCTAGAAATATCCATGCCATCTAGCATTTTAGCATTTCCAAGCAAAACTTGTTTTCCATTGATTTGCCCTGAAACACCTTTCCCGTGCAAGGCTTGGAAATTTTCAACAGTTTGAAGCTCAAGTCCAGCTTCACTCGCTCGTTTCACAACGGCTTCAGCCAGTGGGTGTTGAGAAGCTTCTTCCAAGGAGCCTGCCAATCCAAGCACTTCTACTTCGTCGCCGATAATATCTGTGACCACAGGTTTTCCTTCCGTCAAAGTCCCTGTCTTATCAAAGACAATAGTTTGAACTTTCTGGATTTCCTGTAGAACCGTTCCATTTTTGAGGAGAACTCCCATCTTGGCACTGCGACCTGTCCCCACCATAAGGGCTGTCGGTGTTGCAAGTCCCAAGGCACAAGGGCAGGCAATAATCAGAACTGCTACTCCATAGAGAAGCGAAGAGACAAAACTCGCTCCAAGCACAACTACACTATCCCTGAGCAAGACGAACCAAACCCAAAAGGTCACAATCCCTAAAATGACAACTGCTGGGACAAAAATCCCTGAAATTTTATCCGTCAAGTCCTGAATCGGCGCACGACTTGTCTGAGCTTTCTTCACAAAATCCACAATCTGAGCCAAAACAGTCTCTGAACCAACTTTTTCTGCTCTAAAACAAGTGTTCCACTATTATTGATGGTTGAACCAATGACGGTATCTCCAACTGTCTTGTCCACAGGCAGACTCTCACCTGTCACCATAGACTCATCAATACTAGAGATACCTTCTACTACGACACCATCAACAGCAATCTTCTCACCGGGACGCACTCGAATCAGGTCACCTACCTTGACTTGCTCCAAAGGGACTTGAACATAGTTATCCTCACGCAAGACTTCTGCAGTTTTAGCCTGCAAGTCAAGTAATTTCTCCACAGCTTGGGAAGTATTTTTCCGCATTTTCTCCTCAAAAACTGCCCCCAAAAGAACGAAGAAGAAGATAAATCCAGCACTTTCGAAGTAAACAGGGAGACCAGCGAAGAGGGCAACTAAGCTATAGAAATAGGCCACTAGGGTTCCCAGAGCAACCAAGGTATCCATGTTGGCATTGTGCTTTTTAAAACTAGCCCAAGCACTTTGGATATAAGGACCACCTGCTACTAGCATAATCGGTGTTGTGGCTAAAAAGGTGCCCCAACGCATGACTTGGTGACTAATTCCTCCTGTCGACATCCCAATCATAAGGATCACAAGAGGCACAGTAAAGATACTAGTAATCCAAAAACGCTGTAAAAGTGATAGAGATTTTCGAGTCTTCTCAACAACTGTATAACTTCCCTTTTGCATCTTCATACCACAAGAAAATTCATGTTGACCTAATTCTTGAGGTGTAAAACGAATGACTTTCTCCTCATCTACGCCGATTGGTTCCAAGATGCCTTCTTCTTCAAACAGAATTTCCTTATAACAGTTTGAAGGTGTCACACGGTGAAAGGTGAACTCAGCAGGAACTCCTTTTTGCAGTTGAATGTGGGCTGGATGGTAGCCTTTGTCTGCCGTGATACGGATTTTTTGAACACCATTTTCAAGACTTGCTTTACAATTTCAGTCATATCATTCTCCTATTCTACAATCATCTTGCCGTGCATCATATTCATGCCACAAGAGAAACCATACTCTCCAGCCTGCTCAGGCGTGATTTCCACTATATACTCTTCCCCCATAGGCAGGTCCGCATGTACACCAAAATCTGGAAAAACAATTTGGTCCAGACAGGGTGAAGGATCCTTACGGTCAAAGACAATGCGGGCTGGCACTGATTTCTTGAGGATAATCAACTCAGGCGTATAGCCCCCCATGACCTCCACTCGAATCTCTTGGTAGCCCTTTTTTTGCTGGGCCTTTTGTCCAGATTTTTCAGGCTTTTTGAAAAACCAGAAACAAGATAAAGGCGATAAGGGCAATACAAATAATGGTTACAATAATATTCAACATGACGTCTCCTTTACATACAATTACATTTTACTTCTGTCACAGCGCTTGATTTCTTCTCTGAAATCACAGCTTCCAAGTCTTCCAAGTCAGCCTGAGTAAAATCACATTCAGCAATCAAATCAGCCAACAAGTTCTTAATCCTACGAGAACAAACCTTGTCCTTGATATCTTGGACAAGTAAATCCCGACTTTGGTCCAAAGTTAAAAGGGCTGAATAGACAAAGGACTTGCCTTCTTTTTTTCCGAGTCAGACACTCTTTCTCAACCAAACGAGCCAAAAGAGTTTGAATAGTTGACTTGGACCAGTCGAACCGCTCTGCCAGAACCCTGATCAAATCCGTACTAGTCTGCTCCCCCTGCATCCAAATAATCTTCATGACCTGCCATTCTGCATCTGAAATCTGCATCATCACACCTCCAAAATCTACAATTGTCAATTATGTTTCTTAGTATACTCCTAAAATCTACATTTGTCAATTATGAAATTAATTTTTTCTTTGAAAAATTGAATTTTAACCATATGATAAAGGATTTTCAGTCAAATCTTACTATATAAACTATAAAAATATGCTATACTAAAGAAAAAAGAAAACAACCACTAGGGGTGCGTAAAGCTGAGATTAACAACTGTTAGACCCTTTGACTCAATCTAGGTAATGCTAGCTGATGGAAGTGGAAATGATAATGGGGACTTGCAGTCTTCTATTACCTTTCTAAAACAGACCAGCTTGTTCTTAAGAATACAAACTTCAGTTGGTTGGGAGGTTTTAGATGACTTATTTACCCGTTGCTTTGACCATTGCAGGAACTGACCCTAGTGGTGGGGCTGGCATTATGGCTGATTTAAAGTCATTCCAAGCTAGAGATATCTATGGAATGGCTGTTGTGACAAGTCTTGTCGCTCAAAATACCAGAGGCGTTCAATTGATCGAGCACGTTTCTCCTCAAATGTTGAAAGCCCAATTGGAGAGTGTCTTTTCGGATATCAAGCCTCAGGCTGTAAAAACTGGGATGTTGGCAACTACTGAAATTATGGAAATCATCCAGCCCTATCTTAAAAACCTGGATTGTCCCTATGTCCTTGACCCTGTTATGGTCGCTACTAGTGGAGACACCCTGATTGATACCAGTGCCAGAAGCTACCTAAAAACAAACCTGCTTCCACTTGCAAGTATTATCACTCCCAATCTTCCTGAGGCAGAAGAAATTGTTGGTTTTTCAATCCATGATCCTGAAGACATGCAGCGTGCTGGTCGCCTGATTTTAAAAGAATTTGGTCCTCAGTCTGTGGTCATCAAAGGTGGGCATCTGGAAGGCGGTGCCAAGGATTTCCTCTTTACCAAGGATGAGCAATTTGTCTGGGAAAGCCCACGAATTCAAACTTGTCACACCCATGGTACTGGATGTACCTTTGCTGCAGTCATCACTGCTGAACTAGCCAAAGGGAAAAACCTCTATCAGGCAGTTGATAAGGCCAAGGCCTTTATCACAAAGGCCATCCAAGACGCTCCTCAACTCGGCCATGGTTCTGGCCCAGTCAACCATACAAGCTTTAAAGATTAAAAAAACTCTCTAGTTCCCACTTTAAGGGAATTAGAGAGTTTTTATATCTTCAAATCTCTTCAAACTACGTCAGCTTTTATCTGCAACCTCAAAGCTGTGCTTTTGAGCAACCTGCGACTAGCTTCCTAGTTTGCTCTTTGACTTTTCATTGAGTATTAATTAGAAAAATAATGTCATCCAACTTTGTCAAAAAGGCTTGCGTTTTTTTGCCTCTATATCTTCTGCCTGCATCAAATCACGTACGACAGCTACTCCAGCTATACCCGTGCCGATAAGTTGGTCAATGTTCTCTGACGTCAAGCCGCCAATAGCAACTACTGGAATGGCAACCCTTTGGCAAATTGTCTTCAAGGTTGAAATCAGGGTGATAGGCGCATTTTCCTTGGTGGTTGTTGGGAAAATGGCTCCTGTCCCCAAGTAATTCGCCCCTCCTTCTTCTGCCTCAAGGGCTCTTTTTACCGTTTTAGCTGTGACACCAAGTATTTTGTCAGGGCCCAAGACTTGTCGGGCAACCGGAAACTGGTAATTCATCGTCTCCAATATGCAGACCAGCAGCATCAACTGCAAGACAAACATCCAAACGATCATCGATTATCAGAGGGTACCTGATAGGCATCTGTTATTTCCTTGACTTGTTTTTGCCAGTTGATAATATTGATTGGTTGTAAGATTTTTTTCTCGTAATTGGACTATGGTAACCCCTGAACGGCAAGCCGTCTCAACCTTTTCAAGAAAGCTTTCCACGGAATCTTGGTAGCGATTGGTTACCAGATACAGTCTAAGTGCCTCTCTGTTCATAAACATCTCCTTTGATGGCATCTAGCCAGTTTTCATCTCTTTTGAGGAGCGAAAGCTGATTGAGTACTTGGTAACGAAATTCTTCCAATCCCATTCCTTGAACAACTATTCTTTCAGCAGAGATATTGAGATAAGAAACCGCTAGGCAAGAAGCTTCAAAAGCAGTCTTTCCTTGGCTGAGAAAAACGGCTGTTAGGGCTCCAACCAGATCTCCTGTCCCTGTTATCCAATCTAATTCTGTACAGCCATTCTCCAATACAGCAACCTGATTCTCTGAAACAATGAGATCCTTGGGGCCAGTAACTAAGAATGACATACCTGGATAGGTCTGACACCAATCTTTCAATACTTGAAGCAAATCCTCAGTTTCTTGATCTTTAGCACTCGCATCTACCCCAACGCCGTGGTGCTTTAAGCCAACAAGACTTCTGATTTCCGACATATTTCCTTTAAGGACCGTAGGTCTATAGTCTAAAAGGTCTTTAACTAATCTCTTACGAATGGATGAAGCTGTTACGCCAACCGCATCTACTACCATTGGGAGACAAGCTTGAGTTGCATAAGAGGCTGCCATACGGATTGCTTTCTCCTTCTCAGCTGACAAATGTCCCAAATTGATGAAGAGTGCCTGGCTTTGCTTAGTAAAATCAAGAACCTCACGAGGATCATCTGCCATAACTGGTTTACATCCCAGCGCTAAAATACCATTGGCCAGCATCTCACAAGAAATCTCATTGGTAATGCAGTGAATGAGGGAAGTCGTTCCCAGAGGAAAAGGATTTGTCAATTCCTGCATCAGTCTATCCTTTCATCAAAGAAATATCCCTGCACTTTTTTAAAGAATTCCTGCTTGATTAAAAATCGAAAGGCAATAAAGGAAATCGCTGTACCGATTAAGGTTGCTCCGAAAAATCGAGGAGTATAGATAAACCAGCTAAGCTTTGCAGCTGATCCTGTAAAGAGTACCATAACAGGATAGGAAACAATAGAGCCAATAATACCTGTTCCCACAATCTCTCCGAGAGCAGAATAGTGAAATTTTCGACCATACTTATAAAAGAGACCTGCAAGGAGGGCTCCAAAAGTCGCTCCTGTGAGAGCTAAAGGCGGAATCCCTTGAGTCGTCATACGGATAAAGGCTGTGACTGTAGCCATAGCCAAAGCATAAACAGGTCCCATCATGATTCCTGCTAGAATATTGACTACACTGGACATCGGTGCCATTCCCTCAATCCGAAAGATAGGCGTAAGGACTACATCAAGGGCAATCATCATGGATAAAATGGTTAATTTGTGAACTTGCAATTGGTGCTTTCTCATGTTTCTATTCTTCTCCTTTTTCTAAAGAGTGTAAATCACTCTTCCATGTCTGGTGTTGGTAGGCCATTTGCCAAAACTTGGCTTCCATGTGAACACTGATGTGGAAGGCATCTAGCATTTTTTTCTTGTCTGTCTCGTCACTTTCTCGATAGAGTTGATTGACCAGAGCCTCTTCCTCTCTGATTTGCTGCTCTAACTCATCCGTAATATAAGTTTCAATCCATTGTTGGTAGAGAGGATTTGGTGATGGTTTAAGATTAAGTGATTTGCCTATATCATGGTATAACCAAGGACAAGGCAGCAAACTTGCAAAAGCAATGCCCTAAGTTTGGCTCTGCAAATTGCCGATAAATGTGAGAGATATAATGATAGCAGGTTGGAGCGATTGGATGTTGCTCCATTTCCTGGTCGCTGATTTTCCAATTCCTTGAAAAAAATTGTTGGCGGATAAATAACTCACCCTCCACTAGACTCTGGGCATTTTTGTTTCAAGAGTCTTTTTCATCTCTTGGTTTGAAGTCTTATCAGCCAGAAAGGTGATAGATTTCTGAGAAAGGCCTTCAGATAGTAGGCATCCTGAATCAGGTAATAGCGGAAAAATGGCAGGGTTCTAAATTCCCCTCTTGCAACTGTAAAAATAAAGGGGATGATGAAAGGAAGCCTGCCAAGCTTCCTTGGATAATTCCATCGCAATATCTGTAAATTCCATAATAACTCCTTTATAAAAAAATAGACTGGTTTGAAGCAATAAAAAAAGAAAAGCAGGTAGATGAATTTTTGTTTTTTTGGGCAATATAAAAAGTCCGATAGCGATTTCTCCATCCTGTGCATGTTCGTCATATCCATGCGCCGATAGAGCTCTCAGGTAAAGATGGCGCCATCTAAAGACCGTCATCAAAACCTTACTGTAAATCAAGGGCGACCAAAAATGTAGTTCTTGACCACGTAATAGGCAAGCTTCCTTGAGAGATTTGATTTCTTGCTGAATAAGGGGGAAGGAATTGAATACCACAATCAAGGCATAGGCCCAAGAGCGTGATAACCCCTTTTGGGCCAAGTACAAGAGAAGCTCTTTTAGGGAAATAGAGGAAACAAAGACAAGACCAATACAAACGGTCACAAAGGCCCTCGTTCCAAGCATGACTGCCTGCGAAGCATCTCCATGTAACTGAACTGCCCAGTAGTTGGCAATGGATGGCAAAATGGCGAGCAGAATCATCCAAGCCAATACTTTAAATCGACGGTAATAGAGCATAAAGAGAATACAAAATGCGACTACCGAAAGATTCAGAGCAATCGAAGGAATGAAAGATGTTTCCAAGGATAAAATCAGCAAGAAGAGACTGATAATCGGTGTCTGGGTTGCTACTTTGACCATACTATCTCACCTCCCTTTGAGCATTGCTACTCTGAGATGTGAGTGGTTTGGTAATTGTCACTGCTTTCACATGACTGAGACCCTGACTAGTCATCTCAATCCAATAATCAACCACAGAGATCAAGGGATCTAAACGATGGCTAATGATCAGAAAACTTCTTCCTTGATTTCTCTCCTCCACAATCCACTGACAAAAATAATGGCAAGCTCTATCATCCAAACCTGCAAAAGGTTCATCTAGCAAAATCACAGAAGCCTTTACTAGTCAAGATGGTCAAGAGCTGAAGAATCTTTTGCTGACCACCACTTAATTGATAGGGACTCTTATCAAGTGCCTGCTCCAGATCAAAAATATTGTAAAGCTTGGAGAATCCGCTGATTTCTTTCAGAGTCTGGACTATCTAATTGAAGCTCTTCTCGCAGACTGACTCGGATAAACTGTTTCTCAGCTTCCTGAACAACACCCGTCAGGTCACGATACAAACTCTTTTTCTTTTTCAGGACTGTCCCCTTCCAGGTAATGCGCCCCTTATACTTTTGAAATTGAAGAATAGACCGAAAGAGGGTTGATTTCCCGACACCATTGTCACCCAAGATACAGGAAATTCCTTGGTAGAATGTGAAATCCGCAATCGAAAAGAGGGGGCGATTATTCAGCTCACAAGTTGTTTTGTCCATATGGAATAGTTCCGGGCTAGAAGCAAACTCCTTTGAAGCAACCTGAGTCATCTCAGAGGTGGGGATTTGAAGCACTTCCCTTAGTTGTCCATCTCTTAGCTCCACCATATGGTCGATATAGGCTTCATAGTCCGTTAAATCATGGTCGCACAGGATGACTGCCTTCCCATTAGAGACCAACTCTTTTAGAATCTCCAATATCTCTATCCTACTCTTGCGGTCAATGGAAGCAAAAGGTTCATCCAAGAGATAGACCCTAGGATTCATAGCAAAGAGAACAGCCAAGGCAGCCTTTTGCTTTTCCCCACCTGATAAGTGATGAATGGGACGGTGCAAAATCGCCTTACAGCGACATTGCTGGACAACCTCTGCTATTTTAGAATCAATTTCCTGAACGGGATGCCCAATATTTTCCAAGGTAAAAATCAGCTCCTCAAACAAGTTCTCCATGGTAAATTGATGATTGGGATTTTGAAAGAGAATCCCAACTGTCTGGACACGTTCGACGATAGAAAGCTGACTGACCTCCCTCCCATCTATCAGAACTTGACCACTATAGGGCAAGTAACTGACTTGGGCGATCATTTGAAAGAGGCTAGATTTTCCTGAACCACTGCTCCCAACTAACAAGGTAAAGGCTTGCGCATGAAAAGTAAAATCAAGCGGCTCAGAGAAGATTGGGGACAGAATCGCTCGTAGTTCCAGCCCCATCTATGCCTTGCCCCCAGCTGCAAACTGATGATAGAGTTTGACAATGGCACGAACCAAGATAGTACAGAAGAAAAAGACGGAAATAAAACGTACCACAAGCAAGGAAAGGACAAAAGGAAGGGAGAAGGCGTAGTAACCTAACTTAATGTATTCATAGACAAAGCTAACAAGCGTAATCCCAATACTATTGGCAGTTAGAGAGAGCCAACTTTCATAGCGATTCTTGGTTACGATAAAACCAAGTTCACTTCCCAAACCTTGAACCAAGCCAGACAAAAGGGCACCTAGACCAAATTGGCTACCATAAAGAACTTCAGCAAGCGCAGCTAGCACTTCTCCAATCGTTGCACTTCCCACTCTTGGAACAAAGATGGCAGCAATAGGCGCAGCCATACACCAGAGACCAAAGAGGATTTCATTGGCAAAGGCCTGTAAGCCAAGAGGGGCTAAAATCAGAGTGAGGATATCAAACAGATAGCCGGATCCTACAAAAACGCCACCAAAAAAGATAGACAAGAAAGCAAGTAAAATAACATCTTTTAACTGCCATTTTTTCAACATAAAAAAACTCCTTTTTTAAAGAAAAGTGGGGCATTCAAGGTGAGCTACCTAAATGCTTTGTATCATCTTCATCCAGTTTCGTAAAAGAAAAAACTCTAATTACAGATAGGAATTAGAGTTCAGCTTACAAGATTAGATGGTTAGTTTCTATAAATACAAAACCATTTCACATTTCCCTTCGACAGTCTTAACTGTATCAGGTTCAATGGGTATCATCTCAGCCTAAAGCACCCCAAATGTCTTTATTATTTAATTATATAATTATTTTAACAGACGATTTATTCTAGTTCAAGAAATTGAACTGGAAATACAACCTTGTACTCACAAAGATAGTAAGTCTTTCGTTTGCAAAAAATAAATGACTTATTTGATGGATTAGCTATTTAAACTGAATCTGGACATATCTTTTTAGAAAAGGAAAATTTCCACTTACTTAGAATCCAAGGATAGATACCTATTGTTCACTCATTTCGCGAACAGTTTTCTCTACATTTTTTGAGCATAAGAGATCGCTGAAATGATTGAAACACCGTCAACATTGGTCTTCATAATGTCTTTAATATGTTGCGTCTGTATCCCACCAATTGCAACTAAGGGCATTTGTGGCAATAGTTTTCTCATCAATTTAAGACCTTCATAACCTATAGCACCACCAGCATCATCCTTTGACTGGGTATCAAATACAGGACCAACACCAACATAATCTACATATTCAACTTTTGATTGTTGAAATTCTTCCTCGTTTTTTATAGAAAGACCAATTATTTTATCTGGCATCAATTTTCTAATTTCATCAACTCCAAGGTCATCTTGTCCTACATGTACGCCATCAGCGTCAATTTCCATCGCCAAATCAATATCATCATTAACAATAAACGGAACATTGTATTTTTTACAAAGATCCTGTAGTTTAATTGCTAATTCGACTTTTTCTTTACCTTCTAGGGCTCCCTCACCTTTTTCACGGAATTGAAATAAGGTTATACCACCTTTTAAGGCTTCTTCAACGACTCTATATAGATCTTTTCCCTGGCAAGTAGTCGTTCCACAAATAAAATATAGTTTTAGTAATTCTTTTTGAAACATCTTACTTCACTCTTTTGAATTTCTTTACATCTTCATCTGTAATCTCGTATAAGGCATTTATAAATTCAACTTTAAATGTTCCAGGAAGATGCCCATTTGGACGTTTTTCTGCCATTTCTCCAGCTATATTGTAAACCAACATTGCTGTTTCTAATGATTTCAATTCTTGACCTTTTTCAAGTCCGATAAAGCTTGCTACTACAGCACCTAATAAGCATCCTGTCCCAATAACTTTTGGCATCATGGCACTACCATTATGAATCGTTACCACTTCTCCATTTACCGCAATAGCATCCACTTCACCTGTTACTACTATTGGAATATTGAACTTCTCATTTGCTGCTAGAGCAATTTCGTCAATATTATCTACTCCCGCACTGTCTACTCCTTTAGATGCCACATTTATCCCTACTAAAGAGGCAATCTCGCCAGCATTTCCCCTAATCGCTGCTAGTTTATAATTGTTGATTAGATCATCTGCTACTTTTTTTCTATATTCTCCTGCTCCACAGGCTACAGGATCTAAAACTGCTGGAACATTATATTTCTCTGCAATTTTCAGAGCAGCTTGGTATAATTTCCAATTTTCATCTGTCAATGTTCCTATGTTTATTAATAAACCACCAGCATACTTTAACAAATCCTCTAAATCTGCAGGAAACTCACTCATAGCTGGTGATGCACCCAGTGCTACTAATCCATTTGCTGTGAAATTTTTTACTACATCATTGGTTATGCAAATGACCAAAGGTGCTTTTTCTTTTAATAATTTTAAACTTGTCATATTGAAATCCTTCCTTTTCACTTTATACGATCTACTGATTTCGATTTATCTCTATCTTTCGTTAAGAAATTTTTTTCATTTACCATTTACATTGAATGATTTACCTCATCAAATTTGTAAATATCCTAAACCTTCTCTAGGAGTCATAGCCAATATCAAAAAAGGCTAATTCTAAAGCAACCGCTTGATTCCAGCGTTGCTGAAGTTCTGTCAAATCTTCTCGACCTTTTCCGACACGATTGAGTTCGTCAACCAGAAATTGAACCCACTCTGCAAAGAAAGGACCTCTGTGGAGATTAATCCATTCCGAATGAATGTAGGCTTCAGGTAGAGCCAAATCTTTAGAACCCCAGTCTAAATAGAGACCTTCTGCAATGACCAGCATGACCAAAAGATGAGCATAGTCTGATGAAGCCACTGCCGAATACATAAGATCCTGAAACGCTTTTGTTACAGGGTGCAAGGTTACTTCTAGATAGTCATTCTCAGATACTTTTAACTCTTTGAAAGCCTTTTGGAAATAACCATCTTCATCTGCTTCAAGAAAGCCTAGTTGCTTGGCAAAACGAAGCTTGGATTCAAGCTGGTCTGCGTGGGCTACGCAAGCACCCAGCATGGATAAGAAGGCATCAAAGAAGTGATAATCTTGAATTAGGTAGTCTTTTAAGACCTTATTCTCAATTGTCCCAGCAAAAAGTTCCTTAACAAAACGATGATTGATTGCAGCCTGCCAATCCTTCTGACTGCTTTTTAATAATTCTCCAACAGTCAAACCTGGCTCAAATGCATAGTCTTGTGTTTCCATATTTATTTTTCCTCTCTTTACTCGTTCGTAATCAACAAAACATCAAGAAAATCCTAGTTTTACTTGACCTCTTTTAAAGAAAATCAAGGGCGTTCAAGAAGAGCTACCTAAATGCTTTGTATCACCTTCATCCAGCTTATATAAACAAAAAAACTCCAATTACAATCAAGAATTAGAGTTTAGCTTACAAGATTAGATCGTTCATTTCGCCATACGAAAAAACGTTTCACATTTCCCTTCGCCAGTCTTAACTGTATCAGGTTCAATGGGTATCATCTCAGCTTAAAGCACCTCAAATGTCTTTATTATTTAATTACTGGACCAGTATAGCAAAAAATGAAAGCCCTAGCAAGACATTTGACTTAAAAATATATTTATATAGTTTTCAATGGTGATTTATTCTTCCTATACACTAAGAAAAACCTCCACATTCAGTGGAGGCAATCTTTTTATCAATACAATTTTAAGTCACGTGGGTCAACTGGGAAGGTTGGGTTGTATGGGTTGTGACGGAGTTTGAAGTGTTTGACATCTTCAATGGTCTGAGTTCCAGATAACTGCATAACTGTCTTCAATTCTGCATTCAAGTGTTCAAAGACTTGGCGTACACCGACACTACCACCAAGGGCCAAGCCATAGATAACAGGGCGACCAATAGCTACCAAGTCTGCTCCTGAAGCCAAGGCTTTAAAGACGTGTTGACCACGACGAATACCTGAGTCAAAGACGATTGGTACGCGTTTGTCAACTGCTTCTGCTACTTCTTGAAGTGAGTCAAAGGCAGCTGGTCCACCGTCGATTTGGCGGCCACCGTGGTTGGTTACCCAGATACCAGAAGCTCCCGCAGCAAGCGAACGTTCAACGTCCTCACGGCATTGTGGTCCTTTAACGTAAACTGGTAATCCTGAGTATTCAGCGATAAATTCTACATCACGTGGAGACAAGCGTTGTTTAGCTGATTTGTAAACAAAGTCCATTGATTTACCAGCACCTTCTGGCAGGTATTCTTCAACAATCGGCATACCAACTGGGAAGACAAAACCATTACGCTTATCAACCTCACGATTGCCCCCTACAGTTGCATCTGCAGTCAAGACAATCGCTTTGTAGCCTTCAGCCTTCACACGGTCCATAATGTGGCGGTTGATTCCATCATCTTTACTAAAGTAAAATTGGAACCAGTGAGGTGTCCCTTGAAGGGCTTCTGTAATTTCTGGAAGATCGACAGTAGAGTAAGAACTGGTTGTATAGAGAGATCCAAACTCATGCACACCACGCGCAGTAGCCACTTCACCTTGTTCATTTGCCAATTTATGAGCCGCAACAGGCGCCATAATGATTGGTGAAGACAATTTTTCACCTGCAAATTCAATCTCTGTACTTGGATTTCAACATCACAAAGCGTATGCGGAACGATGAGTTTGTGGTTAAAGGCACGAATATTCTCACGTAAAGTGAAAGTATCTTCCGCCCCACTAGCGATATAGCCAAATGCTGCTTTAGGAATAACTTGTTGCGCCATTGGCTCCAAATCATAGGTATTGATGAAATCTACATGACCTTCTGCATTGCTTGTTTTGTATGACATAAAATGCCCTCCTTAATAAGTAAGCGTTTACTTTGTATATTACAAAAATATCTTAACTCTTTTTTCAAAAATTTTCAAATATTTTGTTTGGAAATTTCAGAAATTCTAGGACTATGATAAAAAATCCCTATAACAGCAATAAAAAATACATATTATTCAAAGGAGATTTTAAGTGCTACAATAACTGTATTATTTCTAGATGGGAGGTTTCTATTTTTGGATTGGTCCATTGTTGAACAATATCTACCACTATATCAAAAGGCATTCTTTCTGACCTTGCATATTGCAGTTTGGGGAATTTTGGGATCCTTTCTGCTCGGTTTAATCGTTAGTATCATCCGACATTATCGAATCCCTGTTCTGGCGCAAGTAGCGACAGCCTACATTGAATTGTCACGTAATACGCCCCTTTTGATTCAACTCTTCTTTCTCTACTTCGGTCTTCCCCGAATCGGGATTGTCCTATCTTCAGAAGTCTGTGCTACTCTGGGACTGGTCTTTTTAGGAGGCTCCTATATGGCAGAATCTTTCCGAAGTGGGCTGGAAGCCGTCAGTCAAACCCAGCAGGAGATTGGATTAGCTATCGGTCTGACACCTCTACAGGTCTTTCGCTATGTGGTTCTTCCGCAAGCAACAGCGGTGGCCCTACCGTCTTTTAGTGCCAATGTCATTTTCCTCATCAAGGAAACCTCTGTTTTCTCAGCAGTGGCTTTGGCCGACCTCATGTACGTCGCCAAGGACTTGATTGGGCTCTATTATGAGACAGACATTGCGCTAACTATGTTGGTAGTTGCTTATCTGATGATGCTTCTACCCATCTCACTGGTCTTTAGCTGGATAGAAAGGAGGCTCCGCCATGCAGGATTCGGGAATCCAAGTACTCTTTCAGGGAAATAATCTCCTGAGAATCTTACAGGGATTGGGCGTTACGATTGGGATATCCATCCTGTCTGTCCTCTTATCCATGATATTCGGAACAGTCATGGGAATCATCATGACCTCCCATTCTAGAATCGTACGATTTTTGACACGATTGTATTTAGAATTCATCCGTATCATGCCCCAGCTGGTGCTGCTCTTCATCGTTTACTTTGGCTTGGCTCGAAACTTTAATATCAATATCTCAGGTGAGACTTCAGCTATTATCGTTTTTACCCTCTGGGGAACAGCTGAAATGGGGGACTTGGTCCGTGGAGCCATCACTTCCCTCCCCAAGCATCAGTTTGAAAGTGGACAGGCGCTAGGTTTGACCAACGTTCAACTTTACTACCACATTATCATCCCACAAGTCTTGAGAAGATTGCTACCACAAGCCATTAACCTTGTCACTCGGATGATAAAAACCACTTCCTTGGTTGTTTTGATTGGGGTTGTTGAAGTAACCAAGGTTGGACAACAAATCATTGATAGCAATCGCCTGACCATCCCAACCACTTCCTTTTGGATTTATGGAACCATTCTTGTCTTGTATTTCGCAGTTTGCTTCCCTATTTCCAAACTATCCACTCACTTAGAAAAACATTGGAGGAACTAAATGTCTGAAACTATCTTAGAAATCAAGGAACTCAAAAAATCCTTCGGAGACAATCCCATCCTCCAAGGTCTATCCCTACAAATCAATAAAGGGGAAGTTGTCGTCATCCTAGGGCCATCTGGTTGTGGGAAAAGTACCCTCCTTCGTTGCCTCAATGGCTTAGAAAGTATTCAAGGTGGAGATATCCTGCTGGACGGTCAGTCTATCGTTGAAAATAAAAAAGACTTTCACCTGGTTCGCCAAAAGATTGGCATGGTCTTTCAAAGTTATGAACTCTTTCCCCATCTGGATGTCCTACAAACCTCATCCTAGGTCCTATCAAGGCTCAGGGACGCGACAAGAAGGAAGTAACTGAAGAAGCTCTGCAACTACTGGAACGTGTTGGTTTACTGGATAAACAACATAGCTTTGCGCGTCAATTATCTGGTGGACAGAAGCAACGGGTTGCAATTGTCCGTGCCCTGCTCATGCATCCAGAAATTATCCTTTTTGACGAAGTGACTGCTTCGCTGGATCCAGAAATGGTGCGTGAGGTTCTAGAACTTATCAATGATTTAGCTCAAGAAGGGCGCACCATGATTCTAGTAACCCACGAAATGCAGTTTGCCCAAGCCATTGCCGATCGCATTATCTTCCTCGACCAAGGGAAAATCGCTGAAGAAGGAACGGCTCAAGCCTTCTTTACCAATCCTCAAACCAAACGAGCTCAGGAATTTTTAAACGTCTTTGACTTTAGCCAATTTGGCTCATATCTATAAAGGAGATTTTTATGAAACTACTCAAACCACTTTTAACTGTTTTAGCACTTGCCTTTGCCCTTATCTTTGTCACAGCTTGTAGCTCAGGTGGAAATGCTGGTTCATCGTCAGGTAAAACCACTGCCAAGGCTCGCACTATCGATGAAATCAAAAAAAGCGGTGAACTACGAATCGCCGTATTTGGAGATAAAAAACCGTTTGGTTACGTTGACAATGACGGTTCTTACCAAGGTTACGATATTGAACTTGGGAACCAATTAGCGCAAGACCTTGGCGTGAAGGTTAAATACGTTTCAGTCGATGCTGCCAACCGTGCGGAATACTTGATTTCAAACAAGGTGGATATTACCCTTGCCAACTTTACAGTAACTGACGAACGCAAGAAACAAGTTGATTTTTGCCCTTCCATACATGAAAGTTTCACTTGGGTGTCGTATCACCTAAGACTGGTCTCATTACAGACGTCAAACAACTTGAAGGTAAGACCTTGATTGTCACAAAAGGAACGACGGCTGAAACTTATTTTGAGAAAAATCACCCAGAAGTAAAACTCCAAAAATACGACCAATACAGTGACTCTTACCAAGCTCTTCTTGACGGACGTGGAGATGCCTTTTCAACTGACAATACTGAAGTCCTAGCTTGGGCGCTTGAAAATAAAGGATTTGAAGTAGGAATTACTTCCCTCGGTAATCCAGATACCATTGCGCCAGCAGTTCAAAAAGGCAACCAAGAATTGCTAGACTTCATCAATAAAGATATTGAAAAATTAGGCAAAGAAAACTTCTTCCACAAGGCCTATGAAAAAACACTTCATCCAACCTACGGTGACGCTGCTAAAGCAGATGACCTGGTTGTTGAAGGCGGAAAAGTCGACTAATACTCAATGAAATCATAAAAAGAAATCAGGTAATCCTAGTGACTACCTGATTTTCTATGTCTTAAGCATTTTGCCAATTTTCTTGATCTTCTTTAAATCGTTTTAGAAGGTCGAGCCCTTCTGGTGTGATATAGCCTTCTTCTTGGGCTAGATGAATGAGTTCACTGTAGTTAGAAAGCGTCACAAGTTTGACACCAGCATCTGAGAAGTTCTTATCTGCTTTTGGCAATTGGTAGCTGAAAATCGCTACAACTCCAAGCACATCTGCTCCTTCGCGTTTAGCTGCGGCTACGGCTTCAAGAACAGAACCACCTGTTGAAATGAGGTCTTCAACCACTACCATTTTTTGACCTTGAGCTACGCGACCTTCGATTTGATTACCAGCACCGTGGTCTTTTGGTTTGCTACGGATATAGGCAAATGGCAAGTTCATTTTGTCAGCAATGATAGCCCCGTGTGGAATCCCTGCTGTCGCAGTTCCTGCAATCACTTCAACCTCTGGAAAGGCTTCTTTAATAGCTTCCACAAAGCCATTTTCAATGAGAGTACGAGTCTCTGGATAGGCAAGTGTCACACGGTTGTCCGTATAAATCGGCGACTTGATACCAGATGCCCAAGTGAAAGGCTCCTCTGGTTTGAGGTAAACTGCTTGAATTTTCAAGAGGTGGCTAGCGATATCTTTAGCAAGTGTCATGGTATTCTCCTTTTATTTTTCTAATCTAGTTCTTTAATTCCAGTCCTGTGTCCATTCATACTTGATGGCATGATAAGCTGCAACAGGATTCTCAGCTTGGGTTATAGGACGTCCCACTACGATATAGTCACTACCGATTTGATAGGCATCAGCAGGTGTCATAACACGTTTTTGGTCTCCAACTGCAGCACCTGCAGGACGAATGCCCGGTGTCAGACAGATAAAATCTGGATTGGTGGCCTGCTTGATGAGTTCCACTTCCTGAGCCGAGCAAACGACACCATCCAAGCCCGCTTCAGCTGTCTTCTTAGCATAATGAATCACAGACTCCTGCAGGCTGGTTTGGATATTTTGAAACTCCTGCATCTGGGCTTCTGACGTTGATGTCAGCTGCGTTACAGCGATCAATTTGGCTTGACTTCCAAGACCTTCACGCGCAGCCTTCATCATCTCTACACCTCCAGCAGCATGAACATTGGTCATATCCACACCAAGCTGAGACAGGACCTTCATGGCTGACTTGACTGTATTGGGAATGTCATGCAGTTTAAGATCAAGAAAGACGCTATGCCCCAAGCCTTTCAAGTATGACACAATCTCAGGCCCCGTTGCGTAATAAAGTTCCATCCCTACCTTTAGATAAAGGCTTTCTTCTGCTGGGAAAAGAGCTAAAAATTCCTTGACCGCCTCAAAACTAGGAAAATCAAGAGCAATAACTGGACGATGTTCTCGCATAGGTTTCTCCTTTTACCTTTGCTAGTGAGAGAGTCTGGCCACAAGAAGCCACGAAAAAAGGAACCTGCCAACAGCAAGGTTCCACGAAAAATGGGTAGTCTCCACCCTTTCACCGTCTAACCTTAGCTGCCTCTCTGGACTGCTTTAAAGGTTTTTTACTATTCTATTATTTCTACTAGCACTTGTCAAGTAAAAACATGGTCACTAAAGAGCTGATAGAAGAAAAGCTAAACCTAGCGACGCGATGAACGCTGACTTGTTTGATTTCTATTGCTCTCTTCCTCCAATTTTTTCTTCTCTTCTTCCAATTTATTCTGCTGTTCTTCCAGTCTTTCTTCTCTTCCTCTTTTTGTTTCTTCTCAGCTTCCTTAGCCTCTTGTTTGGCTTTTTCCTCAGCCTCCATAATTAATTTATCCGCCACAGTGTAACTGTAAATTCCAGCTTCCATGTCAATCACACTCGGTTCTGACAATTGTGGCTTAATCTTACTATAATAAGGCAATTTCTTACTCATTTCAGAAAGGGGAACCAAGACCTCGTCCGAATCATTCATCGTCAATCGAATTAAATCTGATGTAACCTTGCTTGGGGCTAATTCCACCTTCTGGATAGCCGCCTTGAGTTCTGGACTAATTTGAGCAAGTTCTGACGTAAAGGCTTTGATTTGTTCGCTGTTATTAAAGAGAACTGATATATAAGTTTCTGGCAGACTCACCAAACTTACCGCACTGGTCTCAAGCTGACCGCTTGCAAGGATTGGATAATGACTTTCTCCAGAAACATAGTAGGCCACAATATCATATTCCTTGACCTTGATTGTAAACTTGGTTGGAAATTGATAGACAAGCTGAGCTGATTCAACCCAATAGTTAGACTTGATCTGCTCTTCATATTTTGCCTTGTCTAGCAGAAGGTTAATCGTATAATCCGAATCCTGAATGCCTGAAGCCTGTCGAATATCATCATCTGTAGTTTGCACTGTTCCCTCAACACGAATATCCTTCATGGTCGCATAAGGACTGAGCAAGTAGGCAGAGACAACCAATAAAAGCAGACTGAGAAACAAAATCGAGATAGCCCGCCAGATATGAACTCCTGGAATTTTCGGTTTGACCTGTTTTTCCTTTACAGGCTTTTTCTCTATTTTTTTATCCTGTTTATTCTGTTTCTTTGGCTCTTTAGATTTTGGTTCTTCTTTGGGTACTTCTTTTTTGACGTCTTCTGACTCTTCTACTTTTTCTTCAGACTCTTTCTTAGCTGATTTTGAGTCTTTTGAATCAGATTCACTCTCTTGCTCCTCGGTTGCATCTGACTTTTCAGATTTTGAAGCCATTCGAGCCTGTCTTTCCTTTTCCTTCTCCTCAGCTAGGGCCGCCTCTTCCTCAGCCTTCTTTTTTAGATATTCCTGATTTCGTTTCTGCCATTCTGATAACTCTTTAAATTCTTCGAGGATTTCTTTGCCCTCTTTTTTCTTATCTTTTGACATTTACTTTCCTTATGATAAATCTTTTTTCAACAATTGATAAAAATCTGCTAGAGATTTCAATTCCTTTGAAGCCTTCATCTTGGCTTGATAGTCTTCCTTGTGACTTAGTAAGTGAGAAAGCTTCTCTTCCAAACTATCCAAGGTCAAATCGCTTTCTTGAAGCTCTTCTGCATAGCCTTTTTTTACAAAGTAAGCTGCATTTTCAATCTGGTCACCACGACTAGCTTCACGACCAAGCGGCACAATAACATGCAATTTTGCCATGGCCAAGAGCTCAAAAATCGTATTGGCACCACCCCGTGTCACAACAATATCAGCCAATTCCATCAAGGGTTGATAGAGATTGGTCACATAGTCAACACGAAAAAGATTTTGGCTCAACTCATTCAGGCTAGAATCTCCAGTTAGGTTGATAATATTGTAGCGCTCTGTCAGTTCTTTCTTATGGTCTGTCACCAATTGGTTAAAGACACGAGCACCTGCAGAACCACCGACACACAATATAGTTGGCAATTGGGGATTAAAGTGGGTTTGAATATCCACCAATTCATCGGGTTCTGGATTTTTTTTATCTGAAACCTTGGTCACTGCTCCCACATGCTCAACCTTAGACAAACTTGAAGCTTGCTCAAAGGTTGAATACATCTTAGTTGCAAACTTATAGGCAATTTTATTTGCCAAGCCCATAGATAGGTCAGATTCGTGAATAAAGACAGACACTCCTGACACACGCGCAGCGATAACAGGCGGTACTGAGACAAAGCCTCCCTTTGAAAAAAGAGCCTGTGGACGAAGTCGCAACATGATAAAGAGAGATTGGACGATTCCCCAGCCAACTTTAAAGACGTCCAGCATATTTTGCCAAGAGAAATAGCGACGCAATTTCCCAGTCGCAATGGAGTGGAAAGTGACATCTAGGCCCGACTTGAGGATTTCTTGGTATTCAATCCCACGTTTATCCCCGATATAGTGGACTTCCCATCCATCTTCGATGAACTTGGGCATTAACAAAAGGTTGAGGGTCACGTGTCCAACCGTCCCCCCACCTGTAAAGACAATTTTTTTCATATTATTCCTTTAACTCCGCTACTGTGTCGATAAAGAGGTCGCCACGTACTTCAAAGTTAGCATACATATCCCAGCTAGCATTGGCAGGACTGAGAAGAACCACGTCTCCTTGAGTCGCAAGCTCGTAGGCCTTGCGGGTCGCATCTGCAATATCAGTCGCATCCACATAAGACACACCAGACTTATCGGCTGCCCGTTTGACACGTTCGGCAGACTGACCCAGGATGACCATCTTCTTGAGTCCAGTAATATCTGGAACCAGTTCGTCAAACTCATTGCCACGGTCCAAACCACCTGCAATCAAAATAACCTTGCTGTTGTCAAATCCTGACAAGGCTTTTTGAGTAGCCAAGATATTGGTTGACTTGCTATCATTATAGAATTTGACACCCTTGATTTCATCCACAAATTGGAGACGGTGTTTGACACCTCCAAAGACTGAAAGAGTTTCTTTGATGGTTTGGTTATCAACACCACGAAGCTTGGCTACAGCAATAGTCGCAAGGGCATTTTCCACATTGTGGCTACCTGGAACTCCGATTTCATTCGCTGCCATGACTACTTCCCCACGGAAGTAGAGTTGACCATCTTCCAGATAAGCACCATCAACCTTTTCCTTTGTTGAAAATGGTACAACAGTAGCTTGTGTTTTAGTAGCCAATTCTTTTGCCAAGTCTTGGTTAAAGTTCAAGACAAGGAAGTCAGCTGCTGTCATCTTGTTCTGGATATTCCACTTGGCTGCTACATATTCCTCAAAAGAACCATGATAATCGATATGAGTTGGCATGAGGTTGGTAATAACCGCAATCTCTGGATGGAATTCTTGAACTCCCATGAGTTGGAAAGAAGAAAGTTCCATGACAAGCGTGTCCTTGTCTGACGCAGTTTGTGCCACTTGACTAGCTGGATAGCCGATATTTCCTGATAAAAGACCATGTTGCCCAGCAGCAGTCAAAACTTCCCCAATCATAGTCGTTGTGGTTGTTTTACCGTTCGAACCAGTAATACCAACAATCGGTGCTTCAGAAATCAAATAAGCCAATTCCACCTCGGTCAAGATTGGAATTCCCTTGGCCAAAGCCTTTTCAATCATGGGATTACTGTATGGGATACCTGGATTTTTCACCATAAGGGCAAACTCTTCATCCAAGAGTTCCAAAGGATGACCGCCTGTGATGACCTTGATCCCTTCTTCCAACAAACTTTGGGCAGCTGGATTGTCCTCGAATGGTTTCCCGTCATTTACTGTCACAATGGCACCCAGCTTATCCAACAAACGAGCTGCAGATTCACCAGACTTGGCCAAACCTAAAACAAGAACTTTCTTATTTTTAAATTGATCTATTACTTTCATGTCTCGAACTCCATTTCTACTCTTACTATTTTACCATTTTTATGGAAATAATTCTAAATGAAAATGCTCAGATTGGGCATTCTAACAAGCAAAAAGAGAGCCAAAACTCTCTTTTTATCTTCTTTTACTTTTACTAACCGACATGAGTGTAATATCTCGCAAGCTAAAGTATGCTAGGGAGAGCATGGCGATTGCGATAAAGAATTCTGTCGGTAGCTGAAAGATTTGCAGAACAGACAGCATGAGCAAAATCAAAAGTGCTACGAAAGCAAAGACGACAAGGACGATATTGACTGTCCCTTTAATGCTTTCTGGTGTCGCAAATACATAGAGTAGTAATAAGAGGAGTCCTATGATTGAATAAACCATCTTTATCTCTTTCTAGCTCTTATTCAGCTGATTTTTTCTTCTTGTTAGCTTTCTCACGCTCTGCTTTGTTAAGGATTTGTTTACGCAAACGGATAGACTCAGGCGTTACTTCCATGTACTCGTCGTCGTTCAAGAACTCAAGAGACTCTTCAAGTGTCAAGATACGAGGTGTCTTGATAACAGCTGTTTGGTCCTTAGTAGCTGAACGGACGTTGGTCATTTGTTTCGCCTTAGTGATATTAACTGTCAAGTCATTTTCACGAGAGTTTTCACCGATGATCATTCCTTCATAAACCTCAGTACCTGGGTTGACAAAGATCGTACCACGTTCTTCGATAGACATGATTGAGTAAGTTGTAGCCTTACCAGCATCGATAGAAACAAGGGCACCACGGTGACGACCACCAATTTCGCCTGGAATCAATGGTAAGTATTGGTCGAAGGTATGGTTCATGATACCGTAACCACGAGTCATTGACAAGAACTCAGTTGAGTATCCAATCAAACCACGCGCTGGAACAAGGAAGACCAAACGAGTTTGACCATTACCAGTTGAAATCATATCCAACATTTCACCCTTACGTTCAGAAAGGCTTTGGATAACAGATCCTTGGTATTCTTCTGGAGTGTCGATTTGAACACGTTCAAATGGTTCACATTTAACACCGTCGATTTCTTTTACGATAACCTCTGGACGAGATACTTGAAGTTCATATCCCTCACGACGCATTGTTTCGATAAGGATTGACAAGTGCAATTCTCCACGACCTGAAACAGTCCATTTATCTGGTGAATCCGTTGGGTCAACACGAAGGGAAACGTCTGTTTGCAATTCTGCCTGCAAACGTTCTTCCACCTTACGAGAAGTCACCCATTTACCTTCTTTACCAGCAAATGGTGAGTTGTTGACTAAGAAAGTCATTTGAAGAGTTGGCTCATCGATGTGTAGGATTGGAAGAGCTTCTTACTGCATCTGTCGGAGTAATGGTTTCACCGACAAAGATATCTTCCATACCTGAAACGGCAATCAAGTCACCTGCTTTTGCTTCTTGGATTTCACGACGTTCCAAACCAAAGAAACCAAAGAGTTTTGTAACACGGAAGTTTTTAGTTGTGCCGTCAAGTTTAGAAAGGGTAACTTGGTCCCCAACCTTAACTGTACCACGGAAGACACGACCGATACCGATACGTCCAACAAAGTCGTTGTAGTCCAAAAGTGATACTTGGAACTGCAAAGGCTCATCTGAGTTATCTACTGGAGCTGGGATGTGGTCGATAATCGTGTCAAAGATTGGTGCCATAGTAGCTTCTTGGTCAGCTGGATCATCTGACAATGAAGAAGTTCCGTTGATCGCTGAAGCATACACCACTGGGAAGTCAAGCTGGTCATCATCTGCACCAAGCTCGATGAAAAGTTCCAAGACTTCGTCCACTACTTCTGCTGGACGAGCTGATGGTTTGTCGATTTTGTTAACAACCACGATTGGGACAAGGTCTTGTTCTAAAGCTTTTTCAATACGAAACGAGTTTGTGGCATTGTTCCTTCGTAGGCATCTACGACCAAGACAACACCGTCAACCATTTTCATGATACGCTCAACTTCTCCACCAAAGTCCGCGTGTCCTGGTGTGTCCATGATGTTGATACGAGTTCCGTTGTAGGCAACGGCTGTATTTTTAGCAAGGATGGTAATTCCACGCTCTTTTTCGATATCGTTTGAGTCCATAGCACGCTCAGCCAATTCAGTACGTGCATCAAGCGTTTCTGATTGTTTCAATAATTCGTCAACGAGGGTTGTTTTACCGTGGTCAACGTGGGCGATAATCGCAATGTTACGGATATCTTCTCTTAATTTTGTCATGATTTCCTCTATAATATTCAAAATTTATTTTCTAACTGAACGATTATACCATAATTTCAAGTAAATAACATAATTCAAGCAAGTGTAAATGTTTTCACTCTGCTTTTCTTTTCACGTCAAGCCTTTTCAAAGCAGGCTACTTATGATAAGATAGGCACAGTATGCGTTTAGATAATTTATTAGCCCAAGAAAAAGTTAGCCGAAAGGCCATGAAGCAAGCACTCCTCAAAGGGAACATTCTCGTCGATAGTTGCCCAGCTCGCTCCCTAGCCCAAAATATCGATACAGGACTACAAGAACTCCTTTCAGGACCAAATCATTCACGGCTATGAACACACCTATCTTATGCTTCATAAGCCAGCTGGTGTCGTTACAGCCAACAAAGACAAGGAACTTCCAACCGTCATGGACTTGCTTCCGCCTGACATCCAATCTAACAAGCTCTATGCCGTTGGTCGACTGGACCGAGATACGACAGGTCTCCTTCTCTTGACCGATAACGGTCCCTTGGGCTTTCAACTCCTCCATCCCCAATATCATGTCGATAAGACTTATCGAGTTGAGGTCAATGGACTTCTAACACCTGACCATATCCAAGCCTTTCAAAAGGGAATTGTCTTTTTAGATGGTACTGTCTGTAAACCTGCAAGACTAGAGATTCTATCTGCAAGTCCTTCCCACAGCCAAGCCTCCATCACCATTTCAGAAGGAAAATTTCATCAGGTCAAGAAAATGTTCCTCTCGGTTGGTGTCAAAGTAACCTCCCTCAAACGCACCCATTTTGGACCTTGGAGCTTGGATGACAATCTTCAAGAAGGAGACTATCGCCCCCTAAACTCCCAAGAATTAGCAAACATTCGTGACTTTCTAAGAAAAAGTGGTTAAAAAATGAGCTCGGAAATATCCAAGCTCGTTTTCTTATTTCTCAACTTTGACTTTACCTTTCCAAGAATCCAAGCCATAAGAAAGGATATAAATCTCAGAAAAACCTTGTTTTTTCAAATAAAGGGCTGCATTTGTAACCCGTTGCGCACGTTGGTTTTCGTAAAGAAGGACAGGTTTATCTTTACGAAGGGCTGCAAGACTAGTTTTCAACTGACTTGAAGGAATATTGCGTGCACCAAGGATATGTTTTCTGTGGAATTCAGCTGGGTCTCGCAAATCAATCAATTGACCCGTACGAATCAAGGCTTCAAACTCCTCATTGTCCACAATTTTAGCCGCACGGCGAATACGAAGATAGTTAAAGCCCATCCATGCCAACATTGCCAGTATAAGTGCCCACAAAATCCAAGTAACCATTAGTTCTTTTCTCCATTTTTCTCAATATAATCCAATTCTACCTTGTGCTCTCTGCGAAGAACCGCTTCTGCTTCTAGATAGTCTAATTTGTCCATCAACCCTGCATCGTAAATCCGTGAGAGTTCCAACTTCATCAGTTCAATATCATATAAGCGTTTTCCCATGTAAACAATGATACCAAATCGTTTGAGGAATTGCTGCACATCATAGAATGTTTTCATAAGACTCATTCTAGCAAAATTTTGTGTTTTTTTCAAGAAGAGAATTACACAATGCCCCTGATTTTCCTATCATCTTTGGCGATTCTGACGCAAGTGTGGTACAATAAAAACATGAGAATTCAACAATTACATTATATTATCAAAATCGTCGAAACCGGCTCTATGAATGAGGCAGCTAAGCAGCTCTTTATCACCCAGCCGAGTCTTTCCAATGCTGTGAGAGATTTGGAAAATGAAATGGGGATTGAGATCTTTATCCGCAATCCCAAGGGAATCACCTTGACACGTGATGGGATGGAGTTTCTCTCTTATGCCCGTCAAGTTGTCGAGCAAACTCAGCTTCTGGAGGAACGCTATAAAAATCCTGTCGCCCACCGCGAACTCTTTAGCGTTTCGTCTCAGCACTATGCCTTTGTGGTCAATGCCTTTGTCTCTTTGCTCAAGAAAAGCGATATGGAGAAATACGAGCTCTTCCTTCGTGAAACTCGTACTTGGGAAATTATCGACGACGTCAAGAACTTCCGTAGTGAGGTCGGTGTCCTATTTTTTAACAGCTACAACCGTGATGTTTTAACCAAAATGCTGGATGACAACCACCTGCTGGCTCATCATCTCTTTACAGCTCAGCCCCATATCTTTGTCAGCAAGACCAACCCTCTGGCAAAGAAAGACAAGGTCAAACTATCTGATTTAGAAACTTCCCTTACCTCAGCTATGACCAAGGAACTCATAACTCCTTCTACTTTTCAGAAGAGATTCTCTCGCAGGAATACCACAAAAAATCTATCGTAGTCAGCGACCGTGCTACCCTCTTTAATCTCTTGATTGGTTTGGATGGTTATACCATTGCGACAGGTATTTTGAACAGCAACCTCAACGGAGACAATATCGTTTCTATCCCACTGGATATTGATGACCCTATCGAGCTGGTCTATATCCAGCATGAAAAAACCAGCCTATCCAAGATGGGCGAACGCTTTATCGACTATCTACTAGAAGAAGTCCAGTTTGATAGTTGAGAATAGTATTAAAATGCTAAAAATATATATGGAGACAAAAAATGAAAAAGATTATACTCGCTAGTACAGTTGCCCTATCTATTTTAGGGTACTCTCAAGTAACGGTCCAGGCTCAAGAAAATAAAGCAGAGTCAGTACGAGAAAATGTAACAATTCCTCATTCAAGTACTTCAAAAATCGAAAACCAAGAAAAACCGAAAGAGAAGGTCGAAAAAACAGACAATTCTTCTAGAATTGACGGTAAAGAAGAAAAAATAGAGAAAAAAACTCCCGCTACAGCAGAGAAAAAAGCGGAAGTAAAAAAAGAAGAAACAAAAGTTGAAAAAGTCAAAGAAGGTTGGCAAGAAGAAAATAATAACTGGCGATTTTATGAACACAATAAACATGTTACCAACTGGAAAAAAATCCAAGGAAAGTGGTACTACTTCAACAACGATGGAAATCGACTAAGCAATACAACCTTTGATGGTTATGTATTCAACAAAGATGGAGTAATGGCTGAGAACGGTTGGAACTTCATCAATGGAAAGTGGTACTTTGCTAGTTCTTCAGGAAAAATTTCTCAAAATAAATGGGAAAAAATTGCTGATTCTTGGTATTACTTCGACAAAGATGGAATCATGCTTAGTAATACTACTTTTGACAGCTACTTACTGACTAAAAGTGGTGCTATGGCCACAAACGGCTGGGCAAAAATCGACCAAAATTGGTACTATGCAACATCCTCTGGAAAAATTTCTCAGGACAAGTGGGAGAAAATCAATGGTTCTTGGTACTACTTTGATAAAAAGGGAATCATGTTAAGCTCAACTACATTTAAGGGCTACCTATTTAATAGCAGTGGTGCTATTGCTGAAAATAGCTGGGTAAAAATTAAAGATACCTGGTTCTATGCGAACGTATCTGGAAAATTTGTCCAAAACAAATGGGAAAAAATCAGCGGTTCTTGGTATTCTTTTGATCAAGATGGAGCTATGTTAGCCGATAAATGGTCAGGAAGCTATTATCTAAAAACCAATGGGGCCATGGCTGAAAAAGAGTGGATTTTTGATAAGACCTACAATAGCTGGTTCTACCTAAAAGAGAATGGAACATTTGCAAACCGAGAATGGATTGGAGTTTACTATCTCAAATCTGGTGGTTATATGGCTAAGAATGAGTGGATTTTTGATAAGTACTATAATTCTTGGTATTATCTAAAAGAAAACGGACAATATGTCACTAATATTTATAAAATCTCCGGAAAAGATCATATCTTTAAAAATGATGGTAGGTGGGTTAGTGAAGTTCCTGAGGGATTTGTAAAAGGTCAATACAGTAAAACCATCTTTTTAGATCCAGGACATGGTGGAAGAGACTCAGGTGCATACTATTACAATGTCGCTGAAAAATACCTCAACATGCAGGTTTATCGTAAATTACGCAAAAAGTTAGAAGAACTGGACTACAAAGTTCTCACTTCACGTGATAGCGATATTGATGTAGACTTCATAACAGAACGTTCTCGTATGGTTAACAAGACTAACTCTGACATCTTTATCAGTATTCACTTCAATGCGACTGGCAGTGCATACTCAAAATCTAGTGGAATTCAAACCTATTCCTACAGTGATGAACCTGATTATCCAAATAAAATCAACCCATACTGGCATAACCATCCTGACCGTATGAGCGAAAGCAAGCGCCTCGCAGCAGCTATCCATTCTTCATTGTTAGCTGAAACTGGTGCTAAAGATGCTGGTTTATTGGAAAGAAGCTTTGCCGTTCTTCGAGAAACTGCTAAACCAGCCGTCCTCCTAGAGCTAGGTTATATGGATAATTTCGCTGAAAATCAACAGATTCGAGATAGCCACTATCAAGATAAGCTTGTAGCAGGTATCGTGAAAGGAATTCAAAAATATTACGCTGGTAAGTAAAAAAGAGTCTCGAGAAACCTCGAGGCCTTTTCTATTTGTCTTCTTTTGTATCTTTATCAGGAAAGAGGTATCCAATACCAATGCAAGCTAGTACGCCCGCTCCAATTACCAAGCCACTTGAAATTGGCAAAAGGTCCAAAATTGCATTTGCAATGATAAAGGCAATAATCAAACACATCAGACTAGCCTTGTAGTCTCTTTTCAAAAGACTCTCTTGAGTGAAAAAGAGAAACAAACCAATAGGAAACAATGACCAAAGATTAATGTCTAAATTTGGCCATCCAATAGAGCCCAAATACAATACTGTCGCCGCTGCTACTAAAAATACAAGCCCCAATAATTTTTTCATTTGTTTATCTCCAATTTCTTTTTTAGGAACTTGAGTTATCTGATGTCGACGCTCGCATCTCTTACAAAAATTATTATAGCAGAGGTCAGTTTCAAGAACAAGCTCTGTTGCCTATCTGGTCTCTATCTCAGTCTAAGTGGTTCAATAGTTAATATAAAAGAAAAGAAGCCCTAATGAGCTTCTTCATTCTAGCTATTTAACAGTATTTCCGAACTAAAACAATCGAAAGTTAGATTCTAAACTAGTTTTTCTAGTTCGAATTTTTCTTTTCCTTAGATTCTAGAGAAGTTTTGACTGCTTCACGATCAGCCTGTAGTTGAGCTAAATTCTTCTCCTCTTCCTCAAGTTTACTAGTATCTGGTTTTACACGATAATAAACATCTTCTGGTCTCGACAACATCGCTTCATATTGCTGTCCTGCAAACAGTCGCTCCTCGTCATGATTGCTTTTATCTGTTAGTTTTCCATCATCACCAGGTTTCATGACAACTCCACTTGGTACGGCAACTACTACAAATCCTCCAGCAACAGAATCTTTTACCCATGCACTGAGAGAAGCTGTCTCAGGGTTACGACTATCTTGACCTTTTGATATCTTTAATTCAACTACAGATTCGTACTTTTGATCATTTGTAAACCAAGTGGCATCTACTTCTCCAGAATTCTTAATAATGTATTCATTGCCAGATTGACTACGCCATGTGCCTTTCAAACTAGATAAATCATTATTTCTTAGTGCTTCAATATCCAGTTTCGGAACAGCAGTTTCTTCTTTTAGCTTGTCAACTAACTTCTCTGACTCAGCGATTTTTCTATCTAAACTAGCTAACTGCTCCTTGAGTTTTTGAATCTCCTCTTCTTTCTTCTTCTCATTCTCAGACGCTTTCGAAGTATCTATCGCTTCTTTACTTGTGTTCTCTTTTTTAGCAACTGAAGAAATGGCTTCATTTGACTCTTTATTTGCCTTATTAGATGAGAATAAGAAGATACTTGCTAGAATTGCAACAACCAAGAGACTAATGGCAATGCCAATATAGACTTTTATTTTAAATACCTTGCTCCTAATTGTAGCTGGAGAAGATCCTTTCCCTCCCTTCGAGACAGTTGTTTTAGGATCATTTTCCTCTTCAAAATTTTTCTTAGTCATAGTATTCCTCCCATTTTTCACTATATTTTAAACAAATTCACAAGATTTGTCAGTATCCATGAATAGATGCACTTTCAAAAGAAAACCAATCAGCTAATCCTAAAATATTGGCATCAATAGAATCATCCATTAAACTCTATATCGAGTTTATTGAAATAAATTATACCATATTTTTTAAGAATTTTATATATTTTTATAGTCTAACTATGATAATTAAAGGAAGCTATTCTTTCATATTATTCACTTATATTTATAAAAAAATTACAATAGACGTATTTACTTATCATATTGCATATAGACTATACTTAAAATAAATAACCCAAAAAGTGATTAAATCAAGATATTATCTCACGCTTGTTAGGATTCAATTCGAGAAAAATTATCCTGTACTTCATCAAATAAATCTTGAGTTTTTACTATAATTGTAAAAAGCACAATTTTGAATATATAGTTCGATACCGTATTTTGTGAAACCAGTAGAATCCAAAAAATCTTCCTATCTGTAAATAAGAAGATTTTTTGTTATCTAAATTAAGTCCATTAATACATTCTAAAAGAGTATAATTATCAATGTAAACTTAAGAATTAAGTATTAAATAGTAATTGTCAGCAAACTGTTTAACCATCACAGTATCTAATCTCAACACATAAACATTTTTTCTACAGTTTTTATCTTAATCTTGATCTTTTTTCTTCAATCCAAGAAGCGCTCCTACTATAAACAATATTCCAGCAAGGAATTGTGTAAGAGCTGCTCTAACCGTTCCGGTTTTTGGCAACTTATCAGAATGGTTAGTATCCGACTTACTATCAATGTTAGTATGTTTATTAGCTATGTTCTCTAGTTCATTAAGATGGACTTCCTTCTTATTTTCAAAGTTTTTCTCAAGGACTGTAGTTGTAACATCCTTAGTTGAATCAGGTTTTTGTGAATGATTCGCTCCTTGTAAGTCCTCTTTTCTATGACTTTGATTTAATTGACTATGACTTACCTGTTTGTTATCTTTCTTTTTGGATACATCAAAAGTAGGTTTATTTTCCTCCTCCTTTTTCTCCTCTATTTTCTTGAATACAGGTTTTATAAGGGTATCTTTTGATAGATTAAGAACATAGCCAGTGTCTTTTTTCCCTTCGAAACCAGCAATTTCCCAACCATCAAATTGATAACCTTTTTCTAATTCACCCTTATAGACAGGTAAAATAAAATCTTCTTCCGACACTATCGTTGAACTCATTTCTTTTCCATTTTGAATGGTTACAGTTACCATATGAGGTTTTAGTTCACTTACCTCTCCCGTATCTCTGTTTAAAATGAATTCTTTTACGGTTGTATTTCTTGCAAAATCTTTTACAACAATCTTAATGTTTAGTGTCTTATCTGCTATTTGTTTAATATCATCAAATGATTTGTATTCTTTTCCATTTACATAAATATGTTGTTCTTGAATCTCACCATCGAATCCATTATTTCTTTTATCATTGATATTAAAGACTACAGATTTTCCGTTAGCATATTCGATACTAGTATTTCCTTTTGGATCAATGTTTACTTCTGGTTTAACATTATCATATAAAAATTGATAGTGTACTCCAACCGCTTTCGCGTTCAAATCGCTATAGCCAGTTTTAAGATAAACATTTCCATCCATATCTGTTACCTTATCTGGAAATCCGTTTGCTTTATAGTCTTTCATCCCCCAGTCCATGATGTCACCGTCTTTAACATTAAGCTTAATGTTAAAATCTCTAGTGTTATCAATGTGTAAATCTCCGTAGATTAAATAATTATCTACAACCGATTCATTAACTCTCAACTCCCAGTTAAAACCACCCTTATCAGAAATCTTACCTCTTAAATAAAATTCTGGATTTCGTACATAAATTTTATTAGATTTAGATGGATTAAAGTAGTTCTTGTCCATTGAAAGATTTACTGGTTTTGCATCAATAAATAACGTAGAGCCATCTTCTTTTATAGCTTCTACATTGGACTTATCCTCTCCTGTGTACTCTTTACCATCCTTACCAAATAATACCAGTTTAGAAGAATCTGTCACAAGATTTCCATCTTTATCGATTGCTTCCCCTTTATCATTCATTTTAAAGGTAAACACTTGATACCTTACAATGTTAAAGCCGTCCAAAGCCGACATTAATACTGGTTGAGTACTTCTTCCATCTTCAACATTTCTACTATCAGCATAAATTATTTTTTCTGATAAGACTCTTAGATTAGGATTGGACTTTTGGATTTTTGCTATATCTTCCTGGCTATAAACTCCATTTCCTTCTAACATATCCGTTTTTCCAGGATTATAGGTAGTCACTTTTAGTGCATAGCCTTTTCTTAGAATGATGTTATCCTTTAATAGATATTGTTGTTTTTCTGAATCAGAATAAATTTTACCAGATTCCATGTCCGTTAAATTGTTTGGTTTATTTTTTGAAAGATCTCCTTCTCCTAATTCTATTACATTCCCATAACTTGATGCATAGGGATATTCTGTTTTAGTTTCCTTATTTTTTTCAGGCATTCTAATTTTAGTTTCAGCTTTTATCTGATCATCATCTTTAACAAAGAATCTCATATCTCCTGCAAAAGCTAATCCATCCACAATATCATTAATATTAGCGTATAAATCAAATGTCATCGTTTTTGAGTGGGAATCATACTTGGTCGTTTTGATTTCTATCGATTTATAATTATTGCCATAATATACCTTGGCATTTTTAGAAACATTACTTATCTTTCCAAGAATTTCAAAGTGTCCATCTTTAGAAGGGCTTAGAACACCATAAATTTTTGATTTGATTTCGTCAAGTTTTTCAGTTTCATATTCTAAGGCACTACCATCGTCATAAGCAATGATGTTTCCCTTATCATCGTATTTATAATCGTATTCCTCTATTCTCTTACCAGTTTCACTTGTAAAGTCATCAACTTCTCTAAATTTCTTTTTAATGAGTTTCTTTAAGTCTTTGCTTTCAATGTCTCTAATTGTTGAAATAGTTTTATTTATAGTAAAGCTAGATTTTTCTTCGACAGACTCTTCATTTCCTTGATGATGTTCTACTTCAGTTGTATCTTTTTTAAGACCATCGTCTTTTCTATTTTCTAAATTTTTAAATTTAGATTCTGCAATCTCTCCAAGCTTTTGGTATTTAGATGAATCCTGATCAGGATCTACTAGATAATAGGAAATCATCCCCTTTTCATCAGCATGATCAGCAAATTTAATTCTATGAATCTTTGTGAAATTGCTAGAACCATCTAATGCAATGACTTCAATGATTTTTCCTCTTAAATCTCCTGCACCTTTAATTTCATAAATGGTATTTCCGTCTTTGTCAAGTTTCCTATTTCTTCCTTGACCCTCACCTGCATAAGTTACTTCAAGATTTTTCTCAACCTCTCCATCTTCATTAACAAGAGCGGCTCCTGCATACCAAACTTCGTTGGCAACCTCGTCAAATTTTTCAGGATGTTCTTTCTGATCTCTAGCAAATAGCGTTTCATTCTTGTATTGCTCTTTTACCTTGTGATAAGTATCCTTTGTGATCAGCTTAATTTTTTCAGGATTTGAAAAATCAATCGAAACAATCTTAGGGGCTGTGTTATCAATTTTTACAGGAATATAGGAAACCTGCCATGGATAATCTTTAGTTAATCTATATTTAAATTTATAGAAATATTGACCTTCCGCAATCGGTTCAAATTGACCTCTTATCTTAGTAGCAGGATCTTTAGTATCCTTGCTTTCTGGTGCATTTTCTTCTTTCCCTCTAGGGTTATAGATGAGTCCATCCCATTTCAAGTCACCCCAAACTTTTAGTTTAGAAGATTTGATTCCCTTTGCATCATTTCTTTTAGAGTTTAAAATTCCTTTAACAAAGTGTTCTCTAGAAATGACTTTTAAGTCGATTTGATTTTCTCCCTCTTTATTTGTATTTACTATTGAAATCAATCCTTCTTCTGCACTTCTTAATACAAGTGGAGAAGGTGTTAATCCTCTCTCAAGTTGAGCATCTTGAGGATTTCCATTTGAATCTAAAGGATAAATTTTAGCGATCTTAGAACCACTTGATGATGGTGCGTTGATCCCTTCGTTATTGAAAGCAAACAATTCTGGATTTTGATCTAGGGATGTTGTATTTTTATCTTTTCTATTTTGTATAACTCCTGCTGGATTAAATTTATCTATACCATGTTCTCCACCAATCCCCTTATTTAAGGTTCCTGGAATTTTTGGTTTACCATCATCATCATAACCTTCCATTGTTTTTGATTTTGAACCTTCTTCCCAGGCCCATTTATCAAGGATTGGCTCTTTGTTCCAATTCCCAGCAAATCCCATTAGAGGCATCGATAAAGAAGGTTGGAAATTTGTTTTCTTCCCATTGGAGTTTAGAGCTTCCATTTCTTCCACTGACTCAAAATGAATAAATGATTCTACAAATTTATTTTTGTTTTTAGCCTCTCCAACGTTTATAACCGCATTTAAATCAAAGCTAGAATTTGGGCCTATAGTGAAAGTGTCATGCTCAAATGTAATATTTGCTCCTTTGACTTTTTCTGGGTGGATTTCTGGAACAATTTGCTTCCCATCTAGTGATTTTTCGTCTTTATATGTTTCATCCAGTTTGAGTCTGTCAGTTAGAGTATCTGTAGTTACGGTTGATGCTGAAACTTTAAAGGTCAAAGGTCTATTTGATGTATTGTGAAGCTTAATTGTAAAATATTTTTTATCTCCTTTTATTTCTTTAAGAGAAATAGAACCATAAGAGTTTACTAAACCTTTAGAATCTGTGTTTTTGAAAGTCGCTACGACTTCATTTCTCAATGCATTGGCAACATTAATTAGCCCTGCCCCCTGTTGTCTAGGTGATGCAAAGTATTGACTTTTTTCTTTCCAAGAAGTCGCATCCATCATAGGACGTGCAGTATTTTGTAGGGCTATTTTTGTAAGACTTGTAAGATCTATTTTGTCATCTCCCTTAAGATTTTTCAATACAGGTCTTTCAAGCATTTCCTTTAACTTTGGCCTAATCAAAACAGTAGAAGCTGCTACAACTGGAGTTGCCATACTAGTTCCTGACATATAGCCATAAGTTGATTTCCCATTAATGACATTAAGAGTGGATTTAATGTTTTTACCAGGTGCTGAAACATCAGGTTTTAAAAGTAAATCTGTTCTTGGCCCCCAAGATGTAGACCCTGCTGGGACTATAATATCTTCTTTATACAGTTCTTTGTCGGTGTCAGGTGCAAACTTAAAGTCAATTTCTTTTTCATCACCTACATTCGGTTTATTAGAATTATAGCTTGCCATATCAATTGGATAGTATTGCTCCAATTTATCTTTAAAATCTTCTTTATTATTTCTTTTGACTTCAGTTTTTTTATCAGGGTTAATCATGTTCCATAACTTTACACCATCATCTCCTGAAATTGAGAAACTTGACTAGTAGTTCCTTCATCCTCCTCATATCCCATAGCTGGGAGCTCTGTCCAATTATCTCTATTGTAGTAATTTACAGTATTTACAACCATAATGGCGCGTGCGCCCTTATCCGTTGCTCGTTTAAAAGCATTTTTTAAATCCTTTGTATAAATTCTATCCATTACTGCAATTTTGCCCTTAAGATCCAATCCTATCAAATCTTGGTCTTGACCTTTGCCTATATATACAAATTTCAATTTACTAGGAGCTTTTGAACCATCTTCGTTTGTTATGATTTTATTCTTATCGAAAAAGGCCCCTATATTTCTGTATTTAAAACTTTCTCCTCCAATCTTAACTTTGTCAAACTCAACTGTTTGATTTTTAGCAGAAGCAACTGCTATCGCATCTTCATGTGCTGCAGTTCGTGTTACATTTCCAGTATCTGTCATTTTCAGATTATTATTTGCCACCAAATCCCATGAAGAACTTGAAGCAGAAGTAGCATAATTACCCGTAGCTACAACCATTGGAATGCCTGCTTTCTTAACGCTCTAATAGCTTGCCAATATTTCTCACCTACAAGACCCGTTCCTGTAAAGCCAGATGATACCGAAACAACATCGACATTGTGTTTGATCGAATCTTCAATAGCATGAAACATTGTTTCATCTCCTGCGAACCCAGATCCTGCGTCAGAGTACATTTTATAAGAAAAGATCTGTGCATTAGGAGCAATTCCATCTATTCCGTTAAAGTTTTTGATATCTTTTTCAGTATCATTTCCCGCAAGAATCCCAGCAATATGCATCCCATGTGGATCAAAATAATCGCTTCCATCATCAGCTTTTTCTACAGTAATTTTACCACCATTATAATAATTGAAAGCATGAGGAATTTTATCACTCAACCAGAAATTTTTATCAGTACCTTTTAAGTCTTCTTTTTTAAATTTCATTGAGCTTTTGGCATCATCATCGATTCTCATAGCCTTATGCCTATAATCAGTTCCAGTATCGATGTTTGAAATGACCATACCTCTGCCATCAAAGTTTTTCCCAAATGGTGCATTGATAGATTTTAGGTAATCAATAGCTTCCTCAACTCCAATTTCTTTTCTAGCATGATTCATCATAGGTTGGACTTTTTGTGACCTTTCAACCGATGAAATACCTTCTATTAGTTTAATTTTGTCCAGAGTATCTTTGGTTGTTTCAATAGCGCTACCGTTAAAAATTCTATCATAAGTATATAAAACTTTTGTATTCTTAAGATTTGATAGTTCCTTGATTGCTTTTTCTCCAGATTCTTTATCTTTAAATTCAGCAATATAGACAAGTCTATCTTCTTTTTTGGGACTTTCCGTGTCTTTACTTGCAGACGAGTCTGCATTATCTCCTTTGTATTGATTGGAATCTTCTTTTTTGATTGTTGTTTTTTCATTGTTAGTTTTATTGTCTATCACAGATTCTTTACTAACAACTTCTTTTTCCTCAATAACTGTTGTTTTCTTCTCTTCAGTATCCTTTGAAGTTTCTACAGCATTATGAATATCTTCATGTTTTTCTTTGTTTTCTTTTTGTTTACCTACTACTACTTTTTCTTTATCAGAGATATTTAAAGCATCTTCAGAGCTAGATGTGTCTGCTAAAACTACCTCATTAGGGACATATGCTGCTAAAATAACTGCAGCTGTGGTTAATGACAATACTGTACTTTTTTTCATTTTAATTCCTTACATATTTATTTAATTTCCAATAGATAGAAAACTTTAACTTTGCTAGCCTTTGTTATAAAAAAAGTTTTACTAAGTATTATCTAGGAAATAGAGTAGTACATTTATATATAATTGTTAGCTCTCTGAAAAAAATAGTATATCAATTAAAAAAATTTAAGTCAAGAAAAATTAACATCTGTTAATTTCATTTTTAATATGTATTAAAAATGAAATTAAAATTTCGTACTTAACTGAGATACATTATCAGCATATTCACACCATCAAAATAGTAGCAATCAAGTTGAAGCACTACCAGAACCACAAAGATAGACATAATTGATGCAATAACAATGTTATGTAACAACATAAATAACCGATAAGAACTAGGCTTAACGGCTATTTTCTACATATCTAATTTTTCAAATCCTCAGTCATATGTTCACCTGTGACCTAGACTTTACGAGTGCCTTGCTCTAGCAACTAATACTCAACGAAAATCAAAGAACAAACTAGGAAGCTAGCCGCAGGTTGCTAAAAGCACTGATTTTAGGTTGTAGATAGAACTGACGAAGTCAGTAACATATATACGGCAAGGCGAAGCTGACGTGGTTTGAAGAGATTTTCGAAGAGTATAAGCTAAATCGGCGATTACACTTACAATATAGCGATCTGAGAATAGGTGTTAAGAAATTTTCATCTCTATTAGAAAAAGCCTGTCCTGAGAAAAGGCTTTGATAACATCTATGCTAAGAACCCGCACTTTCGTAGACATCTAACCCCCTATCCCAAAGTTTAAGGGAAATGACAAAGAAAACAAGGGAAATCAACATCAAACCTCCGATGTTAAAGATTACATCCTTGTCCTGCAAGAAATAGCTAGCAGGATAGTAGGCCGTAAAGGCAAATGGCACGATAAAGCTAATCAACCATCGTAGAAGAGAATTGTAAATAGAAATCGGGTACTTGGCAAAGTCATTAAACATATAAAAAATGTAAATCATGGCGCCTGACTGCTTGGTCCAAAAAGCGATGCTGGCTGTCGCAATTTTCAAGGAAGTATAAATCAAGGTCGCAAAAGGAATGCAGACTAGAAAAATCAGGAGTTTGGGAAGAGTCCAAGCAATACTAGATACTGTTGTCGCTAGCAGAAGGCCTCCGACCAAAAGTTCACCCAAGGCATCAATCTGAAAGGTCTCAACTAGGATGTGAAAGAGAGGATTGATAGGACGTGTCAGATACTTATCAAATTCTCCTTTTCGCACCAAGCGTTGCCCTAGCGCCCAGAGATTATCAAAAAAGAGATGGTCCAATCCCTTGGGAATCAAAGAAAAACCATAGATAAAGGCAATTTCTTGAAAAGTCCAGCCTTCTAGGGATGGGATGTGTTGAAAGATGACATTGAGAAACAAGAGATTCAAGCCTTGAGTCAGAAATACTCCCAGTACTCCAACCACAAAATCCACCTTGTATTCCATGATTTGTTTGATGTATTGTCTGATAAAAATCAGATGCATGCGTTGATATTTTTTCATACTAACCTCCCTGAATGGTAATGAATGACTGGACTCGTTTCCAAATCAACTGAGACAAGCCCACCATCACTAAGAGCCAGAAAAACTGCAAACCGAGCGCCCGAAGAATCTGATTGGCATCGTATTTCCCAACGATAATCATGACCGGAGTGTAGATCAAGGATGAAAAAGGCAAGAAGGACAGAATATCTGAAACAATCTTTGGAAAGAAAGCCAAGGGAATCAAACTTCCAGACATAAAAGCCACTATGGAAGTCTTGAGTAGATTGGAACCCCAAAGATTTTTAAACACAAAGGCTGAAATCCAAAGCAGATATTAAAGAAAAAGTTAATCAGATAAGCCAGAGTTAAGCTAAAGAGATAAAGGACAGTTAATCCCAACACTTCTACAATACCCTGCCCAGATAAGATTTTCATCAAAACAATGACACTTAAAAATGGCAATCCAACAGAGATAAAAATTAACCACTTGGAGCCAAGTTCGGTAAATAAATAAGAGGCCGCAAAATGCACTGGTCTCAGCAAGCGCATGATAATGGAGCCATCCTTGACCTCCTCCCCAATCATAAAAGAGCTATCAGACCTGGTCAAAAGATTGGTCACAAAACTCATGATGATGTAGAGAGTGATATCTGCCATACTGAAGCCCTGAATCAAGGACTCTTGCGACGAATCAAAGACTGCCTTCCAAAGATAAAAGGCCACAAAAGCCCCCATGACATCACCAATCCGATAAAGAATAAAGTTGACTCGATAGGTAATCAACTCCTGAATCCCTGCATTGATAAAGGGTTTATAACGTCTCCACAATTTGACCATCTTAGAGCTCCTTTCGATAGAAGCGACGGATAATATCTTCAATATCCGTATCCACCATCTTCAAATCACGGACTTCAAAATCAGATAAGGTTTGCTTGATAATATCAGCTGACTGGTAGCGGGAACTATTGAATTCAATAGTCAGATTATTTCCTTGTCTATCAATGGACATATCCGAAAAACCTTCATAGTGGGAGACTAGATGACTTTGACCTGGTAGCAGTTCAAAAGAAAGAGTCTTCATCTTGCCAAAGGTTTCCTTGAGTTGGCTCACCGTTCCATCAAAAATCTCCTGCCCCTTGTCTATCATGAAAATCCGATCACAGAGTTGCTCAATGTCGCTCAGGTCGTGAGTGGTCAAGAGAATGGTGGTTTCTTCCTCCTGATTGATCTGAGTAATAGCCCGACGAATGTTATCCTTGACTGAAACATCCAAACCAATGGTCGGCTCATCTAAAAAGAGAACCTTGGGATTGTGAAGTAAGGAAGCTGCAATGTCCGCCCGCATGCGTTGCCCCAGCGAAAGAGTTCTCACGGGATCCTTGATAAAGTCCTTCAAATCCAAGACTTCATTCAAAAAGTCCATACGCTTATGAAAGAGCGAGTCTGGCACATCATAAATCTCTTTTAAGACCGTGTAGGTCTCTTGCAGTGCCAAATCCCACCATAGCTGGGTGCGTTGTCCAAAAACTACGCCAATATCTTTGACATAATCTTGACGATTGTCCTGGGGAATCTTGCCATTAATCCGACAGAAACCAGATGTCGGTTTCAAAATCCCTGTCAGCATTTTGATTGTTGTTGACTTCCCAGCACCATTTGCCCCGATGAAGCCTAAAATCTGCCCCTTTGGTACCTCAAAAGTCAAATCCTTGACCGCTTCAAAGGTCTGCTTTTCAGGATGAATAAAGGAACGCAAAGCCCCCTTCAAGCCCGGTTCCTTAACAGTCTTCACAAAATTTTTCTGAAGATGTTCCACTTCTATCATTGCCATATCTATCTCCCTATCGTAAGGAATAGCAACATTGTGTTTGACTACAAATATTCTAAATCCTTACTTTCTACACCTTCTCAATATTATTACAGAAGGCTTTATACCAACCTATTATAGTCCAATAAAAACTAGAATGCAAGCGTTTGCCTATAGTTTATAAAATTAGAGATTTCACTCTTATAATAATACTTTTAATCAAAAATTCTGGTTTCATCGTTTCCTTAAAACACAACAAACCTGCCCAGAAGGGCAGGTTACGAATTGTAAAAAGCAAACTATTTTGATCAATATGAATCACTATTTAATCAAAGAACTAATCTTTCATAATTCTTTTCACAATCCCATTTCTATCAATTAGAAAACAATCTGGAAAGGTCATCTGCTCCCATTTTTCATAATCAAAACTGGAATCAAAGTGATGTAGTAGTATTCCTATCAAATTCCCGTGTGAACTAAGTAAAATCGTTTTTTCTGAGTATCTCTCTTCCAATTCCATTAAAAAATTTAGTACTCTAGCTAGTGCATCTTGATTTGATTCCCCTTCAGAAAGAGATTCACTGGGATTTTGCCATAAATATTTAATACTGTCTTCAAACTCAGAATCTTTTATAAAGATTGAAGATAATTTTCGCTCTCGTAACCGACTATCAAGAACTATTTTATCAAATTGAATTGGCGAGCTATTAATCGTTTCAAATGCTCGTTTATAAGGACTAGAAAAATAATAATCAATATTAAAAGAATTCAAAAACTCTAACTGGTCAAGAGATGAAAATCCTTTTTCTGACAAAGTTCTATTAAAATCATCACTTGAAAATCTTGAATGAGCATGTCTAAGTAAAATATAAGAATTATTCATAAGTCATTACCTTTCAATTATTATCATCAGTCTCAATGGATTTTTAAGTCCTCAATTATTCTCTAAAAATTCTTTAATGCGAGAAACAATAGCATCGCTTTGATAATGATAGAGGTCATGAGGCGCATCCATATAGACGACTTGAACATTAGACTGTTCACTAGCAAATTTCTCTGAAAAATGCTGCCATTCTGATTGACCAAAATTAGTGCCTTGACCGTTAGACACCAGTAATAAGGTGGGAATTTTCGGATTAATGTTTGAGGGAACATTCTTGGCATTTTCCTTTACCATTTGGGATTCATGAAGCATGGCTTGTGACATCAACTGCTTATAAGCTAGAAGTTTATATTGTTTCCGTTCACTTTCGATCAGAGTTGGATTTTTTATATAAAAGGACTCAGGGAAGTAGCGTAATAGGCCAATCTTGCTGCTCCAAAATGCCACAGTGATTAAGGCCTGATTTTGCTTTAAATTCTCATAACTAGCTGGCAGTGCCCAATCTAACCCAACCAAGGTTTTCACTTCATCAGGATATTTTTCCTGCCAAGCCAGACTCTCTAGACTAGCCATGGAATGAGACAGAATGATAAAAGGACCTTTGACATTTGCTTGTGAAAGAGCTTGACGTGTCTCAGACAAAACTTCCATCACATCTCTGGATTGATTACTATCCTCGCTATAACCATAGCCAGCTCTCTCGACTACGACAATTTTATATTTTTTTGATAAGGAATCCGAAACATTCTTAAAGTCCAAGATTGGGGAAGCAATACCAGCACCTGAAAGAAACACTATCGTCTCAGATCCTTCACCTTGAACATAAACATTCATTTGATGCCCATTAAAAAGAACAGTTTTACCCATAGGAGTTAGAGAGGCTTGTTCCTTTTCTAAGCTGATACGATGAAAGATAAATGTCCCTACTAAAAACAAGGTAAGGAAAGTAAGAAGGACAAGGGCTGATTTTTTCAGTATTTTCATAGCATTATTGTACAAAAATTAGACTCTTTTAGCAACTTAAGGATGGTCCTTCTAGTCTATAACCTCTAATAAATCCAACACAAAAAAACCACCTTCACAGGCGGGTTAGTTTGTTAAATAAGATAAAAACATATCTATTGTAGTAAGTAAAAAATCTAAAAACCTAAACGTTCTTGATCCCAATTACCATAATCATCGTATCCAAATCCATCAGGATCCATTGCATCAATCCCACACTGTTCTAGAAATCTTGAACAGTCATGACAGTAGTAATCTTCATATCTTTCATCACTAGCTTCCCAATCAATTTCCTTTTTTGTAAACTGTTGTAAGCACTCTCTACATTCGTATAGTTTTGCCATAATTTAATCCTCCTTTAAAACTCAAAAATATTATCAGATGAGATACTACTTTTTCTACCACATTCCTCACATTTCCAAATATATTTATGATCAGAAAAACCTGTTTGAGAGTTTAAATAACTTCCACAGTAATCACAAAACCAATCAACGTCAGGGAATCTATCTGTCATTTTTTCTCCTTTTTTGTAAATTTGTAAAATATTTAAAGTAAAGTTTATTTTATACAAAATAGTCTATATATAACATTCAACAAGAATAACTATAAATCTTTAAATATAAGTTAAAAATTATTATCAAAATGTATATACATATTTATTAAAAAAAGCAAAAAAATAGATTAATTAAGAATAAAAACAAGTTTTTATTTTCTTCCTTGAATCTTTGTTTATCTTCATCAGTACCGCCCCTAACAAAATTTTTTTCGTTTCTACGATAAACATGAGTATCAGGATTTTTTCTCTCATCAGGATAATTATGATTAATATTTTGTTCTTCTTGTACCAGTTCAGAAAAAGTTGAATCACCTAGTGTTTGGATTTGCTCTGTATCTTCCAAATCATTAATCCATTTTTGATTATGAACATTTTTATTAGCCAACAAACTTATAGAAACCAATGTAATTATAGAAATAAGTTCAGGATGTTTTTCTACAAAATTTAGACACTTTTTCCCAGCTTTATGTATGTTATTACCTGCAGATTTTGATATTCTTTTTGTTCGGTCTAAAATGATTTGTGCTCGTGTTTCGATTCTTTCCATATTGATTTTCATTTTTTCCCTTTTTTCCGATTTCATCTGACTTTTATTGAATTAACTACAATATATGAATTAATTAATCCGATTTTATATTTTTTGTTCAGTATTTTTTTGCACCTTCTAAAAACACTTAATTCACTAGTCTCTAAAAAAATTTATTTCTGATCCTTTATTGTTTATCAAAAAGTCCGTAAACTTTTTTGTAATTATGTTCTTTCTAACCAATAGAAAGATACACAAAGAAATTAACAATAAGATAAACGCCAATTGAATATCCATAAAAACACTCCTCTTATTTAGATAAGCATAGTATAGTACAAAATTTTTTTATCTTGTCAAGAATTTTATGCAAATATTTTTATTTTTTTGTCTTTGGAAAAATATTTTATCGTAGACAACTATTTAAATTATATTTTTATTTTTTTGTTATAATAGAAATAGAAAATTATAGGTAAGAAGATATGTTAAAAGAAAAATATCCATCAACAGAAGATACAAGAGCAATTCTACAAAACAACTTAAAAGCTATTCGAGAGATTTTGAATTGGACAAGTTCAGATCTCAGCAATCTTATAGGAGTTACTAAACAAACCATCAGAAATCTTGAAACTCAAAAAAGTAGATTAACTAAACTCCATTATATTGCATTACGTACCGTAATAGATTTTGAAATTGAAAATTTAAAAACGACAGATCAAGACAGAGCTGATAGAGCAGAGTTGTTGCTAAATTTTTTTGATGAATCAGAAAAATATGCGGTGTCTGAGAATAAATCAGTAGATTTTGAACAAATTAGTGAAGCATCTTCGTTAATTGCAACCACCTCTACTGTTAAAAATGCTTCTAGAATCATTGGTTCACTTGCACCAATTATTGGGGCAACAGTTGTTGCAGCCTTAATGAACTCAAAAGACAAGAAATAATATTTAGTTCTTAAAACAAAAAGCAAAAAACTTCGAGTTATTTTTGCTTTTTTATGTACGATAAAATAACTTTTCTGTAAACTAAAAAACCCACCTTCACAGGCGGGTTTCATTTTGTATGGTTCAGCTAGATTAAGCTTTACCTTCTGAACCGAATACGTCGATACGTTCTTCAACTGATGCTTGGATAGCTTTTACACCATCAGCCAAGAATTTACGTGGGTCGAAGAGTTTCTTCTTGTCGTATTCTGCTTCGTTTGCTTCGTAGTCACGAGCAAATTTACGAGTTGCGTTAGCGAATGCGATTTGGCATTCAGTGTTAACGTTAACTTTGGCAACACCAAGTTTGATAGCTGCTTGGATTTGCTCATCAGGAATACCTGATCCACCGTGCAATACGATTGGGAAGCCTGGAAGAGCTTCTGTCAATTTTTGCAAGTGGTCAAGGTCAAGACCTTCCCAGTTTGCAGGGTAAGGACCATGGATGTTACCGATACCAGCTGCCAAGAAGTCGATACCAGTTGCAACCATTGCTTTAGCGTCTTCGATTGGAGCCAATTCACCTTTACCGATGATTCCGTCTTCTTCACCACCGATAGTACCAACTTCAGCTTCTACTGAGATACCTTTAGCGTGTGCTTTTTCAACAACTTCTTTAGCCAATTTAAGGTTTTCTTCAACTGGAAGGTGTGAACCATCAAACATGATTGAAGTGTAACCAACTTCGATACACTCAAGTGCATCTTCGTAGTGACCGTGGTCAAGGTGGATAGCTACTGGTACAGTGATACCCATTGATTCAACAAGGTTAGCGATCAAGTTGCGAGCAACTTTGTAACCACCCATGTATTTAGCAGCACCCATTGAAGTTTGGATCAAAACTGGAGCTTTTTTAGCTTCTGCTGCGCGCAAGATAGCTTGAGTCCACTCAAGGTTGTTTGTGTTAAATCCACCAACTGCATAACCGTTGTCACGAGCTGCTTGGACAAATTTTTCTGCTGAAACGATTGCCATTTTATCAGGCCTCCTGTATATTTTTATGGGTCATCCCATTTACATTGTTCATTTTATCACTTTTTGACAAAAAAATCTAGTTTTTCCCGCAGTTTCGATTGAATTTCTTCTAGCTTCATCTATGTAAACCCTTTCTATCTCTAGTCTTGGGCGACTTTTGGAAAAGCTATGAAGAAGGTTAAACGATTATACTCCATCTCGAAACGATAAGGTAATTTTTCATGTTCTAATAGACTTTTGACCACAAAGAGCCCCATCCCAGAGCCCTTGGCCTTGCGACTAGCATTGTTAGAAAAAGACTGGGCTAGTTTTTCTTGTTCTTCTGAACTGCAGCTATTTTCTATAAAAAGTTCCCCTTCTCTCTCTCCAATGCGAACTAATCCACCTGGAACAGAGTGCTTAATAGCATTACTGATAAGGTTAGACAGAATCAACTTCATCACCGATGGGTTTAAGTAAGCCTGCTGATGGGTTAAACTATTGTCTATCTGGAGCTCTCTCTCCTTGGCTAGCAAGGCATAATCCTTGACTAGAGTTTGCGTCATCTGGTGTAGGTAAATTTCTTCCCTATCATCTCGTAATTCCTGTACAGACGAGAGAGAAAGTATCTGGAGAACGTGGTGATTAAGCTCATCTACAATCCCCAAGGCAACTCTAGATAGTGGTCTCTATCCTTATAACGACCGACATTTTCTTTCATGTTTTCGATCAGGATTTTCAAACTAGCCAGCGGTGTTTTCAATTCATGAGAAGCCCCTCGTAGGAATTCGACCTTCATCTTTTCCAGCTGGAGAATGGCTTCATTCTTGTCATGCAAGTCCGCAATGACAGTCAAAAGATGCTGGTAGAGGCTATTGATTTGTTCCTTGAGATCACCAATCTCATCCCTAGAATCCACGCGCAATCGCACTTGGGAATCCAAATCCATCATCCGTCGGGTCACCCGCTTGATTTCCAAAATAGGGGCCACAATGGTCCGAGCATAGATGTAGGCAACCAATAGCGAAATCAGAAAGGATGCCAGAAAGGTATAAGGGAGAAATTGAAGGCTAATTTGCTCTGCTTCCTTTTGTAAATCCATGGAAGCTAGAAACTGGAGAGTCATGGTACCACCGTCTTGCGTTGTCACCTCACGCTCCTCGATAAAAAGAGAGGTTGTCTGGCGGTCTGTATCCAGAGGAAGACTGTCCTTGACTTCTATCTTGTCCTCGGTCATCTCGCCCTTAACGGCCCCCTTGATATCACTAGTCTGGGAATACAAGTCTAACACTTGCTCGATGCTCTGCCTATCCTTCCCTTCTAGGGACTGGGCAATGGCTGTCGCTTTCTGGCCAATGGTTTCCTGACGGTGGCTCAGATAAGTCGAGGGAAAGAGAAAATAAATGGCTAAATGAAGGCAGATAACCAGAACACTAAATATCGAGAAGGTATATATAAATATCTTTGTAAATAAACCTGTTCGTTTCATTTTCGCTCCAATTTATAACCAACATTGCGCACAGTGAGGATACAATCCAAGTCTAGCTTTTTCCGCAATTCCTTGATATAGACATCGATGACACGGTCAAAGGGGACCTCATCTGTCGCCTTCCAGACCGCATCGATAATCTGAGATCGGGTCAAGACCCGTCCTTCATTTTTCACCAGATAGTCCAGAATTTCCAACTCTTTAGCATTGATAGCTACTTCCTCACCTGCTAGATTTGCACTGTAGCTTTCAAAGTCCACCTTGGCATCCTTATAGGAGAAGATTCGTCCTGTATCGTAGTAGCGCTTGAAAATCGCATCCACTCTCACTTTTAAGAGGGATAGGGAGAAGGGTTTTTCCAGATAGCCATCTGCTAGAGAGGCAAAGGCACTCATCTTGTATTCTTCATCCTGAAAAGCGGTCAGCATCAAGACAGGGACCTGACTGGTTTTACGAATCTCAGCTAGGACTTCTAGGCCGTTGAGCTTGGGCATCTGGATATCCAGTAAAACCAAGGCTACCTCATAGCTAGAAAATTTCTCCAGCGCTTCCTGACCGTCCGCTGCCTCAATGGTTTCATAACCACAATCCGTCAAATAATCACTGACCCCCTCACGGATCATCTCTTCATCTTCTACAATTAAAATTTTCATAGAAAAAACGTTTCACATTCCTTTAAATTTCTTGTAAATTATCTCAGTTTCATCTTGAAAGGAACAGACCTTATCCTCCATGAAAATCAAAGAACAAACTAGGAAGCTAGCCACAAGTTGCTCAAAGCACTGCTTTGAGATTGTAGATAGAACTGACGAAGTCAGCTCAAAGTACTGCTTTGAGGTTGTAGATGAAACTGACAAAGTCAGTAACCATACCTACGGCAAGGTGAAGCTGACGTGGTTTGAAGAGATTTTCGAAGAGTATTATCAAGATGAAATAGATAAAAATGCTACCTATATTATACCCCATTTGGGGGAGAATAGGTAGCAAGTTTGTTATTCGCTATCCAGTAGAAGCTCTTTTGGTTGTTTTCTGAGGAGATTGCTTGAAGCAAACGCCATAACGAGAACCACTAGAACCAAGGCTAGGACAAAGACGATGATAAAGTCTGATGTCTGAATGGAAATATCTAGGCTCGACAAGGTCTTGCTAAAGCCATCTACTTCTGCACCCCCACCAAGATTAGAGGCTTGAGCTGCCTTGCTGGCTTGCTTGGCAACACCTGAAGTGACATTGGCAAGAACAGTATTTCCAATCGCACGAGCTGTGTAGTTGGCTAGGAAGTAAGCAGAAACAAGAGCAGGAATGGCAATCAAGATGGATTCAGTGATGAATTGACCCAAGATACTTGCCTGCTTGAGACCGATAGAGAGGAGAATACCCACTTCCTTGCGACGGGCATTTATCCAAAGGCTGAGTAAGAGGGCAAGGAGAAGAACTGAGAAACTCAAGCTACCCCAGAAGAGGAGATTGGCCATCTTGTACATACCAGAGATGGATTGCTCAAGAGCTGGGTAGTTAGAGGAGCTCTTAACGAGTGTATAGCTCTTCCAGTTGATGCCACTGATACCATTCAACTCTTTCATAACATCATCCAAGTTCTTGTCCGCTGTTACAAAGAAGGTTGCGTCCCCATAAATAGCTGTGTCTTCTGTGTAACCATAAAGTTTTGCAGCAGTGTGAATGTCTGTGATAGCTGTGTTTTCGTAGAGTTCTTGTGAGTAGGTTACTGCCGACTTATTGTGACCATCAAATAGTCCCTTGATTGTCACTTCGACTGTTTCCTTGGCTCCTTTTTCATTGTCTGCATCGTAGATATTAGAGTCTAGTTTGACCTTGTCCCCTACTTTCCAGCCGTGTTTGGCTGCCAAGTCCTTGTGTAGGAGGATCTTGTCCTTGTCGTCGTTTGTTAAGTGCTCTCCTTCAACCAGTTTATAAGAACCAGAGACAAACTTGTCTTCTTTAGAGGAGTCATTAACACCTGTAATCATTAAGCTACTTCCAAAATGTTTGGCACGGTCAGGTGTCAGATTTTTCTTGGTTTCTGGAGTTTCGATAAGTTCATATCCAGTCAAATCTCCGATAGCGTTGATGCGTTTCACATAAGACTCAATAGCCTTGTTTTCGGTGATTTTTTTGATATCTTCACCTTTAATATTCCCAGCACCACGTGGCGTTCCTTGATTGACGCGACGATTGATTTGCATGGAGAAGCTGTTGGTGATATTTTTAAAGGTCTCCTGAGAAGCTTTGGCAGTAGCTCCCTTGATCGATAAGCCGACCAAACTCAAGCTCGCCATGAGGAGAATAATCAGGAAGATGACAATCGATTTGAAAAACTTCCTTGTAACATAGGCAAATGCGTTGTGTAACATAGGTTCCCTTTCTAGATTTGATTTAATAATTCTATCAAACAAGCTCATCTTATTTTGTAGTGTTGCGAGTTTCAGTCAGTTTCTTATCCTTCAACTCAAGTGTAATATCTGATGCTTGTGCCACTTCTTTGCTGTGAGTTACGACGATGACACATTTACCTGTTTTCTGAGCAAGTGATTTGAGCAGTTCGACAATATCTCCAGCAGTTTTAGGGTCCAGATTTCCTGTTGGCTCATCCGCTAGAATAACTGGAGCTTCTGAGACCAAACTACGAGCAATGGCAACACGTTGTTGTTGACCACCTGATAACTGGAGAACATTCCGCTTGATCTGACTTTCATCTAAACCAAGCTCAAGCAGTGTATCCTTGCTTGCCTTTTTGTTGACCAAGCGGATATTTTCCAGTGGAGAAAGATAATCTATCAAGTTATAATTTTGAAAGACTAGGGAAATATGGTGCATGCGATGGTAGGAATAACCCTTCTTACGAATGTCCTCTCCTTGGAAAAGGATAGAACCTTCAACAGGACTATCTAGACCAGCCAGTAGGGACAAGAGAGTGGATTTTCCTGCTCCTGACTCCCCAATAATACTGTAAAATTTTCCGGGTTCAAAATTATAATTGATCTGATATAGGACTGCTTCAGCAGTGTTCTTATAACGGTAGGTAACATCTTGTAATTGTAATAAAGTCATGATTTCTCCTTCTTAACTAATAGATGATAAAATTTCTTTCGGCGATTTTCTAAATAAGAATAGGAAACAAAGGGCTACAGATAAGCAACTAAGCAGAACTAGAAAAACATAGGATTCTGCAAAAGATAGGATGCTGGTTGATAGACTGCTTGCTTTGGCTAGTGTATCTTGTAAGCTTGCCTGATCCCCACTTGCTAGTAGAGTTTGGAGTAGGTAAGATGTGATTGCGTTTCCTGCAACAAATGCTGGAAGCAAAGCTCCGAGAGATACCAAAACTACCTCTAAACAGAATTGTAGAAAAATCGAGCTCTTGCCTTTTCCAAGTGCAAGTAAAATTCCCACTTCGTAGATCCTTTCTCTCAACCAGAGAGACAAGACCAAAATTAAGGCTCCAGCTCCAGCTATCAACATCCCATAAAGGAAGATGGTCAGAAAGGTTTGGAAGGTTGCAACTGAATCCTTGATTTGTTCAAAAGCCTTGTTTTCCTTTTCGACTTGATAGCCTTGATTTTCCAAAGACAAGTTTTCTACCTGCTTCATGAGTCCGTCCATTTCCTTAGGATTTTCTACATAGAAGCGCGCTGCACTGACTTGAGCTTCACTATTTCCCAAAAGGGTCTGGCTACTTTCATAGTCTGTAAAGACTTGATTTTCACTGAAGTCAGAAGACAAGCCTGTAAATTTTTCTTGTTTTTTACCAGAAAAGATGCCAACAATCTCAAACTCTACTGTTTGCCCTTTTCCAGATTCTGACTGTCCAGCATCCAAGCGAATCTTGTCATGAAGCGAAAGACCATTCTTCTTAGCCAACTCTTCGTGGATGATGATTTTCTTTGCATCCCCTTTTTGAAGGTGTCGCCCTTCTTTTAGGTTGAAAGCCGAGCTAGTAAAGGTCACATCCTTGGATGAATCCTCAAGAGCCGTTAAGCTAACCAAATTCTTGTCCGCTGCTGACAAATCATCACGTTCTACGCTCTGCTCACCACTCACTACTTCCTTGTCTTTCAGTTTTGCGACCATCTCGAGTTCAGGAGAAACATTTTCCAGTCCCTTAATCTTGCTTACAGATGCTAGATCTGACAACTTGAATGTCTGGCCATTTTCTATCTTCTTAATAGAAAAAGAGGTATTGAGTGATTTGTAAAGATTGGTTTCCACTGTTTTGTTGGACTTCATCAGAGTCAAACAGGCTGAAATTCCAGCCAAGAGGACCAATAAAATCAGAAATAAAATAAAACTTCTCAGTCGTTTTCTGCTGACATAAGCCCAAGCTCTTTGGATTGGATTCATTTGTCACCTCCATATTTGTAAGACTATTATAAAATCCAAATATGAAATGTTTATGAAATACAAAAAAAAGAGCAAAAATTTTTTGCTCTACTTGAACTAGATAAAAAAGAGCTAGCTTAAGCTAGCTCTTATCCTATGCGGAGAGAGGGACTTGAACCCTCACGACCTAAAGCGGTCACAGGATCCTTAGTCCTGCGCGTCTGCCAATTCCGCCATCCCCGCGTCGATTACTTTACTAGTATATCAACTTTTAGGATGCTTGTCAACACTTTTTTCAAATTTTTTTCATTTCATCAATCAAATTACTCAGAAATTTCATTTAGATTTTCATCTACTAACTTAGCTCCAAGTGTATTTTTGAAATGTCCAAGGGCAAATTGGTGATTTTCAGGCCAGATGGAAGCAACAGCTGGTTTAACAATCTCGATGTCATATCCTAGATTATAGGCATCTATAGCTGTATGCAGGACACAGATATCCGTCAAGACACCTGTTAAGATAACGGTAGACACTCTCCGCTCTCTCAAACGGATATCCAGGTCAGTCCCTGAAAAAGCAGAGTAATGGCGTTTATCTATCCAAAAGACACGACTGTCTGAACCGTGCTCTTGATAAAAGGTCCCCAAATCTCCGTATAAATTCCGTCCACTAGTCCCAATCAAATTGTGAGGAGGAAATAGTTTGCTTTCTGGATGGAAACAATCGTTTTCTTCGTGAGCATCAATGGTAAAGAAGATGTAATCTCCTCGTTCAAAAGCTAATCGAGTTACCTTGCTGATGGCATCCGAAATCGCCTGAGCTGGAGCGCCTGCTGTCAGCTTCCCACTATCAGCAACAAAATCTTCTGTATAGTCAATCGAAATTAAAGCCTTAGTCATTAGTAATCTCTTTTCTTCACTTCTTCAAAAATATCTGAAATCAAGACCTTAAGATAGGTTCCCTTCATTCCAAGTGAGCGACTTTCAATAATCCCTGCCGACTCAAGTTTACGAAGGGCATTGACAATCACAGAACGGGTGATTCCGATACGGTCTGCAATCACTGACGCAGTCAACTGGCCTTCATTTCCATTTAATTCCCCTAAAATTGCTGAAACAGCACGAAGTTCGGAGTAAGACAGAGTATTAACCGCCATGGTAACAGCAGTACGGCGGCGAATATTTTTCTCATCTTCTTCACGTTGGAAATTAAGGAGTTGAATCCCAACAACGGTACTCGCAATCTCAACAAGAATCAAGTCCTCGTCTTCGAATTTTTTATCATTGCGCCAAATAATCAAAGAACCAAGGCGAATCCCTGATACATGAATCGGTGCAATAGTCGTCAAACCATCTGGAAAGTCGGCACGACTTTCCACAGGGAAAATACTTAAATCATGATCAACTGTCAGATTGGCTTCTGTATCGTAGATCATGTTCGCACCTTGAATGTAGTCATCCGGGAAAATTTTAGTTTGGAAGAATTGCTCTACACGATCTGTATTGGTTTTGTAACGCATAAAATAGCCAAGGAGACGTCCCTTGCTATTAACGATACATGCGTTACAGTCAATAATATCTGCCAATTGACGGGTAATCGCATTGTAGGGGAGTTCTTCCTGCAACTGCTCCTCTGAGCGCTTCAGGATAGAAGTAATTTTTCTAGTTTTTTCTAATAAATGTGCCATTTTTCACCTCGAATTTAATCGCTATCATTATAACATAAACAGCTTGAATTTTCAATTATTATCTGAAAATTGCTTATTTAATTGCAATTTGAAAAAACAAGAATATTTTTAATTAAATTGCTTCTTTTCTATTGACAAGCTCCCCTATTTTTGTGTATTATAATATTACAAGAAGATAATATATCTATTTTATTTATCTTTCTTTTTCCATTCGGTCTCCTTATATAAAAAAGCGATTCATTTTGAACCGCTTTTTCTTATTTATCGCCCTTGTTACGAATAACAAAGCCTGTTTGCTTTTCACTTGAAGTATTGCGTGGTTTTTTATTATCCTTACGATAACGTTTTTCCTTATCAAAACGATCATTGCCACGACTTCCTTTTTTGAAATCATCACGACGACCATTGCCACGGCGATCACGGTCTCGACGGTCGTCCCCACGACGGCCTCCACGACCTCCCTTAGCTTTACCACCGAATCCATTACCTGATGGTTTAAATGGCAGTGGTTTTTCACGTGCAATCTCCACTTCAGGAAGACTATCTGGATCTTGAACAGTCAGACTCAAGATATACATTGCCAATTCTTCTGGAGTAAATTCGGCAGCTAGCTTACGAGCATCCTTACCAAATTTCTCAAAGTTGGCACGGATAGTCTCATCTGCAAAATCACGTTCGATTTTCTTGAGAGCTACGTGTTTTTTAGCTTGGAAGGCTTCTTCTGCACTTGCAGGTTTGAGACCTTTCATGCGTTTCTTGGTCAAATTCTCAATGATTTGGAGGTAGCCCATTTCATTTGGCGATACGAAAGTAATAGACTGACCTGACTTACCAGCACGACCTGTACGACCGATACGGTGAACATAACTTTCAGGATCTTGTGGAATATCGTAGTTATAGACATGGGTCACACCTGAAATATCCAAGCCACGCGCTGCAACGTCTGTCGCAACCAAAACATCAAGATTGCCATTTTTAAAGTCACGAAGGACACGAAGACGTTTGTTTTGGTCTAGGTCTCCATGAATTCCTTCTGCACGGAAGCCACGGATTTTCAAACCACGAGTCAATTCATCTACACGGCGTTTTGTACGACCAAATACGATAGCAAGTTCAGGCTGTTCCACATCCATAAGACGAGTCATGGTATCAAATTTTTCTTGTTCTTTAACACGAATATAGTACTGGTCAACCAATTCTGTTGTCAATTCCTTAGCCGCAATCTTGACATGCTCAGGTTCTTTCATAAACTGAACACCGATACGTTTGATGGCATCTGGCATAGTTGCTGAGAAAAGTAAGGTTTGTCGATTTTCAGGGACACGAGAAATGATGGCTTCAATGTCTTCAAGGAAGCCCATGTTGAGCATTTCATCCGCTTCGTCAAGGATAAGAGTTTCAATATCTTGTAATTTCAAGGCCTTGCGTTTAATCAAGTCCAAAAGGCGACCAGGTGTTCCCACCACGATATGGGCACCAGATTTAAGAGCCTTAATTTGTTTTTCGATGCTTGATCCACCATATACTGAGCGAACCTTGACTCCCTTACTGCGACCAAAGCGGAAGAGTTCTTCTTGACTTTGGACAGCTAGTTCACGAGTTGGAGCGATGACCAAGGCTTGGATAGTCGCTTCTTCTGTACGGATTTTTTCAAGGGTAGGCAAGCCAAAGGCTGCAGTTTTTCCTGTACCAGTCTGAGCTTGACCGATAACATCCTTGCCTTCAAGGGCCAAGGGAATAGTTTGTTCTTGGATAGGACTGGCTTCTACAAAACCAGCTTTTTCAATCTCTGCTAGCAAATCAGCAGACAAGTTTAATTCATTAAATTTCACGTTCTTCTTCTTTCTAAAGGTGGTGCGAAGCCACCCTATAGGGCTTAGTTTATACTTTTCTTTTTATGACGTATTTTCATATACTGGATATAAAATCGTGTTGCTTCTTTTCCACAAAAGAAAAGTACTGTTTTCTTTGCAACCTATCTAGTATAACACAAGACCAGAGCAAAAGATAGCCTAATTTCTCTAGAAAATCATGTAAGCGGTTTTTGGCTTTCCTTTTTAATTGAACGACCTAGATAATAAGACAAAGCCAAGGCTATACTATATAAAATGAGAAAAACGAACAAGGTTTGTGTGTAAGAATGAGCCATTTTATAAGTCTCTGCTAATAAAATAGGCCCTGCTAAACCAGCCATTGCCCAAGCTGTTAAAATATATCCATGCAGAGCGGCCAATTCCTTGGTTCCAAAAATATCACTGAGATAAGCTGGAATCAATGAAAAACCAGCTCCATAGCAAGTCATCAAAATAGACATAGCGACTACAAATAAAACGGAATTTGTAAAGAGCCAAAGCGAGAGAGAAAAGAAAAGATTGACAAGCAGTAATATACTAAAGGTTAGAGGCCGACCGATATAGTCAGATAGACTCGCCCAGAGCAAACGACCAAACCCATTGAAATCCCTAAAACGCCCACCATTACTGCTGCATGACTTGTAGACAAGCCAGCCATCTCCTGTGCCATTGGCGATGCCGCTGAAATTAAGCCTAAACCACAAGCTATGTTGATAAAGAAAATAATCCAAAGTATATAAAACCGATTGCTTTTCAGGGCCTGATTTCGCAGCCATTCCTTGCGTCAAAGAGGCTGTTTTTTCTTTCCCTGAAACAGATAAAATTGCAAGCTCTTGCTCATTTGGACGCTTAATGAATTGTGAAGCTAGGAGCATGATAATAAAGTAACTTGCACCTAAAATATAAAAAGTTTCTACAAGCCCTACCCCTGCGATGAGATGTTGCGCTATGGGACTAGTCAATAAAGAAGCAAAACCAAACCCCATAATCGCTAAACCTGTTGCGAGACCACGTTTATCAGGAAACCATTTTATAATCGTTGACACAGGGGTAATATAGCCTGCTCCCAAACCAAGCCCACCTAAAATGCCATAAGCGAGATACAACAACCACAGCTCCTGACGGTCTATTGCAAATCCTGTTAAGATATTTCCACCTGCGTATAGAAAAGCAGATAGACTCCCCATGACTCTCGGACCAAATTTTTCTACCAAACGCCCCATAAATGCAGCCGATAATCCCAAACAAAAGATTGCTAGACTAAAGGCAAAGGCAACAGAAGCCTGATCCCATCCCGTTTTTTCAATAATAGGGTTGCTATAAACACTCCAAGCATAAGTCGAACCCAGCATTAAGTGTAAAATGACCCCAGAAAAGGCAATAATATAACGATTCGATTTCATAAAACCTCCTATTTTCGAACATTTATTCTATCTTATATAAAAATAGATAGGATTTTAGTTTATCAAGCTTGTCAAAAAATTACTAATTTTTTGTCTGGAAAACGTTTTTATCTTTTTCTGTCTTTTTCGTAGCAGAATTGTGCAAAAGTTTTTTTCTTGTGCTAGAATGAAATGCGAATAGGAGGAAGATAAATGTTAACTTATGATTTAATCGTTATCGGATTTGGTAAAGCTGGTAAAACACTAGCTGGTAAATTGGCTTCAGCTGGCAAAAAAGTTGCCCTCATTGAACGTAGCAAAGCTATGTACGGTGGAACTTGTATCAACATTGGTTGCATCCCAACTAAAACTTTGCTAGTTGCTGCTGAGAAAGACTTGTCTTTTGAAGAAGTCATTGCTACTAAAAACACTATCACTGGTCGCCTCAACGGTAAAAACTATGCGACTGTTGCTGGTACAGGCGTGGATATCTTTGATGCGGAAGCTCACTTCCTTTCAAATAAAGTCATCGAAATCCAAGCTGGTGATGAAAAGAAAGAACTGACCGCTGAAACAATCGTCATCAACACTGGTGCTGTTTCAAACGTCTTGCCAATCCCTGGACTTGCTACAAGCAAAAACGTCTTTGACTCAACAGGTATCCAAAACTTGGACAAATTGCCTGAAAACCTTGGAGTCCTTGGTGGTGGAAATATCGGTCTTGAATTCGCTGGTCTTTACAACAAACTCGGAAGCAAGGTCACAGTCCTAGATGCCTTGGACACTTTCCTACCTCGTGCAGAACCTTCCATCGCAGCTCTTGCTAAACAATACATGGAAGAAGACGGTATTGAATTGCTTCAAAACATCCGTACTACTGAAATCAAAAACGACGGTGACCAAGTGCTCGTCGTGACTGAAAACGAAACTTACCGTTTCGACGCCCTTCTTTACGCAACTGGACGCAAACCAAATGTAGAACCACTTCAACTTGAAAATACAGATATTGAACTAACTGAACGTGGTGCTATTAAAGTAGACAAACACTGTCAAACAAACGTTCCTGGTGTCTTTGCAGTTGGAGATGTCAACGGTGGCCTTCAATTTACTTACATTTCACTTGATGACTTCCGTGTTGTTTACAGCTACCTTGCTGGAGATGGCAGCTACACACTTGAAGACCGTCTCAATGTACCAAACACCATGTTTATCACACCTGCCCTTTCACAAGTCGGTTTGACTGAAAGCCAAGCGGCTGATTTGAAACTTCCATACGCAGTGAAGGAAATCCCTGTTGCAGCAATGCCTCGTGGTCACGTAAATGGAGACCTTCGCGGAGCTTTCAAAGCTGTGGTTAATACTGAAACAAAAGAAATTCTTGGAGCAAGCATCTTCTCAGAAGGTTCTCAAGAAATCATCAACATCATCACTGTTGCTATGGACAACAAGATTCCTTACACTTACTTCACAAAACAAATCTTCACTCACCCAACCTTGGCTGAGAACTTGAATGACTTGTTTGCGATTTAAGTTGAGATTTAATCATATCGAACAGCCCTCTGAGGGCTGTTTTTATTTCTGCGAAATCTCAAATCTGTCTTTTCCCTCTTTTATGATATAATAGAAACATGAAATTAAAAACTACTTTGGGCCTTCTTGCTGGGCGTTCTTCCCACTTCATTTTAAGCCGTCTTGGCCGTGGAAGTACGCTCCCAGGAAAAGTCGCCCTTCAATTTGATAAAGATATTTTACAAAACCTAGCTAAGAACTACGAGATTGTCGTGGTCACTGGAACCAACGGAAAAACCTTGACAACTGCCCTCACTGTCGGCATTTTAAAAGAGGTTTATGGTCAGGTTCTGACCAACCCAAGCGGTGCCAACATGATTACAGGGATTGCGACAACTTTCCTGACTGCCAAATCTTCTAAAACCTGAAAAAACATTGCCGTTCTAGAAATCGATGAAGCCAGTCTATCTCGTATCTGTGACTATATCCAGCCAAGCCTTTTTGTCATCACGAATATCTTCCGTGACCAGATGGACCGCTATGGTGAGATTTACACAACTTACAAGATGATTTTGGATGCTATTCGTAAGGTGCCTACGGCTACTGTTCTCCTTAATGGAGACAGTCCACTTTTCTACAAGCCAGCTATTCCAAATCCTGTACAGTATTTTGGTTTTGACTTGAAGAAAGGTCCAGCCCAGCTGGCTCACTATAATACAGAAGGGATTCTCTGCCCTGACTGCCAAGGCATCCTCAAATACGAGCACAATACCTATGCAAATTTGGGTGCCTATATCTGTGAAGACTGCGGATGTAAACGTCCTGATCTCGACTATCGCTTGACAGAATTGGTTGAGTTGACCAACAATCGCTCTCGCTTTGTCATTGACGGACAAGAATACGGTATTCAAATCGGTGGTCTCTACAATATCTACAACGCCCTAGCTGCGGTTGCTATCGCCCGTTTCCTTGGTGCAGATTCACAACTGATCAAGCAAGGATTTGACAAGAGCCGTGCTGTCTTTGGACGCCAGGAAACCTTCCATATCGGTGATAAGGAATGCACCCTCGTCTTGATTAAAAATCCAGTCGGTGCGACCCAAGCTATCGAGATGATTAAACTAGCTCCTTATCCATTTAGCCTATCTGTCCTCCTTAATGCCAACTATGCAGACGGTATTGATACCAGCTGGATCTGGGATGCTGATTTTGAACAAATCACTGAGATGGATATTCCAGAAATTAACGCTGGCGGTGTTCGCCATTCTGAAATTGCACGTCGTCTCCGAGTGACTGGCTATCCAGCTGAGAAAATCACTGAAACAAGCAATCTGGAACAAGTTCTTAAGACTATTGAGAACCAAGACTGCAAGCATGCCTATATCCTAGCTACCTATACTGCTATGCTTGAATTCCGCGAACTGCTGGCTAGTCGTCAGATTGTTAGAAAGGAGATGAACTAATGGTTTATACTTCACTTTCCTCAAAGATGGCAATTACCCTTATCAGCTCAACATTGCCCACCTCTACGGAAATCTCATGAATACCTATGGGGACAATGGAAACATCCTCATGCTCAAGTATGTGGCTGAAAAACTGGGAGCCCATGTGACGGTTGACATCGTTTCACTTCATGATGATTTTGATGAAAATCACTATGACATCGCCTTTTTCGGTGGTGGTCAAGACTTTGAACAAAGTATTATTGCAGACGACCTACCTGCCAAAAAAGAAAGCATTGACAACTACATCCAAAACGACGGTGTGGTTCTGGCTATCTGCGGTGGTTTCCAACTATTGGGTCAATATTATGTTGAAGCTTCAGGGAGACGTATCGAAGGGCTAGGTGTCATGGGCCACTACACCCTCAACCAGACCAATAACCGTTTTATCGGTGACATCAAGATTCACAATGAAGATTTCGATGAAACATACTATGGTTTTGAAAATCATCAGGGACGTACCTTCCTCTCAGATGACCAAAAACCGCTGGGACAGGTTGTCTATGGAAATGGAAATAACGAAGAAAAGGTCGGCGAAGGGGTTCATTATAAGAATGTCTTTGGTTCTTACTTCCACGGGCCTATCCTCTCTCGTAATGCCAATCTAGCTTATCGCCTAGTCACTACTGCCCTCAAGAAGAAATATGGTCAGGACATTCAACTCCCTGCTTATGAGGACATTCTCAGCCAAGAAATCGCTGAAGAATACAGCGACGTCAAAAGCAAGGCTGACTTTTCTTAAACAAAAGGAAATTATATCAAAGAACTCTGTTATCTTGTCGGAGTTCTTTTTGTCTATTCTTTTACCCTTCTCCCTTGCATTTTCTCTCATTTTTTGCCAAAATAGAGGGGTAGAAAGAAGGTAGCATATGTCTAAATTACAACAAATCGTAACATATCTTGAATCAGAAAAACTAGACGTCGCTGTCGTATCTGACCCCGTCACAATCAATTACCTCACTGGCTTTTACAGTGATCCCCATGAACGCCAAATGTTCCTTTTTGTCCTAGCGGATCAGGAACCCCTCCTCTTTGTCCCAGCCCTTGAAGTTGAGCGTGCAAGCAGCACTGTTTCCTTCCTAGTTGTGGGCTATGTGGATTCTGAAAATCCATGGCAAAAAATGAAACATGCTCTTCCACAACTTGACTTCAAACGTGTCGCTGTTGAGTTTGACAATCTCATCTTGACAAAATATCATGGCTTGAAAATCAGTTTTTGAAACTGCTGAGTTTGACAACCTCACTCCTCGTATCCAACGCATGCGACTCATCAAATCAGCTGACGAAGTGCAAAAAATGATGGTTGCAGGTCTCTATGCGGACAAGGCTGTTAAGGTTGGTTTTGATAATATTTCTCTTGATAAGACTGAGACAGATATCATCGCCCAAATCGACTTTGCCATAAAACGTGAAGGCTATGAAATGAGTTTTGATACCATGGTCTTGACTGGTAATAATGCTGCAAATCCACACGGTATTCCAGCAGCCAACAAGGTTGAAAATGATGCTCTTCTCCTCTTTGACCTGGGTGTTCTGGTCAATGGCTATGCGTCAGATATGACTCGTACAGTCGCTGTCGGCAAACCAGACCAATTTAAGAAAGATATTTACAACTTGACTCTTGAAGCCCAACAAGCTGCTATTGACTTTATCAAACCAGGTGTGACTGCCCATGAAGTGGACCGCGCTGCCCGTGAGGTCATCGAAAAAGCTGGTTACGGCGAGTACTTCAACCACCGTCTTGGTCACGGTATCGGTATGGATGTCCACGAATTCCCATCTATCATGGAAGGAAACGACTTGCTTATCGAAGAAGGCATGTGCTTCTCTGTTGAACCAGGTATCTATATCCCTGGTAAAGTCGGTGTCCGTATCGAAGACTGCGGTGTTGTCACTAAGAATGGATTTGACCTCTTTACAAGCACCAGCAAAGACTTGCTTTATTTTGATTAAAATTATACAAAAAAAGTTAGCTCGAACAGCTAACTTTTTACTTTATCTTCTTGATGCTTTGGTTCAAATAAATCCTACAATCATCCCTACCATATTTTGCATGAAATTTGGTAAAATTTCCGGTAGGGCTGCTGCCCAGCCATTCATTAAAGTTGAACCTAGGGCGTAACCCCCTACCATGGCAATCGTTGCTAAGATAAGGCCTAACCACTGAGTTTTTCCTTTAAATCCTGCGAAAAATCCCTGCAAGCCATGGTTGACCAAGCTAAAGAACATCCACTGAGGATAGCCTGATAAGAGGTCAATCAAGAAACCTGCTAATCCTCCGACTACAGCCCCTTCGCGACTACCAAAGTAAAAGGCCGTAAAGAAGACACCCGCATCTAAAAGAGTTAGAATTCCTGTCGGTGTTGGAATTTTTAAGAAATAACCTAGAACCACAGAAAGGGCGGTTAATAGGGATACAAGGGCAATTTTAGTTGTTTTTGTTTGCTTCATATTGTCTTACTCCATACTGATCTGCTTGTGCAATGGCACGGTAAACGAAAGCCTTAGAGCTTTCTACTGCTGGTAAAAGTTCATCACCTTTGACTAGATGACTGGCAATGCTGGAGGCAAAGGTACAACCTGCACCAGCATTTTGCCCTTGGATAACAGGATTTTCCAACACTGTAAAGGTCTGTCCATCATAAAAGACATCTACAGCCTTGTCCTGAGTAAGGCGATTGCCTCCCTTGATAATGACTGCTGGCGCTCCTAAGTCATACAATTTCTGTGCTACAGTTTTCATGTCTTCAAGGGTTTTAATTTCCTGACCTGTCAATAATTCTGCTTCAGGAAGATTAGGCGTAATCACACTGACATGAGGGAAAAAGCGAATCAACTCTTGGCAGAGTTCACTTACAGCTACGTCGTGCGTTTCCTTGCAGACCAAAACAGGATCCAATACTACAGGCACTCCTGGGCGTTGTTCGATAAAGTCCAATGCCTTCTCAGCCACACTGACAGTTGGTAGAAGACCAATCTTAATCCCTGCAAATTCCACATCACGCAAGCTATCTAATTCATGTTGAAAAATGGTATCGTCAGTTGGAAAGACTTCAAAGCCCTTTTCCGTCAAGGCTGTCAAGCAAGTCACTGCTACAAAGCCATGCAAGCCGTTCAATGTATAGGTTGCCAAATCTGCTGACAAACCACCACCACTAAAAATGTCATTTCCAGAAAGTGCTAAAATACGATTATTCTTCATAACGAATCTCCTTTAAATACAAACCATTTGGTGCTGCAGTGGGACCTGCAAGTTGCCTGTCCTTCTTCTCCAAAATCAGGTCAATCTGCTCTACTGGCATACGATTGTTTCCGATTTTGAGCAGCGTCCCCACCATATTGCGAATCTGTTTATACAAGAAACCATTTCCTGAAAAGGTGAAGGTCAAAAACTGGCCTGTCTCATCAACCCTGAGACTAGCTTCTGTGATGGTGCGAACCTTATCCTCCACACTGCTTCCAGAGGCTGTAAAGCCTGTGAAATCGTGGGTGCCCTCTAGCTTTTTGATTGCCATCTGCATGCGTTCCACATCGAGTGGGTAGGGAAAGTGAGTAGCATAGTGACGGCGCATGGGATTTTTAGGACGACCCCTATCCACAATAAACTCATAGGTCTTGCTGTGCTTGGCATAACGGCAATGAAAATCATCTGCCACAAGCTCAATCGAAATCACATCAATATCTTCAGGTGACTGAGTGTCTAGAGCAAAACGGAGCTTCTCCTCATCCATTTGATAAGGCAAGTCAAAATGAATGACCTGTCCCAAAGCATGAACCCCACTATCAGTCCTACCAGCACCGTGAACAGTGATTGCTTTCCCTTTATTGAGTCTTGTCAAGGTTTTTTCAATTTCCTCCTGAACGCTCCGCGCATGGGTCTGGCGTTGAAAACCAGCAAAGGCGTAACCATCATAGGAAATAGTTGCTTTGTATCTTGTCATAACTTCTATTTTATCAAGAAATTAGTCTGTAGACAAGGTCCTAAAGTAAATACTGTATGGGTACAAAAATTCTAAAAAGAAAAACTTAGGAACCAATCCTAAGCTCTCTTTTGAAGTAGGTGCATGACAAAGATAGAAGTTACAATCAACCAAACTCCCAAAATTGTAAAGACCAGCATCCCATTGTGAGTTAATAAGCCAATTGCACTTAGAACGAATGGTGTCGTAAAGGCTCCGAAACTACAGCCTAATACAGCAAATGAAGTTGCTTGATTGAGGAGTTTAGCTGGAATTCTTTCAGAGACAAGTTGAAAAATTGTCGTCAAGGCTACACTGTAGGCAAAACCAGCCAGAATGCTTCCTGCCACTACCACCCACAAGGATGGAGATAAGGCAATCACAATTTGCCCCAAACCAAAGGTAATACCGGACCAGAGAAGCAATTTCTCTTTAAAGATAGAAATCAAGAAAGAGAAACTCACACCAGCCACAATCCCGATCAACTGCATGACACTAAGAACAAAACTAGATAACTGGGCATCTCCAAGTCCTCTTTCCACCATCAAACTTGGAATACGAATAGTAATAGCCGTATTGGTACAAACTACAACCGCCGCTTCGATAGCTAGGATAAAAATCAAACCTTTCATTTCCCGAGTTAAGCGACTTGCTTCTTTCTCTTTTTTCTTGACTTCTTTCTTTTCTTTTCCATAAGGGACAAAGAGCAGATAAAGGGTCAGCACCAAAAATCCAGCACTATATGCTAGGAAGGTAGCTGTCCAACCAAAGGCCAACAACTGGCCGACTGCCAAGGTAATGAGAGAAGCCCCAACGACCTCTGCAGAACCGCGTAACCCTAGCATCTGTATTCTCGTTTTTCCTTGGTAACGTTCACTGATAATAGAAATGGCCTTGGCATTAATCATCCCAACACCCAAACCAAAAAGAATCCGTGTTCCAAAAACAAAGGGGTAGGCTTGATACCAGAAGGGAGCCGTTCCACTCAGTGATAAAATCAGCAAGCCCAGACTAATCTGTAAGCGCTCAGGAAATATTTTTTCTAAGAAACCATTTAGTAGTAACATAATCATGATCCCGAAAGAAGGCAAGCTCGCCAAGAGCTCAATTTGTTCCTTAGGATAGCCTTGATAATAGTCAAACATGGCTGGCAGGGCACTCGAGATGGAAAAGGATGTAATCAAAACGAGGGAGAGAGCCAAAATACTGGCCCGTTCTAAAAATTGTTTCATGAAATCTCTTTCTATATTTCTCTTAATCTTCTAATTTTTTGATAATTATCAAACATGCAAGAAAGAAGAAGCCTCTTGGGTATATAGACTCCTTCTTAAACTCGAAAATGAATCTCTTGTGTCTTATACTCAATGAAAATCAAAGAGCAAACTAGGAAGCTAGCCGCAGGTTACTCAAAGCAGTGTTTTGAGGTTGCAGATGGAAACTGACGTGGTTTGAAGAGATTTTCGAAGAGTATTAGGATGACTTTCTCTTGATTTGCTTAATAAAGTAGAAGATAAATCCTGCCACCATATAGGCAACAAAGATAATCAGACACCACTTGAACACGACATCCCACCCCTTGTTCACATTCAAAAAGAAGTAAGGGAAGGGACTGACCTTAGAATTAGGAATGTCTAGTTTCAGTACCAAGCCATTAAAAAGAGCAAAAATCATATACAGCAAGGGTAAAATCGTCCACACAACTGGATCCCAGATTTTGTATTGACCCTGTTTGTCAAAAAAGAGGGTATCTGCTAAAAACCAGAGGGGAACGATATAGTGGCAAAGGAAAATTTTCTAGAGTATAGAAATTAGTCGCAATGGGCGCTAAAGAGGAAATGGTAAATCACACAGGTAATCATGATACTCATGGTGACCCCACCTTTTAAGCGCAAGAGACTTGGCCTTTGCCAGTTTTCACCTAAACGGCTCATAACCTTTAGGAGATAGAGCGTAAAAATCGCTACTAAAGAGGTTGGACAGAACCGTATAATAGAGAAGCATCCCAAATCCACCATGCTTGGCGATTTCAAGATAAACTCCCGTAAAAGCCGCTAGAAACAAGAAGATACGGCTATAAAATACAAGTTTATAGTGTTTTTGACATGCTTAAATTTTCTTCACAAACTCTGATTTGAGTTTCATGGCACCGAAGCCATCAATTTTACAGTCGATATTGTGGTCGCCTTCTACGATGCGGATATTTTTCACGCGCGTCCCTTGTTTCAAATCTTTTGGCGCACCTTTTACTTTCAAATCCTTGATGAGGGTTACAGTATCACCGTCAGCCAATTTATTTCCGTTGGCATCGATAGCAACAAGGCCCTCTTCTACATCTGCAACTTCAGCAGGATTCCACTCATAAGCACACTCTGGGCAAACCAGTAGGGCACCGTCTTCGTAGACATACTCTGAGTTACATTTTGGGCAATTTGGTAAGTTGTTCATGGTTTCTCCTTATCATCATTCACTATTCTTTGAAAATCAAAATTTCTCGAACAGCAACTATTATACCTTAAAATCAGCATTTTGACAAATGAGTCGCCGGAGGAGTAAAGAAAAAATCATGTAACTTTTTCTGCTACATGATTTTTAAAAGATAGTTTATCATGAGTAGTGATACAGAAACTCATGATAGAAAGGGGTGCATTTATATTACAAACCAGGTGCTTGTCCAAGTTCTGCTGCAAGCATCCAGATTGTTTTATCAGTTTCAGTTTTAGCATCTGCAAAGATACCGTTTGTCACATCGTCACCTTCTTCATCAGTGATATCCAAACCTTTTTGGAAAAGTTCTGACAAATAACGGTAGATAACAAGGACACGTTCCAAGCTTTCTTCAACATTACGGTATTCACCAGCTTCTTCTTCGATTTCACTGTTTTGAAGGAATTCTGTCAAAGTAGAGAATGGGCTACCACCAAGTGTGATCAAGCGTTCGCTGATTTCATCTAATTGACCATCAAGAGCATCCATGTACTCATCCATTTTTGGATGCCATACAAGGAAACCACGGCCACGCATGTACCAGTGTACTTGGTGCAAGGCAACGTGGGCTACGTACAAATCAGCAACAGCTTGGTTCAATACTTCCTTTGTTTTTGCCAATGCTACTGGCGCTGCTTTTGTTAATGATGTTACGTCTTTTACTGCTTCTTTTTCAATTCTACCATTTTATTTTACCTCATTCATTATTATTTGTAAGCACTTCTTAGTGTTTACTCTCTTAGTATACTACTAAGGAAAACCAATAGCAAGCCAAATGACTCACATGAGAAAAGTTGCAATAGACTGATAATTTAAGAAAAGTTTGACGTTATTTCAGATTAGCTCACTTTAATCAGATATGACTTGAAAATTGGCTTTGGTAAAGTTCATAATAAAAGCCTTTTGCTTGGAGTGAGCTTTCGTAATTTCCCTGCTCAATAATCTGTCCATCCTTAAGAACGAGAATCTTATTTGCTTCTTGAAATGGTCGAGAGACGATGTGCAATGACAAAGCTGGTCCTTCCTTTCATCAACCGTTTCGTGATTTTTTGAATCAAGAGTTCCAAACGGGTATCAACAGAGGAAGTCGCTTCATCAAAAATGAGAATTTTAGAAATTAGTTAGAATAGCACGCGCGATGGTCAACAGTTGTTTTTGCCCGAGGGAAATATTGCTTGAGTCTTGCTTCATCTCCATATTATAACCACTAGGAAGAGTTCGGATAAAAGTAGTCTACATTTAGCTGCTTTAGTAGCAAAAAAGAAAGGACGATATATGTCCTTTCTCGATTTTAGCTTTTTCTTCAACCCAATAATGTTGATAAAGAGTCGATTATTTTACAAAGTCAAGCAATGCCAAGAAGCTTTCAGCTTCAAGTGACGCACCACCAACAAGGGCACCGTCAACGTCTGGGCAAGCCATGTATGAAGCAACGTTTTCAGGTTTAACAGAACCACCGTATTGAACACGAACTTTGTCTGCAACTTCTTGACCAAAGTCAGCAGCTACAACGTCACGAACAACTTTACACATTTTTTGTGCGTCGTCTTGTGAAGCTGATTTACCAGTACCGATAGCCCAGATTGGCTCATAAGCGATAACTGAGGCAGCAACTTGTTCAGCAGTCAATCCAGCCAATGCAGCAGATACTTGAGCACCTACAAACTCAGCAGCTTTACCAGCTTCGTAAGTTTCAAGTGACTCACCACAACAGATGATTGGAAGCATACCGTTTGCAAAGATTGCTTTTGCTTTTTTGTTGATATCTTCGTCAGTTTCATGGAAGTAGTCACGGCGTTCTGAGTGACCGATAACAACGTAGTCAGTACCGATTTCTTTCAAAACTTGTGGGCTTGTTTCACCAGTGAAAGCACCTGCATTTTCAAAGTAGCAGTTTTGAGCAGCAACTTTAAGGTTTGAGCCTTTTGCAGCAGCAAGAACAGTTGTCAAATCAAGAGCTGGAGCCGCGATACCTGCTTCAACAAGATCTGATGAAGGAAGTTTTGATGCAACTGCTTCAACAAATGCTTTAGCTTCTTCTGGATTTGTTCATTTTCCAGTTACCAGCGATAAATGGTTTACGTGACATTTCACATACCTCTTTTTTCAATTTATTTTCTATTTATTTTATCACAATTAGACACAGCTTGCAAATCTTACTCAGATTTCAAGCCTGCTTACATGGATTAATCCTTCCAGAGATCCATAGCATTTCTGAAATCTGCAGATACCTGTGTCAACTGAGGATTGCTTGCTTCTCTCTCTGCTCGTTTAGCCTCCACTTGAGCCACACTTTTGATGCCTTCATGGCGCCAGTTTCTTAAAATCGCCTGAATGTACTTCCAGTTTGGTTTTCCATTCAAAACGGCTTCACGAAGAGCTTCCTTAATCAAGCCAGCACTGGTTCCATCTTCCTTAAGAGTCTTGGTCAAATCCTCAATCTCAAAAGGTGTCAACAAGCGTCCCAACTCCTGCTGGAAGGTCTCTACCAAATCTTTGAGCTGGTTTTGAGGTGTCAACTGGTCTGAACTTGAATGAGCTACTCCAAGCAAATTATCCAAACGTTCCAAAGCTAAACTAGCATCAAAAAGCAATTCGATTTCACCATTCAATTCGATCGTTCGATACTGAAGCAGTCCCCTCTCCGTCAGATTGGAAATGGCCTGATTGACATCCGAAATTTCCTTGCCAATCCTTTCAGCAATCTGGCTTGGCGACATTTCTTCCAAGCCTGTCGTATTTTGCAAATAGAAAAATTGCCAGACCAGAAAATCGTCGCTAGAAGGAAAGAGTTCCTTAAAATGCAAGAGCAGGGCACTCGGTAAAACCAAGTTCCCTGATTTAAAAGCGTCTAAATATGTCATAATTCCTCTTATAAATACCCAAATGCAGATGCATCATCTTCTATTTTTCTCCAGTCAAAAGGGGTTTCCTGATAGACCGCATAATTCACCCAGTTACTGAAAAAGAGGGCTGCTGATGAAGACCAACAAAGACAAGGTGTCTGGTTGACATCATCATCCTTAAAGTAATTTTCTGGAATATGTGGGATCTAAACCTGCATCACGATCCCTAAAATACTCTTTTGCCAAAGGTATCACGATCATATTCCAAATGCCCAAAACTATAAATTTCTCGTAAATCACGACTAGCCAAAATCGAAACTCCCAACCTGAGGATCCTTCTGATAAAATCTCAAGATTGGTTTTGTTTAAGACCTCTTCCTTAGAAATCTCCGTATGCCGTGAATGAGGGGATACATAGCTATCGTCAAAGCCTCTAAAGAGAAGGTGACCTTCCTTTAAAGTGTCCTGAGGATAGATACCTGATAACTTACTGTCCATCTGGTATTTTTCCACCCCATAGCGCAGATAAAGACCAGCCTGAGCTCCCCAACAGATATGAAGGGTCGAATAGACATGGGTCTTGGACCACTCGATTACCTGACTGAATTCCTCCCAATAGTCCACTTCCTCAAATGGTAAATGCTCAACTGGAGCACCTGTGATAATCATCCCATCAAAATACTCATCCTTGACTTCAGGAAAAGTTTTATAAAAGGTCTCCATGTGCTCTGAACGAGTTGTTTTAGAACGGTGACTCTCCATATAGAGAAAATCAATATCCAGTTGCAGGGGCGTATTAGCCAAGTGGCGCAACAATTGAGTCTCTGTGACCATTTTTTGTGGCATGAGATTTAAAATTAAAATCTTCAAGGGACGAATATCTTGGTGGGCCGCACGTTGATCATCCATGACAAAGATGTTCTCTGTTCGTAAAATCTCAACAGCTGGTAATTTTTTATCAATTCGAATCGGCATAACCCTCTCCTAACTGTACTCTTTCAGGAATAATTGCTTGTGTTTAGAGTTAAAATGTAAACACTTGTTTCCTTTATTATACTGTAAGAAGATATAGTTTTCAATTATAGTTTTTCTCTAACTAGCTATAGTCTATTTTTATATCCTAATGTAGAGAAAACAGCCCTAGGGACTGTTTTTCATTAATAATGCATAAGAACTTTGTAATCGTAGTCACCGATTTTTTCACGACCGTTCAATTCATCCAATTCAACAAGGAAGGCACAACCTGCTACAACACCACCAAGTTTTTCAATCATCTCGATTGTTGCCTTAACAGTTCCACCTGTTGCCAAGAGGTCATCCACGATAAGAACACGTTGACCTGGCTTAATGGCATCCGCGTGCATAGTCAAGGTATCAACACCATATTCTTTTTCGTAGTCAGCAGAAATGACTTCGCGTGGCAATTTACCTGGTTTACGAACAGGTGCAAAACCAATTCCCAACTCAAAGGCAACTGGACAGCCCACGATAAAACCACGAGCTTCAGGACCTACGATCATATCAATTTTCTTGTCAGTAGCATACTGAACAATTTCACGAACAGCGTAGCTATAAGCATTTCCATCAGCCATCAAAGGACTAATATCACGGAAGGTGATGCCTTCCTTAGGATAATTTTCAATTGTTGCAATATAATCTTTTAAATTCATCTTTTTCTTTCTTTCAAAGTTTTTTACTCTCTATTATAGCATATTTTTTAAGAAAGAAGAAAGGAAAGTTAACATCAATGATTATCTAACGATTTGACGATTTATGACTAGCCATAGCAATAAAGCCCAAGTTCTGTTTATTCTTATCAAACATTTTATACATAGTTAAAAACTGCTTTCTATTCTCCTTTTTACAAGCATTTACACAAATTTTCAAAGTTCCTAGCCAACCTTCGTCATAAATCATACCTGATAATTTCATTAATGTCATTTCACCAGTCAATACTTTCACATCACGATAACCTGATTCTATCATCACCTGTTCCCAACCATCTTGAGTTAAAGGGACCTACATTTACATGAATTGCTTGTGACAATTCCTGTCTGACAGACTCTTTAGCTTCCTTAAGAAGCACATCATGTGTCAAAAGAAGACCTTCAGGTTTTAAAACCCTTAGATACTCCATTACACATTTTTTCTTAGCTTGATCGGCTTGCATAGTCAGCATAGCTTCATTTATAACAATATCAAAACTAGCATCTTGATAAGGAAGTTTCATTGCATTAGCTCTTTCAAAACTGATTAAATGAGCAACACCTGCCGTTTCAGCAGATTTTTTAGCCACTTCTAAGGCTTGTCCATCCATATCAACAGCAGTTATCTTACAACCAAAACGCTGTGCCAACTCAATTGCTGTAGTTCCCCTATTGCACGCAACCTCTAGAATTCTCTTTTCTTTTGAAAATCCTCCTTCCGCAATTAACCAATCTGTGGCACGTTTTCCACCTGGACGTAAGCGTTTTTTCCCCAGTTTTGCTAAAAACTTATGACCTGCTTCTGACATTTAAACACCTCTATTTTTTCTTCATTATAACATAAAATGATATTATCTGACAATTCTAATCTATTATTTGATAAACTAGAATCAAAAGTATACAAGCTGCCATGACTATAGCATAAATCTATTAATCACCTCTCTAGTTCGAATTCAATTTCTCACGTAGTTTACGCATATAGGTTACGACTACATATTTGTACTTTAGAGTTACTGGCCTCCTTATCCGCTATATACGCTTTACTATCACGTGCCTATTCGTATAGCCAAGGTTTCTCTATCTCTTTCTCTGCCGATTCTTATTTCCAGCGTCAGACTTAAACAGTCTATCCTAATGCCGTTCGATCAGCTACTCACAATAGTCAGGCTTGGGAATCACTTTTGGGTTTACTAGTATATGGTACCCACAGAGGACTTACACCTCAGATGAACGGAATGTCCGTCGTACCTAAAAAAACGAGCACTTTCGTACTCGTTCTCTGATATAAACTACTGATTAAAGTGAGTTTACGTCAACTTTGATACCAACACCTTGAGTAGTTGTGATAGTCAAGTTTGTTACGTAAGTTCCTTTAGCTGTAGCTGGTTTTGCTTTTTGGATTGTTTCGTTGAAAGCTTTGAAGTTTTCAACCAATTTTTCAGCTTCAAATGATACTTTACCGATGATTGCTTGAACGTTACCTGCACGGTCTGCACGGTAAGTGATTTTACCACCTTTAGACTCTTCAACTGCTTTAGCAACATCCATTGTTACAGTACCAGTTTTAGGGTTTGGCATCAAGTTACGTGGTCCAAGGACACGTCCAAGACGTCCAACAAGAGCCATCATGTCAGGTGTAGCGATAACTACGTCGAAGTCCAACCAACCGTCGTTGATTTTAGCAACAAGGTCATCTTCACCAACAAAGTCTGCACCAGCAGCTTTTGCTTCTTCAGCTTTTGCACCACGTGCGAAAACAAGAACACGTGAAGTTTTACCAGTACCGTTTGGCAATACCATTGCTCCACGGATTTGTTGGTCAGCTTTTTTAACGTCGATGTTCAAGTTGTAAGCAACTTCTACAGTTGCGTCAAATTTTGCAAAGTTAGTTTCTTTTGCAAGTGCTACAGCTTCTTCTACGCTGTATGCTTTTGTGCTGTCGATTTTCTCAAGAGCAGCACGAAGTTGTTTGCTTTTTTTAGCCATTTTCTATTCTCCTTGTAAGTGGTTCAATCGATTTTCATCTCCCACGTCACTTCTCGAAATGATGAAGTCTTGCGGGTTTTCAGTCTATTAGATTCTTTTCCTACTTCGTTAAGCTCCCTTGCTGTACCCAAGTACAAGCTTCAGTCACTTGCCTAGTATGAAAAGCAACTAATAGACTGCTGTGAGATTTTCTACTGTGTTATTGATTAGTCAACAACAGTGAATCCCATAGAACGAGCAGTACCTTCGATCATACGCATTGCAGACTCTACGTTTGCTGCGTTCAAATCTGGCATCTTAGTTTCTGCAATTTCTTGTACTTGTGCACGAGTAACTGTAGCAACTTTAGTTTTGTTAGGTGTACCTGATCCTTTTTCAACACCTGCAGCTTTTTTCAAAAGAACAGCAGCTGGTGGTGTTTAGTGATGAAAGTAAATGATTTATCTTCGTAAACTGAGATAACAACTGGAATGATCATACCAGCTTGGTCAGCTGTACGAGCGTTGAACTCTTTTGTGAATCCCATGATGTTGATACCAGCTTGACCAAGAGCAGGTCCAACCGGTGGAGCTGGTGTAGCTTTACCAGCAGGGATTTGCAATTTTACAAGTTTTTCGACTTTTTTAGCCATTTTTAAATCCTCCTTTGTGGTTTTGGCGGTAATTAAAGATTTTTACCTCCCACAAGTATGCTTTACACATACCCATCCATTATACACTATTTATCTAGAATTGCAAGAGAAAAGTTTATTTTTTAATCGACGTAATCTCCGCCTTCAAAGCCGTAGTATTCTTCCAAACTGAGACCACTCTCAGCAATTTCTTTTGCTTCTTTTCCGACATAACGAAGGTGCCATTCTTCAGCCATATATCCCGTTTCTTTTTCTTTACCTTTGAGATAACGGACAACAAAGCCATAATCAGCCGCATGGTCCAAGAGCCATTGAGCCGCTTTTTCTTCTGTTACTAAATCACCATCAGTCCCAATAACATCAAAGGCCAAGCCAGTTTGGTGTTCACTATATCCAGGACGAGCAGAGTAACGGTCAGCCGCTGCCTTCCCATCTTGATTGACATAATCTTGATAGAGCTTGGTCTGAGTTTCATAACTTCTAAAACCACTGTAATGGTCGCTAATTGGGAAACCTGCATCTTGCATAGCTTTGATGAGTTTGACCAACTCAGCCTTGGCTGTTGGATTTTCCCCTGGATTGTAGTCTTTTGACAATGGATAGTGTTTATTGGCTACGATGATTTCATCGTATTTCCCTTGGATGCTGTAGTAGTCTCCTTTATTGACCACTTCTGCTTTTTTCTGGGCAGCTCCTTGAGGCTTACTTCCGACTGTTCCATCAGCTTTAGCTGTTTGTTCTGTCTTAGCTGCTCCATCTTCATTTTTTGCTTTTTCTTGTGAACAAGCTGCTAGACTCAAGGCTAGCAAAGCTGTCAAGATAAGGTATCTTTTTTTCATTTCTACTCCTTTATTTCTAATAGTTTATCTACTTCTAACGATAAATGTTTGACTAATCTTTTCATCTCATCCGGTTTTGCTTGGCAGGTTTCTGCTGTCATTTCTTCAAAGGGAACCCACCAGACTGGCCCACGCCCCTTGAGACCGTGACCATTCATATCACCTCTTCGTCTAGGGAAAAGATGCCAGTGGAGATGGGCATCGCCATTTCCTAAAAGTTCAATATTCATTTTCTCGGCAGCAAAGGACTTGGCAACTGCCTCTTGGACTAAACTCATTTCCTCTAGAAAACGGATTCTAGTTTCCTTCTCTAAATAATGCAATTCAGTAACATGTTCCTTGGCTAGAAAGAGACTATAGCCTGCAAAATACTGGTGGTCTCCAATCACAAGATAGCCTGTTTCTAGTTCTCTCACAAAATAGGGATTTTCTCCCTTCTTGATGAGCTCAATTCTCTGGCAAATCAGACACATATCAATCTACCAATGCACTCTTAAGGTAAGCATCGACCATTCGTTCTGTTGCGACCACCGAGTCAATATGAGTACGTTCATATGAGTGACTAGATTCGATACCAGCACCGAGAAGGGCGTGTTTGACTTCTGCACCTGCAGACATAGCCGCTGAAGCGTCCGAACCATAAAATGGATAGATATCCAGTTTAAATGGAATATCTTGCTCTTTAGCCAAATCAACCAAATGTTGACGGAAGTCATAGTGATAAGGACCTGAAGCATCCTTTACACAGATAGATACTGTGTACTCATCTGTTTGCTGATCATCTCCCATAGCTCCCATATCCACAGCCAGATATTCTACTACCTGAGCAGGGATATTAGAGTTAGCTCCATGCCCCACTTCTTCAAAAACTGAAAAAGCAAAATGGGTTGTTACAGGCAACTCAATCTTCTCTTCCCTATAAATACGAAGCAGATTAAGCAAAATCGCTGCGCTGACCTTATCGTCCAAATGACGAGACTTGATAAAACCTGTATCTGTTACGACGGTTCGTGGATCAAAACTGATAAAATCACCTACCTCAATCCCCAAGGCACGAGTTTCTTTTTCATTTGTTACTTTGACGTCCAAACGCACTTCCATATTGTCTTGCGTGCGTTCTGCAGTTCCTGCATCCTTGTAGACATGGCAAGAGGTCTGGTGGATAAGGATGGTTCCTGATACCTTTTGACCTGTGCTAGCTACATGAACGGTACAGTTTTCTCCTTCAATCATGTTCCAAGGGAAACCACCGATACGGTCCATTTTGAGACGGCCATCTGGTTTAACAGCACGGACAATGGCACCCAGCGTATCCACATGGGCAGTCACATAGCGATGCTCTTCATCATTTCGACCTTTAATGGTCATATTGACACCGCCTTTGGCTGTACGAACTGGCTGATAACCAAAACCTTCTAGAGTCTTGACTAAATAGTCCGAAATCTCACGAGTGAAGCCTGTTGGCGACTCAATGGCTGTCAGTTCTTTGATATATTCTACTGTTTGATTCATTTCTTCACCTCTTTTGCTACCTATTATAACACATTTATCATCGGATAAAAAAAAAAATCACTCCTGTAGACTTGGCTACAAAAGTGATTTTAATGATTATTCCATTTCAAAAACATCGCTTTCTTGCTTGTTTGGTAGAAACCAATGAGAGCAAGATTCCGACAATGGCTGGCACCAACCATGGGAGAGATGCCTTAGCAAATGGAAGAGCATTGATCATATTTGTTAAGAAACTCAACATTAAATGAGCTTCCTAGTACGCTTGCAATGGCAATAGCTGTAACAACAGCAATTGTCAACTGCATACCTGATTTTGAAAGAGCCACAAATTTGTTGACAATGACAATCATAACGATGGCAATCGTGATTGGGTACAAGATAACCAATACTGGAATTGAGTACTTGATAATTGCACTCAAACCAAGATTTGCAATAGCAAATCCAATCAAGGTAAAGACTGTTGCATAAACCTTGTAGCTGATTTGTGGGAAACGGCCGTTAAAGAACTCAGCTGTTGACACAATCAGACCAACTGTTGTTGTGAAGCAGGTTACAGTAACCATAGCTGCGAGGAAGAGTTGGGCTGTTGAGCCAAAGATTTCTTGAGTAGCTTGTGACAAGATGTAAACACCTGGTGTTCCACCCTTCATCGCTTCAGCTGGTACTGGGAAATGATTTCCAAGGAAACCTAAACCGATGTAAAGGGCGCTGAAAGCAAGGGCAACAACGATACCAACAACCCAAATGGTTGAAATGTATTCTTTCTTACTTGAAAATCCAAGTTGTTTCAAGGTTTGAACTGCAATTACACTAAAGGCAACGGAAGCAAGAGCATCCAAGGTATTGTAACCTTCGAGGAAACCTGTACCAAAAGCAGAAGCTTGATAAGCAGCTGATGCAGCTTGAGGGCTTGTTCCACCGTATTTGATAGCTCCTAGAACAACCAAAATGACAATCAAGATTGCAAAGACTGGTGTTAAAATACGGCCGATACGGTCTAAGATTTTTGATGGATTGAGCGAGATTAGATACGCTGCTGCAAAAGTAAAGAACGGGTAAAGACAATCAAAGCCTAGACCTTTATTTGCATCCGACAGAAGAGGGCTAATCCCTACTTCATAAGCCGTTGTAGCAGTACGTGGGAATAGCAAAAGAATGGACCAATTGACAAATAGAGAACTGACAGGTACAGAGTCGCAAACCAAGGCGCTATCTTTGTTGAAATCTCATAGATATATCCTTTAGGATTTAGCGTTCCAATAATCAGAGTCAAGACGGCGATACCGACGCCTGAAAAAGACAAAAACCTGCGATAGCAGGAAGAAAAATGTTCTCCAGATAGAGCACCCAGAGAAGGCGGAAAAATCAAGTTTCCCGCACCAAAAAATATTCCAAACAGGAGTAAACCTGTTAGGGCACCTTTTTTAGCCATGAAAATCTCCTTCATATTTATAAAATACTGACCTAGTATATCATGAATAGGAGTATGAAAAAAGCTTCACGAATTAAATATTGAATGTTTTCAAGATTCTTAAAAATGAGAATTGTCTAAAAAATAAAAATTCTCCTACCGAGAACACACTAAGTAGGAGAAAATTCTACTGTTTAAAGTTCTTCAAAGGCCATCATGCCACCTTGTACATTGATAACCTCATAACCTTGTTCTGACAGGAATTGGCAAGCACGCGCTGATCTCATTCCAGATTTACAAATGACATAATGCAACTGGTCCTTGTCCAACTGATCATAGCTATCAGCTAATTGACTCAGAGGTAGATTGTGGGCACCTTCTAAGTGAAGAGCTTCAAACTCATCCACTTCTCTCACGTCCACTAAAGAAAGTTGACCGTTTTGATAAAGTTGGTAAAATGCGTCAAAGGTTATTTCTTTCATTCTTTTTCTCCTAATACTCTTCGAAAATCTCTTCAAACCACGTCAGCGTCGCCTTACCGTAGGTATGGTTACTGACTTCGTCAGTTTTATCCACAACCTCAAAACAGTGTTTCGAGCTGACTTCGTCAGTTTTATCTGCAACCTCAAAGCTGTACTTTGAGCAGCCTGCGGCTAGCTTCCTAGTTTGTTCTTTTATTTTCATTGACTATAAAATAGTTTTAATTCTTTTCTTTTCAAATCCGGTACCACTTCTGACTCAAACCAAGGATTTTTGGCCATCCAGATTTGATTTCGCGGTGAGGGGTGAACTAGTGGAAAATAGGCTGGCAAGTAGTTCTGGTAATGTTTTACCCGTTCTGTCACCTTGCCACTGACTTTCTCCTGTAAATAGTAGGCTTGGGCATACTGGCCAATCAAGAGGGTCAACTGGATATCGGGTAATTCTTGCAAGAGCTGCGGATGCCATTTTTCTGCAAAGCCTGCTCTCGGTGGTAGATCTCCTGACTTACCATGTCCTGGAAAGTAAAAATCCATAGGCAGAGACAGCAAAAATAACCTGAGTTGTAAAAAGGTATCTTCATCCACACCTAGCCAGTCGCGCAAGCGGTCACCACTTTTGTCCTTCCAGTAAAGGCCTGCTTCTTGGGTTTTAAGACCAGGCGCTTGACCGATGATATTGATGCGAGCAGTCTTTGGCGCTGCAAAGAGAGGCTCGATGCCACGCTCTGTATAGGTGGCATTCTGCGGATCCGCCATGATAGCCTGCTTGATTCTTTCGATTTGAGACATCTACTTTTCCTCCAAAAAGAAGTCTAAGCATAAGATCTCAGACTTCTATCGTTTTATTTGATCAATTCGTAAATAGCTTCGGCATAGATCGCTGCTGCTCGGAAGAGATCGTCCAAGGCGATAAATTCATTAGCTTGGTGCATGGTATCAATTGAGTCTGGGAACATGGCACCATAGGCAACTCCGTCGTTCTAGCAAGCGACCAAAGGTTCCACCACCGATGACTTGCTCGTGACCTTTAAGTCCAGTTTGTTTTTCATAAACATTCAACAAGGTTTGCACAAGTGGATCTTCCATTGGCACATAGTGAGGGGTATGACCGTGTTCAGAAAGGCTAACAGAAGCAACTGGCAAGTTTTCAAGGATTGACTTGATTTGTTCTGGACTTGTTCCTTTTGGATAGCGGATGTTAAGGGCAATGGTATTATCAGCGCTTGTTTCATCGAAGCGGAAGACACCCGCATTCATAGAAAGAGCACCCATCTTTTCATCCACATGAGCAATCTTGAGATTTTCACCCTCATGGTCGTTCAAGAGAATCTTACCAGCGATGTCAAGGTAGTCTTTGGCTGGACCAGCAAAGTCAAACTGGCTGAGGAAGAGAGCTAGGTAGGTTGCACCATTGACACCTGAAGCAGGCATAGCACCGTGGGCTGATTTACCAATGATCGTCACCTTGTATTGGCCGTTTTCTTCTTGGAGTTCTCCTCTAAGTTTGTGTTCTGCAACAAAAGCATCTAGTTTAGCTTGCAAGTCAGTCAAATCTCCTGAAACAACCGCTGTTGCTGATTCAGGCACCATATTTTCACGCAAACCACCTGTGAAACTATGAAGACGGGCATCACCTGCATTTTCACCTGCAAAGTGGAGGTATTCAGTGATATTTCCTTTTTCACCGTTGATGATAGGGAACTCAGCATCTGGAGAGAAACCAAAGTCTGGCTTTGCAAGTCCTACGTGCTCAAAGTAGTAGTCCATGTCTGCCCAGCCTGATTCTTCGTCTGTTCCAACGATGAAGCGAACTTTCTTAGAAGTTGGAAGCCCCAATTCTTTGATGATTTTCAAACCATAGTAACAAGCTGTTGTAGGACCCTTGTCATCTGAAGCTCCACGCGCATAAAGTCGACCGTCTTTGATAGTTGGTGTGTAAGGGTCTGTGTCCCAACCGCTACCAGCTGGCACCACGTCCATGTGGGCAAAGATTCCGAGAACTTCTTCTCCATCACCAAACTCAAAATGTCCTGCGTAGTTGTCAACATTTTTAGTTGGGTAGCCATCGCGGTCTGCGATTTCAAGGAATTTTTCCAAGGCTTTTACTGGCCCAGGTCCAAATGGATGCTCAGCATCAACCTTGCTATCATCACGTTCTGAGTTGATTTCCAAAAGGCTAAACAAGTCAGCCAAAAGGTCTTCTTTGCGTTTTTCTACTTCTGCTGTAAAATCAATTGCTGTCATATTATCTTCCTTCTATCTTTTCTCGATGATTTCATCTACTGGCAAGCGGTAGCTTGGTTCTAATTTTTCGTCTGTGTATCCCACTGTAATCAAGAGTTCCGGGCGGAAGCGGTCTTCGATTTCCAAAACTTCGTTGACTTTTGATTTGTCAAAACCAAGAATCAGATTTGATCCGATTCCTTGGTCTGTAAGAGCCAGAACCAAGTTCATAGCAACCAAACCTGCATTGAGGGCTAGGTAGTCGCTGACTTGTTGTTCATTGTAACGTGCAAATTCAGCAGGCAAATTTTTCATGAAGTATTGTAGTTGTTCTTCTGAGAAATTCTTTTGCCCCACCAACTCGGGCGATTTTACGGGCACGTTTGGCAAGGTCCGTATCTGTAAAGAGGGCAATGGTTACAGGTGCTGATGATACCTGTTCAAAGTTTGAACCGTATGCCAATTTTGCTAGTTCGGCATTTTTCTCACGTACCACCACAAATTTCCAAGGCTGGCTGTTGTGGGCGCTTGGCGCCAAGGTTGCAATTTCGATAGCCGTACGCACATCTTTGGGATCCACTGGCTTATCAGTGAAATGCTTGGTCGCATGACGTTTTTTATTTAATTCAAGAAATTTCATAATCGATTTCCTTTTCTAATTCTACTGCTTCCATTTTACCATATTTTGAAAGAGCTTGCAGGGATTTTTCATGATTAAGATTTTTTATTACAGCTATAAAAAATATATATTGGTTCATCGGGAAAGTTTCTGATAAACTAGCAGATAACTTTACATTTGAATGGAGAAATTATGAAAAAATTCAGCCTATTACTAGCTATACTCCCCTTTTTAGTTGCCTGTGGGAATCAAGCCACACCCAAAGAGACAGGCACTCAAAAGACAATCGTCGTTGCTACAGCTGGTGATGTGCCACCATTTGACTACGAAGACAAGGGCAATCTGACAGGATTCGATATTGAAGTTCTAAAGGCAGTGGATGAAAAACTCAGCGACTACGAGATTCAATTTCAAAGAACTGCCTGGGAAAGTATCTTCCCAGGACTTGATTCTGGTCACTATCAGGCTGCGGCAAATAACTTGAGTTACACAAAAGAGCGTGCTGAAAAATACCTCTACTCACTTCCAATTTCAAACAATCCCCTCGTCCTCGTCAGCAACAAGAAAAATCCTTTAACTTCTCTTGACCAAATCGCTGGCAAAACAACTCAAGAGGATACCGGAACTTCAAACGCTCAATTCATCAATAACTGGAATCAAAAACACACTGACAATCCCGCTACTATCGATTTTTCTGGAGAGGATATCGGTAAACGAATCCTAGACCTCTCTAACGGAGAGTTTGATTTCCTAGTCTTTGACAAGGTATCCGTCCAAAAGATTATCAAGGACCGTGGCTTAGATCTCTCAGTCGTTGACTTACCTTCTGCCGATAGCCCCAACAACTATATCGTTTTCTCAAGCGACCAAAAGGAGTTTAAAGAGAAATTTGATAAAGCGCTCAAAGAACTCTATCAAGACGGAACACTTGAAAAACTTAGCAATACTTATCTAGGTGGTTCTTACCTTCCAGATAAATCTCAATTACAATAATACTCTTCGAAAATCTCTTCAAACCACGTCAGCTTTATCTGCAACCTCAAAGCTGTGCTTTGAGCAACCTACAGCTAGCTTCCTAGTTTGCTCTTTCATTTTCATTGAGTATAAGATATACTAAAAGCGATTGGACCAGCCAATCGCTTTTTTAGTTTGCATTGGTTATTTTAGGAAACTCTTACAAAAAATCAAAAAAATTCTTCACATCTTCTACATACCCATGCTTTTCTATTAAGCTTGCTAAAAGTTCCAGATTGTGCCCCTGATAGTTGTCTTCTCTTCGTAGTTCTTCATACATTTCGATAAAGGGAAGCCCCTTGGACTTGGCCAGTTCTAACTCCGCTTCATAATCATAAGCGACTTTACGAAATTGGATATTGACCAATTCCCCATCTTCAACTTCTATCACGACATACTGGGCACGGTGATTTTTTAACGCCTCCCAATTAAAATAGGGCATGCCAATCGACCCTGGATTGATGATTTGTTGCCCTTGACTGCCATAACGAAGCAACTGCTTGTGAACATGACCATAGACTGCCACGTCGGTTTCCGCATCTAGCAGTTGGTCAAATTTATCTGTATTATTCCCAACCAGTAGATCCCCACCATAGTTTTTGTCAGGTAAATTATGAGAGATAGAAAAGCGCAGTCCTTCAATTTCTTTCTTTTCCAGCAAAGGCAAGCTTCGTAGCCAGACAATCGTTGCAGGATTCATTCGCTCCATCAAAAACTGGGTCATTCGCATTGATTGGATTTCTTGTGGATGTTCCAAACCATATTCACCATCCAAGGCCTCAAGGACACAATCATCCCAATTGCCTCGAACACTGGCTGTGATAGGAAGGTCCTTTAACAGAGCGACCAGGTCATTTGCACCGGGACCGGGAAGAAAAATATCTCCCAGAAGCCAGTATTCACTGACTCCTTGGTTTTTAGCATCTGCAATCACTGCTTCTAGGGCAGTTGTATTGCCATGAATATCTGATAAAATTGCGATTTTATGATTCATTGTGTTCTCCTTCTATTTGATAATCAACTCTTTCTTCCGCCACTTGAGCTAATTCCTCTTCTTCCTGCGGGTTCAACTTCCTCTGCACAGCCTCTGCAACCGCTCTAGGTACTCCAACTTCGACAATCTCATCCACACTGGCTTCCTTGATTTTGGTCAAAGACTTGAAATGCTTCATGAGATTCTGCTTGCGTTTAGGTCCCAGACCTTCAATTCCATCCAGTTGTGATGAAAAGGAATTTTTGGAGCGCAGTTGGCGATGGAAAGTGATAGCAAAGCGGTGCACCTCATCTTGAATGCGTTGGAGGAGGAAAAATTCCTGAGAATTTCGAGATAACTCCACCACCTCAAGTGGATCTCCAAAGAGCAATTCATGGGTTTGGTGCTTATCATTTTTTTGAAGCCCAGCAATGGGAATATCCAAACCCAGTTCCTCTTGTATGACTTGCTTAGCGATATTGACTTGACCTTGCCCCCCATCAATCACAATCAAATCTGGAGGAGTCAAACCGTCACGCTGTACTCGACCATAGCGTCTGCGAATGACTTCTCTCATACTGGCATAGTCGTCTGGCCCGACTACGGTCTTGATTTTATACTTACGGTAATCCTTCTTACTGGGTTACCATTGACAAAGACCACCATAGCTGAAACCGGACTAGTTCCCATGATATTGGAGTTATCGAAGGACTCGATGCGAACTGGAGTCGGAATTTTGAGCAAACGTCCTAGATTTTCAATAGCTCCTTGTGTCTTTTCGACAGATTTCTCCAGCAGGTTAAATTTCTGCTCTAGGCTGACTCGAGCATTCTTTATAGCCAGATTGACCAGCTGCTTTTTCTCTCCACGCTGGGGTTTGAGAATCTTGGTGTCTACCAAAGCCTTGACAGCTTCTTGATCAATATCCTGCGGAATCAGTACCTCATTAGGAACTAGGTGAGATTTTTCTTGATAGAATTGTCCTACATAGGTTAGAAAGTCCTCATCCGGATCATTATAATAAGGAAAAAGATTGACATCGCGCTCAATGAGCTTGCCCTGACGAACAAAGAAAACCTGAACACACATCCAGCCCTTGTCCACATAGTAGCCAAAGACATCCCGATTTTGGAGATCCTTGGCCATGACCCGTTGCTTGGTTCGAAGCGTTCCAATAGCCTGAATTAGGTCACGGTATTCCGCTGCACGTTCAAACTCCATAGCCTGGGCTGCCGTTTCCATCTTGCCCTTTAGGTCATCAATGATTTTGTCATCTTGCCCTTTTAGGAAATCAGAAACCTCCTGAGCCATGGACTTGAAATAGGCCTCATCCTTCTTACAGATGGTATGGGCCATGCATTGGCCGATATGGTAATAAAAGCAAACCTTAGACGGTGGATTCGTACACTTGCGAAAAGGGAAAATCCGATCCAGTAGTCGCTTGATTTCATTGGCTGCTCCCACATCTGGATAAGGTCCAAAGTAGAGCCCTCCGTCCTTTTTGACCTGTCGGGTGATAATCAAGCGAGGATAGCGCTCATTGGTGATTTTGATGAAAGGATAAGACTTATCATCCTTGAGCATAATATTGTATTTAGGCTTATTTTCCTTGATCAGATTAATTTCTAGGAGAAGTGCCTCAATATTAGACTCAGTGACGATAAATTCAAAATCCACAATTTCAGACACCAAGGCCTCTGTCTTGGTATCATGACTCCCACGGAAATAAGATCTCACGCGATTACGCAGATTTTTTGCCTTTCCTACATAGATAATGGTGCCGTTTTTATCCTTGTGAATATAGCAACCAGGGCTGGTCGGTAAGAGCTCTAGTTTTGATTTAATCAAGTTATTCATAGTTCCATTATAGCAAAAAAGTAGGGAAAGATAGTCCCCTACTCATTGGTCTCATATAATTTTCGAAGTCTTTCAACATCCTCTTCCTGGATACCATAAAAGGAACCTGCTGGTTGCATGACAGACTTCTCATCTGTATGGTCCAAGCCAATCGCATGACCCAACTCATGTTCTGCCGTATGGACAAGGCGCTCATAGGAATAGCCATAGTTAGGATTGGAAAGATAATAATGATTCAACCGCACCGTTACAGACAAGAATTGCCCCGTTAAGAGATTGGTCTGACTTTCCGCCTCTCCTGCCACAGGAGTACCTCCGTCATTCATCTCAGTAGCCATAATATCTGCCTTGCTGGCCTCAGTCACGATTTCAAAATGAAAAGCACCCGTTTGATTCCAATTCTTAATCGCTTCTACATAAGCTCCTTGAAAGCGTGAATCCATCTGCGGATCTAGGTAAATACGAGCAGAAGCCTGCGGCCACCTTCCTTCAGAATGTTGGTGGCTATCTGTCTGGTTCAACTTAGGCAGTTCCCCTGTTTTTTCCCATTGGTCGATACTTTGTTTACCAATCTTGACTGACCGTTCTGCTTGCTTTAGCGCTCCTTGAAAATCACCGTTCAGATACCAGAGAAGTCCAAAAGCAAAAGCACACAAAAGAAAAGCTATCCAAACTAGACGCCAAAACAAACGCCACACAAAAGAAAAGAAAGCCCCTATCAAACGAAAAATCCAGCGCATTTCCCTCCACCTTTCTAGCAAATAAAGTCTATTTTACTAAAACAAGCTGAAAGAAAGCTAAATTATGACAATCTCTCTTCTAATTTGAAATCAATTGGCAGAGTTGCTAGAAACCGTTCCAATTGTTTTTCCCAGTAGTACCATTCGTGAGTTCCAGCACTATGGCTATAGGTCACATCAAAACCTAATTTTTTGAGATTTTTCACTGCTAGATTATTGGCTTCATACAAGAAATCCTTCTCGCCACACCAAGCCCAGAGCTTGGTCTTTTTATCCGATTTTTTAGCCAGACTTTCTAGAGAATAGGGACTAGTTGTCCAGTCTTTAATTTCTCCAAACACACCCCTCCAATAAGCTGGTGTTCCCAAATCTTGGCTTTCAGGAGAAAAATCTTGAAAACTAAGGGCACCTGAAAAACTAGCTGCATGAGAAAAATGATTTGTAGCAAGAGCCAGTTTGAAGCAGCCGTAGCCTCCCATAGAAAGGCCAGCGATAAAGGTCTTTTCACGCTTACTAGTCATATTAGGGAAGAAGCGTTTCAGAACCTGTGGCAATTCCTCTGCTAGAGCTGTGTAATAGTCAAAACCATATTGGGTATCGGTATACCAACCGTTGCTGGTATTGGGCATGACGACGATGAGATTGGTTCCACGAAGCAAGCGTTCTACATTGGTCCGCTTGAGCCAGCTATTATGGTTGCCAGACATCCCATGCAAGAGGTACAAGACGGGAATATCTTGACACTCTGGTTCTTCCACTCGATTGGCATCAGGATAGAGGACATTCACTCCCCACTCCATATCCAAAACTTGTGAGTAATACTCGATTTTCATTACTGCCATAATTTTTTCCTCTATTTTTCTATAAGAAAAAGCCGAAACTCGACTTTCTCTCTGTTTATTTCAACAATTATTTCGCTTCCATGACTACTGGTAAAATAGCTGGACGACGCTTGGTTTGGTCAAAGAGATACTTGGTCAGATTATCACGAACCTTCCCTTTGAGATCTGCCCAGTCAAAGTCATCTCCTTGAAGATAGTCTTCTACCGTTTGGTTAATCAATTCTGAACTTTCACGGAGAATATCACGACTCTTCTTGAGATAAACAAATCCACGCGTGTGCACACGAGCCTTGGCCACAATTTTCTTCTCACGACGGTTAACGGTGATTGCGACGATGAAAATTCCATCTTCTGACAAGACCTTACGGTCACGAAGAACCACATTACCAACATCACCAATAGCATTCCCGTCAATCAAGACATCCCCTGCCGAAACCGCGCCAGCTGGGACAAAGTCTCCATTCTCATAAGCCATGCTGGTTCCCTTTTTAGGGATGAAAATGCGTTCTGGCAACATTCCAACCGCCATAGCAGCCTTAGCATGGGCATCCAACTCGCGGTATTCTCCTTGAATTGGGAAGAGATACTTGGGTTGCAAGAGATTGATCATCAACTGCAAATCACGCGCATTTCCGTGTCCTGACACACGCAAGCTTTGGGTGATCAGTTTGACAACCCCGCCAGCTTGGTAAATCATGTTTTCCACACGCGCCATAACTGCTTCTTTGGCGATAGACGGAGTGGTTACGATATAGACCAAATCACCGTCCTTGATTTCCACATAACGGTGGCGACCAATCGACATCTTGCGAAGACCGTTGATAGGCTCACCCATACGACCTGTCTCAAGGATAATCAACTCATGGTCTTCAAAGCGAGACATATCTTTTGGCTTAATCAAAAGACTCTCGTTAGCTAGAGACAATTTCTTAAGGCGAATAGCAGTGCGGACAATATTTTCAATATCAAATCCCGTCAAGACCACACGACGGCCTGTTGCATCCGCAGCATCAAACACCTGCTGGATACGAGAGAGGTTGCTAGCTACTGCTGCAACAATGATACGACCATCCCAGTCCGAAATGGTTTGAGTGATCTCGTCCCCAACTTCACTTTCGCTAGCCACTTGGATATTACTGTCCGCATTGGCTGAATCGCTAAGAAGAGCTAGAACTCCATCACGACCGATTTCTGCCAAACGAGCGAAGTCTGTCGCGTAGGATTCACTAGCCGTCTGGTCAAATTTGAAGTCACCTGTATAAACGATGCTACCTTCAGCTGTCTTCAAGACCACACCCAGACTTTCTGGAATCGAGTGGGTCGTACGGAAGAAGGACACTACAGTTCCTCCAAAATCAATCTCCGTATCTTCATCGATAACATGGAAATCATTGAATTTCTTAACTGTGTCATTTCCTTTGACAAAGAGTTTTGCCAACTCAATGGTCAACTCAGACCCAAATACAGGCACCTTGGCTTCAGCCAAGAGATAAGGCAGAGCACCAATGGCATCCGCATGGCCGTGGGTCAAGAAGACCCCAGCGATACGGTCGCTATTTTCAAAAAGGTAGTCCATATTTGGAATAACGACATCCACCCCTAGTTGTTCATTTTCAGGGTATTTCAGACCTGCATCCAAAACGAAAATAGATCCATCGATTTCAGCGATATACATATTTTTCCCGTTTTCACGTACACCACCAAGTGTTGTTAAACTGATATTACTCATTTTGCCTCCGAAAGCTTTGTTTATCTTGATTATAGGGTTGCTTACCCTCTTATTCTAAAAGCACTATTACTTTTAGCCGAATCTTTTCCTACCATTATACCATTTTTTTAATGATTTTCAAAATGAAGATTTGTTTTCAAAAAAGAGCTGGCTGCCCAACTCTTTCCTATCATCTACTCTTTTTCCATTAAAAAGTCATAAATTTCTTGCACGGTACCCAACGCCATCATTTCTTGGTCTTTGACGATTTGTTTAAGATTTTGGTAAATCTGACTCTCAGCTATATCACGCTTTTCAGCCTCTTTATTCACTGTCATGACACCATCTTTGATCGTCACAAAGCCTAGTTCTTCAAATACTTGAATCATCTTGACCAGCAAGATTTGTTGGATATTGAGATAAGCAGCCAAATCCTTCAGTTTGTAGCGAATATCAAACTCTGGAAACTGGTAGATGGTCTTGTACAATTTGGCAAACTGCTCTCTAGTCCCATATCCCGTCAGATAGTAGGCCTTGTCAATATCATTTTTGAAATAGACAGCAGAGAAATTCTGTTCCTGAAAAATGGTCTTCAACTGAGTAATGTCCTCAGGAATGTTTTTTACGACAATAGCTTCACTAGCCGCCAGATTTGGCAGTTCTCCAGCAAAATCCAAGACTGGAACTCCCTCTGGCAAGACTGCATTTCTCCCACGAATGTTAAAGAGTTGAACACCTTCCACACGCGCATCCACCATCATCAACTGGAGGGCAGTTTGGCCATTCCACTGGTTGACAGACAATTTGACTGCCAGCTCTAGATTCTTGGTTTGAGCAAATTCTGTTGCCCATCTACCTTGTCCAAATGCTACCACTTCAAAACTCGCCTCACCCTTGGAAATTTTCAGCTTGAGATGGGCGTTGCCTGCCCCCATAGTACGGGCACTTTCGACCTGAAAATCCTTGATATAAAAGACAGGTTTCTGATTGTCAATGCCAAAAGGTGCCAAACGTTCAAAACTTTTGACCGTTTCCAAGCTAAGTGTCTCCAAATCCAGTTCTTCATCTAGATTTAAATTGTTCTTGCCACCAGCATCTGCACCTTTTTCACGGACATAGTCTTCCAAGACCTGAGATAAATCTGAAAGTTTCTCCACTTCCAGCGTCATTCCTGCCGCACCAGCATGGCCACCAAAGGCTATGAAGAGGTCTCTATGAGGATCCAGAGCCTCAAAAATATCCACCGCTTCCACGCTACGAGCACTGCCCTTGGCACGACCGTCCTCTATATTAAGAACGATGACTGTCTGCCCTAGTTCTTCCAACAAACGACCAGCCACGATACCCAGAACCCCAGGATTCCAACCTTCCTTAGCCAAGACTTGAACCTTCTTCTCAGAATCCACCATGGTCTTAGCTTCTTCATAAATAGACTGGACGATTTCCTTGCGCTCTTCGTTTTTCTGATGAATCATAAGGGCAATCTCATGTGCTTCCTCATCATCAAATCCAGTCAGCAAATCAATGGCAGGATTAGGATCATCCAAGCGACCCAAGGCATTCAAACGAGGAGCAATCTGGAAACCAACCGTTTCTTCTGTCACTTCATTGGCAGCAATCCCAGCCATATCCAGCATTTCTTGTAAACCAATGCGCTGAGTATGCCCCAGCATTTCTAGACCATATTGAACCAAGATACGGTTCTCATCTGTCAAACTAACCATATCTGCAATGGTACCAATAGCGACCAAATCAAGCAATTCCACTTGCACTTCTTCTAACAGGGCACAAGCCAACTTGAAAGCCACTCCGCAACCAGCCAAATATTTGAAAGGATAGTCCGCATCAGGATGTTCAGGATGGACAATAGCATAGGCATCTGGTAAGGTTTCAGGCATAGAATGGTGGTCAGTCACAATGACATCTACTCCCATAGACTGGGCCAATTCAATAGCCTCGTGACCCGCAACTCCATTATCCACTGTCACAATCAAGGAAATCCCTTCTTGCTCGATAAAATATTTATAAACACTAGCATTAGGTCCATAACCGTCGGTAAAACGATTGGGCAGATAAACCCGGCACTCAGCACCAAGCTGTTCCAAACTTTCCTTAACAATAGAAGCCGAAGTCATACCATCCGCATCGTAGTCTCCGTATATGAGGATATTTTCCCCTTCTTCAATAGCCTGACGAATCCGTTCCACTGCCTTATCCATATCATGGAGCAGATAAGGATCATGCAGGTCCTCCAAGGAAGGTTCTAAAAACTTCTTCAGACTTTCTTCATCCTGAATCCCTCTCTCAAACAATAACCGAGCCACCTCAGGACCCAGTCCAGCCTTCTTTGCTATCTTTGTAAAATCCGCATCTTCTACCTGCGGGGCAAACTGCCATTCATAAGTAGGTGTTATCAAAAAGACATCCACTCTTTCTAAGAATTCTATTGCTTCATTATAACATGATTTAGACGTTTTCTCTATCCAGATTGCTTTTTTATAAAATTTTAGTGAATTTTTTCAGATATGATTTGACAAGACAAATCTTTTGGTGTAGAATCATGTTATAAAATCTAACACAAAGGAGATTCCTTATGGCTTTAGTAGAATTTGAACACGTCGAAAAATATTACGGAGACTACCACGCACTCCGCGACATCAATCTCCGTTTTGAAAAAGGGCAAGTCGTTGTCCTCCTAGGCCCTTCTGGTTCTGGGAAGTCCACTCTTATCCGTACGATTAATGGTTTAGAGGCTATCGACAAGGGAAGTCTTCTAGTAAATGGTCACCAAGTTGCTGGTGCCAGCCAGAAAGATTTAGTACCGCTTCGCAAGGAAGTCGGCATGGTTTTCCAACATTTCAACCTCTACCCCCACAAAACAGTGTTAGAAAACGTAACACTCGCACCCATAAAAGTTCTCGGAATTGATAAAAAAGAAGCTGAAAAAACAGCCCAAAAATATCTGGAATTTGTAAATATGTGGGACAAGAAAGATTCTTATCCAGCCATGCTATCTGGTGGACAAAAACAACGGATTGCCATCGCACGTGGACTCGCTATGCATCCTGAACTCCTCCTCTTTGATGAGCCAACATCTGCCCTAGACCCTGAAACTATCGGCGATGTTCTAGCAGTTATGCAAAAATTGGCCCACGATGGTATGAATATGATTGTCGTTACCCATGAAATGGGCTTTGCCCGTGAAGTTGCTGACCGTATTATCTTTATGGCTGACGGAGAAGTTTTGGTAGATACGACCGATGTCGATGACTTTTTCGACAATCCAAGCGAACCTCGTGCCCAACAATTCCTCAGCAAAATTATCAACCACGAAAGTGACAAAGTCAAATAAGGAGGCGCCTATGAAAAAGAAATTCTTTTTATCTGCATTATTGATTAGCCTTTTCGGCCTTGCTGCTGCAAAACCAGTTCAGGCTGATACCAGTGTCGCAGACATTCAAAAGAGAGGCGAACTAGTTGTCGGTGTGAAACAAGATGTTCCCAATTTCGGTTACAAGGATCCCAAGACAGGGACCTATTCTGGTATCGAAACTGACTTGGCCAAGATGGTAGCTGATGAGCTCAAGGTCAAGGTTCGCTATGTACCGGTTACAGCTCAAACCCGTGGACCACTCCTAGACAATGAACAGGTCGATATGGATATCGCTACCTTTACCATCACAGATGAACGCAAAAAACTCTATAACTTCACCAGCCCTTACTACACGGACGCTTCTGGCTTTTTGGTCAATAAGTCTGCCAAAATCAAAAATATTGAGGACCTAAACGGCAAAACCATCGGAGTTGCCCAAGGCTCCATTACCCAACGCCTGATTACTGAACTGGGTACAAAGAAAGGCTTGAAGTTTAAATTCGTCGAACTTGGTTCCTACCCCGAATTGATTACTTCCCTTCATGCTCACCGTATTGATGCTTTTTCCGTTGACCGCTCTATCCTATCTGGTTATATCAGTAAACGAACAGAACTGCTAGATGATAGTTTCAAGCCATCTGACTACGGTATTGTTACCAAGAAATCAAATACCGATCTAAACAATTATCTTGATAACTTGGTCACCAAATGGAGCAAGGATGGCAGTTTGCAAACTTTATGACCGTTACAAGCTCAAACCATCTAGCCATACCGCAGATTAAGGAGGACACCCCATGACAGATTTATCATCTTGGACAGCCTATTTTCAGGATTTTGGACAATTTTTCAATGGTTTCCTCTTCACCCTTGCCCTAGCTATCGGATCCTTTATCCTCGCCATGGTTTTAGGCATCTTCTTCGGAGCCATGTCAACCAGTAAACGTCCGATATTGAGAATTTTGGCTCGCATATTTGTGGAGTTTTACCAAAACACTCCCCTCTTGGTGCAGTTTGTTATCGTCTTTTATGGTCTACCTCTTATCAGTGACCACACCATCATGATTCCGATTTATTGGACGGCTGTTCTCTGCGTGGGACTCTATCACGGCGCCTATATCGCCGAGGTAATTCGCTCAGGCATTCAGTCTATTCCTAGCGGTCAGATGGAAGCCGCCTTGTCGCAAGGGTTTACCTATATCAGTGCCATGCGCTTGATTATCTTGCCTCAAGCCTTCCGTATCATTCTCCCTCCTTTGACCAACCAAATTGTTAACCTCATCAAGAATACCTCTACAGTCGCTATCATCTCTGGAGTGGACTTGATGTTTGTGACCAAATCTTGGTCGGCACTTAACGGAAACTACATTCCAGCCTTTCTAGGCGCTTGCCCTTCTCTACTTTTCTCTATGCTTCCCTGTTGCCCAGTTTGGTCGTAAGATGGAGCAAGCCAACAAAAAAGCCTATTCACTTTAGGAGGTTACTATGGAATCTATTTTAGAAGTTTTGACCCCAGATAACCTAGTCTTTATCTTTAAAGGATTTGGCTTGACCCTCTACATTTCTCTGATTGCCATCATCCTCTCTACCCTCATTGGTACGGTGCTAGCCGTCATGAGAAATGGCAAAAATCCTGTCTTACGAATCATCTCCAGCATTTACATCGAGTTTGTGCGTAACGTTCCCAACCTCCTCTGGATTTCACCATCTTTTTGGTTTTCAAGATGAAGTCAACACCAGCAGGAATCACTGCCTTCACCCTCTTTACATCAGCAGCCCTAGCTGAGATTATCCGAGGCGGTCTCAATGCTGTGGACAAGGGACAATACGAAGCAGGAATGTCACAAGGCTTCACTTCAGCCCAAATCCTCTACTACATCATTCTCCCACAAGCCATTCGTAAAATGCTGCCAGCCATTATTTCTCAGTTTGTTACCGTGATTAAGGATACCAGTCTTCTCTACTCTGTTATCGCCCTACAAGAACTTTTTGGAGCCAGCCAAATTCTCATGGGCCGTTATTTCGAACCAGAGCAAGTGTTTAGCCTTTATATCCTGATTGCCCTCATCTACTTCAGCTTTAACCTAGCCATTTCTAGCCTATCTCATATGCTAGCAAAACGTTGGCAACAAGCTGCAGAATAATACTCTTCGAAAATCAAATTCAAACCACGTCAGCTTCACCTTGCCGTACTCAAGTACAGCCTGCGTCTAGCTTCCTAGTTTGCTCTTTGATTTTCATTGAGTATAAACAGCCACTCTCCAGTTCAATTGGAGAGTTTTTTTATGATAGTAAACATTTATAGATCTCAATTTGACACCATACTTTTTCTATGATAAAATGTAACAAATTTGTTTACAACAAATCAAAATCTAAATGAAATGGAATTTTCTATGAAATCAATCAAAGGACTACTCTTTATCATAGCTAGTTTTATCTTGACTCTTTTTGCTTGGATGAACACTTCTCCCCAATTCATGATTCCAGGACTAGCTTTAACAAGCCTATCTCTGACTTTTATCCTAGCCACTCGTCTCCCCCTACTAGAAAGCTGGTTTCACGGTTTGGAGAAGATCTACACCGTCCACAAATTCACAGCCTTTCTATCCGTCATCCTACTCATCTTTCATAACTTTAGTATGGGCGGTTTGTGGGGATCTCGTTTAGCTGCTCAGTTTGGCAATCTTGCCATCTATATCTTTGTCAGCATCATCCTCGTCGCCTATTTAGGCAAATACATCCAATACGAAGCTTGGAGATGGATTCACCGCCTGGTTTACCTAGCTTATATTTTCGGACTCTTTCATGTCTACATGATCATGGGCAATCGTCTTCTCACATTTAATCTTCTAAGTTTTCTTGTTGGTAGCTATGCCCTTTTAGGCTTACTAGCTGGTTTTTATATCATTTTTCTATATCAAAAGATTGGCTTCCCCTATCTAGGGAAAATTACCAATCTCAAACTCTTAAATCACGATACTATAGAAATTCAAATCCATCTTAGCAGACCTTTCAACTATCAATCAGGACAATTTGCCTTCCTAAAGATTTTCCAAGAAGGCTTTGAAAGTGCTCCGCATCCCTTTTCTATCTCAGGAGGTCAGGGTCAAACCCTTTACTTTACTGTTAAAAATTCAGGTGACCATACCAAGAATATCTATGACAATCTTCAAGTCGGCAGCAAAGTAAGCGTAGACAGAGCATACGGACACATGATCATAGAAGAAGGACGAGAAAATCAGGTTTGGATTGCTGGAGGCATTGGGATTACCCCCTTCATCTCTTACATCCGTGAACATCCTATTTTAGATAAACAGGTTCACTTCTACTATAGCTTCCGTGGAGAGGAAAATACAGTTTACCTAGATTTGCTCCGTGACTATGCTCAGAAAAATCCTAATTTTGAACTCCATCTAGTAGACAGTAGGAAAGACGGCTATCTTAATTTTGAACAAAAAGAAGTGCCCGAACATGCAAGCGTCTATATGTGTGGTCCTCTTTCTATGATGAAGTCACTTGCCAAACAGATTAAGAAACAAAATCCAAAAACAGAGCTTATATACGAAGGATTCAAGTTTAAATAACCACTCATACTCTCCTGGAATTTCCCAGGAGTTTTTTCTACGCAATCTCAAAAAACACTGCCAGATTTCTCTAGCAGTGTTTTGACATTTCATTTGCAGGCATCTATCCCTCTTAATCCTTCATTTGACTCTCTGCATCGGCCACGACTTGTTCTAGACTGGTCTGACCAAGTTCAGCCTCCATAGCCAGCTGAATTCTCTCCAATTTTTGATCCAAAACATCATGAATATGAGCTCCAACTGGACAATTTGGATTTGGATTGTCATGAAACTGAAGAGTTGACCAGTCTTACCAAGACATTCGACCGCCTGATAAACATCTAAAAGACTAATGTCTTTGAGGTCCTTGACAATCTCTGTTCCCCCTGTTCCACGCGCTACTGAAATCAGCTCTGCCTTCTTCAACTGGGACAAGGTCTTTCTGATAATGACTGGATTGACCCCGACACTAGCAGCCAGAAAATCACTGGTCACCTTGCTTTCCTTCCCCTTGAGGGCAATGATTATCAGCATATGAGTCGCAATGGTAAATCTACTTGGAATTTGCATCCTTTTCTCCTTTTTACGAGGCTACCCTGCCTCTACTCTTCTTTTTCTTTTATTATACCCTTTTTAGTTGTAATGTCAATCATTACCACCTTTCAACCAGGCATCTAATTCCCTATCGTAGCCCTCTTTCTGGGCCAATTCTCTCAGAAATTCCTGATTGTGAGTATGGTGGATACCATTGACCAGACTTTCATAATAAACCTCAAAATAGGGAAGTTTCAAGTCTTTAGCCAGCTGCAATTCAGCTGCTACATCGTAGTCTACCCGTCGGAAGTCCATATCTACCAAGCCCTTGTCATCAAACTCTAAAATCATATACTGGGCCCGCAAGTCCTTCCGCAACTGGGCGTCTAGAAAGAAAGGTTGCCCAATCGAGCCCGGATTGACAATCAATTGCCCACCAGTCCCGTAACGAAGCAACTGCTGGTGAATATGGCCATAAACAGCAATATCACAAGAGGGATTGGTCACCAAGCGGTCAAAATCCTCTTGCGCTCCAGTATGAATCAACTCACGCCCCCAGTTCTTATCAGGTAAATGATGGCTAATTCCCACCGTCAAATCCCCAAACTGACGATGAATCTGGAGAGGTTGATTGTGGAGCAGTTCAATTTCTTCTAGGGAAATTTCCTCTAAAACATACCGGCATTGGCGTAAGAGATAGCGTTGACTGGGACGAGTACTATCCAATTCCTTACGGACACCATGCCAAAGACTGTCTTCCCAGTTTCCCAAAACTCTAGCCGTAATCGGTAGTTGATCCAACAAGTCCAAAATCCTTCTACGCCCTGTCCCTGGCATGAGAATGTCTCCCAGAAGCCAGTATTCATCCACTCCTAGCTGCCGCGCATCTGCCAAAACAGCCTCCAAAGCGGTGGTATTTCCATGAATATCTGAAAGAAGAGCTATTTTTGTCATTCTTTCTCCTCATTTCCTCTTATATATCTTTTTAATATTATAACAAAAAATACTGTTTAATAGTCACCTTTAACCCACTCTTACTAAATCCAGAACACTACTTTTATCAAGGTAAAAACTTATCAAAAAGATGATTTCACATTACTCCTAACAAAGCATAGCAGGCACTCTTTCAATGAAGAAAATTCAAAAAAATCTACAAATATCTTGAAAAATCTCGCAATCATGCTATAATAATGCATAGAGACAAGTCACTTAGAATCTTTCTTTTAGAGAGTGCGTGGTTGCTGGAAACGCATAGGAAGCCTAAACTGATACTACTCTTGAGTTTTTTATGAAAACATAAAACGGTGGCCACGTTAGAGCCAATCAGAGGTGTCCCTCTTTTTTGAGGAACATAAATGAAGGTGGAACCACGTTGCGACGTCCTTTTGAGGATGTCGCTTTTTGTTTTTCTAGCTTTCACAGTCCTCTGTCCCTGTTTCAGAATAGGGTTAACACATTCGTCAATAATATAAGTAAGGAGAACATCATGATTAACATTACTTTCCCAGATGGCGCTGTTCGTGAATTCGAATCTGGCGTTACAACTTTTGAAATTGCCCAATCTATCAGCAATTCCCTAGCTAAAAAAGCTCTTGCTGGTAAATTCAACGGCAAACTCATCGACACTACTCGTGCTATCACTGAAGATGGAAGAATTGAAATCGTGACACCTGATCACGAAGATGCCCTTCCAATCTTGCGTCACTCAGCTGCTCACTTGTTCGCCCAAGCAGCTCGTCGTCTTTTCCCAGACATTCACTTGGGAGTTGGTCCAGCCATCGAAGACGGCTTCTACTACGATACTGACAACACAGCTGGTCAAATCTCTAACGAAGACCTTCCTCGTATCGAAGAAGAAATGCAAAAAATTGTCAAAGAAAACTTCCCATCAATCCGTGAAGAAGTTACTAAAGACGAGGCACGTGAAATCTTCAAAAATGACCCTTACAAGTTGGAATTGATTGAAGAACACTCAGAAGACGAAGGCGGTTTGACTATCTATCGTCAGGGTGAATATGTAGACCTTTGCCGTGGCCCTCACGTCCCATCAACAGGTCGTATCCAAATCTTCCACCTTCTCCATGTAGCAGGTGCTTACTGGCGTGGAAATAGCGATAACGCTATGATGCAACGTATCTATGGTACAGCTTGGTTCGACAAGAAAGACTTGAAAAACTACCTCCAATGCGTGAAGAAGCTAAGGAACGTGATCACCGTAAACTTGGTAAAGAGCTTGATCTCTTCATGATTTCTCAAGAGGTTGGTCAAGGGCTTCCATTCTGGTTGCCAAATGGTGCGACTATTCGTCGTGAGTTGGAACGCTACATCGTTGACAAAGAGCTAGCTTCTGGCTACCAACACGTCTACACTCCACCACTTGCTTCTGTTGAACTTTACAAGACTTCTGGTCACTGGGATCATTATCAAGAAGACATGTTCCCAACTATGGATATGGGTGACGGGGAAGAATTTGTCCTTCGTCCAATGAACTGCCCACACCACATCCAAGTCTTCAAACACCATGTTCACTCATACCGCGAATTGCCAATCCGTATCGCTGAAATTGGTATGATGCACCGTTACGAAAAATCTGGTGCCCTAACTGGTCTTCAACGTGTGCGTGAAATGTCACTCAACGATGGTCACCTCTTTGTTACTCCAGAACAAATCCAAGAAGAATTCCAACGTGCCCTTCAGTTGATTATCGACGTTTACGAAGATTTCAACTTGACTGAATACCGCTTCCGTCTCTCTCTTCGTGACCCTCAAGATACTCACAAGTACTTTGACAATGACGAAATGTGGGAAATGCCCAAACTATGCTTCGTGCAGCTCTTGATGAAATGGGTGTTGACTACTTTGAAGCCGAAGGTGAAGCAGCCTTCTACGGACCAAAATTGGATATCCAAGTTAAGACAGCCCTTGGAAAAGAAGAAACACTCTCAACTATCCAGCTTGACTTCTTGCTTCCAGAACGCTTCGACCTTAAATATATCGGAGCTGATGGTGAAGAACACCGTCCAGTTATGATTCACCGTGGGGTTATCTCAACTATGGAACGCTTCACAGCTATCTTGATTGAAAACTACAAGGGTGCCTTCCCAACATGGCTTGCACCACACCAAGTAACCCTCATCCCAGTTTCTAACGAGAAACACGTAGACTACGCTTGGGAAGTAGCTAAGAAACTTCGTGACCGCGGTGTCCGTGCAGATGTAGATGAGCGCAATGAAAAAATGCAATTCAAGATCCGTGCTTCACAAACCAGCAAGATTCCTTACCAATTAATCGTTGGGGACAAGGAAATGGAAGACGGAACTGTCAACGTTCGCCGCTATGGCCAAAAAGAAACACAAACTGTCTCAGTTGATGACTTTGTTCAAGCTATCCTAGCTGATATCGCCAACAAATCACGCGTTGAGAAATAAGAGATAAAACCTGGGATAAAATCCTAGATACCTAAAAAGCAACAACTGAAACAGCTGTTGCTTTTTATATTTTTACTCAATGAAAATCAAAAAGCAAACTAGGAAGCTAGCCTCAAGCTGTACTTGAGTACGGTAAGGCGACGCTGACGTGGTTTGAAGAGATTTTCGAAGAGTATTATTTAATCCGAGCTAGTAGTGATTGACCAAACCACCACACAAGATTTTCTTTCATGAGTTAGATAAGGTCAATATCCTCATTCCTTGTCTGCTTCATTTTCTTTTACGAGATCTTTTTGTGAATCCTTTTCAGAGAGTTTTTGATCGATATACTTGTTAATGGTTTCATAAAATTCCTTAGTCGTATCACTGTCTAATTTTGTCGAATTATGAACTTGATTGACTTTCAATTGAACAGATTGAATACCGTAAGAGGCTTGTTTTTGGTGGAGCGTTTCTAATTCTTCTTCTGAAATCGGATCTCCAACAACCGTCAAGACTAATTCATTGTCCCTTGACTTGTAGACTTGATTAATGACCGTATGATTGGCGAACTCTTTTCCTACAAACTGTTTGATTCCTTCTTTTCGCGCTTGATCTATCGTCAGAGTGACTGCTGAATAACTAGCTGGAAGAATCAATAATACAATCAAGGATATCAACCCAATTCTCATTTTAATATTTAGCTCTTTAAATGAACTTAAGGGAGATTTTCTCATCAAAATTCTTGTTCCAACAATGTTGGTTAGCATGATAAAGACACAGTTGATCAAGAAGAGATAGAGAGCCCCAAATAAAAATCGTACATTTCCATTAGCTAAACCGTAACCTGCAGTACAGATAGGTGGCATCAGAGCTGTTGCAATGGCTACTCCTGGTACGATATTGTTTGCTTCTTTTTTCCTTGATCCAATGACGCCTGCTATCCCACCAGCAATAGCAATAAGAACATCCCAAATGGTTGGAGAGGTTCGTGCAATCAATTCGCTACTTTCATAAGATAAGGGAGAAATCCAGAAATACAGAGCCGAGACAAGCAAGCTGACCAATACTTGAGTAAATAAAACCTCTAGAGATTGCTTGATTAAACGCGTATCAAAAATAGCTAAACCAAACCCCAGTCCAACAATCGGTGTCATAAGAGGGGAAATTAGCATGGCTCCAATAATGACAGCTGTTGAATTCATATTTAGTCCGATAGAGGCAATAAAAATCGCACACATCAAAATCACTGTATCTCTTAATCGAACATGAAGATCATCATATAATTTCTCACGGTATTCACGTGTTGAATAGTTTCCGGTCATTAGTTACTCCTTTTATTTCATATAATCTTGTTTCTACATGGATGATGGTAGAGAGACTTCTGTCCAATCTTACATATTTTTCTTCTCACCTGTTATTCTTTTGAAAATTATCCTTTAAATATCCGTCAGTCCATCCTTAACATTATATCAAAAATTTTACAGTCTTTCTCTGACGAAATCTATCAATTGAACAAATAGAGAAAGTTATCTTCAACCTCATGGTAGCATCGACTACTTCAATAACCTCTAGAAGCAAACTAAGCATATGATAAGCAAAGGCCAATGGAGAAATGCAAAAATTACAGGAAGGAAGAAAACTGTCAAGATTTGCTTGTTATTGGTTCGCTTAATCTGCTTTTGATCTAGACCTACCTTTTCGTTCGTGGTCTTCATATCCCTTAGAGATTTATTTCCATTAGATAAAATAATTTACTCAGATATACAGTTAAAGATAAAAAAGCCCAGTTGTCTTATCCTGGGCTCTTATCTATCATGCTCACTCAATTATCAGATTCATATCGGAAAACTTAATTCTTACTATCGTTCCTTTTCCAACCTCAGACTCGATACGAATCTGGTGACCTAGTTCTTCAGAAATTTTCTTAGATAGATAGAGGCCAAGTCCAGATGACTGCTGAGTTAGGCGTCCATTATATCCTGAGAAGCCACGTTCAAAGACTCGGAGGACATCACTGTTTTTTATCCCGATTCCCGTATCCTTGATACAAAGCTCTTGTCCCTCCATATAAATCTCCAGACCACCTTCCTTGGTATACTTGAGACTGTTTGAGATGATTTGCTCAATAACCACTAGCAGCCACTTTTTATCCGTCACGATTTCTTTATCAAGATCATGTAGATTGACATTTAATCCTTTTTGAATAAAGAAAAGAGCATATTTACGAATTATTTCCTTGACCAAGTCCTCAATTTGAACCTGCTTTAAGACCAAATCATCATGGAAACTTTCTAAACGCAGGTACTGTAAAACCAAGTTGGTATAGGAGTCGATCTTGAAAATTTCCTGTTCTAGCTGCTGCTTCAGTTGGCGGTCAGCTACTTCTGCAACTAAGAGTTGACTAGCTGCAATGGGTGTCTTAACCTGATGGACCCACAAGGTATAGTAATCCAGCAAATCCGTCAGTTTTCTTTCTGAATCTGACCTCTGCTGATAGAGTTCCATCTCACGCGCTTCTAATTTTTCTGCTAAAGCTATTTCCAAAGGAGATTTGGCTTCCCTCTCCCCATAGAGAATTTCCTGGCGATAGACCTGCATTTCCACCAATATGTCCCAAGTGAAAAATAAGATGGTTACAAAACAACATAGCAGGAAAAAGTAGAGAAAATAAATTCCCAAACTTGCAAATAAAAACTGAAAGAGCAAAACCAGAAACGTCAAAGAAAGCAGATAGACAAACAGACGACTACGGGAACGCAGATAGGCTAGAAAAAATTGTTTCCAATCAAGCATGCTTCAGTCCGTACCCTATCCCTTTCTTGGTCTCGATAAATCCTACCAAGCCCTGTTCTTCCAACTTTTTACGCAAACGAGCCACATTAACAGATAGGGTATTGTCATCAATGAAAAAGTCACTATTCCAAAGTTCCCGCATGAGATCGTCACGCGCTACAATATTGCCCGCATGCTCAAACAATACTCGTAAATCTGGAATTCATTCTTGGTCAAATTCAAGACTTGCCCTTGATAATGTAAATCCATGGATTTGGTATTAAGGATAACACCAGCATATTCCAGTAAACTCTCGTCACGCCCAAACTCATAGGAACGGCGCAACAAGCCCTGAACCTTGGCTAGAAGGACCTGCTGGTCAAAAGGCTTGGTCACAAAGTCATCCGCCCCCATATTGATTGCCATGACGATATCCATAGCCTGGTCTCTCGAAGACAGAAACATGATGGGTACCTTGGAAATCTTGCGAATCTCCTGACACCAGTGATAGCCATTAAACAAGGGCAGTCCAATATCCATGAGGACCAGATGAGGTTCCGATTGGACAAAAAGGCTCAAAACTTCCATAAAGTCTTCTACCAGAACCACTTCAAATCCCCATTCAGAGAGCATTTTCCCGACCTGTTGACGAATGACCTGATCATCTTCTACTAATAAAATCTTGTGCATGCGCTCCTCCTTTTCTATTATTATAACAGATTTTTCCATGTTAGAAGGTCTGAAACTGAATTTGAAAGAGCTTGTTTTTAGCCAACAAAATGAGGCAACCCTACTAGCTAATTTGAGGGAAATTTGATAAGATAAATAAAAAAGAAAGGAGCTCTAATGGCCAATATTTTTGATTATCTGAAAGATGTCGCACACGATTCCTTTTACGACCTTCCTTTGAATGAGCTAGACATTCTAGCCTTAACAGAAATCACCTATCTCTCCTTTGATAATCTGGTCTCCACAAGTCCTCTGCGACTTTTAGACTTGGCACCTCTCATTCCAAGAGAGTCTAACATGTTGACCAGTAAAAACCGCCTCCAGCTATTAGATGAACTAGCTCAACACAAGCGCTTCAAAAATTGCAAACTCTCCCATTTTATCAATGATATCGACCCTGAGCTGCAAAAACAGTTTGCGGCTATGACCTACCGCCTCACTCTCGATACCTATCTGATTGTCTTTCGTGGGACAGATGACAGTATCATTGGCTGGAAGGAAGATTTCCACCTGACCTATATGAAGGAAATTCCTGCTCAAAAGCACGCCCTACGCTATTTAAGAAATTTTCTTGTCCACCATCCTAAGCAAAAGGTCATTCTGGCTGGACATTCCAAGGGAGGAAATCTAGCTATCTATGCTGCTAGTCAAATTGAGCAAAGCTTGCAAAATCAAATCACAGCAGTTTATACCTTTGATGCGCCTGGTCTCCATAAAGAACTGACACAAACCGAGGGCTATCAAAGGATAATGGATAGAAGCAAGGTCTTCATCCCACAAGGGTCCATTATCGGTATGATGATGGAAATCCCTAACCACCAAATCATCGTGCACAGTACTGCCTTAGGTGGTATCGCCCAGCACGATACCTTTAGTTGGCAGATTGAGGACAAGCACTTCGTCCAACTGGATAAAATCAACAGTGATAGTCAACAAGTTGACACAACCTTCAAAGAATGGGTGGCAACAGTCCCTGACGAGGAGCTTCAGCTCTACTTCGACCTCTTCTTTGGCACCATTCTAGATGCTGGGATTAGCTCCATCAATGACCTGTCATCCTTAAAGGCGCTTGAACACATTCATCATCTCTTTGTCCAAGCTCAATCCCTCACTCCAGAAGAAAGGGAAACCATGGGACGCCTTACCCAATTATTGATTGATACCCGTTACCAAGCATGGAAAAATAGATAATCCACATAAAAAACCCAACTAATCACTTGATTAGTTGGGTTTTCATTTATGAAATTGAATTCCTTTGTTTAATCTTTAATGATTAAAACATTAGTCTTCTTTTTTCTTGCGTGCCACAAGACCAAATCCGCTCAATACTCCAAGAAGTCCAAGAGCTGCTAGGCTTGAGTGATCTTCTGTACCAGTATTAGGCAATTCCTTAGCCGGTTTAGCTGGAGCTGGTTTTGATGGTTTCGCAGGTTCTGGTTTCACAGAAGGAATGATTTTTTCATAAACATGAACTGTGTCGCCATTTGGAAGTTTCTTAGTTTCTACGAAGCGGTAGCCTGGAATATCTTTCTTAGGTTGTTCGCCATCTTCACTTGGATTACCTGGAATTTCGTTTCCTTCTTTATCCTTGAATGATGTCTTAACTTTTTCGTAGACGTGCTCTGTATCTCCATTTGGAAGTTTCTTAGTTTCTACGAAGCGGTAGCCTGGAATATCTTTCTTAGGTTGTTCGCCATCTTCACTTGGATTACCTGGAATCTCGTTTCCTTCTTTATCCTTGAATGATGTCTTAACTTTTTCGTAGACGTGCTCGATGTCGCCATTTGGAAGTTTCTTAGTCTCTACGAAGCGGTAACCTGGGATATCTTTCTTAGGTTGTTCGCCATCTTCTGTTGGATAGTTTGGAATTTCATTTCCTTCTTTATCCTTGAATGATGTCTTAACTTTTTCGTAGACGTGTTCGATGTCGCCATTTGGAAGTTTCTTAGTCTCTACGAAGCGGTAACCTGGGATATCTTTCTTAGGTTGTTCGCCATCTTCTGTTGGATAGTTTGGAATTTCATTTCCTTCTTTATCCTTGAATGATGTCTTAACTTTCTCATAAACGTGTTCGATGTCGCCATTTGGAAGTTTCTTAGTCTCTACGAAGCGGTAACCTGGGATATCTTTCTTAGGTTGTTCGCCATCTTCTGTTGGATAGTTTGGAATTTCATTTCCGTCTTTATCCTTGTGACTTGTCTTAACTTTCTCATAAACGTGCTCTGTATCACCGTTTGGAAGTTTCTTAGTTTCTACGAAGCGGTAACCTGGGATATCTTTCTTAGGATTTGTACCTTCTTCAGTAGTTGTTCCTGGAATTACATTACCATCTTTATCTTTATAAGTTGTCGTAACTTTTTCATAGATGTGTTTTGTATTTCCTTTTTCGTCTACTTCAGTTTTAACAATCTTGTATCCTGGGATATCTTTAGTTGGTTTAGTTCCATCTTCTGTTGGTGAAAGTGGTTTACCATCTTTATCAACGAACGAAGTATCAGGACGAACTGTTGGAGTGTAAGTAGCTGTTACAGGTGTTCCGTTCTTATCTACACGTTTAACTGTCACACCTTTAGCTTTTCCTACGAAGTCAGGTTCTGGTGTGAACGTTACTTTACCGTTTTCATCGATTGTGTATGTTCCTTCGCCTGGTACTTTCTTCTCAGTTGTGCCATCGTCAAATGTTGGTTTAACAGTTTCATCGATTGGTACATTAGGGTTTCCTGGTTTAAATTCAGGTGTTCCTGTTTGTGGTTGCCCTTTAGGTCCTTCAGATTCTGCAGGTGTTCCTTCTGGAGTCACTGGAGTTACTGTTGGTGTGTATTTAGCTGTCACTGGTGTGCCATTCTTATCTACACGTTTAACAGTTACGCCTGTTCCTTTACCTGTGAATGTCTTCTCTGGTGTGAACGTTACTGTACCGTCTGGATTTACTTTGTAAGTTCCTTCGCCTGGAATTGTCTTAGTTGTTGATCCATCTTCGAAGGTTGCTGGTACTTCATCATCCATTGGTACTTCTGGGTTGCCTGGTTTGAATTCAGGTTTACCATTTTGTTCTTTACCTTGGATATCTGTTGTTTCAGCAGGTGTTCCTTCTGGAGTTACTGGGGTTACTGTTGGTGTGTATTTAGCCGTTACTGGCGTACCGTTCTTATCTACACGTTTAACAGTTACGCCTGTGCCTTTACCTGTGAATGTCTTCTCAGGTGTGAACGTTACTGTGCCATCTGATGAAACTGTGTATGTTCCTTCACCTGGAATTGTCTTAGTTGTTGAACCGTCTTCGAAGGTTGCTGGTACTTCATCATCCATTGGTACTTCTGGGTTGCCTGGTTTGAATTCAGGTTTACCATTTTGTTCTTTACCTTGGATATCTGTTGTTTCAGCTGGGTCTGCGGTTGGGGTTACTGGGGTTACGTTTGGTGTGTATTTAGCCGTTACTGGGGTTCCGTTCTTATCTACACGTTTAACTGTTACGCCTGTGCCTTTACCTGTGAAGTTCTTCTCTGGTGTGAACGTTACTGTTCCATCTGGTGAGACTGTGTATGTTCCTTCACCTGGAATTGTCTTAGTTGTTGAACCATCTTCGAAGGTTGCTGGTACTTCATCATCCATTGGAACTTCTGGGTTGCCTGGTTTGAATTCAGGTTTACCGTTTTGTTCTTTACCTTGGATATCTGTTGTTTCAGCTGGTGTTCCTTCTGGAGTCACTGGAGTTACTGTTGGTGTGTATTTAGCTGTTACTGGGGTACCATTCTTATCTACACGTTTAACTGTTACGCCTGTGCCTTTACCTGTGAATGTCTTCTCTGGTGTGAACGTTACTGTACCGTCTGGATTTACTTTGTAAGTTCCTTCGCCTGGAATTGTCTTAGTTGTTGATCCATCTTCGAAGGTTGCTGGTACTTCGTCATTCATCGGTACATTTGGATTTCCTGGTTTGAATTCAGGTTTGCCAGTTTGTTCTTTACCTTGGATATCTGTTGTTTCAGCTGGTTCTGCTGTTGGGGTTACAGGGGTTACGTTTGGTGTGTATGTTGTTGAAACTGGCGTTCCATTTACGTCTACACGTTGGACTGTAACTCCTTTTGCTTTTCCTACGAATTGTGGTTCTGGACGGAATTCTACTACTCCGTTATATACTGTGTAAGTTCCTTCGCCCGGTACCACGATTTCATTAGTTACTTTACCTGTTGATGGATCGATTAATTCTAATGGTTTTGTTTCATCGATTGGTACAATTTTTTGTACTCCATCTACTGATACTCTTCCTCCTAAGAATTGTGGTAATCCCTTTTGTAACGCACCTTGGATATCTGTTGTTTCAGCTGGTGTTGCTGTTGGAGTTGCTGGTAATACTGTTGGTGTGTATTTAGCCGTTACTGGTGTTCCGTTCTTATCTACACGTTTAACCGTTACTCCTGTTCCTGTTCCTGTGAATGTTTTCTCAGGTACGAATGTTACTGTTCCATCTGGAGCTACAGTGTAAGTACCTTCTCCTGGAATTACTTTTTCTTTTGAACCATCTTCGAATGTCGCTGGAGTATCATCATCCATTGGCACTTCATCAGCACCAGGTGTGAATGTTGGTTTACCAGTTTGAGTTGCACCTTGTACATCTTTTGTTTCTTTTGGTTCTGCTGTTGGTACTACTGGAGTTACTGTTGGTGTGTAAGTTGTTTCTACCTTAGTTCCGTTAGTATCCTTCGCTACAACCTTAGCTGGATCTGGTGTGCCTGTGAAGTCTTTGTTTGGTTGGAATGTAATAACTCCTGTTGTTGGATCAATTGTGTATGTTCCAACTTCTTTACCATCTTTTGTAGCTGGCATTGTTGTTACTTCGTTACCACTTGGGTCTACCAATTTAACAGTTGTCTTATCAATTGGTGCTACTTCATCACCTTGTTTGAACATTGACTCTGTTTCTTGAGTTTGTGGTTGACCTTGTTTTCCAGTTGTTTCTTTTGGTTCTGCTGTTGGTACTACTGGAGTTACTGTTGGTGTGTAAGTTGTTTCTACCTTAGTTCCGTTAGTATCCTTCGCTACAACCTTAGCTGGATCTGGTGTACCAACAAAGTCTTTGTTTGGTTGGAATGTGATAACTCCTGTCGTTGGATCAATTGTGTATGTTCCAACTTCTTTACCATCTTTCATCGCTGGCATTGTTGTTACTTCATTACCACTTGGGTCTACCAATTTAACAGTTGTCTTATCAATTGGTGCTACTTCATCACCTTGTTTGAACATTGACTCTGTTTCTTGAGTTTGTGGTTGACCTTGTTTTCCAGTTGTTTCTTTTGGTGTTGCCGTTGGAACTACTGGAGTCACTGTTGGTGTATAAGTAGCTGTTGCTGGCGTTCCATTTTTATCTTTAACTTCAACAGTTGCTGGATCTGGTGTACCAACAAAGTCTTTGTTTGGTTTAAATGTTACAACACCTGTTAAAGGATCGATTACGTATTTACCAATTTCTTTTCCATCTTTTGTAGCTGGAATTTCTTTGTCATCAACTGGTTGTCCATTTACTACAAATTTAGCTGGTTGCTGCTCGTTGATTGTAATTGGTGCTGTTTCATCACCTTGTGTAAAGACAGGTTTACCTGTTTGTTCTTGTCCTTGTTTTCCTTCAGATGTAACTGGTGCTCCTGTCGGTGTTACTGGTGTTACTTCTGGAGTATATTTTCCTTTTGAAGTAACTGGAACTTTGTTTCCTTCTGAGTCAGTGGCTGTTACTGATACTTGTACATTAACACCTTTAGCTTTTCCTGTAAATGTTGGAAGTGGTTCAAATGTTACTACACCTGTTGTTGGATCGATTGAGTATGTTCCTTCTCCATCAACTACCACTTTACCTTCAGCATTAGCTCCTTCTAATGAGTAGGCAGCTGTTGTCCAGTCTACGTTTGTGCCATCTAATGTATTATCTGTATTATTTAATTCAGAGAAACGATCTTTTCCTGATTTAGATGTTTGAGGTTGTCCTTGTTTTCCTGTAGTTTCATCTGCAGATGGTGCAATTCCGTATACAGTTGGTGTATATGAATTTTCTACCGCTACTGTTACTGGATTTCCTGATTCATCATTAAATGTTACATCAGCCGCTACTGTTACCGGATTTGCAGTTCCTACAAATCCTTCTACTGGAGTGAACGTTACTTCACCTGTATTTGGATCTACAGTGTATGTTCCTTCATCAGTTGTTACAGATTCAACTTTTGCTCCTGTTTTTGGATCTACTAGTTTGTAGTTTGATACTGTAGTTCCTTCTTTTCCATCATTGAAATTGTCGGCCATTGAGTCAGTTTGTTTTTGACCTTGAGCGCCTGATGATTTCTCTGGTTCTGTTACTACGATGTAGTAAGTTGTTTCTGCTACTGCATCTTCTGTAACTTCACCAGTATTTGTTCCACCGACTGTTGGAGTTGTCACAACCCCATTTGAATCTACTGCGCTTACTGTTACTTTGTAACGTCCTTTTTGGGATAGTACATAAGCGTTAGCTTTAGCTAGATTTGCTTCTGCAGCTGTTTTAAGAGCTGTACGTGCAGTTTCTACTGCTTTTTCAGCTTCTAAAGCTGCAGTACGTGTTGACTCTACTTCAGTATTTTTTGTTGAAAGATTTGTTTGAGCTGTTGCTAATTGTGCTTCAATAGATGCTTTAAACTCTTTTACATTAGCAAGTTTTCTCTCTGCTAATTCTTGAGCCGTTGGAGAAATTGTACGTAGCTTCAAGTCATCTAATGCTGCTTGAGCATCTTCTACCGTTCTTGTTGAACGATCTAATAGTTCTTGAAGACGTGCTAATTCATTTTGTGTATCTTGATATTCTTTTACAGCCGTTGCTGCCGCTTGAGTTTTAGCTGCCGCTGTACGTTGTGCTTGAATATAAGCTGTTTCTTCTGCTTGAGCTCCATCAAAATTAGTTACTGTTCCATCTGGTGCAGTTACTGTTACTTTTGTTTTAATTGTATCAGAATCTGCAGCTGTAGTTTTATCATCGATTGTATCTGCGAATGCTACGTTTGCTTTAGGTGATTTAACTAAGTCTACTGATGTATCTTTGCTTCTGAATAACTTGTTGAAGTTCCAGTTGGTTTGTCATTGTGAATTGATGCTAGGTCTGTTGAACTTGCTTCACGGTATGCTACATACCCTTTAAATCCTGATGCTGTCTCGATTTCCCAACCAGCATTTGATTCTTTAGCTGTTACTGCTGTACCGTCAGAAGATGTCCATTGGTTTGTTACTGAGTCGTAACTTACTGTAACTACCATTCCTTGCTCTGAAGATGTGTTATCTTTTTTAACCAATGTCTCTGTACGTGTAACAGCACCTACTGCTGTTACCTCACCATTCTTACGAATTTCTGCAATCTTATCTACTAATGTTGCCGCTGAAGATGTTGCATTCCATGTACGTTCAAATTCATAGACAACAAATTTAACATCACCATTTGCTTGAGCATCTGTATAAACACGACGTTCAATAAGAGTTGATGTACCATTGCCATTGTCTTTTAGTTCATAAGCTTTTTCAGTAGGTAACGAATATTTACCTGTTGCACGGTTAAATACCGCTTTATACGTATTACCTGCTGCGTCAGTTACCATAGCAAATTCACGTTGGATGTTTGCTTTCACCTTATCAGTTGTGGCTTTTGCTACAATATTATCCACACCTACATATTTAGTAGATTCTGGTGTTACGGTTAAGTTAAAAGTTGAATCTCCTGTTGTAGATGCAGCCCCTAATACCGCACCTTCTTGTACAGCTGTATTTGTAGTACCTGCTGCTACTGTCCAGTTTCCATCTTTAACTTCAAGTTTTGTAACTGTTCCATCTGGCATTGTAATTTCAGCTTTGTTAGCACCTTTTGAAATTGTCACAGGTACAGTTGTTGCATAAGCTTCAACATTCTTAACAGTAATCTTAGGTGCTACTGCAATTGTAATATTTTCATGGGCTTCTTGACCATACATATTCCAATCCATATTTCTTGCATTGGTTGTATTATTATAGTCTTTGGCATAAACAGATGCTGTGAAAATCCCAGCTTCACTTGCTGTTCCAGTAATATCTCCATTTTTTGGATTATAGCTTAATCCTGGTACAACATCATTTATCGAAGTTTTACTTCCCGTATAATTACCGTTTAAGGCAGTATGCGCTGTGACAGTTTGTGGTCCGTTCTCGGTATTTACTTTAGATCCATCAACTGCAGTAAAGGTTGCTCCATTCGTGCCTCCAGGAGCAGTTTTTGAACCGGCAACAACTTTTTCTCCATTACTTCTGTATACATAACCAGTTCTTTCATCACGACTCATCCCATCGTTATCAACATATTTAATATTATGATCAACTTGATCGCCTACTGTTACTAATTTTGATTTTCCTTGAATAAGTGGTGCAGATGAATCTTGCCATCCTACCCATCCAGCAGTTAAGTCTCTGAAAGCAACTTGCTGAGTAGCTCCACCTTTCTCTATAGTTAGGACATAACGCATGTCATATACACCATTTTGAAGAGTAGATGCTATATATCCTTCTACAGTATCTGTAGCTGCATTATAAGCTAATCCAGGAGGTAAGTTGCTCGCTTCAATTTTTGCTATTGTGTATCCTGCAGCAGTTGCCTCTGGTGATAAACTAAAACGTTTTTTTACATCAGTAAGATATACATAGTGGTCTCCTTGCTGATAAGTATATCCGTAGATTTCTGTGGTTAAGTATTCGTAAGCACCACCTGCACCCCATGTATTATTGTTGTTAGCTTTACCAGTGACACGAAGTTTCCCTTTCCATAGTTCTGCTTCACGTCCCACTTTTTGAGCTTCTGTTTTAGATAATGGAATATCTGTACGTCCACTTGTCCCTGCTTGTCCATTATTAGCCGCAGGCACATCAGTGTTCTCAGATTGATAACCATGAACATAAACTTTATAGTTAGCGTTACCATCTAGTACTTTGTAAGATTTACCTGTAGAACCAAGAAATTCACCATTTTCTTTTCTTTGTTCTTTAGAAGCAGCTGTATACCCTTCATTAGCTGAACGTAAGTGTGAGCCTTGGACTAGTTCTTTGCCATTACGTTCATCTTTAGAACCAGTGTTTTCAATTGCGTTTGACTCAGATTTTTTCTCAGTGTTTTCCGCTTTCTTCCCTACAGTTTCTTTACCATTTGTAGTATCAACTGCTGGAGTTTCTTTTTTCTCAACTGGTTTGTTTTGTAGTTTTGAGTTTACAGTTGTTACAAGTTTGTTGTAAGCAGCTTTTAACTCATCTTGACTAGTAGCACTTGAAAGAGCTGCTTTTGCCGCTTCCCAAATCTGCATTCAAAAGAGCCAAACTTTCGTCTGTCTTGTTTGCATATTTACCTGCAGCTATATTTCCTGCTACCTGGTTAACATAAGCTTCTAATTGAGCCTTATCCAATTTAGGAGCTACTACTTCTTTCGGAGCTTCCTCTGGTTTAGCTTTCTCTGCTTTAACCTCTGGTTTAGCTTCCTCTACTTTAGTTTCTGGCTTAACGGCTTCCTTCTCTTTATTAGAATCCGCTTGATTTGCTGGGGCAGTAGCTGCAGCTACTGATGCTTCAGCACCTTGAACTTCCGTTGCTGATACCGCACCATTTCCAAGGAACATCAAACCAGCTGCAATTGCTACTGATGCTGCTCCAAAGCTATATTTCCGGATACCATAACGGATGTACTTTTCTACTCTAAAATCTTGTTGTTGCTTGCCTTTCATTTAGACCCACAACCTCCTTTTTTATTTTGATGTCGATTTACAAGTTATTGATATCGAAAACTCACAGGTAACCTCAGATGAAACAAAAGATGTTAGAAGTGAAGCTTGATATCATAAAATTGTCTACAACATACAACTTTATGATATCATATTTTCTAGTCTGTAGCAAATAAAATAGCTTCTTTTTTTATTCTAAATTAAAAATAAATATTTTCCAAAAATACAATAATTTTCAGACTCTTTGACTTGTATGATTAGATATAGCAAGTTGTTATAGGTTAGATACTAGAGTTTTAGAAATTCAATATATTAATGTAAATTAACTTTACATGTATATTTTATTTTCTTTTATCACAAACTTTATTCCATTAATAGGATACACTTTTCTTAATTCATTATCATTTTTAATCATTTACTCTCCAACTCATTTAAAATCTCTGTAAAATCATTAAAAATTCTAGCTAGTTCCTAGCTAGAAAACAGCCACCCCTATTTTGAACAGAATGAAGTAGATAGCAACCAACATTCTTTAAAAGAGAAGGACTTTCTATCCACTTTATTCTCCCTAACTGTGCTATACTTAATTTAGTACATTCTTTGAGATTGGAGCTAGTATGAAAATCCATAAAAGTGTGAATCCTGTTGCCTATGAAAACACCTATTACCTAGAAGGTGAAAAACACCTCATCGTTGTCGATCCTGGTAGCCATTGGGAAGCCATTCGTCAGACAATAGAGAGCATCAACAAACCGATCTGCGCTATTCTCTTGACCCACGCTCATTATGACCATATCATGAGTCTGGACCTAGTTCGCGAAACTTTTGGCAATCCTCCTGTCTATATCGCAGAGAGTGAAGCCAGCTGGCTCTATACTCCCGTCGATAATCTCTCTGGGCTTCCTCGCCACGATGATATAGCAGATGTAGTCGCAAAACCAGCTGAACACAGCTTTGTCTTTCATGAGGAATATCAACTGGAGGAATTTCGTTTCACCGTCTTGCCAACACCAGGTCACTCTATCGGCGGTGTTTCTATCGTCTTTCCTGATGCTCACCTAGTTTTGACAGGAGATGCCCTGTTCCGTGAAACTATTGGACGAACCGACCTGCCGACTGGTAGCATGGAGCAACTCCTCCATAGTATCCAGACCCAACTCTTCACCCTACCAAACTACGATGTCTATCCAGGGCATGGACCTGCTACGACCATCGCCCATGAAAAGACCTTTAATCCTTTTTTCTAGCAAGCAAAAAACCAAGGAATTTTTATCCTTGGTTTTTGTGTACTGCTATTCAATTCTCCATTCTTTGATTTTAGAATCTAGCCTAGTATTGAATTTCATCAAATACTAGTTGACTGGCTCAAATTCTTTCCAATCAAATTTAGCTAAATCAAGTTCATTAGAAGAAATCTCTAAGATTTGCTCTGGCTTTTGATCACTACCAATTTGAAAGATACCTTCCTTAATCTTCTGTACTCCGTCTTTATCAAAAGCATACAGACTTAAGTTCATTTCTGGTCGTGTTGACTGCCAGTCTGCATATCTGACTTGACCGTTTTCATAAATAACTAAACTGGAACGAAAACCACCTGCAGAAGCTACATAAGCTGTATGAAGTAACTTTGGTTGTTTATTCTCTAAATAGTAAATGGCCCCTATATATTTTTTATCTCCAATAATCAATTCATCCTGACCATCATTATTTAAATCAACAAACACATAATGGAGACTAGCTGGTTTATCGTAGGTGCTTAGTGTAAAGATATAGCCATACTCTTCAGAAAAAATCTTGTTCTGTTTCAACTTTTCATACAAGGATTCTCGGTCACCACTACTTAAAAGAGCCTGATAGTGATTGTACCGCTCTATTACTTCCTTGTACAAATCTTTTCCTGTTTCGCTTTTCGTTTCCATTGTTGTTGACGGCGTTGCCATTGAAGAACTTGTACTAGTTTGGCTCTCTGACTTCGTAGAGCTTTCCTTCAGTTCCTCTTTGGTAGAAGATGATTGTGTTGCCGAAGGTTCTATTTTTTCATCTTTTTTATTTGCACCACAAGATGCTAAAACAAAAACAGTAAGAATAGCTGAAAGCATCATTAAAAATTTCTTCATGTTAACCTCTTTAACCCATCCCATTCAGATTTACGGATTTTAGTATTAGATTGAATTCATTACCAAATAATCACGCGGTCTTCTGGCGAACGCCACATACCGTCTCCTTCTTTGACATCATAGGTTGTAAAGAAATCATCGAAGTTTGGTACTTGTACATTGACACGGAGTTTGGCTGGTGCGTGCACATCGACACTAGCCAAAAGTTTCATAAATTCTGGACGACCTTTCATGCGCCAAATGCGACCGAAGTTGTAGAAGAATTCTTCTGCTGAGAAGTCTGGTTCTCTCTTCGCTGCTTCAAGCGCTGCAGCGATTCCTCCCAAGTCAGCCACGTTTTCTGATACAGTCAATTTACCGTTAATGGTTGCTCCATAAGAATCCTGTCCATCAAATTGGTCAATGACTTTTTGTGTTTTCTCCTTGAAGGCAGCATAGTCACTCTCTGTCCACCAATCTTTGAGGCTACCATTTTCATCGAAGGAAGCTCCGTTGGTATCAAAGGCGTGGGAAATTTCATGGGCAATAACTGCACCAATCCCACCGTAATTAGCAGAAGATGACTGATGCAAGTCATAGAAAGGAGCCTGTAAAATGGCCGCTGGAAAGACAATCAGGTTCTTCTGTGGATTATAGTAGGCATTGACCATATGAGCAGGCATGCCCCATTCTTTATAGTCTACAGGCTGGTTCCACTTGCTCCAACTGTGCTTGATTTCCACACGCGCAAAGGCTAGAGCATTGTCAAAAAGGCTAGCAGTCTCATCCACTACCTTGTCCTTGTAGCGTTCTGGCAATTCTTCTGGGTAGCCGATATAAGGCTTGATGACATTGAGTTTGACGATGGCCTTGTCACGAGTTTCAGGAGTCAGCCAGTCATTTTTAGCCAAGCGTTCCTTATAGACATCAATCATGGTTGCCACTTTTTTCTCCACATCTGCCTTGGCCTCTGGAGAGAATTTTTCATGGGCATACCAGAGACCCAAGGCTTGTTTGAATGGACCTTGTGCTAGTTGGTAGGCTGCCTTGACCTTGTCTTTGGCTTCTGGAACTCCTGAAAGCGCACGGCTATAGGCACCTGACAAGACACGGATTTCTTCTGTTAAGTAGCTGGTTGAGAGATTAACAACACTTAAATCAAGGTTGCCTTGAGAAGAGGCCAGGCCTCTTCACTATAGAATTGGTCTGCTGCTTGCCAGAAACGTTCCTCGTCTACGATAACCTTGTCTGGTACTTGTCCAAGAACGACTTGGAAGAAGTCATCCAAAGGTAGGGCAGGCGCAAATTTCTTGAAATCTTCGTAAGCATATGGATGGTAGAGTTTAGCATATTCTGAACTTTCCTCATTAGAGAGCACCACTGCCGCAACTCGACGGTCCAATTCTAGTCTTTTCTCTAGCAAGTCTTCAATTTCTGCATCAGAGAAATCATAAGCCTTGAGGAGATTTGCGCTGCTTTCTTTCCAAAGAGTCAAGAGCTCTTCGCGCTGAGGATGGTCTTCTGCATAGTAGGTCGTATCTGGCAGAATAGTGCTTGGAGCGCTAGCCCATAAAACGTTGATTCTGGCATCCATAAAGTCTGGCGATACACCAAAAGGAAGGAAGTTTGGTTTTCCTGCAAGTTCAAACTCTGCTAGTCTAGCTGTAAAATCCGCAAAAGTCTCCAATTCTTGGAATTCTTTAAGGAGTGGTAAGACAGGTTTGATACCGTCAGCTTCTCTCTTGTCAAAATCACGAACTAGGCGGTGGTATTTGACAAAGTTTTCCAAGATAGCATCCTCAGGCACCTCTTCTCCTGCCAACCACTTGTCTGTTGTCGCCAGCATCAAATCTTCAATTTCCTGGTCTAAATCAACAAAACCTCCAGTTTGAGACTTATCTGCTGGGATTTCAGCTGTCTTCTGCCATTCTCCATTGATTGCGTCATAAAAATCATCTTGATAACGTGTCATCTTGTTCTCGCTTTCATTTTTTAAGTTATTGCTAGCTTAACAAAAATTGCTTGGGAATGCAATTAAAAATGGACTTTCCTTTTTCATCATTTTTCAGTTATTATTTTAAATTTTTCAAAAATTAACTTGACTTAATTTTTTTTTTAAGGTATATTAAGAGTTAGGAGGAATATAAGTTTATGATACGTATCGAAAACCTCAGTGTCTCCTACAAAGAAACGTTGGCACTTAAGGATATTTCACTAGTGCTCCAAGGACCAACAATTATCGGAATCATTGGTCCAAACGGTGCCGGAAAATCAACATTATTAAAAGGTATGCTGGGAATTATCCCACATCAAGGTCAGGCATTTCTCGATGACAAGGAAGTTAAAAAATCCTTACACCGAATTGCCTATGTCGAACAAAAATCAATATCGACTACAACTTTCCCATCAAGGTCAAGGAATGCGTCTCGCTAGGACTATTTCCTTCTATTCCTCTCTTTCGCAGTTTAAACGCTAAACATTGGAAGAAAGTGCAAGAAGCCCTTGAAATCGTCGGCCTAGCTGACTACGCTGAACGTCAAATCAGTCAACTATCTGGAGGTCAATTCCAGCGGGTTTTGATTGCCAGATGTTTGGTGCAGGAAGCCGACTATATCCTCTTGGATGAACCTTTTGTTGGGATTGATTCTGTCAGTGAGGAAATCATCATGAATACGCTGAGAGATCTGAAAAAAGCTGGTAAGACGGTTCTCATCGTTCACCACGACCTCAGCAAGGTTCCCCACTACTTCGATCAAGTCTTACTTGTCAATCGAGAAGTGATCGCCTTTGGTCCGACCAAAGAAACCTTTACCGAAACTAATCTCAAAGAAGCTTACGGTAATCGACTCTTTTTCAATGGAGGTGACCTATGATTGCAGAATTTATCGATGGATTGCAAAAATTCCATTTCCTACAAAATGCCTTGATAACAGCTATTGTCGTCGGGGTCGTAGCTGGAGCTGTGGGATGTTTCATCATTCTACGCGGGATGTCACTCATGGGAGATGCTATTTCACATGCTGTCTTGCCAGGTGTAGCCCTCTCCTTTATCTTGGGAGTTGACTTCTTTATCGGAGCCATTGTCTTTGGATTACTAGCTGCCATCATTATTACCTACATCAAGGGGAACTCGATTATCAAAAGCGATACCGCCATCGGCATTACCTTTTCTTCTTTCTTAGCCCTCGGTATCATCTTGATTAGTGTCGCTAAAAGTTCAACTGACCTTTTCCATATCCTTTTTGGTAATATTCTAGCCGTCCAAGATACGGATATGTTTATCACTATGGGCGTAGGGGCGGTCATTCTCTTGTTGATCTGGATTTTCTTCAAGCAACTCTTGATAACTTCCTTTGATGAACTTCTGGCTAAAGCCATGGGAATGCCTGTCAATTTCTATCACTACCTCCTCATGATACTCCTGACTCTCGTGTCTGTGACAGCCATGCAAAGTGTTGGAACTATCCTGATTGTAGCCATGCTGATTACCCCAGCTGCAACTGCTTATCTGTATGCTAATAGCCTGAAAAGTATGATTTTCCTTTCCTCAACCTTTGGAGCTACAGCTTCAGTTTTGGGACTCTTTATTGGCTATAGTTTAAACTTAGCAGCTGGTTCTAGCATCGTACTTACAGCTGCTAGCTTCTTCTTAATCAGTTTCTTTATCTCTCCTAAACAACGATATTTGAAACTGAAAAATAAACATTTGTTAAAATAAGGGGCAAAACCCCAATAAATTGGAGGATCTAATGAAAAAATTAGGTACATTACTCGTTCTCTTTCTTTCCGTTATTGCTCTTGTAGCATGTGCTAGCGGAAAAAAAGATGCAGCTTCTGGTCAAAAACTAAAAGTTGTTGCTACAAACTCAATCATCGCTGATATTACTAAAAATATTGCTGGTGACAAGATTGATCTTCACAGTATCGTTCCGATTGGACAAGACCCACACGAATACGAACCACTCCCTGAAGATGTTAAGAAAACTTCTGAGGCTGACCTCATTTTCTATAACGGTATCAACCTTGAAACAGGTGGCAATGCTTGGTTTAGCAAATTGGTAGAAAATGCTAAGAAGACTGAAAACAAAGACTACTTTGCAGTCAGTGAAGGTGTTGATGTTATCTACCTTGAAGGAAAAAATGAAAAAGGAAAAGAAGACCCACACGCTTGGCTTAACCTTGAAAATGGAATTATCTTTGCTAAATATCGCCAAACAATTGAGCGCTAAAGATCCTAACAACAAGGAATTCTATGAAAAAAATCTCAAAGAATATACTGATAAGTTAGACAAACTTGATAAAGAAAGTAAGGATAAATTTAATAACATCCCTGCTGAAAAGAAACTCATTGTAACCAGCGAAGGAGCATTCAAATACTTCTCTAAAGCCTATGGTGTCCCAAGTGCCTACATCTGGGAAATCAATACTGAAGAAGAAGGAACTCCTGAACAAATCAAGACCTTGGTTGAAAAACTTCGCCAAACAAAAGTTCCATCACTCTTTGTAGAATCAAGTGTAGATGACCGTCCAATGAAGACTGTCTCACAAGATACAAATATCCCAATCTACGCACAAATCTTTACTGACTCTATCGCAGAACAAGGTAAAGAAGGCGACAGCTACTACAACATGATGAAATACAACCTTGATAAGATTGCTGAAGGATTGGCAAAATAATCCTCTGAAAAACGTCATTCTTTTCCGAATTGGCGTTTTTTCTATGCACACATTTTCAGTCAAATCATTGGAAAATTCTGACTGTTTCAGCTAAAATGGAAGAAAAAAGATTGGAGTATCTTATGGTAACTTTTCTCGGAAATCCTGTGAGCTTTACAGGTAAACAACTACAAGTCGGCGACAAGGCACTTGATTTTTCTCTCACTACAACAGATCTTTCTAAAAAATCTCTGGCTGATTTTGATGGCAAGAAAAAAGTTTTGAGTGTCGTGCCTTCTATCGATACAGGTATCTGCTCAACTCAAACGCGTCGTTTTAATGAAGAACTGGCTGGACTGGATAATACAGTTGTCTTGACTGTTTCAATGGACCTCCCTTTTGCCCAAAAACGTTGGTGTGGTGCTGAAGGTATTGAAAATGCCATCATGCTCTCGGACTATTTCGACCATTCCTTTGGACGTGACTATGCCCTCTTAATCAATGAGTGGCACCTATTGGCACGTGCAGTCTTTGTCCTCGACACTGACAATACTATTCGCTACGTTGAATACGTGGACAATATCAATTCTGAGCCAAACTTCGAAGCCGCAATTGCAGCTGCTAAAGAACTAAATTAGAAGCCATTGTGGCAGATAGCTAGAGAAATCTAGCTTTTTTGATATACTAGATAAAGATATTAGACAAGAGGAAACGAATGACCCCGAATAAAGAAGATTATCTAAAGTGTATCTATGAAATTGGCATAGATTTGCATAAGATTACCAACAAGGAAATTGCGGCTCGTATGCAAGTCTCTCCCCCTGCCGTAACTGAAATGATTAAACGGATGAAGAGCGAAAATCTCATCCTTAAGGACAAGGAATGTGGCTATCTACTGACTGACCTCGGGCTCAAGCTGGTCTCTGAGCTCTATCGTAAGCACCGTTTGATTGAAGTTTTTCTAGTCCATCATTTAGACTATACGAGCGACCAGATTCACGAGGAAGCTGAGGTATTGGAACATACTGTCTCTGAGCTATTCGTGGAGAGACTAGAAAAATTGCTTGGATTCCCCAAGACCTGCCCTCACGGAGGAACTATTCCTGCCAAGGGAGAACTCCTGGTTGAAATCAATAACCTGCCACTAGCTGACATCAAGGAAGCTGGCGCCTACCGCCTGACTCGGGTGCACGATAGTTTTGACATTCTCCATTATTTGGATAAGCACTCACTTCACATCGGTGACTGTCTCCAAGTCCAGCAGTTTGATGGCTTCAGCAATACCTTCACTATCCTCAGTAAAGAAGAGGATTTACAAGTAGGTATGGACATTGCCAAACAGCTCTATGTCGAAAAAATCGACTAATTTCTCAAGTACCCCAACCACCCCTGAAAATTTTATTTTCAGGGTTTTATTTCTATCATTTGATTTTACTTTCATTTAGTTATATAATATTTGTTAAAAAAGAAAGATATCTTAATATATGAAAAAATCACTAAAAATTTTTGCGACATCCAAATGGTTTGACCTCTTCGGGGTTGCTTTGGTCGTTGGGATTGCGATTGCATCTGGTTACCTCAACTCACGTCTCGATAAATTCGTAGATTGGGGCCCCTGGACTGCTCTTGTCCCCTTTGGATTGATTTCTGTAACCAACGTTGGGATTTCCATGTTGTCCACTCGTTTCACGGGAAAATTAAGCAAATGGGGAAATTACTTTGGCATTGTCAATACGATTTTATCTGGTACCATTGATTATATCCTTGGAAATAAGGCGGCCATTATCACCTATCCTGTCACCTTCCTCATTTATACCTTTGCTATTAAGAAATGGGAAGCTTCGCAAGAAGGCAGACCCAACCAAATGAGCCAAAAACAGGTAAAATTGGCAGCCATGATCATTTCCATCATCGCCTTCCTCTTTGCCTTTGTGACAAACTATATCGGCTATGGAGGTAAGATGAATCTTCTTGCCTATGTGACAACTATTGCCTTTGCACTGTCCCTCATTGCCAATGCTTTGAATGCATTGAAATTAACAACTCAGTGGGGCTTTTGGTTGATTTACAATTTCGTTCAGCTGACAAAAGCTGGTATTCAAGGGAATTTTGCCAATATCGGAAAATACATCTTTTATATCCTCAATGCAATCGGAGCTTTATTTGTATGGAATGATGAAGAGGTGGAACAATAAGAGGGAAATCAAATAAAGAAACCTAACAGAATCTCCTTACTAAAATTTTTATCATTTTAGTTGTAACTCCCATTCTTTTGGAGTAGAATGAAGCTAGATAAAAGAGGGAGGTCATCTTATGAAAAAACTCTTTAGACTCCATTTTACAACAATTGCAGTTACCGATTTGCTACTATTGGCATTTTTTAGCAAAAGACCCGAGACATTTTTGGAGTGGCTCTTGCTCTCTGGCTTCATTTTCCTCCTTGCTCAAGGACTCCTGCTATTTCGCTTGCTTGTCCGACTCAAACATCAATTCGCTGAGATTTATCCTCAAATCAATAAAAAGATTCGCTTCTACTATTTAGGGGTTCTCTCCATTGATTTTCTATTTTTTGTCCTTTTAGCCTTCGTTAGTTCTCAGCGTTTTTCCTCTCTTATGCCAATCATCACTGCTTGCCATTCTACTTTTTATTATATGACAGCTGGCCACCTAAGAGAACACTATCCAGATTTTTACGATAAACACATCTCTTTATGGGAGTGTCTCTAAGGAAAAGGAGGTTTTAGCATGAAAAAAATCATCTCCATCAAAACCATTCAACTCCTTATCATAGATGGAATTATGCTTGAATTTTTGACATTTAAAGGGGGGCTTACTTGGGACTGGATTTTGATTTATAGCGGTTGGCTCATTTTCTTTCATCCTGTGCTATTGACCTATCTTTCCAACCAACTTTGTGACCACTTTAGTCAACTCTATTCCCAGATTAGACCGAAATTCTGGCGTTTTACCTTACAAATCCTTCTATGGGATAGCCTGATGGTTCTTTCCTTGATATGTTTAAGTGGTATGCCACTTTTCCTTCAGGGAACTTTCCTCATCCTAGGACATCTCATCCCTTCCTATCGCACTTGCCAAAGTCTGAAAAGAGATTTCCCCAAGGCCTATCAGAAACCCATTTCATTTTGGAGCATTTTATGATAGATGAGAAAAACCAAGCCGGCTGGGCTTGGTCTTTCTTATCTATTTTTAGTATCTAGGATAATGGTAACTGGCCCGTCATTGACCAGCTCAACCTGCATATCTGCTCCAAAGATGCCTGTCTGAACGGGCACTTCTTGCGCTAATTTTTGATTGAAGGCATCATAGAAGTCTGATGCCATATCAGGCTTGGCTGCCCCTGTAAAGGCTGGACGATTGCCTTTCTTGGTGTCCGCAAAGAGGGTAAACTGAGAAATAGAAAGGATTTCTCCTTCAATATCTTTGACAGACAGGTTCATCTTGCCTTCTGCGTCTGAAAAAATCCGCATGTTGACCAGTTTTCTCACGGCATAGTCCAAATCTTCCTCTTGGTCCTCTGGTCCAACACCAACCAGCAATAGGAGGCCCTGATTGATTTTTCCCTGAACCTGACCTTCGATAGTCACTTGGGCTTTTTTAACCCGTTGGATAATGATTTTCATAATAGCCTTTCTAGTAAGAGCTAGGACAATTAACCGTTAGTCCGTTTGACAGAGTAAACTTCTGGCACACTCTTAATCTTGTCCACGACCGTGGTCAGCGTCGAGAGATTGGCAATGCCAAAGGACACATGGATATTAGCAAACTTCATATCCTTGGTTGGTTGAGCGTTGACTGTTGAGATATTCTTGGTTGTGTTTGAAAGAACTTGCAGTACATCGTTCAACAGTCCTGTACGGTTGAGGGCATAAATATCGATATGAGCCATATACTCCTTATTTGAGCTAGAGTACTGGTCTTCCCACTCCACATCAAGGAGACGTTGCTCGTAGTTTTCTTGGGCACGCAGGTTCATACAATCCACACGGTGAATAGCTACACCACGACCCTTGGTAATATAACCAACAATATCGTCACCAGGAACAGGATTACAACACTTAGCAATCCGCACTAAGAGGCCTGATGCACCTTCAATGACCACACCACCCTCATGCTTTACCTTGAGGGTTTCTTTATTTTCAACCTTGATCTCGCCACCTTTGACAAGTTCTTCTGCTTCAGCCTTGGCCTTGGCACGTTCTTCCTCACGGCGTTCCTTTTCAGTCAGACGGTTAAAGACGGTAATAGCACCGATTTCTCCAAAACCAATGGCCGCAAAAAGGGATTCTTCTGTCTTGTAGCTAGTCTTTTGCAAAACTTGGTCCATGTGACGCTTGTCCATGAATTTATTAGCTACATAGCCGTTTTCTTGGAACTGAGCCATCAGCATTTCACGACCCTTGTTGACAGACAATTCCTTGTCTTGATTTTTAAAGAACTGACGAATCTTGTTACGCGCCTTGCTGGTCTTGACCATATTGAGCCAGTCACGGCTTGGCCCAAATGAGTTGGGGTTGGTGACAATTTCAACCTGATCCCCTGTCTTGAGCTTGGTTGTCAATGGAACCATACGGCCATTGACCTTGGCACCAGTTGCTTTCCCCGACCTTGGTATGTATTTCATAGGCAAAGTCAATCGGTCCTGAATCTTTTGGAAGGGAACGGACAGCTCCATCTGGGGTAAAGACGTAAATTTCCTCAGCCAGATAGTTTTCCTTAACAGAATCCACAAATTCCTTAGCATCATCAGCCTGGTCTTGGAGCTCCATCATCTCCTTGATCCAGTTCATACCAATGGCCGATTCCTTGCTGTTAACCTGCCCCTTGATGCCTTTCTTATAAGCCCAGTGAGCCGCAACCCCGTACTCAGCGACCTCGTGCATTTCCTTGGTCCGAATCTGGAATTCGATTGGCCCTTTTGGTCCATAAACAGTCGTATGGATAGACTGATAACCATTGGCCTTGCGGTTAGCGATATAATCTTTAAAGCGACCAGGCATAGGTTTCCAAAGCTCATGCACGTAACCAAGCATGGCATAAACATCACTTTGGGTATCCAAAATACAACGAATGGCAATCAGGTCATAGATTTCCTCAAACCGTTTTCTCTTGTCCTGCATTTTGCGGAAAATCGAGTAAATATGCTTGGGACGACCGTAAATCTTCCCTTTCAAGTGACGATCCGTCGTATATTCCTCTAATTTTGTAACTACCTCATCCACCAAGGCTTCACGCTCTCTGCGTTTTTCCTTCATCATATGGGTAATCTTGTAAAACTCCGTTGGATTAAGATAACGGAAAGATAGGTCTTCCAATTCCCATTTAACGCTAGAAATCCCCAGACGGTGGGCAAGCGGCGCATAGATTTCCATAGTTTCTTTGGAAATACGCTCCTGCTTGTCTTTTCGAAGATGTTTCAGGGTCCGCATATTGTGTAAGCGGTCAGACAGTTTAACCAAGATAACGCGGATGTCCTCAGACATGGCCATGAGCATCTTGCGATGATTTTCAGCCAACTGCTCCTCGATCGATTTGTACTCGACCTTACCAAGCTTGGTAACCCCGTCAACAATCACCCGCACATCAGGACCAAACTCTCTCTCCAAATCATCCAGAGTCGCTTCTGTATCTTCTACCACGTCATGCAAGAAACCACAAGCTACCGTTACGGCATCCAGCTTGAGCTTGGCTAAAATACCTGCCACTTGGATGGGGTGAATGATATAAGGCTCACCTGATTTGCGGTATTGACCACTATGGCATTCCACCGCATAGATCAAGGCCTTATGGACAAAAGCAACATCCTCTTCCGTCAAATATTCTTTGGTTAAAGCGACAACTTCTTCGCCTGTTAAATTCACTTCTTTTGGCATCTCTACTCTCCAATTCTTCCTACCATTTTATCACTTTTTTAAGAATATGAAAACTAGAAAATTCCCTCTCAATCAATCCACATCTCAAAAAACACTGCCAGATTTCTCTAGCAGTGTTTTAAGTTTCTTTTATCTTAGTAAACCGTTCTTTCAGTTTCTACATCGAAGAAGTGTGCTTTGTTCAAGTCAAATCCAAGTTCAACTGTTGCACCTGTTTGCAAGTAGTCACGAGCATCAACTTTGGCAACAAATTCATCTTTACCAACTTGGCAGTAAAGGTGAGATTCTGAACCAAGCAATTCTGATACTGAGATAGTAGCTTTGACAACTGATTCTGGGAATGTTTCAAGGAAAGCAGGTTCTGCATTCACGTCTTCTGGACGGATACCGAAGATCAATTCTTTACCTTCGTAGCCTTTTTCACGAAGAACTTTCAATGCGCCTTCTGGAACTTTCAAACGGAAACCGTCAGAAACAATTTCGCTACCAACCAATTTCACATTGATGAAGTTCATAGCTGGGCTTCCGATGAAGCCTGCTACGAATTTATTAACTGGGTTTTTGTAAACTTCTTGAGGAGTACCGATTTGTTCTACACGTCCGATAGTACCTGTACCAGCAGGGTTCTTAGTTGCTGACATGATAACGATACGGTCTGCCAGTGTCATCGCTTCTGTTTGGTCGTGAGTTACGTAGATAGTTGTAGCTCCGATACGACGGTGGATTTTCGCAATTTCAGCACGCATAGATACACGAAGTTTTGCATCCAAGTTTGACAAAGGTTCGTCCATCAAGAACACTTTTGCATCACGGACGATTGCACGACCCATGGCAACACGTTGACGTTGACCACCTGAAAGGTCAGCTGGTTTACGTTCCAAGAATTCTTTCAATCCAAGGATTTCAGCTGCTTCTTGCACACGTTTGTCGATGTCTTCTTTGCTGTATTTACGCAATTTCAAACCGAAAGCCATGTTGTCATAAACAGTCATGTGTGGGTAAAGAGCGTAGTTTTGGAATACCATGGCGATGTCACGGTCTTTTGGAGCGACGTCGTTGACAACCACGCCATCGATAGATGCAGTTCCTTCTGTGATATCTTCAAGACCAGCAATCATACGAAGAGTTGTTGATTTACCACATCCTGAAGGTCCTACGAAAACGATAAATTCTTTGTCTTTGATGTCCAAGTTGAAGTCTTCAACTGAATAGTGTTCGCTATTTGGATATTTTTTGTAAATATTTTTAAGATTCAATTCTACCATGAGGTGAACTCCTTTTGTCTTTTGATAGTTTTATTATAGATGAAAACGTTTTACATTTCTATGGCAAGGTGACCAAAAAAACAAAAAAGTTCTGTGCAACTTGCACAAAACTTTAGAGAATATCTGGTAAAATCAATTGATAACACAGGGTCAGGTCAGTCAATTCCTTCAACTGAAGCCCTGTCAATTCTTCCCATTTATCAATCTTGTATTGGAGAGAATTGCGGTGCAGATAGAGTTGCTGGGCTGTTTTAGTGAGAACAGCACTATTTTCCCAAAGAGAGAGAATGATTTCCTGAATCTGATCTTGATACAAAATCATCTGGTGTAGACATTCCTTGATTGCCTTCAAGTCCACGAGTCTTTCTCCCATACTCCAAAGATAGAGCTGAGAAAAAGTATGAACACCTTGGTGACCTTGACGCCACCAAGTCTTAAACAAATCGCGCTCTGCTTTGATTAAGTCTGATAGGGCTTGATGTCCTGTCTGAGACCAAACCTGGCCCAACATGATAGAGAGACGCAGTCCAAAGTCATACTCAACCGCTTCAATCGTATCACTTAAAATAGCTCGTACAGAAGTGTATTTATCTTGTTGAAGTACGAAAACATAATCCTGAGCTCCGACCTGAAGCACTGTCTGACAGTTAGGAAAAAGGGTCCGCATCATATCCAGCCAAGAAGCTAGATTTTCCTGCTGAAAATAGGAAAGATGACAATAAACCAACTGAATCTTTTTAAAAGTTTGTGGTGCCTGTCCCTTCCCCTCAATCAAAAAAGAATACCAAGGATTGAGCGAACGAGCCTGCTCCTGCTGAGTCAAAAGAGCAACCAACTGCTTTTCACGCTCGCTAAGCCCAGCTTCCTCCAGCAAAATCCACTGCTGAGAAGCTAAAGGGAGAGTGAGATAACCCTCTTTCTCTACTGGTTGGTCTGAAATCTGAGCTTCAGGAAACCAGTCTTGTAGTTCTTTTGCCATCATACCCTAGCCCTCCACTTTTTGGATACACCACGAAATCAAGCTCTCAAGACGTTCCAGATTTTCAGTCATATGGAGATAACCCATGACTGCTTCAAAACCTGTGGACATACGGTAAGTCACCACATCAGCATTTTTGGCCTTGGTGTGGCTATTGGTATTGCGACCACGTTTGTAGATTTCTTCTTCTTTTTCCGTTAGGACTTGTTCCTCCAACATAAGGGAAATCAGGCGAGCCTGAGCTTTGGCTGACACATACTTGGTCGCTTCTTGGTGGAGTTTATTGGGCTTGGTGATGCCTTTGAGGATGAGGTGGCGGCGAATATACATGGAATACACCGCGTCCCCCTCAAAAGCTAACGCAATCCCGTTAATGAGATTGACATCAATCACGTGTCCACCTCACTCCATCCTTGGTATCAAGGAGCTTAATTCCTTGAACAGCTAGTTGGTCACGGATCTGGTCCGCTGTCGCAAAGTCACGATTGGCACGTGCTTCTTGGCGTTTTTGGATCAAGGCTTCAATCTCTTCATCCAAAACTTCTTCGACAAAGACAATCCCAAAGACTTCTAACATATCCGCAAGAGCTTCCTTAACACTTGCATCATAATTGCCAGAGTTAATCCATTTGGCCATTTCAAAGACTACTGTAATACCGTTGGCAGAGTTGAAATCCTCATCCATAGCTGCTACAAACTTGTCTTTAAAGGCCTGTAACTCTTGAGCATCTACAGTTCCAGTAAATGGTTGCTCGTAAGTATTTTTGAGATACTTGAGATTGGTCTCCGCATCCCGCACTGCCTTTTCTGTAAAGTTAATAGGCTTGCGGTAGTGCTGTGTCGCAAAGAAGAAACGAAGCACTTGCCCATCAAGAGTGTTAAGGGCATCATGTACGGTAATAAAATTGCCCAAGGATTTGGACATCTTGACATTGTCGATATTAACAAAACCATTGTGCATCCAGTAGTTGGCAAAGGTCTTGCCTGTTTTGGCTTCTGACTGGGCAATTTCATTGGTATGATGAGGAAACTCTAGGTCGGCTCCGCCACCGTGGATATCAATGGTATCGCCCAAATCTCTGTTGACATGACTGAACACTCGATGTGCCAGCCTGGACGACCAGGTCCCCAAGGACTATCCCAAGAAATCTCGTCTGATTTGGCAGATTTCCAGAGGGCAAAGTCTACAGGATTTTCCTTACGAGCTGTTTCTTCATCGGTACGACCTGAAGCACCCAGCTCCAAATCTTCCAAGGTTTTATTAGCCAATTTGGCATAGTTATGAGATTTTTCCACACGGAAGTAAACATCCCCTTGGCTCTCATAGGCAAAGCCTTTTTCAATCAAATCTTCCACAAAGCGGATGATGTCAGCCATAAACTCCACCACACGCGGATGGCGGGTCGCAGGTTTCACGCCCAAGGCCGTCACATCCTCACGAAAGGCAGCGATGTACTTGTCCGCAACCTCCTGAGGCGTGATGCCTTCTTCCTTGGCACGGTTGATAATCTTATCATCCACATCCGTAAAATTGGAAATATAGGCAACCTCGTACCCACGATACTCAAAATAGCGACGAATGGTGTCAAAAGCCACTGTTGAGCGGGCATTCCCCACGTGGATATAGTTATACACGGTTGGCCCACAAACATACATCTTGACCTTGCCGTCCTCAATTGGGACAAATTCTCGCAAATCACGAGACATGGTGTCATAGATTTTAATCATAAATCATAGTCAGGAAATCCAAAATCCAAGAACTGTTAATTTCATCACTAAGAGCTCAAGTAAATTTCAGTCCGAATGTCTCTACACTTCGGAATCCCTTACTCCTTTCTTATTCAGATAAACCACCTGGGTCTGTTTGACAAAGCCAATTTTTTCATACAAGCGCTTGGCACCTACATTGCTATCTTCCACTGCAATCTGAAATTCCTTATCATTTTGCTCAATCAGTTGGTTGACTAGGGATTTTGCTAAGTAGCTTCCATATCCTTTCCCACGTTCAGGTTCAGATATTGCTAAACCGTAGAAGTAATTCGTATTAGTCGATAAATCTACCGTGCAAGTTCCAATAACCTGACCGTCTTTTAACAAAATATATAAGCGACTTTCTGGATCCTTCAGAGCTTCAGCGACATATCTATCCACAACTTCTCTCGATTCATGTTCCTCTGAAAATGCCTGAAATTTTAACTGACTAATTTGCTCCTGATACGAACTATCTGCTAACAAAACTTCAAGATTAGAAACACTTGCTAACTGATAAGGGCTTCTATCCTTACCTAACCAGGTTTCTGTCTCTTCATCTTCAACCAATCCCCAGTTGCTGACAAAATCAGGATAACGGTCTAGAAAAATACGTTCTGTCTGAAAAGTAACTGAACGAATAGGGAAAGAAGCCGTTTCTTTCTCAAAACTAGTAAACAATGCACGCGCAATTCCCTGACGGCGATGATCTGAATGAACCAGTATCGTCACTTCCACATCTTGGTCATCTGCATAGACAGTTAATAAACCAACAAGTTCGCCTTTTTCATAATAAAGGAAAAAGGCGGGCATGTTTGGGTCAAAATTAAGCATGTTAGAGAGATAGGGATCACGATAGGTACCGTCATAGTTTTGGCAACAGTTAATTAGTTTTTTCGCCTCAGATAGCTCCTCTTGGATTAACTTGTTTCTTGTTTGAATCATATAGGTATCCTCTACAACCCAGACGATCTGTGACTGGCTTCTTTAGCCTGCTCGAGTTTATTGACGTAATACTCTCGTTTTTCTTCGACTTCGTGAATGACTGGCTCATCTTTCTTACCATGAACACGGACAATCTTGGCTGGAATACCGACAACCGTCACATCACTAGGTACGTCTGCCACGACAACTGCTGCTGCACCGACCTTGGCATTTTCGCCGATTTCCACTGGTCCGATAACTTGGGCATGAGCGGATATAAGCGCTCCTTTGCGAACGGTAGGATGGCGTTTGCCACAGTCTTTTCCTGTTCCCCCCAAGAGTCACTCCGTGATAAAGGAGAACACCTTTTTCAACAATCGCTGTTTCCCCAATCACCAGACCCGAACCGTGGTCGATAAAGACACCTGAATCAATCTGGGCACCTGGATGAATCTCAATCTGAGTCCAAAAGCGCCAGAACTGACTGTGCATACGAGCCAGTAGTTTGAAGCCATGCTTCCAGAGAAAATGCGAAAGACGGTGGGCCGCCAAGGCCTTGACACCTGGATAAGTCAGCAAAACCTCCAAAGTGGTGCGGGCCGCTGGATCATTCTCTTTTACGATATCAATGGTTTCGCGCCACCATCCCATACATTTCTCCTTTTCTTATTCTGAATCTTTTGGTGTTTCTGTAAATTCTTTCTTAGGTTTGTGATCCTTGTGATGACGTGGGCGGTGAGGACGCTCTGATTTTTCACCTTTTTCATCACGTTCAGGTTTTGGTGGACGAGGAAGAAGGGCTTTCATAGAAGCATCCACACGTCCTTTTTCATCAATCTTGATAACCTTAACATCAACTTCATCCCCGATTGCTACCAAGTCTTCGACATTATTGGTACGCGTCCATGCCATCTCCGAGATATGAACAAGGGCATCTGTCTTATCAAAGAGGTTGACAAAGGCACCAAATTTCTCGATACGAACGACTTTAGCACGGTAAACTTCATCCACTTTGGCTTCACGAACCAAACCAGCAATAATCTCTTTAGCACGGTTGATAGCATCTTGGTCGCTAGAGTAGATAGATACATTTCCTTCTTCGTCGATATCAATCTTAACGCCTGTTTCAGCGATAATCTTGTCGATGGTTTCTCCACCCTTACCGATGACAATCTTAATCTTATCCACATCAATCTTGATGGTGTCGATTTTCGGAGCAGTTGGAGCCAATTCTGGACGAACTTCTGGAATGGTTGCTTCAATCACATCAAGGATTTCAAAACGCGCTTTCTTGGCTTGGGCAAGAGCTTCTGTCAAGATTTCTGCAGTAATCCCTTGAATCTTGATATCCATTTGAAGGGCTGTAATCCCGTCACGAGTACCTGCAACCTTAAAGTCCATATCTCCAAAGTGGTCTTCCAAACCTTGGATATCTGTCAAGACTGTGTAGTTATTCCCATCTGAGATAAGTCCCATAGCAATACCAGCTACTGGTGCCTTGATTGGCACACCACCAGCCATAAGGGCAAGCGTTCCCGCACAGATAGAAGCCTGAGAGGAAGAACCATTTGATTCCAAGACTTCTGCTACCAGACGGATAGCGTATGGGAATTCCTCCAAGCTTGGCAAGACTTGAGCAAGGGCACGCTCACCAAGAGCACCGTGACCAATTTCACGACGACCTGGAGCACCGTAACGACCAGTTTCCCCTACAGAGTATTGTGGGAAGTTATAGTGGTGCATAAAGCGTTTCTTGTACTCTGGATCCAAACCATCAATGATTTGAGTTTCACCCATCGGAGCTAAGGTCAAGACTGAAAGAGCTTGAGTTTGGCCACGAGTGAAGAGACCTGAACCGTGCACACGAGGAAGGAAGTCAACAACCGCATCCAAAGGACGGATTTCATCGACCTTACGACCATCAGGACGTACCTTGTCTTCTGTAATCAAACGACGCACCTCAGCGTGCTCCATTTGTTCCAAGATTTCAGCCACATCACGCATGATACGGTCAAATTCTTCATGGTCTGCATATTTTTCTTCATAAACAGCAGTTACTTGATCTTTGACTGCTTGAGTTGCAGCTTCACGAGCCAATTTTTCTTCTACTTGGACAGCTTTTTGGAGGTCGCTGTTGTAGGCTGCGATGATTTCAGCCTGCAATTCAGCATCTACATGAAGCAATTCCACTTCTGCTTTTTCCTTACCGACAGCAGCAACGATTTCTTCTTGGAAAGCAATCAATTCTTTGACTGCTTCGTGCCCTTTAAGGAGCGCTTCCAACATGATTTCTTCTGACAATTCTTTAGCACCAGATTCTACCATGTTGATGGCGTGTTTGGTACCAGCTACTGTCAATTCAAGGAGCGATTGCTCTGCTTGTTCTTGCGTAGGGTTGATGATGATTTCACCGTCGACATAGCCCACCTGTACCCCAGCGATTGGTCCGTCAAATGGAATATCTGAAATGGAAAGTGCCAAGGATGAACCAAACATAGCAGCCATTGGTGCAGATGCATTTTCATCATAAGAAAGCACGGTGTTGATGACCTGTACTTCATTACGGAAACCTTCCGCAAACATAGGACGGATTGGACGGTCAATCAAACGCGCTGTCAAGGTCGCATCTGTTGAAGGACGTCCTTCACGTTTCATAAAGCCACCAGGAAACTTCCCAGCTGCATACATTTTTTCTTCGTAGTTGACTTGAAGAGGGAAGAAATCACCAGTTGCCATTTTCTTAGACATAACGGCTGCAGTCAAGACAGTTGACTCACCGTAACGTACGACAACTGCGCCATTTGCTTGCTTAGCAACCTGACCAGTCTCTACAATTAACTCACGACCCGCAAAAGTCGTTTGAAACACTTGTTTTGTCATTTTAATCCCCTTTGGATTGATAATATTATACGTCTTGCCTACAAAGATCAAGATATTTTGGACGGTTCGGCTTGCCGAACATTTCTGTAGAAAAATAGGAAGATGACGCCGCACTCGATGAGTGCTAGGAAGCTTATCTTTTTTCCTAAGAAATGAGGTCAAAATTCAATTAAGAATCTTTGATAGCTTGAAATATCTTTTAAATACTCACTCCGTTCGTGTTTTTTGAGACACACATTATCAGATTTTGTTTAAAAAATAATCAACTTTAAACAAACTTCTACAACCTAAATACCCTCATCTTTGTATCAAGTACGTACAGAGTCTATTTTATCATATTTTTCTTAAAAAGTGCGGTCTGTACCATTAAAAAGGAACCATTCCCCTCACTTGAGAAGAATGGTTTGCTTTTTATTATCCTAGAGACTGATGATTAAACAAGGCATGGGTTGCTTGGTGAATGTATTTCGCTGTTTCTGCATTGTTCATAGTGTAGAGATGCACACCAGCCACATCTTGAGTTACCAAGTCCACGATTTGGTCCACTGCATAGGCAAGTCCTGCTGCTCTGAGCGACTCAGGGTCATGCTCATACTTGTCTAAGATGGCTTTAAATTTGCGTGGAAGATGGATATTCTCACATGTCTTCAAGAGACGAAGAGCCTGATTTCGATTCAGAATTGGCATAATCCCTGCATGAATGGGAACATCAATCCCAGCCAAGATGCACTTGTCTTGAAATCATAGAAGCGCTCATTGTCAAAGAAAAGCTGAGTTACAAGGCTCGAACAGCCTGCATCTACTTTCTTCTTTAGATTTTGAATATCTGAAATCTGATTTGGTGAATCTGGATGGCCTTCTGGATAGCAAGCGCCAACAATATCAAAATGAGGGGCTTGTTCCTTGATGAACTCAATCAAGTCAGTTGCGTAGCGGAAATCCTTTTGTGGTTCCACATCAGGAATAATATCCCCACGAAGAGCCAAAATTTTCTGCACTCCAACCTTGTCCAAGTCAGCAATGGTTTCAGCAACCTTGTCCTTGGTCAAATAGATGGCTGGCAAGTGAGCAATAGTCGGAATCGCCAAGTCATTTTGGATAAAGTCAGCCAAACGAACCGTCGTTTCCTTGATATTAAATTTATTATTGCTGGCAGTCACACTGATAAAGTGGGGAGCCAACTCCTGCATATCTTGGAGAGCAGAAATAATGTTATCATTACCCACGGCTGGGTTGGGAGGGAACACTTCAAATGAGAGTGACGGTGTTTGGCGTGACATAGTCATTATCCTTTTCTAGTTGATTTTTTTTCGTTAGCTGGATTCCTAGAATCCAAGTGAAACAGGCAGATTGACCAAACAGCGCTTCTAGAGAAATCCTTATCTTACAATTTCTCACGCGCAGCTTTAGCTGCTTCAACAAGGCGGATCAAGCTTTCTTTTGTTTCTGGAATACCACGTGTTTTCAAACCACAGTCAGGGTTGATCCAAACTTTCTTGCTTGGCACTTTAGCAAGGATGGCTTCGATTGTGTGGTCGATTTCGCCTTCATTTGGCACACGAGGTGAGTGGATATCGTAAACCCCAGGTCCCACTTCTGTTTGGAAGTTTCGCTTTGAGTTCGTCCAAGATTTCAAGATTTGAACGGCTAGCTTCAAAGGAAATAACATCTGCATCCATGTTGTCGATAGCTGGGATGATATCTGTAAATTCTGAGTAACACATGTGAGTGTGGATTTGTGTGTCTGGCGCTACTGTTGAGTGTACCAAGCGGAAAGCAGGAATTGCCCAGTCAAGGTAGTCTTCGTACCAGTCGCTACGACGGAGTGGCAATTTTTCACGAAGAGCAGCCTCATCGATTTGGATGATTTTCACACCAGCAGCTTCAAGATCAAGCACTTCATCCTTGATAGCAAGGGCAATTTGAAGAGTAGAATCCTTGATAGAGATGTCTTCACGTGGGAATGACCAGTTGAGGATGGTAACAGGTCCAGTCAACATACCTTTAACAGGTTTGTTTGTACGGCTTTGTGCATAGCTAGACCATTTAACAGTGATAGGGTTAAGACGAGTTACATCACCCCAGATGATTGGTGGTTTCACCCCGCGCATACCGTATGACTGTACCCAACCATTTAGAGAAGAGGTAACCTGACAAGTTTTGACCGAAGTACTCAACCATGTCATTACGCTCAAATTCACCGTGAACAAGGACATCAAAGTCAATATCTTCTTGCCATTTGATCCATTCGTCGATCGTTTCAGCAAGGAAAGCGTCGTACTCTTCTTGAGACAATTCACCTTTACGGTAAGCCAAACGTTTGGCACGAACTTCTTTAGTTTGAGGGAATGAACCGATAGTTGTTGTTGGAAGAGCTGGAAGTTTGAAAGCTTCTTCTTGGATAGCTTCACGTTCTGCAAAGGCTGGCAAACGAGTGTAGTCTGCGTCTGTCAAGCCAGCGATACGCGTACGAAGTTCAGCATTTTCACCAACACGCTCAGTCGCAAAGAGTGCTTTGTTAGCTGCAAGTGCTTCTTCACCTTGACCATTGCGGATAGCATCCAAATCACGAATCTCATCCAATTTTTCAACTGCAAAGGCAAAGTGGTTCAAGATAGCTGGTTCAAATTCTTCATTAGCAGTTGTAAATGGCACATGAAGAAGTGAGCATGAGCTTGTCAATACAATATTTTCAGCTGGGATTTGTTCAAGAATAGCCAAGCTCTTTTCGTAGTTGTTACGCCAGATGTTTTTACCATTGACAATACCTGCGTAGAGAGTCTTGTCAGCTGGGAAGCCACCTTTAACGAGTTCAAGAGTTTTCTTACCTTCAACGAAGTCAAGACCGATAGCATCTACTGGCAAGTTTACAAGGTCAGCGTAAACGTCACGAACGTCTCCGAAGTAAGTTTGAAGCAAGACTTCAAGACCTTTTTTGTCAGCCAAAAGTTTGTTGTAGAGATTTAAGAAGAGGGCTTTTTCTTCAGCAGTCAAGTCTTTTACAAGAGCAGCTTCATCCAATTGGATACGAGTCGCACCAAGTTCTGCCAATTTTGCAAAAACTTCTTGGTAAAGCAGCTACTAAGCTATCTACGAAGTCTTCTGCTTTCACGCCTTCTTCAAAGTCTGACAATTGAAGGAAAGTGAATGGACCTACAAGAACAGGACGAGTGTTCAATCCAAGTTCTTTGGCTTCTTGGAACTCATCAAAAATCTTGTGACCTGCAAGTTTAACTTGAGTGTCTTTTTCAAATTTAGGAACGATGTAGTGGTAGTTAGTGTTGAACCATTTCTTCATTGGAAGGGCGCGAACATCCCCTTTTTCTCCTTGGTAACCACGACCCAAAGCGAAGTAGCGCTCAAGGTCAGACAAGTCCAAGTTTTGAACTGAAGCAGGCACCACGTTGAAAAGGAAGGCTGCATCTAGGAAGTTGTCATAGTGAGAAAAGTCATTTGATGGGATTTCAGTGATGCCTTTTTCTTTGACAATGTTCCAGTGTTTAGCACGCAAGTCTTTTGCTGCAGCAAGGAGTTCTTCTTCTGAGATTTCTTTTCTAAAGTATTTTTCAGTTGTAAATTTTAATTCGCGGAATTCGCCCAAACGAGGGAAACCGATGATTGTAGTTGACATGATGTGTCCTCCAAAATTTGTTGTTGAAACTATCTTAACAGAAAAGAAATCATCTGTATAATTGTAAAAAATTAGGCTTTGATATAGTTTGAAACTATATCTCTGTTTTATACAAAAGAAAAAGACCTGAGACAAATGCCTCAAATCCTTTGTGCGACTTGTTTCTAGCTGTATTTTAGCTAGAATACTCAAACGCCTTATTAGTAATTCTTATAAGTGACTATGGCTTGTTATTAGAAAAGACTATAAGTCAGTTTAATCAACTTTTCCCCTGTTCGAGTGGGACGACCGCTAGAGTCTTTCCTAGACTAGCTAGAACTTTTAAAACCGTATCCAACTGAGGACTAGTCTTTCCTGTTTCCATCCTAGCTATAACCGGCTGGCTCACTCCACTTAATTCTTCTAGCTTTTTCTGACTAATTCCTTGCTCACGTCTAGCCTCAATCAATTCACTCATGATAACCACTCGCATATCACTTTCAAGGATTTCCTCCTTGGTAAAGAGTTCAGAGCGGACATCCTTCCAGTTACTTCCAATAGCACTATTTTTCATCACTTAGCCCTCTTTCTTTTAAGTCCTTTAGTTCACGCTTGGCTTTGTTAAAATTATAACCCAAAAGTTATTAAAAGTAAATCTGAACACTCATAAAAAGAAGACCTTAGAAAAACTCTAAAGGTCTCATCTTTATTATTCGAAAAAATTACGAGAAGAGTTATAATGTGGAGCCGATCCTAACTCTTACTCCAGCTCAATGCCTTTCTCACGGAGATTGTCCAGACACTCCTCATAGTAGGCAGCGTCATGTTCGCTGTATATAGGACTAGTCAACTTCCCCTCTGCTAAATCCTCATAAGGAGGGCAGGTCTTGCCTCGGTAGTTTTTATCCAACCACTCTGGACTGACCTTGTATCCACGACGAGCCATTTCCTCCATGATCAAGTCATGATAGGCATAGAGATGATAAGGCGAGTGGGTAAAAACATAGTCCACCGTCGCATGCTTTCTGCCCCAGCCATTGCCACGCATAGCGCAACACTCTCGATGTTGCCCCAAAGTTGAGGACGAGGAAGTTGAGAAATCAAAACCTCATGCCAAAGTCTCATGGGAGTCTCCTTTCAGCAAGGTAGAATGTTGCAAGTAGGTATTTGGATAGCGTTCAAGCAAATCTATCGTCTTAGCAATCAAGTCTTCCTTGGGAGTTTGACCAAAGCGGTAGCGTTCCAACAAGAGCATATAATCCTTGCGCTCGACATCTGTCGCTTTCTTTTTGAAATAGCCCCAAATATGCTGAAAGGCATTGCAAACCTGACCCCTGTGTTCTGGGATTTGACAAGCACGGTCAATCATCTCTTGAACCATGCTAACCTCCACCTCTTCATTCTTGAGATACTGGCGAATCTCATTGTAAATATTGCTGGAATGGCTCAAAACGAGGTATTTGTTGCTAGCCCAGAGATGTTGGCATTGGGATTTTTGGTTAGTTTGTTCCATCTTTCTCCTTGCTTTTTATCAGTTTCCAGGAAATATGGAAACAAAGTTAAATCTTAAAAATGAGCGAATTATGAGCGAATCAATTGGCTCCATCACCCTTTAAACTCTTTCAAAAACTCTTTAAGCTCAGCATCGGTTTCTGGTGTGGTTCCGTGTAGTTGACCGAGCATTTCAAGTAGAGAAGCTGTTTGGTTTTGGATTGCTTGATTTGTCGTATTGATCTTACTGACGATATCTGTCAGTGGCTCGACTTCTTCTTCCTCACCAGTACTTAATCTCACCTTCTCTAAAACCATTCAACCGAATTCCTAGAGGTTGTATGGACGAACTGCTAATCAAGCCATTAGATAAAAGATAATTTCTCATTTTTTCGTTGAAATTACTTTTCTTAACTGTGACATCATTGTTTCCTTTTTCGTTCCTATTTAATTTTTCAAAAGCTTCTTCCCATTCTTTATACACATCAGAATCACCCAAAAAATCCATTATCTCCCACAGTTCAAATAGATTTAGATATTCCCCTAACAAAGTCAACCTATGTGCTGACATTTCCGAATTAGATAGTAAATTATCCTTGAGCAGATTTGTACGATCTGAAGGCTCAATATCGTCCATAGCCAATAACTCTCGGCATAACTGAATACTAATTTCTTCACTATCTAATCTAATCAAGTCATCCCAGTTTTCTTTAGCTAACTGTCTTATCTTAATTTTGATAGATTCATCTGCATTGTCATAATAATTGGAACTAATTATATAACTTAAATCATCTATATCAAATTTAGAATCAAGTATATGAGCAACAAGTTTAAGAGAAAATTGCTTATTTTTCAAGCTTACATGATCCAGAATATCTATTATTTGTAGCTTATAGGAATCATCTATTTTCTCATATTGTAACAAATCATTGAGTTCCGTTTCATCATGAACGTCTTCTTCAATCTCAAGATATTTTTCAATATTGCTTGAAATGGAATAATTTTTCATTGATGGATATTTTTCTCTGATGAACTTAAGATTATTAGCATTAAATTTTATAACATTCAAATCTATCAAAACTTCCAATCTATCATCTGAAAGCCCCGTTACATCAAAGTCATTGTAATGCCATTGCATTGATGCAAGCATTGATTTATAGATAGTTAATGCTAAATTATCTGCAGATACAACTTGTGTAAAGAAGTCGCGTTGCATCTCATCATCAAGTTGTAAAAATATATCTTGACTCAATGTAAAATTAGGATTTTGATTAATGAAGTCAACTAAATGTTCATCAATATTTTGAGTCACATCAAAATAAGAGACAACAATGTCAGAATTGACTTGTGCTTTTTTGGTTGCTACAAGTTTTCGTATCAATTCTATCCTGTTTTCATTAGACAGTTCTGCAAATTTCTTTCCAGTGTAATCAATAGAAGACTCTGGAATACTGTTGACTATCGATTCAACTGGTATTTCCTCTTCATTTTCAACACCCTCAGCTTGAAATAAAATATCATGATTAAGCAATTGTTCAATGTAAGACGAATAATCATCCATTTTACCGTTTGATAGTTCGATGTATAGCTTGACATATTGCAATAAATTATTTTCCAAAGACAGACAATAATCTAACAATGGTTTGAACACTTCCTGGCTGTTCAGTACCTCAAAGTTTCTATAAATAAATTCATCTTCTGAAATATACTTTTCAGAATACCAGTTCACAAAGAATCGTATATTGGTTTCAGTAAGAGAATATAACTTTTGATTATAAATATAGTCAATAAGCTTAATCATGTTTTCTTCTTCTATTCTTTCTTCTCTGGTACCGAAAGTTGAAAAATTTGTAAATTTCATATTTAAATTTTTCAAATTATCTGTTAGTTGCGGTAATCGGTATACATAACTTCCAGTTAGTATATCAAAAATTAGCATCTATATATTTTACAAGCAAGACTTTTGATTCTTCAGATAAAATTCTAACATCCAATAAATTTAATAGAGATATCACCAAGCCATTCTTCTGTGGAGCGACATACTTATCAACATCGGTTAAATAAGTATTGAATGAATCAATATTAAAATGTACCCATTTCTCCAAAAAAACTCTATGAATCTCTTCCTTCTTTTCAGTATCTATAACACCATGTTTTGCACTCTGTTCCATTTGATCATAAAATTTAATTAAAAAATCTAAGATTTCATTTTGGTCAAATATCAGATCCAGTCTTTCATTTGAGTAATTTTCATTTTCCAAAATTAACAGATATTCAAACAAACTATAGTTTAGAACATAGCTGTATTTATAGTCTTTAAGTTCTAGGCGATTGACTATTTCATTAAAATGGGTTAAAGAGATATCCTGATTTCCACCACGTCCAGAAATCACATTTCTGATAAATCCCTTTTCTTCTTTCGTAATCGTATTGCCATAGAAATAAGTCAGATAATCTTGATACGTTTCATCAATGTAAGCATTTCTGATTAGAAAAGGAATGATTGCAAACTGTGAGTTTCTTTTAACTGATTCCGAATACTGATTATCAAAATTCTCAATCTGAATTGAGGATTCATAAACATCTGACAATCTGAATCTATCCAACTCATATAGTTCATTTTGTAACGATTTAAGTTTATCATTTAAACGAGGCAAATTTCGTTTATTTTTAGTGTTTTTTAGACGCTCTTGAAATTCTGCACTATTTTTATTAGGAAATACTGAATCAAGAGTTTCTTCAATACTAGACTGATTGTAATAAGCAGCATGAAAATTACTAAAAGAAGTAATTTTGCTATCTTCTTTCAGCAACTCCATGATAAACTCATGATAAGAGGAGAAATCTGCTTGCCCTTTTCCGTTTACTTTAACAACCATTTTCCTCTCAGGAATCTGAAAAATTGAACCGTATAGCTCAACTTCATCCTGCAAATGCTCTGCTTGTGCATTAGCAATATCTTCTTTCAATGATTGAGTTTTTTTCGCTAATTCTTTTTTACGCTTTTCTAACTGTCTATCCTTTGAATGCAACAGTTCATATAAATACCCTTGATTCTTTTGTAAAAGAGAGAAATCTTTTGGGAAGATATTTTTATACACTATCATCGAAAATGCTTTTTCAGAGTTTAGTTCTAAAGCACCTAATGATTCTTTATAAGTCAGGTATTCATTACAAATATTATTAATCAGACGCATATCATCAAGGTATAATGAGATATTGAATAAAAACTTTTCATCTAGCCCCTTATGAAGTTCCATATCTTTTAATATTTTTGATAATTGGTCATAAGAATTTGAAGCAGTTACAACTGGAACTACCGGAATAATAAAATCAAAAAACTTTGTTCGTTCTTGTGACTCGAATAAATCGTCTTTAACAAGATAGAAAAATACTAATTTAGACTCTCCACATACTTCTCTTTTTCTATTGATAACAATATTTAGTTCCTTAATTTTTTCAAAGATTCTTGAATCATTGAAACGCTCAATATCTTCAAAGACTATGACATCTGCCTTAGATTGTTTAAACAGATATATTACATCATCTAAATATCTATCAAAATATGATACTTTGCTATTCTCGTTTGAAAAAACTTCTATATCCGTCTCAATTTTACCTGATTTTAGCGATAGGTGTTTAATGAATCCAATGTCTCTTTGTAACTTTAATAAATAAAAAATTCCATACATCAAAAGAACGAATAAGATAGCGAGCGCTACCAATCTAGAAGTTACATCAGTCGTCCAAGAGAGCCAAGAGACTCCCTTGATCAAATCATCCCATGTATTAAAAGTGAAAAAATACAGAAACAGCAGTAAAAAAGAAAACAAATAAACTGTATTCCTCCAAGGATGAATTCGCGACTCTGCATCAAGTGTTTTAAAAATTGATTTTCTAATTAAGTTAGGTTCAATCTGATGGAGTAATTGATTGATAATCTTTCCCTCAATTGTATTAATTTGACGGTTATTAGATCCTTTTTCTTCACTTTTTTTAGGTTCATCATACTGAGCAAGAGAAATATGGATAAACTTTTTATTTTTAGTTTTTTTAAGAAGCTCAATCAATCTTCTTATTCCTATTTTGGGAGAGCTGTTATTTTGCAAACGCTTCTCAAAACTCTCAATGACACTGCTTTTACCAGCTCCATAGTTCCCTGTAATAGCTACATTTATTGGTTCTGATTCATCACTTATAACATACTCCAAAGCTTGTAATGTGACTGGTTGAATTTCTACATTTCTATTCGATGTAAGTGAACGAAACCTATACTCTTTTCCCATCAACAATCTCCCCTTTTTCTATCTCATTATTACTGTTTATAATTTGAATTTTTCTTCTAACACCTACCATTATATCAATTCTTACTGAGTATATAAAGCTTTTATACACAAAATAACCCCTTAGAAATTAATTCCTAAGGGGTTGTTTTTATCCTGCTACCTGTGTCTCTTCTTCTGTTTTCGCTTTCTTATCCTTCTTACCTGAACCAGTTAATCGGCGTTTGCTATCTCGGATTGTATTTAGGTCCTTAAGGAGTTTGGTTAGGTGTTCTTTTTCTGGATAGGCTTCTGCACTGGCTGCGGTATAGCGCATAAAGAGGTCGTAGATGCTGGTTAGTTCGGTACGAACTTGTCTGGTCTTGCCGACTTCCTTAGCAGACTTATGCGCACGCGCCTGACTTTCCACCTTATCATAGTCTTCCTGCACACTGATCACCGCCGTCAGCATAGGTGTCAATCCTAGACTGGTCACTGCCATGTGATAGGGTTCTTCGCATAAAGTTTTGAGTAAACTCTTAATTTCTGCCGTTTCCACATCATTGCTGTTCTTGGTGATATCCTTGTACTTGGCAAAGACTGATTTCAAAGTCTCATAGGAGTCTCCTTTCAGCAAGGTAAAATGTTGCAGATAGCTATTTGGGTAACGTTCAAGCAACTCTCTGGTCTTAGCGATCAAGTCTTGCTTGGAAGCTTGACCAAAGCGATAGTGATCCAGCAAGAGCATATAGTCTCTGCGCTCGTCAAGACTGACTTGCTTTTTAAAATAGCCCCAAATATGCTGAAAGGCATTGCAAACCTGACCCCTGTGCTCTGGAATCTAACAGGCACGGTCAATCATCTCTTGAACCCGACTCACATCCACCACTTCTTGCTTGAGATACTGGCGAATATCCTTGTAAATATTGCTGGAATGGCTCAAAACAAGGTATTTGTTTTCCGCCCAGAGTTGCTGACAGAGGACACGTTGGTTGTTGTTATTCATATTTGCCATTATACCATGATTACTCCAGAAACTCTGCCATTTTTATATCATAAGCATTTTGAAGATTGAGCCAAGTTTGCATGGAAACTCCGCTTAGCTTGGCTAACTTATGAGCCTTCTTTACTGATGGACTCCTCAGCTTTAATAAGCTTGCTGACAGTCTTTGCTGAAACTCCCAAACGTTCCGCAAATTCTTTCTGTGTCATGTTATAATCTTCAATTAACTCTCCAATATATTGACCTGGATGGAAAGCAATTAAGTCTTTGTATTCAATAATTTTATTAGTGATATTCACCATTTAATCACGTGTTGTTCAATATTACTATTAACTGATTTATCTTTTTTAGAAATTTCAAGAATAATTTCTCTATGTATTTCTTTTATTTTCTTAATTGCCAACCCTCTACTAAATACAGGAGAATTTATTTGTTCAGCAATAATATATTGTACATTTGAACTAACTAAATCTTGATAATACTCATAATCAACATCTGGAGGTGTCAGAATAGGAGTCCATACGTTTCTGTGATCTGTTAAATGTAGCTGATTTTGAATATTATCTTCTGACATATGAAAGTTTCCACCAAAACCATAATTCGTTTTACTTTTTCCCAAAACTAATATATTACAATGGTTCGGTTCATTTACCACTCTGTTACCTAGTAAAAGCCATAAAAATTCTAGGTAATCTTCAGCACTTGGACAATCATCTTTGTCAAAAATACCATTTTTATTTAAAACATCTACAGCATTACCTGAACCAGTAAAACCTACCAATAAATTTTGATTCACCTTGAACACTTTAGAGTATGTATCGCTTACAGTTTCACCTGAATCTGTGCTAAGACGCGTATCTCCTGAAATAATTGCGAAATTTTTAAATACAGTTCCAATTACACAAGACAACATTCACACACCTCCTTGATAGCATTTTATATAAAAGTTTTTAAATTCCCTAGCGCTCCACCTTCACCTGCCCATTCATCAGCATTGGCAAGAGCCAATCGCGCAGTTGGGTGAGTTCTTGGTTTTGTTTTAATAACAATTGTGTTTTTTTATCTACCGAAGATGCGTAATTAAAAAATTGTTTCATTAAATCAATTGGCGGTTGTGCAATGTGATAGTTAGTAACAAAGGAATCAAACAATAAGTTTTTTATACCACTTGTCTTGCCTTCCCAACTAAATAAAACACCATTGTCATATAAATTTCCATTCATATACAAAGTTATAGAAGGTTTCTTGTTCGTTTAGTGAAACTGCCTTGCAGAAATTTGAACAGATTAAAGGTAATTCAAATCGATTTAATACATTTTCACTGATACCTACTATACGCCCTGTAGATTGAGTGGGACTTCCCCCAGATATTTCAATAACAATATCAAAATCTGTCAACAGTTTATTTTTGTTCTTTTCTAAGATAAAACGTGTCGGCATATCAATTTTCCCATTTCCTGACAAGCCATTTATATCAGCTCCACGAATACAATCAACCTCTAATTTATAATTCCCTTCACTAGTCTCTTTCCCCCAATCTCCCGTTTTATTGTCTGAAATCCAACTTGAAAATGTGGTTACTCCCCACCCCTCTGGGATTTCGCGTTTGAGTTCTGGGTGATAGACCATCTTTCCGCCTGATGATTTGTAGGGTTTGCCATTCGGATCTGGGAAATCAAACTGCACAAACCAATAGTCGTAGAGGGTCTTAGCCATGGCTTCCAACTCTTGGTTGATTTGGTTGTTGATTTGGATTTTTTGGTCAATATTATCTAATATTTTTGAAATTTTATTACAATCATCAGATATTTTTATCGGTAATTTTCCTATTGCTTCTTTGGTCAAAGCGTTTCTAGTTCCACCAACTTTAGATATCTGTAACAAGTACTTTTTCATGTATTGAAGATAATACATGACATACTTAGATTCCTCTGTATTCTTACATCGAATTATAGAAACATGTTGGTTTACTCTAGCTGGTAATATTTCTTCTGGAACAACTGTACATCTTGCAATAGAGTCACCAGTAATATTTAATAATATATCATTCCTTTCTACAATTACATTATTTAACTTTTCAGCTTGATTATCATTTATGAAAGCCAAATTTTCTGTAGAAAAATCCATATCCAAAACATTTTGACTCCTGATAAAAGATATTCCACTATCAGAATAGACAGAATTCCCGCCTCTCGGAGTTGAACCACTTCCAATTTTAGAAGTGATACTACTTAATGCTTTCCACTCACTCATACTTCAACCTCTTCATCTGCTCCTCAATCTCCTGCTCCAGCGCATGCGATTGCTGGAAGAGGTCTGATAGTTTATTTTGAAAGGCGGTCATCTTGGCTTCAAACTCTTCTGCTGTAATATCTACATAGTCAATCTTGATGTCAAAGTATTGTCCTGCGCTGAGAGAGTAGTTTTTCTCCTTGATATCCTCATAAGAGACAGTGACAGAAAAGTCCTCGACAGCTTCCTTCTTGATAAACGTCTCGACGATTTTATGCTCTTCCTCAGGAGACAACACAGTCTTTTGGTTCTTGCCTTCCTTGACCTTGGTTCCTAGGTTTGAGGCATCGATGAGGACGACATCGCCCTTGTTTTTCTTATCGATAAAGAGGATGGAGACGTTAGTACCTGTCGTCGCAAAGATATTGGACGGCATGGAAACGACACCTGCCAGCATTTGATTGTCCACCAAGTGTTGACGGATAGCCTTATCAATCCCCGATTGGGCCGTAATAAATCCTGTCGGTAAGACAACGGCTGCTTGACCGTCTGGTTTCAGGGAGTAGATGATATGCTGGACAAGAGCTCATAGATCGCCATCTTATCCTTAGACTTAGCTGGAACCTTTGGCACACCTGCAAAGAAACGCTCACTGGCTTCTGGTAAACTTTCCACTCGGTCACGCCACTCTGAAAAGTCCAGTTTGAAAGGAGGGTTCGACACGATATAGTCCATCTTCTCAGGATGGCGATTAGCGATAATGGTATTTCCCTGTACGATATTATGAATGGAATGCTGTAGTCCATTCAAGATCAGATTGAGACGGAGGAGATTAGATGATTTTTGCGAGATATCCTGACTGTAAACAGTGGTCTTATCCACACCGATACGACTAGCCAGGTTCATCAGCAAGGTGCCTGAACCAGCTGACGGGTCATAAATCCGCACGTTTGACGGCTGGTCATGTCCCACAAGAATATCAGCGATAATCTTAGCCACAGAGTGAGGCGTGTAATACTCGGCATACTTGCCACCACCGTCTTTGTTGTAGTCCTTAATCATGTACTCAAAGAGAGTAGAGAAAAAGTCGAAGCCTTGTGAAAAATGGTCTCATCAAACTTGACACGCGCAAGGAGATTGATGATAGCTTTTGCAACTTCGTTACGCTTACTGCTATCTGATATTGTGTCGGTAATCAAGCGTTCATCAAAGAGACGAATAGCCGTATCTCCGTCAGTATGAACAGAGAAAATATCGTTATTATCAATGGCGATCTGGTTGAGGGTATTTTCAAAACTCTCGTAGAAAGTCGCTTCATTTTGCTGACGGTGAAGCGTTTCAATCAACTGCTCTGGCTTGAGCCAAGCCGTACTTGTACCGATATCCTCCAAGAGCCAGTCATAGTCATCCTCACCCATTGCCAACAAGTTTTCATAAGTGTTGGATTCATCCAGCACCTTGGCTTGATATAAAAACTTATCATTTAAAAACTTGTAGAGAAAGGACTGGGTGAGGAGTTTGTACTCACCCGCTTCTCCTCCTAGTCCCGCATGAGTAAAGACCGCTTTCAAATCATCTACCAAGTCTTGGACTTGGACTTTATATGTTTCATTCATTAGTGTTGGTATTCCTCTTCATATCCTTCAAATAACGACTCGACGATATAATTAAAATCCTGTCTTGTCAAACTACTTGCAGATTGGTTGGTTTTCATTTCAATCCGAGCTTCTTCTCGAATCATTTTCTTGAGAAAGTCCTCGTTATCAAGCACTCCTTGATTTTGACCGATTTTACGGTCTAGTCTGATTTTAGAACCCTTGATAACATGGTAAATAGCAGGAAAATCACTGACCATAGTCGAGTTGGTTACGTGTTTGTAGGAACGTGCTGCCATTTCATCTCCGTCAAAATTCATAGTCAAACGTCTCATATGAGTATGATAATCTTCCACTGACTTAAAGAGCTCTTCGTACTCTTTTTGAATTTCTTTGATGTTTTCCATAGTATAGCCTTCTTGCCCATGAATCAGGTGTTTTTTCATGATGCGCTGAAATTCTTCGTAAAGAGAAACCCACTCAGGATCTTTCTCATCACGCTCTTTTATGATTCCTCCAGCAACTCGACGCTTCAAATCTTCTAGGTCATTGGCCGCTAGACGGAGTTCTTCCTCCGCAATCTTGACAAAACTAAAACTGGTCTCAGACATGGCAAGATTTAAAAGGGTGCGACTAGAAAAATCATCTGGCTTATCTATCAGGGACAAGGTCAGCAAGCGTCTTGAAATCACATTAAGCAGAGTTGCAATCTGAGTAATATCAATCTGCTTGAGCAAATGGTCATAACCAAGTAAGCGGGCGATATTATAGTACTGCTTAACCGATTCTAAAGATTTTCGTAGTTCATTTAGTTGCTTTCTATCCTTGATATCATCAATTGATTGAGAAAAGAACTCTAGATTAGAGGTTGGATAGTCTATGAGGATGCGCTCTGTCTTGCTGAGTTCCTGAGAAATTTCCTCAGCTGGCACAAAGAGCGAACCAAACACGTCCTCTCCATTTTCCCCAGTCATGCTTGTATCATACTCTTGGTTGAGTTCTTCCAGATAGGCACGATTAGTCTTGTCAAACTCCTTAGAAATATCCGCAAAATCAACTACATAGCCAAAGAGATAGTCCTTGTAAGGACGATTCACACGAGTTAAAGTTTGGAGAAGGTTATGAGCCTTAATCTTGCGTCCTAGATAGAGACGCTTGAGGCGAGGCGCATCAAACCTGTCAGAAGCATCGAATAGACGATAATGAGGTCAATCTTGCCTTCTTTATAGGCATCCACCTTTTCCTTTTTCTCTTCCTTGTCTCCCTCATCATGAAGGATGAGAGCAGAAGTCAAGTTGGTTGTTCCAGCTTTGCGTCGTTCTTCTAACTGCTTTTCAAGCTCACGCGCCTGCTTGGATGAATCACAGACAATCATACCACCAATAGTCTGGTCATCAAAAACCAAATCACGCGCACGATTAAAGTCCTCCAGAATAAAATCAAGCATAGGTTCCACATAGTGCGGATGAGCAAAGATATCTTCTTTTGACAGATCTCCACGTTGGATTTCTTCATTGATGGCTCTGAGATTATCTTTATAGGACGTCTCGATATCTTCTCGCATCAAACGCAAGGTAAAACCATCATCTATAGACTGGTTGTAGTAGTATTTATGGATATAATCCCCAAAAATATCACGTGTAGTCGCATGACTTTCCTTGGTCTTACCATCTTTCTTGTAGGTAATCAAGGGGGTCCCAGTCAAGGCAATCTTGATCGCATTGGTATCTGCCTGATAGAGATTTGGCAGGTAGGAACCTCGTTCGTTATAAGAGCGGTGGGCTTCATCGATAAAGTAGATATTTTGACGATTGAGATCATAGCCAGAGCGGTCGGTCAGGTCTGAATCATCTTTGAACTTCTGGATATTGACAACAGCGACATCATAACCATCTTGTTTTTGATTGAGTTCTCGAGGATTGTTGATGCGCTTAACTTTTAGACCTCTTTTGGTAAATTCCTTAAAGGCTTGGTCTGCCAAATCCAGGCGATCAACAACAAAGTAAAACTGCGGAACAATCCCCTGTTTTGAAAAATAATTGGTCAGATAGCGGATATTGAAGAAAGCCAAGGCAGTCTTACCTGAGCCCTGTGTATGCCAGATAACACCTTTTTTGACGCCTTTTACGATAGTTTCTTCGATAGCACGAGTTGCAAAATACTGCGGATAACGCATGACATGCTTCTGCAATTGTATCTGACCTTCCTTGCTTTCTTCTTCTACATAAACCAGCCCAAAATGAATCATGAAAAGCAGGCGTTCTTTGATACAAAGATGATAAGAAAGTATTGCAGGGAGTGTCGGGCTGTAAGTTTGTTGTAAATTCTGGTTGAGATTTGAGAGCAAAACGCTTCACATCCTCAAGTACGAAATCAATTTGTTCATCTGTTAAAGGTACAATTGAATGCCGAAAATCTACTTCTCTTTCTTCCTTGAAAGCATTAAACTTGGTCTTTGAATAAGCATTGGAAGCGTAGTAAGATCCCTGTTTTTGTTGACCTTGACCACTGATATAAGGCAAATTATCAGATAGAGCTATCAATTGAGTAATATTGTTAAAACGACGGAACTTACGATTTTCAAAACGGTATCTGGTTCTGTCCTGTTCTGACTGAATCCCTGTCTTTCCATCACGGATAGCATTGGGTTGTTTAACTTCGATATAAGAAAGGGGAAGTCCATTGATAAACACAACTATATCCGGACGAAATTCATCTTGTCCATTTTGACAAGTGACTTCAAGCGCCAGATGGAAGGTATTGGCTTCAGGATTTTCCCAATCGATATAAACGGCACCTTCTTGTCCCTGTATCCTTTTAAAGAAGGAGCGCCCTAAATCATTTTGATCCAGTTCCAGCTTGATATTGGCCAATTCTCTCTCAAAATCTTCATCTGTTAAGTAGTTATTAAATGTTAAAAATTGCTCTTTAAAAACAGATACAAGAATATTGGTATCTGGGTCTCTTTCTTCAATTTCTTTACTATTACGAGAAAGATAGGTATAGCCCATTCGCATCAAATGCAGAGCTGCTGGTATTTGTACTCTTGTTAATTCAGAAAAATCTTTTCGTCTTGCCATCGCAAACCTTCCTTATGCTTCATTTGAACTATTCATATCCTGAAATTTCCAAATTTTATACTAGGTCTATTATAGCATGTTTAGGCTCAAAATCCATCACTCTTCCCTCATCAAAAAGACTCATTCCCCCTTTCTCCTCCAAAATATGGTATAGTAGAGTTATACTATCTATGAGGAGTTTACATGTCACAGGATAAACAAATGAAAGCTGTTTCTCCCCTTTTACAGCAAGTTATCAACATCTCATCGATTGTCGGTGGGGTTGGGAGTTTGATTTTCTGTATTTGGGCTTATCAGGCTGGGATTTTACAATCTAAGGAAACCCTCTCTGCCTTTATCCAGCAGGCAGGCATCTGGGGGCCACCTCTCTTTATCTTTTTACAGATTTTACAGACTGTCGTCCCTATCATTCCAGGAGCCTTGACCTCGGTGGCTGGGGTCTTTATCTACGGCCACATCATCGGTACGATCTACAACTATATCGGAATCGTGATTGGCTGTGCCATTATCTTTTATCTGGTGCGCCTCTATGGGGCTGCCTTTGTCCAGTCTGTCGTCAGCAAACGTACCTACGACAAGTATATCGGCTGGTTGGATAAGGGCAATCGCTTCGATCGTTTCTTTATCTTTATGATGATTTGGCCAGTTAGCCCAGCTGATTTTCTCTGCATGTTGGCAGCACTGACCAAGATGACCTTCAAGCGCTATATGACCATCATCATTCTGACCAAACCCTTTACCCTCGTGGTTTATACCTACGGTCTGACCTATATTATTGACTTTTTCTGGCAAATGCTTTGACATGTAAAAAATCCGTTTGGTTTCCCAAGCGGATTTTGTGCTTTATTTTGAAACTTCTTTTGCAAGAACAAAGTTTCCAAGAGTAGCAGAACCATTTCCTGCGACTGCTGGCGTCACGATGTAGTCACGCACATCTGGTACTGGTAGGTAACCGTTGAGAAGAGCTGTAAATTTCTCACGGACACGGTCCAGCATATGTTGTTGAGCCATGACCCCTCCACCAAAGACAATCACGTCTGGGCGGAAAGTCACTGTCGCATTAACCGCAGCTTGAGCGATATAGTAGGCTTGGACATCCCAAACAGGGTTGTTGAGTTCAATATTTTCCCCACGAACACCTGTACGAGCTTCCAAACTTGGACCAGCTGCATAGCCTTCCAGACATCCCTTATGGAAAGGACAAACACCCTTAAACTCTTTTTCAATATCCATTGGGTGTCTAGCAACATAATAATGACCCATTTCAGGATGACCCACACCACCGATAAACTCACCACGTTGGATGACGCCTGCACCGATACCTGTACCGATTGTGTAGTAAACCAAGTTTTCGATACGGCCACCAGCATTGTTACGGGCAACCACTTCACCATAAGCAGAGCTGTTTACGTCTGTAGTGAAGTACATTGGCACGTTGAGGGCGCGACGAAGGGCACCAAGCAAGTCCACATTTGCCCAGTTTGGTTTTGGAGTCGTCGTGATAAAGCCATAAGTTTTTGAGTTTTTATCAATATCAATCGGACCAAATGAACCAACTGCAAGACCAGCAAGATTATCGAATTTTGAGAAGAACTCGATGGTTTTATCGATTGTTTCGATTGGAGTTGTTGTTGGAAATTGTGTTTTTTCTACAACGTTAAAGTTTTCATCACCGACAGCACAGACAAACTTTGTACCGCCCGCTTCCAAGCTTCCATATAATTTTGTCATGATAAACCTCTTGTTTTTATTTTCTTTATTATAGCATATTTCGAAAGTCTAAATTTCTCTATTTTTTAGATTTTCCTCTGTAAATCTTACCATTCAAGCAAAAACGAACAAACATGTCATTTGTTCGTTTTCATTTTGAGAGGGAATATTGTACTCAATGAAAATCAAAGAGCAAACTAGGAAGCTAGCCGAAGGTTGCTCAAAGCACTGCTTTGAGGTTGTAGATAAAACTGACGAAGTCAGTTACATATATCTACGGCAAGGCGAAGCTGACATGGTTTGAATTTGATTTTCGAAGAGTATTAGATTTTCACTTCAATAACAGCATCCCCCTTCGCAACTGAACCTGTTGCGACTGGAGCTACTGAAGCGTAGTCAGCTGTGTTTGTAACGATAACCATTGTTGTATCATCAAGACCAGCTGCAGCGATTTTGTTTGAGTCAAATGTTCCAAGAACATCGCCAGCTTTAACCTTATCACCTTGAGCAACTTTTGCTTCAAAACCGTCACCATTCATAGATACAGTGTCAATACCAACGTGGATCAAAACTTCAGCACCATCAGTTGTTTTCAAGCCAAAAGCGTGTCCTGTTGGAAAGGCAATTGAAACTTCAGCATCAGCTGGTGCATATACCACACCTTGACTTGGTTTCACAGCGATACCTTGTCCCATAGCTCCGCTTGAGAAGACTGGGTCATTAACATCAGCAAGAGCTACAACATCACCGACGATAGGAGTTACAAGTGTTTCATTTTGAAGAGCTGCTGGAATGTTACCAGTTGTTTCTTCTTGGACCAAACGTTCTGTCGCTACTTCAGTAGCAACTTCTTTTTCATCCTCATAACCAAACATGTAAGTGAGGGCAAAACCAAGTGCAAATGATACAGCTACCATAAGAAGATATTGTGGAAGTTGTCCGTTACCAATGTAAAGCATTGTACCAGGGATGATGGTGATACCATTACCAGTACCTGCAAGTCCAAGGATTGAAGCCAATCCACCACCGATTGCACCAGCAATCAATGAAAGGAAGAATGGTTTACGGAAGCGCAAGTTCACCCCGAAGATAGCAGGCTCTGTAATACCGAGGAAGGCAGAAAGAGCAGCTGGGAAAGCAAGTGTTTTTAGTTTTGGATTTTTAGTTTTAACACCAACCGCAACAGTCGCAGCACCTTGGGCTGTCATAGCAGCTGTGATGATCGCGTTGAATGGGTTAGCATGGTCAGCAGCAAGCAATTGAACTTCAAGTAAGTTGAAGATATGGTGCACACCTGACACGACGATCAATTGGTGAACCCCACCAATCAAGAAACCACCAAGACCAAATGGCAAGCTGAGGATCGCTTTTGTAGCAATAAGGATGTAGTTTTCAACGACGTGGAAGACTGGTCCGATGACAAAGAGTCCAAGGATAGACATAACCAAAAGTGTCACGAATGGCGTTACTAAGAGGTCAATCACATCTGGAACAACCTTGCGGACAGCTTTCAAATTTAGCTCCGACAACCCCGATGATGAAGGCTGGAAGAACGGAACCTTGCAAACCAACAACAGGGATGAAACCAAAGAAGTTCATAGCTGTTACTTCACCACCTGAAGCGACTGCCCAAGCGTTTGGAAGTGAGCCAGAAACAAGCATCATACCAAGAACAATACCAACGGCTGGATTTCCACCGAATACACGGAAGGTTGACCACACAACCAAACCTGGCAAGATGATAAAGGCTGTATCTGTCAAGATTTGAGTGTAAGTTGTCACATCAGCTGGAAGTGTCATTCCAAGAGCAGTCAAGAGACCACGCACACCCATAAAGAGACCTGTCGCTACGATAACTGGGATGATTGGAACGAAAACGTCACCGAAAGTACGGATAGCACGTTGGAACCAGTTTCCTTGTTTAGCAGCTTCTGCTTTCATGTCGTCTTTAGATGATGTTGGCAAACCAAGTGCAACAACTTCATCGTACATTTTGTTAACTGTACCTGTACCAAAGATGATTTGGTATTGACCTGAGTTAAAGAAAGCACCTTGAACTTTTTCCAAGTTCTCAATCACTTCTTTATTAATTTTTCCTTCATCTTTGACCATGACACGAAGACGAGTCGCACAGTGGGCAACACTGTTGACATTTTCACGTCCGCCCAAGGCATCGATGACTTTTTTTGCAATTTCCTGATTGTTCATTTGCAAAAATCTCCTTATATAAAATTTTGTTCTTGTTTGAAAGCGATTTTATCCGCCCTTACGACTATTATTTTATCATGTTTCAAAAATATGTCAAGCGTTTTGCAGAAAAATATTCTATCCACTTAGTGGACACGCTTTAGATTGATTGTTTTTGACTATTTTATCAGGAATTCCTTGAAAAAATAAGTTTAAAATCTTTATTATCAGAATTTTATTTCATTATCTTTCATCTTTTCTTGAAAAGTTGATTGATTTTCTGGTTTTGATTTGTGATAAACGTTTGATAGTTTTTTCTCTTTTTCAACATAAAAGACTTGCTTTTTCAACCGAAAACGGTTACTATTAAAAGTGATAAGATTTTTGGAGGAATGAATGAATGGAATGGACAACTGAGCGTCGTTACAAACTTTATCAAGATTGGACGCAAGAAGAAATTCAACATATAAAAGAAAATATGGCTCAATCTCCATGGCATACTCATTACCATGTTGAGCCAAAAACAGGACTTCTCAACGATCCAAATGGCTTTTCCTACTTTGATGGGAAGTGGGTTGTTTTTTATCAAAACTTTCCGTTTGGTGCAGCCCACGGTTTGAAATCTTGGGTTCAATTGGAAAGCGAGGACTTAGTTCACTTTAGAGAAACTGGAGTCAAAGTTTTTCCTGATACTCCATTAGATAGCCACGGTGCCTACTCTGGTTCTGCCATGCAGTTTGGCGATAGCTTGTTCCTATTCTATACAGGAAATGTCCGTGATGAAAACTGGATTCGTCACCCATATCAGATTGGGGCCTTGATGGACAAGGATGGTAAGATTACGAAGATTGACAAGATCTTGATTGACCAGCCTGCTGACTCAACTGACCACTTCCGTGACCCACAAATTTTTAACTTCAAGGGTCAATATTATGCCATCGTCGGTGGACAGGACTTGGAGAAAAAAGGCTTCGTCCGTCTCTACAAAGCTATTGACAACAACTACACAAACTGGCAAGCCGTTGGTAACCTTGACTTTGCTAACGACCGCACCGCCTACATGATGGAATGTCCAAATCTGGTCTTTGTAGGCGAGCAACCTGTCCTTCTATACTGCCCACAGGGATTGGATAAGAAAGTTCTAGACTACGATAATATCTTTCCAAATATGTATAAGATTGGGGCTTCCTTTGACCCTAAAAATGCCAAAATGGTAGATGTGTCTCAACTTCAAAACATGGATTATGGTTTCGAAGCCTATGCAACTCAAGCCTTCAACGCTCCTGATGGACGCGCTCTAGCTGTTAGCTGGCTTGGCTTGCCTGATGTTTCATATCCATCTGACCGTTTTGACCACCAAGGAACCTTCTCTTTGGTCAAAGAACTCACTATCAAAGACGGTAAACTCTACCAATTCCCAGTCGCAGCTATCAAGGACCTTCGTGCTTCTGAAGAACCTTTCTCAAACCGTTCCAAAACCAAGAACACTTACGAACTTGAGCTCAACTTGGAAGCTAATAGCCAGAGCGAGGTTGTCTTACTGGCTGATCAAGAAGGCAAGGGACTTTCCATCAACTTTGACCTTGTAAATGGTCAAGTGACAGTGGATCGTAGCCAGGCTGGAGAACAGTATGCCCAAGAATTTGGAACTACACGTTCTTGCCCTATCGATAATCAAGCTACTACTGCTACAATTTTCATCGATAACTCTGTCTTTGAAATTTTCATCAATAAAGGAGAAAAAGTATTTTCCGGTCGTGTCTTCCCACATGCGGACCAAAATGGGATCCTCATCAAATCTGGAAACCCAGCTGGAACTTACTATGAATTAGATTATGGTCGCAAAACTAACTGATGTCGCCAAACTTGCAGGCGTCAGCCCTACTACCGTTTCTCGGGTTATCAATAAAAAAGGCTATCTATCTGAAAAAACCATTCAGAAGGTTAATGAAGCCATGCGGGAATTGGGCTATAAGCCCAACAACCTAGCTCGTAGTTTGCAAGGAAAATCAGCCAAATTAATCGGTTTGATTTCCCAAATATTTCCAATGTTTTCTATGCAGAATTGATTGATAAACTGGAACACCAACTCTTCAAAAATGGTTACAAGACCATCATCTGCAACAGTGAGCACGATTCTGAGAAGGAACGCGAGTACATCGAAATGTTGGAAGCTAATCAGGTGGACGGCATCATTTCTGGTAGTCACAACTTGGGAATAGAAGACTACAATCGTGTGACAGCGCCGATTATTTCCTTTGACCGCAATCTGTCACCAGACATTCCTGTCGTCTCCTCTGACAACTATGCTGGTGGGGTTCTTGCTGCCCAGACCTTGGTCAAGACAGGCGCCCAGTCTATCATCATGATTACAGGGAATGACAATTCCAATTCGCCAACTGGACTACGCCACGCTGGTTTTGCTTCTGTACTCCCCAAAGCTCCTATTATCAATGTTTCCAGTGACTTTTCTCCTGTCAGAAAAGAAATGGAAATCAAGAATATCTTGACTCGACAAAAACCAGATGCCATCTTTGCTTCGGATGATTTGACTGCTATTCTAGTCATTAAAATTGCTCAGGAACTGGGCATTTCTGTCCCAGAAGAGCTTAAAGTCATTGGCTATGATGGGACCTACTTTATCGAGAATTACTATCCTCATTTGACGACTGTGAAGCAACCTATGGAAGAAATTGCCTGCCTCACTGTTGACCTCCTCTTGCAGAAGATCGCAGGTAAGGAAGTCGCGACAACTGGTTACTTTTTACCAGTTACTCTATTACCTGGAAAAAGTATTTAATACTCAATGAAAATCAAAGAGCAAACTAGGAAGCTAGCCGCAGGCTGTACTTGAGTACGGTAAGGCGAAGCTGACGTGGTTTGAATTTGATTTTCGAAGAGTATAAGCACAAGAAAACTCAGACCGATCGGTCTGAGTTTTTTTATGATCTTAAGTTTTCTAGATAACGCTGAGCAGTCTCTAAGTTAAAGGTTTTATCTGCGATGAGGCGCTCGACTAGGGGAGCAACTTCAGACTCACTAGCACCTGCTAGGAGTGCTAAGGATTTGGCCTGCAACTTCATGTGACCTTGTTGGATTCCTGTACTCACCAAGGCTTTCAGGGCTTGCAAAGTTTTGGGCGAGACCGATAGACACGATAATCTGAGCTAATTCTTTGGCAGAAGGATTTCCCAGTAATTCATGACTGAGGGCTACACGAAGGTTGAGACCGATAGAGCCACCCTTGGTCGCTACAGGCATGGGCAGGGTCATCTCACCGACCAATTCTTCTCTTTCAAGGTCCAGCGTCCATTGACTAAGACCTTGGTAATGTCCATCTCGACTGGCAAAGGCATGGGCCCCGGCTTCGATGGCACGCCAGTCATTACCAGTGGCAATCAAAATGGCATCTATACCATTAAAAATCCCTTTATTATGAGTAGCAGCTCGGTAAGGATCAGCCTGCGCAAACTGACTAGCCAAGGCTATCTTCTCCGCAATTTCTCGTCCTTGATCCTTTTGGCGGCTCAAGTATCGAAAGGCGATACGACAGCTTGCAGTCACCAGAGAATCGGTCGCGTAATTAGACAGGATTCCCATGAGACTCTGTCCCTGACTGAGTTCTTCTAAGACTGGTTTCAAGGCTTCCAGCATGGTGTTGAGCATATTGGCTCCCATGGCTTCTTGGGTATCAACATGGAGATAAACAACAAGGAAGTCTTTTTCGCCTTTATCTGTTCTACATGTAAATCACGCGCCCCACCTCCACGTTTGACGATAGAAGGATAGGCTTGATTGGCAAGTTCCAAGAGCTCAGTCTTTTTGTTTGCAATCTTCTCTTGCGCTTGTTCAGGATTAGCAACTTGATAAAGAGCTACCTGCCCAATCATCTGGCGCTCATGGACTTGAGCGTTAAAACCACCTGCTCGCTTGATGATTTTGCTGGCATAGCTGGCCGCAGCAACCACTGAGGGTTCTTCTGTCACATAAGGAACTGTGTAATCCTGGCCATTCACCAAAAGCTCTGGAATAATGGAATAAGGCAGAGAAAAAGTCCCCACCACATTCTCACTCAGCTGGTCTGCAACAGCCAAGCTGACTTGTTCATCCTGCTCCAGACTCCTTTGCTTTTCGGGACTAAGGAGCGCCTGAGCTCGCAACAACTCAAGGCGCTCATGGTATGATTTTTTAGAAAATCCATTCCAACTTATCTTCATTATTTTTCAACCTTGCTATAACGGCGTTGGTGATTGAGAATTTCAACCAAGGCAAAATCTTGATTTTCATAGCCAGCAAACTGGGCAGAATTTGTTTCATCTAAGTCTACTTCCTCAAAGAAGACTTTTTCATAGTCTGCAACAGATAGGGCAGTTCTTTGATTGAGCTTGTTCAAGCGGTCTTTATCCAGATAGGCTTCATAACCCTCAACCAATTCACCACTGAAAAACTCAGCCACAGCTCCACTTCCATAACTGTAGAGGGCGATTTTATCTCCAGCCTTCAAAGTCTCCGCATTTTCCAAAAGAGATAGGAGACCGAGGAAGAGGGAACCTGTATAGATATTCCCAATCATCTGACTGTAGAGAATTGATTTGTCAAAGTTTTCTTGTAGATTATCCTTTTTTTCCTGCGGTAGATTCTTGTCCATCATCTTGCGCAAGCCTTTTAGGGCCAACTTAGGATAAGGCAAGTGGAAACAGATGGCCGCAAAATCATTCATAGTCCAATCATAGCGTTTCCTGTACTCATCCCAAGTTGTCGTAAGACTATCAAGATATTGCTGAGTCGAATACAAACCGTTTACAAAAGGAGTACTTGAATAATTAGGACGCCAGAAATCCATGATATCACGGGTCTGAGCCACATTGTCATTATTAAAGGTCATGATGCGGGGATTCTGAGTAATCAACATCGCAACACTTCCAGCGCCCTGAGTCGGCTCACCAGGAGTCTCCACACCGTACTTGGCAATATCACTCGCAATAACTAATACCTTGGACTCTGGAGAATTCTCCACATGCAATTTGGCATAATGAAGGGCAGCTGTTGCTCCATAGCAAGCTTCCTTGATTTCAAAGCTACGAGCGAAAGGCTGAATACCTAATACCCCATGAACAAAGACCGCTGCAGCTTTACTCTGGTCAATTCCTGATTCAGTCGCAACGATGACCATGTCAATTTCTTCTTTTTCTTTATCAGTCAAAATCGAGTTACTTGCACTCGCCGCCAAGGTTACAATGTCCTCAGTCATGGGCGCAATACTAATTTCATTTAACAAGAGTCCCTTGCTAAATTTTTCGGGGTCAACTCCCCTCGCTACTGCTAAATCTTGTAATTTCAAGACATATTGACTGGTTGCAAAACCAATCTTATCAATACCGATTGTCATATTTACCTCTGTTTTTTCATTCATTGTAAAAAATCGTTCTATACTATTTTATCACAAATAGGAATAAAAGAGAGAAAAAAGACTTGATTCACCAAATCAAGTCCCTTATTAGTCTAATTATTTTGCTGCTTTCGTAAGTAGGAATAAAGTCTGAGAATCACTGTTCCACTAGCCATTCCAATAGAGATTACCAGAGCCAACATGACAACCAAGGTAGCACTGGCAATGGCATGACTATAATCCCCTGTCACAAAAAAGGCAGTTGTCCGATAAGAAAGATAACCTGGAACCAGAGGTGCCAAGATAGCCAAGATAAAGACCACAGCAGGTGTCTTGTAAAGAATACTTAAAATCTGGCTGATACAAGAACCGATAATAGCCGCAATGAAGGTAGCTACAATGATATTAGTCGGTTCTTTAAGGCAGAGATAGATTAGCCAGACAGCCATGCCCAAAATCCCCCCAGGTAAGAGCATAGAGCGTTGCACATTGAGTACGATTAAAAAAGTGATAATGGCAAGAAGACTTGCTACTGCTTGTAATAAAAAGGTTGTTAGTGTCATATTAGGTCATTAATACTAGGGCTACAGATGTACCAGCCCCTAAGGCGAGGGTAATGAGCAAAGATTCAAACATCTTGCTCATACCAGAGTTGATATGATTTGTCATGATATCCCGTACGGCATTTGTCAGAGCAATTCCTGGTACAAAAGGCATGACTGCTCCTGCTATAATCAAGTCTGCCGTTGAAGGAAAGCCTGTGTAACGAGCCCAAAACTGGGCTATCAGCCCAAAGACAAAGGCTCCAGCAAAGGCTGTCACAAAAGGAATTCGGATAAATTTTTCCACATAGAGGGAAAAGGCAAAACCAAATAAGGTAGCTACTCCTGCCCCAAGTGCGTCGTAGATGTTTCCACTAAACATAACTGAAAAGAAAGGGGCACTAAAGGTCGCAGCCAGAGTTACCTGCAACTTGGTATAGGGAAGAGGTTGGGCTTGCAAAGCTGTCAATTGCTTGAAGGCTGTCTCTAAATCAATTCGCCCCCCAACCAGTTGACGAGAAATCTGGTTCACATCGCAGACTTTTTCAATGTTATAGGAAGAGGAAGTCACGCGCTTCATACGCGAAATATTGGTATTTTCAATTGAGAAAAAGATTGCGGCAGGCATGGCAAGAACATTGCAATTCACAATCCCCTGCGAATGCGCAATGCGGATCATGGTATCTTCTACACGATGAATCTCTGAGCCACTTTTGAGAAGAATAGTTCCAGCTAACATGATCACATCGATGATGGCATTTAACTCTCTCGATTCGTCCATTTTTTTCTCCTTTTAGTTACTTCTCTATTCTATCACAAAAATTCAATTTAAAAAAATCTTTGTCATAATATCATGACAAAGATTGGTTTATTATCAAGGAGTTTCATGGTTTCCTTCACTACTTGGTTGACTTGGTGTAGGAACCGTTCCTTGTTGATTACCTTGTTGATTCCCTTGCTGGCCACCTTGTTGATTCCCTTGATTTGGAGTAGTAGTGGAACCTTGGTTACCACGTTGAACTGACGTTGAAGAGGAACTTGATGGTGGTGTTTTGGGTTTATAAATCGAAATTTTAATACGTGTGCTGGCTAGATCAATTTTTTCACCCGCTTTTGGAGTCTGATTCACAACCTTTCCTTCTACTGTTCCTTCAGGAGCAGTTGACACTTCAACAACTTCAATATTAGCCTCTTTCACCCCAACAATTTGAATCAAATTATTTTTAGTGAATTCAAGACTTGAACCGATATAACCCGGCATGGTTACACTAGTTACCTTTTTAGCAACTGTTAAAACAATCATACTAGCCTTTGATAAGTCATACGTAGTTCCTGCTGCTGGTGTTTGTCTTAGAACCGTTCCTGGTTCACTTTCACTGGATTCTTCCTCTTCCATCTTAATGAGATTTTCAGGAACCTTCTTATCCTTAAGTTCAGCTACAACATCAGTATATTTCCGACCAACATAATTACTCAATTGGAAAGATTGCTTACCAGAAGAAACAATCAAATTGACCTTTGTCCCTTCTTTTCGACTACTACCCGCTTCAGGATCCGTTCGAATGACACGTCCTTCTGCTACCGTATCACTAGCTTCTGATTTTTCTTCACCTGCTTCGAAATTAGCTTTTTAAGAGCTTCTTTAGCTTCAGCCACAGTTTGTCCAGCCACATTCGGAATGGAAATTGTTGCCGGTGTTCTAGAGAAAATCCAGATCAAAGAAGCAGCTACTAATAGAACACTTGCCAAAAGAATCAAATATCGAGCTTTAAACTTCCGCTTTTTCTTTAATTTTGGCGTAGGCGCTTGCTCTTCGACCTGCGGAGTCACTTTCTTCACTTGAGGAGGTTCTTCTTGTACCGGAGCTTTAGGAATAGAAGTCAGCGTACTTTGTGGAACTTTAGGAAGAGTCTTGGTGTCCGCCTTAGTCGCATCGTCAAAGACCAGCTTTGGTTCATTGCGACGATTATAAGATAAACTACTCGACAAATCCACATACATTTCAGCGACTGATTTGTAACGATCTGTTAATTTCTTAGCAGTTGCCTTGATAACAACATTTTCTAAAGCCTGAGGCACAGATGGATTTTCAGCTATAACCGATGGCAGAGGTTTCTGGAAATGCTGGAGGGCGATGGTCACTGCACTATCCCCATCGTAAGGAATATGACCTGTCAGCATCTCATAGAAAATAATCCCCATGGCATAGATATCACTCTGCACAGTTGCTTTAGAACCACGCGCCTGCTCTGGAGACAAATAATGAACTGAACCTAGCATTGAGTTGGTCTGAGTCAGACTTGTCTCTGCAAAGGCTACTGCGATCCCAAAGTCTGTAACCTTGGCAGTCCCATCTGGGGTCAAGAGAATATTTTGAGGTTTCAAGTCCCTATGAACAATCCCTCGAGTATGGGCTAAGCGCATAGCCAAGAGGATTTGTCCCATGATTCGAATCGCTTCTTCATTTGAAAGAGGGTGATGTTCCTTGATATAGCGTTTGAGGTCTAATCCAGCAACATATTCCATTGCGAGATACTGTTGTCCCTCTTCTTCACCGATATCTGTAATCCGAACGATATGAGGATGGTCCAAATCCGCCATGGCTCTCGCTTCCCGCTGGAAACGCGCCACAGCAATCGGATCTGTCTGGTAGTTGGTCCTCAGGACCTTCACTGCCACTTCTTCCCCGTCTAAAATCAAATCCTTGGCCAAGTAAACATCTGCCATGCCCCCTCGACCAATCTGTTTGATAATTCGATACCGCCCGGCAAAAATCTTGCCGATTTGGATCATTCTTTCGCCTCCTCATTAACAGCAATAAGGGCAACTGTGATGTTGTCTAACCCACCTGCATTATTAGCAAAACGAATCAAGGTTGCTGCCTTATCTGCCAAAGAAATATCGCTGGTTACGATATCATAGATTTCACTTCCTGAAATCATATTTGTCAAGCCGTCACTATTAAGTAAGAGATAGTCTCCTGGCTCGAGGGTGATCATTCCGAAATCAGGCTGAATTTCGTCTTTTTGACCGATAGATTGAGTAATAATATTTTTCTGTGGGTGGCTAGCTGCTTCTTCAGGTGTCAATTGACCTGCCTTGAGCAATTCATTGACCAAGGAATGGTCGCTCGTTAACTGGTGGTATTGTTCTCCACGAATTAAACCGATACGAGAATCTCCAATGTGGGCATAAATAGCCTGATTATTAATAATAGCAACAGCCTCAAGGGTTGTTCCCATTCCTTTATAAGCTTCATCTTGTCCCAATTGGTTAATCTTTTGATTTTCAATCTCAAGGTTGTTAGCAAACCACTCACGCACTTCATTAACAGTATCAATTTGAGTATCTACCCAAGCTACACCCAGGTCTGTTACCGCCATTTCACTAGCGATATTTCCCGCGCGATGACCTCCCATCCCATCAGCTAGGATAATCATTGGACGTCCTGCACGATTAATAAAATGGTTGACATAGTCTTGGTTATTTGTTCGTTTCTGACCAACATCTGTTAATAATGAAATTTCCATGTGTTAGTTCCTTCCTAATCCGATATCTTGCGAAATTGACTGATGAAGAATCCATCACTTCCATACAATTCAGGTGTGATGAGGATACAGCCATCTTTCATGATATCCTTACATTCATGCTCTAGTGTTACCTGCTCAAATTCAGGATGACTTTCTAAAAAAATGCCTGTACGACTTGAAAGTTCTCCTCTGAGACAATAGTACAGGTACTATAAGTTATTATACCACCTTTGCCTAGTGTTTGACAAACACTACCTAATATTTCTAGCTGAATTTCCTGCAAGGACGCGAAATCTGCCGTTTCTTTATTGTATTTGATGTCTGGTTTTGCGGCGCAGAAGACCAATTCCTGAACAGGGAGCGTCCACCAAAAATCTTATCAAATGAATTCTGACCAAAAAAACTCATGTACCTTTCTGGCATCCAATTTTTTTGCGTTTTGAATCCCGAGCTGCAACCCCTAGACGTTGGGCGTTTTCTTGAATTAAGTCCAACTTATGGTCGTACAAGTCCAGAGCAGTAACCTGACCTGTCGTGAGATAAGAGGCTATATGGGCTGTTTTCCCACCCGGAGCCGCACAGGCATCTAGAACCTGCTCATTACCTTGTAAATCAAGAGTGGGAGCAACCAGCTGACTGGACTCGTCTTGGATGGCAATGGTTCCATCTGCAAACAAATCATGGCCTGCAAAATGCCCCTGCTCCTTAACCAGACCAGAAACAGACAAAGGTGAATCACTGGCCTCCAACAAGGCTTGAATTTCCTCTTTTCGTCCTAGATCTGTTACACGAATGCTGGCCTTGTTTCGCACCAAAAGACTTTCAAAGATAGCTTGTGCTCGCTCTTCTCCGTATTCTTCCTTGAGCTTGGAAACTAGCCAAACTGGGAGAGAATAAGCAATGGAATCACGCTTGTTTTTCCGTTTGATGCTAGCAATATCTGGCCAGCCTTCACGCAGAATACGACGAAGGACGGCGTTGACTAATTTTTCACTGCCTTTTTTACGGACTTTGGCCAATTCCACTGCTTCATTGACCACAGCATGATCTGGAATCTTGTCCAAATAGCGGAGTTGGTAGGCGCTCATGAGAAGCAGGACATAGATCCAGCTGTCTAACTGGTCTCTGTCTTCGATAAAGTGGGACAGGTACCATTCCAGAGTCAGTTTACGGGCTACCGTTCCATAGACCAGCTCGGTCACCAAGCCCTTGTCTGCTGCCGAAAGTTGACTCCCCTTGAGATGCTTATTTAAGGCGATATTTGAGTATGCTTGATTGATAAAAACATCCTCTAATACTGCTAGAGCTAAACGTCTAGCCGTTTCTACTTTAGTCACCAAATCGTTCTCCTACAGTCAATGTACGTCCAACTCCGTTGAGGAAGGAAGCAATGTCCATCTTAGGTTTACCAGCTGGCTGCACTTGTTTGAGGGATAGAGCCCCTTCTGCCGTTGCGACAATCAATTCTTTCTTGCCGATAGAGAGAATCTCACCTGGACTTCCCTTACCTTCCACTAGTAGTGCTTCATAAATCTTAAAGCGGTCGCCCTTAAGGAAAGTATGGGCAACAGGCCACGGATTCATTCCACGGATTTGGTTAAAGAGTTGACGATTGCTTTTAGTCCAATATAGTTTTTCTTCTTCTGGCTTGATATTTGGAGAGAAGGTAACCTGACTTGGATCCTGCGGTTCAGGTTGGATTTCTCCAGCAATATAGGCAGGCAAAGTGTCCAAAAGCAAATCACGACCAACTAGCGCCAATTTTTCAAACAAGGTGCCAACATTGTCCTCATCTGTGATCGGAATACTGCGACGAGAAATCATATCCCCTGCATCCATTTCCTTAACCATCTCCATAATGGTCACACCAGCTTCCTCATCACCTTGAATCAAGGCATAATGGATTGGCGCTCCACCACGATGTTTAGGAAGAAGAGAAGCATGAACATTGACCGCAAAGTCCATGCTATCAAGGAGTTTACTTGGGAGAAACTGCCCAAAAGCAGCGGTCACAATTCCATCTGCTCCTAACTTCATAAGATCTTCCATCTCTGGACTCCCAGATAATTTTTCAGGTTGGTAGATAGGAAGGCCTGCTTCCTTGGCAGCCTGCTTGACTGGGGTTTCTTGAATAACTTTTTTACGCCCAACAGCACGGTCAGGCTGGGTCACAACGGCTAGAATCTCATAGCGGTCATCTGTCAAAAGTCCTTTTAAGACGGTTGCTGAAAAGTCGGGGGTCCCCATAAAGATTAATTTTGTCATATCTTCTCCTTCTTATAAAAATTGCTGTGGCTCATGGTCAATGCTGAGACGGAGCTCACTATTTTCCCGTTCTTGAGTCAAGGCTAAGACCTGGTTGAGGGTTGGCCCCAGCTCATCTTCTAAACGGTATTTAATTAAAATCTGGTAATGATAGAGGTTGTGGGTACGAGCAATGGGTTTGGGCGTTGGCCCAAGAATGTTACTGGTCTCTGACAATCCTGACCGCAAAATGTTCATAACTTCATAAGCACGTTTGACCACCTCTTCTTCTTTCTTGTGAGAAAGGGTAATGCCAATGGTGAAAATAGTAAGGCGGATAACCAAGTTGTCGTCTGATTCCCATTTCATAAGCGTAAAAGCCTTCGTAATCCTGATCCTTAGCAAATCGAATAGCGTAGTGCTGAGGATTGTAAGACTGAATCAAGACCTGCCCAGCTTTTTCAGCACGACCTGCCCGGCCTGCAACCTGAGTCAAGAGCTGGAAGGTTCTCTCAGAAGAACGGAAATCTGGTAGATTCAAGGCAGTATCCGCATTGAGCACTCCGACTAAGGTCACATTGGGAAAATCCAAGCCCTTGGCAATCATCTGAGTTCCCAACAAGATATCTGCTTCCCCTCGGCCAAACTGGTCAAGGAGAGCTTGATGACTACCTTTCTTACGAGTCGTATCTACATCCATCCGTAGAATGCGGGCCTGCGGAAAGAGTTCTGCTAGCTCGTCATAAGCCTTCTGTGTTCCTGTCCCATAGTAACGAATACTACGGCTCTTACAGTTAGGACAGACCTGAGGAATATCCTTCGAAAAACCACAATAATGGCAGTTCATGGTCTTGGTATCCATGTGCAAGGTCAAGGAAATGTCACAGTTGGGACAAGTATCCACGGTCCCACACTCCCGACACATGACAAAGCTAGAATAACCACGGCGATTGAGCATGAGAACCACCTGCTCTTTTTTAGCCAGACGGTCTTGAATCGCTTCTAGCAAAGGAGGCGTAAAGTTTGACGTCTCATTTTGCCCGATATAGTCCCGAAAATCAATCACTTGAACCTCAGGAATCCTAGCTAAAGGATTGGCACGTTGGGTTAGACGTAAGTGTTGATAGACGCCTTTTCCAGCTCGCGCACAGCTTTCCAGACTTGGTGTCGCAGATCCAAGCACCAGAGCCGCTTGATTATACTGAGCCCGTAAAATAGCTACCTCTCTAGCATGATAACGGGGATTACTGTCCTGCTTATAAGTCGCTTCATGCTCCTCATCGATAATCATAACACCTAGATTTTTCAGCGGAGCAAAGATGGCAGATCTGGCACCCACAACAACTTGGGCATCGCCGCGCTCCACCTTGCGCCATTCATCGTATTTTTCACCATTGGAAAGGCCTGAATGAAGAATGGCCACTTTCTCACCAAAACGAGCAATAAAACGCTCCGTCATCTGTGGAGTCAAGGAAATCTCAGGCACCAGCAAAATAGCTGTCTTGCCCTTGTCCAAAGCCCCTTGGATAATCTGCAAGTAAACCTCGGTCTTCCCACTTCCTGTAATCCCTTGAAGGAGGAAGGGAGGCTGATGACTGCCAATCGCACTCACAACCGCATCACGCGCCTGTCTTTGCTCTGGATTCAACTCCAAAGACCGACTTGCTTCAATGCCTTCAAAATAAGCAGCCGAGCGTTGAACTTCCTTTGGACTATGGTCACAGCACCTTGTTCCACAAAGAAGTTTACTTGCTCCCGCGAATAGGATTCTAACAAACTAGCCAAGGAGGCACTCTCAGGATGAGACAATAAATAGTCTCTCAATGCCAACTTTTTCTTGGCACGCGCAGATATTTCAACACCTTCTAATCGAGCAAGATTCACCTCATACCAAGACTGGGTCTTGACTTTCTTTTGATCAATAGCCTGATATTCTAGACCAAGCAAGCCTTTTCTAGTCAAACGCATCATTTCAGCTTGCTTACCTAAATCTAGCGAAGAAAAGGCAAGCGAATCTTCTGAACCAAACAAGCGCTCTCGGTCTTCCTGACTCAGACCTGCCTTAGGATAGAGAATTTTATCATAGCTAGAGTTCAGAAACCCTGGTAACATAGCCTTGAGGATAGAGATTTTGTAGGAGAAGACTGACTTACGGAGCTCTTCAGCTAGCCAGAGTTGTTCTTGCGTGAGAACAGGAGAAAAATCCAGCACCTCAGCAATATCTTTTAAATCTTGCTCCATCTCTTCCTCATCTGATTGAGAATCCAAACCAAGAACAATCCCTTGAATCAGGCGATTACCCTTACCAAAAGGTACATGGACCCGCATCCCAACTTCCAGCATTCCCTCAAATTCCTCCGGAATCCTATAACTATAGGGCTGGTCCGTCTGCATCAAGGGCACATCTACAATAATCTTGGCTATAGCCATCTTCTCACCTCCTCCTTGGCAGTACATTCTTGCAATAGAAAAAATAAGATTGAGTCCCCCCAACCTTAAATTTTTTCACCATCTTCTTTTTCTTTAGCGATTTGCTCTTTGATTTTCTTTTCTTCTTCTTCTTTGCGGCGTTTTTCTTCTTCGATACGGCGACGCACTGCTTCACGTTTTCCCTCTGGATCTGGGTGAATTGTAACGTTTCCTGATTCGATTTCTTCTAAAGCGCGAAGAGTTGATTTTTCAGATTTGAAACCTTGAGTTGCTGGCGCACCTGCTTCCAATTCGTGGGCACGTTTTGCTTCCAAGATTACGAGTGAATATTTTGAAGGAACCTTGTCGAGCAAGGTATCAATAGAGGGTTTTAACATCATTTGCTTGTACCTATTTTCTAAATTTTATCGAGTAGTTGGAGATTTTGGTAACATCTCCTGATAGTGACCAATGACACGATCCACACGGAAGTGCTCTGCTTCGATCACACGTTTGACACGCTCAGCAGCTAGGGGCACCTGATCGTTGACAATCGCATAATCATACTCACGCATGAGAGCAATTTCTTCCTTGGCCTTTTCGATTCGTTGGGCAATCACTTCTGCGCTGTCTGTTCCACGTCCTACCAAACGATCTTGCAATTCATCCAAATCTGGTGGTGTCAGGAAGATAAAGACAGCATCTGGAACCTTTTTCTTGACCTGAAGAGCGCCCTGAACTTCAATTTCAAGGAAAACATCGATTCCCTTGTCCAAGGTTTCATTGACGTAGGTCAGAGGAGTTCCATAGTAGTTGCCGACATATTCTGCATATTCCAACATCTGTCCTTGACGAATCAGCTCTTCAAACTCTTCACGAGTACGGAAGAAATAGTCAACACCGTCCACTTCTCCAGGACGTTGTGCGCGTGTCGTCATCGATACAGAGTATTGAAATTGGTTTTCAGAACTCTCAAAAATCTCTCTTCTAACCGTTCCTTTTCCAACCCCTGAAGGACCAGAAAAAACGATTAGTAAGCCTCGGTCTGCCATTGTGTCTCCTTTTAGTCAGTCTGTGAAATAACATTTCTCTAGAATAATGGCAAAAAGCCAGATTATCCTTTACAGTCTTTCTATCTAGTGTAACAAAAAAGCAGTAATTTTTCAACTGCTCTTTCTTATTTATTTAGCATAATCTACTGCACGAAGCTCGCGAATCACGGTTACCTTGATATTTCCTGGGTAATCGAGATTGTTTTCAATTTTCTCACGAACTTTGTGAGCCAAGATTGTGACTTTGTCGTCCTTGATTTGTCCTGGATTGACCATGATACGGATTTCACGTCCTGCTTGAAGGGCAAAGCTAGTTGAACTCCTTCAAAGCCGTTAGCAATTTCTTCCAAATCATGAAGACGCTTGATGTAGCTTTCAAGAGACTCACTACGAGCACCTGGACGGGCTGCACTCAAGGCATCTGCTGCAGCGACAATCACTGCAATGACGCTCTCAGCTTCAACATCTCCATGGTGACTAGCAATCGTATTGACCACAACTGGATGTTCCTTGTACTTACGTGCCAATTCCATACCGATTTCAACGTGGCTACCTTCAACCTCGCGGTCAATAGCTTTCCCGATATCGTGAAGGAATCCAGCACGACGGGCAAGAGCCGCATTTTCACCAAGTTCGCTCGCCATGATACCAGCCAACTTAGCAACCTCAATCGAATGACGTAAGACATTTTGTCCATATGAAGTACGGAACTGCAAACGTCCCATAATCTTCATCAAGTCTGGATGAAGGTTTGGCGCACCAATCTCATAGGCAGCAGCCTCACCGTATTCACGGATCTTATTGTCAATCTCTTGACGGTTTTTCTCAACCAACTCTTCGATACGAGCTGGGTGGATACGACCATCTTTGAGCAACATTTCCATAGTCATACGAGCAATCTCACGACGAATCGGATCAAATCCTGACAAGGTCACCACTTCTGGTGTATCGTCGATAATCACATCGACCCCTGTCAAACTTTCAAAGGTACGAATGTTACGACCTTCACGACCAATAATGCGTCCCTTCATAGTATCATCTGGCAGATGAACCGTTGAGTTTGTTGACTCCGCTACATATTCACCAGCGATACGTTGCATAGCTTGAACCAGGATGTCCTTGGCCATTTTGTCAGAACGTTCCTTGACCTCTTGCTCAGCTTCACGAATACGGCTAGCAATCTCCTTGGTCAAGTTTTCCTCTGTCTGAGCCAAGATAATATCTCGTGCTTCTGCCTGAGACAGGGCACCAATACGCTCTAGTTCTGCTTCTTTTTGTCTTTCGACTTCCTCTAATTGCTCTTCACGTGCATCAAGGTTTTTCGCTCTATCAGAAATACTTTGTTCTTTGTTCAAGTGTTTGTTCTTTACTCGTCAAATTGTCGTCCTTACGGTCGAGGCTAGTAGCTCTCTCTGTCAAACGACTTTCGATTTGTTTGAGTTCTTGACGTTCTGATTTGAATTCAGCGTCCACTTCTTCACGGTATTTTCTGGCTTCTTCTTTGGCCTCCAATAGTGCTTCTTTTTTAAGAGACTTGCTTTCACGTTTGGCTTCATTAACAAGTAAATCTGCTTCACGTTCAGCTTGTCCACGTAAATTAGTTGCTTCTTGTTCAGCATTTAAAAGCATCAACTCTGCAGCTTCCTGAGATGATTTCATCTTGGCTGAGATGCTGACATATCCAATGACTAAACCAATGATGACGGCAAAAACAGCAATCGCAATCGACATGATCTCCATGTTTTTACCTCATTTTATTATTCCGAATGACATACATTCTTTTACATTCTACCATAAAAAAGTGATTTTCACAAACCTAAATTGAAGAGTTTTGTGTGAATTTTAGACAAAAAGATCTCTATATTGACACTCATTTCTAACTAGATGTTCTAATGGAATATCATTGATTGTAATTTCCCTTTTTAACTTTGGAACAAGGCGATTCTTAATAAAATATTGATATTCTTTATTTGATTTCAAAGTATCCATATCTTCAATTTGATAATTATTTTTTGTATTATTCTTTGAAATATCATAATAAATTTCAATTAAAACTTTTTCTAACTCGTTAGGTGTATACACCGAGTTAATACTCTGACCGGATCTTTCCCACACACCTAAATTTCTGAATTTTTTATTTGTTTTTCCTATTTCCCACAAATATTGTAGTAACTCAAGAAAATATAGTGTCTTTTTCTCAAGATTCAAAATTTCATTTTTCTTTATATTTTGCACAATCAAATCCTTTTCCAGTATTGCCTTTAAATTATCACAATGATCAGGAAGTTTTAGGATCATTTCAAAATAAAGGTAATAATCTTTTGGTTTTTGGTCCAAATGTTTTAAAAGCGACTTTAGGATATTCTCAGCCATTCCCCATCCATTTATACAATTCAATATATAAATTAGTGTATTATCATATTCGGTTATCATCGATAGTTTTTCTAAACTTTTTTGAAATGATCTCAAGCTTAATTTCTCTACTTTTCTTCTTTTATTCTTATCTTGTACGGCTCTCTCATCTATATCTACATAATAAATTTTATAGATTAATGCTAATATTTCCCCAAGATTACTATCCTTCAATTTACTTTTTCTCAAAATACCATCTATAACTTCTTCTGTAGATGCCATTCGATTTTGGTTTAGCTTAAATTTACTATCAATGAGATTTTTCTTTGTTGATTTTATTTCCTCACTATTTAAAATTACAATAATTTTAAATCTTTTATTCTCAGAAAGATAGTCAATATAACCCAATAAATCATTATAATCTGAAGGGTTATCTGATGTTTCTGCATATGAAACCCGTTCAAAATCATCAAAAATAATGATAGAATCTCGCTTCATCAAATCCGTTCCAACTGTTTTAAAGAACCATTTAAAAACTCCTCCAACAAGTGGAATAAAGTCCAAATTTCCGAGTATGGATTGTTTTTCTATTTCATTAATCAATATTTTCTCGGCTTGCTCTCTTGTTTTTATTCCAAAGCAGGAAATATAGTAGATTTCTTTCTTTTTGTAAATTTGATTTTCAAAAAACGTCTTTATAAAAAATGTTTTCCCACTCCCCCAAGAACCATCCAACCAGAAGACATTATGAATAGAGTCTGAACTATTTAAAAATTCCACCAGATGAGTTTGATAAGGATAGTCATCCAAGTAATATTCCGGAAATAGCTCTGGGTCCAGTTTCTTATAACTAACTTTTTTAAAAATTATGTCTAAAAACCAGAACAGTATTGTTGGTATAGTCAGTACTAACAATATTATTACACGATTCACATACAAAATTGAAATAATATCTTTTAAAAAATTATAATTAGATACAAATTTATAGATAGGTAAAGCAAAGCGTTTAAATTGTTCAATCTCAAGTGCAAGATATAGTACCCACATACTGGATATAAATATTTTGTACCATTCAACAATTCTAACATTACTACTCCATGATGGTCTTTGCAATAGATATTTCAATAATTTGAAATTCATAAAAAAATTAAGAATCCTTGTCATTATATTTTTCATATATCCCCCTTTTAATCTATATTATCATGATTATACCAAAAAATAAGAGTTATAAAGCGTATTCAAGGGTAAAGATCAAAGTTCAGATACTAAATTTCTTTACTGAGTTTTTGTCTTTTGTACTAGGTCTTCTGTCATTTTCCAAAAAACTTTATCTTAAACTTACTAATAAAAATTTAAAAAATAAAAAGCCTACTTCGCAATAGACTTAGTAATGATCTTTAAAGGATAAGAAAGCCACGCTATCTCCATCCATCATATAAATCAAGCGATTTTCTGCATCGATACGACGTGACCAGGCTCCTTGGTAGTCATACTTGAGTGGTTCTGGTTTACCAATTCCTGTAAATGGATCGCGTTGAATATCCTTGATTAGTTTGTTTATTCGTTTTAGGGTTTTCTTATCCTGATTTTGCCAGTAACAATAATCAACCCAGGCATCTTCTGTAAACTTGAGTAGCATTCATCACTCCTCAATCACATGTACCTGAGTGCTTCCAGCACGAACTTGAGCTATTCCTCGCAAAACCTTGTCTGATAACTCCTTATTTTGAGCGATTCTCAGTGTTTCCTGAATACTGTCCCATTCGCTCTTTGAAAGAACTACAATGTCCTCATCTGGATTTTTATTAACCACCGTCAAAGGCTCAAATTCATCGTTTACCTTCTTCATGTAGTCTTTTAAATGATTTCGGAACGTTGAGTAAAGAACTGCTTCCATAACCATACCTCGTTTTACATCTTTTCCACTATTATACACAAAAAGAAAGAAATTGTCAGGAACTTGTACAAGATTTTCTTTTTCCATCTATTTATTAGTAAAAATTCAAAAAAGCCTACCTTTCAGTAGACTTAGTTTGTTTCTATTCTAATCGGCACTCTTCCAAAATTCTGCTCAGCTATACTTGGATTTCCCAGTTGGTAAATCTGGTCTGCCTTTTGAGTCATGACATCCCAAGGTTCTTTGCCAATTCGGCTGACTAGATTGACCTGCCCTTTCAGAGACTTAAGGTGTTGTCTGCCTTTTTCGGTAAAGCCAAGAACACGAATCCCTTCTGGTAAGTCACTTTCTCTAGCTTGCACCAAGATATAGGTCAATAGGCGTCTAACACGCGCCTTGGTGTAACGTTTGGTCACAACTGCCTCAACCAAGTCTTCCACAGACTGGGCTATCTTGATGGCATCCTTGATGCGCACAGCCATTTCTTGATTGACCTGATAGATGGTGGTTAGATCGGGATTTGACAAGATTTGATAGCGGAGCAAAGGAAAATAGTCGTCCCAACTCACCTTATTAGCATTTTCAAAGATGTCAACCGAAGGCATAAAGTGTTCTAAGAAATCTTTGTCCCTATGGTGCTGACGGAGAGCTGTCGCCGAGGC
>BNJS01000826.1_pt1 | contig 218923 bp, 257 predicted proteins | sample 8540461 | NCBI WGS metagenome assembly BNJS01 (sample SAMD00202454, study PRJDB9452) | human saliva metagenome | isolation source: human saliva | place: Japan | reverse complement strand
CTATCATATGAATAAAAATTAGAGCTCGATATCCCTGTGGAAAACAGGTACTTACCAAGGAAGTGCTATCACCATTGTCAAGTATCTCATCAGGCTTATCAACTCCAAAGCGGAGTTGGTCAGTATCGACCACCTTTCCAACCGTCGTATGCGCACCGTAGGCGAACAGCTCGCCGCTCAGTTCGGCGTAGGGTTGCCCGGCATGGCGCGTACCATTCGTGAGCGTATGAACGCACGTGTGAGGTCTTTACCCTCTGGACTTGATCAACGCCAAGACGCTGTTCGGTGATCAACTCTTTTTCAGTACCAGCCAGCTCTCTCCCAGTTCATGGATCAGACCAACCCGCTGGCGAAATTACCCATAAGCGCCTCTCGCCCTCGGTCTGAGGTTCTCTCCCGCGAACGTGCAGGCTTTGAGGACGTGACGCATGCACTACTACTCACTGGACGCCTTTGTCCTATCAAAGACCCTGAAGACTAACATCGGTCTTATCTCCTCTTTGGCTGTATATGCCAAGGGTGAACAACATGGATTCATAGAGACTCCCTTGACCCAAGGGTGAAAATGGAAAAATAAAACTCGACGAACTCATCTATATGGGTGCCGAAGAGGAAGAAGGTCTTAAGATTCCTCAAGCCAATATTCAGGTGGACACAAGAAATATCACTCGACGAACGCTTGGTAGTGAAAAGAAGATGGGGACTTCCCTGTCATCTCTCGCGAAGAAGTGGACTACATAAGATGTGGCGCCTGTCCGATCGCCTCCATCTCCGCTTCCCTTATTCCTTTCTTGGGGCACGACGACGCGAACCGTGCGCTCAGCAGGATCCAACATGATGCGCCAGGCAGGCTACCGCTCTGCCCTGGAAGCTATCGTGGGTACAGGCCTCTGAAAAAGCGTGTGATTACCGACTCCCGCGTACTTATCAATGCCGAAAGAGAGGTACTGTAACCTATGTGGATGCCGACAAAATTGTCATCAAGTACGACCGCACCGAAGACCAAATCCTTGTTTCCTTCGATGGCGAACTGACTACCTATAACCTTAGTAAGTTCCGCCGTACCAACCAAGGTACTTGTATCAACTCTAAAACCTATCGTGCGCAAGGGTGACCGCGCGTGCGCAAAGAGGGCAAAGTACTCTGCCAAGGGATATGCACCAGACACAAGGTGACACTCGCCTTGCGATTGCCAATATGAAGGTAGCCTTCATGCTTGAAGAGATACAACTCGAGGATGCGATTGCCGATCTCCGGGACGTGTAATCCGTGAGGATATCTTCCCTCTATCCATATCGACGACATACCCTCGATGTACGTGATACTAAGCTCGGTGGGAGAACTCACCAACTGATATCCTAACGTATCCGAGGATGCTACCAGAAGACCTCGATGAAAAAATGGTATCCCACGCGCATCGGCCAATATCAAACCGAGGATATCCTTATCAGTGAAGGTGACTCCTAAGGGAGAAAGTGATCTACTCCTGAGGAAAAACTCCTTAGAGGCGATCTTCAGTGACAAAGCCGGTGACGTGAAGGATGCCTCTCTGAAGGCTTCTCCATCCCTCGAAGGAGTGAGTTATCAGTAAAAACCTCTTCTCCCGTACGGTGAGACCAAACAAAACGTGCCCAAAGAAAAGACGAAATGGCGGCCCTCGATGCGGCGTTCACACGCCTAAAGCAGAGGCGCTTGAGATGTCCTCCTCGAAAAACTTCTCTTTGGTCAATGGAAAGAAACCTCTCAAAGGGGCTATTCAATGATTTGGGAAGAAATGATTCTAAGTGAAAACATACCCAAAGAGGTCTCAAAGAAATGAGACACTACACACTTGCTCTCTGGTGGTTGGACTGCCGATGAGCATCGCCAACGAGCTTATCAACGGACTTGATTCACAATTACAAAAGTCAAAACGCACGACCTTCAGGGTATGCTCATGACAGGATTCACCCTCACTCGTGAGGATGAGCTACTCGGTATCATCGCAAGCTCGCCAGAGATACATCGCTCAGAGCTAGAGCTCAAAGTAGGGGACAAGATGGCGGTCGCCACGGCTAGCAAAGGTGATCATGGCCCGTATCGTACGTGATGAGGATATGCCTTTTCTTCCTTGAGGACTGAACTCCTGTAGATATCGTACTCAACCCAGCTTAGGAATACCTTCTCATATGAATATCGGTCAGATATACGAAACCGTACTCGGATGGGCAGGTCAGAAACTCGGCAGAAGTTTGCTACCCCTATCTTCGACGGAGCTTCCCTCGAGGCAGTTACCAGAATATACCAATGAGGCTAGGTACCTAGCACCGGACATACTTACCTCTATGACGGAGGTGCCGGAGAGCGCTTCGGACCAGAAGGCTATCAGCAGGGGTGATCTACATGATCAAGCTCCGTCACATGATCGAGCGATAAGATGCGCCCGTTCTATCGGTCCTTACTCTCTATCACCCAGCAACCCTCTTGGTGGTAAGGCACAGTTCGGAGGTCAGCGTTTCGGGGAAATGGAGGTATGGGCTCTCGAAGCCTATGGAGCTTCCAGCACCCTTCGCGAGATCCTTACTGTTAAGTCCGACGATGTCATCGGTCGTGCCCGTACCTACGAGGCTATCGTACACGGCGATACCATGCCTCGAACCAGGCTTGCCTGAGTCCTTCAACGTACTCATGCACGAACTCAAGGGATTGGGCTTGGATATCCGCTTAGAAGACTAAAGAATGATCAATGGTCAATGATCAATGATCAATATAATAGTGAAGAGTGAAGAGTTACCATTGAGAGTAATTCTTCACTCTTTTCGCTTAATATAAAAGCGTAGTAGAGATGCAATAAATCGTGTGATTAATTTAGTGATTCTTAATAGAATTAGATTATACAAAAAATTGAACCCTGATTTACCTCTTTGATTGAAGACTAATATCATTAACTCATTATGGAAAGGTTTTTATTTTAGCCGTTTGTATATATTTTCTCTTGCTCCCTCCTTCGCTGGCGCGAGCTTGCAGTCCTTTGCTGCTCACTGGTTCCTCTCCGCTACAGGAGAGTGTATATCCTCTTGGATAGCTTGCGGCGCGATACCATAGCTGCAATAGCGCCTACTGAGCCAGTAGTGGCAAAGCCGCATGTAAATCCGTGGTCATTGGCTATTCCTGCGGTGCTCATCGCTCGTGGTGCCTTTTCTATGGATTCTCATTTTTGATCACAAATTGCAGCGTTATGTAGCAGAGAATGTCAAGGGCAAGGGTACGTGCCGATGATTACTGTACAACTACCCTACCCATCGCGCAGTGTTTTTGCATTCCCTAATTTGGGCTTGCACTCCCGCCCACTCTCTCAAGGAGCGCTCTGGTCATAGAGCTACCGCCTATGCCCTTACCGCCATATTTGTCAATACTACCAAGTATACCGTGCGGCATCATCGTCCGGACACCAGCACACATAACTCCCTTTCCTTCAGGGCATACCGCCACCGTCTTCACTGGAGTGGAGATACTCTATCAGAGTACAAGCACTGCGACCCATGGATAGGCATAGGCGGCTATGCGGTGGCAGCAGGAGTGGGGCTAGTGCGTCATCACATAACAACCGCCATTGGGCTTCCGATGTCGTAGCAGGAGCGAGGGATAGCATTCTCTCGAGCTAAGCTCTCTTACCTCGCTTTTCCCGTATACCTCACGTATTTTAGGAAAAAGAAAAACAATCCCAACCCATAGAAAAGGCTATACCAGAGACCTCGTCCTCCCTCCTGTGTGCTCCCCATCTGGGAACCTACTCACTAACGCCTGGCGCCACCCTGACCCCTGCAATTTTAAGGGAACGGTGCAGGGAAAGGTACCGCTGGCGCAACTGAGGTATGTGAGCAATTTTCCTTTCCATTGTGAGACGATTTAAAAACATGGGAGTGAATTTGTTATATGGATGAATTTGCAACGTGGATGAATTGCGGTGTGGGCAGATTTGCAATATAGGAATTGAAATTCTACGATGCACGCAAAAGAACCTATGCCATGCCCATGATACTGTGTGTTTACACATATTTACACATATGTATGGAGTAATTTCGCCAACGTTCGGATAACACACGCGTAGGGGCGATTGAATTGCACATCCACATCGGGTGAATTGTAATGTGAACGAGATTTGCTAAACATGGATGAATTTTGCAATATGGGATAAATTTTACAATATGGGCAATTCTGCCCTCTCCCTGTATAGAGAGCATGCTTCCCAATGAACAGGATAATAATATAAACTTTGTCCATACGACAGAAACCATAAAAGAGATAACCATTCACCAATAACCATAGAGATGAATAACTATAAGAATAAACAAATATCACCGCAAATCGATTCGACTACAAAGGGTATGATTATTCACAAAAAGGTATGTGTTCATAACTATATGTGTCAAAGATAAAGAATGTATATTCGGGTCTATCTTCAATGGAGATGATACCAATAACACAGGTCATATAGTGTCATGAATGGAGAAACACCTCTGAAATTCGTGATAATGTTGTTATTCTTGATTTTATCATAATGCCTAACCACTTACATGGTAGTGACTATAGGAAATTACCTACAACATAAAACAATCAGGAAAGAGTAGAGATTTTATCTCGCGAAAAGGACGATAGGCTCTATTGTTAGAGGTTTAAGATTACCACCATAAAAGATAGAGATCTCACGACCCTGACGGGGAGAATAGCCATTTGTCCTCAAGTGGCAATTCAATGATAGACGAATGGATTATCAACCATTTTACACAGATATGGCAGCGGAGATTATTACGAACATATTATAAGAGTTATGATGATCATCAACGTATAGCTAATTATATAAATACCAATCCCGCACGTTTGGGATGTAGATGCGTTCAATCATTAGTTTGCATGTTCAGATATTTACATGTATATTTTATACTTAATTACATGTATATTTGCCAACATCAGAAAAATACGTGTAGGGGGCGAATTGCAATTCGCCCTTCCACATCAGGTGAATTTTTGCAATATGGGCAAATTGTGGTGTGGGTGAATTTGCGATGTGGGCACTGCAATTTGCTACGACATGCTGAAAAGAACCCCTATGCCATGCCCGTGATGACTATTTGCATATAATATCGCCAACGTTCGGATAACGCACGTGTAGGGGCAGGTGCAATTCGCCCATCCATTCAGTGGGACAATTCGCCCTTTCACATGCGGCAATTCACTCTAAAACTACCAAAAAGATATTAAAAACAAAAAGTGAAGAACTACCATAGTAATTCTTCACTCTTCCCTTACTCATTGAACATTGATCATTAATCATTAATCATTAATCATTGTCTCAAGTTTTCCTTGTGCTTTCAGCAGCTCTATTTCAGCTGAGCTTATAGGAAAAGTGAGGGCGTTGGTATGCTGTTTTTAGCATCGGATAGGGCTCTTTCGCTTTCCAAAAGGTCATTGAGAGAGGCGAGTCCTGAGGTGATAGTTGTTTTGAGTATTTTGGGCAATCCTCGTTGGCCAGTTTACGTTCTCTTCCTGAGTCTGTATGGTCAGTGGGTTTGTTAGCCAGCTTTGTCTGCGCACTCTCTTGGGCTAAGTCTAAGGCAAGGCGTGTATCCTTCAGGGTCGCTTCGAGGGCTTCCTCTTCCATCTTAAGCTTGTTCTATCTTGCGCACTGGGTGCCGAAGCCAGAAGAAGATAGGTATTTTTAGTCCTGAGGTAATGGCCAGAGTAATCAGACCAATATACCTTATCAGCCTTCCTGTAGAAAAATAGGGGTCTTAGGTCCCATCCCTAAGTAGCCACTAGGTAGCTTGTGAAAGGGCCGAGACGGGTAGAGTCCTCCACGTTGTGCCTTAGTACTGAGGCTAAGGGCTCTTTTTGCTTCTCAAGTACTTTTTATTTCAGTCGCTCTGAGGCATTTCCTTTTCGAAAACCAACGATAATCAGCTTGAAACTTCTTTTAGGCAAGGAGATGAGGTTCATTCATAGGCGCCCTATCATGTATTTCAGAGGCGAGGTAGCCACGCTGTAGCTACATGCGCAGCGTCAGGTTGTTCAGTCTACAGTCACGCGGTCAAGGTCTATGCCAATCCCGCTTTGTTACGAACCTTCGACTATCTTAGCTGTTTTCCTCAATAAGTTCGAGGGCTTACGACATTTTCAAGGGGCTTGTTCTCCTTGGTATACTTCCCAACAGGCATTCGAGCTCGTCGATAATATCGTTTTTGGGTGGAGCTGCTCATTGAGCTGATAGAATTCACGGAGTGGTACGAGCCGCTTTCAGGCGATAGATACCGCTTGGTTGAGATCACTGAGTGAGTTTTCAGCTCCATCAGAAAGAAGCCCATTTCTGCCCCATTTCGAGCTGAGGCTCATTGGATGCACAGGCATCCCAGGCATAGCCGAGGCGCTCCCATCTATATAAGTAGCCTGTAGCTTAGGGTTATAGACAGAGCAGCAGAGCCCGCGATAGTAGGCAAGGCATTGGCACGTGCCTCTGCTGATCTTGTGTATTCACTCTTACGGACTTCTTTGGGCCTTTTTGGGCATTGGCCTTGTGCTGAGAGCATAGCCCAATAAGCTTTGGGAGAGGAGTGAGCTCTCTGTCACCTCTCACTGCGCCCATAGGGAGACTGGTCCTCACACACGGATGCTTGAGTAATGGTAGCTAGTATCGCTTTCTGCTAGATTTATTATAGATAATAAAGGGTTTTGGAATCATTAATCATTAATCATTGACAAGACTCTTTCCAGTTCACCATATTCCTTTTCATTGACAATGAATTCCCTAAAGAAATACTCCATGTCATGGTATAGATAGTCTCCGTAGGGAAGCTCTTCGTCGACTGTCGACGAGCGCAATCGCTGTACTGTGGGTGTAGAGACTGCCCATAGAACTTGATATTGATGTCCTGCGAAAAAGCCCTCCCTTCCAACCTCTTTCCAAGAGCATGCTCTATAAAGAGAGCATCCGCCTGACAGCAAACGGGCTATATCCATACGCTTGTAAGTTATCTGAAAATAGCGCTTTGAGTTCCCAGAGGGCTGAGCACTCTTCATATTGAAGAAGTTCTCTAACTTTCCTTTTGCATCAAAGGTCTCTCTCATGACGCACCTTTCCCAGCGAAAAATAAATTCTGTTTTCTTACTAGGACATCTCCATGAATAATCCAAAACAGCATCTACTAAAATCTGTTTTGAGGCAATTGTTCATAAAGGGTTTTCTTTCGAAATCCCTAAGTTAGCCGAGATCATCCATAGTAAAGGTCTTGAAACCCATACTGTAAAAATATCCTAAAAGTGCGTGGTATATCTCATTATCTCAGTCGTTAGTCGTTAGTCGTTAGTCGTCAGTCGTTGGTCGTCAGTGAGTAGTTACTCACTCTCTTCACCACATACCCAAGCTCATTCGCTTCAATACACTCTTCATTCTTTCACTCTTCACTCTATCACCACATACCCAAGCTCATTCGCTTGGCTACACTCTTCACTCTTTTCACTTTTTCACTCTTCGTTCTCCTCAAAACACTCTTCACTTTTTCAGGTGTAAGTATCTAAAAACTAAATAAACAGTTTCAAAAATTTTTCGGAGGAAAGAATGGTTGTGGGGAAGGTGGTTAAAATAATTGATATATAGAGTTTTGTAAGTGTAAGAGAACTTGATCAGGGAGGCTCTATCTCATGAATCTCATATATTCTCTGCTTGTGGGTAGTGGGCAAACTCATGTTGTTTTTCAATCATCATATCAATTTAAGAAATTACTTTTACGTATCCTTTCACTGAAAAATCTTTTTGGAATGGTGTAAAAGTTGAGTTTCTTGTTTTATTCATTATAAGTTCATAACTTTGCAATCAATATCAAGATAAACTATCATTGTAAGCAATCCTCCTCACCATTATCTTCGAAGTGACATGAATGGCTCAATGTTTCATCTAAAGAATTGTTAATAAAATGATGCACAATAACTTATAGATAATTCTGCTGATACACTCTCAATGGAGACCTACTCTCAAGAGAGTGTATCTTGACTGAGGGTATTGATAAAATTCAGATTGCAACTGGATACTGGGATATTCCAGGATGACACTTGTTCCTCAATGAACTCACAAGCTCTTAGAGCGAGAGGGACTCGTTTGAACTTCTCATTGGTAAAGATCCTTATGTTCATACTGATATGCTTAAAAATCCCAAAGTACAAAAGATGCTACTTATCCTGCTATGACTTTATACGCACAGATATACGCGATCTAGAAATAAAAGAGGAATATGAAGATGTTATTAGCTGCATTGCTCAGATATAGCTGGGAGTGGCAAAAATTCAGATACGCATATACACTAAAAATTCAAAAAGAAGAAGATGAATTTTTACACTCTAAATGTTATATTTTCAGAACTTCACATTTCTGGATCATTGGAAGTTCCAACTTACAAAGAAAGGATTGTTAGGAATGCAGAATTGAATTATCTTGAACAGACCCTACACGTATCACGGCTCGACCTACACGTGGATCCAATGCAAAAGGACATATTTTGTTGGTTCGAAGAGAAATGGGAACTCTCAAAAGACTGGACACAGGAGTTTTTGGAGCAAATTATTAAGAAATCGCCTCATTTACATCTGATATACATACGTGCGCAAGAATTCACTCCTATGAGCAATATATCAAATTGTTACAAATTAAGTTTGGTGATATTGTAGATAAAACGCTTGGACAACAACGATGAAGCCTATTTGCCATCAAATATCCACAAACTAGAATATCAGATTGATGCCGTCAAACGGTGTCTAGCATCATGCGTGAACATGGTGGCTTTTATGTTGGCGGATGTGGTGGGACTTGGAAAACTATTATTGGTACGCTCATCATCGCGTTTTCTCTCCGTACCCAGAAGAGAATGGGAGAGAACGTAAAGTGTTGATTATCACACCTCCTGCTATTCAATCGAGCTGGAAGAAGACTATTGCCGCGTTTCGATAAAGATACTGACGAGAAGATTGCGCCATTCATTGACTTCATTACTAACGTGGACGTATCGGAAATGTGCCAATGATGAAGACTGGGAAGATATCGATGAAGACAGTGGCGATTCAGGCGATTTTGGAGGAACACTACAAGAGAAAGAATTACGGCTTTTATTGTAATAGACGAAAGTCATAAGTTCCGCTAACAGTGCCACACTGATGTACCAGTCTCTTGATCAACTGATACAGAAGATTGGCTTTTGATACTCGTATATCCGTACATAGGGCTATCTTTCTGCCACACCTCAGAACAACTGACCAAATGACTAAAGAATCAGATTTATCTCTTTGAGCGTAACCACAACGACAGTACATTGAGCTGAAAGTGTACATTCGAAGATTCTTGCAGATGTCAACTGAGAATATGAACAGCTTATAGATAGGAAAAATGATATTCCAGCAGAGGAACGTGACCAACGTCTGGATGTCTATTTCAAAGCGACTACGTGATTGTGTGTTAAGTGACATTCTAGAACGACGTACAAGAACAGATGTTGAGAAATATTATAAGGAGGATATGGAGGCACAAGGTTTTGAGTATTCATTTGTTGGGCCTAACAACCTTGAATATATCATGGATGATGAGTTACACAGCTTTTCTCTGACACACATGAAAATTATAGCTCCTGCAAATGAGGAAAAGTTGCAGACTGATGAATGGTTAAGATATTTTCGTTATCGTGCTATTGAATACTTTCACTGATCCTGCCAATGAAAGGAAACATACAGGTCGAGGTAACCGTAGTGTAGCGATGTCCAAGAGCTTGCCACCCGCATTATGCAGCAGATTCTTCTATGTCAAGCGTCTCGAGAGTTCATATCCACCGTCTTTCACCCAACCCTCTGAACCGCAAGTCGCCACACACAGAGAACATGATTGCGATGTGAGAACGACATTGCATCTTTGTTTGTCCGACATAGATGTGAACAAAGAACTTGACTACGAAGCTAAGACCGAGAAACGTAACAAACAAGTTTCTGTTTCATGATTGTAGCAGAAGATACACTCAGAGCCAAGATAAAGAAGCTAACAGAACAAGGACGTAACGAAAGAGGGCAGAATGCCGAATATCAGCGTAAAGATTTCAAGGAGAAATACTTTAGCGAACTGAAAGAAGACCTCCGACTTATTACCAATCTTTAGGATCGATGGGTGAAGAACCCACAAGACCCGAAGTCTGATGCTTCTCAAGGAAAATTCAAACCTGAATTATTCAATCCTCAAAAACACTTCTGGAAAGTTAGTTATCTTCTCAGAAGCAATTGATACTGTTCAAGCTCTGGCAAGAGCTGTTAGGAAGGCTATAAACCCTTGTTAGCACAGCTGTCAATCGCGATGAAAGGGAAAAAATAATCGAAGAGAACTTTGATGCTAATTACGAAGGTGAATGGAAGGACGACTATAATGTAATCATCCCAACTGAAAGTTTTGCAGCAGAAGGTGAAACCTTCACTGTGCTAATGTTATTCTGAACTATGACACCCTTGGAACTCTACTCGTCTGATGCAGCGTATAGGGCGGTAAACCGTATCGGTAGTGGTTTGGGAGCCATTTGTCTTTGTCTATAATTTCATGCTGCATGCCGAGGGTGATGCACAGATATAATTGGTGCGTCAGGCACACCAAGTTACAATCCTTCCATGTCCTCTTTGTCGAAGATAGTAAGATTTTCTCGGAAGAGGAAAGTGTGGTACAATTACGATATTGCAAAGCCTTTGACGAGAGGAGTCTCCTTGCTGAAATATGTAGATGAGCTGAAACAATACAAAGAGGATCATCCAGAACGTTATTTGCAAATAGATCAGACCAATCAGGGGTGGGAAATAGCAGGCGAAGCGGCACTGGATATTTTATGGTAAGAGTCTACGATCTGGAATATGCAAGCATCAAAATAGATGCCGAAGGAAAGGCGAAATGAGGAAATTTCCATTTTGAACTGCACGGAGGATATGCTGGGTGGATGAAAATGCCAAATGTCCACTGCCAGATAATTGGCAGCAGTTGCTCAGCGGAGGCCTATTAAGACTTACTAACCAATACTTTATCCGTATCAATAGTCAAGGGCTGGTGACAAGGCAACAGCTGCCAAAAGAAATGTTAGTGAAGATCAATAATACCTCTGGTTTGTCACCTCATTCAAAAATTTGCTAAAAATGCTCGTAAAATTGGTTGACTGAGGAAGTTTTCGATATTATCAAAAAGTATTGGCAATTGGTCGAGAAATAGAAGAACGCGATTCTCGTCTCCATCGGAACAACAAGATATTGACGAAATTCTGGAGCGGGAAATCCGTAAAGCCTGTCGCCAATGTAGAAAGCAAACAAGGAGAAGCATCCATTGTATTAGCAACTATTAAGTAAACAAACAACCCCATGAATAGGGAGTTATTAAAAGAGTATTTAAGCGGCCGGTATCAAGGCTGGAGTTCATTCCTCGATAATATTTTTCCCATTTTCGGTCAAGAGGACTTTTGAGGATGGTTTGAGGCGGAACTTTTAGACAGTCAGCCAGAACGAAGAGAATTGGCTCAGGCCACAGGAATACACAGTATCAAGCAAGTAGGAAAGATATATGTAGGTGTAGAACCCTGCAGATTTTTCGATGTAATGGTCAGCGATCGAGTGATGATGGAGCGCAACCGTGTGAACATCCAGCGGCTCATACGTACAGTTATGGATCAGTTCTCTTTGTGCCTTCTGATGTTGTTCCATTACGAGGTGATGACACACGTTGGGATTGGCAGTTTTACCTATTGTCGAAAGAGTGGCAACAAGGAAGAGAGCACCGACAGTAAGCGATATACCTTCTTGTTAGGTCCTGGTCAATCATGCCGCACGGCAACTGATAACTTCATGCAGGCTATATGACAAAAGAGATTCCCTTGCAGATTAAAGATATCGAAGATGCGTTCAATGTGGAAGCGCTCTCAAGGAGTTCTTTGAAAATACAAGGCTCAATACGAGGCTTTTTGTCAGTTACATGATCAAGCCAGACAATGGAATGCCTTAGAACTTCAGTGATACAGACTTTGACCATACGGGTATGACAGCAGACAAAATTCAAGGATCGTGAGGAAAAACCCATACGAGACTATGAAGAAACTCCTTGGACGTATTGTCTTCCTTCACTTCCTCCAAAAGAAGGCTGGCTTGGTGTTCCTGCTGGAAAGGAATGGGGCGAAAGGTGACCATAACTTTATGTTACACCTTTTGAAAAATGCTCTCGAAGAACAAAAAGAAAAACTTCTTTGACATATTTTAGAAGATCTTTTTGCGAAAGGCTTTGGACTGCATAACTGTTCGATAGGGGCGCATTATGACACTCAAAGTTGAAGGCTTCCGCAACCATCCGCATTCCTTATCTCAATGGAGGATTGTTTGAGAGAGACAATCTTGATGAAGACGGTTTGTTTCCTTCCAATTATTTTTAAGGATTTGCTGACAATGCCTCCCAATATGACTCTTACCATCATGAAAACGACCCGACAGATGCTGAAGTGGTCGACCCCGAAATGCTTGGTCGCATCTTTGAAAATTTGTTGGAGGACAATAAGGATAAAGGGTGCTTTACACTCCAGGAGATTGTCCAGTATATGTGCCGTGAAAGCTTGATTGCTTATCTGCAACTGACCAAAGAGAAGAAGACAAAAGAGTTTATTCGCCAGTTCGTTACTACACATGATGTGGAGTCACTTGGAGTTGGAAAAGAAGAGATCGAACAAAAACTTATCGACGTTAAGATATGTGACCCGCTATCGGGTCAGGCGCTTTCCGATGGGTTTGCTGCGTGAGCTATTCCTGCCGTTCGGCTATCGAACCTAATATTGTGGAGAGCGGCTGATATCAGCTGACATATCAGTACAGAATAATATCTATGGCGTTGATATAGACTCGCGGTGCGGTGGAGATTGCCCGATCATGTTTTTGGCTGCTTTTGATTGTAGAGGAAAGAAAATCACCAGAGGTACTCCCTAACCTTGATTTTAAGATTATGCAGGGAAATTCTCTTGAACAATATATAAGTGCAGACCTCTCTACAATGACAGAAAATAAGCTAAAATCAGGGCAAGGGATAACACTTTTCGAGAATATATTGGAGGTGTATCGTATGCAACTACGTGACAAACTTGCCGAATACTATGCTTGCCCAGCGCATGACAAGAAAATGCAACTCAGAAGGATATTGCAGACATTGTAAAACAGCAGCACTCATAGAACAGGGTATTTGCATTGATTTTGAGGATTTGGACTTGTCTGCTAATAGTCAGTTCTTCCTCTGGCATACTTGGTTCCATGATGTTTTCTCAAGACCCTCAAAAGAGGGCTTTGATATTGTTATTGGAAACCCACCGTATGGAGCTAAAACTTCATCTATAGACAAGGTATATCTAAAGAGAAATTTACTTTCTACTCAAAACTATACCCAATATAAGCAAAAGGATCATTAGATACCTACTCTCTTTTCATCGATTTAGGTCATCAAATATTGCATATTGAGGGAATGCAATCTTTTGTTGTTCCACTAAGTGTTACTGCTTCGATGCAATGTCAGGACTTCATAGACTACTAATAAATCATTGTGACGAAATCTCTGTCAGTTCTATAAGGAGACAGACCTCCTATATTTGAAAATGCAGACAACAAGTATCTATTATTGGTTTCAAAAAGTCCAGTAACAAGGCCAAGAATTATGACTACTCATATCAACAAACGCTATTCTGATGAATCTCATGGTTACTCTTTGAGACAACCCTAAAGTTTGTAAATACTCTCATCACATTCGTAATGGGAGAATTCCAAAGGTAGGTGATGAAATAGAATTAGTAATATTACAAATTAGAGGCGTTGTGTCACAACAATAAAGATGTGTATCAACGAGAAGGTTTATCTATTTACTACAGGAAAGCTGGTGGAAGATACTATAAAATAATAACGAAGAGTCCTACTCATTCATCTGCCGAAGGAGAATTGAAAGTCAATAACAAATACTCAAAAATCTTGTAGGAGCAGTCTTGTCACAACCTTTTCTATTGGTTTTGGCTGATACACTCAGATTGGCACAATCTACGATCATCCGAATTAGAAAATGTTTCCCATTCCATTCGATTCATTTTCAGATGAAGAGCTTGATAAAATAAATACTTTATATGATACTCTTATCTTAATGATTTATATTTAAAAGAGCCAAATAACTAAAACTGACTGAAATGTTTTTGCAAGACAATCTAAAAGTATATTGATGCAATAGATAAATTTATTGGGATATGGTTTATCTGAGATTGAAATAAATAATCAATTATGATCATCAGTATCGAAGCGAAGAGTAGCATTAATTCTGAAAGAAGATTATGATAATTGGAGGATAGATCTCCAATTTATCATTTGGTCTTACTTTTCTTCATACGTTCAAACATTATGTCTTGCGACGCACAAGCAATATATGATTCTTCTTTTCTAATCTAAAGAATTTAAGCACTATGGCATCTATCATCTTATGTTGATTATCATTGCTTATTGAGATATTTGTATCTATAACTTTATCTTTAACCGCCATATACAGAGCTAATATTTTCAGAAGGTTTCTTTTAAAAATTGTAGCAAATAGGTATGCTCTTCAAGTCTGTCGCCTCTGCTTTTAACATACCCTCCCAAGTTTTGTCCTACCGTATTTCTCTTAAGCCAGAACAATGAAGAATTGCAGAAGAGCCAAATGTTTAAGGTTTCTTCGTGACAAGTCTCCATAAACCTCAACATAGCTTGATGTATAACCAGATAATCGTTTATACTACAGAAAATGTGTCCCAATTCCTCTTAAGCATTATAAGAAGAGGTCTTTTCCTACTGTCAGAGAATATCATCTCTACAGATATAGCAAGACGAATTATTCCAACTATAGGTCGGTCCAATTTCAGATGTATAATATGGATATGTTTGAGAAGATTGACTATAAACAATATCACTTTTTCTAAGATTAAGCCCTTGCCCAATCACTAATCTTTGAAGAAAGACTTTATCTTCAGTTTACTTATGATTTCTATAATTTGGTATAGTTTCTGTTCCGCCCTTATGATAACTCCCACTTGTAGTTATGCAATAATTGGTCGCTTGATGAAAAACGATTTTAGAGAAACATTCTCCGTATCATAGATGGAGAATGTATTACATCGGTATTTTTCAAGACTCCCATTACAATGAAAAGAACTTAACATGGAAGATTATTATTGTTCTCGTTTCTGTTTCTAAAAATAGTTATGATAGTGTTAATGTCAGCGGTTTCAAAGTACTTGTACTCCGAATCAATTATTGCATGAACTCACACTTCTTCAACAAAAATTTCTAAAAACAGTCTCCCATAATCAGTGGAAAGCCAGGAATTTTCAGTGATAAAGACGTTGTATCCATTTTGGTTCAATAGTCTCAGTGATAATTCATAGAAGAAAAATCAATAAATCGGTCTCCACGAGGGAAAGCTCCCTAACTCTGAGCATTCTTCTCTTTTTGAATTTCATTCTGCAAACTTATCTTTAAAGATTCAGGAAAATTGGGACTTCTCGATTCTAAATACGGTGGGTTTCAATAACAATATCAAAGCCCTCTTTTGAGGGTCCTTTATGGTTTACACAGAAGTCAATGATAGATGCCATACTCTTTTCCATCCTTCTTGCTGACAATTGATAGGTGTATGAAGACCCGTATACACAAGGTAGCGATAGAAGGTTGTCTTAGATAACCCTTTTAGTTTCTTTGGCTATAACTGTCCCTACCCTTAGTGAGTTCCTTTATTATCCATTTGTGCTTCATCGCACATTGGGGATTAAAGCCTACAACGGAAACCCTGAGGGATGTCCAAGTTTTTGCACCTTCGGCCTTCTTCCTGCCAAGGCCTCTTTGGTCTCGTTGGCTGATAAGGTTCCGCTCTATCTCAGCGGACAGTCCGAAAGCAAAGGCGAGGACTTTGCTCTGTATATCATCGCCTAGGCGGTAGTTGTCCTTGATTGTCCAAACGCTGACACTCTTTTGCCATGCAGATATTCAGTATCTCCATAATCATAAATAGGTTACGTCCAAGGCGGGACAATTCACTGCAAATGATAATATCGTCTTTTCTCACCTTTGCAGTAACCTGCCAAGTTCTCGTTTGTTATGGTTCTTTAGTGCCGCTGATAGTTTCCTCTATCCAGTCGTCAATTGAAAGATTTTGATGCTTTACAAAAATTGCTAATCTCAAAGCGTTGATTCTCTACCGTTTGCTTGTCGCTGCTAACTCTAATATATCCGTAAATCATAATTGTATGTGTGATAGTTATTACTTCCACCAATACAAGAGTACATTGTGATAAAAGAAATCAGATACATTTTCTAAGGGAATGAAAATTTTTCTGTATAGTAAAGGTATAAATCACATAACTTGTTGATTTATAATATTATTTTTAAACAGATAGAGAAAAGAGCTTATTAAGCGAAGAATGAAAAGCAAAGTCACATAAGCGAGTATGTGTCCTTGAATGAGCCTGGAATGTAGGAAAATGTAAAGATTAATCATTGAACACTGCTCATTACTCATTAAAAACTGTTTCTCTTTCTGCAGGGTTGTAGCCCCATGGGGAAAGAGGTATTTTCCATTTGGGTCATCATTTTGTTGAGGCGAGGCGGGGCGGCAGATTGTTCCATGACGATATAGCGGCGCATCTCCACAATGATCGACAGGGGACTGATCTCCATAGGACAAGCCTCCACACAAGCGGGCACAAGTGGTGCATGCCCAGAGCTCTTCTGGGGTGATGTAGTCGCCCAAGAGTGCTTTCTGGTCAGGGACAAAAGTACCCTTGTTCTGTAGTATATTAGCGCTTACCTCTTGTGCTCTGCGGCGGGTGTCCATCATAATCTTACGAGGGGAAAGGAGTTTGCCCGTTTGGTTGGCAGGACACTCATCCGTGCAGCGTCCGCATTCGGTAGCAAGCATGGGCGGCAAGGAGCTGCACACGACTTAGGTGCATGATGTCTGAAGCACCAAAGGTAGGGGTGGTCTCCTCGGTATCGCCTGTATCTTCTATCGTGCCGAGCATCAGTTGTACTTCCCTGTGTTACCGTAGGGAGGTTGTCCATAGCGCCTTTGGGCTGATAGGCGCAAAGTAGGTATAGGGGAACGCTAAGAGGATATGTAGGTGCTTGGAGTAGTATAGATAGTTCAAAAAAGCTAAAATCCCGAGAATGTGTCCCCACCATGCCCCACGCTCTATGAGCATCAGGCAGAGGAGGAGAGAGGCAAAAAGCGGAGAAAGCCACTGGCTTATAGGGAAGGCTCCTGCCTGCACGTAAGGGGAACACCTCGCTCCCTGCAAGAGCAAATCACAGGCGTTCATCACTAAGAAAAGAGTCATCATCACCGCCTCGGCATAGAGGATGATATTGGCATCACGACGAGGCCGCCCCTGAAGTTCTTTCTTCTGAAAACGTGATTTTCAGTATATTGCACGTACATAGAAAAACGGTTGCCCTTTATGAGAACCAGCAGCGCTAAGACCTCGAAAACTGCCAATAAGCAGGGTTGTAAAACCCTCCTAAGAAGTGTGTAGCACCCTATGGGTACCAAAGATTCCATCAATAAGGATTTCCAGTACTTCTATATTGATAATGATAAAGCCTATATATACGAAGAGGTGGAGGATTCCCGCCACAGGGCGTACCCCATTTTCCCCTTTGTCCTAAAGCCAAGCGGAGCATACGTAAGAGCCTTACCTTAGGGTGGTCGGGTAGTATCCTGAGCTACCCCCAAGTGTATTGCCCTGCGAAGTCTCAGCATATTCCTTACAAAAAGCCTATGCCCGCTGCTAATATAAGTATAAACAATAGTATAGCCACTATGAGTTCTTTAGAATTTAGGATTTAAAGGTTATAGTCTCTGCTCACTGACGACTGATTACTGATTACTATTCACTGCTCACTGATTCTCTGACGACTGATCACTGATTCTCTCGGAGATAGGCGTTTCTACCTTTGGTAGGGGTCTCATACTCTTTTGTTTTTCTTTTCCAAAGATAGAAATGTGTACATAGCGCTTGGGGTTCAGGCGGATATCCTCCATTAGGAGTCCCAGTTCGGAGGTAGCCGTCTGTAGGTTGTTGTATAGCTTAGGGTCGGTCAGTAGTTTGCTTACAGTACCACCGCCTCTGTACTTCCTTGAGTAGGCCATCTACCTGAGTAAGGGGTACTTTCCACATGTGCCATGAGCTTGCTCTACTTGGAGCTTAGAGAGCGAGTCACTCAGTTGTACTGAAGTTGCCTGGAGAGGGTCTCACATTGTGCAAGGACTTGTGCAGAGGTGCTTGAGCGGACGCTAATAGGTTAGTGAGGCTCACTGAAGCACGGCTCATCTGTTGTAGGGTCACGTTCAGGTTGGCCAAGCTCTCCTTGATATCCTGTTGTGCTTTGGCATCGAGGGTACGGGAGAAGGTGGTCATGAGCGAATCGGTGGAGGAGAGTACCTTGTTGAGGTTCTTAGCGGTAGGCTCTAAGTTAGCTCCGATGGCATCCATCAAGCTCGCTTGGATATGCGAGGGTAGGGTATCCCCAGGCTGTGCCTGTGGACCGCCATCGAGAGCAGGGAGTATCTGTAGCCCTGTGTTGCTAAAGCAGACTGCTGTAGATCTCGCTTGGTGTTCTTGGAGAAGGTAAAGTCCTTCTACAGGAAAAGCTTACGATGATCTTGGCGGTAGCAGGGTCTATCTGAATCTTCTTTACAGCCCCTACGGTAACCCCATTTACGGTGACATTCGTCCCTGTCTGCAAGCCCCCAGAGTGGGTGAATACAGCATGATAGTTCTTGTCCGAGCTGAACAAAGGCGTGGACTTCAGGAAGTTATATCCAAAAATAAAAACCCCCTACTCCTAAGAGTATGATAATTGCGGTTTTAGCTTCTTTTCGATATTTTCACGGCGATATATTAAATTATTTTGAGGGCAAAGATACAATTTTTAATGATTAATTGTTAATTTTTCAATTGTTAATTATTAATCCCCCTAAGGGGAACGGCTCATTTATTTATAAAGTTTTTTTCTTTAACTCCTTTTGTCGTTATACAGATGTCATATCCTTTTTCTTTAAGACCTGTAGAGAGCACTTTGTCACAAGTCCAGATCTTGTGTCCCTCTTGTAGATGAAGAGCTACAAAAGCACTATCATCATATCTATATCCGCGACAATCTCTTCAGCTTTCTTCCCATTTCTTAGAAATATCCTTTTTCTCATAGAAAAGAATGTTTTTGTGATTTCTTTTAGAAAGTGATAATGCTTCTTTTTAGACCTATGGGTGTCTTTTCATTATCTTAGAGAGTGTTCTTTACCTCTTCTAACAGATAAGAGGGAGCTATGAACTGTATTTTTGCTTTTTGCTGTTAGTATATGAGCAATGACTCCATTGGGAAGCATAAAAACAACTGATGATAATATTAGTATCAGAGATTAGAATCATATCGCTTAGATTTCTTCTTTGTACTTAGCTGCTTTCCAGCGAGCTCCTACCCTACCTCCTGAGATTTCCACTAATTCTCTGGGATATTTTATAGGAATACCATCTTCGTCCTCTTCTAATTCTTCCAAAGAGAGGCTGCTTTTTCTTCTTATTCTTCTTAATACTCACAAAATCAAATGTCTTTAACAGCTCCAACAGTGCTAGCTCTGTGGAGATTCTTCATGAATGGTTATCGTATAAGTCATAATTTTAATGATTACTGTTCAATGATTAATTCCCTAAAAAATCTAAAACCTACCCTCAGAAACCCACCTCAGACATTGAATCTAAAGTGCATGATATCGCCATCCTTCACTACATACTCTTTTCCTTCTACACGCATCTTGCCGGCTTCTTTTCACTTTGCTTTGCTGCCATAGGAGATAAAACTGTAGGCAATCACTTGCACGGATGAATCCGCGTTTCGAAGTCGGAGGTATCACCCTGCAGCCTGCGGAGCGGTGGTCCTACCGGAATAGTCCAAGCTACGTACTTCCTTCACCCCTGCGGTAAAGTAGGTTTGTAGGTTGGAGTAGTCTATAAGCGGCACGAATGAGCACAGAAGCCCCTGGTTCTCCCAGTCCCATATCCTGAAGGAATAGTTGGCGCTCCTCATAGGTCTCTAATTCAGCTATATCGGCTTCGGTAGCTACCGCCAGTACAATTACTTGTGCATTTTCATTTCTTAACCGCCTCACGTACTGCCTCTACATATTTGTTACCAGAGGCAGCGGAAGCTCTCATCTACATTACATACATATAGGATAGGGTTTGGCTGTCAGTAGCTGATAGCTTTACTGAGCTCTGTTCTTCCTCGCTTAGCTCGACGGCACGTGCCGAAATCCCTTTGAGGCAAGGCCTCGCGATAGCGACCCAGCAGAGCAAGTCCTTTGTAGTTACCTTGTCTCGGCCTTGGCGGCGCGGGACACCTTTCTCCAAGCGTTTCTCTACGGTCTCTAAGTCCTTGAGCTGGAGTTCTATATCTATAGTTTCTTTGTCGCGAATAGGATCTACTGAGCCTTCTGCGTGTACGATATTGTCATTATCGAAACAGCGTAATACATGTATGATGGCGTGGCATTCGCATATTTCCTAAGAATTGGTTACCTAAGCCTTCCCCTTTGCTAGCTCCTTTGACAAGCCCTGCGATATCCACGATTTCGACCGTAGCGGGTCACACGCTCAGGATGCACCAGCTCCTCGAGCTTCTCCAAGCGCGCATCAGGGACATTCACCACCCCCAAGTTCGCCTCGATAGTACAAAAAGGAAAGTTTGCACTCTGTGCCTTAGCGTTTGACAAACAACTGAATAAAAGTGGATTTCTACATTGGGGAGCCCTACAATACCTGCTTTCATTCTGTTGATGTTTTTAGAGGGCAAAGATACAAAATAATTATCAATGGTTAATGATTAATTTTTAATGTTCAATGATTAATGATTAATCGTTGCTTACTGCTTCCATAGTAGACGCACCATTGCGTCTTACTCTTGATTGACATTTCCAATAATTTTTAGATAACACACACCGCAATTTTCGTTGCAGTGTTTTCTATTTCGTAAAAATTTTAAGCTATTTGAGTTCCTCCATTATTAACAGTAGCTAAAATAGCATCTAATTCGGCTTGGGTGATTTTTAACTTATAAATAGTCCCTTTCCATGTACTTCAGAGTCAATGTATTTCCTGAAAAGAGAAAAACTAAAAATTCATCTTTTTCCTATTCTAATTGTATTTCCTATTATTTCACAAGTATCTATATGTTTAAAATACTTACAAACACCAGCGTTTTGAAAAGTATGTGTAGTTGTGATTTTTGGTTAAAGATAATAGTCGTTTTTCCACATTCATTAATTGTCTGAGATTGTCCATTGACTGTTTCCGGACTCTAATTGCCAAATACCTTCCAAATTTTGAGCATTGTTGTTTCCTCCTCCATTGTTATTATTAGCAGTAGCTAAAATAGCATCTAATTCGGCTTAGGTGATTTTTCTATATTTGAGAATAGTTTTTCCTGACCGTGTACTGATTCAATAGTTAATGTATTTCCTGAAACAGAGAGAAAATTTATACTGGAATCTTCATTACTTTTAATAGCATTCCCTTCTATTTTGTAGGTATGAAGTTGTTTAGTATATTTACAAAACCCAGGTCTGTCGCTGAAATCATGAAAAGTTATCTGATTTTGAGGTAAAAGCAACCCAGATTTCTTTTCACAATCATCAATTGTCTGAGATTGTCCATTGATTGTTTCAGATTCTTTTTGCAGATACCGGTGAGTATCTCCAGAGGATCATCACTTTTTCCCACAAGAGGAAAATTAACAAGGCTATAGAGTCATTGCCGCTAATAAAAATTCTTTTCATAAAACTTAATTTGTTATTTTATGCCGCAAAGATAATGAATTTTTGATAAAACAAGAGGGATGGTGAAAAAGCTTTCATTTCACCAATTCTCCCACCCTCTCTTGTTGGCGCGAGGCATTTCGCTTGTACTTATCATAAGGATCTTTTTAACTGTTACCGTTCACTGCTCACTGACCACTGACGACTGACCTCTGTTCACTGCTCACCATTCACTGCTCCCTGCTTACGGACCACTGCTCCCTGACGACTGACCTTTGACGACTGACCTCTGCTCACCGTTCACTGATGACTGACCACTGCTCACTGACTACTGACCTCTGAAAAATTTAACAGTAACCATTACTCTATTGATAATGTATCTTGCCCCAGACAACAACATGCAAGTAGATTTTTCTTTTCAAGAATATTTAGGCTTTAGCCTTCTTGGGGAATTGCTACTATGGGCTTTTGGCTTATGATCTTTTTGGTACTATGCTACGTACCTTACTGGGTATTTGGTGCTGCTATAGAGCGCTTTAAAGAAAAACGTGCTGCTAAAAAGCTACAAAAGAACAAGCTGCCTAAGACAAGTAACAGAGTGAGAATCATCCCTTACGAAGCTCAAAAACTTCTGTGGGGCTTTCTCCATACCTATACAAAACAATGCACTATGTACAAAGAGGTCAGAAGAAAAATAGATAAAATTCTACTTCTCAACAAATTAGCCTGTTTCCTCAAGAAAATTTCCTTGGGAAAAAGGGACAGCAGTTTTCCCTATACGACTTGCTGTTGCTCTATACAATAGGGATTGTAAAGGGCACTTGACTTATAGGGCGAGTGCTATTTCCTTACAGCTTCTTTGTCGCTATTTTTCCTTTTTGCTCGTCGTGCTCAACCTGATTCCTTATATCCCAATCAATGACTTCCAACAGATTTCTGAAAATTGTTCTTGGACAATCTTCTCCCCCTGGTACCCATGGTTTCTTTGAGGAGATTTTTATGGACATTGCCGGCAAAAAGCGTGGGCTTGCTCTCCACAGTGTTCGTCCTCTCTATCTTTCTGACCACTAATGGTACTCAATGCGGTCTTTGGAGGATTTGTAGCTCCTATCATGTCAGGGCTACCCTGTGGGGCGCTCAAGCAGTACTTTATCTCAATCGGGGGTAGCCATGTTCTTGGTATTCTTGATTCTCTTCTCAGTCATTCTTTTGGCTGGCCTTTGAGTATATACAAGGGATGAAGATTTTCTTTCAATAGTAATCCCTACTTTTTCCCAGTGGTGAAGAAGGTATTTTTATTTTTGTAGCCTATCTGGTTGTCTCTATCTTGTTCCATTTTGGTACCACCGATCAGGGCAGACAGCTTTTTCTCAGCGGGTTCATTGCTAACGTTGGTTCTCTTTTATACTCACCACCACTATGGTTTTGGGGTGTATATAGAAATTTTTGCTCAGTATAATCCCAGCTCTATGGCTCCATAGGGGCGCTGCTCATCTTCCACTGTACATCTGGCTCAATGCTACTATCCTCCCTATTGAGGCTTCGAGACTGAATGCTCTCTCTCCAACCTAGGAGAGTGAAGAATGTAGCCATGAATGAGCTTGGGTATGTGGTGAAGTGAAAAGTGAAGAATGAAAAGTGTATCCAAACTCATTTGCTTGGCTGCATTCTTCGTTCTTCGCTTTTTACTACATACCAGCTGAGGAGCACTCGCTGGCTACATTCTTTTACTCTTCACTCTTCGTTCTTCGTTCTTCGTTCTTCGCTCTTATGGTACTTCCACTGTATTCACTATCTTGTGGATGATTTTCCATAGAGGAAATATTTTCGGCTTCTGCCTCATAGGTGATACCAATGCGGTGACGAAGCACATCGAAGACTACTCAACGTACATCCTCAGGAATCACATAGCCGCGGTGGTGGATAAAGGCATGACACTTGGCCGCTACAGCGAGGTTGATACTACCACGTGGAGAGCCCCAAACTGGATAAGCGGGCTTAGCTCCGCAAGCTGGTATTTCTCAGGGTAGCGTGTCGCAAAGATAATATCAAGGATATACTTCTCTATCTTCTCATCCATATACACCTCGGAAGCTGCCTTCTGTGCATGAAGAATCTGATCTGTAGTCACCACAGCCTTCACCTCCGGACGCTCTCCGGCGAGGTTGCACGCATGATATATTGCTCTTCATCGATTTTGGGATGAGTCTATCACTACCTTGAGCATGAACCTATCCACTTGTGCCTCTGGAAGTGGGTAAGTACCCTCTTGTTCCACAGGGTTTTGTGTAGCCATGACAAGGAAAGGCTTATCCAAAGGAAAAGTAGTATCGCCTATGGTCACTTGGCGCTCTTGCACCTAGCCTCAATAGGGCAGACTGTACCTTGGCGGGAGCTCGGTTGATCTCATCAGCCAAGACAAAGTTAGCAAAGATAGGGCCCTTTCTTGATTGAAAACTCGTTTTGCTTTTACATTGTAGGTCATCGTACCTATCACATCGGCAGGAAAGCAAGTCAGGAGTAAACTGGATTCGGCTGAAGGTAGCCTGTATGGCTTTTGATAATGTATTGATGGATAGAGTCTTAGTAAGTCCTGGCACCCCTTCCAGAGGATATGTCCACGCCTAAGAGGACCTATAAGCAGCGCATCGACCATGTGGTGTTGCCCTACGATTACCTTTGGACATCTCGGCTCTGAGGGTATCTATGAGATACACTTTCTCGCTCTATTTTCTCATTGATTTGGCTGATATCTACATTCATGATATGTCTGTATGTGTTTGAATGATGGCGCTAAATTGTCACTTTTTCTCAATTATCCCATTAAAGTAAAGTGAAATCTATTTTATATGATTAATGTTTAATGATTAACGTTTAATGATTAATGATTAACGTTTAATGTTTAATCATTGTTCATTGCTCATTGTTCATTGCTCATTGTTCATTGCTCATTGTTCATTAATCATTGCTCATTAATCATTAATCATTGAACATTGCTCAATAATCATTGATCATTATTTTCGATTGACTCGAAGGATTACCTTGCCTTTTTGGTGGGATAGGTCGCCCTCTACTTCTGTTTTCTCCTTGAGGGGCTTGTAGGGGCGGTGGCCTTGACGATCCATTTGGTCTTGCATCGAGCGCTACATCAATATCCACTTTTCTACTCATCGTAAAAGAAATAGCATGCTGTCCTTGCTGGAGGATGACCTTCTGTTTGTTCGTTAGGATGAGGGATTTTCCTTTGATATGTAGCTGTCCTCCACGCGCTTCCACTAAGGTATATTGTGTTTTGATAGGGACATTCATTTCCTTGGAGAGGGAAGGAGGATACTCCACGAGTCACCTACCATAACCCTTTGTCGAGGCATATGGAAAAGTGACATTGGCGAGGTTCGACTGGAGCGTCAACCTCGAGAATGCGGCTTCTAGTTGCATCTGTACTTGTTAGCTTCTCGAAGGGGTCAGTGGGGTGCTCTTGGCTTGTCTCCAAAGTCCTCATGGCGCGCTCTATAAAGAGGTTGCAACATGACTCTATTTTGACAAATTTCTTGGTGCTAGCTCTCCTTTGAGGGGTTGTTCCAGTAGCTCCTTGGCTGCTTGGTTGGTATAGTCTGAATCTTCTCTAAAGGGGCATCTCCTTGCCATTCACCTTGGTAGATACTTCCAAGGATGCCTCTTCATAGCGCAGAGTCATCAGATGATCAGCTTGTCCTCCTTGCCGAAGGGTATAGCGAATGCGCATGCGACTAAGTGCTTTTGGTCTCCACCTGTGCCCCATCTATTTGTTGTGGAGGATACCTCGAGAGATTTTATGCTATATTTCTCTTTGTTCTTTAGCGAAAGACTTAGGTCTATTGCTTTGCGAATATCCCAATATAGAGAATTAAAAATAATGATATTTTTCTACTTTATTTAGTTGAAATCAGTTGTTTTTAGGTTCTGTCGTAGGGGCAAAAGTCACGAGCTGGCGCAGCGGAGTATGTGATGCAATTCGCCCACTCAATTGATAATTCACGCACTAAAACAAGCCTTTCTTCCGATCTCTATATTAATGATTAATGTTCAATGATTAATATTCCTCTCCCGTCAATATGGGCGATCCAAATCGCCCATACAACAGAACGCAAAACCTCATGCCAATATCAATGTTCAATGATTAATAACCTCTGTTCACTCTTCATTCTTCCACCACATACCCAAAGCTCATTTGCTTTGGCTACATTCTTCACTCTTCATTCTTCACTCTTCACATATAAAAAGGTAGCAATAGCCCTCCTGCGAGGATACGATAATAGCCCCATAGGGAAAAGCCATATTTCTTGATAAGGTTCACAAACCCCTTGATGGCAATGATTGCCACGATATACGCCACTACGTTGCCTATGAGAAACATAGAGAGCTTGTCGCTGTTCTCAGCCAAGAGGGTATATAGTCTGATATAGGTGCCTGTGCCGTGGTATTCCTTGAGAAAGAGCGGTATACAGTTACTGCAAGCATGGTAGGTACGGCTAAGAAAAAGGAAAACTCTGCCGCGAGTTCTCTCGAGAGTTTTTGCTGCATCCCCCCTATGATGGAGGCTGCCGAACGGCTCGTGCCAGGCATCATCGCAAGGCACTGCCAAAACCCTATAATTACCGCTTTCCTGATGGTGATATCCTTCTCCTGAAGAATGGTCGGATGCTTGAAAAATCGGTCAATGAATAGGAGAACAACTCCTCCGACAATCAGCATGATAGCTATATACACGGGCCTCCCATGACCGAATCTATATAGTCATCCAAGAGCTTGTCAAAGGTAGCGCAGGAAGAACGGCAAATCCTAACTTGACAGCTGCCAGCGGCTGAAGTCGAAAAACTTGCGCCAATACAGGGGTGACTACTGCTAAAATAGCACCAAACTGGATACATAGGGCGAAAATCTCGAAAAATCGTCCTCCGCAATTCCCATAAGCTCGCAGGTGAAGATCATATGTGCAGTGGAGGATACCGGTACGTACTCGTAAGCCCTCTACAATCGCTATTATAATTTAGCTTGTGGTAAGTCCATTAGCTTTCTTTTTCCTTTTTATCGGTGTGTACAAAATAGCCCATGCTCCACAGCAAAGCCCAATAGTACCAGGGCTGAGGCTAGCTGATACGTCGCAGAACTGAAAATATCGGGTTGAAGACTTTCGGATCGTCACTCCCCCACCACCTCTATGGTGATAAAGCCAATGGCGATAAGGGCTAAGCCCAAGGCCATCCATAGGTAATTTTCTTTTTGAAAACCCATCATATTCTTTCTTTTCAAATTATTGTCGTACTGAAGCTACAAAATCCATCAGTTGTCGCTTGTAACTATCGTAGGTAAATATATCATATACAATAAAAAGTTTCAGCGATCAGCACATAGTGGTGAAGAGGTCTTACCCATATCTACTTTATTGTTATCGAAGTCGAACTCGGGCTAAGAGATCCTTGATCTGTGCCGCTGTATAGCGGTATTTTGTTGCTGACGGATGAAGCCGATACGCTCAGTTGTCGAAGGTCAGTCTCTATAAGCAGCGAAAAGTTGGCGAAAACCTCCTGTAGCTTACCTGTATATGAGGAGCGGGAGCTTAGCTGGCGTCCCGCACGGTAGGGGTTGTTCCAGATATCATCCATCGCCTCCTGTACCAATCTTTCTCTATAGGGTAACGCCTGAGCTCAGAGAGCCATATTGTGCTGCGTAGTCCAACACACAGCGTTGGTTTTCAGTAGCCCTCAGGCTGTCTGGTACACCAAGAAGCCCATTGAGATAGATCGAAAGCAGGGCCCAGGCGCACATCGAAGAAGCGAAACTTCCCGAGGGACTGCTGATCTGCTGGTTGCCCAGAACTACTGTGAAGCAGCCACGATCGGCAATCGCAAGAATACTCACTATACCCATGTGCAGGATTCCATGGCTACTGGGAGGGAGGGTGCGGTAGTCTCCCCAAAGTTAGGCTTGCGCTGCATGACCCCCTTGTACATCCACTGGATACGCACCGAGTTGATATCCGATGCCTTTGCCTCATTGCGCAAAAAGGGTACCTATGCTTCCCGCCTCTGGCTATCTCCCATGCGGCCGCCAAAAGAGATTGCCACAGAATGACTTTTTCAAAAATGTCTTTCTCATGATTTTTCTTCTTTCAGATTTCCCACTCGATAGTAGATGTGTGCGAAAATGGTATGAAAGCACTTTCTCATAAGAACCAGTAAACCACGCTTATAAGTAGCAAAAGATATTTGAGAAGATTTGTTTTTATAGAGTCAACTTGAACTTTAGCGCCAAAAGAGTCTCAGGTTGCTATTCAGTAGTACACAACTGGCTAAGGTGATAAGCAGGGGTGCCCCATGGGGAATGGCTTTCAGGTGAACAGCTTGTTTTGATAAGTCCTAAGGAGATGATAAAGAGCATTAGCCGGAGTAGGCAGCCCTATAAAAGGAATCACTCTGGCGGGTGTCAAGGTTGAAACAGGCCAAGCGATAGGCGGAAGCCAAGGTGATAAGGTATCCCGCAAGGGCGAGTGTAGTGTCTGTCCACTAATGAGCCACCGAATAGCTGATCGGCCAATCACATTACCTGTCCAGGAACAAGTCCTGAGGTTACCAAATCCGCCGATCCAGTTCCTTGCCCAGAGGGAGGAGACTTTCAGAATACGGGCTACCGAACCATCAGAAGAAGTCAAGGTGATGCCTAAGAAAAACCAAAACAATGCCCAGTCAAGGCATGATAACGCATATCTCAGGGCGATGATCCACAGAAAAGGTTCAGCAGGGGTCGGTGGGTTAGGAATTTGTTTTTCATGATAGTGTCATTCTTTGTTAGTTGCGGTTGTAGGCATCTAAAGTGGTCACGAGTACCATTACCATTGCAGTCAGGAAAGACTATGGTGCCATCTTCCTGATAGTTAATCTCTTGGATAGAAGGCTTTGCGCGTCTCCGTCATAGTCATAGTTGGCTGTGGAGATAAGTTTGATCTCGAATATGAGTGGGGTGTGGGCCAGCGTCCTGTGCTACCTACCAAAAGTAAGCCAGTCCCGAGGCAAGAAGAAGATGCCCATTCCTCCGTCGGTAGGTGCTTTGAGTACCATCTCCCACCTCGGTAGGCGTAAACCGGCAGTGGAGGCCTTCAGGGTGGCTGCCGCTTCGCGAAAGCCTATGATGGCTCCTCCTTGGTACGCGCTGGCATGGGTGCCAAGCAAGTCCATCCAGTTGCTCTGGGTAAAGCGCATGCCATCTTCAAAGACATTATCCTTGAGAGTCAGTCCCTTGAGAGCACATAAGAGCGGTCAGCGATGGTTGCCTGTGCCCTGCTCCCTCTTGTAGGATAAGGTAGTGCACATCGTATGGTTGATGTAATTTGCCGTCGTATATCTGGCACTTTCAGGGTCTTACGCTTTTAGGTTGGGGTTGTCCCGCAGGGAGGTCTTCCTCTGTATTGCCCGCCAGGTACCTGAGACTCATATTCTTATCAGCATCGGTGCACTAAGTGACTCTTGAGGTAGGCTTGTATGTCATTGTCATTCTCCACCACTACACTCGGACATTTCTCGTATGTTCTGGCTGTCATCACCACTTTTCTTTGCGGAAAACAAGGATAGCCCCACAGCTAAGTAATAGCAAACTTCTTCTAATCATCTTATGAAAAATAAATATTCGAATTTGGGCGCAAGTTACGAAAAATTCTTGTATTTTTGCATGATAATCAATTTAGGTTTCGATTAGGCAGTCAGTGGTGAGCACAGAATAGGGTTCATCCTCTCCTATTACCTAACCCCCAACCCCTTACTAAAGTGAGAATAGACAAATACCTATGGTGTGTGCGGTATTATAAGACACGCAACACTCGCTACGGAGGCCTGTAAGAAAGGGCATGTACGTATCGGAATCGCTCAAAGCCTCCAAGGAGGTCTTCCACAGGATGAGATACAAGTACGCAAGGGTGCGATTACCTACGAGATAGAAGTCTTGGATATCCCTACCAGTAGGGTAGGGGCTAAGCTCGTAGGGGCTCTGTTGTATAGACCACACCCCCGAAGAAGCCTTTTGAACAAGAGCAGCTCCGACAGCTCGCCCAAAGAGTATTATCATGCAAGAAAGGCGAGTCGCCCTACCAAAAAGACCGCCGCGACCTCGACGACTTCTTTTCAAGCGAAGAAGAGGAAAGAGTGGGGAGTGAGGAGTGAAGAGTGAAAAGTGAAAGAGTGAAGAGTGTAGCCAAAGCAGAATGAGCTTGGGTATGTGGTGAAAAGTGATTATCCATATTAGCATGAGGGCTTTTTCGTTCTGTTGTAGGGGCGATTTGCAAATCGCCCTATGTAGGCACATGAGGAGTGAGGAGTGAAAAGTGAGAGAGTGCTAATGGCGAGATGAGCTTAGGTATGTGGTAGTGATTATCCCATATTAGCATGAGGGCTTTTCGTTCTCTCGTAGGGGGCGATTTGCAAATCGCCCTATGTTAGCACAGATGGGGGTAGAGCAGTGAGAGGTGAAAAGTGAAAAGAGATGAGAGGTAATTATCAATATCTAAACTCTTTTTCCTCTTAATTTTCTAAAACTCCCTAAAACCCCTAATTTCTATAATTCTAAAACCATAATTTCTATAATTCTAAAAACCTAAAATTCTAAAAATTTCTATGACTATTATTTTAGATGCAACCAGATAGAACATAAGATTCGCCGTATCGCCTATCAGATATACGAGGCGAATATCCACCAAAAGCGCTTTTATCCTTTGCGGGGATAGCCGAAAATGGCTATATCTTGGCCAGAAGCTCTATGAGCACAGCTGCAACAGTTTTGCCCAATTCCTATCACCCTATGCAAGGTCTTTTGTCAAGAAAACAGACCCCTTAGCTCCTGTGACCACCTCTCACCGGAAGAAGCCTGCCGAGGGGAGTCCGTGGTCTTGGTCGATGAGTATGCTCAGCAGTGGTGCTACCCTGATCTGCTGAGGGTGCGACACTTTCTCTCTGTCTCCCTCAAACAGCTCAAAACAGCCGTTTTTGGTGAATCGTAACCATAAGAAATATCCTATCATAGGCCGATTTCAAGGGCATCTCCTTTCTACCTCCTTACAAGAACATATCGAGGTGAGCTTCGAGGGTGACCCCGTGGCCTTTTACAATGAGTTAAAACAATGCTTTATCTTTTTACTTTTTGTATTCTTATCAATTCCAGTGCTCAAGTTGAGTTTTTGGAAGTTCTGGCAGGTAGAGATCTTCTCCTTGGGAGTAGGTGCCTTTCTCTGTGGAGTGTCTGACGCTGCGGAACAATCGCAACTAACTATCTCTCAATGGCTTAGTGATACCAAAGGTGCTGAGCAATGTGGCCGTACTGGTTACCATAGAGTCGGTCATAGGACTCTTCTTCTGCTTTATCTCGCTCAAGGCCTTCTATGAGGAGAAAGCGCAACCGCTGGGCAAAAATTTTGCTTTGGTTCCCAGGATGCTACTCTTCCCATGTCTTTTTCTTGGGGCTTACAGAAGTTTCTTTCTTTTCAGGAGTTGATTTTGGGAAGTTACATTTGCATTCATCAGCTCTTACCATAGCAGGTTTTCTTCTAGAGACTTAGGGATTCCGCGCCTTGGTACTCGAGCGTAGACTTCGTTTGGAGCTACATTTGCTCATGAGTATGGGTAACCCTGATGGGATTAGCAGATGACTGCCAGTGGACAGATTGTCTATGTGCCTAAGAGTGATCCTATCAACCTATGAGCTCATAGGGAAAAGTATTTCTTTTCTTCACCTCTCTTTTTCTTCTTGGGCTGGCTTCTAAGCAAAATAAGAAGACGCTAGAACAATGATTAATGTTCAATGATCAATGATTCGTATATAATAGGGGCTCTAAGGACAACTACACCCATAGGGTGACACAATTTCACTCTTCACTTTTCACTCAAAACGTTTTTCATCGCCTGATCAGCGCGATACAGAACACCCCCACCACGATGATAACTTTCAGTAGGTTTCTCAAAAAGCATAATGTATCTGGGTGCGTCCTTTCCAGAGTATTGGCAAAAATCCCCCCAGAAGGATGATGGCTGTCAGAATAAAGTAGTACTTCATACTACCCGTGTCGGGGAAGGCTGTCAGAAAGTAGATGCACACAAGGGTAAGACCAATGAGCACAGTGATGAGCTGCTTGGAACCACGCTCCCCATAGTCAGTGGCGATGGTATGGTAGCCTAAGGCAAAATCCCTTTGATATTCTGCAAGTCCTTACAAAAATCCTTAGCCAGAGTAGGTAATGAGAAAAGCGGCATGGACAAAGATAATCTTTTGGAAGTGTGATAATATACAAAAATAGCAAAGAAAGGAATGATAGAGTATCCCTGATACATATTTCCTACCAATACTATCTTCTTGATTCTGTGGGAGTAAAACCACATCATAAAGATATAGATGAGAAGAACAACACCGCTCGGAAGGATACATAACTGGCCACTATTACAGAAAGAAAATTCAGTATAAAAGTATGGCGAGGAAGCTAGTATGCTGCCCTACCATGACGCTCCATCAGGGTACGTGTGAAACGCATTGATTAGGTCTTTTTCTTGGTCATAAAAAGCATTGATGATATATCCACCAGCTACCGCCAAAGCCCTGCCAAGACAATAGCAAAAAGGCGCGGATCAATAACACCTGCCTTAGTGGCTGCGCGCGAAAGGATAAAGATGGCCGTCAGATACTGGGCGATACAGATCATCATGATATTATACCCTGACCACCGAAAAAGGCCTATGAGATTTTTCAAATGGTAGCATAGTGTCGCTTTAGTAATAAAGCTCGTCGGTATGTGGGTTCAAGAACCGTTGAGCTGCAAAAATAGGTACTGATCCAGCTGAGAATCCCCAATAAGGAACAGGGCAGCACCCACCCAGATAAAACTCGATAGTGCACAATAAGCCCCCATTCTGGCCACGATTGGTCTATGGCAGAAGGTAAAAAGCCAAGGCAGCACACGCCAATATAGCGCAAAATCCCCAACCAGATGTTGGTGATGATAAAGGGACGCCTGATAAAGGCTTTGGTAGCCCCTACCAGCTGCATAGTCTTGATAATAAATCGCTTAGAGTATACAGAGAGTCGTATAGCGAAGCATTGATAAGCGGCATGGCCTACGGTAAAAATCGCCGAAACTGCCAGGGATGACCAAGCTGATACTCTGCATATATTGGGTGTATCTTCTTGACCCGAATCACTCATCATAGTTCACTTCCTTAACCAGAGGCATTCTGCAGGATACTCTCCTTGACTTCTTCCATCTTCTGAGGGGTTACGCAGTCGGCTTTCAGTGCCAGATCAAAAGAGTTCTCAGAAGATTGTCCCTATGAAGGAGATAAAGTCCTCCCCAATCTCCTCACTGAAGGACTGGGCAGCTTGCTCCTTGGAGATAAACTCTACCTGCTTGGTGTGCAGAGGCTGAGGAAAGACTCTTTGCAATTGCTCTATGTCAGCTTCCTTGGCCGTATCCTTGAGAAAAACATGGATAGATAGTGAAATTGTTCCTTTACCTCAACTATCAGTGAAGTTTTTCACATTGATAGTAAAAACCAATAACCTAAGAGGAATAAAACTAAGGTAATACTTGGGGTGACAGAAAAATAAGAGAGAAATGAGCTTCCTACGATTGTAACGTTCGGTTCGGGTATGCACTTTTTAATCTACTTGGAAAATGAGCGTAAAAAGTAATAAAAATCCTTTATTTGGCGATTTTATTAGTACAGATGCACACAAGTTTAACTTTTTGTTAATTGTTTTTAAAGAGTAAACAAAAGAAATTACTAGCCATTAGGTATTTATTTTTGTACATTTGCCCAAAGGTTTAATCACTATTCTTTTTGTGACAATAGTACAGTTTCAATATATATATAGCTGTAGCTCAGTATAAGAATTTCAGTGTGGCGCCATGAAGTGTTTCGTCACTCAGCCTACCTCAGCATGTCAAGTCAACGCTTGGAGGAAGAGCTGGATGTGCTTAGCCTGAGCCGTGCCAAAGCCTCTTCGCGTCACAAGTAGGAGGAAGATCCTTCAGCAGGCCCAGAAAGCATTGTCATGTGAGTCCGAACGTATCAAGGACATTATTGCCCAGCATAAGGGGTTCATAGGCGGGCGTTTCCGATTGGGGATTATCCTAGCAGTAGCACCAACCTTGTTGCCTATGTTTCTGAACAATTTTACTAGAAAATATCCTAAGGTGGAGCTCAAGGTGGAGGATGATGACCGCGAGTGTATCCGTGAGCTCGCAGAAGGTACCCTGGATGTGGCTATTGGCTACTCCCTTGCATGAAAAGCATCTTATAGAGCGCCCTCTCTACTATGAGCCTTTTGTCGCTTATATCCCCAATGCAAAAATACCACCTGACTGAAAAATCAGAAAATCAAGTCTCTGACCTTCATCTCAAGCGATATCCTTATGCTACAGGATGGACATTGTTTTCATGAAAGTGTATTGAATATCTGTCAGGAGAATGGCTCCTCGGATAAGGGCAAGGACAACAGCCTTGAGATCCAAGAGTGGTAGCTTTGAGACCTTGATCAAGCTTGCCAATGAGGGCATGGGCATGACACTCTTGCCTTACCTACATACCTTAGACCTCTCTGAGAAGAAAAGAAGAACCTTCACTACTTCGAGACCCTCTCCCGCTCAGTGAGATAAGTCTGCTGTATCATGGCAACGAACTCAAAATAAGCATTATAGATGCACTATACAATGTCATCTCAGGGGTCATAAGGGGCTATCACCTTCGAAAATCTCAATATCATAGACCCTATCCTTAAGAAGAAAAAGAAACCAGTAAGCGGTGAGCAGTGAACAGTAAGCCTGACACTGATTCCTGATCACTGGCAACAATCACTGTTCACTGGACAAATAGAGTTGTCGTACAATCCCATCAGCCAGACCGACTTTCGGAACGAGGATATGCTTTATCTTTGCCCATTTTCATGGCTTTGATGTAGAATAGGCAATGCCAAGGAAGGATATCCGCGCGGTCAGGGTTCAGTTCTAAAGTCACGGATACGCTCCTCGTAGCTCAGTGAGTTGATTTCCTTGAGGTAATCCTCCAAGAAATGCAGTGAAAGAGGGCTGTCCTTGCGCTTGCCAGAGACCTTGAATATCTTGTTGATATTGCCTCCAGAGCCTATTGCCTCTATTGTTTTGAGTCCTTTGGTATGGATGTGTATCCACTCCTTGAGCTCCTCCCATACTTGCTCACTCAGCTTTCCTTTTCAGTAGGCGCACCCCTCCCTGTCAGGAAAGACCTGCAACGCTACCTCTCCTGACTATAGATGGTGAACTCAGTACTACCCCTCCCACATCTATATACAAATGAGTTTTTATCACTTTCCACATGGGTATGTAGGTCAGTATTGGCGATGATCGCTGCTTCCTCTGACCCTCCTATAATCTCTATACCCCTGTATGCTGGGCTATCTCTCAGACAATCTCAGCACCATTTCGTAGCCTCGCGCATGGCTGAGGTAGCACAAGCACGATAAGCCTCCACGCCTTGTACCTTCGCGGGCAAGTGATGAGGCCTGCATGGTATCACCTCAGGCGTGAGGCATTCTGTCAGGCTGATACGCCCCTGTTCGAGAGACATCGGCACCAAGCGAATCGGCACTCTGCACAAGGCTCCCTTTGGAGAAAATAGGTGATCTGCCTTCTTCTTCTAATATGTTGGCAATCGGTAATCGAGACCATTGGACTAATATCGATACCTGCAAATTTCGGATATTCATAACTATGCAAAGCTACAATAATAAATGGAAAAATAAAAATCCCCCATAATTTTTACAGAGGGATTTTTAAAATTAAGTAGAATGAAAAGAAATCTTATAACAATTTGACAACATCCTTGGCAAAGTAGGAGGCGATAAGGTCAGCTCCTGCACGCTTGATAGCGTATGTTGTTCGAGCATGATGGCATCATGGTCTAACCATCCGTTTTTGGGCGGCGGCTTTTGATCATGGCATATTCTCCAGATACTTGGTATACGGATACCGGTACATTCACTGCATTCTTTACCTCGCGTACTCGTCCAAATATACGATACCAGGTTTTACCATCACCATATCAGCACCTTCTTCCACATCCATAATCACTTCCTTGATAGCTTCTAAGCGGTTGGCATAGTCCATCTGGTAGGTTTTCTTATCCTTAGGGATATCCTGTTCATCTACAGGGCGCTATCCAAAGGCGTCACGGAAAAGGGCCATAGGGGCAGAAGCATATATGGCTGAATAAAGCCATGATACCTGCGTTGGTATAATTGTATTTGTCTAAGAAAAGGCGGTTTGCTCTATACGCCCATCCATCATATCGCTGGGGAGCTACCCAGTCAGCCCTGCTCTTACATGCCCCAGAGAACTCATTTGTGCCAATATCGATACGGTAGTATCGTTCTCTACTACCCCATTTTTGATAATACCATCGTGTCCAGTAGATAGAATAAGGGTCCAAGAGCGACATCAGTCATCACCAGCATATCAGAGTTGCCTCTTTGCACAGTCTTGATAGCTCGTTGCATAAGTCCGTCAGGGTTGATTGCTTCTGTTCCTTCAGTTGTCCTTAAGGTGATCTGGTACTTTGACAAAGAGCAATACGCTCTTGATCCCCAAGCTCAGGAGTTCTTTCACCTCTTGGGCTAAGTAGTCCAAGCTATAGCGATAATGATTGGGCATGGAAGGAATCTCTGCCTGATGCCAAGCCCCTCTACTACGAAAGGGCACAATCAAAATCATTGGGTGTTATGGTTGTTTCCCTACTAAGGCTCGTATAGTTTCATTTACACGAAGCCCTACGATTTCTTCTAGTATATTCACTTTTATAAAGGATTAATTTTTCACTGTTTACTCCTTACTGTTCACTGTCCCTCACAACAACATGAGGTGATTTGCAATCGCCCCTACAACATGGACGCAAAAGCCCGAACCTCTGTTCACTCTTCACTCTCGCATTTAAGGTACGTTTTTGTTAAAAGAAATTATATTTGTTAGATTTTGTACTTTTGCTTCAGAATATGGGAATTATATACTATAGGGTGAAAGCCTGTTCTTGGGAATGGTTAGCTACGGACAATCGGATTCTTTAGCTTGGACAACAAGTACTTGAGAGACCAATTCCACATAAGGGATCAGTTATGATTGGGTGGTTTTCCAGACCATCAGGGGTGAAAGCAACACAGCTTCTCGCGAAAGTCTCTTTGGGGGCTATCAGCGAGACATTCCTTTGAATAAACAGCGCAATATAGGTTTTACCGCAGGAGTCAGTTACAGCTATGACCTTCTGTACCTGAACACTTAGCCAAGGAGATAGGGGCAGATGTCCTATGAAATCATCTCTATCAGCGATAAAAAGTAGAAGATTCCTACTACGAGCAGCATTCGATAGAGCTTTCCTATTGAGTTCCGCTGGCGTACCTCCACTATTCCCATAAGTTCTGGAGAATATACTGCAGGGCGTGAAGCCTACCTATACCTTGCCTCACGCTACAAATTCTTAGGTATTGAAGGGCTATGGCCTTTCCAGCCCCAAACCTCAAGGGATATATGGATGCAAAACTCTATATAGCTGTCGGGCATAATACTTGGAATGTGTATCTACAATATGCACTTCGTCCGCTATTCAAGGGAAAAATTCACAAAATGGGGAGAATTTTGCAAAGTAGTATCCTAAAAATAGGGCTTATTTTTATATTTTATAATTTTCTTTGTCAATTCAAATAAAACATTTATTTTTGCCCCCGAAAATACTAATAGATTTTGTTATGGGATTTTTAAAAGAATTTAAAGAATTTGCCGTAAAGGGCAACGTAGTTGATTTGGCTATCGGGGTAATCATCAGTGCTTTCAGGGCGATTGTCTTCCTTTGTCGCTGATGTAATTACACCACTACTACTTGCTCCAGCTTTCAAAGGCTACAGTGCTAGAAAAACCTACAGACCTTGTATGGAATGGGGTAGCGTAGCGAGTCTAGCTGCCGTGATTAATTTCTTGTGTGTAGCTTTCGTATTGTTTTATGTTGGTTAAAAGGAATCCAATAGCCTCAAGAAGAAAGAAGAACCAGCTCCTGAAGCTCCAGCAGAGACCTACTCAGGAAGAACTTTTGGCTGAGATCCGTGACCTACTGAAGAAAAACAACTAATCTTTATTATCAAACTTAAGAAGTTAATATGATAAATTGCCCTCCCTCCAAAGGAGGGTAATTTTTATATATAATTATAGCTAAGTCTGAGAAAAATTAGTATTTTTTTGCAGACTATTATCAGAGAAATTTGTTTATGACTCATTATCCCAAAATTATGGTTAAGCGATACCACCTTACTCTCTTTATAAAACCAAGAATGTAATTTTTATTTGATGGTCATTTGATGAAAAAGCCCTTTTAAAAATTAAATCACTGACAATCAATTAGTTTTTATTTGATGATCTTTTGATATCATTTATTTATTTTTCACTATCTTTGCTCCATAGTTTTTTGAAGCCAATGCTTTATAGTCAATCAAAAATGTTTTCGCAAACTGTAGGGGCGAGTGCAATTCGCCCTCTTATGGAGATAACAATTCGCCTTTGCAGGTTGCAGCTTGCCCTTTCAAAGTGCATTCGCCCTCTTATGGGATAGCGATTCGTCCTTTCAGAATGGCGATTTGCCTCTTGAAAATAAACAAATTAAAATCAGTTATTTATCTTATTTATATTCTATCTATATGTTTGACTATAATTGGTATACTGATGAAGACTTACCGGAAATGATGGAAGAACATTTGTGATGACTTTACTATTTTTAGTGTATCTTTTGGCCTGTAAAGAACGCTTCATCTGGCAAGCCTTGCAGTATATTATTGGAAAACCTACTTGTCCCTGACTCCCGAGCAAGAGGATTTTTCTCACTTTGCACAAAAGGATTACAAAAGCTCTATATTGCGCTACTGCGATGTGTAGGTCTCAGGGGAGGAAGCAGTCCCTATTGTCTATCGAGATGGATAGTGTGGCACTGGTGGGCAAGCCAGGTTGTACCGGTGATATACCCTCAGAATGAGTGTTCCTCGACAAACAAACGGATCCTAAAGCACTCGCCGCCAAGGTGGGTAAGTATATAGAACAGATTAATATGAGTTATCATCTCACCGTAGAGGTACAGTTCGATTGTGATTGGTCGCTCTCAAGCTAGAACGTTATTTCCGCTTTCTTGGAACACTTCGAGGGCTATACCTCTATCGTCTTTCGGCGACTATTCGCTTGCATCAGGTTAAAGTATCAGGATACTACAGGTGTCCCTCCTATGAGACAGAAGTACTCATGTACTATAATGCATGAGCAAGATTACCGCCACGAGAGCAACTCCATCTATGACCGAGAGGTGGCCAAGCGTTATTTGCCTCACTCAGGAGCTACCTTTGCACTGGATCTTGCCTTGCCACTCTTTGGCTGAGGGGTACGCTCCGCAGCGGGCGATGTCAATGCGCTCATCGGAGGGCTTCTACAGCCCAGATGGATACAATCAAGGGGGTGGAGCGCATGGAGAGACTTCACTCCTATCTGGTAACCCACCAAACCAACTACCTCGGTAGGCTCTGGCAAAGGGGATGTGGTCAAGGTAGAAAAATCACCCTGAAAACCTCAGAGATGAGAGGCTGGACTGAGTCAAATATGAAACACCCCCAAGAGTTATTCTCTGTGATTTGAATAAAAACATTACTACTTATGACTTTTTGAAGACTTGCGTTAAACTATCTGTGCTCGCGGGTATAGGCTACAGTGCCTATCTCTATGCCTGTGCAGGAGAAGGCTTGGAGGATTATTACAACTCGGTTTTCTCTCCCGAGATAGCTGTGGGCAATACCTCTTATAAAGCCTTATTCCTCGACGAAGGCTCTTTTTCTATGGAGGTTATATGGATATAGATGAAAAGAAAAAGTGAGACAACTCACTGCTGATGCCAAAAGAGTGGCGTGCTTATTTGGCTCAAGCCAAAACAACCAATGTCGAGAGCTGGCTCTCTCTCTTCTTCAATCCTAATACGAAGCTTCGGACACACAAAAAGCACTTCGCCGTATCGAGCAGAAGGAATATCCCACGCAAAAACTTCGTAGACTTCCACGCATAGCTGTGGGCAACGAGGGGCTACTATGCCTTATGACCCTTGGAATTATGAAAATCGTAAGGTGGAAAAAGGTACAACAGCTACAGATACAAAAGGCAGACAACCTCTATGCTTCAGCGCAGAAGGATAAGGATGCTTTCTTTGCCAATCGTATGTGGTTCCAAGCCCTGCGCCTACGCTTCTACTCCTATGACCGCAGTGCGGTGATTTGCCTATTTTGAGCAGACACACCGCGACCAACCTAAGAATGCGCTCTACTACCGTGCCCTGCATTATGTAGCAGGGGCTTATATCGCTCAGAAGAATTATCGCAAAGTCAATGCGCTTTTTAGCTACTCTCTTCCATGAGAATTGCCAGCACTAAGGCAAACGGCTACTTATGAATATCATCCTCTCACGGATAATGAGGTTAGTGCCATTGCACAGGGTCTGCAACTCCTCTCAGGCAGCGGCACTTTGGGCTGTAGCAAGGCTATTATCGCAATGAGAAAAGAGGCTATGAGGCATATTCTTGCCTTAGAGCCTCGCTCGCCATATATGGATTTCCATGCTTACTCGCTATATCAATAGAATGAGAATAAAACCAACACCTATGATGACAAGGGGTGATTATGGCTTCCTATAAGGGATACCACTCTTATACATAGGGGTGGTGACCAAGATTTTCGATAGCAATGGGTGTTGCAAACAGCACAAAAAGAAACACTTGCCATCCCTTACCTCTGGCATATTACCCTGCCGCTACCTCTCTATGTTCAGCAACGATTTCAAGGGCTGCTTCCTTTCTGAAGAAAGCAAAGCAGAGGCCAAAACCACTGCTATACAAGACCAAGTACGCCTCTTGGAGACTCTCAATGAGGGTAGTGGCCTTGAACAAATCTCCAAAGAGAGGAGGATAAGCTACTGAAGAACATCCAATGGCTCTGGACTCATAAAAAGAATGAGGATATGCGCTATAACTATGCTTTTCTCTTTTGTATGAGAGCCCTATCTCTCACGCTTGTACAAGGACGCTAATAATACACTTATGTGGGAGCTTACCTCCTTGAGCACAGCTTTTTATAAGAATATACAACACTCAGTATGGCCATGGAACAATTCTTGCTGAAAAATAACAAAACACCTTAGGAGAAAAAGTTCTGGGCAGAGTATTATACCTATACCTTGGGCGATATCTATGAGAGTAGGGCTATCTATGCCTTCTATGAGGATAATATCTCTAAAGCAATAGCAGAGCTCAAGAAGGTGCCTTTCCAAAGAGGAAGATGTATATAATGAAGAGACACGAGGATGGAAAAGAAGAAAAATAAAGCTCAGTGACTATATATTGCCTGCCAATCCATTCAATGGAGTTTATCAAGGACTGTAATGATTGCCAACATGCCATGCCTCAAAGGTGAAATATTCTAAAGCTCTCTTTCTTAGAAAAAATCAAGGAAATGGAGGGATCACCAAAGGAGAGGATGTGTATAACAATGCACTTTTGGTGGAATGCTTTCTATAATGCTTCTTATTTTTGGTAGTATTCGTGCTTTTTATTACAATAGAATCATAGGCGAATATGGTTTAGGCGTCAGCCAAGAGAATCAAGAGTACTCCTTGGTATAGGGAAATGCTAAAAGTATTACCTCTTGGCTCAAAAAAGCATGCCACTACCGATGAGCAGAAAGCTAAAATGGACACCTACTTGCCAAAATAGGCGCAATGAATTCTATATACAAACATATTTTTAGCAAGCCCTGATAATTATTGGAGGGGCATGGAATGATGAAATTGTTTTCAAGGATTGGAAGGGCTTTCAGGAACTGAGAAACAAGTACAGACACACCCAGTATTACAAAGAGGTGATTCGCGAGTGTGGCTATTTTAGAAAAACAATCAAATAAACAAATGCAAAAATTAGTTATACTTACCGGAGCAGGTATTTCTGCCGAAAGTGGTATTAGTACTTTTCGTGATTCGGGAGGGTCTTTGGGAGGGGCACGATGTCAATCAGGTAGCTTCTCCCAGAAGGCTTTGCCGCAGATCCTGCCTTAGTGCTGGACTTCTACAACCAGCGCCGCCGCCAGCTCTCCCAAGTGGAGCCCAATGAGGGCACATCGCCTTTTTGGCACATCTGGAAAAAACGCTGTAAGTAGTGATTATCACTCAGAATGTGGACGACCTACACGAGCGTGCAGGAAGTCATAATATCATTCACCTCCATGGAGAATTGCTTAAAAGAGTCATGGGTGGATAACTCCCAATGTTACCTATCCATGTACAGGGGATATTCATGCAGGAGACAAAAGTCCTACTAGAGCACAATTGCGCCCCATATCGTATGGTTTGGCGAGGAAAGTGCCTATGTTGGAGAAAAGCTATAGCCCAAGTGTATTCAGCAGATATACTGATGATTATAGGGACTTCTCTACAGGTGTATCCTGCGGCAAGCCTTATAGACTATGTCAAGGAGGGTACCCCTATCTTCTACATAGACCCAAACCCCTCACTACACAGCAAGGATCTTGCGGTCATTGCACAAGCCTCCACCGGAGTGGCCCAGGCTATCAGGCTTGCTCCTTAAAACTCTTAAGCCTCTACAAAAGCACAGGCATGCTCCACGGGTACCTGGGAGGATACCATGCTCATAAGTTGGCTATATAGTGTTCTTTGCCAAAGGCGCAGAATCATCTGTTGGGTTTTCTCCATAATTTGGGCAATAGGTGCCGAAGCCATGCAGGAGTCTAGTTGCCTTGTGGGACTTTGCCGCAGTGAGCTTGCGTGCCATCTCCCGGGCAGGGCAGGTCCAGTCCCACCAGAGCCGCATGCCTTGCTCTGGCTCATCTCTTCCAGGAGCAGCTACCAGCAGCCTTTGGCAGAAGACTATGCACAGTACCTCTTGGCTGAGTGCCTCACGATCTGGCAGGTATGAGGCCAGGAGTACTTCTGATAGTCTTCACCAGAGGCACCCTCCCCAGCTATCGAAGAGGTTGTCGGGGCATCCTCCAGCTTTTACCTTTTTCTCTTAGGAGTAAGCGATGGGTCGTATCAGTGATTTTCTGCAGGGAGCTCAGCAGTCCCACTCTGGGTGGGAGAATGCGATGACTTGGCTGTATCGAGTTCTTAGATCCTTTTCCTTCTACCGCATAGCGAAGATGAGTCCATGGTGCGCCAGCAAAGCCTATCAAGAACTTCCCCAGCCGAGCGCTCCTTGGTAAGACGAATTCCCTCCATCACATAGCCTAATGCCTCGGTACATCCGGTATCTGCGCATGGTCTATATCGCTTTGGTGCCGGGATGGGGGTGCGATGGTGGGACTACTTGTTCTTTCATCTCGATGTGTATCCCCATCGCGGGGTACGGCCAGGATATCACTGAAGAGGATGAGCCGCATCACCTACGATATCTACCGGTTGAGTGGTAATCTCGGCAACCAACTCAGGGGTACGCAGCAGCGGGTGAAGAAGTCATCTTTGGCGCGTCAAAGGCTCTGAATTCAGGTAGGTAACGCCCCTTGGCGCATCATCCACGGCAGGACGCTCGGTTTCTCTCTTGAGAATCCTTGGAAAAGGTCATTTTTATCATAAATCACGTTTGTCGTGTTGAATATCTCAGCATCGCTCCATCATCCCTCCAAGGTGAGGCGACTGCGCGATATAGCTGCTAACTTGCCTTCAGGAGGGCACTTTGTAGTCATACTTCCTATACGAAAATTTTTCCTCAACAAAGCTATTTGCCACAAGAAAGCTCCTCACTGCAGGGGACTGAAAAGGCAGCCCATCATGGTGTGGCTAACTTCTGACGAGTCAGCTCTGTAGTGTACAGTCAAGGCATTCATGGCAGGGATTCCCCTCTTAGCAAGTACTTTAGTGCGGGTCTCCATGGCTCCTCCCACAGAAGAAGACAAAGGAATGGCTGGCACTGTTCCACTAAGTAGTTGGCCAGTTGCTGAGCATAGCGCAGAAAAAGCTATCACCTCAGCCTGCCTCTCGAGACGCTCTCAGGTCTTGGCTCCCTACACAGAAAGCCCTATGCGGAGCAAGCGCCTTAGCTGCCGGATGTTTCTGCAGTGCCTCAATGCATTCCCACTGGTGAAGATGCAAATCTGCTTGAGAAGAGCCTCTATAGTCTCTGATGGCTGTACTCTGATAAGCGGAAGACTCCACCTGAAAAGCCCTAAGGCAGCAAAAGCCTCTACTGCTAGGGGCCAAAGGGCTTGGTACTTAGAAGTAGATCATCTGTTTTTAGGTGCAAAAATAATGAAAATTGTGAATAATATACGTAACGGGATTGTTTTAACAATTTGAAAAGTTGAAAACTTATCTTTTTCAACAATAAAGATAAGAAAAAGGAAAAGGTACAAAGTAATCAATTAATTCCGTAACTTTGCAGGGAACTTTTTCTAAATATGAATCTATGATATTACCTATACTACTTTTCTTCGCTGGCACTACCTATCATCAAGTAGACCGCACAGAACCGACCTTCTAAGCCATCGGTGGACAATCCTACCTACCTGGGGGAAGAATGATATGCTCATAGCAGCGACGGACTTCGGAAATATCTCCCGCTATGAGAATGCAGTGATAGACGAGTCCATGCCGATCAGCCGCCGAGGAGGAACTCTTGGTAAAGCCCGACTTAGAGGCTATGGGTGCTGAAAGAGAGGTAGTAGCCCTTATCGATGCCGCTTATTCGTATGTAGAGACCCTATAAGTGGTCAGGCACCACCCGCGAGGGAATGGATTGTTCGGGCTTTGTAAGTACCGCCTTTAGCTCCATCAATGTTCCCCTGAGCCGCTCTTCTACTGAGATGTCTACCCAAGGTGTGGATATTCCTCTAAAGCCAAGCTCAGGTCGGCGATTTGCTTTTTAAGACTACTCACAAGCGCAACCGTATCAGCCATGTAGAGTATCGTGGTAGGTACGGGTGACGAGGTCAAGTTCATACACGCTTCTACTTCTCAAGGTATTACTGTCTCCAGCTCTCTCTGAGGACTATTGGCAGAAAGCTTATGCCAAAACCAGTGAAAATAGCAAATAGTGCACCAAGCTATATATGAGACTATTACGGAAAGTCTCGACTCTGATTGGCAGAGTCTCATGTAGAGGCGTAATTTATTGTGTCTTCCTCCAACTCTGATTGTAGGAGTCTCATGTAGAGGCGTAATTTATTGTGTCTTCACTCCAAGTTCCTCAAAAAGTTTAAACACTTTATCAGGTAGTACAGCGCTTCCATGAGACCATAATACAATTCCTTTGAGAACAACTTTCTCTTCTACATCTTTAAGAACTTTCAAAATTCTTAGAGTTTTCCTTGATAATCTTTGAAGAGATGTTTGGTGTATTATCTGCTGTTATTTTATATATAACTGGAATTTCCTTTTGAGTATATCTACTTCTGTCTATGCACAAAGAGATTTCCTAATGGAAGGTGTTTATAAAAAGGCTTCTTCCATTTGATTAATGTTTGATACAGCAAAGTAATCTAAATCATTATCTGCAATCATATTAAATAAGATACTTTCTTCTGCTGATAGATAGATCATAAGATTCTTTTATACAGCTAACAATTAGAAACAAAGAAAAAGTAAAGTTAGTCTCATGTTATTTTGTTTTGATGTGAGACAAAAAGGAAATAAAGTCCGAGAATAGCCCATAAAAATATTTTATAGATGATATTTTAATATTTGTTATTTTAAAAAGAAAAGATTTAATATATTGAATAATAATAGGGTAGGAAGGAAGGAAATATAACAAAGATTTCCTTTGATGAGAGAGATGCTTTCAAGGTATAACTCCTCCTCCTAGATAAATAATAGAATGAGAAACAATTAAATATTCAGAAAAATTCTCATCAAATATAAATAGAAATTTGATCAGAAAAATTGTTCCTAAAAGAAAAAGAAAAGTAAAAATTTTTATACATATGATAGATAGTATAAAGAGGCTGTCCAAAATCTTACATTTTGAAAATCAACCTATTTGCTCAGTTAGGAGAATTCTATCTGTTCTAAGATAGAACTCTATTTTTCTTAATAATCCTATCTCATGAAACAAGATAGACACAAACAAACAACAATGATAGAAAAATAATATAATGTATAGTATGAAATATTTTATAATTTTATATATATCCTCGTTGGTGAGAGTTTGTGAGTTCGTGCCTATTATAAGATAGCTCGTACCTACTTCCTTTCTTCTTGTTCTCTAATATTTTTAAAATAATATTCGGAAAATATAGTAGATATCTTTTGTACTTCATATACTGACTTAGCTGTGAGAGGTGACCTCCTGAGAGGAAAATAGAAAAATCCCAAAGGGTCCTAAAAGTGTTTTTGTAGGATATAACTAACTTAAAATCAACGATATATACTATGTTGCAAAATCAGTTACATAAGAGAGAATAAAGAAAGGTTCTCACAGGACTTAGAAAAAGAATTTTGGTAAATTAGGAAGCTATAGAGGCAGAGCCATCCTATGGATGAAAAACGCCGTGCGCTCCAGACAGAGCTTGACGAGGCGCTCTCAAGAGCAATAAGCTCTCAGGAAATAGGCGCACTGATAGAGAGGAAGGGAAAAGGAAGAAGCCAAAGAGCTGCCAAGAACAAACCGCTCAGTATGAGGGCTTGCCAAGCGTCTCAGTACAGAACTTGACCAGACGACTACCGCCCTTACTCAAGTGCTCTATCAGCATCCTAATATCCCTAACGAGATTGTTCCTGAAGGAAAATCAGCGACAACCTCAATGTATTCCAAGCAGGAGAAAATTCCGCCCTCTAGAGGGACGCCTCACTAGGGAATTAGCCAGTGTATGTATGCCTTCCGAACTCAGGGGTGGAAGCTCTCGGGCAGGATTCCCTGTATACAAGGGTAAGGGGGCAAAACTGCAGGCCCTGATTTCTTGCACTTCTTGGACAGAATACCCGCCGCAGGTTAGCAAAGGTTTCAGGTACCTCATATGGTCAGGCGAGGATTCTGGCTATGGTACGGACAGCTCCCTGACAAGGAAGGACAGATGTGACCATGCAGCCGATCAATCCTCTACCTGCAGTTTTCCCTCTGCCCGAGGGTGCCTGTAGCAGAATATCTTCCCGCGATGTGATTCACTTTTCCCGAAGCGGTTCCCTATCTGTTGTACCGCTTGCCACTTGTTTCCGCCGAGAGCAGGTAGCTATGCACATAAGAGGCTAAACCGCTTGCACCAGTTTGACAAAGTAGAGATCGTTCGTATAGAACATCCGACCATTCTACCAAAGCACTCCACCAGATGGTAGAACATATCAGAGTATTCTCAACGAACTGAAACTCATATCTATCCTAGCGCCTCTGTAGAGTGATTTGAGGCTACCTCAGCTATTACTTATGACTTCGGTATACTCTACCGCTCAGGAGAAATGGCTCAGAAATAAAGCTCTGTTTTCCAATTTTTGAGACCTTCCATAGCACGACTCAAGCTCCGCTTCCACTATGTGAGAGCAAAACACAGCTTGTCCATACCCTCAATGGTGGCTCCTTGGCATGCCTCGTGTCTTGGCAGGTATCTTGGAAAACTTCACCGAACCCAGAGGTATCCTCATCCCTGAGTATTGCACCCAAGTACGCAGAGTTCGATATCATTAATTAATGATTAATGGTCAATGATTAATGAATAATATTACTAAAAAGAAATTTTCGGACGGCCTCTGTTTTTTAGAAAAAGGCTATCAAAGGAACTTTTCGGACCCTACCTCTTTTAGGTAATAGGTAAAGTAGCGTGAACAAGTATGAGGAACAGTCTGCTCCTCTTCACTCTTCACTTTTTCCTTTTTCACTCTTCATCCTTCACTGTGCTTCCCTTGATTAGCTACGCTATTGATGGCAGCAGCGATGACCTCTTGAGTCGCCTAAGTAGTAATGTGACTAGGCTTTTAGGTCAGCATCAGTTCAGTATACCAATGGCACCCTTTTAGTAGGGATATTGGGTTTTAGGATTTCTTCCTCGAGAGGCTGTCCAGTATTGCACTAAGGGGCTGAAGCTATTACCATGAGCAATATGATTACACTTTTTCCTTGCTTGATTGCAGGGGCGATATCAACTAGAACCAAGGGGGCATGCGATCATAACAGTCCTCGAGGCTCTCTCCACCTGTCTTCTCAGCATCGGTAGGTGTGTCACTTAGCGGCGGTCGCGTGAGAGGGTGACGCTCGTCCTTTTCTCCAATAGTGGTGGTTGTACATCGTGGGAGCGTCTCCCAGAGGAGCACCTGATCTTCGCCATATGTTTGGCAGCTGTCTCCAGCCTTGTTAAGTCCTTGTAAGAGACTGCATGCTTTTCTCGTTCAGGCGCCAGCTCTTGTAGGTAGGTGCCCATGGCTCTTCGTGCTTCCGGGGCATTCTTCAGTGTCGCGATAGCTCGCTTGAGGACAGAGATTATAAGCCACATCAAGCGGAATCCCTCTTCCTTGGTGCGACCAGCCTCACGGGCTTCTTGTACTCCTTGCTCAGTAAGGTCTACATCTTGCCATCCAGTGAATAGATTGAGCTTGTTCCATTCACTCTGTCCATGACGTAAAGAACTACTTTATACATAGTTTTGAGAATATTGGGTTGTAGAAATTTTTACGAGTTAATCATTAATCATTGATCATTAAACATTAATCATTATTAAAAGTCTTTTCTCTTAATCTTTCTTAGGATCAAGAAGATAATGGCTATCACCCATAAGCTCAAGGGGCCAAAGAAAGCAGCAATACCGGTGAGTCAGACAAGTGACTTAAAGAAAGCACTGGTATAGCCCATCAGCGCAGAAATATCAATTTCAGTGGGATGAAGGATACGTGATAGGTCTATCGGATTGGCTAAAATCATCGCAAGGAGAATGAGGTCAAAGGATATTGGCGGAATACCATAAAGCATATTGAGGAAGATACGTCAGAGATTACCCACTCATGAAAAGCCATATAAAAAATAGCCAAACTAAAGCCCTTGATCTTGTTCTCATAATAGAGGCCCAATAGGGTAGGAAATTCCTACAAAAATAAAGCTAAGAAAGCACCCTGTGACAATCAATGCATCAGAAGTTGAATATTTCCGAAGATAGGAACAATCCGTATAGTAGAAAAGTGCCTCAGCCCGATAACAAGGCTTAAGGAAGTGATAGTAAATCCCCAAGTACTGCCCTGAAAATATGAGCTTCCTCAGTATCGGTTGGATAAAGAGTAACTCAATGAACTCACGAGCATTGTAATAATACTTACAAGATGGTGGAAAATCAATGAATAAGAACAATAATTACGTTCATCAAGGGTAATGACCGGTTGGATATATCGCTGATTCAGAGACTAAGGTATACTACTTAGGATCAGGTAGAACCAAAGTAGATATGTCCAACTGCGGATGGGTCAAAAAAGTATCGGATAATCTTAGCATATTTTTCGTTTTTGGGTTACAAGGAGCTTCTTGGAATTGTCGCTTTTGGGTGGTAGCTAAGAGTTCCTGAGGGGTTCCTCTGAAGTAGATATTCCTTCTAGATAAAGAGAATCTCATCAGAGTTCCTCTAGAAGCTAAGGATGTGAGAGGTGATTGGGATGAGGTTTTCCTTCTCTTTTTCTCGCGAAGGATGAGGCTTTTCAGTCCTAAAACAGCGATAGGGTCAGAGTCCTGGGGTAGGCTCGTCCAAGACCAGTACAGGCACATCGACCATGAGGGTCAAGACTCAGTTCACCTTCTGCTTCGTTCCTCAGAGATTCCCCAAGGACTTATTCAGATGCTTCCTATGGGCCAAAGAGCTCGATGAGTTCTTAGTCGTACAGAGTACCTTCTGTGATGTTCTTGATCGCTGAAATAAGCTCTTTCACTTGAGGTTGCTGGGAGTTGGCTATCTGAGGGAGGTAAGACACTCCCTATAAGCCCATGTCCTTTGATGGACTTCCCATTGAATCAGGATATCTCCTTTAGTACAGCACCATGCCTAAAAACTCTTCATGGAGGTTGTCTTCAGAGCCATTAGAGCCCTAAGATGGCGATAATCATCCTGATGGTAAAAGGTTCACATATGGGCACTTCAACTTGCCATATTTCTTGTATATATCTTTGAATTCTATCATAGATGTATTAGGGTAATTGAATTTGATTACTAGTTTTTCTTTTTAGAAAAAGGATTCATACGAGGGGTTTTCATCGACCAGGTTCTCAGGAGTAAAGGCAGGTGCTACTTTCTCCAGAAAAGTTCATGATGTCGATAAAAAGACTCCTCAAGGAGGACAATACTCTCTAGGATTTTGACAGTTTACTGATATAGGAGAAGACTTCACTGGGCGGTGGGGGACATCGCCTGTGCGTCTTTGTTCAGGTCATAACCGGTGTAGTCACTCCAATAATTATCACTAGACCTTGTATCATTCACATTGTTATCATAACACATCAGTGTTGTTCAGAAAAATTATTATCCCAGATCGATTCTGATGCTTCCCCTCCTCGGATCGGGTTACAACAGTTCTACACTGAAGATATTTTCGTTGTACTTATACGGGTAGCAGTTCTCATGTGATACCGATGAGTGTTGCGGTAGAAGGTATTTGCCTGTGAGTTCGGAATCATACAGCTCCTTGAGCAACAGTCCATAGGAGGCCGGTCCCAGTTGTCTTGGAAAGTATTCCCAGTCATCTTTAGCTCTGGAGAACATCACATGAGCACCTGCACCATTTCAGACAACGTGTTTTGTGGTACTCGTTGTCATCCGAGAACATAAAGTGTAGATCCATAGCGTAGGTTTCCCTCAGCATAGTTTCCCTCCATATGCACGCGGAGAAAATTGTATATAAAGATTCCGTCACAGTTTTTGGCTTTGTTCTTGAGGATTTTACATCCTTGCAGCTCATAGGGTGGATGGCATTCAGAGTTATACTGTTCTTTGGCATTGGATGAAATGTCATTGCCTCATGCCTAGTCATCGTCATTCTCAGGGAGCACGAAACATACCTGCTCCATGACATTGTCTTCTATGAAATTCTTTGGACTTGTCCAAAAGGGTTGCAGCTTGCTCTTCAGTGGCTTTGCAAAGGCAACATTGGCAAAAGCAGAAATCGTCCGATCACCCTATCGGCACGGATCTTGAGGATACTGCTTCAAGACTGACCATTGATTACAGGTCTGTCTTTTGCCAATGAGGGGTTAGGGTTTGTCTATCAATAGGTTTATTTTCTCCCATAGACACCCTTTTTCCACAATGACTGTGTCATTTTCCTGGCCGAGAAGCCCTTGAGCAATAGTGCGTATGGGGCACTGAGGGCATACAGTTATAGTCTGTGTCTGGGCAAAAAGTGCCCAAACATCCTAAAATAGAAAGAGTATAGTAGTTTTATAAGCATAAAAAGGGGCTAATTAGTGATCATGCATGTTGTCATGGTCAGAAGAGGCGAGTGCTGATCTCCTTGGAACTAGCTTGGATACGCTTACCAGTCGTAGGTTCTCCTCCTTTTTCCCCTTGTATCTGGGCATCTCACGCGGGCAAAAAGCAGCCAAGTGAGCTCCATAGAACTCTCTATTTCTTTGGAAATAAAGGTAGTAGTAGCTAGCATCGTTAGGTTGCCTTCCTTGAGGTAGTCACACGCAAGTGCAGCGCTACTTGGTCTTCTTGAGGGAACTTGGAGCATGCACTCCAGGCATCATGCTTGGAAAACTTTTGGACTTCAGAGTAACCACTTCTAGCGAACTGAGGACTTACAATGTCATCTTTGCAGAAAGGCACATTCTTCCTTCCCATAGTCAATAGGCTCTGCCTTAGGGGGCACCTGAAGCCACAGGCTGAGGCTCAAGAGGAGATAATACTTTTTCATGTTGCGATATTTAGACTGCAAATATAAGATCATCTTAGCAATAGATTAAGTCACTACTAAGATGATTTTTTCTCTTAGATATATTAAGCTACTTTCTTCTTACTGATGAAGAAGGCTACTAAAGACATGAAATACTGCCGCTAAGACCATGGCATAAGTACTGGCTTGGGTAGGATTCACATAAGTTCAACAGTTCCTTACCTCCAAAAGAAGAGAGTTGGTCAGGCCATACCAGGGGTTTGATCTGAGCGGTGTCCTTGGGTTGTGCCCGTAGTCATACTCCCACTTATAGAAGTCATACATCCCAATACACCTGCTACTCCCATAAGAGCAGCTCATGCAAAGATAAAGTTCTCTCTCCTTGCAAAGGCGATGAGCAAGCCCAAAACAAAGGGAGCTGCCGATGACCCACGGGAGCTTTGGTCCCAGAAATTCTCAGCATGAATATGCTTTGTTCCTATATAGTGGTTTTAGCAGATTGATATTCTCAATGGTATGGATGAGCTCATCCTCTTGGGCAGAGAGGCTGCTCTTTCCATTAATATCGTTAATCCAGATGCACATTTTGATACCTTCTGGATATTGAGGAGCATCAACTTGATACATCCAGATAGGAAAATAAGAAACAATAGTAGCAAAGGGAGGCTACTACCATTAAAATTCGTGCTTTCATTTCAATTAAAATTTGCAGGCTGATGAGACCGGCCATGTTATATATATAAATTCGTCGCTACCTGGCCACTTGGCAGTGTGGCATTAGCAGCAGATACGCGGATGTATCCTTGCATTTTCTTGGTGAAGAGCAGAACAGAAGTCTGTACAGTAGAGATAAGCCATACTCCCACTTTAGTCAGGTTTCCATACGAGGTTTCTGTTTGTCGGGCGTGATGCTTTAAACAGTTCTGATTCCATTCTGGGCACCCAGTGGCACAGCCGTCAGGGATGCTCCCAGTCTTACGTATTCTACGTTGGTTGCATTGGAAGTATACAGTGTCACCACTTGCTGATACCTTCAGTCGTTTGTCAGGGAGAGTGGCTACCTGGATACAAGTCAATGTACATACATAGCACGTTGTTACACCTTCTCTGCTACTGCATCAGCATCGGCATCATGCGAGGTTACGTAAGGGTGGTGGTTATCACCAGTGGATAGATTTTGGTTTGTTGCAGTTTTAGCTTCATCAGCAGCAATACGTGTGCATGAGTGAGGGTTCTCCGATAGTTGGGAAGTCAAGGAGGAGTTCCATTTTGTCTCAGAGATGTCAAATAACTGTACAGATTGGCAGGGATTCAGGACCCGGTAAGGAGGTAGCGGTCTTTGCAGTAATACTTGTTCCATAGCTACAAATCTGCATAAGGTTTGCAGGACTCACCTGGGATCGTGGGTGACCAGGGCGATAGCAATAAGTTAGTTTTCTATCAATGCCCCAGTACCTGCCATTTTGCTACTGCTTCAGGGAGATGAAAGTAGTAGAGCGTCTCCTTTGTCATCGAGACTCAGTGTGTGCGATGGGCCAAGGCCGGAGACTCTTCACTGTACCTGCTACTACAGCATCCATTTGACAGGCTGGGGATACCATAGTTTTTCACCATCAGCTTTTGATTCTTCGATGGCACAGCATCTTAGTGAAAAAGAATGTACTTTAGTAAGTTCAGAAGCCAAGCTTACCATTACCATGATGTATTCCCTGTTGGGTCATGCACTCCGTGAGAGAGAGATTTGGGCGGAGTAGGAAGTGGGTATACCAATCCTGGAGGCTGAGAGCGTCGAGGATTTTTACAGTCCTCTACTTCACTCTTACCTGCTGTGTCTCATGCACCATGGTGTGTTGTGGTGGTGAGGGGCTTTCATTTCAGTAAGTTTACGCTTGTTTGATATATGGTCCTCAGCTACTTTCCAGTTGATGAGCTTCTCTTCCATAGTCAATGAGTCGTTTTCCAGAAGCTTCTATACTTCCAAAGTATGTACCTTCCTCAGTGATTGTAAGTGGTGGAGATATGCCATCCGTGAGATTTATCAGCTGCAGAGTGGGCTCAGTCATGTAGTTGAATCCTGCGCATGTACTTGGAACTCAGGGTTCATCTTACACTGAGATCAAGGTTCGTACGAGAGAGATTACCTTTGGATTTTCCTTTGCCAATCACACAGTGGATACGCTCTTCCTGGGATATAGGCTGACAGAAGTCAGTTCCCCTACGATATGCTCAGTGTTTTCCAGTAGCTTGAAAGTAGAAGAGTGGTTACCAGCAGCGTTACGAAGGCTCCAAAGGTTTCTTCTCAGCTACCAGAAGTTTTGCGGGCAGCAGTACGCATGCTACGAGGTGTGTTGTTCGCGTTGATGAGATCCATGCGCCCCGTCCATACCTCAGTGGTTTGAAAGATCAGGGTGGTGGGTGTCATCTGAGAGATAGTACCGTGGATGGTTTGCAAAAAGGCTTGGTTTCTTCGTTGTAATATATCGCTTTTTCTGGGTCTTATGAGAACACAGGGAATCACTTTGAGTGAGCTCGTCCTGGAGAGTCCGTAAGTGGCAGGTTGTCCACAGAACCCTCCTGATGAGGAGATGCATAGTACTCGTCATATTGTCCTGGTGCACCATGCACATCTCTGGAGCAGCAGCTGAAGCGTCCCAAGCTATTTAGACTTATTGTTGATCACTTTTCCTGCCCGACTTTCCACAGCTGGCAAGAAAAGCTCCAGCAGTGACCAAAGATAACAATTTGCTTGTTTTCATAGAGCAGTCTATTTAAAATATTTATATCCCTAAAAGTTTGAGTTTAGGGTAAAAAGCCTGTAGCCAAGTTTTTGAGTGCTCTAAACAGACTTTCCTCTCTTTGAGCTTACTCAGTACGCAGAGTACTCTGATACAGCTCTGGCTTGTTCTTCTGTGAGGTGTTGCTGGCCATAGGTGATCCATTAGCAGCCTCTGCTAAGAGTTGCTTCGCGATAGGGTCATTGGCGATCATTTCCTCCGGGATTGATCGCATATTCATTACCCACATTCAGGCAGACGTCACTAGATGCCCTTGCGCAAACGACGGGTCCTCATGAACTTCTTAGTAGGCTTGTGGCAAGCCAGGTACAGTTGAGCTTGAATAGCTCCTTTGTCACGCTGCCAGCTGCAAAGCACGATCTACAGTATTTCCTAATGGGTGGATTCGCTGCTTTTACAGGGCCCTATTCACTTTCCAGCCCGCCCGGTCTCTCCAGCTCCACCGAGTAGCAGCAGGAGTCCTCTGTAGCAGGAGTATTAGTCACTGCAGGAGTCTCGGTTGTTGTGCTGGGTGTGCTGTTGATCAGTATTGGCATTGCTCCGTGAGAGCTACCACCGCCACAGCTTCTACCATGGCCATAGTAGCCAATACAGCAGCGATAGTTTCACTGATTTTCGTTAAAAAGATGGTTAGTAGTTTTATGGGACAAAGGGTACATCTTTCACCCCATTTCTCTCTCTCTTTACGAAGCAAGTAGACTTTCTCTTAAAGGAGATAGCTATCTGCAGTGCCTAGATTAGTGAGAAATGTCGTGTTTGTATCTTCTTGAGAGATTTTTAACAAAAGTTTTGAGTAAAAGGTGCTAAAAAGCACGGGTGGGGTATTCCCCTACCTGTGCTTCTGAGCATCACACTTCTGCACATTTGGGCTAGTTAGTTTCGTCCAGAGGCCATAGCAGTATCTGCACTATTTCTCAATAGAGTGCTCTTTGGTGACGCACGATATTGGTTTTAATCTCTTTCTACAGACACAGAGGTTTACTTTTCCCGCTGTCAGAACCCGATGACCTCGTGCCTTGTCGGTCTCTATAAAGAATACTATACGCTGACTGTGCAGTTTTGAGGTTCATAGAAACAACATGTTTTCACCTGTGTTACAATCGTAGTGAAGAAGGGCGCTTGTTCTGCAGCGGTTTTTAACCAGCTCGACAGAGGCGGAGGCCTTTGCCATAATAGTCCCATCAGGACATTTTGGGATTCCACAGAAAGGGATCCGGGAATGGACTTATCTGTCATGTTTCGAGCAAAGACTTGCTCCAAGAGCTTCTTGGCCCTCAGATCTATCATCAGTGGTTTTGATATTAGTACGCAAATGCCATACTCGATATCTATAATGATTATCTATCACAACAAATGGCAAGTTGGCCGAAAAGTGTTTATTAATCGTTAATCATTAATCATCAATCGTTAATCGATGATAATCATTTACTCATGAGCTCATTGTCTACTTCATACATGAGGGTGATCCTCTTTTTCTAGTCAGAAAAGGCATGGCTCTCCTCTAAGGCTTGTGCGCCAGAACCGGGCGAGGTCTCCCGATCGCGGAGGATCGGGAATAAGTGCGTTGCGTACCATGTCGTCACATCGCCAATAGGGCTGAGAAAGCCTGATACACCCTGCTTATTCACCTCAGGGATTTCCTCCAGCGTTGCTCGAGATGGCGGGCACCTCATACACCATCGCTTTCCACAGGCAGCTGAAGCGAGCTCTCTGGTCTGAAGGGTAAGGATAAGTCCAGCTCGAGACAGAGTATGTCGTTACATCAAAGTAGTTACCCAAAATTAACGTAGTTCTGTATCTCAAGTCATGGGCAGGCTTGACTGCATTCTCTCCAGGGCCATCACCGACCACGATCAGGCGTGCTGCTTCTGTTGGGAATGCTGTGGAAGAATGCACGCACATCACATGATCACCCCACCTTACACAGGTTGCTCCCACATGGGTGAGTATCAGCTCGTCAGGTTCACTGCCAACATAGCACGCTGGCATCGCGGGGCTCAGCTTTCTTTTTCTATGGCCAGTGGAAGTTCGGGTTACGTTGATGTGTTCTGGCATCAAAGAGCTCATAGGTCATATCTCTGGAGGCTCTCTGAGACAGCAGTCACTGCATCCAGGCGATGCAGAGTGCAGTCTTGTGGCCAGGATGGTTCCTACCAGGTAATATCTGTGCCGTGTAAGTTGATGATCAACTTTACACCTCCAGGCGCGGAGAATCTCCTTACATGGCCATGAAGAGCTGCCGGGCAGAATAGCATGGTGAGGCATGGATGTGTCGATATTATATTCGCGCACTACCTCACCATCTTGCATGCAGGAGTGCAAGTTCAGGGCTGAATAGCGGGAATAGAAATTCACTCACATACTTGCGTGCAAGTGGATGTTTCTTTACAGCAGCTGAGAGCCCTGCGTTGGCCGTGGGTGATAAAGTGTATCTGATAGCCTTTCTGAGCAAGGGCAACCAGCAATCATGTCGCCACTCCACTTCCTCAAAAGTAGAATGGCAAACAATAGCGATCGTTCATTTTGGTTTTAGTTTTAGCGATTGGTCATTTGTCACTTGTCATTAGTGCATCAAAACGGTATCTTGCTCTGTGCGTGACATGCATGTCGGCGAAAGTTCTTTTTGTAAATAGTTTGTAATAAGCGGCGATGCCTAGCATTGTCGAGGTAATACTCAAAGACAAAAGACCTCAGTGGTATTTTTCGCCATAGGTTTTCAGAGCACTTCTCAGCCCAGAGTTCGCACAGACGCCTCTCCTATGGCAATCTGTATACCTGTCTGTTCGACTAGCCTTCTTGAGCTTGCGCATAAGGATTTCTATGATGGTATATTGTACCGAAAGCGCAGATATCGGCCGTGTTCTTGGACAAAGTTTGGATTTCTCCTTTTACCTCCTTCTGTGGAAAATAGAGAGCACTGCGGTCTTCAGTCCTGAAAAGCTAAGTTTAGCCCCTCTACCTTAGGGAAAGGGAAAGCAACGCCTTTGGGTTGCCTTTTGGGCATACTTGTCGATCAAGGGCCGCCAGGGTAGGGGGAGACCGAGTATCTTGGCTGTCTTGTCGAAAGCCTCCGCCTGTGGCATCGTCCTGTGTCTCTCCCAGAACTTCCATAGTGAAGTAGTCACTGACCTTGAGAATCTGGGTATGCCCCATGATGGTCATTCCCAAAAAGGAAAGGAAGGTTTCTCCTGCCCTCTTGGTCTATGAGAGTGGGAGAGAATGTGTCCTTGGAGGTGATTGACTTCTACCAAAGGAATTCCTAAGGAGAGTGCTAAGGATTTGGCAAAGGAAACGCCTACTAATAGCGACCCCAGCAAGCCAGGCCCTCGAGTGAAGGCAATGGCTGAGAGTTGCTCCTTGCCCACTCCTGCTCGCTGCAAGGCCTGATGTACCACGGGAATGATATGCTGCTGGTGAGCACGCGAGGCCAGCTCTGGTACTACACCTCCGTATTCTTGGTGAATCTTCTGAGAGGCAATCACATTCGAGAGAACTTTGTCGCCCTGCATGACCGCCGCTGAGGTATCATCACAAGAGGATTCTATAGCTAATATATATGGTATGTCGTTCATTTCTGTGAAAGGAAATAGCCCATAGTCATTTTATGCGGCAAAGGTACAACATTATCAGTATTTGTCAATGATTAATTTAAGGAAAATCTCGTGTCAAAAGTTGTTAATTGTTTATTGTCAAAAGAATAATTATTTACACCTTTGCCAAAAAGATATTTTGTTGTACATTGTGCCGAATTTTTATACATTAGCTAACCTCTCTAAAAATAAGCACACAAGGTGATAGGCAAGATATTCCGTATACTTAAAAACGATTATAAAAATAGGAATCTATACGCTTATTTTTATATTCCTCGCCCTGATGATTCCAGCGGTACAAAACCAAGTTGGCCTCATGGGTAATGGAGCGTATCAACACGGACTACAATGTCAATATACATATAGATAAGGTATCCATTAGCCTTACGGGTATGGTAGGGCTCGATGGGGTACTTATCCGCGACCATCATCAGGATACTGATCGCAGCTCAGAGTATCCGCACCCCACTGCTCGACCTCAAAGCGGCGATGGATGGCAATCTGATCTTCTCTCATATCGAGGCCAATGAGCTCTTTCTTGAATATGAAGACTCACAAAGGATACCCTGACCAATCTGGATGTGTTCGTCTCTCGCTTTGATAGTGGTACACTCGTAGCAAGGATCCCTTTGTCATGCGAGCTATCACCATCAAGCTTCGCGATACGCATTTTCGTGTAAGTGATTACAATATCGCACAGGGGGAAAACCCTATACAGACGGATATAAAACATATCGCTGGAACAATTGTGGATTTCGATATTGTGGATTCGAAAGTGAGTTCCAGATGAAGAGGTTCACTGTCTCTTTGACAATCACCTGAAGGTGAAAGAGCTTGAAACCTATTTCCAATATACGGATTCTTTGATTTTCCTCGATCGGGTGAATATCCGTACTCCTCCCACTCATATAGATGCTGATTTGGCTTTTTGAGCCTTATAATAATAGCTTTGCCGACTTCCTCAACAAGATTACTGTCCGCGCAGAGCTTAGAAGTTCCTTCATAGGAACCGATGATATCAACGGATTCTATGATGGCTTTGGTAAGGGGAAAACTCTTGAGGTAGAGGGAAAGTTCTCCGGAACACTGAACAACCTCTCTATCAAGGAAGTACATCTATATCATGCCAATACAAACATAGAGGGACAGGATATCCTTCTCAGGAATGCTTTTTCCTCGGACAAGGATTTTTGTCTTCTGGGGGATTTCTCCCATTTCTCCACCTCTTACTCGGATCTGGTAGGGCTATGTCCGAGCTCATCGGCGAGAGTCTTCCCAAAAGAACTCCGCGATTTTTGGCCTTCCGAGGGACAAGCGGGAGCTGACCTATACTACCCGAGACCTTCTATTGGATGCCGATGTCTTTACCCAAAAAGGAGACTTTATTCTCAGTGGCTCTTTCTACGGACTGAAGGACTTGAATAAGACTACTTACAAAGGTACTATCGATACTTATCAGTTACAGCTGGGTAACCTGCTTGAAGTCAAAGACTTAGGAAAGCTCTCAGCGGGCTTACAGTTTGTAGGTACAGGATTGAGCCTTAAGAAGTTACAAAAATTATCTCTGCATGGGAATGTCAGGAGGTTTCCTATAGGGATTACCTATATAAGGATATCAAGCTTGATGCAGAGTATTTCAACAAAAAGATCAAGGCAACGGCATCTATAGGGGATGACAACCTACAGATGGACTTCAAGGGAATGGCGGATATCACCTCCTCCCGCGCTCGAACTATATGCTCACCGGAGCAGATGAAGTATATAGACCTCAAGGCTTTAGGGCTTAGTACAAGAAGGATTCTATTGCCAAAGTAAAAGGAAGTATTGATCTAGATATTACCGGAAATACCCTAGATAATATGGTGGGGAAGGTGGTGCTCAAGAATGCTTCTTACCAGAAAAATTCACAGACGTATGACTTTGCCGACTTTTGCTATCAATATAGAGAAGAGATACCACCAGCCTTAGAACCATTACCTTGGAGTCCTCGGATATTATTTCGGGTAAGGTGCAAGGCGAATTTAAATTTGCCGAAATAGGGAAGGTCTTGGTCAATACCTTGGCTTATGGGTTTGAGAACTATAAGCCTTTCAAGGTCATGCAGGGACAGTACCTCACCTTTGATTTCAAGATATATAACAAAATCATTGAGATATTCTTCCCTGAGCTTTCTTTTGCTCCGAATACCTTTATCCGAGGGAAATTGGTGGGCGATGACTATGATTTCAAGCTCAATTTCCGTTCGCCTTATATCAATATCTCAGATTATTCTCTTCGTGGGGTCAATCTTGAGTATGACAAGAAGAACCCTGTCTATAGGTCTCTCATCCAGATGTCTTCCATCCAGAATCCTTTACTATAAGATATCTGATCTGAATGTACTGAATACCTCCGTGAACGATACCCTTTTCTTCCAAACGGAATTCAAGGGGCAAGAACTCCGAGGATGACTATACCATCAAGCTCTACCACACCATCAATGAGCGTAGGGAGTCGGTGATCGGGATGAAGCACTCCACTATCTATTTCAAGGGGAACGAATGGGTTTTTGACCAGCGTAGCGAAAACCAATTGCGCATCAATCGCAAGCTCGATTCTATCACCATACGCCCTTTTACTCTTCATCACAGGATGAGTCTATTACCTTCAACGGAATAGCCTCCAAACATAACAATTACAAAGACCTCCACTTGGTTTTTGATAAGGTGGATATCAATAAGATAATTCCCTACTATAGACAACTTGGACTTGGCAGGAGTGCTCAATGGTCACCTCTCCCTCATGCAGGATAGAAACAAATACACTCCCGAGGCGGATCTGACCCTCAAGAGCTTTTATGCTCAACAAGTACGAGATGGGAGACCTACAAGCCAATATCTCCGGCAACGAAGATCTTACCTCCTTCAAGACGAAACTGGAGTTCCTCAATGGCTTGGGTGAGGACTATTGGCACAAGGGAATATATTTATCAAGGATGCTAATACTTACTTGGACTTGCGTGCCACCTTTACCAAGCTTAACCTCAAGCCTTTCGGACCTTTTATGCAGGATACACTCTCCAACCTTCGGGGGACACTCCGGAGAGGCACAGATCACAGGCGAGGTTTCAAGCCCTAAGGTGGAAGGGGTGCTACAGCTCTCCCAGGCTGGACTTGGAGTCCCTCATCTGAATATAGATATGGGAGCTCTCGGACAATGCACAAATCTTTCTGGAGGATAACAAATTTATTTTCAAAGATATCACCCTTACCGATACTGCTTATAAAACTAAGGCTCTTTTCAATGGGCTTATCGCACACCGTCGCTTTACCGACTGGTACTTGGATCTGAAGTTTGACACCCAGAATAAACGCTTTTCTGGCTTTGAACACCTCTGCCAAGGACAATGATCTTTTCTATGGAACAGGCTTTATCGTAGGTAAGGCGAATATCATCGGGGGATGTCAATGCGCTGACAATCAATGTCAATGCTGTAACTGGAGAAGGTACTAAGTTCAAGATTCCACTGAGTGATACTCAGACGAGTGGGCGATGACTCCTTTATCACCTTTTGTCTCCAGGAAAAGACCCATAAGACCCTCACGACTCAAGACCTACCAAGGGCTGGAGATGCACTTCGAGGTCGATATTCTTCCTTCGGCAGAAGTAGAATTATCGTGGATCCCAAGAACAACTCAACCTCATAGGACGTGGAGCGGGAACTCTATTGCTAGAAATCAATACCAATGGCAAGTTCAATATGTGGGGGACTTTATCACGACCTCTGGGGAGTATAACTTCAAGTACGAAGGACTCATCGATAAGAAGTTCAGGGTGTTGCCCAATGGGTCTATCTCTTGGAATGGAGACCCCTATGGGGAGCGACCCTACAAAACCTCAGGGCTGCCTATACCCTCTATGCGAACCCTTCCGTCTTGCTCAACTCTTCTCAGTACAACCGAAAGATACAGACTCAGGTGATTATCAACCTACAAGGGGATTTGGCACATCCTGAAACGGTCTTCGACCTGAAATTCCCTGATAGTAGCCCAAGCTTGGTTTCCGAGCTGAACTATCGCTTGGAGAGCTCTGACAGAAAACAATTGCAGGCTTTCTCCCTCTTGGCACAAGGTAACTTCCTGAGTGATGCCGCAGCAGGGGAGAAACTATTGGCCTATAACATGCTTGAGACGGCTGCTGGAATTTTCAATCAGCTGCTCTCCAGTGATGATGATAAGCTCAACCTGGGGTGAGCTATGAGGCAGGTACTGTAGATCCTAACCGAGCTTACAATAGTTCCGACCGCTTAGGAATCACTGTATCCACTCAGATTACCGATCGTGTCCTCTTCAATGGTAAGTTGGGAATCCCTGTGGGAGGGGTGACCCAGACAGCTGTAGCAGGAGACTTTGAGGTACAGTTCACTGCTAACGAAGGACGGCCGACTCAGTGCTAAGATATTCAACCGAGAAAACGAACTCCAGCAGTATCTCATCGATAAGATAGACTACCCCAAGGGGTCGGACTCACTTACAAGGTCGATTTCGATACCTTCAAGGAACTCATGCGTGATATATTCTCTAAAGGAAAAGAAAAACAATGACGGTAGACGACTTTAAGCAATATTTTATACAGCATCTTTCCTAGTTATGATATGGCTGAGCGCACGAGTATCCTCCACATAATCTTCGAAGAGACACTAGGAATGAGTAGAATGGAGGTACAGCTCTATCATGACCAAGAGATCACTCAGGAAAAAGAGGCGGAGCTTCAGCGGGTATGCCAAGAGCTAAGGGAGAATACCCTATACAATATATCTACCAGAAGGCACATTTCTTTGGGCTTTCTCTATGTAGACTCGAGGGTACTCATCCCTCGACAAGAGACAGAAGAACTGGTGGACTGGATTGTCACCACCCACATGGCAGCACCGCAGCTGCGTATCTTGGATATAGGCACCGGAAGTGGTGCTATTGCCATTGCTCTAAAAACATCTGCTACAGGCCTCCCTGACAGCTATCGACATCAGTGAAGGAGCGCTGGTAGTAGCTCAACAGAATGCCAAGCGCCATGGAGTGGCTATCACCTTCCTTCAGCAGGATATACTTGGGGTGGAGGATTTGGGAACTTCCTATGATATTATTGTCTCCAACCCTCCCTATGTACGAGAATTAGAGAAAAAGAGATGCATGCCAATGTCTTTAGACTACGAACCCTCCTTGGCACTCTTTTTGTTCCTGATGACAACCCTTTGCTTTTTCTATGAGAAAATAGCAGAGATAGCTGCCCAAAACCTTACCCAAGTACTTTTACTTTGAGATAAATCAATACTTAGGGTCAGCAAACCCTTGAGATGCTTCACAAAAAGGTTTTAAAGCCCTTCTTAGAAAAAGACCTCAATGACAACGACCGAATGATTCGAGCAGGGAAAGTGGGAAAGTGAAGAAAGAAAAAAATGAAGTGTGTAACCAAGACTGATAACTTATATATTCGCTCACGCGACTTTATCTGAATAAAAATGACATCGAATACCATTGCACAAGGAATCCTCAAAGCGGTGGGGATTATAGTAGGCATTGTCCTACTTGCTTTTAGCTTTGTATAAGCTACAGAACATTATTATATATATCGTCTTGGCGGCGGTAGATGGCGCTCATAGGTGAGCCTATTGTAGGCTTTCTAAAGCGTAGGCTCAAGTTCAAAAACACTTGGGCGACAGTCACTACCATTGCTATAATCATGAGTTTCTTTGGAATTATCAGCCTCTTTGTACCGCTACTTATCTCACAGGGAAGAACTTAGCTTCTATTGATTTTTAAGGCATTGAACAATAATATTCATCGTTTCTTAGATAACCTACTTCATTCCTTAGGCATGGGTAGGATGGAGTCTCAAAGCGGCAATATCCCTGAGTTGCTCAATATGGAGGATGTCTCCTCTGTCCTCAATGGCTTTATTGGGGTCATCAGTAATATAGGATAGGACTCTTTTCGGTGCTCTTCATCGCCTTCTTCTTTTTATCAAGGATGGTACAGCCATCAATAACAGCTTTTTGAGTTTGGTGAGTCCCCGTCGTCTGCCCACAGGTGCGTAAGACTTTGGAGGATATCAAGACACTGCTCTCCCGCTATTTTGTGGGCTTATTCTTGCAATTGAGTGTTATCTTTATCCTCCTTACTATCGTGCTACTTATCTTTGGGGTCAAGGATGCCCTAATCATAGCCTTCCTCTGTGCCCTGCTCAACCTGATTCCCTATGTAGGGCCTATCATAGGAGCTGTGGTCATCTCTGTACTCACGATCTCCAATTTTATGGATGCCGACCTCCAAAGTGTGATCCTACCCAAAACCCTCTATGTATTCTTGGGCTTCCTCTTTACCCAGTTTATCGACAATGCTTTTCAGTCAGCCTATCATCTTCTCCACCTATGAAGTCAAGTCCGTTAGAGATATTTATTGTAACTATGGTCATCGGCACCCTCTTTTGGAATTGCGGGTATGGTTGTGGCTATCCCTGCTTATACGGTACTCAAGGTCATTCTCAAGGCGGTTTTTCCTAACAATAAACTCGCACAGCTACTTACAGCCAAGATATAACATGCTCAATTACCAATTATAACCCCGAGATACAGGACTACCTGCAAGAACACCTCTGGGAGGAAGCCTCAAAGTTTGCCCTCAAGAAATCTCCTTTCTCGGGGGTGAGTGGAGTGAACTCGCCCAGCAGCTCTTAGGTCGCCAGAAAGCCAAGGACAAACTCCCTCTCTGGTACATGACCCAGGGAATCTACTATCCTGCCAAGCTCTCCTTGGAGCAAGCCTCGTCCGAGGCTACCGCACGCTACAAAGCTTCTTTTGGTCACAGGTCACCCTATTAGATGCTACAGGGGGCTTTGGAGTGGATGATTACTTCTTCGCTCAGCACTGCAAAAAGTGTCACTCACTGTGAACTACAGGAGGAACTCTCGAAATAGTGGCTCACAACTTTTGCTGTATTAGGGGCTGATATCCACTGTGTAGCACAGGATTCTTATGCTTACTTGGCAAGTGTGGGTAAGCACTATGATGTGATATACTTAGACCCTGCCCGCCGTGATAGTCACAAGCGCAAGGTCTTTTTCTTAGAGGACTGTATCCCCTGATGTTCCTCATAGCCTCGACTTTCTTTTGGCAATATACGGATACGATTTTGCTCAAAAGCTTCTCCCATGCTGGATATCAGTCGCGCACTTACCCAGCTACCCCAAAACGCATGAGATACATATCGTAGCAATAGAGGGCGAGGTCAAGGAACTCCTTTTCCTGCTGAAAAAGACACCACTTGCAAGACAGGTGCTGATCAAGACAGTCAATATGCTGTCTACCCGTACCGATATCTTTAGCTTCTTCCCTTCAGAAATAGACCAAAAGGATATCCCTATGACCCGCGGCTATCTCTGTCGCTACCTCTATGAACCTCATGCCGCCTTGATCAAGGGAAGGGGCTCTTTCCTGTGGGACATGCTTATGGGCTGGCTTATCTGAACAAGGATTCTCAACTGCTCTTAGCAGAGGAGTATATTCCTGATTTTCCAGGGCGAGTCTTCCTCATAGATGAGATTCTCCCCTATGACCGAAAAACCTCAAGAGTGGCAAGATAGATCAGGCCAATATCACGGTGCGCAATTTTCCGATGAAAGTGGCTGAGATACGCGAGCGCTTTTCCATAGCCGAAGGAGGTAATTGCTATCTGTTTTTACCTTGGGAGGAATAGGAAATAAGCTCATGATTATTTGTCGCAAAACCATTTGTATAATTGCTGATAAAGTTGTAACTTTGCACGAGTTATGAAACAGTTACGTCTTATCATTTTCCGCGAATACCTCACCAAGGTACGCAATAAATCTTTCTTGCTGATGACCCTGCTTAGTCCATTGGCAGTGGTAGTCTTGTCCTTAGTGATAGGCTACCTCACTCAGGTCAATAGCAACACCAAGCGTCATATACAGGTCTTAGACCTCAGCGGTTCCTTTGCCAAAGCCTTTGAGGCAGATGCAGGGATAACCTACTCCTACACCAGCGAAGGTGATTTGTCCACTCTACAGAAGCAATCACAAAAAGCAAGGCGACTATGGGCTCTTGTATATAGATGCGCAAGCTACTCATTTTGAGTTCTTTAGTGAAGATACTCCCAGTCCTACTTTTCTTGGAAAAAAATACAAGGAAAGGTAGAAAAGGCCTTGTTCTTTCGCAATCTACAGCGGGAAAATATAAACTCCTTCTCAGATAGATAAAGCACAAGAGCGAGTGAAGATCTCCCTAACCAATTTCTCTGGAGATAAAAGCTCTGAGACAGCCGGTTGGCTCAAGCTCATCTTTGGTAGTATGGCAGGCTATCTGCTGATGATTTTCATCGTAGTGTATGGTAATATGATCATGCGTAGTATCATTGAGGAGAAAGGTCAATCGTATTGTGGAGGTAATTATCTCCTCTGTACCGGCTCGCACCTTGCTATTGGGCAAGATTATCGGCACCTCGCTGGTGGGCATCACCCAGTTTGCCATCTGGCTGCTCTTGGGTGGGGCACTACTATCCTTTTTGCCATCACTACAGGGCAGTGTACCCGCTACGGCGGATTCCCATATGCCTCCGATTTTATAACTGAGGTGAACACCCCTGCCTTTGGGTAAGCTCTCAGTATGCTTTTTGCTCTACTTCATAGGGGGTATTTGGCATATAGTGCCTTCTATGCCATGATAGGTGCTGCTGTGGATAGCGAAAACGGACACTCAGCAGTTCCTCCTTCCAGTGCTGACTCCCTTGATCTTAGCAATCTATGTAGGAATCTTTACCGTGATAGAAGCCCCTCATGGCACTGTATCGGTTATCTCTCTTATATTCCCTTGACCTCCTCGGTGGTGATGCTCATGCGTATTCCCTTTGGAGTCTCTTTGGGAGAGTTGTTGCTCTCTGGGATTGCTCTATGCTTTTTTTCTTCCTAAGTATCTGGGTAGCAGCACGTATCTACCGTGTGGGGATTCTCTCCTATGGAAAAAAACCTTCGTATAAGGAATTGTTCAAGTGGTTGCGAATGTCTAACTAATATACTGATTTGTAGATGTTTGTACGTATATCTTTGCTTGTTCTCTGCTCCTTCTTAAGTACTTTCTCTTACTGCTCAGAAGATACAATCCGCCAAGCGCCCTTCGATAGAGGATAAGTTTGTCAATATAAAGACCCTATCTCCAGAAATACTCTTGGATATGAAGTATGCTACGGCAGATAATTTCCTCAGGCAGGTAGTGTATGATTGTGCGGAGTGTTACCTGAGAAAAGCTACAGCACAGGCCTTGGTGGCAGCACAGAAGGACTTTGTCGCGCGGGGCTATTCGCTTAAGCTCTTTGACTGCTATCGACCGCTTTCGGTACAGAAGAAGATGTGGAAGATACTCCCTGGTACCCACTATGTGGCGAATCCTGCCAAGGGTTCCAAGCACAACCGAGGCGCCGCAGTAGACCTTACCTTGGTTGAGATAGCCACCGGTAAGGAAGTGGATATGGGCACTCCTTTGATACCTTCTCTCCCAAGGCACACCATAGTTATACCGACCTGCCCAAGGAAGTCTTAGCCCATCGTCAATTGCTCAGAGAGGTCTTGGGAAAGCATAATTTTAAGCCTATCTTTTCCGAGTGGTGGCACTATGAATACCGTCCTGAGATGACCTCCCCGTGGAAGACCTCGCTTGGCCATGCCCTGAGGATAAAGCAGTACAATCGATAAAAACAGCTAAAAACAACTTAATAAGCATAAATAATTCTTAAATCATTATTATTCGGAAAAAATGATTAATTTTTGGCACGATATTTTATATACCATAATCATGAATATAAAAGCTTTTTCTTTCTTTGTCTTTTGGTAGCTACCTCGTCCCTATGGGCGCAGAAGGCCACAAGGATTGCCTATGTGGATATGAACTATATCCTCAACAATATGGAGGAATACAAAGTAGCCAGTGAACAGCTAAGCCAAAAAGTGGCACAATGGGAGAAGGAGATAGAGGAAAAACAGACAGAAATAGATACACGTAAGCAAAAGTTGAGGCTGAAAAACCCTACTTACCCCCAGACATTCAAGGATAGGGAAGAGGAGATTCAGGTACTCGAACAGAGCTTGGAGGATTATAAGCAAAAACGCTTTGGAGCTGAAAACAGGGGACTATATTACGCAACGATGGAAACTCTACAGCCAATACAAGACCAGAGTGTTCAACATCACTCAGCAAATAGGGAAAAAACAAAGAAGTTCGACTATATATTCACCTCCGATGATGCTGCTTCGATCTATGCTGATGAGAAAAAATGACATCACTAAGATTGTCCTACGCCTACTCAAGAGAAAGGACAATGCCGAGGATAGAAAATAAGGAAATAAGTACTTTGCTCAAGGAAAACCTCAATTTTTGAGCTTAAGGACGAGAAACAACGCAAACTTGAGGAACGCCAGCGTGCTCGTGAACAAGAACTCTCCAAGCGACAAGCCGAGAGAGAGCGTATCAAAGCCAAAAACAACTCGAAGATAGGCAAAAACGTGAGCAAGAACGCCAACAAGCCTTAGAGAAGAAAGACAACAGAAAGCAGCGGGGAGCTAAAAGTGAAAAGTGAAGAATGTAGAGGGAGAATTGTAATTCACCTATGAGGTTTACTGACTCGCTCACGCGACTTTACCTATTTTAAAAAGTAAATAATTTAACACATAGAAAAATGATAAGAAAAATTAGAAATTGGGTATTGACAGCAGCCTTTGTCCTTGGTGGGACTACAATTGCTATGGCACAAGCCAAAAATAGCACACATTGACTCTCAGAAGCTTCTAAAGGAGATGCCTGAGATGAAAACCGCTCAAGCACAATTGCAAAAATTGGAACAATCTTATACCAATGATATCCAAGCCTCTGTGAAGGAATACCAAAAGAAATTGGAGGATTTTCAACGCAAAGTAAGTGCCCTTACAGAAGCCCAACTCAAAGAAAAACAAGCTGAGTTAGAAAAAGAACAACGTGCCTTGGAGACTATGCAGAACAACATCCGTCCAGCACAACAAACCGCTTCTGAGGAATACCAAAGAAAAGTCAAGCCCTCATAGAGCCTATTATGGAAAAAGCGAGCAGTACAAAAAGTGGCTAAAAACACAAGGCTATCAGTATGTATTGGATTCCGCTGCTGGAGCAGGTGTCATCGTTTCTGATGGAAAAAGATCTCTTCAACGATGTGAAAAAGAATTGGGATTCTAAATAATGATCAATTCCATTATTACTCAAAATTATTAATCATTAAAAATCCGTATAAGCACTGCTTATACGGATTTTTTCGCTATATAACCGTAAAATATTATCGAATAACCTTTTAAGACGCAATGAATTGCGTCTCTACCCTAATGTTGGCTAAGACAATTTCAGTTGTTTCAGGTTCTATCGTAGGTGGATTGCACTTTGCCTACTAAAGACAAGGCTTTTTCGGACAGCCTCATTATCACCCCAACTGCTTGTTATTAATCATTGATTATTGCTCTCATTGTTTTCTACTAGGCATAAAAGAGCTTGATAAGGATAGGAGCGGTGGTTATTAGTACGATAAAGAGCACGATGAGCTCCAAGTGTTTCTTGAGGTCTATGCCAAATTGCTCTATAAAGAGCTTGTCCAAGAGTGCCCCATGAAGACAAGAGAGAAAGACCATGCTACAGCACCTATGATATTGTATACCATGAACTTGCCCCGGCGCATTCCGACAATCCCCTGCTACGATAGGGGCAAGGTGCGCACGATAGGAAAACGCGCCGCAATCACCGCTACAGCTCCGTGTTTTTCATAGAATACATGCGCTTTGAGTAAGTATTTGCGCTTGAAGAAGAACGAATCCTTACGCTCATACAATCCATGCCCACTACGCCTGCCAGAACCAGTAGCTGACCATATTTCCTATGATGGCTGCTAGGGAGATAGAAGAGGCTATGATGGTTGTATCCAAAAAGATCACTGCCAGTGATTCCAAAGGTATCCCTCACCATAGGTACTGCATAGATACCCGAAATGAAGAGCAGACTATCCCCAGGAAGGAAAAAGCCTACAAAAAGCCCTGTCTCGGCAAAAATGATAAAAAGAACGAGCCAATAACCTCCTAACTTGATGTAAAATTCCGGATTGACAAGGTCGCTCCAACTCTGAAAGTGTTCCATAGTGTTTTATATTTTTAGTGTTTGTCAGTGTTCTTTACCATTTCTTCCATAAGAGGACAGAAGGAGAACACCTCTGGATATTTTTCTCAAAAATAAGCAAAGCCATTCTGCCTCCTTGCTTAAGAGCGGTACTCGAGGTAGGTCTCTTCTTTTTCTTTCTCTCCCCAACATATGGTAGGCGATGCCTATACGATAGTAAGCACTCACCTCTTTTGGATATAGATGAAGTGTACTCAGCGATAGCATTAGTGCACGTTCGTGAGGCTTTTTCCTGAAGCAGTAGGTCAGATAGCTCATTGCGTATCTCCACGGAGTAATCGCCTCAAGTCTATCGCTTGGGTATATATCTGTATGGCTTCCTCTCGCCTACCACATGAGCGTATACCTCGGCACAACGGCGTAGGAACGAGGGGTTGTCGCCCTCATTGAGACAGTACCTGGAGACGTATTTTTCGGCTTTGGTATAGTCATTCTCCTCACATAATATTCAACCAAGGCCAGCCATGCCTTGCTTGACTCGGGGATCCTCATGCACTGCCTTGAAGTAATATTGTTCGGCCATCTCGCTTTCTCCTAACTTCTCATAACAGATACCTATACGCAGGTAGGCAAAGGAAGAAGGATCGTCAAGGGAAAGGGTTATCTTGTAGTTTTCTATGGCTTGCTTGTAGTCCTTGAGCAGTTCCAGTACCTTTCCTTTTCTCGAAATAGGCTCCAGTGAAAGTATCGTCACTGATGATAGCAAAATCGAACGCTCGGAGGGCTTCTTGTAGGGTTGTTCTGTACCATACCGCTTGCCTAAGCTATGCCATGCGACCTCACAATAAGGATTTTCATCCAAGAATTCTGTGAGAAAAGCAATGGCTTGCTCATCCTCCTTGAGAAAGTCAAAACAGTGAAGCAGCTGTTGTAGGGAGAAGTAGTCCTCTGGGTCTTGAGCCAAGCATTTTTGAAGTATTTCTTAGCTAAGGGCGTATTCCTCCATGTACATATACTCCATTGCGATAAGGGAGTGTATGTCAGATAGCTCCTCTGATAGAGAGGCACTAGCTTGAGGGAGCTCATAGCCTTGATATGGTCGTAGAGTATAGGTTAGCCCTGCTGTACATGTATCTCGGCATTGTAGGGCTCTTCGCGAAGGATATCGTCGAGAATCTCCCTGCCTGTTGTAGATTATCCTCATAGATGAGTGTTCCACTTGCAGCAAGCGCAAAGCAGAAGCTGTCAGGGTATTGGCTCAGTGCTACCTCTAAGGCCTGTTTTTGCCTTGGCATACTTAGCATATTCTAAATAATATAAGATAATATCTTCATACTGGTAACTGTCATTGTCTCGTGCTCCAGAAAGCATCTTTTTCATAGCGCGTGACAGCCTCCCGAAGGTCATCATTCTTGGAAAACATCGTCTTTTTATAAGTAATTAAAAACAATAATCAATTGTACTTCAATGTATTACAAATGATTGAATTTGTGTTTTTCAGGGAGCTAAAGTACAACTTTTTGGCTTATATACTACAGGATTGGTTATAACTTTTTCATTTTGTTGATAACTTGTTAGAGGTCACAGATGAGCAGAGGTCGCCCTATATAGACATGAGAATTTTTGTGTCCTCGTGGTAGGGGCGAGTTACAAATCGCCCTTATGCTGAGTGACATGAGACAGAGAGCAGAGAGAAAAAAATGACTAATGACTAACCATAACGGATTAGTCACTAGTCATTAATCATTATTTGAGAGCCACTTCACCAGAGCAAAAGTCTTGTCGGTGAGGGAGGAGTTCATGCTTGGGGTATAGGCGTAGAGCAATCATGAATAAGCCTGCATCCTCGGTAGCGGTAGAGAGCTTATAGGAAGCTATGCGACCTGAGAAAGAAACAAGTTCGGCCTGAATCAGTTGGGTTACCTTCAGTTGTCCCTCTTCTTTTGCAAGTGACCACCAGTTCTAAGCCCACATCCTCAGGGGTAAGTTCTCCAAGGTAGAGGTCGATTGTAGCCTCATAGATATTGCCCAAGGAGATAAGCTCACGATCACGCTAGGAGCTACTACCTTTTCTACGCGCAATTCAGGCCACTCATGTGCCACCCGCTTCTTCCACTGGGAGAGTTCGATTGCCTTCTCAAAACCATTGGCTCTGAGTAGTGCCGAACGTTTTTGCTGAGGGTAGTAGTACTGTCTTTCGTAGTCGGAGAGCATACGATAGGTGGTGAACTGAGGTGCTACCTTGCCAATGGTATTCTTGATAAAGTTGCACCATTGTATGGAGATACCATTACTGTCCTTGTTATAGTAAGCCAGGAGCTATTTGATCTTCTATGATATTGTATATCAGCTCGAGCATCCAATTCGTCTTGGTACTGCTGGTTTTCGTAAGTACGTTTTTGAGGAAGCATCCAGCCCGCATCTTCACGGTAGCCTTCCACCCACCAGCCATCGAGTACGCTGAAGTGCATAACCCCATTCATAGCAGCTTTTTCTCCACTGGTACCAGAGGCTTCCAGAGGGCGTGTGGGAGTATTCATCCATACATCCACCCCTTGGATAAGAGTACGAGCCAAGTCCATGTCATAGTTGGAGAGGAAGATAATCTTTCCTAAGAAACGTGGTTGCTTGGATATCTCTACAATGTGCTTAATCAGGTCTTGTCCAGCCTTTGTCCGCAGGGTGTCCTTTCCAGCAAAAGATAAACTGTACCGGATGATCGGGGTTGTTCACGATGGCATCCAATCGGTCAAGATTGGTAAAGAGCAGGTGGGCACGCTTATAAGTGGCGAAACGACGGGCAAAACCTATGGTAGGTACATCATCGCGAAGGGTATCGAATACTTCTACGATTTCACGAGAGTGAAATAAGTGATGTTCTGGCTGTCAGTTAGGGTTATGCTTGATACGGCGAACGAGCTTGGAGCGGAGTTCTGCTTGATTTGTACTACTTTCTCATCAGGTACATTGTAGATACCCTCAAATGAGGCAGCAGTATAGGCGCCTGCTTCTTTTCTTGAAGTACTTTTCTTCTACTTCTTTCCCATAGTGGAGAAGTCCAAGTAGGGGCGGTGTACCCCATTGGTTACATAGCTAATGTGCAGTTCCTCAGGGAAATCAACCTTTCCACATATCCTTGAAGATTTCACGGCTCACCTCGCCATGGAGCATACTTACCCCATTGACCTCCTGAGAGGGTTCGCTGCCAAAAGCTCATAGAGAATTTCTCATGAGGATCAGAGACATTTATTTTACCTAAGGCGAGAATCTGTTGCCAATCCATGCAACTTCTCTGCATAGTCGCCTATGAAAGCACGGAGCATACCTTCCTCGAAGGCATCGTGCCCTGCGGGTACTGGTGTATGAGTGGTAAAGAGTGATGAAGCACGTACTACCTCTATCGCTTCGGAGAAGGAGAGGTGGAACTCGTTGATAAACTTGTTCAGGCGTTCCAAGCCAATCAAGGCAGCATGCCCCTCATTGCAATGATAGATGTCGTAGCTTACCCCTAAGCTACGGGTACCTGATACCCCTAAGCCCAAGAGCATTTCCTGCTTGAGGCGGTTTTCCCAGTTTCCACCATATAAATGGTGAGTGATGGTGCGGTCTTCTTCGCTATTGTCTTCGAAATCCGTATCCAACAGATATAGTTCAATACGTCCTACATCGACCCGCCACACCCGTGCATAGAGGGTGCGCCCTGGTAGGTCTAAGGAGATTTTCAGCCATTTGCCCTCGCTATCAGTAACTGGAGAAACAGGGATTTTTGGTAAAGTCACATGCTTCGTACTCGGATTCTTGGTGCCCAAAGGCAGATATTTTTTTGGGTAAAATACCCATAACGGTGCAACAAAGCCCACTCAGTAATCTTGGTAGCCTTGTCACTCAGCTTCCTTGAGGTAGTCTCCGCCAGAATACCCAAGCCCCTGAATAGATTTTCAGTGAGGAGTGTAGCCAAATTCCATACTAAAGTAAGCGATGGAGGGGCTAATCATTTCCTCTTCTTTCCATATAAGTAAGAAGTCCGCATACCTTGTGTGGGCGTGCCATGAATTGAGTATCATTCTCAAAGCGCCTTGAACTGACTCACCGAAATAGAGTCCAGAAGCAGGATAGGGATTCTTGTGCACTCGGTGCCACTCTTCAGGGGTCTATACTCTTGAAGAGCTGTTCAGCCTCTTCATTCCATGACCACCATAGGTTTTTGGCCATTTCTTCAAGGGCTTTGAACTTCTCTGGAGTAGAACGGTGTACGATGACACTTCGCCATGAAAGGTGTATTGATATGTTGGGACTGTTCCCAGTAGTGTGAAGCCTCAGTATCGGCACTAGGTCTATCCTGTAGGCGAGGGTTGCATACGCTCAAGGGTAAGGGTGTAAGCCTCTTGATAGTAAGCGAAGAACTTATCCCAGAGAGCTGCCTTGCCTATCTGTTGGGCATCCTCCCAAAGTGCCTCGTAAGCGGTAGGGGAGAGCCCTGCTATTTTTCTATCTGGTGGGTAACCCCTTCGACTACCTCCACATAGTTATTGTCGTCCCTATTGAGCACCCTTAGGGCAAGGTTTTCATTAGGAAAAATGTCCCAAAGCCCAAGAACCGAAGCCTGCCAAAGAAGTAGTGACAGTAGGCACCTCTAGCTACAGACTCTCCAGAGGTGTAGCCCCAAGGCTCATAGTACAGAAGGAAATACACTAAGATCAATCCCTGTCAGTGAGGTCATAGTAAGGAAGGTTGAACACCCCATCACTGCCCAAGAGATAGCTCGGACAGAACACTACCTTGACCTTGTCCTCTGCATGGTTGAAGAGCTGTGCCTCCTTGAGCTTGGAAAAAAATAGTATTGTGAAATTCGTTCTTAACCAAATGGGTGGTATAAGGCTGAGAAATGGTATTAACTCCTTCATAATCAGAAGGAATGAGGATAAAAGCTACTATTTCACGGGGAAGTGTAGCCTTCTTGTTGATTTGTCTCAAAGCATCGATGAATACATCTATTCCTTTGTTTCTGAATTCATTACGTCCGCTGATGGCTACAAAGAAAGGTTTTTTTCCTCGAAAGTACTTCCGGTAACCTTTTTCAGCCACCTCCCAGAGCTTTTTCAGAAGCACGTTTGTGTCGTTCTAAATAGCTGGTTCTGTCCATGATATGGGATTCATCGAAGCCATTGGGGTGATCACTTCAGGCTGCGAGATAGAAGGGAGTACATTCGCGGGCGGTGATATCACTCACAGTGGTGAATATATCAGCTCCAGCAGCGGCTTTTGTTCTAAGAAGTGCTTATGTTGTACAGAGAAGCGGTAGGCGAGCTCCTCAGGCTTGTATTCCTCCAAGTAGTTGTATAGCGCCCAGCCATTGCCGGCTATGCTGCGCCCCAATACAGTGGCATGGGTGGTGAAGATAGTTCCCACCTCGGGGAGTGCTTCCCTTAAGATATAGTAAGCCTGTACCTGTCATCCACTCATGAAAATGTGCAATGACACGCTCACGAGCCCCCTACTTGAAAGTGGACAAAACTCTCGATGACCTTACCTACGGCATAGCCAAAAGAGTACCGACTCGGTATAGTCCCAAGAAGCATCCAAGGAATCCAGCTGTTGGGTATTCCAAAAGTAGGTGAGGATCTCATTTTTTCACTGATATAATGGGAGAAATCCACTAAGATAGCAATAGGTCTTCCCTTAATATTCCAATATCCCGTACGTACTCGTAGGCCTTCTTGTTTGGTTCTTATTAAGCCAAGAAGGAAAGAGAGAGGCATCTTCCACAAATTCAGGATTTTTCCTTATGCAAACCATAAGTCAGGTCCTATGGTGATATACTTGTCGGCAAACTTGTCTCGAGCAGGTTAGCTCGTGTCGCTAATACGGTATGTATGCCCCCAATCTTGTTGCATACTTCCCAGCTAACCTCAAAGAGGTAGTTAGGACTTGTTGTTTCTCCTTTCATTATTGCAGTTTTTAATATCCCGCAAATATAATGAATAATCCCCAAAAAGAAATATAAAACACTACTTTTTATTAACAACAAACCTGTTTTCCTATAAATAATTGATTATCAATATATAGTTTTAGAGGTAGTAGCGATGAACATTAATCATTAAACATTGAAAATTATTCATTAAGGTGGTCGTAGTTTGTCCACTATTTTTCGTATCTTTGCCATCAAAATGATAAACATAATCTAATTCCTTAACCCCCTAACACTTCATGAAAAATACAATACTTTTTCCGACATACATCTTGAATTTCAAGATAATATGAACTGGATTGACAACAACGCCATAGGAACGGGTGGGCGATATCCTAATCATCGCAGGGGACTCGTAGCCCCTTCGTGAAGCTATCTAACATCATGTATAAGAGCGAGATTGCCGACCTATGCAAGGGCTACAAAAAAGTATTTTGATTCCTGGTAACCACGAGTATTATATCTTTACCCACTCCTACGCTGCTACTCGCTACGAACAACCCTATAAAGGAGATACGAAATCTTTTTGGTGGACAACTATACCGAGCGTATCGGTCGTACCTCAACTGATTCTCTGTACCATGTGGAGCCATATCGGGAGGAAGAATGCCGACAAAATCAAATATGGCATGAGTGACTTCACTATATCACCGTACAAAATCCGAAAAAGGAGAGGAGATAGAGTCTCTACAAGTGACAGACTTCAACGCTTTCAATAAAACAGCGGTTAAGTTTCTCAAAACAGCAGTCAAAGAGCTACCAAGCCAAAAAGCTGAGAGATAGACCATATTATAGTAGCCACCCACCACGTCCCTACCCTCAAGTACTACCCTGAGATCTATTTGGGCAGTGTACTGAATGATGCCTTTGTCCTTGACCTCACCGATTTTATTGAAAAGAGTGCGATTGACTATTGGATTTATGGTCATCACCACTTCAACCAGCCTGATTTCAGGCTTTGGCAAGATCCATACTGACCACTAACCAACTTGGCTATGTGATGCGAGAGGAACATGAAGGGTCTGAGTGGGGAAAAGTGATTGAAGTGAAGAAGGAAAAATAAAGCGTTTTTACTTATATGATTCTGAGGCTTATTTTGAAAAATGCAATATGATTAGACCAAGATAAAATGAACTTTACCACTAAAATAACCATTCCTCCTGTGGCGGAGGGGGATCGACTCTCCTATACGACTTCTGTGGTGAGCATGGGCTCGTGTTTTGCAGCGCACATGCAGGGAGAAGTTTACCTACTATAAGTTGCCCTTTTTCTCTCATCCCTTTGGTACGCTCTTCCATCCTTTGGCTATAGAGCGAAGCCTAGAGCGAGTATGTATGAGACAGCTCTTCACCGAGGAGGATTTCTTCCTTGAGGAGGATCTGTGGCTATCTTTTGATCTGCATTCTCAATGGGCCAATACCTCCCTTACGGCACTTTTTGGATACACTAAACCAAGATATGGAGAGGTTAAGGGAGTCGCTTACTAAAAACGTCTTTTCTTATTATCACTTTTAGGCACTGCTTGGTAGCATGAGCACTTGGCCACCGGAAATATAGTGGCCAATTGTCATAAGCAACCCCAGAAGCTCTTCAGAAAGCGCTTGCTTTTTGTTGTCAGAAATAGAAGCCTCTCCGACATATAATACAGCTGGTTCAGCAGCGACAGCCTGCGATTAAGGTTATTTTTACGGTTTCCCCAGTAAGACATCTTAAGGATGGTGCACAGGAGAATCTGCTAAGTAAGTCCTTGCTTATCTGTGCGATACATCAGCTGTTGGGGACAGGAGGAGAGAGTCGTCAGAGAACCTTTACTTTCCTTCGTATGAGATTCTTATGGACGAACTTCGAGACTATCGCTTCTATAAGGGAGGATATGCTCCACCCCACCGAGCAGGCGGTACAGTATGTGTGGGAGCTGATTTGCGGAGGCTTTTTCACCTCCGATGCTCAGGGCACTCATGCAAGAAGTAGCCAGTATACAAAGGGCTTTGGCGCATCGTCCTTTCAATCCTGAGGGAGAAAAACACCAAAATTCCTGCACTCTCTTCAAGAAAAATCAAAAATCCAAGAGAAGTTAGGTTTTTGGTGAGCAGTGGTTTGTTTCTGAAAACTGATTACTCAAAAAGTTTGTTATATCAAATTAATTTTATACTTTTGTGGCTAGCAAAAGATAATCATACCCCATGAGAAAAGTATTCGTTGGCCTTGTATTGGGCCTTGTTGTAGCATTTTTATTTCAATATTTCTTTAAAAAGGAAGAAGATCATAGTAGCCTTTACAGAGGATAGCGCACCGATTGTCCAGCAGATTAATAATGTAGGGAAGTTGGTAGTTACCGAGGGGTATTTCGGAAATCATGACCTACCAAGATGCTAAGAAATACTTCAATAATTGGGTGTCTTTTGACAAGAAGGCACTAGTAGTGGTCAATGCTGGAGGCAACGATTTCTTATGATCTGCATCAGCTTCGCTATGAGATAGATGAGGCTCATAAGGTGGTGCGCCTTACCCAAATCCCTCCAGAGGAGCTCAAGATATACCCCTGTCCAGTACTACAATATAGAGGAAAGCTCTTCAATCCCTTTACAGCCGAGGATCACAACAAAATTAACAAGCGGTTACCGATCTTATCTCTCGTAAAATAGAACAATCTTTCTACGAAGCAATGCCCAAAACCGCTTACTTACAGAACTTTCTAAGATATTTATTCTTACCCATACCATGGGCTGGAAATTGAATATACTGATATTCCTATCGAGAAAGAAAGCGACTTTAGCATTGCTGCTAAAAATAGGAAGTAAAGAGTATTTATTAGAAAAATTTTTTCTACCTTTGCGCTTTATTTCGTAAAAATATTTTTAGAATGTCTTCAGAAACAAAAAGCAAGTGCCATAGCGCTTTTGCCTTTGATTATTTTTGCAGCCGTTTTCTTATGGAGCGGTATTCAGTATGGGAGTTTTTATGAGTTTCCAGCTCCTATTGCAGTATTGATAGGGATTATAGCTGCCTTTTTATCTTCCGTCGCAATGGGATAGGGGGAATGTAGCTGATTCATCAAGGATGTGGGAATCCCAGTATCTTGATGATGTGCTTGATAGCCTTGTTTTTCAGGGGCTTTCAGTGTGGTGACCAAGCACATAGGGCTACAGATACTTTTTGTACAAATCACCAAGAATTATCTCCCTTACAGTACTTATATGCAGGGGTTTTTGTCATTGCCTCTTTCCTTTCTTTTTGCTTCAGGTACTTCGGTGGGAGCTATTAGTAAGTTTGGCGCCTATAGCGGCGGGCTTTGTCTCCCTACCCAATGTCACTGTGGAGCTTATCGCCGGAGCGCTATTGGGAGGGCTATGTTCTGAGGGATAATCTCTTTTATCTCCGATACGACTATTGCAGCTACTCAGTCGCAGGGATGTGAGATGAAGGATAAGTTCCGTATGAATGGGAAGATTGCCTTACCTGCTTCTGTGCTTACAGTATTGATACTTATTGTTGTAGGGGTATTACTCATCCCAGTGGACATTCTCTCAGCCAAGAGGAGGTATCTATACAATGGATGAACTTGCTACCATATATCGCTGTTATTGTCTTGGCTGTGGCTGGGCTCAATGTATATGTTACTTTCCTTATAGGTACCATACTTTCTGGAATATTAGGTTTTTACTATGGTGTTTTTTGATATTTTCGAGTTATAGTAAGACTATTTTTCGAGGATTTGCTTCTATGAATGATATTTTCTTGGTATTTTCTATTCACCGGAGGGTTGGCATATCTTATAGAAAGGGAAGGAGGGATTTCATTCCCACCAAAAATAGGAAAGTTCATTACGAACAAAGGACGTGCAGTTACAGGGATAGGCTTCTTAGTAGCCCTGATAGATGCGGCTGTAGCCAATAATACAGTAGCTATTGTCATCAGTGCGCCTGTGGCAAAGAAAATCAGTGAAGAATATAAAATCTCTCCCTATACAGACGGCTTCGATTCTTGATATTTCCTCTTGTGTTGTACAGGGAATAATTCCCTTATGGAGCACAAGTACTACTGCTTATCAAGCTCTTAGGGGTCGATGATCAATTATAGCAGTATGATAGCCCAGAGCTATTATATCTGGCTGTTGCTCTTGTGTACTATAGTCTTCTTCCTTAAGGGAGTGAAGAGAATGAAGAGTGAAGGAATGAAGCCAAGCGAATGAGCTTGGGTATGTGGTCAAGAGTGAAGAACAAAGAGTGAAGAACAAAAATAAAGAATGAAATTTTTGTAACTTTGTAGAGCGTAACCTCACAATAGTTTTTACAATGAAATCTTTTTATCTTTTTATTTTTATTTGTTTTGGGGCTTTTTGCTCAAGAAGGGAATTACGATAGTCAACAGGTCGTTATAGACCCAGAAGTACAAGGGACCTTACTCTCCTAAAGGAAGTGCACTGCCTCCCTGGCCATACTGATAGCTGGTTCGAGGGCCTACCGATCGCGATGGGAATCAAGCACAATTCAAGAATAATTCTCTGAAATATCTTGCAGAAGGATTGGCTCAGAGGGTATAGCCGTTTTTCGTTATGATAAGCGTGTTATTGCACAGATAAAAATGGAACTGCACAGGAGGAGAAAATGACTTTTTGAAGACGAGGTGAAGGATGCTCTTTTAGTCGTGGATTATTTTAAGAAGAAATATAAAAATATTACCCTTGTTGGTCATTCTGAAGGCGCTCTCATAGGTCTTCTGGTAGCTCAAAAAGGGAGGCATCTCTAAGTTTGTTTCTCTTGCAGGTGCAGGCAGTAGCAGTGCTACACTTATAGAAGAACAAATAGCAAAGAATGCCCCACAACTCAAGGAAGAAAGTCAAAAATCATCAACCAGTTAAGAAAAGGGGAGCTCGTGGAGAATATTTCCTCTTATTTGGCTCCTGTATTTAGAAAAAGTGTCCAACCTTACCTTATCTCTTGGTTCAAATATGAACCTGCTCAAGAGATAGCAAAACTATCAATACCTATTCTTATTGTTCAAGGAACCAATGACTTACAGGTAGATAGTAAAGCGACACAACTTCTCAAGGAAGCCCAACCCAAGGCGCAACTTCTTTTTATAGAGGGCATGAATCATGTGCTCAAAAAGGTAAAAACAATGGAAGAAAACCAGCAATCTTATCTTAATCCTGACTTTCCTGTCCCTGCCGAACTGGTAGAAGGCATTGCAAGTTTTATAGAGTGAAAAACAAAAGATATTGTCCTCTGCTCACTGTTCACTGCCCACTGCTCACTGCCCCTGCCCCCTATACTGTTTTTCTATTTTCTTTTCAGGGTGCAGGCAGAAGGTATATAAGCAAAGCAAAAAGAACCACTCCAAGGGCTTCATTAGCAGATAAGTAATATTGGATGCGATAGGGGTATTTATCTTCTGGGAAAGGTCATATCCGTATTTATCATAATTGGTACGCAAGAAGTGGTGTAGCGCAGGGGAGAAGTCGGCGACAAGCTCCTCAAAGGCGTTGGCTATCTGTAACTGACGATTGACGATAATAGGTCTGCCTCCTCGCTTGCCCCAGCGTAAAGGCTTCACTAAGCGTGGAGAGCCACAAGCAGCCACTGTACATAGGTAGTGCCCTGTGTGATCTAAATAAGGAGGGTGCTCTTTCTGCGAAAAATGCCCAAGTAGTCGTCTCCGTAAAACCTTTTGGCTACCGAATCATAGTCCTGCCCAAAGAGCATCAGTAAGAGCGTAATAAATGCAAAGATAGGGAAGACCAAGATAACAGACCAAGTAAGGACTGTAAAGCGTGAAGAAAGCAATGTATTGAGCCTATTGAGCCACCGAATCCTAAAGGCCTTTGTAGAAAAGCTTTTCTCGAACGGCCATAAGTGTACGGCCTATAACCAATATGGCTATAAAAGAACTAAATATAGGAAAGGAAGCAAGGATAAAATCACCATTTTCTCCTGAGGATACTTGGCTGGCGATACCGATATTCACGGCAATCCCTATATATAAGAAGCACAAACAAAGCACCAAAGGAAGTGAGGTAGCTTCGCTCGAGCGTACCCAAAGTGTCCCAAGGGCTATGTGATATAAAAAGGAAGTAGGTGAGAAAGGTAGGCCAATACTTCACTGAAATAAAGGTATAGCCTTCACCATCTACAGGGTCTATAGCAGCAGTATATTCGGCTCCAAAGAAAGAACTTAAAAAAATAAGAACAATAAAATCCATATTACATATATAAAAGCTATGGGATACTGCCAAAGAGGGACATTTTTGCTTATGTAAGTAAACTCCTATAAAAAAAGTATAGCTAAAGAGGCTATAAGAAGAACAAAGATGACTATAAAACTAAACATAGCTAATTATTTGTATAGAAAAACTTTCACCCTGAAAAACATTTTCAGTAATTGAGAAAAGTGTTTTTCAGGGCGAAGTAAATTTAAAAACCAAAAATAATAATGAAAATCCTTATTTAACGAGTTTCATTTCGTTAACCAAGTGACCTGCACTCGCATATTTGTCGATAACAAAGAGCACATAGCGAATGTCCACCATGATATTGCGGCATAGCTTAGGATCATAGTGAATGTCACTCATAGTACCTTCCCACACACGGTCAAAGTTAAGTCCGATAAGGTTTCCGTTGGCATCGATAGCAGGGCTTCCAGAGTTACCTCCTGTAGTGTGGCAGGTAGAAAGGAAGCAGAGAGGCATCTTGCCATTCTTATCTCCATAGCGACCGAAATCCTTCTTCGCTTGTAGGTCACGCAAGTGCTGTGGTACGTCAAATTCGTAATCCCCAGGGACATATTTTTCCATCACTCCGTCCAAGGTAGTGTGTGCACTATAGGTAACCGCGTCGGCAGGAGAGAAGCCTGCTACCTTTCCATAGGTTACACGTAGGGTACCATTGGCATCAGGGAAGATTCTATCTGATGGTTTTGAAAATTCCAAGATGGCTTTCATATAGGTACGTTGTAAGGCATGTATCTGTGTATTGAGACGATCATATACAGGGAATACCTGAGTATCATTCATTTCCTTAAGTTCATGCGAACAAACTGTATTCCTACGTCACTTTTCATTTTTTCATTGAATTGAGCCGCAGAAAGATTCAGAACGCTCTCTACACCAGAGAGGGAGGTTAGGAAGGAATTACCATAAAGATTGTCAGCCAATGCTTTAGCATCGAAGTTCTTCAAAGAGTTGGCAAGCAAGTTCTTAGGCATATTAGCGGCATAGAAGATGACTGCTTTTTCGAAGACATCCTTATCTACCTGTTTGTCATTGTCTTTGAACACATCCTTGAAAGGTATTCAGAAGGTTTTTCTTTCTATCATTGAAAGCTTGTTCTCCCTTGTCTTCTAGTACTTTTTGTAATTGGAGCAAGCGATAACCATTGAGAGCAAGTCCACATTGCGGTAGATAAACTCAGAGTTGAGGTTGGCCGCAAGGGTATAAGGTTCTATTTCCTTGTACAAACGGTTGAAGTCAGAAAGGAGGTTGCCATACTGAGCCTGTTTGTTTGCTTTTTGGATTGCTTGTTGGAATTTGGCTTCGTTGTTGTTTGAGAGCTACAGCATCGGATTTTATAAGTCCTTTGGTTTCTCCAGTCCATTTTTCCAGTAATTAGCGATACGTGCATACTTTAGCAGCATATTTTATTTTGATTGCTTGGTTTTTGCGCATATAGCTATCCTGTACCTTTGAGTACTACATCACGTATACCTACTCTGGCAGGGTTCACTACATTCTGTATCTGAGCCACAGCAGCTGAAGGCAAATATTCTTGGGTAGTTCCTGGGTAACCGAAGACCAAAACAAAGTCTCCTTCTTTTACTCCTTTGAGGAGATAGGGAAGAAGTGTTTAGGCTTGTAAGGGACATTATCCTTGGAGTATTCCGCAGGGCGATTGTTTTTGTCAGCATAGATACGGAAGAGGGAGAAATCCCCAGTGTGGCGTGGCCATACCCAGTTGTCTGTATCGGAACCGAACTTACCGATAGAGGAGGGGGGAGCTCCTACCAAGCGTACATCCTTGAAGGTCTCTGTGACAAAGAGAATGTATTGGTTTCCATCATAGAAAGTCTTTACACTATTTTCTTGCCAAGCCTCTTTCGGAGCTGTTTTGATGACCTCAGCAATATTTTCTCGATGAGTTTGGCTTTTTCAGTCTCGTCAGTGATGCTTTCTGTACCTTTGAGTACCTGCTTGGTGACATCGTCGATACGCACCATAAAGGTAACTTTTAGGTTCTTGTTAGGAAGTTCCTCAGCCAGACTTTTTGCCCAGAATCCATTGGCAAGGTAGTCATTCTGCAGCGTAGAGTGTGCTTGGATCTGTCCATAACCACAGTGGTGATTGGTAAGTAATAATCCCTTGTCAGAGATCACCTCTGAGGAGCATCCTCCATTGAAGTGAGGTGCCGCATCCTTGAGACTTGATTTGTTTACACTGTAGATGTCGGCCACAGTCATTTTCATGCCCAAGGTCTTCATCTCCTTAGCGTTCATTCCTTCCAATAGTGAAGGAATCCACATCCCGCCTTGCTGTCCATAGAGAGCAGATACTCCCAGCAGCAAAAGCCATTTTAAAAAATCTCTTCATATAATGTAGTATTTATTTTAATTAATAGGTGACAGTTCTCAGTAAAATCAGTATATTAATTATGGTAACTATTCCTTATAAATGTCTCTTTTTCCATCTTCCTCCTACAAACTCTCTATTGGCACACTCCCCATAATCAAGATCAAAAACATCATTGAGAGTAGGATCAACTTTTATTAGTTCTTCTAAGGACACTAATTTCCAATCAGGTTCTCCCGAGGGAAGAAAAACCAATGACCCTCTTTTATCATGTATCACCTCTACAATAGGTTGCTGATTTTCTAACCAAGCTGATGTTGTGAATACAGGACAGAGTTTGTCTTCTCTGAATTTGAAATCAGCATTCCTATCTAAGAGCGGTTGTAAGTAGATAAGATCTTCTCTGAAATCTGATTCATATGGGAATATTCCTTTGTCATCAGGCCATATCAGTTGCAAAGCAGGAAAATCGACTGTTTGGTAATAACTAATTGCCTGGCCAAAATAATCAGGGATATTACGCTTATCCACTGTTAAGAATTGTACAGGATATTTTTTTCTAATATATCATGATAATTCCTACCTATTTCTATCAGTTTTTCTTTATTACTTCAAACACTACAGTATTGAGCATAGTATGGAGTGTATCTATAGGCAATCCTAAGGAAATAAGTTCAGGATGCTTGTAGCTTTTTCCATAGACCTACAGTATAGGCAAAAGATGGCAAGTAATTGGTTTGTGGAACCATTATTACCTCAAAACCATACTTTTACAATATCATCTGTTAGTTTGTTAGAGTATTGATCTGACATTCACTAATTTATTGATTTGTTACTATCTCTAAGCTCACTGTTCACCGCTCACTGCTCACTGTTCACCGCTCACTGTTTACTGTTCACCGCTCACTGTTCACTGATTACTAACTATCTTATATAGCTTGTCAGAGGGCGGGTGCGGAATTCCGTACGGAAGGTACAAGAATCTCCTTTCTTGGCACTCTCAGAGAGTTGGTCATTGACATACATATCCTCCAAGATGAGTTCCTGTACCCTGTGGTGGGGCCTGTGATAAGGAGCTTATCCCCTCGCTTGATGTCAAAAGCCTCGATTTTGAACTCAGAAATATTCGTTTTCGGGAAAAAGTGCATGGCCTTGCCTATATACACCTTCTTCTGAGTAGCCTGAGAACCAGGAACACCGCTCCATTCTCCTAATTTCTGTCCTAAATAATACCCTCCCCAGAAACCACGATTGTATACAGTGGCAAGCGCTTCCATCCATTTATCTACTTTTTCCTTGGTGTAAGTACCCTCATAATAAGCGTCTATAGCCTCTCTATAGGTGCGAATTACGGTCGCTACATACTCAGGGGCGCGACCTCTCCCTTCTATCTTGAGTACTTTAGCTCCTGTATCAATCACTTGGTCTAAGAAATCCAAGGTACATAAGTCCTTGGGGGACATCATATACTCGTTGTCCAACTCTATCTCGAATCCACTTTCTTGGTCTATTACTGTATATTTCTTGCGGCAATTCTGCTTGCAAGCCCCCTGTTGGCGGAGGAGTTGTGAGAATGTAAGCTCAAATAACACTTTCCAGAGACAGCCATACACAAGGCACCATGTCCAAAAATCTCTACCTCTACCAAGTTCCCTGAAGGGCCTTTGACCTGTTCTCTCTCTATCTGTTCACATATTTTCTTGATCTGTCGCAAGGAAAGCTCACGGCTCATCACCATAGTATCAGCAAAAAGTGCATAGAACTTCACTGTTTCTATATTGGTAATATTGATCTGGGTCGAGATATGTACCTCCATCCCTATTTGCCTTGCGTAAGCGATTACAGCCTGATCCATCGCAATGACTGCTGTGATATGAGCCTGCTTGGCTCTGTCCAATAAAAGTCTTTATGATGGAGAGATCATGGTCATATATGATGGTATTGAGTGTCAGATAAGTGCGAACATTCTTTTCCTTACAGCGGCGCGCAATCTCGTCCAAGTCGTCCAAAGTAAAGTTGATACTCGAGCGAGCTCTCATATTGAGCTGTTCTACTCCAAAATATACAGAATCTGCCCCATTGTCCAAGGGCAGCTTGCAGGATTCAAAGCTACCTGCAGGAGCCATTAGTTCTATCTTTCCGGTTGTTGTCATTTCTTTCGTTAGGCGTTACAAATTTACAGCAAATTATTTGAATACCAAAATAATAATATGATTTTTTTCTCTGTTTTAGGAATAGATTTTTAGAGAATTATCCTGATAGAAAAATATTATAGGATTGGCTAAAGTTCTTATTATTTTTAGTATAAACAAATTGTTTTTCAGTCTGTAGAGAAGAGTGGCTAAGGTTTCTTCTTAGGGATCCAAAAAGTCCAGTATGGAATCCTTGTGAAGGAGAGAATCCTTGGAGGTCTGCATGAGCTCATCTATCTTCTCGGTTGAGGATTTAGGATGCTTGAAGGATAAGTATTTTCGCATCAGTTCTTTGTACAATAGCTGAGCTACCTTCTTGGAACCACGAGCATTGAAGTGAGTATAGTCCTTTCCTGCCAAGGGAGGAGTAGCCCCTACCCACTTGAGCATGGAGCCTTCACTACCCATGAGCTTGTATAGGTTGATAAATCCAGCATGTGTCTGCTTTGCATAGGACTCTTGTGCTAAGGAAAGAGGTACTACAGCATTGTCTGTTTTCATTTCCATGCCATACTTGGATGATTTGTCGGCAGTGGAGATGATTAGGAAGGATGCCTTGGGGAAAGCAAGTACGCAACTGGTTGATCACTTTGGTCATACCTTTTTCATACCATCGGTAGTCTAAAGTGCCGTAGTTCAATACGTTAGCTCCAAAATGCAATACGATAAGGTCATAATTGCCCAAGGCGGTATCAAAGTCCTGCATCAGAGCGGTATTGAATAGGAAAGAGACAAAGCCTGAATTCCCTCTACTGGAAAAATTGTCTACATGTACCCCTCCATCGCTGGCAGAGTTGATACCATAGATAGGGATAGAATCCGCTTTGAAGAAGTTCACACGTACTCCTTTTACATTTCCTTTGGCTAAGGTGAGGCTGTTGAGTCGCTTGGAGGCGTTCAGTGGTTTTACGATGCGGGTGGTATCTCCTTCGTGGCGAATCTCCACATACGCTTCCGTATTCCCTGATTGTCCAAAAGAAAAGGGTAGGAGAGTACATTTGGTTGATATGAGGCTGAGCAGAGGCCTTGTAGGAGACCCAAGTAAGGGCAGGGCTTTTTACAAAGAAGACCTGTCCGGCAACTCCAAAGGGACGGGTCGGACGCTTTACATTGACATAAGATTCTCGCTTCCAATTGTTCGAATAGGTGTGATGTACACTTCCTCGTGAGGCGGCAGACTCTGAGGTGATGGGTAAGAAACCTACTCCATTACCTCCAAAAAGCTCCTTGGAAGAGTGCACGTAAGTCCTGTACGATAAAGTCTCCATCGGTCATAGAGTCACCGAAATACCCAATGCGCACATGCCCTTGCCCTGTAGTTTCTAAGTGTTGCAGTTTCTCAAAGAAAGGCTGTAGATACTGTTGGGGAGTTTGCCCCTTGAGGGAGTCAGAGGCCCTGTGCTTGAGGGCTTTTCCATGAGCAGTGTATCTTTGTTCTCATTCAGTACCTCCTCAATATCCTTGCCCGAGAGTGCCTCCAGCATCAGACTATCCACAACCACATTGGTAGAAGAGGCATTCCCTTCAGGGAAGATACGAGTAGGTAAATAAGGTTTTAGCCCTACAAAAAGAAGGGCTGCTAAAAAGCAATATAAAGAAAGATTGCTTGAAATAAGATATGTTCACAGGAATAAAAAAATCTAAATGCTACTAAGGGGGCAAAGATACGAAATTAATGAGTAATGCGTAATGATTAATCTGTTAATTATTTTTTTCTTTTGATAATTTCGCATAATATCAAAGGCAAAAAGGCGTCCATACACAAGCTCGTATACCGCTGTTTTTGAGCATTTTATTTGTCCAACTATTGCAGGTGAAAAACAGCTGATAGTGTCCCTTAGCTTCATAGAAAGCATCGGTATCCCCATACACGGCATCGGTGGGAACAAGTAGCGCCTTACCTTCTTTCAGGACAAAGGTTTGTGAGATGTGCTCCGCCAACTTCTTATATTGGGCTTGGCTGACAGAGAGTGCGGCAATCATATCAGAGGAGGGAATCTCCTCATAGAACGTAGCATGCATGAGTGCCTCCTTGTCCTGTAACCGCTTGAAAGGCTGTAGTAAATTTCAGGTCAGCCCAAGTGGGTGTTTCTAAGTAAAACTTCCTACACCCCCACCCTAAAGCAATATAGGGACTTTGTCCTTTCCCTCGTGTATCTTGCTGGCTGACAATATTCTGCCAATCGAAAAGATCATTCTTCACAGGCATGATAATATCCGTATGGGCTCCATTGGAGAGTACCCAAATGGTCTCTTCTTCTGTGCTAACTTCTTTGGCATTGACCTCAATACGGGAGAGTATCACTGCCGAGAGCAGGTAGAGTAAAAGGAAAGCTACCAAGCCTAATATGCTGTAGGCGAGGTATTTTAAAGTTTTAAGAATGATTTTCATTATCCTTTGCACATTTCTATTTCTTCTTCAAGCCACTGGGAGAAAGGGACTAATTCGGTATCTTCTTCCCAATACTCAGGAGGGATATCGGAGTAGAAAATTCCAAACTGATCTTTTTCGCCCAATACAAACCCTGCCTGATGGCCTACAGTGGGATAGCAGACTAAAAAGGATATGAGGGAATAAATAGACCCCTGTCCCCTCAAAGACCTCTTTGGCATAGCTCTCCCATTGTTCAGGGAGGGTAGAACTGATACGAAAAACCTCTTTCGTCCTCGAAAAGGGTACAAGCACCCAAGGTAAGAAGAAAGTTTTTGAAGTCTTCGGGCAGTTGCACATTATATTGTTGTTCAAAAAGCATAAGTTGTTCAGGAGTAACCTCACTTTGTCGAGAAAAACAATAGGTTTCATTGCCAAAAATGAATCGGTTTGCCCCCACTTTGTTTTATAAGGTCTTGTAATAAGGAAAGAGTTTTTATTAAAAAGTACTCATAATCTTCTATTTTTGCAAAGATACTATTTTTATTGAATCGGAAAGAGGTAGTTCTGTTATACTTTTTTTGTATTCGTTGAGCAATTGTACCAATTGGTATACTAGGGTCACGGGTTTCTGTTGGTGATGAGGGAGGTCTTTCTGTCTAAGATGTAACTTCTCAGAACGAGCAATAGCTTGTAATTCAGAGGAATTTCCATCTTCTTGCAGTAGTGTATAGAGCCTCTTACGAAATCAAGCCTCTTGCCTTCTTTTTACATAATTCATCTTAAAGTATTTTTCCCAACTGTTCATAGTAATATTCTCTATTTTGAGTGCTTTGTATATCCTTGTAATGTAATAAAAGCCATAGTTCAAAAACAATCATTAGAATAAGCTACATTGTAACCTAAGGATTTGGCTCTATCTATAGAATTATCAAAGTTAGCAAAGTCTTTATCACTATTTTTGTACATCCATATCAAATACACACCACACTTCGTCAAAGGTGAAATCCTCATTTTTACAATCTCCTGGGTGGCTTGTACTAAATTCATCTTGGATTGCCCTTGTAGGTTGACACATCTTACAGATAGAGAAATAACAGGAAATTTGCTAAGTACCATTCCTCAGTCTGCCCTTCACAGACGATCAATATGGTTTTATTAGCTTTTCTAATAGCTTCATATTGGTAGCTATTTTTACGCTTTTCCCAAGGTTTTCCTTGATCAGTAACCTTTATAGCTTTGGTTTTCTTCCCCATATCACTTATGAATTGGTTACTAATTCTGAAAAATCCTCTACCCAAGGAATTGCGCCATATTTACCATGAATATAATCCTTTTTCAAAAGAGGCTACTGCATGTACCCCATTGATCTCGGCTAAGCTGTAGAGATGACTGGCGCCTTCTTCATCCTTTTCGACAAACTCAATCTGATCGCGTCTTAGAAGGTTATTAGATAGCAAAAGTATCATGAGTAACGAAAATGAACTGTCTGTTTGTTTGTCTCTTCCAGATTGAATAATTGTACAATGCGCTTAGTTAACAGAGGGTGGAAGCGAGCATCGAACTCATCAATCACCAGAGGACGCCCTTCTTTGAGAGCTTCATAAATGTGGACTTAATTCAAAAAGCTTACGTGTACCCTCCGATTCGTATTTTTCAAAGAAACCCCATGGGCTAAACCTCCCATATATTTTCTTTTTAGAAACAAGTAGTTGTGTTTTTCTGTTTTTCTAAATCAACAGATTTTTCAGGTTCTCTCAACTCTAAGTCATCGATGGAGGTATCTCCTTTTTAGCATACTAATAATAAACTCTTTTTTTAGTGTTATCTTCAAAAGCTTCTTTTTGCATAACTCATCATTGCAGGGTTGCTCAGTCCACTGATGATATTAATACTACTTAGATTATTAGTGATATGCTTGGATATCTTTCCAAAGCCAAAGGAAGCCAAGACTGTAAGAAATAAATTGGTAGATAAAAGCATTTCCCTAGTCGCCCCTTGTTGGGTGAGGTTCATATAGATAACCCTTCGGCAAAGTTTGTTTTGTCTATCTCTGTAATTGTATTACCCTCACGGATAAAATAACACAATTCTCGTTTTCCCTTTTTTCCATAGAGCCATTCGGAGGTAATTCTTCCTGTTTGGACTTCAAACCCATAGCGATATTTTACTTCATCTATATAGAAAATCATCTGAAAGAAAGCAGCCTGATATATGGTTTCAATACTTATAAAAAGAATTCATTAGTAAAAAGTACCTTGTTGTCTTTTTACAGAATCAGATACTATTTTTATAAAAAGCATGCAAAGCCTTTATAACATTACTTTTTCCCACTAGCATTTTGCTCCATAGATAGCTTTTGTCTTTTGGAAAGCATTGTCTTTGTACTTGAAAGTATGTGTAGATTCCAAGGCAATATCCTTGGTGGAAGTCAGTGGTGCTTTTGGAAAGACTTAGTGTCTGTATTTCTTTGAAAGATCAGAAGTTTCGAAACTAAAATCTTGCAATACTATCATAATTCTGTTTTTGCATATTTTTTGCAAAAAATACAAATAAGAAATGATATAACAAAAATATTTCTTAGGAATAAGGATTAGGCATAGCGTCCTTGGTACATTTTGGCTATTTGCGTATATATATGAAATCGGTCTTATGCGCTGTATAAGCATCTCTATCATGCTCATAAGGTTTCCATAGGGAGATTTTAAGAGCTTCATATTGCCTTGCCACCAGCAGATGTTCCTGTATATAATCTCTAAAATACAACTCATCATTATCCCCTCCATAGCGCAAATGTAGGTGAAATACCTTCTCAGCAAAACCTTGTAAAAGTATATCCTTTGTTGAGAGAGATTCTTGTAGGAGTCTCATTCATACAGAGGTAGCTGCCTCAGAAGCTTCTCTTTGATCTGTGAAAGTAAAGCTTCTCAGGAGTATCTCTACGAGGATATCTATAATGGGTTTTGCCCATATTCCACCAATAGCAGTACTACCTATATGGCTAATTCTCAACACCTTTTCACCAGCCAATTGTTTTAGGAGAAAAGACTTTTCTTCCTCAAACCATTCCCTCCACAGAGGGTTAAAAGGGGAAAGAATGATGGGGAATAACTCCCATAGCTCTACAAGCGACATTCTCAGCAACGGGTGGGGCTGTTCATCAGGGCTCATGTATCAGTATTTAGTGGGCTTCCAGCCAGTTATTTCCTGTTCCTATCTCCACAATAAGGGGAACAGAAAGGGCGTATGCATGTTCCATTTCCTCACGGATAAGAGGAGTTACTACTTCGAGTTCTTTCTTAGGAACGTCAAAGAGCAATTCGTCATGTACTTGTAGGAGCATGCGGGGTAGCCAATTTCTCTTTTCAAGACGCTCAGCGATACGATACCATGGCTATTTTGATAATATCGGCTGCACTTCCTTGTATAGGAGCATTTACGGCATTGCGTTCGGCAGCCCCTCTCACTACCTGATTACGGGAATGGATATCTGGTAGATAGCGACGACGCCCCAAGAGAGTCTGTACATACCCATGTTCGCGAGCAAAGAAAATCTGCTGTTCTATATAGGTCTTGAGCTTAGGATAGGTCTGGTAATAGGTATCAATCAGTTCCTTACTTTGGCTGCGGCTTAGCGAGGTTTGTTGGCTGAGTCCCTATGGCCGATACTCCATAGATAATTCCAAAGTTCACAGTCTTGGCATGGCTACGCTGCTCCTTTGGTCACGGCTTCAAGGGTACGCCAAATACCTGAGCTGCGGTAGAGCGGTGGATGTCCTGATCCATCAAGGAAGGCCTCTATCATATGCGTTTCTTCACTCAGTGCGGCTATGATGCGCAGTTCTATCTGCGAATAGTCGGCCGAAAGCAGGGTGTAGTTCTCATCGCGAGGAACAAAGGCCTTGCGAATCTGGCTACCACGAGGGGTGCGGATAGGGATGTTTTGCAGGTTGGGTTGGTTGCTGCTAAGCCTACCCTGTAGCGGTTACTGCCTGCATGAAGGTAGTATGGATACGCCCCTGTACGCGGGTTCACCTCGCGGGAAGGCATCGGTATAGGTGCTCTGTAATTTCTGTAAGGCGCGGAACTCCAATACATTGGCTACAATAGGGGTGCTGAGAAGCCAGCTCAGATAGTACTTCCTCGGAAGTGGCATATCCCCGTTTTGGTTTTCTTAGGTTTGGCAAGTAGCTTTAGCTTCTCGAAAAGGATATCCCCAATTGCTTGGGAGAGGAGAGGTTAAAAGGATTCTCAGCTTGTTCAAAGATGGCCGTTTGTAGGGCGATAAGATCGGTGTTGATCTCCTTGGAAAGTTGGGAGAGGAAAGCCGTATCTACCCCAATACCCTCATATTCCATCTGAGCCAATACGCGAACCAAAGGCGCTTCTACTTCGGTGAAGAGTGGGGTCATTTTGTCCTTTTCCAGCAGAGGGAGAAAGGTATGTTTGAGTTGTAGGGTGACATCGGTATCTTCTACGGCATATTCCTTTTTGCAATTCAGGAGGTACTGAGCGCATGGAGAGTTGTCCCTTGCCTTTCTTGCCGATAAGGCTTTCTGTAGCAACAGGGGCATAGCTTAGGTATGCTTCCGAAAAGCAAATCCATATTGTGTCGCATATCTGGATTGAGCAGGTAATGAGCGATCATGGTGTCAAAGAGTTGTCCCTTTACCTCGATGTCATAATTGGCCAAAATCTTAAGGTCATACTTGAGGTTCTGACCTATCTTGAGTATGTTTTCTGCTTCAAAAAGGGTTTTTAAAAGGCTAAGCCACTCTTTGTGCAGGGAGAAATCTTCCGGAAAGAGGATATAATAGCCTTTGTGTACTTCCCAAGAGAATGCCAAGCCAACGATCTGGGCTTCCATTTCGTCCAGGGAGGTTGTTTCGGTATCAAAAACATACTTCTTTTGTTTCAGTAGCTCAGGCAATAGGGCTTTTACTTCGTCTTGGGTAGTTAGTAGTTGATACTCATGAGGGACATCCTTGATTGTTTGGAGCTTTTTGGAAGGTGTTAAGTCAAAGAGCGAAGGGTTGCTGTTCCTGCAATAGGGAGAGGTTGTCCTGCCAAGGAGAACAAGTCGGGCTGGGTGGAGACAGGTGCTACACCAAAGGCCTTTTGTAGGGTGAGTGAGCATGGTGCGGAACTCCAGTTCCTCGAATAGGGGTTCTATCTCGGCCATCTTTGGCGAGGAGAGTTCAAAAGTCTTTTTCGTCAAAGGTTACAGGCACATCCAAGATGATACGAGCCAAGGTCTTGGAGAGGATTCCTTTGTCCTTGTTTGCTTCAATATTCTCACGGAGTTTTCCCTTGAGCTTATCTGTATTGTTCAAGAGGTTCTCTAAGGAGCCAAATTCCTTGAGGAGCTTTTGTGCTGTTTTCTCACCCACCCCTGGTAGGCCGGGGATATTATCAACCGCATCGCCCATCATCCCTAGGAGGTCTATGACCTGCTCTGGGTTTTCCACTGGAAATTCTCTTTAACCTCTTCCACTCCCCATATTTCGGTATCTTTGCCTCCACGGGCTGGCTTGTACATGAAGATATTAGGGCTTTACCAGCTGTCCATAGTCCTTGTCAGGGGTGACCATATACACGGTATATCCTTGTTTTTCAGCCTGCTTTGCTAAGGTTCCTATGATGTCATCCGCTTCATATCCTTCTTTTTCTATCACAGGGATTTGCATCGCGTGGAGTATCTGGTGGATATAGGGAATGGCAAAGCGAATGGCCTCGGGAGTCTCTTCACGGTTGGCCTTGTATTCAGGGAAAAGAGCTGAACGCTCTTGGCTTCCTCCTTTGTCAAAACAAACAGCCAAGAGGTGTGGTTGTTCCTTGCGGATGACCTCCAAAAGAGAGTTCATAAAGCCCACAATGGCTGAGGTGTTCATCCCCTTGGAGTTGATACGAGGATTCTTAATAAAGGCATAATAGCCTCTGAATATCAATGCATAGGCATCTAAAAGGAATAATTTCTTCATCGTAAAGTCTGGGTTGTTAGTAACTAAGAGTAACATTCAGGGAGAAGAACTTATCGATAGCCTTGTCCCTAAGTAGTCCGAGAAGCTCTCCGCAGCGAAGTTCACCCCATAGGCGGTTCTATCGATAGTAAGAGCTGTCTGGAAGCTGCGCTGTGCGATGGCAGGAATCAGTACAAGACCATAGGCTTGGTAGTGCCTTTGATGGTCATATCTGCCTGTATCTCATAACTTTTTGTTGTTTATCTCGGTCACCTGTTTCATCAGCAAGGTAGCTAAGGGTATTCCTTGACAGAGAGAAATCCCCTGACTTGAGGTGTTCCTCGAGCTTGCCACGGCGATTGTCTGTGAGGTCTAATACCCGCAAGAGCCACATATCCACCACGAGGCGACCCCCTTTGAGCTTGCCCTCCTGGAAAAACCAATTCGCCCGACTTGAACGAAAGCACTCCTGGTGGGAAGCTCAATCATCTTCTTGCCCGTCCACTGTATACTGCTCGATTCGATATCAATAGAGTGGGCAATCATTCTTTTAAGTTTTTTCCCTTTACTTTCTTTTTAGAAGAAGTATTTTTAGTCACCAGTGTTTTTATCCGTCTGTACCGTCTGGGCTTTATTTTTTCTTTTCACTTGGCCTTCTACGGCAAAAAAGCAAAGAAGGCTGCTATAGATAGTATTGTAATGATTTTTCGCATGACATATATTAGGGTAGAATGATGAAATACCTTTTGGCAAAATCACTTCGCCAAAGGTATTCTCGTACTATAAAATCACCAAATCAACTTACAGCTTTAGTTCTCAGGAATTACAGAGGCATAGAGGTGAAATTATCCTCGATAGCCTTGTCTCCCTAAGTTGGAGAAAAGCTTCCAGAGCCATACTTGATGTTGAACTCGGTGCGGTTCACCACCAAAAGTAGAAGCATATCCTTCCGTAGTAGTTCTAAAAGTTCCACCTCTACAGGCTTAGTGATTCCCTTGATAGTAAGGTCTCCTTAGCCTTGTAGCCCTGTTGGGTACGGGTTACCTGCTTTTAGCGTAAGGGGTAGCGGTTGGGAATTTTTTACAGAGAAGAAATCATCGGACTTGAGGGTGCCCTATGAGGTTTTTTCTTTTCCTTTTGGCATCCATTCCCTCATCGGTAACCGCCAAAGAGGTCATGTCCACTACAAAAGAGCCTCAACAAGCTCCTTATTTTTATAAATAAATTCTCCAGATTTGAAAGCAAGAGTACCTTTTATGACCTCCAGCTACCACCTTTTTGGCTTCCCATTGGAGGTTTGCTTGCTTGGAGATGTAGTTTTTAGTCTCGCCCTATAGCTACTACACTAACTAAGAGCGCTACAATGCTTAGTAATTTTTCATAAAACGAATTTTAATAGGGCAAAGGTAGTAATAAAATGGAACTAACAAGCGAATATTCACAAATTAATTTTTCGGATAAGGTTTGGCTCTCGAACTCTACGGTAAGATTCTCAGTCACATACTTCTGTATCTGTCCCTTATGGGCTTCATCGGAATAGAGGAGCACTGCCTTTGAGCTCTTTGTGCTGTGCAAGGAAGTCCTTAGCCTTCTCTATACCTCCCAAGGCCATCAGGGTAGTGGCATAGCCATCGGCAAGCATAGCTGAAAGGAGCTATCACAGTAGCACTGAGCAGATTACTTGGTTGTGGGAGACCTGTCTTAGGGTTAATGGTATGTACATATTTCTGTCCTGTGAGGGAATCTCTCCAGAGCTTGCGGTAGTTACCAGAAGTAGCCAGACCACAATCGGTTAGCTCCACTGTAGCGACAATTTCTCTGTCTTCATCAGGCTTCTGCAAGGGGTTATCGATACCGATTCTCCAAGGCTTGTTCTTGAGCGTATTTCGCCCATGAATGACCAGCTCTCCCCTACTTCTACAATAAAATTGGAAATCTGCTTAGAGGAAATAGTCTGCAATCACATCGGAGGGTGTAACCCTGTGCTATCGCGTTGAAATTCAACTGTATATTAGGGTTATCCTTTCTTATAAAAGCACCTCTAGGGGTGTCAATGTAATGCACCTTATCCATACCAGTTAGGGCAAGTAAGCTATCTATCTGCTTTTGAGTAGGCGGGGTATGGTTTTCCTTTTTGCCAAAGCCCCAAGCATTGATCAGCTGTCCTATGGAGGGGTCAAAGACACCCTTACTCTCATATATATATCCATGGAAGCTAAAGAACCTTCTCAAAAATGTGGATCTATAGGGTAGATTTTTCTCCCCTGTTTATTTTTGGAGATCAAAGAGTTATCTATATAGGTAGACATAGATAGGTCTATGACCTGTAGTATAGAATCAATAGCTGTCTTTTTCCACAGGAGTTTTGTGCAATATAAGTAATCCCATAGGTAGTGCCTTGTGCCTCCCTTTTATATAATAAATATTCTCCTTTGGGGTCATCCCACAAGCGGTCACTAAGACGGCTATACATAAGGTATATAGATATTTCATTTATTCAATTTTTAAAAAGACCTCTGAAATCCACTTGGTAAGACTTGCCATGCTCCAAAGGGGCTAATGGGTTGGCTACATCATAGAGTCCCACTCCTGCCCAATAGGCATCGCCCTTATGCTCTGTGCCTTGCGGCGTACGGTTTCCATTAGGACAGGGTCGTATACATCGGGGTCATTCCCCCTGCAGGATGGGGCGTACGATAATAAAAAACTCTTTTGTCCCTGGGATCTATACAGACAAATTGTGGATTCTTCTTGCGGTCACTATTGACCAATAAGAACTCCCAGCCCTAGCTCTCTGCAAAGCCTCCCCTACGATATTCATGGCCAAATTATGTAATTCTTGTTCGGTAAGCACTTTTTTTAATGTTTAATTATCAATGTTCAATGTTCCTCTAATCAAAGAGGCAAAAGTACGAAATAAATAGGAGAATATCACGAAAAAATAATGATTTTTGTACTTTTTGTCTTCTCTAAAGAACCTTCTAATCATGCCTCAAGAAAGTGCTTTTGTCCGATTACTACTTGCCCTGCAAGATATACCCTATGGGAGTTTTACGTATAAGCTTTATCCCTACCCTCTCTCGTGAGCATATCATCGGGGTACGCCTGCCTGCCCTGCATAAGTAGCCAAAAGAGCTCACTAAGCAACAACCGGAAGAAGTTGCACGATTTCTCCATACACTTCCTCATTGTTACCATGAGGAAAACCTCTTACATGGCTTTCTCATAGAACAAGTGAAAACCTTTGACAAAGCCATTGCCTATACCGAAAGCCTTTCTCCCCATATTGACAATTGGGCGGTGTGCGATACCTTCTCGCCTAAGCTCTTCCAAAAAGCATCCCAGGAGACCCTATGCCCATATCCTCCAGTGGCTCAAAAGCCCACAGCCCCTACACCATTCGCTATGGCATAGGGCTGCTGTTGTCAATTATTTAGATGACTACTTTGAAAGCGAAATGCTTTCCCTAGTACGAGTATCCAATCAGAAGAATATTATGTCAATATGATGATTGCTTGGTATCTCGCCACTGCCTTGGCCAAACAGTACAGAAGCAACTCTGCCCCTTATCCAAAGCCAAACCCTCTCCCCTTTTGTCCAAAAACAAAACCATCCAAAAAGCCCGCGAAAGCAGGAGGATTTCGGAGGAAGTGAAGATTTTTACTTCAATATAAATTACCTACAATATGAATCTCTGGCATATACAACTACACCCCACAGGGGCTGCTGATTGGACAGCTGAAGACACCCGTCGTATTGTCGCTACGGGCTATATAGGTTGTTCAGGGAAGGCTGTACAGACTTTTGAAAAAGCTCCTTGTAGGCGATTTGGTATTGGTACGTTATGGAGCACAAGTAGTAGCTTTGGTAGCAGTGGAGGATATGCCTCGCTTGTTGCGGGATTATGAAAAACACTCCTTGCACTGGTTTACCCATGGTTGTCGGATTAAGCTCCTTGCCTACTATGACCACCTAAAAAAATAGGGGTCGTGGCTGGTACCTACCCACTACACTCCAACAAATAAAAACCCGAGAATGAAGTAGCTTATACCTTTGTAAAGCAGCTTATGGGAAAAGACAGACACTCGCCTGCTTTTTCTGTAGATTTCAACGAACTCTTGGAGTATGATCTGGTACTATTTTCTCAAAAAGACGCTCGGAGAATGTATGTGGAGAGCTGATACCCTTATACGAAGGATTGAAAGTAGATATCTATACAGACGACGGAGACGACAAGGGCAATCGTGATGACCTTGTTGCCTCGAGCTATGTAACAACAAACAAGACAGGGTACTATCCTTATGTGAAATGGTGTTGCCAGATAGATGAAAAAGGCATTCGCAGTGAGTCTGAGGGAAAGTAATTTTTCCTTCTATTGCCACCAAAACTTCTTAACATGGGAAAAATATAAATCCCAAAACCTCTCTTAATTCAGATAAAAATAGTATTTTTGCCCTTGTAAATGATATTTATATATGTCTGAAAAACATCACTACAAGGGGCTTACCGATGCCCAAGTTGTTGAAAGTCGCCGAAAAATATGGCGAAAACACCTTCACTGCGGTGGAGGGGGAACCGCTCTGGAAACAGTTCTTAGAAATTTACTGACCCTATTATCATCATCCTATTGGTGGCTTTGGTCTTTTCTTTTTGAGTTTCTTTCTACGAATATACGGTACATGATACGGGTATCCACGCTTTCTTGGGAGCCTGTGGGATTCTCTTTGCCATTCTTTTTAGCTACGAGGTCGCTTTCTACTTTGAGCAAAAAGCGAATAAGCAATTTGAAATCCTCAATCAGGTCAATGACGATATTTTCACTACAAGGTGATTCGCAACGAGCGTATTACTCAAGTGCTAAAGAAGGATATTGTGGTAGGGGGATATTGTTATCATTGAGACAGGAGAGGAAGTACCTGCCGATGGGGGAGTTGTTGGAGGCGGTATCTCTTCACCTGAATGAATCCACCCTCACAGGAGAGCCCCTCATACACAAGAGCATTCTCCCTGAGGACTTCGAGGCGGAGCTACCTATCCTACTAATTATGTATGCCGTGGTACTTCGGTAGCCGATGGACATGGTATCTTTGAGGTAAAAGGTGGGCGATGCTACCGAATACGGAAAAGTGTTCGAGGGGTACAGATAGATGATTCTGTAAAAACACCACTCAATGAGCAGTTAGACCGTTTAGCAGACCTCATTACCAAGGTGAGCTATGGCATTGCTGCCCTTGTCATCGTAGGACGACGCTTATTGTTTATTTTGCAGATCCTACCCAGAACTTAGATAATCTTGATTGGGTGTCTTTCGGAGGGTATCTACTTAATACTGTGATGATTGCTATTACAGTAGTAGTGGTTGCTGTGCCGGAGGGATTACCTATGAGTGTTACCCTGAGCTTGGCTTACAGTATGCGTAGTATGATGGCGACCAATAACCTTGTGCGCAAGATGCATGCCTGCGAGACTATGGGAGCTACTACAGTAATCTGTACGGACAAAACGGGTACCCTCACTCAGAACCAAATGACTATCTACGAAACATACTTTAATCAGTTCCCAGATAGTTCTTTTCGCTGAACGACTTATCGCTGAGTCTATGGCGGTCAATTCCACTGCTTATCTCGATTTTTTTCGGATAAGGAAAAAGCCCTAGTGTACTAGGGGAATCCTACCGAAGGGGCGCTTCTGCTGTGGCTCTATGGCAAGGGGACTAACTACCTGCCTATACGTGAGGAAAGTGAAGTGCTACAACAGCTACCTTCTCCACCGAGCGTAAGTATATGGCGACACTCATCTATTCGCCTACGCTAAAGAAAAATATACTCTATGTAAAAAGGGGCTCCTGAGATTGTGATGACCTTCTGTCAGGAAGGAGGAAGGCTAAATTCGACCCTCTCCCAGCTGATCTCGAAGCTAAGTTGCTCCAATACCAAAAACCAAGCCATGCGTACCATTGGCTTTGCCTACAAGGAAATAGACGATCCTAAAAGCTATTATCTCCGAAAATGGCAAGTTAGTAGTCAAAGGATTGCATTTTATCGGTATCACAGCTATTTCTGATCCTGTTCGTGCCGATGTACCTGCAGCTATTGAGGAATGTATGCAGGCAGGTATTCAGGTGAAGATTGTAACAGGGGATACCCCAGGCACTGCCAAAGAGATTGCTCGACAGATACGCCTATGGGATGAGGGATGTACCGAACGCAACCATATCACAGGGAGCTGAGTTTGCCGCTATGAGCGATGCTGACCTTTTGGAGCGTGTGAGTGACCTTAGAGTTATTTCTCGTGCACGTCCGCTCGACAAAAGCGCGTTTGGTGAACCTGTTGCAACAAAAAGGAGAAGTAGTCGCTGTAACTGGTGACGGGACTAACGATGCTCCTGCTCTTAAGGCTGCTCAAGTAGGACTTTCCATGGGCGATGGTACCTCTGTAGCCAAAGAAGCCAGTGATATTACTATCTTGGACAACTCTTTTAGTAGTATTGGTAAAAGCAGTGATGTGGGGGCGTTCGCTCTACTTGAACATTCAGCGCTTTATCCTTTTCAGATGACGATCAATGTGGCTGCGTGTATCATTGTCCTTATTGGGGCTTTTCTTTAGGGGTAGAATCACCTTTGACTGTAACCCAGATGCTATGGGTGAATCTTATCATGGATACTTTTGCTGCTTTGGCTTTGGCATCCTTGCCACCGAGCCACCGTGTGATGCATGACAAGCCACGTCCACGCAAGGCAAATATCATCACTGACCCTATGTCCAAGGGAATCTTTGGGGTAGGCGGCTTCTTTGTAGTATTGCTCTTTGGATTTATACAATATTTCAAAAACGAAGATATTACCAGCTTGACACAATTCTCTTTAGGGGACTATATGAGTCACTTCTTTCACTTTGGAGCACCCAAGGGAAGTTTATCGCCTTATGAGCTTTCGTTGTTCTTTTCCATTTTTGTATTCTTACAGTTCTGGAATATGTTCAATGCCAAAGCCTATCGTACAGGCAAAAGTGCTTTCCATAATATAGGTAAGAGCCAAGGTTTCTTGATGATTGCTGCAGCGATTGTCTTAGGACAAGTATTTATCACTACCTTTGGAGGGAAATGTTCAATGTAACCCCATTGCAATTAGTCGATTGGGCTATTATCATTGGAGCCACCAGTATAGTACTTTGGATAGGAGAAATCCGTCGTTCAGTTGCCAAAGGTTAGTAAACAGAGGCCAGTTTAATAATTAACAATTAATAATTAATAATTAATCATTATTTTTTTGTATCTTTGCGCCTCAATAATAGAAGGGGTCTCATAGTTCAACGGATAGAATAGAAGTTTCCTAAACTTTTGATCCAAGTTCGATTCTTGGTGAGACCACTTTTTCAAAAACTATCTTGATGTTTTTCAGGATAGTTTTATTTTTTCTCCAAATCTATTTTGTTAAGAAGCCCATTGATGATAAGGGCGAACAAAGTCCCCCAGAGGGAAAGATAATAGGGCTACAGAAAGAAAGGCGCAAGGGAAAGAACAAAGGGATATATCGCTGCACAAAGTAAAAACTTCTTGATATGCATAGCAAATCCCAGATCATAGGATAACGGATACCAGTGAGGAGAGCTCTTCTTCTCCATAGAGGAAGAATCCTATAAAAAGATTATAAGTATCAATGACAGGAAGGCCATAAGGTAGAATAGCGAAAAAGTCTTTTAGTAGCTTACACTTCATTTGTTTGGGAATGGGGAATAAAAATCTAATATTCTTTTCGGGCAAAATTACGAGAATATTTTTTTAAGAAAAAGGTTTCTATAACAAACATCTGTATATTGGGTATTCATTTGTTATATCTTAGAGCGTTCTGGGAGAAAAAAATAAAAAAAGATTAGGAAGATTCAGAAAAAGGTGTACCTTTTGCCGCTGAAAAATAATGGGGGATTGGCGCAGCTGGCTAGCGCGTTTGCATGGCATGCAAAAGGTCACGGGTTCGAATCCCGTATTCTCCACTTCTACAAAATATAAATGACCAATGACTAATACCTAATAGGATTTGTCATTGGTCATTTATCGTGACCATTAATCATTAATCATTGATCATTAATCATTGACCATTATATTTAGGGAATGCTATTATAGGGCTCACGATATGAGTTTGCCAATATCCATACTACAGATTTTGAATTGTTTACTTCTCATAATAGCTTTACCGATGATACCATATGTACCATCGCCATCGCTGATGCACTGCTCCATGGAAAATCTTTCAAGGATAGCCTACTCTATTGGTGCAGGAGGTATCCTTCGCCTATGGGATCTTATGGAGGACGCTTTGCTCAGTGGATACGTAGTGCTGAATCCACAGCCGTATAACAGTTTTGGCAATGGGCTCAGCTATGCGTGTCTCTCCTTGTGGTTGGTTAGGGAGCATGGAGCAGGTGCTTAGCTTTTGCTCGGGAGGTGCCGAATGTACTCACAACCATCCTGAAGGGGCTCAAGGGTGCTGAGTGTGTCGCTTATGCTATTGCTTTGGCTCTTGAAGGAAAAATCCAAGGAGCAGATAAAGAAAAGGTCTGCTGGCTCTATGGGTATGACCTCTCATGACTTGTCAGGAGCTTCGCCAAACATATCGTTTTAATGAAACTTGTCAAGGGACAGTACCACAGGCCATCATCTGCTTTTTAGAAAGCCATGACTTCGAGAGTGCCCTCCGCCTAGCTGTCTCCATAGGGGCGATAGTGATACCCTTGCCGCCATTACAGGCGGTATTGCCGAGACCTATTATGGCATCCCTAAAGAAATTGGAACAAGCCTACCTATCTTGCCTGAGGAGTTTAAGGATTTGATTAGCGAGTTTGGGGAGAAGATAATAAGACGAATCAAAGGTAAAAATATTTCTACTTGCTATTTTAAGGCGCAATTTATTGCGTCTGCGTCTAATAAGCCTTCTCAAGATTATATTTCTTCATTAGATGATTTCTGTAAGAAAAACATGCCATTTTTACATTTTTTAATCAATTGAAAATCAAAATAAATTATCATTTTTCCGTAGTATAAAATCTTAAAAACATGACAATTTGTCAGTTTTTGAGATTTGGAATACTTCTTGAAAGAATAAGGAACGAAGAGGGGGAGAAGAAGAGAAGAACTAGAGGAAAACTAAATTCTATAATTCTTAATTTCTAAAAACCCCTTACTTAATAATTCTATAACCCTTAAATTGTAAAAGAAAAATGAATTTTTGACAACTATACTATCAAGTCCCAAGAGGCTATCCAAAGAGCTCAGCAACTGGCTCAGGGTCTTGGGCAACAAGATATCCAAGTGGAGCATATCTTCAAGGGTATCCAAGAGGTGGACAATAATGTACTGCCTTTTGTACTTAAAAAGTTGCAAGTGAATACCGCTACCCTCTCTCAAGCGGTGGATAAGGCTTTGGCTTCTTATCCTAAGGTACAGGGGGGTCAGATGTCACTCTCTCGTACCGCAGGAGAAGTCCTTCTGAAGCAAGTAATATTGCCAAGAAAGAGAAATGACGAGTATGTTTCCATAGAGCACCTGCTCTTGGCTATTTTCAAGGTAAAAACCAAGTAGGGACAAGCGCTCAAGGAACAAGGGGTGACTGAAAAAGAATTTGAAAAGGTCATTTCCGAACTTCCGCAAGGAGAGCGTGTCACTTCTGCTTCAGCAGAAGATACCTACAATTCGCTCAATAAGTATGCGAAGAACCTAACCCAGTTGGCACACAGTGGCAAGCTAGACCCTGTCATCGGGCGTGATGAGGAGATTCGTCGTGTACTTCAGATTCTTTCCCGTCGTACCAAGAACAATCCTATGCTCGTAGGAGAACCAGGGGTAGGAAAGACCGCTATTGCCGAAGGGTTAGCACACCGTATTGTCAATGGAGACGTGCCTGAAAATCTAAAAGATAAGACAATCTATTCCTTGGATATGGGGGCTCTTATTGCAGGAGCAAAGTACAAGGGAGAGTTCGAGGAACGACTCAAATCCGTAGTAAAAGAAGTGACTTCTTCCGATGGTAATATTATCCTTTTTATCGATGAAAATCCATACTCTTGTAGGAGCAGGTGGAGGCAGAAGGGGCTATGGATGCCGCTAATATTCTAAAACCAGCTTTTGGCACGTGGAGAACTTCGCGCCATTGGGGCAACAACTTTGGATGAATACCAGAAGTATTTCGAAAAGGATAAGGCACTAGAGCGTCGTTTCCAAAAAGTGATGGTCGAAGAGCCTGATACTGAGAGTGCTATTTCCATTCTCCGTGGTATCAAGGAAAAATATGAAGCACACCATAAGGTACGTATCAAGGATGAGGCTATCATTGCAGCGGTAGAGCTCTCCGAACGCTATATTCCTAACCGTTACTTACCGGACAAGGCTATTGACCTGATGGACGAGGCGGCTGCTAAGCTTCGTATGGGAGATCAACTCCAAGCCTGAGGAGCTCGATGTACTCGACCGTAAGATCATGCAGTTGGAGATTGAAATAGAGGCCATCAAGCGTGAAAATGATGAGGACAAACTCCGCATGCTCAATGCTGAGGTAGGTAACCCTAAGGGAAGAACGTAATGCTCTCTTTACCAAATGGCAGGAGAAAAAGACCCTTGTGGACGAGATACAAGCCGCCAAGAACAATATAGAAAACTATAAGATAGAGGCCGAGCGTGCCGAACGTGAGAGTAATTATGAGTAGGGCTGAACTCCGTTATGGGAAGATAACCCAAGAGGAAGAAAAAGCTCGAAGCGCTTCAAAAGGAAATCGACAAGCATGAGATGACCATGATCAAGGAAGAGGTTACCCGTGAGGATATCGTATGAGGTGATTGCCAAATGGACAGGGAGTGCCAGTGACCAAGATGATGCAGGGCGAGCGTGAAAAACTCCTTCACTTAGAGGAAGAGCTTCTACAAGCGCGTAGTAGGACAGGAAGAAGCCATCGCGGCTGTTTCTGATGCTATCCGCCGTAGCCGTGCAGGCTTGCAGGATCCTAAAAACCTATAGGTTCTTTCCTTTTTCTTAGGTACCACAGGGTTGGGAAAAACCGAGCTTGCCAAGGCCTTGGCCGAATATCTCTTTGACGATGAGGAATGCCATGACACGTATCGATATGAGTGAATATCAGGAAAAACATGCAGGTGAGCCGATTGGTGGGAGCGCCTCCCGGATATGTAGGGTATGACGAAGGCGGACAACTTACTGAGGCTGTGCGTCGTCGCCCTTTATTCTGTAGTCTTATTGGATGAGATAGAGAGGCACACCCTGATACATTCAATATTCTTTTTGCAGGTCTTGGACGAAGGACGACTTACAGACAAAAAGGGCGTACGGCCGACTTCAAGAATACGATTATTATCATGACTTCCAATATGGGTAGCCACCTTATTCAGGAAAGTTTTGAAAAATATAAGGATACAGAGGAAGCCACCGAGAAGGGCAAAGAAGAAGTACTACAATTGCTCAAAGCAAACAGTGCGTCCTGAATTTATCAATCGTATAGATGATATAGTAATGTTTACACCTCTTACTCAGGACAATATCAAAGCAGATTGTACGCTTGCAGTTGGGTGTATCATCAAGTTAGTAGCCCGTGAGAACATCACCTTGGAGGCTACCAATGAAGCGATAGATTACTTGGCTGAGCGTGGATATGATCCTCAGTTTTGGAGCACGACCTGTAAAGCGTGTTATCCAGAAAGAAGTAATGAATGCTCTTTCAAGGAAATACTCCAAGGAAAGATCAAAGCAGGTAGTCTGGTATTGATAGACTCCTTTGACAATGGTCTTGTCTTTAGAAATAAAACAGAATAGTTTTTAAATCTATTAGTGTCCGGTAAAAATCAAAAGACATACAAAAGTACTGCTCCCGACGCCCTGAAAAATACAAGGATGAGTGGTACTTTATTTTCCAAGCCCCTTCTAAAAATATAAGGATAGCTGATAGAGCCTGCAGGAGGTGATTTTTGAGCTCTTCTAGCATCGTTTTAAGTCTTTTTCAGGTGATTCAAAGAAAACTTCTCAAACTTAATGTGTTGCATCAGTAATATCCTTATAACAGTAGCCATTCCTGAAAAACTCCAATGACGTTTTATCTTCTTTTCCTGATTGTAAGTAGCAAATTTGCTATCAAGACTACCCAAACCTGTATTTTGATAGCGTTTTCAGACTCTCCATAAAAGTATTTTAATGAGACTCTGCTGAAGTTGCTTGAAAAGAGATTCTATTTGCCATCTTTTCTTGTAAATAGCTATAATATCATCGTAATTCATATTAGAGTCATTAGTTAATAAGGATATAAGTTTTGCTATGGTTTTTACCTTCAATATCTGTGTAAGAGATTATTCTTGCTTTATGATTTATTGTTTTTCTCTGCTAATTCTTTTCTAAAAATCAACTACGTCTTCTACAAACAGTTTTTCCTTCTTGATTTTTGATAAAATGTATCCGATTCTAACTCATATTTTTAAGTTACGTTTTCATTTTAGTAACATAAATAACTTTATTCTCGGTGAGTTTTTCAAATTTTCATAGTTGATATATGCTCTATCAAAGGCAACAATATCTTCTAGCAAGTTTTTCAGGAGAAAGTATAAAATGGTCGTGAGTAGCTGATGAGCTAAATTGAATATCACAGGGAACACCTTCTGTGGCTCTTAATATTGAGTGTGCTTTAAGACCTCCCTTCTTTTTCCCTGTTTTTGGATTGCGTCCAACTCCTTTAAAATTAGGTTTGAAAAACAAGCTAATAGTCGTGGAATCAATAATTAGCAGCTTTTTCATCCATTGAGGTATATCTTTAGTTCGGCTGTCCGATAAAAAGGGAGTCTTTAGTGGTATTGTATAAATCAGCGTATATGGCTCCAAAAGATACCCTCTGGACGTTTCTCATTAGCATCGGCTAATGTGCTGCGTTTAGGTACTGTAGTGAGTCCTAATGCCTTAATTTTTCTTGATTCTGCAGTCATTGCCATCTCTATTTCACGCAATGAATCAAGACGACTAATAGTAGCGTATAGCATTGAATTGAGATGATGCCAGATATCAAACTTCTTAATGTATCTTTCTCCTTTTAATTCTTGACTGATTTTCAATATCTTATCTTTGTCAAGTAAAAAAGTTATCTGACTATATAGCGGCTGTCCGAAAATATGTACTTTTTGCTCACTGAATTTCCTTTTTAATGTCCAAATACAAAGGAAATAGAAAGGGCTGAATCCTCCAAAAGATCTCAGCCCTAATTTTTATAACCCTATTTTCAAAGTTTACCGGACAGTAATATTTTAAATTGTAGTACATTTAGAGACACTTTTTATGAGTAAAAGTGTCTCTAATTTAGAAAGAGCTTAAGAAAAATATGCATGAGGCTTTTGCTTTTCATTTGGAGGAATGTGAAAAAGATAATGATTGGGATTTTGTCAATCGTTACAAAAATGGAGTAGAGTTTGTCTATGAAATAGAGGTTGGACGGTATAAACAAGCAGCTTCCTGAACTCAATATGGCTGAGTTGGCACGCAGAATAGCCGTTAGCCCAGTGATGATGAGAAAATATGCAACAGGGAAAAGTAAGGCATCCGAAAAAGACTTTTAGAAATTCAAAATGGAATAAGAGAGATAGGGGAAGGAGTTGTCTCGAGATAACATTGTTACATAGTGATCTAGCTTAAGGCAGTTCTACTTACAAATAACAGCACTTACATGATTGTGGGTGCTTTTTCTTAATGAGGTGGTCCAGCTTGCTCGAACCAAGGACCCCCTGATTATGAGAGTCAGGTGCTCTAACCAGCTGGGCTTCACAAGACCTTCGCTTTTCAGGGTGCAAAGTACAACCTTTTTGCTAGATATCAAAAATTTTACACCTTTATACAGTGTAAAACATTGGTTCTTGCATTATCTCATCTTCTAAGCAGAAATCCCGCAGCTAAGGAAAGAAGACTCTTCTGCTTGTCCACAAAAGGCTTGTCTGAGTTCTGTGACAGAGTCTGAGAACAACTGAGAGATAGAGAGATTGCGCAAAGAGCTTTGATAGTCAGTCTTTGGGCACATCAGGTCAACGTCCTTTTATTTAGTTTTAGGGAGTGTAGATCTTTTCTATTTCATCCAGTAGAGGAGTTGTATTTTCTTTCCATGAGTGCGCGGCTCTTTTGAAATATATTTCAGATAATCTAATATAGGCTTGTGTATAGAAACTCTTTCTCCATTTGTAGATAACAAATAGAATGATAAGGAATACACTTCCCATGATGAGGATCCTAAGGCCATACTTACCGAGCCATTCCTCCTAAAGCAAAAGCAGAGGCACAAAGCTACAAAACGCAATGATTAGCACAGAGAGGCTACTACAAATAGGCCCTACAAAGCCTATAGTGGACTTGGCTGAGAGTACGGACATATATATGGCTTGTAGTACTCCTGAATAGGAATTCAGGGTGGACTGTGCCTCATCGGGGAGGGTCTGTGTGTTTCCTTTTTAGTTGCTGTGAAATAATTGAGTCGCTTAGAGATTATTTGATATTTAGCATTGGCCTAGGGTCTTTTCGAGTTTGCGCTCTAAAGCATTGATTAGTTCTTCTGTTTAGCTGGACTTGGAAAGAAGCTTTTCTACATTTTCTCCCAAGGTGCCTTTTGAATTTGAGCTTTTTCTCCTTCAAATCCTCATTCAGGTGAGTGAGACGATCTCGAGATTGTCAGAAACTCTTCTAGGGACTTGCGGATACGCTTGCGTGTTTTTTCCTTCGTCAGGAGCAAAAGAATTCCTATCCTGCTCCGATAGCAGTCTTGCAAGCAAGAGCAGCTAATGCATTTCTACTTTAGACATAACGGTAATATTTAATATTTACTGCAAAGTTACATTTTTATTTCTAAATAAAAACATTTTAAGGTGTTATCAAAAAGAAATATTTTTCATGAAAGAATCGTATATATTTGATTTTTAATATGTTATAAATTGTGAATAAAAACCTGTCAATATTAACATAAAAAGAAATCGCCATCTGAGATAGTAACTTCTGCCCTGCAAAATTCTTAGAATGTATCTTGTGAAAGAGAACCATGTCAGAGATGGATATGGGCTAAGAGAATGAAAATATATGTCTTGGTTTAAGAGAAAACAAAGGGATACAGACCGCCACAGAGGAGAAAAAGATATTCCACAGGGATTGTGGTACAAGTCTCCTTACTGGGAAAAATTGTAGAAACAGAAGAGCTTGCTCAGAACTGTTATATAAGCCCTGGAGGATGGCTATCATGTTCGTATAGGTAGCAAGGAATATTTTGAAATTCTTTTCGATGGGAAGTTCAGCGAGTTGGACAAGACCATGAAGTCCAAGGATCCTTGATTTTGAGGATACAAAGCGATACAAAGACAGGCCTCGGGAAAGGCTCAGAAGAAAACGGATCTCTATGATGCTGTGCGCTGTGCAGTAGGAGAGTCCAAAGGGCGTGAGATTGTTATTGCTTGTATGGATTTCGACTTCATCGGAGGCTCATGGCGAGTGTTGTAGGGGAGAAGATTGCCCGTGGGACTCGACTATGCTATCAAGAACCAATTGCCTTTTATGATGATTTCCAAGTCCGGAGGAGCTCGTATGATGGAGGCTGCTTTCCTCTGATGCAGATGGCCAAAACTTCGCCAAGCCTCGCTCAGCTTGATGATGCTGGCTTGCCTTATATCTCACTTTGTACAGATCCTACTACAGGAGGGTGACTGCCTCCTTTGCTATGCTGGGGGATATCATATAGCTGAACCTGGCGCACTGATAGGCTTTGCAGGGCCTCGTGTGGTAAAGGATACCACAGGAAAAGACTTGCCTGAAGGCTTCCAAACAGCAGAGTTTGTACAAGAACATGGCTTCTGGATTTTATTGTCAATCGTAAGGAGCTCAAGGACAAGGTGAACTTGTATATAGACCTTGTGATGAACCTTCCAGTAAGAGCGTAAATATTGTCCAAACCTTATTTATAAAAAATGCGTGATTTCTTCAGAAGTCACGCATTTTGCTGTCGATAAAGATAGTAACAGGGCCATCGTTGCACAGGCTTACCTGCATATCGGCTCCGAATACTCCTGTGCAAATTTCCTTTCCTGATAGTTGTTGTAGGGTATGGACAAACTGCTCATATAGAGGAATTGCCCTTTCGGCCCTTACTGCTCGAATGTAGGAGGGCGGTTCCCCTTTCTGTCTCGGGCATATAGGGTGAATTGACTCACTACCATTAGGCACCACCTGCTTCCTGTACCGAGAGGTTCATCACCCCATTATCATCGTTGAACAGACGGATTTGAGTTGTTTTTTACAAGAAAATCAATATCCTCTTGGCTATCACTCTCTTCTATACCTAAAAACAGAAGTAGCCCTTTGGGAGATCTGGGAATGAATCCTTTCCTCCAATGGCTACTTGTGCTTCTTTGACTCGCTGGATAAGTAAACGCATAAATAATTGTTAGTCTTCAATGGTTAATTTCAATACTAAAGGGAGTCATTAATCATTAATTAGGGTTTTCCCTCGAAGAGGTCAGCTACAGACCAGTAGCGGTCTCCAGAGTCATAGTTGACAGTAAGCACCACTTCATTAGCTTTGATTTCAGGGAGTTTCTTAGCGATAGCGGCCAAAGAAGTTCCAGTGGAGATACCTGCTAAGATACCTTCTGTCTGGGCCAAGCGGCGGGTATAGTCAAGCTTCATCCTTATCAATGGTGATGATGCCATCATAGATAGAAGTATTGAGTGTCTTAGGGATAAAGCCTGTTCCGATACCTTGTAGTGGGTGAGGGCCTGGTTTGTTTCCATAGCCAGCAGAGGTGGCAGGTTCTATACCGAATACTTTGGTCTGAGGGAATTTCGCTTTGAAGTATTTCTCCAATTCCAGAGAGGTGTCCTCCAGCACCAATTCCAGAGATAAAGTAGTCTACTCCTTCAGGGGAAGTCGGTCACGATTTCTTGTGCTGTCGTTAGGCGGTGTATCTCAGGGTTGGCAGGGGTTTTCGAGACTGTTGAGGTACCCAAGAATTAGGGATAGACGGCCAATCTCTTTGGCTTTCTCACAGCACCTCCAGTACCTTTTTCTTTAGGAGTAAGCACAAAAGAAGCTCCAGGCAGAGACCAATTTGCGTCGCTCCACACTCATGGATTCAGGCATTACCAGAATGAGCTTGTAACCTTTTCACAGCTGCTACAAGAGCAAGACCTACTCCAGTATTCCCTGAGGTGGGTCTCTATAATAGTGGTATCTTTTGTTGATAAGCCCTTGTTTTTCAGCTTGCTCAATCATAGCCAAGGCGATACGATCCTTGATACTTCCTCCAGGGTTGCTCTTCTCAAGCTTAATCCAAACTTGGTGTGAAGGGAAAAGTTTGATAAAACGAATCACGGGAGTGTTTCCGATAGCTCCCAAAATGTTGTTGTACTTCATAAAAATATAATTATAGGTTATGTATTAAGGTTTATATATGAAAAATATAGGTTCAGGTGATAGGTTTTTCCCTTTGGTAATCATCTCACTCTTGTAATAGATTACGGTATAGGGGTCTATTCCTTCGGTAAGTCCATACATTGCCCCCTATAGTGCTGTCGTGTCCTATATGTCCACTACCCAAGATGGTTGCTCCGGAGTAGATGACCACATTGTCACCAATATTCGGATGGCGTACGGTATCTTTCTTATCCTTGGCTACCGATAGCGCCCTCAAGGGTAACTCCTTGGTATATTTTTACATTATTACCAATCACACAGGTCTCCCCATGACAATACCTGTTCCGTGGTCTATACAGAAATAGTCTCCTATCTGCGCACCAGGGTGAATATCTATTCCGGTCTTGCTATGGGCAAATTCGCTCCACACGCGGGCCTAAAAGCTTCAAGTCCTGTAACCATAGCTGATGGGCAAAAGCGATGTACCACAATCGCATAGAAGCCAGGGTAAGCTATGTCATACTTCTTCCAAATTCTGTGCCGCAGGGTCATTGTCCAAGATGGCTTGCATCGCGGAGCAATCGGCAGTAGACCTCCTCTATAGAAGAGAAAAGGTAGTGGTTGCCTGCTGAGCACGTTGGTTATCCCTGAAAATAGTCATAGATAATCTCGGAAAATTCCAACTGTTTGGCTTTCAGTTTTTGTTCTACCTCATAACCACATTTGGCAAGGTTCTGTATCCAAGGAGAAGAGCAAGCGGTATAGACCATCTATGAAACTCTCTGCTCTTTGGAAGCGTATTGGTACATTGTTTCGCTAGTGCAATATGAGTTCTGTGAGTCGGTATTCCATTTTCTAATTTAAAAATAATCTTTTAATAAAAAGATAGTAAAAATCTTTGCAAAAGGTAATATATATTTTTCCGATTTAAAAGCATCAAGAATTTTTTATTTATTTTTGTTTTTTAGTGAAATAAAATTGTAAATATATGATTTACAGTGTTTTGTAATTTATTATTTATCATTAATCATTGAGCATTAATTATTTGTCATTATTTTGTACCTTTGTCACGAAAAATAGTATACAGATGATACAAGATATTATTACCTATGTTTTAGTGGCATTAGCTATTGTTTTTTTAGTAAAAATTCTTTTTCACTAAGATGTGGGAGGCCCTGATTGTAAATGTGGAGGATAATTTGTACCTTTGCCCCTTGTTAAAAAGTATATTCAAATGACAAAGCTCAGTGTAAATATCAATAAGATAGCTACTCTTCGTAATTCACGAGGCGGGAATGTTCCTAATCTGTTGCAGGTAGCTACTGATTTACAAGACTTTGGAGCGGAGGGGATTACCATACACCCACGACCCGATGAGCGCCATATCCGCTACCAAGATGCCTTAGATCTCAAGAAAATAGTACATACAGAATACAATATAGAAGGGAATCCCATTCCTAAGTTTGTAGACCTTGTCCTCAAGGTGAAGCCTACCCAAGTAACTCTTGTCCCTGATGCTGAGGATGCTATTACCTCCAATGCTGGTTGGGATACCCTTACTCATGGGGCATATCTGACGGAAATTGTTGCCGAGTTCAAGCGTCATGGGATTCGCACCTCTCTCTTTGTAGATCCTGTAGAACGTATGGTGGAGGCTGCTGCTAAAACAGGAACCGACCGTGTGGAACTCTATACAGAAGCTTCATGCTCGAGAGTACGCTCGTGGCAACAAGGGAGGGATTCGCCCTTATGTACAGGCTGCTGAGATAGCTCAGAAGGTCGGGCTGAGCTCAATGTCAGGGCATGATCTTTAGTTTGGACAATTTACAATATTTCAAAGAGCAGATACCTGGCCTTTTGGAAGTCTCCATAGGGCACGCCCTCATTAGTGAGGCTCTCTACTTAGGCCTTCAGAATGTGGTGAGTATGTATCTGTATCGTCTCAAATAGTATAATAATATGGAGCTTATTAATTCTCAAATAGTAGGAGAGGGAAAGCCGCTAATTATCCTTCATGGTTTCTAGGTATGGGGGACAACTGGCGTACCCACTCCCTCTCACTTTGCTGAAAAAGGGTATCAGGTACATGTGATTGATGCTCGTAATCATGGGCATAGCTTTCATTCTCCTGAATTTTCGTATGCTCTTATGATGGAGGATCTGATTCGCTATATGGATTATCACCAGATCGCCTCAGCACCTCTTATTGGGCATTCTATGGGAGGGAAGACCACTATGCTCTTGGCAGTCACTTATCCTGAGCGGGCTGAATGTATCGTGGTGGTCGATATGTCGCCTAAGTACTATCCAGTGCACCACAAGGTCATCTTGGATGCCCTCTCTACCTTGGACTTTTTCTCAGATCAAGACCCGTGAGCAGGCTGATCAGCAGTTAGGCAAGTTCATCATAGATGTCCCTATACGCCAGTTCTTGCTTAAGAATGTCTATAGAAAGACAGCAGATCAGCTGGCCCCTGCGTATCAACTCTACCTGTACTGCGTGAGCGTGTAGCCGAGATAGGTACAGCGCTTCCGGTAGGAACTATCTATCAAGGGAAAACACTCTTTTTGATAGGAGGAAAGTCTCACTATGTATTGCCAGAGGATATGCCCTGATCATGCAACATTTTCCCAAGGCTGAGGCTGTAACCATACCCGATGCTGGACACTGGGTACAGGTGGAAAAGCCTAAAAGAATTTTTCGAGATTACTTATCAATTCCTACAAAATAATCACAAATGAAGTATAGTCAATCTGATTATTACCAGTATCTCATATTGGGGCTGAGCAAGGTATTGCCTCACATCCAAGTAAGGGATTTTTCGGATGCCTTGTTATTTGCCTTGGTAGTGGGAGTACTCAATATATTTCTAAAGCCGATCTTGATAGTACTTTCTACCTATTACCATGATCACTTTTTGGATTGTTCCTCATCATTATCAATACCATTATTATAATATTGGCAGATAGGCTTATTGAGGGAATTCATATTGAGGGATTTTGGTATGCTGTACTTTTTAGTCTCTGTCTCTCAGCGTGTACAATCTCTTTGCAGGGAAAGTAATCAGTGATTGGTCCTTACTAAATCGAAAACTTAACCTTCTGAGATTAATAATTAACGATTAACAATTATAGAGTAATGCATAAATATTTTCTTTGGTTGATACTCACTCGCTGTGCCATCACGAAGGGGTGGGGGCAGTTAATGAAATAGGGGTTTTCTTCGGAGGAGTGAACCCCATTGCGGACATTGGTTCTACTTATTATGTCTCTTCCCACCAAGCCCGCCAGGTTTACTCTACAAGCGCAATATCCGCAAACAGCCTCTCTACGTGCCGATATCAAGTGGTTTGACCTCTGATAGCGACGTAGAGCCACCACCGATGCCTCGTCGTAACAGGGACTTTTGCTTTCCAGAATCGCATGGTCAGAGATGGGAGCAGGTGTGGAGTATGATTTTCTACATTTTCGATACCCATGAGCCTTTTAAAGCTTTTTTACCCCTTTATGTACATACAGGCTTCTATTATTTCAAGATGGATCGATTGTATTTTGACGATATTACCACCCCAGTCAGCATGCTAAGTATCAGACCTACCCAGAGCGTGATGAATCATGGGCAATACCTACCTTGGGTGTCAAGACTCGCCTATGGGGATCCCGCTTCTAGTAGGGGCAGAAGTGAGTATGCGCTATGCACCTTACCAACAATCTTGATGGAAGTAAATCGGGCAGGTACACTTCGGCAACCTCAATACCAACGATTGGTACATGGTATCAGGACTATACCTCACCTATACCTCGGAGCTAAAAATGTAATTGTTTCGAATTTGCCAAATAAGATATAAATCAGGTTTTGCACAAAAATCATATCTTTGCACACTTGATAGTAACTTGCAGATAAGCCAATGGATATAGAAAGTAAAATGTTCCCCGACATTTGGCAATTATCATGGACGGAATGGGCGTTGGGCAAAAACAACGAGGGCAAACAACGCATTTTGGGGTATGAAAAAGGCGCTAAGACCGTGCGCGAAATTATACAGGAGGTAACCCAGTTAGGGATCTCCCTCAACCCTCTATACTTTTTCTACAGAGAACTGGAAGCGCCCTCCCAAACTGGAAGTGGAGGCACTTATGCACTTACTATCTCGTTATCTTAAGAAAGAGGTGGAGATCATGCAGAACAATGTACGCCTCATCGCTATAGGGATCGAAAGCCTGCCTTCCAAAAATCCAAAAGGAACTCCACAAAGCCATGAAGCTACTAAGGGTAATACCAAAACCGTGGTAAGCTTGGCTTTTTGGGATATGGAGGACAACAAGAGATCCTCCAGATGGTACAACACATAGCTCGTGGTACAGCAGGGCGAACTCTCTCTTGGACGAAATCACTGCTGAGAGAGTGCAAGCGGCTCTTTATACCCAAGGGAGATTCCCTCCCGTGGACTTGCTTATACGTACCAGTGGAGAATGTCGCATTAGTAACTTCTTGCTCTGGCAACAGCTTGTGCTGAGCTCTACTTTTTACCGATGTCCTATGGCCTCGACTTTTCTTCAGAGGAACCACATAAAGCACTTTTTAATTATCAAAATAGAGAACGTAGATTTGGAAAACCAGTGGAACAACTTAGTTAGTATGAGAAGAACTTTCATACATTTTTGGGATACTTTTTCTCCATACCGCCTATGGGCAACAAGAGGAAAACCCGTAAGGCTACTACTGTGAGAGATACCTCCAGTCGGTGGCTCTCATCGATACCCTCTCGCAGGAACAGAATCTTTACCGCTTTGGAAAAAGGTAGAGATTTTTGTCAGAGCATAGAGGTCAAAGTGAGCTAAGCACTACAATGCACAGACTATCATTGCTGCCTCTGGACTGAAGGTTGGAGATAGGATTACCATCCCAGCGAACGATTTACCTGAATCATTCATAAGCTTTGGAACTATCAGGTATTCAATGATATAGATATATATAGCCAAAACAGAGGGGGATAAGGTCTTCTTGGAGTTTGTCATTCAGGAGATTCCTGAACTCACTGAGGTCAAGGTAGAGGGATTCGCAAGAGAAAAGCAGAGGAACCCCTCAAAAAGCTTGAATTGGACAAGACTCATTTGGAATCCAGAAAGAAGGTCAATGAGAGCCCTCATCGCCAAGACTAAGTCCTATATCACTGATAAGTATCGCAAGGAAGGTTACCTAAATACCAAAGGTACATATTACTACTTCTCCAGCGGATTCCTTGGGTACCAAGGAACGTATGCTTATCCGTATAGATAGGGGTAACAAGGTGAAAATCAATAGTATATCATTTGAAGGAAATGAAAAGTTTGCCGATAGCAAAGCTCCGCCGCAAGATGAAAAAAGACCAAACAACGCTTCTTCGGACGCTTCTGGAAACGCTCTAAGTATGTGCAAGATAAGTACAACGAAGACTTGGCTTCCTTGATTGATTTCTATAAGGAAAACGGATATCGTGATGCGCGTATCACTCATGATACTCTCTATGATGGCAAGGAAAATATAGACCTAAAAATATCTTTTTGCAAGAAGGGAAAAATACTATTTTGGAGATATCAAGTTCCTTGGAAATTCAGTATATAGTAACCAGATGCTAGATCATATATTGGGACTTAAGAAAGGAGAAGTGCACAATGGGGTACAGCTACGCAACCGTATCAATGATCCCTAAGATCCAGATGCCAATAGTATTTTCGAATCTTTATCAGAATACAGGGTATCTTTTCTCCCAAATCAATCCCGTGGAGACTTCGGTAGTGAATGATACAATCAATTTCGAGATACGTATCCATGAGGGGAAAACCGGCTCACTTTAATAATATTGCAGTAACAGGTAATACCACTACCAATGATAAGGTCATTTTATCGAGAATTACGTACACGCCCAGGGTACCTCTATTCCAAAGAAGATGTAATCCGTACCGTACGAGAGCTTTCCTGTTGGGGATATTCTGATGCACAAAGCATCAATCCTCAGATCAAGAATCCAGATCCGAACTCTGGTACAGTGGATTTAGAGTATGTGCTCAATGATACCAGTTCTTCCAGCCAGATACAGCTACAAGGAGGTTATGGTGAGGAGGCTTCATGGGAACCCTTGGGTTGAACTCAATAACTTCTCTATACAAAATATTTTTGATAAGAAGTCCTATAAGCCACTCCCCTATGGGAGATGCCCAGAAGTTAGCTCTCAATGTCAGTGTAGGGCGTGCTTATAGGGTGGCCAGCTTCTCCTTCATGGAGCCATGGATGGGAGGAGAGACCCGTTCAGTTCTCTATAGGGTTCAACTATTCTGTGAGCTATGACTATAACTATTATACTCTATGATGTAGATAAGAGCAAGCGCTTCTATATCACAGGGGTTACTTTAGGATTGGCCAAGCGCCTCCAAGTGCCCGACGACTATTTCCAGCTGGCACAGTACCTAAGCTACAACTATTATGACCTAGCGAACTCATAACACTACCCTCTTTACCTTCGAAACGGACATGCCAATGCCTTGGCCTACACCGTTTCCCTAAGTCGTCGCTCCAGCGGGCTAACCCTATATTTTCCTTTGGGAGGTAGTGACTTTACCATTACAGCCAAGCTCACTCCCCCTTACTCTCTTTTCAATGGGGTAGACTACAAGTCCCTCATGGAACAGCGTGCTGTGGCGGAGGCTAACAAGAATACCAACCGTATTGTGGGAGATAGACCAAGAGCGCTTTAGTGGTTGAGTACTATAAGCTGCGATTACAAGGTAACTGGTATCTCAATCTCGTAGATAAGCTCATGTACTGCGCCCCTGCTGTGGATTTTTGTTACTTAGGATACTATAACAGAGACAGAGGTACTGTACCTTTCGAACGTTTCTAGTAGGGGGAGATGAAATGTCCTACAACTCTTTCAGAGGGTGAGTACATACAGATGCGTGGATACCCGAACCAGTCCCTTTCCTCACGCGATGGAGATGTGATCTATAATAAGTTCTCTTTGGAATTGCGCTACCCAATCACCCTCAAGCCAATGGCTTCCATCTATGGATTGGTATTTGCAGAGGGGCGAACTCCTTCGAAAGTTTCTCTCAGTACAATCCGTTCGATATCAAGCGCCTGCACGGTTTTTGAGTGCGTATCTTTCATGCCGATGCTAGGCTCTTAGGGTTTGACTTCGGATACGGATATGACGGCATTAACGGAAAGACCACTCTCATGGTTGGGAGACACATTTTTATCTTTGGACAATACTTAATATAAGGTAATAGGTAATAGGAAACAGGTAACAGATGTCCCATTACCTATTATCTATTACCTCTACCTTATTTTTATGGAAGAACACCCCTATACCACCACAAGCCTCACAAGGGGAACCTCAAGAGACCATTACCCGTATCAGTGGGATGTACCAGAATTGGTTTCTCGACTATGCCTCCTATGTAATCCCTCGAACGTGCTGTCCCCTGCCTTTGGAGGATGGCTTTAAGCCTGTACAGCGCCGTATCATGCACCCATGGATGGAGCTGGAGGACGGTCGCTATAACAAAGTAGCCAATATCGTAGGAAATACCATGAAGTACCACCCTCATGGCGATGCTTCCATAGGGGATGCTATTATCCAGCTTGGGGCAAAAAGAATTGCTGATTGATACTCAGGAAGCTGGGGGAATATCCTTACTGGCGACGATGCTGCTGCTCCCGACATATGAGGCTCGCCTTTCCAAATTTGCTTTGGACGTCCTCTCAGTCCCAGGTGACTGAGTGGCAGAAGAGTTACGATGAGTCGTAATGACGAGCCTGTACATCTACCTGTGAAGTTTCCCTGCTCTTAGCCCAAGGAGCAGAAGGAATTGCCGCAGGACTCTCTACCAAAATCCTACCTCATAACTTCAACTGAACTTATTGAAGCTTCGTACTTTACCTGAAGCAAGCCCTTTGAGCTGTATCCCGATTTCCCTACCGCAGGGATTATGGATGCTGGATACAATGATGGTATGCGTGGAGGGCGTATCAGGGGTACGTGCTCGTATCGCTCAGAGGGACAAATCTACCTTGGTCATCACCGAGATACCTTTTTGGTACCACGACTTCTTCCCTGATAGATTCTATTCTCAAAGCCAATGAAAAAGGAAAAATAAAAGTCCTTAAGGTAGATGACAATACCGCTGCCAATGTAGAAATATTAGTACACCTGCCTAAAGGAATTTCTCCAGATAAGACTATCGATGCCCTCTATGCTTTCACCGATTGTAGAGACCTCCATATCTCCGCTCTGTTGCGTGATTGAGGGGAGTAGACCTCTCTTTATAGGGGTAAGTGATATCCTAAAGAAAGTACAGATAGGACGGTAGAGATTCTCAAAAAGGAATTAGAGGTGAGGCTCATGACCTTTGAGCAAAAGTGGCACAATGCTTCCTTGGAGAAAAATATTTATCCGTGAGGAGATGTATATTGACTCAAGAACTATAGTGACAAGGAATCGCTCTATGCCTACTATATAAGCGCTTTTGAACCATTTAAGGAACAACTCTGCGCTCTATCACCGATGAGGACTTGGGTGCCTCACCCAGATCCCTAGTGATTCGTATCACTAAATATGATACTTACAAGGCGGAGGAAAAATCTCCTCAAGATAGAAGAGAATATAGCAGAGGTGAAAGATCACTTTGGCCAACCTCATTGCTTTTTTGCCATAGATTATTTCAGAAATCTCCAAAAGAAATATGGAAAGGGCAAAGACCGCAAGACTGAAATACGTCCATTCGATACCATTGAGGCAACCAAGGTTGTCGTCGCAATCTTAAGCTCTAGTGTCAATCGAGAAGAAGGTTTCGTAGGTACATCCCTCAAGAAGGACGAATATGTAGCGGATTGTAGTGATATAGATGATATAATTGTCTTCACTGCCGATGGAAAGATGATTATCACTAAGGTTACCGAAAAAGAGCTATATAGGCAAGAATATTGTTCATGTAGGGGTATTTAAGAAGAATGACACCCGTACAGTATACAATTTTGGCATACCCTGCAACGGGAATGATAAAAATCTCCTATATCAAGCGCCTTTACCGTTACAGGAATTATCCGAGACAAGGAATACGATGTGGTAGAGCCTCATAGGATTCCCAAGTACTGTATTTCTCGGCTAACCCCAATGGAGAAGCAGAGGTGATCTCTGTCATACTTCGCCAAGCAGGGAGCGTAAAGAAGCTCAAATGGGATATCAATTTCGCCGATATCCTTATCAAAGGAAGAGGCTCGTGAAATATCGTAACCAAATACGCCATCAAGCGTATAGAGCTCAAGGAAAAAGGGTGTATCCACTCTCAAGCCTCGTAAGATATGGTACGATCCTATCGTACATCGCCTCAATACTGAGGGGCGTGGGGAGCTACTCGGTTCTTTCCAAGGGTGAGGATAGGTTGCTACTTATCAGCAAGGATGCCATCGTCAAGACGGTAATCCCAGACCTCTCCCTACACTTTGACCCGAACTTGCTCATCATAGAGAAGTGGAACCCTGAAAAGCCTATTTCAGTAATCCATTACGAAGGGGAAAAGGAACGTTATTTTATCAAACGCTTCTGGTGGAAAAATCCTAACCGAGAGGAACTGGTTATCTCCGACCATCCTAAGTCTCAGCTGCTCTTTGTCTCCACCCAGTGGCGTCCTATGGCTGAGGTAGTATTTACCAAGACAGACAGAGAACGTGCTGAAAACCAAACGGTCAATATAGAAGAGTTTATTGCTATCAAAGGTATCAAAGCCATTGGTAACCAACTCTCTACCGAGCGTATCAAGGAGATTGTCCCCTGAGCCTCTTCCATATGAAGAGCCCCAAGAGGAGAAACCCCTACTGAAGAGGAGGAAACCGCAATGCCAGAGGTGATACAGCCCTGATTTGTTTAGCGGATTAGATCAGTAGTCAGTGGTCAGAAGTCAGAGGCTGAATGCTACCAAAAAGGCAGTTTAGCAGAGGTTATTATATAATTCAACTCATTCAGAGACAAACAAATGAAATGACTGATGGCAAAGAAAAACGAACCTGGATAAGTCTTAGAACAGAAATAGCACAATTAGTGGTTCAATTGCAGATTTCTTCAGAGGATTTTCGCCCATTAGGGATAGATGAATGGAAAGCTGTAGAGACTCAGATTTATAGGATATTCTGTAAGCATCAAAGAGGTAGGTACTATTGGCTTTGGGAAGATTTCTCTCAAGAAGCGGTTGCTTTTGTTCCGCCTCATAATCCTGAAAAATTATCTTAGTAAACTTATTGATGCACAGGAAGAGATATTCTTTATCTTTGCGGAATCTCAGAATGATAAGTTTTGGTTTTATCAAGGAGGATAACCCCAGTACTTCCACTTATAGGAGAACTTCGTCATTATGATGAGTTTTATTTTGTTTCTAAGAAATACGAATGGCTTATAGCTATTAATCATCATGATGCTCTTTATTGCTACAGGCAGTAAAACAGAGGCCTTGAAAAGTATTATCTCATAGAGGAATAAACCAGTCCCAATTAGAACCTCAATTCATCACCACGCTGGTGATGAATTGTAAAACACTAATAAATAACGAACCCATGAAACACTTTATAATATTCTTTGTAACATTATATGGCTGGCTGTAACCTTTTTCAAAGGCAACAGCCGGCAGGGGAAAGTGCTATAGTAGAGGAAAAACAGCAGGAGGTCTTTGTACCTGTGGAGAAGGAGTTGTATGTAATCAGCCATACAGCACTACGATATACAGAACCTGATATTCATAGCAATCCTGAAGAAGCAGTGAATTCTTTTTGGGCATCCCTTAAGATAGAAGCGGAATCAGAGCATTTCTATAAGATAAAAAGCAATTGGGATTGGTATCTCCGCAAGGAAGATATGGGAAGCTATGAGGATATTCGATTTACTAAGGAAGTCTTGAAAGCAGTCAATTTTATAGGCAAATGGGAGGGAGATACTTTTGTAGATGAAGAAAAGGGGACTACTCTTTTCCAAATACTTTACCATTGATCAGATCTCTTACGAAGAATATCAAAAAGCATTCAACAATGGATACTTTCCTTTAGTAAAGGATACCCTTTCTATTAAGAAGCAAAAGGGGATACTCACGCTTCCTTGTAACGATACTATGGTTAAGCTTTAAGGATGTGGAAATGACACCCCAAGATGATTTGGAATATTATGAATATCTGGGAGAGATGCAGCCTATACACCAGTACCTTATAGCAGGTTACTACTATGAGGCTGGAGATAAGTTCCTTATAGATAAAAGAACAGGCCATAAGACAGAAATAGAAAGCCACCCTTACCTTTCGCCCGATGGGAAGTATATTGTCACTCTTGGGGTGACCGAGATGGGAGGGGCTACTGCTATTGCGCTATATAAGGTACTAAGCAAAGAGCCTTTTGCTATCGAACTGGTAGTATCCGCTTGGATTTTCTATTGCAGCCTACGAAGAATCTAAAAATAGACCTACGTTCTTCGGTGAGGATGGGTGCCTGTATGTTGCCATAGATGCTTTAGATAGCTATGAATATAATTATAAAGAGGAGGATAAGCCTTGTAAGTATGTAAGAATCAAGATTAAAGATAGTTATCAGTAAACAACAAATAACCAACTAATGAAACACAAACCAACCACTATTCGCCTTTCCTTTTGTATATATGGAGACTATTTTGATGTGGATAAGGTAACCAATATCATAGGTTTTCCACCTACTCAGACCGCTTATAAGGGAGACCAGCTAAAATATCGTGTTAGTGAAGAGACTTTCTGGGAATATAACTTTGCTCCTATTGAAACTCTTCTTATCGAAGATAATTTGCAAGTATTTGCTGATAAAGTAACGCCTTGTTTGGAAGAATTAGCTTCTTTTATCAAAGCGTTTGCTCTTACTTCAAAATTACTTTTTGTGTAGAAATGAGTCCTGAGGAGAGCTGTCCCGCCATCGTTTTTTTGATAATAAAATATTAGAACTGCTTCACAGGCTTAATGCTTGGATAGATATTGATATGTATAAATAATGACTAAATGACCAGTGACTCAACAACTAGTCACTGGTCACTCTGTTGTTAGTCACTATTTTCGTTTTTTTCTTCCACTGGGAAATGGAATCCTGATTCATTTTTACATAGTCCCTCATTACCTGCTTTTTGGCTTTTTGTAGGGAGGTTTCTGCGGCTTTGATAGCTTCTTTGGTCTTTCCTAACTTAGAGAGGATGATGGCTTGTGCGCGATACATATAGTAAGGAGCATCTTCCTGCATGCTAAGGGATTTGGTAATGAACTCATTGGCTTTGCTGAGATCTCCGTTGGCATTGAGTAGGGTAGTTCGCCGCTTCGTAGTAATCACGAGCGGAGGACTCTGGAGTGATCTTATCAGCTATATTCTCCATGGATTGCTCTTGGGTATGGGTGTGGAAAGGCAGTTCTACCAAGGTCTTATCCCAACGGACTGCTATTTTTCCATCGTTATAGTTGATAGGGTTTAGCTCTATGGTGAGGTATTCTGTTTCCATAGGGTAGGGGATAGGCTTGCCTTCAGCTTGTAGTGCTATTTGGTTTTCCTCCCATGGTTGGGGTAGCCCCCAGTTATCATTTTTCTTGTAGAAATAAAAAGTCCATTTGTCCGCTTCAGGCTTGGTATAGAGGGCATATTTCCCTTTGGGGAGTACTTTCCCTGTGATCACTACATCTTCACTAAAGGAAATGGTGGTATTCTCATTGGCTCCCCGTACGCCATACACGTCCGTAAGGGACTAACTCTCCGAAGATTTTTTTCTTCCTCGCTTAGCAGGGCGGGTATAGTCTACCTCTACCTCAGTGAGTCCTACTACTTGTTCTATACTTCCCTTCACGCTGGGCTGAGGGAGTTTTATCTGCGCCATTGCTTCACTCAAGAAAGCATAGCATGCTAGCAATAATAACTATTTTTCATTCTAGGGGGTATTTTTAGCACATTTCCGAGCAAAAAGTATGCCAAATCAGAGGTCTGTTGTCAGAAGTGACTCATTAGTTATTAACCATTAATCACTCGCTACAAGCTTTGAGTCCCACTACAGAGCCTATAAGGGTGGAGAGGAAGAAGAGTCGCTTGAACGAAGTAGGTTCCTTGAAGACGAGAATCCTACAAGGGCGGTACCTACAGCCCCTATACCCGTCCATACCGCATAGGCGGTACCTAAGGGAGGTGTTGGGAAACTTTCATCAGTAGTCCCATGCTTACAAAAGTACAGAGCAAGAAACCTCCGTACCATAGGTACATGGTAGTACCCTGTGTTTCTTTTTCCTTTGCTAAGGCAGAAAGTAAAAGCAACCCTCAAAAAGGCCTGCTATAATAAGTAAAATCCAATTCATTACTTTTAGAGATATTTTTGTAAGTTCTATTTTAGGCTATTGATTAGCTCTTTTTCCTTTGGGGTGAGGTATCTTACTTCAGGGATATAGCTGGGGTTAGGCTGGTACCAATCCTGTTTGTTATAGAAGGCTTGAGCGCTTTTGTCCTTGAAGATATAACCACGGCGAGCGAAGGGAAGGTTGCGTAGCAGGCGCTTTTTCTTCTTCTGTTTTTCCTTCGGAGATATCTTTTGAAGTTGGGTAGGTCAATGGTAAAGGGATAGTCGATAGGAAGCCCCGCACCTGGTGTACCCATAGTGCCCAATCACAGATATGGAGTTCTCCCTTGGGGTAAAAGTTCTTCTTCTGGAAGAATAGTAGTCCCTGTTGTACATAGAGTTGGTAGTATTTAGGTCAGTACCATCTCCTGGGGTTTTTGTGAGCTGTTTCGGTGATTTTTCCTACACCGCTGAGAAGCCATTCTTTTGCCGCTTTTGAAGAAAGTACGCTCGATGGAGGCGGTTTGGAAATCCCCCATGTCTATGATGAGGGTAAAGTCGTCTATGCGCTTGTTCGCCCAGCGGTTAGCCGCGGTGAGGATATAGCCAAAGTCGTAGTTGTACGCAACGCCGCCAGAGATGTTGTATTTGTAGGTATGTTTGAGGGATATTGACCCCTTTTTGAACTTGGCTTTTGAAGTGATAGACATACCTAAAATCAATATAGTTACCGCCCTTATCCCCATCGAAGGTGTTGAGGTCTATGCTCTTTATTTTCCTTCTTTGGCATAGAGGGAATCGGTTACATACGCGATTTGGAAGGGAGGAAGGCGTTGTTGAGGTTTACCGTAAAATCAAAACATATAAGGGTGGTGTCCGTTCTTAGGGGGCTCCATCTACATCGCCGCTGGGGCTTTCCGCTCAAAAACCCTACGATGATTTCCCTTTGTCCTCCTTGGGGTTGAAGAACTCGTAATACACAGAGACTTCTATATATTTGTTCTGTATCTTCTTTAGGTATAGGATTTCTTTTGTACGGAAATATCCGTTTCTCTGATAGGGACCAAGTGATTGCCTGATCCGAAGAAAGCTCCGTCATTGGCGTAAAGGGCAGTGCTTAATAAGAGTAAAAACCATTTCATAAGTTTAGGGTTTTTAGTTAGTATTCTTTTTTTGGGGCAAAGATACAGATTAATTTTTAGTAGCCTACTATAGATTCTTTTCATAAAGGGAGTGTTTTTTTAGCATGAGTATATATAAATAGCTATGGGGTCAGTATGATATGTATTTTAAAAATGAAGTCAATAATTTTTCAATAAAAAAATTTTTCTATTTGGAAAAAGTATTACTTTTGCACCCGAAAATAAATGGTGGTTTTAGCTCAGTTGGTTAGAGCGTCGGATTGTGGTTCCGAAGGTCGTGGGTTTCGAGCCCCATACTCCACCCTTTACAAAACAACCCCTGATAAGCAACGCTTATCAGGGGTTTCTCTTTATCAAAAAGCTATCCTATTAGGATAGCTTTTTATTTCACGATCTTACTTTTTCACTATTCACTTTATTGGGTCTTGACCACTTAGGTTTTTCTCCGAGGGCGGGTATCTGTGAGTCAGCAGCCTCTACGGTTACTGGCTGAGGGTGTTTCTCGAAAGGTTTTTGTGCACGCATACCCAAGACCTCCAGCATGTGCATATCTTCCTTGATATCGGGGGTTGGGAGTTGTCAGAGCTTGTCTCCCGCAAAGATAGAGTTTGCCCTGCAAAAGAAGCTACAAGGCTTGTCCTTCGCGGGACATATTCATACGCCCTGCCGAGAGGCGTACTTGCGATTGTGGCATCACGATACGTGCGGTAGCGATCATGCGCACCATTTCCCAGATATCCACAGGGGTAAGTCCTCAAGAGGGGTCCTCCATAGGTACAAGGGCGTTGATAGGCACGGATTCTGGTTGTGGATCTAGGGTGAGAGGGCTACGAGCATCTTTTGCCCTCATCTTCGAGGGATTCTCCCATGCCTATGATCCCCCACTACATATAGTGATGCTTGTCTTGCGTACATTCTCTATTGTCTTGAGGCGGTCTTCGTAGCTACGAGTGGTTACGATCTCGCTATAATAATCCTCGGAAGTGTCTAAGTTGTGGTTGTAGGCATAGAGTCCTGCTTCGCTTAGGCGCTTGGCTTGGTTCTCTGTAAGCATCCCCAGTGTGCAGCACACTTCCATATCGAGCTTATTGATAGTACGTACCATCTCCAGTACTTGTTCGAACTCTGGACCATCTTTCACATTACGCCAGGCAGCCCCCATACATACACGGGAGCTCCCAGAGGCTTTGGCTCGCAAGGCTTGTGCCCTACTTGCAGAGGCTCATCATGGGCTCTATCTCCACCTCCGTGTGGTAGCGTGCCGACTGAGAGCAGTAGCAACAGTCCTCCGAGCAACCTCCAGTCTTAACCGAAAGCAAGGTAGATACCTGTACGGTATTCGGGTCATGGTATTGGCGATGCACTGTCGCAGCCTCATAGAGTAAGTCCATCAAAGGTCTGTTATAGATATCTATAATCTCCTGAGCTGTCCAGTTATGTCGTATTTCGTTCATGTCGTTTTTCTTTGTGATTTATTACAAGGGGCAAAAGTACGAATTTTAATTGTTAATTGTCAATGGTTAATTGTTAATTTAGTGAAGGAGAAGACGGAGCCGTGAGCCGTCTCTTTTCACTCTTCATTTCTCCTTAGCAACTTATTTTAGCATCGGTCACTTGTCATTTGTTATTAATTTTGTATCTTTGCCGAAAAATAGTTCTCACTCATTGATAGAATGAAATTAACTACTTTAGGGCTGCCATAGTGCTTCTCCTCGGATAAGGCACGTACTACCGCTCAGCTTCTTGAGATGCGAGGACACCTTTTTCTTGATTGATTGTGGAGAAGGTACCCAGATGGCTCTTAGGCAATCCAGTGCTAAGTTTGCTCGCATTAAGCATATTTTTATCTCCCACCTCCATGGGGATCATTTCTATGGGTTGGCAGGGCTGATCTCCACTTTCCAGCTACAGGGTAGGGAAGCGGAGCTACATATCTATGCCCCTAAGGGGGCTAAAGAAGCTATGTTGCTATTGCTCAAAGTCAGTGGAGCTCATATGGTCTCTCCCACTTTATTTTTCACGAATTGGAGGGAAGGAGAGCCAACTGATTTTCGAAGACGACAAGGTGGCAGTAACCACCATCCCTCTAGACCATCGTATCTATGCTAATGGATTTCTATTCAAGGAGAAGAACAAAGAGCGTAAGCTCAATGTAGATGCAGTGCAGCAATATGGTATCGATGTGTGCTACTATCAGAATATCAAAAATGGCAAGGATATCCTTTTGGATTCTGGTGAGTGCATTCCCCAATGAGCTTTTTGAGCTTTCCTCCAGCACCCTGCCGAGAGTTATGCCTTTGTAGTGACACTGATATACCGCCCTGAGATCGTCCCACTGATCAAGGGGAGTTCAGGTACTCTACCATGAGAGTACTTTCCTAGAGGATAATCGAGCTTTGGCTGAAAAACCAAACACCCACAGCACTACAAGCAGCACAAATAGCACAAGCAGCAGGGGCACAAACCCTTATCTTAGGGACATTATTCCTCCTGATACAAGGGATAAAAGAGTCTTCCAAGAAGAAGCCCAAACCCTCTTTCCCAATACCCTCCTAAGCGAAGATGGAAAAGAATTTAATTTTAACGATCAATAATCAATGATTAATGTTCTAAAACTCTAAGAACTCAAAACTAAGAACTCAAAACTAACTTGATGTATACATTACTAAGAACTACCCATTCTGCTTACTGCCTATATAGTGTTGGCAGTACTTTGTTTTGCTGTTGTCAATGCCCCTATTAGGGTTTTACAAAAGCGCAAATATACCAAGGCAGACTTACGTATCAATCTCTTTGCGCTGATATTCGCGCACTTACAGGTTACCTTAGGGTTGATCCTTTACTTTGTAACCCCTTTGTTTCAGAGCTGGTCTGCTATGGGGGCTGGAGTAATGAAGGATGCTTACCTTAGGAAAAATGTTGGTAGAGCATCCTTTTGGACTCGTAGCTGTAGCGCTGATTACTATCGGCTGGTCTCTACATAAGAAACAGAAAACGGATACAGGAGCTAGCCGCATCTTGGTATTCTATGCCTTGGGATTGCTCCTTATCTTGGGAGTACTTCCTGGAAGACGTGGATGAGTGCTTTCTAACATGAGTGATACGGTCAAGACTTATACAGTGCAGGAAGCCACTGCACGTATGGAACGCTTCTGCGCTTATCAGGAGCGCTGCCATAAGGGAAGTCGTTGCCAAGCTCCGCCAGATGCGCATGATCCTCAGGCACTGACCTTATCCTCACGCACCTTATCGAGGATAACTACCTCAATGAGGGAGCGTTTTTGCTCTGTAGCTTTGCCTCGTGGTAAGTTCCGCTTCAAAAATGGGGAAGGGTACGGATCACCTGAGAGCTGAAGCTCCGCGCCATCTCTCGCTACAATATAGCTTGTGCTATGGAGGAGATTGAGGAGGACCATGACGAGGTTTTCGATACTTTGGGCCCAGAAGAAAGCGGATACAATCTCTGAAAAAGAATATTCAAAAGCACGCCGCAAGCTCGCTGATTACCTGCTCTATAAGGGGTGGGAGTCTGATCGGGCATATGCTAAGGCGGTAGAACTCTTCCTTATGAATAGTAACCTCTTTTTCCTTACCCCCAATATCCATACACACAAGGCGCGCCATAGCCAAGAGGTGCAGAACTGCTTCCCTGAGGATACCTACGACCAAGGAGTCTTCTCGGTGGGTATACACCCTGTTATATCAAGGGGAAGGTCGAGAGCAGTGGGAACAAGTCGTGGCACGTGCTACCCATCCACTCTGTGTGGGCCATAGGCGAATGCGGCTTGGACAAACGGGCTTCTTCGCCCCTTGTACTACAAGAAGAAATTTTTCGCTGGCATATCTCCCTGCCCAAGAGCTCCAAAAGCCACTTATTATCCATTGTGTAAAAAGCTATGGAGAGATCATCCAGCTAAGAAAAGAAACAGGGGCTACAGGTCTGTGGATACTCACGGCTTTCGAAAGAGCGAAGCTCTGGCACACCAGCTTTTGGCCCTCCGGCATAAAACCTCTTTTGGTACCGCCTTGAGCGGATCCACGCTTGCAGCATTTGGTACAAACCTCCCCGTGAAGATTATTTCTTCGAGACAGACGAGGATAATGAGTAATGATCAATGGTTAATGAACGATATAAAAAGCTGTCCTTTTTGGACAGCCTTTCTTGTTATAGGTTTCAGAGTAAGGGATTACCCCTGAAAACGAACTATTTGGATTAGTAAGTATACTCTGTAGTCTCACCTAATTCCTTCTTTTCTACTCCATTTTCAGTTGTTTTCTGGAATATTTTTGAGTAAGAGGGTAATTTGTCATCTGCATAAGTATACTCATATACCTGTTCATTTACTATAGTAGAGCTGTTGTAATTATATTTATCAGTTGTCTTTCTAGTAAGTATGTTGTTCTTGGAGTTCTTTTGCATCATTAAAATACTCAGGGTCCATTAGTTTTGTGAAATTTTTGAAAGAGAGGGTTGTTTTTCATCATAAGTATACTCTGTAGTAGAATAATATTCAGTAGTGCTTTCAGTTACCTTAATCAGATTCTCATTTTCAAAAAGTATAGGTGTAGGTTGTTAGGCTTGTATTTCCATCTAGTTTGTTCCCTTGAGTATCTTTTAAAAATATCTTTTCTCAGTAGCTGTGATTACATTACCTGTATGCGTATAATCAGTTTCTGTAACATAAATCTTCTCTATTATTTGTCCATTTAGAGTTGATTTACCTGGTTTTTCAACAAGAACCTTTAGCCAATTTTCCATCATTATGGTAGCTATAAGTCGTAGTAGTCGCTCTATCAGAATTATCATATTTAGTTTTTAGTTTTCCATCTACAAAAAGAATAAGTTTCGGTATAGTTCTTTTTCTCCATTTTGTTATTGATTCTGTATAGGTAATTTCCTTAGGATAGTCTCCTCATAAGAAACAGAAATTAAGATTTTTGCTTTCTATACTGCCATCACGTTTATAGGAAAATAGAAGTAGTAGAAAGTACTTTTTCTCCTTGAACATTATTAGTTATTTCATAGCTAATGTTGCTGTTTTCGCTTTTGTGGACAATTTTCTTAGGAAAGACTCTTTAGGGAGAGCCTTTCCTCCATGGTCGTCATTTTTCTTAGGAAGGGTGTTTTCAGGTGTAGAAAGCCCTCCTCCTTGATCATCACTTTTGCTACAACCTGTCAGTGCTGCTATAATCACAAGGCATGCCATAATTTTTCTTATTATTTTTCAGTTTATTGTTAGTGCGGCAAAAGGTACAAAATATCCTCTTCTTTACTTAGTTAATAAAAAACACAAATTTAAAGATTTAACTTGTTAAAAATCAGTAGTTAGATTTCAGTAGGCAGTAGTCATATAAAAAGCGAGATTTTTAAAATCTCGCTTTTCTTTTGTTGTTAGGTATATTAAGTTTTACTTATATACTCGCTTACGCGACTTTATCTAAAAACTTCACCCCTACCCCCAAGGAAAGTACTCGCATTCTTGAAATTGTTGGTATCGCTGATACGTAAATTTCTTTAGTGAAGTGTTACTGTTGTCAAAAGAGTTGGTCAAGGAGTGTGTGTAGCGTGCTTCTGCGAAGAAGTGAGAACCTAGGGTTTACCCCTAGTCCTGCTCCTACCCCGAAGTCAAAAAGCGGCATAGGCGTCTTGTCTCAACTTCTGAGAGTTACTTAGGTTGCCTACCGTATAGCTTACCTCTGGTTTGCCCACCAAGAAGCCAAACTGTACTCCTCCTTGTAGGAAAAAGAGGTCCAAGGTTCACCTTAGCCATCACAGGAATATTTAAGTAATCCATCTTGAGATCTTTGGTTGTAGTGATGCCAAGAGTTTTGTACTCCCAAGAAGCTCCTTGTCGTGAGTAGACAAGCTCTGGTCTGTAGGGAGATCACATCTCCTAAGGGTAGTTCCCAGAAGGGCTCCCTACGATAGAATCCACTACGCCCTTTTTAGGCTCGAATCATTGGCTACTTCCATTGAGAGAAGAGTAGTTGTACCTCCTTTGAACCCGAAATTCTAGTGCTACAGCTTGGTCATTCCTATGAGGATAAATGTTAATAAAAAGTGCGATCATCTTTTTATGGATTTTACAGCTAATTATTCGTTAGCTAGGTCAATTAATTATTTAAACTGCAAAAAGCATGCCAAAGTTTTTAAAAGTAGAAAATGACGCACTGCAAACTTCTGCTCACTGCTCACCGTTCACTCGATTACTGATTACAGAACTGAGTTGTAGTATCTCTAGCGAGGATTTTTCCATCTTTGTCTAAGAGCATATAGTAGGAATCCATCTATGGGCATAGGTGAGTGCGGCATCGGATTGCCATACCTTGGCTACAAGGCTTGTACAAGTATATTGATCCTGACGATGGCAGCCTGCCATGCGGCGGTATCTTCATCAAGAGAGATACTGAGTATTTCTAACCCTTTGTCCTTTTGCTCTTGTATAGAGCTACTAGTTCAGGACTTGCTCTTGCGGCAGTCAGGACACCAAGATGCCCAGAAATCTACTAAGAGTTTTTGCCACGAAAAACTCTTAAGAGATACTTTTTTTCCCTTGTGCATCTACCAATCGATTTCTGGAGCTTCTGCCCGGGTTGTATCTTGGAGAGTTGTTCAAGAGCCAAGTCTAATTCTTTGATATAGGGATTGTTGTCCAAGGATTTGTCCAAGCCTCATGTAGGGCGGATAGGGTGGGAAGTCATAGTGGTAGGCATTACGTGCCAAGAAGTAAGCCAGTTGCGGAGAGGCAGGAGCCTCTTTTGATCTCTTTTAGGGAGATCTAAGGCATTGTTCAGTGCCATACGGTTGTAGAGCTCGAAAAACTTGAGTACCATCGCTGGAGCGGAGAAACCCAAAATTCCAATCAGGGGTTGAGAATCAGGCTAATAGGACTCATTTTCTATATATAAGTGAGCACGCTTGCCGCTGCCGTTCAGGCGTAGGGCGTAGACTAATGGTTCGGTAGTCTTTCCTTCAAAGTGGAAAACGCCCTTGGCTGTCAAGAGCAACTCGAATCCACAGGGGTATATACCCTGTCTTTGTATTGGTAGAGGAAGACATGAGCGCCCCTCTTTTTACGGGTGCTGTACCGTCTATTATATAATGGTCTCCCTATGGTAATTTTATCAGAGGTGTCCCCAGAGGTGGACGCATTCTCGCAGGAGCGGGTGTTCTAGCACCCTACCCAAAGAGCGGATAGGGCTACAATGTAAAAGAATTTTATTCATATAATATATATCTTTTAAATTCTGCAAAGGTAGTAAAAATAATAATACAATAACATATTTTTAGTTGTATCACCACCTTATTAGCCTATTTGTTTGTTATTTAATATTAAAAGAAGTGTTCAAGAAAATTAATTTTGTGATCTAAAAATAACTACCTTTTGTAGCGCATTGTAGTAGTGTGCTATTTCTTTTTAAAAAGAAATCCCTACTATAGGCTACTTGGAGATAAATATTTTAAAATGTGGCATCAATGAAAAAATTACGATGTTATTGTTATAGGAGCAGGCCCAGGGGGCTATGTAGCGGCTATTCGCGCCTCTCAGTTGGGGAAGAAAACCGCAATTGTAGAGAAGTATAACACCTCGGAGGAACTTGCCTCAATGTGGGCTGTATCCCTTCTAAAGCGCTCTTGGACTCTACGCACCTCTTGGAGGATACCCACAAACATGCCATTTCTCATGGGATAGAAATTGATGGGAATATCATGGTGGATTTTGCTAAAATGGTCGAGCGCAAAACAGGCGGTGGTAGATCAAAACACACAGGGAATCAACTTCCTGATGAAGAAAAACAATGTAGATGTATTCCACGGAAAGGCTTCTTTTTACCTCTCCTACTGAGATACGGGTAGAGGGGGCTCAGCCTGAAACACCTCTCTGCGACTCACTTTATCATCGCAACAGGCTCTAAGCCTTCAGCACTGCCTTTTATAACTTTGATAAGCAGCGTGTGATTACCTCCACTGAGGCATTAAGTCTTCGTGAGGTGCCTAGGCATTTGATTGTTATAGAGGAGGCGTTATCGGTCTAGAGCTTGGACAGGTATACTTACGCTTAGGAGCTAAGGTATCAGTAGTGGAATATGCCCTAATATTCTTCCTACTATGGATACTGCTATTAGCAAAAGAACTCGCTAAAGTGCTTAAGAAACAAGGCTTTGAATTCTATACAGATAGCAAAGTGAAGGAAGTAACTCGAGTAGGGGATACCAGTAGTCAAGGCCGATGCTCCTAATGGAGAGCTTGTACTTGAAGGAGATTACTGCCTGGTGGCTACCGGTCGCCGCCCTTATACTGAGGGATTGGGCTTGGAGAAAGCAGGTGTACAGCTCAACTCACGTGGACAGATAGAAGTAAACGAACACTTGCAGACTTCTGCTGCTCATATCTATGCTATAGGCGATGTGATTCGGGGGCTATGTTGGCTCACAAGGCAGAAGAAGAAGGCGTATATGTAGCCGAACTCTTAGCAGGAGAAAAACTCACATAAACCACAACCTGATTCCTGGGCTGTATATACTACCCCTGAGGTAGCGGCTGTAGGAAAGACAGAACAACAGTTGCAGGAGGAAGGTCAGCCATAAAGTAGGACAGTTCCCAATGCGTGCCTTTGGGACGTGCTCGTGCCAGTCAAGAAACGGATGGTTTTGTAAAAGTCTTAGCGGATGCTTCTACTGATGAGATTCTCGAGTGCATATTCTGGAGCGCGTGCTTCTGACCTTATCGCCCAGTCGGTAGTAGCTATGGAATACCGTGCCAGTGCAGAGGATATTGCCCGCATCTCGTCAGTGCACACCCTCTACCTATAGTGAAGCGGTCAAAGAGGCTTGCCTTCGATGCTACCGCTAAGAGAGCTATACATATGTAAGTAGTGATTAAATTTTTAATGATCAATGATTAATGGTTCTTACATTAATCATTAATCATTGATCATTAATCATTAATCATTAATCATTGATCATTATATATTTCCTTAGGCTATGTTTCTAGCCCAGCCTATACGACCATCGGCGACTTTGAGCTTATACCATTCCTTGAATTGGTCAAGGATTTCTACTTTAGCTCCCCATGTAGGGAAAATACTCTTGCTATAGGTGTTGGGTTGTTCATAGAGCCGCACTTCCTTATCAAAGAGGATGCCGTAGTGATTACTTATGGACATAGTGGCTTACGGTGCGACCTCAAAAAGCTGGATACAGAACCCAAAAAGCTACAACCATCAGCGTGAAGAAGATACGCTTGTAGAGTGATCTTTTCCAAGAAATAATAACAGAAGAAAAATCCTGCAAAGAGGCACATGCTCACCACAGCCCATACTCCCCAACTGTTAGGAGAATTCCAGCGGCTCAGGGCTTCCATGGCGCGCTGTGACCATAGCTAGGCAAGGGACTATCTCATCCAAGGCCATCTGCTGGGCATATTTTGAGATTGTTCTGTATGGCCTTATCCTCAGAGAGAGCTCTAGCGCCTTCTCATAATAATAGATACTATGAGCTACATCCTCTGTCTTATAGTACGCATTGGCCAAGTGTAGTACAGACTTGCTGAGGCTTCCCTTTGGAGAGAATCCGCTGATAATTGTCTCATAGCCTCCCTGCCAGTCTCCCTGATTATAGGCACTTCCTGCCTGTAAAGTCTGCATTGCTCTGCGCTGAAGCCGACCCAATGCAGATAATGGATAATAGATAATAGGTGATAGATAATAGCTTGCTCATTTTTCTTTAGGTAACAGGTAAACTTCTTTTCACTCTTCACTACAAAGAGATGATTCCTTCATTTCGCCTGCTTTTTGGGCACAGGCAATTACCTGATCAGGGTCTTGTACCAAGGTGTATAGAATAGCTGATATACTCTTTCCTGTAGATGAAGGCTTTTCTTCATAGTAGCCTGTGTATCCTTGAAAACAGCTCTTATAGCCTCTCTCTCTCTTGAGTAGCAGGTAGGATAAACTATATAGGTAGTTCGCTGGGGAAGACCGTTGTTTTCTCCAATTCTGATTTGAGTTTCGTATAGAACTCAGCGACTTCTTGTGGATCTTTTTCCATAATTTTTCTTTTTACTATTGTTCGCAAAATTACAAAAAATCATTTGCTATCATTTTTTTAATATATTTTATGCAATAACGTAGGGGTGAATGATCATTCACCCTCTATATGGTCATTCGCCTATAAGTGAATGGTTATTTGCCCAAAGTTATCAACTGTTAATGGTGGATAATAAAAAGAGGAAAAATAAATATAAAAATTTGTTTGTGATTTTTATTATACCTTGCCCAAAATATGATGATTATGAGTAATACAATTCCATTAAAAGAAAAATTGGATTTCCAACAATACCAATTGGTTATCAATGCCCTTTCTAATATAGGTATAGAAATAGCTATTCCTGAAGATGTAGCTCATGAGGCATGAAAATGAGCTTGCTGGAGCTACCTTTAGGTGAAAATGAGCAACCCTTTAAGATAGAGTTACCTGTTGTAGCCCCTTTTCCTCTATAGATAAGGAGAGGAGGAGAGCCTCGTACTTTTGACCAAAGAAGCCTATGAGAGGTTTTCCTCAAGGAAAAAGAACTACAGATCCTCTCTACGGAAACCTATGACAAACTCTCACGTAAGGAAAAGAATTGGAAGAGTTTACCAAAGAAGCCTATAATAAGCTTCCCTCTCAAGGAAAAAGAATTAGAAGCAGGAGCCAAAAAGCCTCTTCAAGGAAAAAGAATTGGATGTACCAAGAGAGACCCACAAGAGAATTATATGTAGAAAAGAACAGTGTAGCACCCTCAAAATACATCTATTACAATAGTTCCCAAAGGCACCAGCACTTATGGCTGCTCAGAACACTCCAGAGCCAGTGGTAGCTCAGAGTACTGCCACCCCTTTGACTACTACCGATCCGCTAAGTGCTACCAACCTTGGTGCCTCAGACAGTTACGAAGAATATCACCTTTGAAGAAGTACCTGAGCACCTAGAATCAACTTCTTCTACGAGGAATCAACCCTTCTTATCAGGAACCAGCTGCTCGCACTACACCACTTTACCAAACCTCCAATGCTCCTGTTTCCCACCAAGAGGCAGTGGAAAGAGCCAAAAGTATCTTAGAAAAATACAAGAAATAATATAATTAATGATTAGTGGTTAATAGTACAAGAGGCTGTCCGAAAAGGGCAGCTCTTCATTTTAGGCAAACCAAAGCAGCTTTGCTCGTTCTTTATGCCTTCTGGGTATACTTTTCATTCTTGATTCTTCACTTAAAGAAAAAGCCCTCCAACAAGTGGAGAGCCTTTTTCACATATGTAATGTCCAAAACCCAATTACATGGGGTTGATTGTACTTTTGCTTCTGTAAGCAGTTGTTTTAGCTGGGACCATTATTTCCAGTCATATTAATACTCATTTTTAATAGCATCTACTTTAGATGCAGGTACTAGTGATACACTCTATATGGTCTGGTTGGTTACTATCCTCAACGATAAGTACCTGTTCTATATTTTGGAAATTATGCAGATTTAATTTCTTCATAGAAAGTGCATTTCTTAGGGTAACTCGCTTAAGATTTACACCACTTCCAGAGAGTATCTGTAGAGAGGTTCCACCAATCTCTATTCTCCCAAGTTTTTCCAATCCAGTTAGATCAAGAGAAGTAGCTGTAGTAGCTTCTATAATTACCTTTTTAATTTTCTAAAATATTGTAACCCTCCCAAATTGGTAATGCCAGTACCATTCTCAAGCTTAATATCGTCAGTAAAAAGATCTAAATCTGATTGATAAATAGGACTAGTAGTATCATTAATATCACCAGGAAAACGTCCTCTGAAAGTATTCAGATCCATCAAGGCTGATTTCTGATAATTTCCCCTTTAAGCCTTTTTGAAGAATATATCTTCTGAAAGCAGAGTCTGTATATTAATAACAGGATTACTCTCCACTACTGTCTACTTGGTATTTACCTGCTCCTGCATCATTTGTATTTAGAGCATTGGCTGTATCTTGATCTTTTACCTTGATACGAACCACTCCTGAAATTATTATTTCTACGCAAGATTTTGTATAGTATTTGCATTATCCCTTAAGTTTGCTGTAATCTTGAAAGATCAAGCCTCCTTGTAGGTTGTTTCCTATAAGGTTGAGAGTTGTTAACTTAGGGAAGGTATTCTCGGGGGTAGTGATTCCATTGAGGTTGGTTGCTATTTTCTTCAAGATTCAAGATAACCAACTCTGGCATACCGCTAAGGACAACCTCAGTAAGTTCATTTCCCGTCAAGATAAGATGTTTGAGCTTAGGAAAATTACTTAGAGTGAGCTTAGTCATCTTTGTATTGGCAATGGTAAGGCTCTCTATTTCTGTAAAGTCAGCCAAAGAAACTACTCCATTTCCATTTGTAAGATTATTAGTCTGTCCAGCAGGCGCCTGAATAACCAAAGAGGTAGCTTTTTGAAATATTCTATTCCTTTAAGCGATTGGATTCCCCAGTAGCAATAATACTTATAGGTTTGTTGAATCTTTTCGGCTTCTTTTATTAGTGATTTCACCATTCCATTACGATCAGGACGGTTATTATCTGCTAATAGTGCCGCTTTGATAACAGGGTCTAAGTCCAAAATTCGTTCTAATTCTCCTGAGAAAGTATATTTGGTCGTATGCTCAAAAGTTGTTCAGAGCTGTTGCTTTTTGCTTCATCAGCGACAAATATCTTTTCTATAGAAGTATTCCCTGCTACATGATTTTTACTTTATCATTGGCAAGATATTTAAGTTCCTTTAGGTTAATCTCTCCTGTAAGCTGGTTGTTCGTAAGGTTGAGTTTTTAGGTGGGTGTTTTTACTTAGGTCAACGGTAGTAAGCCTATTGTCATTAGCATCCAAGCTCTCAAGGTTGGTAAAGGCCCCAATCCTTCTAAGGAAGCGATTTCTTCCCAGCTACTGAAAATCCTGTTATAGCCTGAGCTTCTGCAGGGCTTATCTGCCATTTTTATTGGCATCAATACTCTACAATAGCAAGCAGTGCTGCTTTGAAATTGGCATCTTTTATAACAATCTCACCTTTTCTGAAGAAGCAGACCATACCCCATTCTTTTTCATAAATGGTATTGGTCTTAGTATCAATATAGGAATCGCCATTGTTTCCTTGACTCGGTTTAGCTGCTCCTTGACCCGAAAGCAAGTCTCCATTAAGATTCATAGTGGCGATTCCTGTCCAAGAAGAACCTTTTTCTTATAAAGAGTCTTGGAAGTAGAATCAAAGTAATAATTTCCTTTTTGTCCCGCAGTAGGAGCACCATTACCAGTGGTTATTTGAGATAGAGTTGGGATTACTCCCTCCTCCAAAAATCAATTTTTGTCCTTATTACAACTCACCGATAGGATAGCAGTGGAGAGTAACGACAAAGCTAATAGGGTGTAAAAATCTTTTTCTCATAATCAATTAGTTTTGCTTAACATTACAATATTCATTTTTACTTTTAATTAGGGTTTTTTCATGGCACAAAAGTAAGCATTTATTTCTAATTGTCAAAAACCTTTGCTCTGTAAACGTCCTCAAAAGTAGGTTATAAACGAAGTTATCAACAATCAAAAGGTTAGTTTTGTAAAGATTTTTATTAACACAGAACCTTTGTTATATATTACATATTAACTATTTTATTAAGAAAAAGAGGGGAGGAAAATACCATTCGTGACTAATTATGCACAACTTGTGTATCTCTGTTAATAACCTACATTTATTTTTGCCATTTTTCAATCCAAGAAAGGAGGGTTTTTGCCCAGTCTTCTCGGTCATTTAGACAAGGAATATAGTTGTAGTGTGTTCCACCATGTTCTAAGTAGGTTTCTCGGCCTTCCATAGCGATTCTCCAAAGTCTCCAAGCAGTCAGCGACAAAGGCTCGGGGTCACCACGGCCAATCGCTTGATACCTTTCTCAGGAAGAGGGCCAGGGTGGCATCGGTATAGGGTTGAAGCTAAGGGTCACGCCCCTAAGCGCGATTGAAAAGAAGCACCATATTGCGCTGGGGTGAGTTGTAGCCCCGGCACAGACTCGGTTAGGGCAAAGCACTGCGGCGGTAGCAACATTGGTGAGCAGGGAGAGGGTAGGCAGCAAACGTCATTGAGTCTGGCAGTGCCTTTTGGTAATATCGCTCTATAGATATGCTGCTCAGGGACTCCACTGATAGGAGAAGAGTAGGTACTCATCCTCCTTGTGGTGTTCCTTAATAGAGGTCGCCAATACCTTTATATATTCAGGATTATTGTAGAAGGGCGGTAGCTCGTTTAGGGACATATCCTTATAGTGCTTACGAATGATTTTCTCAGTCAATACGGAGATGGTCTCGGTAGTAGACATGGCATACTGTGGGTATAGGGGGATGAGCAAAGTTCCCTGAACGCCCTGCTTTGTAGAGCGATTCTATGGCTAAAGCTATAGAAGGCTTCCCATAGCGCATAGCCATAGCCACGGGGATATCTGTCCCTTGTTGTACCTTCTCTTAGGTGTCTTGTATGGACAATCAGCGGAGAACCTTCAGCTGTCCATACCTTCCGATAAGCCTCTGCAGATCGCTTTGGGGCGGTTGCGTAGGATAATCCTTTTACCAGCACGGCTGAGGTAAGGCAAATCAATCACCTGGGATCCATAAGAAATTCATCTAAATACGCTCTACATCCTTCACAGAGGTTGAGTTAGGAGAGCCTAAGTTCACTAAAAAGAACACCTTTTGACATTCGTTTGAAATTTGTGACAAAAATACACTAATTTTTCGGATTATACACAAGCCTATCAAAATAAATTATATTCTTACTCAGGCCTAACCAAAAACAATTTCTAAAGACCTAGTTTTTTTCGTAAAAAGAAGAATGTAAACCCCTATTTTATTAGGAGAAAAACCTTTTTCAGTAGTTTAGCATAATTTTTATCTTAAAATAAATCTAAATAAAATATAGATTCAAAAAGAAATAATTATTTTTTTGCGCCGTTTTTAGTTATATTAAAAAGTGTTCTTTATGAAAAAAGAAAACATTAAATGATAGCAAAGCTACCCTTACTACAATGGTAGCTTTGTTCATTCCTCAGGCTAATGCTGCAGATAAGGTTTCCTTATAGTATTATGGAACAACAGAAGGAAATCCAAGTAGAAGGGCGTGTAGTCGATGCCCAAGGGAATCCACTTTTGGGGTGAATGTAGCTTGTAAAAGGCTCTCAACGAGGTGTCGCTACCGATAAGGATGGGTATTACACCCTACGAGTGGATGAGAATGCCGTGCTCGTATTCAAGTCTTTAGGCTTTCATACACAAGAGATTCCGGTGCAAGGGCGCATGTTACTCAATGTGCAGATGAAAGTCTCTCAAGAGGAACTACCTGAGGTAACAGTTACTTCCACTGGGATTAAGCGACAAATCAAGGACTTTGCAGGTACTGTAAATGTCGTTTCTGCTACACAGATTAAAGAATTGGCTATTCCTGCTGTAGGAGATGCAGTACGCTTTATGCCTGGGGGTCAATTATATAGATGAGGATGGACGAGGTCCTCAGACCAGGGATAGGGCTTAGAGGAATAGACCCTGCTCGTAATAGCAATACGTTGGTAGTTATCGATGGAAGATTCCTATTGGACAGAGTTACTCTGACATGGGTGGATACTATATGATGCCTGTGGGGGCTATTGAGAGTATAGAGGTAATCAAAGGGCTTCTCCAGCTCTCTATGGAAGTGGTAGTATAGGTGGGGTAGTCAATATTATTACCAAAAAGGTGCCGCTCAGCCTTATACAGGTCTTTAATCTCCAGTATGGAAATCATAATGCGCTCAATATAGGAGTGGGAAACAGTAGGAAATACCAATGAAGGAGCCATGAACTACTATGCAGGCTTCCATCGTCGCCAAGGAGATGGTTTTAGAAATCACGTAGTCGCTATGCCGTAAACGATTTTACAGGCAATGCACTAGTGAAAGTAGGGAGAGAAACGAATGGCGCTTTTTGTCAATGGGTTTACTGAGTATTCTGACACTCCAGGGGGCTCAGTCAGGCACAATGGGATGCTGATCCTGAGCAATCGGTGAATCCTCATGATTTCTTTTGAGGCCAGACGCTTTAGTACAGCTATTTCCTCACAAACGTACTTTTTGATGAAGATAATTCGCTTACCTCCCTCTATGGAAGTTACCCTCAAGCGTGATTGGTGGCTTGATAACCGCAATACAGACCCTGCTAAGCGCAAATTTACGTCAGCTTTACGAGATATTCCTTCGCTAGGACTCTTCTCTGATTATGAACGTACCAATACACTCTTTGGTAAGGAGAACAAACCTTTAGCTGGTATCCGCTTACATACCGATATTACCCATGATGTATCTGTAGCAGGTGATAAAATAGGTGTGAAGGAGGGAAAAACAACAGCTAACTCAGCCAATACGGTTGCTGTAGTGGAAGCCTATGTGTTTGACGAATTTCATATCACGGATAAGTTTAACATCAACCCTGGATTGCGCTACACCTTTGTCAATTACGACAAAGAGGATTACTTCCGCAATCAGTGGGATAATACCAATGAGGATGCTTTCACTCTACTCTTGGGTCTCTTCTATAAGTTTTCTGAAAATTACCGTGCTTATCTTACTTATTCTAAGGGATATAAAATGCCCCAGATCCGTATAGCCTTTGAAACCAATGGTGACTTGACGCAGAAACATCCAATAACTATGAGTTAGTTGCGTACCACTCCTACCGATTGGTTAGAAGTAGAATTGGCTGCTTATATTCTGGATTTTGATCACAAAATATTCCGTGAAGGAGGAGGCGTTTTAACAATGGAGGTAAGGCACTCACACCAAGGAATAGAGGTCAGTGGAGCTATCTATCCTATAGAAGGATTGAAACTCTATGGAAGTGGAGTTATCCAAAAGCAACCATAGAATAGGTATGCAAGGAAATGTGCCTTATGCACCTGCTATACAGCTACTGCTGGTGCTAAGTATCAACTCGAATGTGCAGGAGGTGTACTTACACTCAATGGCTATGGCAACTTCGTAAGTACTCAGTTCTCTCGATACCAAAAATACAGAAGCAGGTTCAGCTAATGGCAATGTGGGAGCTATTCCTAGGTTCTTCTTGCCTCAATGCAACAGCGAACTATAGTATAAAAGAAATGGAATGTGAACCCTCAATGCGTTGAATCTTTCTAAATCGTAAGTACTTTTACCACCTCGCCATAGTGCTTTGGGAGGTATTATGCCTGCTGCCACCATCAGTATTAGCTGGGGTAGGATATCAGTTTTAGGCTAAGTTCCTTTTTATAATTATCAAAGGCTATTCTTCAAAAAGAATAGCCTTTTTCGATTTCTATAAATAAAAATTTCTATTTGATATTGTATATATTGAAAATATTTTCACCTTTTGATGACCTATTTAAAAATATAAAATATATAACTATATTTTTAAAAACAGAAAAACATGAGTACATTTAAGCAATCTACTAACGCCTCCATGCAGGGTATGATCCATAGGCTCATCAAGGAGCTCAGGCGGTGCCTCATCTATCAAACTTCTCTTATGTATTTGAAAATGCAGATGATGCTGCAGGAAGATTCAATCTTTCCGTTCCTGGATATATCTATACAAGACTTCTAATAATCCTACCAACGATGTTTTAGAACAGCGTTTGGCAGCTCGTCAGGTGGGGTAGGAGCAGTAGTTACCTCCTCTGGAGCAGCAGCTCTAACGACCACTTTCTTAACCCTCTTGCGTATGGGAGAGCATATTGTATCGTCCAATAGTCTCTATGGAGGTACTTATAACTTACTTAATGTAACACTCCCTCGTCTTGGGATTACCACTACTTTTTGTAGATCCTGAAGGAAGTGTCCAACTTTGACAAGGCAGTAAAAGACAATACCCGTGCTTATTTTTATAGAGACTTGGGGAACTTAAGCTGGATGTATTGATATAGAAGAGCTAGCCAAGGTGGCTCAAAAACACCGAATTCCTTTGATAGTAGACAATACGATGCATACTCCAGTATTGCCTTTCAATCCGATCAAGTATGGAGCTAATATAGTGGTACATTCTCTCACCAAATATATAGGAGGAAATGGTACTTCTCCTGCAGGAGCAATTATTGATGGAGGTAACTCGATTGGAGTAGGGTAAGTTTCCTGAATCTCACTGAGCCTTCTGCAGGCATCACTGATTGGTACTACATGAGGCCTTAGGGTCATCATTTTCATCACAAGGTGCGTAGAAGGCTTTATGTGACTTAGGGTACTCACTGAGCCCCTTCAATGCTTTCCAGATCTTGCAGAGCTTAGAAACACTTTCATTCGTGTAAAGAAGCATAGCGAAAAATGCTTTTGGCATCTGGCTCAGTGGCTCAAAGTACAACCTGAAGTGGCTTTGGGTAAATTACCCTGGATTAGCTGATAGTCCTTACAAAGCGTTGGCTGACTAAATACTTACAAGGAGGTCAGAGTGGTTTGGTGACTTTCGGTCTTAAGGGAGGGTTCGAAGCGGGCTAAGAAAACGGTCAATAATGTAAAAATATTTTCTTTGGGCCAATTTAGGGCGATACTAAGTCGCTAATCATACACCCTGCCAGCACTACCCATCAGCAGCTTAGTCGTGAGGCACAGGCGCTCACTGGAGTGACTCCTGATCTGATTCGCCTCTGTAGGATTGGAGGATATAGAAGACCCACAAAAGCGATCTCAAGCAAGCATTCTGATAACTCTTCTATCCTCGATTGAATGATAATGACAACAACCGATATTTATCGGTTATTTGTCATTTGTCATTTAAATAAAGTAAAGGTTTGAATTATGAAGAAAATTAGTTTGCGGCATTCTACTGGATTTTTCACATTGTTTTTAAGAATGAAATCCAAGATAGTTTTTGTCAAGTGGATAGATTTCTCTTCCTTGCACGTTGTGCTCTTGTTAGGTATAGCATGGCATGGATTACCTTGCCTTCCTTGATTGCTGCTTGAGAGATGGCAGCATAAAGCTGAGGTACCACAACAGGGTCTATACACATGGATATAGAGGATATTGCCCTGTAGGTTCTTGATATAGTTGGTCACAAGGTTGTCTTGGTAACCTTCTGATTTTCCTCAGGAGTGTCCATGTAGCTCGCCATACATAACTTCAGAATTTCCAGTCGATTACAGCCCCCCAGCTACAGCAGTGGTGAAGGTGCCAGGGTGACGACACATAAGTCGAAGAAGTAAGGAATCCTCCAAAGCTCCAACCATATACAGCCATACGCTTGCTATTGATATAAGGAAGTGATTTTAAGTATTCTACTCCTACCATTTGGTCTTTCATAGCGTAGGTAGCTAGGTTGCGGTGGATGACACTTTCAAAAGCGAATCCGCGATTTTCAGAGCCACGATTGTCCAAAGTGAAGATGATAGCTATTGCTGATTTTTGAGCCACAGCAAGCATCCAGTGTAAGTAGCTGTATTCCACTGATTGATCACTAACTGTGCATGAGGACCTCCATACACATACACTAATACAGGATATTTCTTATTAGGGTCGAAGTCACGTGGTTTTACCATCTTGGCATAGAGAGGGGTGCCATCATCGGCTTTTAGAGTGAGAAACTCTATAGTTCCCAGATCATACTTATCATTAGGATTAGGAGCTCATAGAAGGTCTTCGAAGTATTTTTGTTGATATCTATCAGGGAGACATTGTATGGGGTAGTTACCGCACTGTGGATATCCACTAAGTAACGTCCTCCATCACTGAGCAATCCTGAGTGAGCTCCTGCTTTGGTGGTGAGTTTCTTGACAGTTCCTTTTCGAATATTTACATCTATAGAGGTGTCTCTCACGAGGGTCTTCAGCCGTTCCTTTTTATAAATACATTTTCTCCCTTAGCATCGAAACCTAAGACTTCTTCTACCACCCATTTGAAAGAGGTGTTGGCGTGATTTGGTAGAGTTGGTCGCACATACATATAAGTTCATGAATCCATCTTTTTCACTAAGCCAGATAAATTCGTTAGGGATGGTTAGACAAAAATAGCGGCAGTTTCTGGCTCTACCCATTTGGAATTGCTTTTCTTTTCCAAAGAGTTTGATTTTTCTCTCCTGTCTCACGGTTGTAAATATTTAGGTCGCAGTGATTCTGTCCACGATTTACTTTCCGCTAAAAGGATTTGTTTCTCATCAGGAGTCCAAGCCAAGTTGGTTAGGTAATGGGCATCGTGATTGTCTATCTTAGATAGGAAGTAGTCTTTTTAGCCACATCGAATAATTCTCACTTTAGCGATTTTCATTCTTCCTCCTGCCATAGGATACTTTATACTTTGACAGAGGCAGGGGTGGTGTTGATATCTCACCAGGATAATCAGTTACTTGGCTTACATCTTTCTGATAGAAAGCTATATAGTTTCCGTTGGGAGACCAGAAGATACCTTTCTGAATACCGAACTCATTGGTGGTGGATAAACTGTCCAGAGATAATGTTCTCGTCCTGAAGACAGCAATAGGGAAGGGAGGTTCTTCGGCAGCAGCCAAGAACAAATTGTTGTCCAGAGTATAGGCAACAGCTCTCTGGGTGTGATTGTACTCTGCATTCTGTGCATTCTCAGGCAGGGTAATGGTGAAGAGTGGTTTTTCTATCACATAGTCATAAATGTGAAACTTATTCTCCTCAATGACTAATTGGTTGGCATCTATATAGGAGATGGTAGGGTTACCCTTTAGGGAGTAGGTCTGGGAGAGCTCTGAAGGTCGATCCCTCCTACTTGGGTACCTTTTTGAGTCAAAGATAGCAAGGTTGTTATCCTTGTAATACATATAGTTATCAGTGCCTTTGTACCCATTGGAGGTAGTACAAGCGCCAGCCCACAAGCTCCCATCATAGGTGGCTTTTTGTCGGTGGCAATGGTTTGTTTTTGGCAAAGCCAATCAGTGGCAAACACAATGCTAAGAGGAAACTTATTCCTTTTCATCTTTTATAGGATTTTAGTGCTACAAAAAGTACGTGTCAATAAAAAAAGCAGTAAGAGATAAATCTTACTGCTTAGAAGTTAAAAGAGTTATATCCCTTCTTATGCCTCTGCTAATGGTTGGATAGAAACATAAGATTTGTTATCTTTTTTCTTTTTGGAACTTTACAATTCCGCTAATAGCCGCATGTAGTGTATGGTCTTTTACCCATATATACATTTTCTCCAGCTACATGTACTCGTTCTCTTTGGCGAACGATGATGTTACCAGCTATAGCAAGTTGACCACCATATATCTTTACGCCGAGTCGTTTAGGAGTGAGATTCTCTACCATTCTTAGAACTACTGGACACCTTTCTTGTGAGCTATATTATTTTAATTTATTTACTTGATATTCAAGCGGTTATACATTATTTTACAATACCTCCGTTGAGTTCGTCTTTGCCATTTTTAAGCTCATCCCATTTGCCATCAGCAGCGAGGCGTGCTTGTTGAGCCCAAGTCTGAGGATCAAGATGTGCTAAGGTTTTGCTTTGCCTCTACCAAAATGGTACGAATCTCTTCTACAGATTTTTAGACACTTTCTCAAAAGTATCTATCTAACTTTTTGCCAAAGCTCAGCAGCTTTAGGGCCAATACCTTTCTACCTTAGTAAGGTCATCTTTTGAGATTTTTAGGTTTGCTTTCTTTTGCAGGAGCCTTTTTCCTCCAGTAGCAAGGATTTCTTCACAGAGATTTCAGTGAAAAACTGCGGTAGACCATTTTTTTACTTTTGTATCCTTTACGTCTTTTCTTTTTGGAAAACGAGCACTTTGTCTCCTTTTACGTAGCGTAATACTTTGGCTTGCACAGAAGCACCATCTATAGCGGGGGCGCCAAGGCACTCGTTCCATTTTGGTCTATGAGAAGTACTTTGTCGAAGATTACTTCACTCTTCACTCTTTCATCCAGCGGTGAACAAATATCTTTTGGTCTTTGCATAACTTTGAATTGTTGCCCTGCTATCTCTCACAATTGCATACATAATTCGGTTGCTTTTAATTAATTCAATTTGGGCGCAAAAGTAAGACTATAAATAGCCAAACTGCAAGATTTATCTTCTTAGATCCACTGAATCGCTTTTTGGGCTCAGTTTCATCTACCTTACTTTGTTGATGTGGGAGAAGGCGCGGGGTCTACTGGCAAACTGGAGTGCTTGATACAATAATTCATCTTGTAGGCCATGGCTATACATACACGATGCTTCTTGACCAGTCCCATAGCCATATAGATGTATTCTCCCAAGGTGAAATAATCCAGTTGGATAAGGTGGATTTCTGATTGATTTCTTTTGGTTAGATTCATGGTTTGCAAAAGATTAGATTTTGTTTGGGGCAGTGTTAGAATAAAATCGTTGGCGGTGATACTCTTGTCATGCTTGGTATAGGCAGTAGGTCGTTTGGCAGTCGTCCAATTCATTGACAAAAACCCTTCCTCGAACCAAAGCATAGGTTTTGCTTCTTCGGCTGTGTAATACCGAAAGGCTTCTCCTAAGTCTAACTGGGTGAGGGCATCGTCCGCGATAACGCATAGTTGGCCAAATCCTTCTTGGAGAAGAATCTAATTTCTCTTCTTCGAATATCCAGTCTAACATTTTTGTCTTCCAAAAAGAATGTACTCGCGGATAAACCTTTCAGTAGCCTCTTTTTCTTGCCTTAGTACGAATTCTGGATTTTCCTCAAAATAGTCTTAAGGATATGGATACTAGTATTGGCATGTACTTGCTCATCTACGGAAGTCCAAGGATGATATTGGCTATATTCTTCACATACCCTCTGTAGCGGTAAAGGGAAAGAATAGTGGCAAACTGACTGAATAGGAAGCGTTCTCATAATTAAGGTAAAGAAGAGGATACGCTCCATCGCATTTTCACGATTCTTGGCTAAGTATTCTCTTCAGTATGGTATTTCTTTCTTTGAAAATAGGTACTCAAGAGAAGTTTTCGAACTCATTGTTGTAGCCCAATCACTCAATAAGTGTGAATAAGCCTCAGAGTGGCGGAACCTCACATCGGCAAAGGTGCTCCCAGTCCATTGAACTCAGGCTTAGGAAACACATCACAGAGGTCGCCCCAGAATGTTTTTACAGCTACTTCTACCTGTCAGCAATACCTAAGAGGCACGCTTTTACAGCTTCTTTTTCTACTAAGCTGAGATTGGACTTAAAATCCTGTATATCAGCGGTAAATTCTACCTGAATGCACCCAGAAAGTTTGCGCATCATATCCATGAATATTACTCGATACCAAAAGGCTTGTAATTTCTTTGTCAAAAATTCCCATCTAATTGTTAATTATCAATTGTCATAGTTCATGGTCAGGCTTTTATTAAAGATTGACCATATCATATATATAATACATGCTGCTAAAGAGATAAAGTGCCACTTGATGCCCCTCAAAAATATTAAGATCTTAATAAAGAGGGTGTCTTTCTCCACCAGAGACTCCTGTCTGTGCTTCCATCTCGAGACGCCTTTCTCAAAGGTTCTCTTGCCTGACGATGTCCTCAGGCGCTCCTTTTCCACTCATGGCAGTACTGCTTCACACGTCTCGCTACGGGGTGACCTGAGTTACCTCTTCCTTTGACATTGCCCCTCTGATAATAGAAATGTACATTAGAACCATTGGCATCTGAGGTAGCGCTAATCCTCTCCATAGTTCCTCTGAGTAATGACTCATTTGGCTGCACGCAATACGAGCGTTGAGATCTATAGTGTTGTCCCAAACAAGGTCGTCAATAATATCTTTGGCCTGTAGGGTCTCACTCCAGAAGCGTCCTTCAGAGCCTTGACCGCTGCAAGCTTATACCCTTGGTGGACAAACTTTGTATTTCTTTTTATTTTGCTCTGTGAAATGTATGCCTCAGCTGTATGAGAGGAAGGCTGCTCTAGAGAACTCTCCTTTGATCCTCGTAGGTAAGATCATTCAGATCGCTTTCTTACCCTCAGTTAGTGAGTTGATAATCTCGCTGAATCTTTCAGGCTTATCTGAGCTTTGTGTCCATCAGCGTCTTTTACTGCCAAGAGCTTTATCCCCTCTACTAATATGTTGTAGGATATGGTCTATTTTCGTTTTGTGTCACGGTCAGAAAATATTGCAAAATTAGGTTATTCAATAGGGTTATGCAAGAGAAAAAGCAAGAAAAAGCTAAAGACTTATAAACAAAGACTTATTTTATCAACATTGAATTGTTGATAACTTTTTCAATTATAGATATGATGATTTTTGCTTTTGTACACTGTAAATAAGATATATAAATTGTTTGAAAATAAAAATAGGAAAACAAAGGGTATATAAAATAAAAATATGTACTTTTGCTGCTAAAATCGCAATTAATTAAAAGTTCTTTATGCTCACACGCAGGCACATCCGTGTAAAGGTGATGCAGGCTATCTCATGCACTGCACAAGGAGGAAAAATCACAACTTGCAAAGAGGGGAATCCTTCCTACCTCAAGTATGGATAATATGTATAGTCTGTACATCTCCCCTTATGGGGCTTATGGGTGCACTCACAGGAGCGCTCTTCACAGATGCATGCCTCTCCAAAAGCAAATTCATCCGTGATGAGAATCTTTCACACACTCTTCTGTGAGAACAAAGGCCACAACTTATTACAACCAATGAGCCCCTGAAGGAGGCTATCGAAGCAGAAAAACTCTCTTGGCACACCTATAATGAATATGTAAATATCCTCTATAACAAGATTGTGGAGAGCCAGGTGTACCGTCGCCATAGCACCTTTGAGAGAAGTTTCCAGCAGATAAGCAACTACTTATTGACCTATATATGAGGTGACGTTCCTAATGAGGAACTTTTTGACTTCTTATCGATAGGGAGATTACTTGGGATGATGATTTCCCAATTATCAATAATTCTTTATTGTAAAGATTCTATGGGACTATCGGAGGAGGAGTGGCTGATTTTCACCTCCTTTGTTCAAGGATAAGTCCGACAAGGATTTTACATTGAGCTTCTAAGAAAGGCTGTGCTTAACGATGAGGCTTTTCCATAAGTATTTGCAGAGAAGACTCTAAGTGGGATGCCGGACCGTATCGCTGAATTGGATGCAATTATGATAAAGATGGAATTGCAGAGTTCCTTAAGTTCCCCAGCATTCCTGTCAAGGTTACACTCAATGAATATGTGGAGATAGCCAAGGAATATTCACCCCAGAGCAGTGTCTTTGTCAATGGAACCTTGATACCCTCTAAGGATTTCCAACAAGAAGGGAAACCTCAAGAGAAATAGGAAGAGGGACTCTATAGTGATCAAATATTTTTACTACCTTTGCACTTTCAACATATAGTACTCCTAAGTGGTTAGTGCTTAGAAAAATATGTGTTATTAAAAATCAGTTGTTAAACTCAACAATTATTATAAAACTGTTTTATGAAAAATATTTGTTTTAGCAGGAATGGCTTTGTTGGCTTTTTGTGCAGATAATAAGGGCACAGATGCTGCTGAAAGATCAATCAAAACAACCTCAAAGAGGCGCAGGAATTGGCTGAAAAGCTAATCAATTTCTCAGATAAAAGTTTGAGGAAACCACTCATGACTTTGGGGAAACTGCCAAGGGGTGGAAGTACAAACCCTTTTTAATTTTAAGAACACAGGAAGGTACCTTGGTAATCACCATCCTCCAGCAGCTGTGGGATGTACCGTACCGGAGTATCCTAAGGAAGCCATCGCACCAGGAGCGACAGGAGCTATTACAGTAGTTCACAATGGCTCTGGTAATGGAAATATTACTAAGACGCAACCCTTACGACCAATACCGAAATAGGAACAGAAACCCTCACTATCAATGCGAATGTAAAACCGTAAAAACGCAATTTATATGAATATAGTACTCACAAGCAGCTCCTCAGCAGGAGGAGGCACTTCACCTTTCTCATTATCACAGTGGTGATCATGTGTGTCTCATGATTTTTCCTTCTATGAGAAGACAGCGACAAGAAAAATTTCTATGGAGCGCCTCAGCAGTGAGACAAGGTTATCATGAAGAGTGGTCTACATGGAAGAATCAGAGCTACTGGATACTACAGTGGTTGTAGAGACCCTTTCTGGGAACCTGCGTTCGAACGCTCTGCTGATCTATGGATAACTCCTCGCCGAGTACAACAAGAACAATAGGGAACGAATCGCACCTGCTCAATAATAGAGAGAACTCACAATCCGACCAATATATTGGGCGAATCTGTGATCTCTATTATTTTGCCTTTGTGCGACTTACCTAAAAAACTATGGATGGAACAATATTACCTCTTATGGAGGATTTTACACCACAGGGGGAAGGATTTTACAGAGGTACTCGCAGCTTATTTTATCGGCTTAGCAGGCTGTGATGAGGCTGTCATTGCGTGATGTCAAGGAGAGCTGGGATGCTCTGTACACCACGAGTACCTCATTGAAGAGATTGCTCAGAGGGCATTGGCACATATCCAAAACGATCATTATTACAGGAGGAGAACCTCTTATGTACAACCCACAACCCCTTACAGAATTACTCAAGAGTAAGGGGCACGCACCCATAGAAACCTCTGAGCTCACCCTCTTACAGGAGTAAGGGACTGGATATGTCTGTCTCCCTAAGAAAACAAACGCCCCTTGCCTGAAGTCCATCAGCGGGCAAGGAGCTGAAAAATGATTATCTACAACCATGCATGATTTTCTTTCGCAGAAGAAATGTCTGCCCTTACACAGCCTGGACTGTATCCGCTATTTGCAGCCCGAGGGAGCTGAAGGGAGCGAATGGTACTCTCTCATAGTGGATTATGTCATGGAAAATCCTCAGCGGAAAATCTCCTTACAAATGCATAAATATTTAGACATCCCATAGAAGAAAAACCAATGTTCAGGCGTATCCTCAGTTATATTTTCTTTTCCTTTATCTCCTCCACCAAAGAACCTCCACGGTCAGTGGAACTCTTCGGTAACCCTCTTCTTAATGGCAAAAAGCCACTCAATTCGCCTAATACCGATTATTCTTATGGAAGGCTCCAACAGGTGTTGCGTTTTTGGCTTAGAGCAGATAGGCTCAAAGCGCTATAAAAAGCAAAAAGATACTGATCTCTAGGCATTGCTGTAGTGAGTGTAGTGGAAACCTTGGTAAAGGAAATAGCATTTGATGGAGAGATACATGGGGTAGAGATCGACCCAGAAGTAATTACATAGGCAAACAATTCTTTGACTTGGACAAGGTGAAAAATCTACAATTATTTATTCAAGATGCACAGGAGTATGTGAAAAATACCTCAGAGAGATATGATTCAATCATGGATATATCTCCAAGACGACTCAAATGCCCTTTTCCTCTGTCTCCTTCCTTTTTCCTACAGTTGAATACACTTCTAAAACTCTAATGCACTTCTTCAATACAATTGTAAAACAAATCCCAAGCACAGCGGAATAGGGACTTGTTCAATATTTTCAGAACACCTATCAGATAACTGTATTTCCAAAGGTAAAGCAGGAAAATCAATTGCTTTTTATTAGTGAAGAAGGAGACAAGTCTATAGGTGAGAAATGAAAAAGAAGTTTTTTACAAACCCCTTTATTTCATAACTATATTTGCTATTGAATTGAATAAAGCTAAAAATATTATGATTGTAAAAAGAATCTTTTTCATTTTTGAGCACTTTTTTCTTATTAGTGAGTGCATGCACTACTGGGAAAGTAGCTATAGGACAGAAAAAGGGGGCATTGGCAAAGCATGCTATGGTCGTGAGTGCCAAGAGGGAAGCCTCCGGAGATAGGTCTTATGATCCTTAAGGAGGTAATGCCTTTGATGCAATGGTGGCTACAGAATTAGCCTTGGCTGTAGCTTATCCTAATGCAGGGAATATCGGAGGAGGTGGTTTTATGGTGTACCGCTTGGCTAATGGAGAAAAAGGTGCTTTGGATTATCGAGAAAAGCCCTAGTAAGGCACATCGTGATATGTATTTGGATGCCGAAGGTAAGGTAATTCCAGATAAGAGTACCCCTCGGCACTTGCTATAGGAGTACCTGGTACGATAGATGCGCTCTTCGAAGCACACAAGAAGTTCGGAAAAACTTCCTATGGCTCAGCTTATACAGCCTGCTATTGATTTGGCACGTAATGGGTGGTCATCACCCCTTACAGGCGGATTTCTACATGGGGAAAAATGTAGAACAGATAAAAAGCCAATAATTATGTCACCCTTTTGAGAATGGATGGAAGGCAGGTGAGCGTTTTTAAGTATGAGGAACTAGCACAGACCTTAGAGCGTATCCGTGACAATGGTCGCGCTGAATTTTACGAGGGAGAAACTGCCAAGCGTATCGTAAGCTATGTCCAAGAATTAGGGGATTCTCTCTCTGAGGACTTGAAGAACTATCACCTCAGTGGCGTACTCCCTATTACATTCAATTATAAGAATTATACTATTTCTCATGCCACTCCTTCCAGTGGGGGCTCTGTATCGCTCAGATACTCAAATCGATAGAACCTCACAAGATTGGGCAATACCCTCATAATGAGGAAAAATATGCACAGCTCTTAGTAGAGGCTGAGCGACGTGCTTGTGCCGATAGGGCTTACTTTCTGGGGATCCTGATTTTGTAAAGGTACCTACCCAGACACTACTTTTCTCCTGACTATCTAAAACAACGTAGTGAGTACTTTTTTTCTGGGATAAGGCTAGCAAGTCCAGTGAGATAGCCTCATGGTAAGGTGGTAGGTTATGAGAGTGATGAGACCACTCACCACTCTATCGTGGACAGCGAGGGCAATGCGGTAGCTGTAACCACTACCCTTAATACCAATTATGGTTCCAAGGTATATGTAAAAGGAGCAGGTTTTTCCTCAATAATCAAATGGATGATTTCAGTATTAGCCAGGGAGCCAAATACCTATGGATTAGTGGGGTCTGAAAAGAATGTTATTGCACCAAACAAACGAATGCTTAGCTCTATGTCGCCTACTATAGTAGGAGGAAAATGGCAAGCTCTGTATGGTTATAGGCACCCAGGGGCTCTCTACCATTATTACTTCTGTACTCCAGTGTATGCTCAATGTCTTTGAGTACGGTGGCATGACTATGCAGGAGTCGGTAAGTAAGTCCCCGCTTTCACCACCAATGGCTGCCAGACGATGTCATGTTCGAGCCCAAAGGTTTTGACCCCATGGTCATCAGTAAGTTGAAGGCTAAAGGCTATGTGCCTAAGGAAGAAAAACTTTGTAATTATTGGTCGTAGATGCTATTTTTGGTTGAGAAAGATGGTAGTTTAGAAGGAGGTGCTGATCCGTGGAGATGATGTGGCAGTAGGCTTTTTAAACTGTATAAAATAAAAATAATATATATTTATTTTTGTTTTTAATTAAAAATTTTACTACATTTGCGTCTGAAATCGAGAACAATGAACGGTGGAAAAGGATTAACAATTGAAAAATTAATAATTAAGAATGAGTATTATTCGAAGAAATAACATGATGTGTTGCTCAATGGCTTACCCTTAGTAAGACATCATAATTTCTTTTTGTCCATAGTATAGATATTCTAAAGAGAAAGCAATGATGTAGTATCGTTGCTTTTTTATTTTTAACCTTATAACCCTAAATTATTAGACCAAATGAGAACAAAAATTGACAACAGCTTTTAAGCCTTGCTTTTTTCTCCTGCTACAGTGGCAGGAGCGCAGACCTCAAAGGGAAAAGTTACTGATGATCAAAAAGGAGCCTCTTGGGAGTTACCATCTTGGTAAAGGATAGTCCCAGTAGGGGCTAGCAACCAATGAGAAAGGAGAGCTTTACCTCAGAGTCTCTCCCTGAAGAAACTCTTGTCTTTTCCTATATAGGATTTAAGACGAAGGAAGTCAAGGTAGGGCAAGCACAAACAACCTTAGTCTCCTTGGAGAGTGAAGCTGAGGAACTTCCTGAACTCTTGGTAGTGGGGCTCTCGCAGGAGGACGCACCAAGATTGATAGCCCTGTACTGGTGGATGTCTTGATGTGACCAAAACAAGCAAGACACAGCCACAGGCAACATAACCAGATACTCAATAGTATAGCACCTCTTTTACCTCCACTACTCAAGTGGTTTCCGATGGTTCGATCACCTTGACCCTGCCTCAGTTGCGTGGGTTGGGGCCTGACCAAACTTTGGTACTTCTCAACGGAAAGCGCCGACATACTTCTGCCTTTATCAATGTCAATGGACTCCAGGGCGAGGTACCGTAGGAACCGATCTGAACACACCTTCCTTGCGCCTCTCGTATAGAGGTATTGCGTGATGGAGCTCTGCTCAGTGCATGGATCGGATGACATCGCAGGGGTGATGAACTTAGAGCTTAAAAAGAAAAGGGCTTTCCGCTCAGGGTAGTTATGGAGGTCATCTCACACCTAAGGCTAAGGACCATAGGGGTGACTTTGATGGCGGACAAGTCAGCTGATATTAATTACGGTACCGAATTGGGCAAGAAGTGAGGATTCCTTAACCTCGACTTTTCTGCCTCAGTTCCGCAACACAACTCATCGTCAGGTACTATTTTGACGGAGATATATTCAACGCTTACAATGCCATAGAACTGCGTGCTCTTGAGCACAATGACAACTTATCGGGGTACTTTAGCAATATCAATGAGATGCAGACCCCCGCCTATTAGGGGCTTATCAAAGGTTATGCTCAGGAGGTAGATTATTTCGATAGTAGCTATCTCTCAGATACAGGGTGCTACCTCTATAGCAGCCTTGCAGCCGCTTCTCAAGAAGGACTCTACTGAGCAGGAACTCGCTCACTGGAGGCTTGGGACGCAAAGATTTCAATATGCATGAGGGTCAATCCAGTCCTTGGGACTCAGTTCTTTATCAATGCAGTGATTCCTTTCTCTCAGCATTGGGAACTTTATGCTTTTTGGAGGGCAGAGTTATCGCTATGGAGAGGCAGGAGGCTTCTTCCGTCGTCCCTAACTAAGCTCGTACTTTACAGGCTTACATCCCAATGGATATTTGTTTAAGATAACTACCGACATACAGGATTCCTCTATCTCGGCAGGAATACGTGGAGAAGTAGGGAAGTGGCATATCGACTTGAGTAATACCTTTTGGTCGCAAATGAGTCTCGCCTACACCATTAAGAATACAGGCATACCAGCTTTGCTCTTTGCCCTCCGGACCTTCGATGCTGGTAGTTACGCTTTCTGCAGAATACGATCAACTTAGACTTCTCTCGCCCCTTTGAGCTCTTTTGAAAAAGGCTAATATTTCTTTTGATTGGAGCAGCGTCATGAGGCTTATAGTACAGTGGCAGGCGAGGAACCTCCCATGCTACCTATGATATACATGGGGAGTACTCCCATTGGGAGCACCAAGCAGCCAAAAGACAACTGACTTTTTGGGAATGCACTCCCAGGAGGGGCACAAGTGCCCCTGATTTAGGAAAGAAAGTGCTCTTACCAAAACACGTAATGTAGAGGCAGGGTATGGCGAATTCGAAACAGATATTACCAAATGGTTGTTGGCTAATGCTGCAGTGCGTTATGAACATTATTCAGACTTTGGAAATACCTTTTAATTATAAGCTCGCTACACGTGTAAAAACTCTTTCCGAATGTGAATCTCCGCGGAGCTGCCTCTACCGGCTTCCGTGCCCTTCTATTCATCAGTTGTATTATACCAATATCAATACCTTTACAGATCAATGGAGTATTACAGGAAACAGGTACTTTTAACAATATCTCTCGTGCAGCAGAACCTTTGAATAGATAAGCTTCATGAAGAAAAATCCAAGTCGGTTAGTGCAGGTTTCTGCCTTGAAAGTGCCTAAGGCAGGTCTCTCTCTCTCAGTGCCGATGCTTACTTTATCCGTGTGGATGACCGTATTATCCTTACTGAAGCTTTTTTTCGTCCTGCAGGGAATACTACTGCTGAGAATGAACTCAAACAGATATTTGATTTGGCCAATGTCAATACCGTACAGTTCTCTTGCCAATGCGGTAGATGTAGAAACCAAAGGGATAGATGTAGTACTGAGCCATCTGCTACAAAACGATAAGTTCTCCCTGACCAATGATTTTGCTTTTTAACCTTACCCAAAACTAAAAAGTAGGAGAAATACATCACCCCAAGAGCTATTAAGGCTGCAGGACTTGAAGAAAAATTCTTCTCCGAGCGCTCCGAGTACTTCTGGAAGAGGTAATCCCTCGCTTCAAAGCTACTCTTTCTCACAATCTTACCTAGGAAAATGGAATGGCTACTTGCGCAATACTTATTATGGCAGGCTACAGGTCCGGATATCATCCGAACTGCTGACCAAGTAGGAGATTTTTGTATTCGATGAGAGGGGACACCAGTAATCCGTGGAAAAATAATCACTGACCTTTCCATAGCGTATAACTTTACTCCAGACCCTCTTTACCCTTTTGGGGTGAATAAATCTTTGACCTTTTATCCTGAGAAAAATGTCAAGGTTAATAACAATAATGACCAGTTTGTCTATTCACGAGCCACTTCAGTTTGGGCTCAATGGACGCTATGTCTTTGCTCGCGCTACCTTCCATCTCTTCTGATGCCATATTATATAAATAGAAAACCGCTCTTTTTGGGAGCGGTTTGTTATTAATCGTCGTCTTCTTCATCTGGATAGTTGTCATCATCCTCAGGTTCGTCGTAATTATCATCGTCATCCTCATTGGATTTTCCTTGATTTGCTACTGCTGCTTTTGGTTTTTCTTTACCACTACTTTTCCTTCCTTGACAGCCTCTTTGATTTTGTTTTCAACTCTTCGGCCATTTCAGGATTGTCAAGAAGTAAAGCCTTCATCGCATCGCGACCATTGGCAAGGCGTGTTCCTTGGTAACTATACCAAGCACCACTCTTGGAGAGGATGTCTGAATTCGGTACTCCAATCTACGATTTCAGAAACCTTGGAGATACCCTCCGTAGATAATTTCAAATTCTGCTTTTCTGGAAAGGAGGGGCTACTTTATTTTTCACCACTTTTGATTCGGGTAAGATTACCATAAGCCTCCCTGTCTTTGCCTCTTCAGTGGAGCAGCTTGTCGACGTACATCTACACGTACGGACGAGTAGAATTTTCAGTGCGTTTCTCCAGTGGTTGTTTCCAGGATTTCCGGAAAAGTAACACCTATTTTGTCTCGGAGCTGGTTGATGAACATTACCACGCAATTGGCTTTTGCTGATACTACCAGTGATCTTGCGCAGTGCCTCGAGACATCAGTCGGGCATGTACTCCCATTTTGGAATCTCCCATTTCATCTATTTTGGGGACTTAGGAGTAAGGGCAGCACAGAGTCCACTCACGATAATATCCACTGCACCGGATCGTACCAAGCCATCGACAATCTCGCGCTTGTTCCTCCATTGTCTGGCTGGAGACGATTAGGTTATCTATATCGATTCCTATAGCATAATAAGGGTCAAAGGCATGCTCTGCATCCATGAAAGCAGCAGAACCTCCTGTTTTTGAGCCTCAGCAATCGCATGGTGGTTAGTGGTCCTACCAGAGGATTCCTGACCGAAGATCTCAATCACTACCACGAGGATCAACCTCCTACTCCCAAGGCAATATCCAACCCTATGAGCCAGAAGGGATAACCTCTACCTTTTCAGCTACTTTGTCCCCAAGGCGCATTACAGTCCCTCACTGAAGGATTTCTCTAAGCGCTCCAAGGCAAGCTTCAGGGCTTGGGCTTTCGGCATCTTTTTCTACTTATCTTTTCTTTTATCTGCCATCTTTTTAATGATTAATGGTTAATGATCAATGATTAATGATTAATAGGCGTTGGCATTAATCATTAATCATTAGAGAACAAATTTCTTTGCACTTTGTCCTTTGTAGCGAGCGATACACCCTTGTATACCTCAAGCGGGCCTCTGGGCATCTCCCCAGCCACGTACTTCTACCTTCTTGTTTTCCAAGTCTTTTGTATACTTTGAAGAAGGTTCTATTTCTTAGTAAGGTGAGGGTTTACTTGGTTAAGCTCATTGAGTGATTTTACCATAGGATCGGCTTTAGGCACACAAAGCACTCGTCCCCTCCTTTTCATCGGACATAGAGAGGATACCCACAGGCTTTTACCTCTACTACACATCCAGGGAAAAAGGAATGGTGAGCACCAATACATCCAAAGGATCCCCATCATCGGCCAAAAGTTTCTGGAATAAAACCATAGTCAGTAGGGGCATACATGGAGGTATGGAGCATCTCTATCAAAGCGCATTTTTCCTAAAATCAAAATCATATTCGTACTTGTTTCTACTTCCTTTGGGAATCTCAATAAGTACATCAAAAAGTTGTTTCTTTTGCCATTGTATTTATATCAAAAATTAGAGAGCAAAAGATAGCATATATTCTCAAAGCAAATATTTATGTTTCTTCCCCAAAAATTTCTCTGCACATTTGCCACCTATTTAATACCCTTTATTATGTATTCAGAATTAGCAGAAGGACACCCATACGCACTTTATTTGCATGGAAAACAGAACTTATTCAAAACCTTTAGAAGAAATCATGCAAACGGATCCTGAGAAGGATTATCAGAAGTTCTATAATCTCTTCAATCACCTTTCCACCGTGGAGAAGCGATTCCAAAGAAAAGAGAATCAGCTATTCCCTTCTTGAGCAAAAGGGTGGACGAACCCTTCGCAGAATATGTGGTCATTCCACGATACCATTCGCGATATGTTCCGCTTGGTCAGAAAGAACTTAGAAGAAAAGGATTTAGCTAAAGCTAAAGAGAATATGGTATAGTGGAGGACAACTCAGCGCTCACTCTGTAGAGTACAACATTCTTTTGCCCGCTCATTGGAGATTCTTCCCGAAGAGGATTGATCAAGATGCGCCAAGGAGAGGACGAGGATTGCTGGATGCTTCCCTACTCCACCACCCTACTTATCCTAATGAACCGGATATATACACCTCTGAGGATACCGCACCCTCGCGTACGGATGTAGTTTTCGATGAAATGCACAACACTATGATGAAGGGTATTTGACTATAGAACAAGTAAATCTACTGCTCAAAACCTTACCTATTGATATTACTTTTTGTCGATGAGAATGATAAGGTTATTTTCATAATCGTGGAGAGGAACGTATTCCCTCGTAGTGCTGGAATCATAGGGCGTGAGGTGAAGTTCTGTCATCCTCCCTAAGAGTGTAGGGACAGCACTGAAGATCGTGAAGCTTTTCCGCAATGGTACCCAAATGAAGCCAACTTCTGGTTCAACTATCGTGGTAGACTCATCTATGTACGCTACTGCTGCGTACGCGATGCTCAGAAGAACTATCGTGGAGTGATAGAAATGTCTCAGGATATTACTGATATAAAAACTATAGAAGGGAAAGACGCCTTCTGAATGGGAGTAAGATATAAATAATCTTTACTTTGGCGAAAAATCATAGAACAAATAAAAGAGCCTATTGCTCAAGAGATGGCCGCCTTTGAGGACAAGTTTCAGAGACCCGCTGTCCCTCAAGGGTGGCCTTTGCTCAACTCGTATCACCCACTATAGTAAACCGCAAGGGGAAACAGATGCGCCCCATGTTCGTATTCTTGGTGGCAGCTTGTCTCTGAAGGAATCGTACAGGAGCGTACCTACATGAGGAGCGGCGGTCATTGAGCTGATCCATACGGCTACTCTGGTTCAGTGACGATGTCGTAGATGATAGTAACAAAAGGCGAGGTTTCTTTTTCTATCAATGCCTTGTGGAAGAAACAAGATAGCAGTTCTGTAGGGGATTATCTCCTCCAAGGGACTACTTCTTTTCTATAGACAATGGGGATTTTGACTTGTTGAGAATCACTTTCCGTAGCAGTACGAGAGATGAGTGAGGGAGAGCTCTACAAATGGAAAAAGCGCGCAGATTGATATCACTGAGGAAGTATATACGAGATTATCCGACAGAAAAACGGCTACTCTTATTGCGGCTTGTTGAGCTATGGGGGCCTGCTCGGTAGCTCCTGAAAATAGTGAGGGATAGAGCAAATGCGTCTTTTTGGAGAATATGTTTGGTATGGGCCTTTTCCAGATAAAGGATGACCCTTTGACTCACACAGAAGAAGCTATTGGAAAGCCTACAGGAATCGATATTAAGGAACAAAAATGACCCTTCCACTGATCTATACCCTCAATACAGTTGCCGAAAAAGACCGCTCATTGGCTGGATCAATAGTATCACACACAATACAGACAAAAACGGTGAAAGAAGTGATAGCCTTTGTCAGCTAATATGGAGGAATCGACTCATACCCAGGAGAAAATGAAAGAACTACCAAGCAAGCGTTGGCTATATTGGATCGCTTCTCCAGATTCTCCTTATAAAAAGCACTGCTACAGATAGTCACTTCGTCATAGAGCGAACTATATAGCTGGGAGGCTATCATCTCTGTAAGTTCTTCCCAAAATAATTGTGTGGAAGTCACAACATTGTTATAAGACCCTTGATTTGGGTAATTCCTACAGCACCTATCCACCTTGGATTCCATAACTGCCCTGCTTTGTCAAAAGGTTGGTAATGAGTAAGGTAGTAATCAATCATTTTCAGGCGAGTGCTGAGAAAGTAACTCAGTAGACTCACAAAAGCATCTTGCTTTTCTTTTCCTTTTAGACATACTGCTGTAATCACCCCATGTGTTTTCCTGAGAAATCACTATGTAGCTCTTGCATCGGCATAGTCCTTGGCTTTCTGATAGCTTTTCCTTCGAACCATATAAGGGTATCAGCTGTAATAAGAATTTACTTTTTCAGCAATCTCTCCTGAGAAAGCATGGGCTTTTTCTTGGGCAATATATAAGGAATTCTCAGCCCTTTTAGCTCCTGAGGGTAGTGTTCTGCCGTGCCCCTTTGATCACTGAACTTCAAAAGGGAGACCTAGGTCCTTGAGGAATTGGGCTCTGCGTGAGAAGCAGAGGCTAAGATAAGGGAATATCCCCTGAGTGATTGTGGATAACATGAGCTTTCGAAAGATTAGTCTGGGACAAAAATATTCTCTCCATCCTCATTCTCATAGAGGGTTCCCAATCGCTTACCTTTTGTCCTTGAGGAACTCGAAGAGGAAGCCCTTTAGCAGTTTTGTATTTGGTACTTTTCTCCTTTTTCTGATAACTCCATATCATCTCCATTTTTATTGACAATAGTGAAGTTCCTCCAGTGAAAAAGGCAGATAAGTTTAGATTCATCACCATGGATACCATTAGAGCAACGGAGAAAACCATAGCGACATCGAAGAGATTGACCACGACACTCTAGTGGATCAGCATCGTCGTCCTTGAATGGGCTTTGTTCTTCGGGAATTTCTCATCTCAGGAGTTTGTTGGGTAGCAATACGGGGAAATATAATTCAACTGGTTTACCTCTTTGGCATACCAGCGTTGTTTGAACTGTAGAGTGATAAGCCCTACAAGGCTTACAACTAATCCCACAACGGTAGTGGCGAAGACCACCTGCATATTGGAAGCCATCTTGGAGATGTCCCCTGAGAGAGTCCTGTCAGAGCAGGGCTCATGGCGATAAGTGTTCCGATAAGTCCCAACACAGGGCCTACCTTGAAAGTAGTTTGAGGTGACGATATCCTTCTCAGCCTCATTCTCAAAATTGAGATCATATAATCGGCATAAGCCCCATCGGTAGGACGAAGCAGGATCTTACGCAGGTATTTTACAAAGAGAGAATTGTCCTTCCCGGGGAGCGCTTCCTGTAAGCGAGGTAGTGACTCAGGGCTGAGCGTCTCCAAGATGGGGGAGAGTTGTCGCTGGTTTTTGTATTTGTAATGAATTGGTTATAAAAGCTACCAGAGAGCAGTAGTGCACGTACAAAGAGTATCAACAGTACTATAATGTCTGGAATGAGCAAGCTGTCCGATACTAAGAAAAGAATTTGTGAGATTTGATCCATAGGTGTTTTTAATTTATAGGAGCAAAAGTTACAAAATTAAATAGACAGACTAATTAATTTGTTGGATTTTTAAGAGAGATTTTATTTTTCTTTCTCCTTTCTTTTTTACTGTATCTTTGCCCTCTCAAATCATCACAATGAAACATTTAGAAGCTATCGGGAGGTATTTCCTGATGTTATACGAGATATTCCGCAAACGCACCAAGTGGGCTATGATGAAAAAGGTTTATAATGAAGGAGATAGATGACCTTATGTATGGATCGTTGGGGATTATTGCTTTATCTCGGCTCTTGTTAGCGGTAATTGCCATACAGATGGCACTGAATATAGATAACCCTCTTATACCTAAGAGTCTGGCATTTTGCCACCCGTCAGACCATTGTACTGAGTTTGCTCTACCTTTACCTCCTATCATAGTAGCGGGGAAGGTGGGTCCTTTATCACTCAAGTATTGGGACCATGCGTGTTACCGAACAGATAGATGCCTTGGATATCATGGGGGTCAATTCTTAATTACCTTATCTTCCTAAGATTATTGCCTTGCTTTTTGTATCCTTTGCCATTACTATGGCGATGGCTTTGGGTATCTATGGGGGTATATTGTCATACTGTAGGGCACTATGCTACCTCGGCAGAGTTCCTGAAGGTTTGGTTACAGTTCCGCGCTTTCGATATCACGCTATGCACTTATTAAGAGTGTTATTTTGCCTTTGTGCTGGCGACTATTCCGGCATATCACGGCTATTATATGAAGGGGGCGCCTCGGACGTAGGAAAGGCTAGTACCATCTCCTTCGTATGGACAAGTGTGGCAATTATTATTATTGATTTTATTACTCAAATTCTCCTTACGTAAATGATTGAAGTACAGATATAAAAATCCTTGACGGGTAGAGATTCTTAAAGGAATCTCGGCAACTTTTCACAAGGGAAAGACAAACCTATCATAGGGCAGAGGATCTGGAAAGACCGTTTTCCTAAAGACACTCTTGGGATTGCATATTCTGATAGTGGCAACATTATCTATGATGGGGTCAAGTATGCTGATATGAATAGGAACAACGTCGTAAGTTGCGCCAAGAGATGGGAATGGTCTTCCAAGGGAGTGCGCTTTTTGATTCCAGGACGGTGGAGGAGAAAGTGATGTTCCCGCTGCAGATGTTTTCTCTGACCCCGCCGAGATGAAGGATAGGTGGATTTTGTCTTGGAAAAGGTGAATCTGGTCAATGCCCATCATAAGAAAACCTGCCGAGATATCGGGGATGCAAAAGCGTGTGGCTATTGCTCGTGCAGTGGTGAACTCTGCCCAAGCACCTTCTGTGATGAGCCTAACTCAGGGCTGATCCCTAAACGTCTATTGTTATAGATAATCTAATTCATACCGTAACAGAAGAGTTTAACATCACCACCATTATCAATACCCACGATATGAACTCTGTCATGGAGATAGGGGAACAGATTATCTTCCTCAAGAATGGGTACAAAGAATGGGAAGGTAGCAAGGATACTATCTTCAAAACGGATAACGAGGCGGTTACTGACTTTGTTTACTCCTCCGAACTCTTTAAGAGAGTACGACAGATGTACTTGAATAATGATTAGTAATCAATGATTAATGTCAATGCTATTGAACCTCATTAATCATTAATCATTGATACATATTTTTCAGCAGATAGTAATTCTTCTAACCTCAGTGAGAGCAGTAGGTTTTATTTGGATAATCCAAGACTCATAGGGAGTTTTGTTAATCTGTTCAGGCTTACGTACAAGCTCTTTGTTGAAGGCGATAATCTCTCCTGAGAGAGGCATGAAGAGGTCTGAGAGTGTCTTTACGGCTTATAGTACCAAATACTTGGTCTTTGCTAAGGGTTTCACCTTCGGTTTCTACTTCACGTATACAATATCACTGAGTTGCTGTGCAAAATCGGTAATTCCTGCATAGAATAAGTCCCCTTCGGCTTTTACCCAAAGGTGCTCTGCAGTATAACGGAGTTCTTCGTAGGTTCATTTCTTTAATTTTTTCTATTTCTTCTCAACTATACATCCTATATTATTCAAGGAAAAAGCTTACGAGAGTCTTCTATAAAGAGTTTTTATCTGCTTAATACTCTTTGTCCAGTCCTTCGAAATTTCCTTTTCTACTTGTGCAAGGGAGTATCTCATGTGGTTTTTCCCTCTTGTTGATATATATGTACCCAAGTGAGGTAGTACTGAGGAATCAGAAATTCTCGTCTTTCCTTCTTTTATTTTTGACAAAAGAGAGCTTAACCATCAGGCCGTCATCGGTATGGCGCTTTGCGCTGGTTGGAGATAAAGTTGCCCAAGAATAGGCAACAAATTGGTCATTAGTATTTTTCTCCATAGGTTGGATTACAGTGGGTGCCCTCCCATGATAGCATCCACTCCATTTCTCAGGAGGAAATTGGCCATGTCTTTTGAGCTTGGTTGGGTTTTGTAGCATATTCTACTCCCCAATGTACTACTACAATGAGTTTGTCAAGCCTGTGGGCGTGGGCTCTGTAGGTCTTTTTATCTGGAGGGTATCAAGTAGATTCATCGGTAGGTTCAGGACAGGTGAGGCCATTGGTACCATAAGTATAGTTAAGGATCCCTACACGGATATTGTTTTTCTCAGCACAAGCAGGTTCCTACGTGCCCCTATCTATTAGATCATAGAAGGTGCCTGTATGCTTTATTCCCAAAGAATCCAACTGATATAGTGTGTTGGTAATCTCTTTTTCCACGGTCACAGGAATGGTTGTTCGCCGTTACCATCACATTGATACCACTCTTATAGCAAGCTGCCGCTAGGGCATTAGGCGAGGAGAAGGTTGGATATCCCGTATAAGGCTTCCCACCGAGGGTTACCTCTAGGTTGGCTATTACATAGTCATTTTTCCCCTGAAGATAGGGGCTACTTTAGCAAAGACAGGCTCATATTCATATCGTTGTGTTGTCTTATTATAGGCAGATGTGATCTGTGGGAGTGTCCCATGATATCTCCAGCAAAAAGTAGGGAAAGGGTGTCCTTTTTCCTTGTTTATGGAGACTTGTCCAAGCTATAGAAGCTGATAAGTAAAAAGCAGAATAGGAGTCTTTTTCATAGTGAAAAAACAAGGTTAACAAACAAAGGGCAAAGATACAAAAATAATGAGTAATGTTCAATGATTTATTCTATAAATACTTCTGGGCTTATATTATATTCTCTGTTATAGCTCTTCAAGGAGATGTAGAAAAAAATGATATGAAAAAATATTAGGTAATTTCAGAAAAACCTATTTTTATAGCCGTTTTCAAAGAAGCTATAACCAATGTATTAATTAACAGCTCTTTATAGAAATAATATCGGTATAGGAAACACAAAAATCATTATAAATACTATGGAACAGCAAAAGAAACATTATTTCGACACAGTACTGGGGCAGCCCTCGGGACTTTCTTTTGTTCTTCACTGAGATGTGGGGAACGCTTTTCCTTCTATGGAATGCGTGTCCTTTTGGTACAATTTCTAACCGCGGAGATCCTCTTGGGGATCCTAAGGGAGGTTGGGGCTGGACGGTTGAACAAGCGGCTTGCTCTATGGAACGTATGCCATGCTCCTATACCTAACTCCTGTCTTGGGGGGTATCATTGCCGATAAGTACCTCGGGGCGCGCAATGCTGTGATTACCGGAGCGGTGATCATGACTATAGGACAGCTCTGTCTCTTCCTCTATCCCTGTGATGTTCTACATAGGGGCTTACTTGCTTAGTGATAGGGTAGGATTCTTCAAGCCTCAATGTCCTTCTATCCTCTCGGAAATGTTCAAGGAGCATGCTGATAAGAAGGATAGTGCTTATACCATTTTCTATATGGGGGCTCAATTCAGGCTCTTTCTTTGGTACCATGCTCTGTGGGTACTTAGCGATGACTCATGGCTGGAGTTGGGGGCTTCGGACTGGCAGGTATCTTTATGGCATTGGGAACTATTCAGTTTATTTTCGCTAAGAACCTTATGGGAGATTTAGGGGTACTTAAGCAAGCGCTTCCTCAACAAAAAGAGGAAAAACAAGTCACAGAAGTCAAAAAGAAGATACAGATAAGCGTAATCCTTTTTACCTTTACCGATACAATCCTCATTACGATAGTAACCCTTCTGGGACTCACTTATGCTTTCAATGATCCATTGTCCAAGAATGGCATGTAGATGTCTTTGCTTGGGCGAATAGCTCCCTTTATGAGAGGACAAAACGCTCTTTATCATCATTACCTTAGTGCTCTTTTATCTATGTACTTTTCTCCCGTATCATGCGATATGAAGGGGTAGTGCGTAGCCGTATGTTGGCAGTGGTGAGCTTTGGCAATCTTTATCATGTTCTTTTATATAACCTTCGATCAAGCACCTTCTTCATTGATTATTATTGCTCGTGATCATGTGGATAGAAGTCTTACAGGCAATGGATTGTTTATCTTCAATATCATTAACAGCCTTATAGTTGTGGTGCCTTTGGTTATCATCTCTCATGTATTGATAAAACTGGCTACAGCTACATGGAAGCGAATCCCTCATAACCAATCTGATTATACTGATATGTTTTTCACTTATTTGGGTAGTGGTAGTGTATATGCTCAAGAGTGAATTTCATAAGACAGAATCCGAAATCTCTGTATCGTGGTTCTCTGTGCTTAACCCCTTCTTTTGTCATTACCTTTAGCTTCCTCTGTATCGAAGATATGGGAATCTAAGTTCAATCCTCCAGCAGCCTATAAGTATGGTTTTGGCTTATTCTTCGTGGCCATTGGGTATATAGCTACATGGTTAGGATCTACAGGATTGGGCGAAGGAGCGAAGATCTCTGTAATATTCCTTATCCTTACCTATCTATTCCATACTTTTAGGGGAATTATTCATCTCCTGTGGGACCTTTCCTATGTTTCTAAGTTAGTACCAGCCAGAATGCTTGCCTTCATGTTCGGTATGTGGTACTTAGGAATTGCTATTGCTCAAAAGATAGCTGCGACCTTAGGTGGACAGATAGAGTATGTCACAAAACTATGGATTAAGTACTTTCTTCCTTATTTTTGCAGTCATAGCCGCAGGAGCAGGAATATTAGTAATTCTTCTGCACCCTATGATCAAAAACTTATGCATGGAGTGAAATAAAACTTGCATTTCTAAAGGGAAGTAGTATCTTACACCTGAATTAGAAAAGATCTATTACTTAATCAAAAATAACAGACTTATGAGATAATTGCAGGAAACTGGAAAATGAACAATGATGGGGCAATCCTCAGAGCTCATTGCCGCTTTGCTACAGAAGCTCCCACAGACTAAGGCAGAGGTGATTATAGCTCCGTCTTTTTGTGAATCTGGCTTAGCAGTGGAAAAACAAAAAGGAAGTCCTATTGTCGTAGCTGCACAGAATATGCACTTTGCTGAAAAAGGTGCTTTACCGAGAAGTATCTCGCTTCTATGCTTTGAGGCTACAGGAGTTAGAACCACTATCTTAGGACACTCTGAACGTCGTGAATACTTTTAATGAAACGGACGAAAGTCTGCCAAAAAGGTTGATACTGCCCTTGCTCATCAGTTTCGTATCATCTTCTGTATAGGGGAGAAACTTGCACGAGCGTAAGGGCTGAGAAACACTTTGAAGTGGTGCAGCGCCAAATAGAAAAAAGCTCTTTTCCACTTACCTAAGGATGCTTGAAGCATATTGTACTTGCTTACGAACCAGTATGGGCTATTGGTACGGGTGAGACAGCTACTCCTGAGCAAGCGCAAGAGATACACGCTTTTATCCGCAAGACCGTAGCAGATAAGTATGGTAAGGAAGTCGCCGATAATCTCACTATTCTATATGGTGGTAGCTGTAATGCCAAGAATGCGGCTTCTCTTTTGCTAATCCTGATGTAGATGGAGGCCTCATAGGAGGAGCTGCCCTGTGGCAGATGATTTTATCACCATTATTCAGTCGATGAAATAAGTTAAAAATATTTACTAAGAGGGATAGGGGTAACTCTATCCCTTTTTTAACTTATAGATATGAAAAAAGTGACTTTTATTCTGCTATTCGGTTTGTTCTCTTCAGCTATGGCACGATTTCTTCTGCTAAGCGCAATCCTCAGAATCCTTTGATGTATGAAATAGCGGGAAGGACACGAGTAGGGAAGAATGTCAGACAATTCAAGGGGAGTATAACCCTTACCCAACTTATCTCAGGCAAAACCAGAAGATACCACAAATGATCTCTACACAGAAAATAGTGGTGTACAGGAGGAAGGAGTGGCCGTGGGCGATTTCATTTTGGACGAATATGAAGACCTCCCAGCCACTGGGGTATTCAAGGGCAAAGTGCTCTTATGGTGGTTTCTCCAAAAAGGGAAAGATAGAATATAATGATGGCTATCTTATGGCAGACCCTTACTTGAATAATGCCCATATAGGGACTTCTGGACCAGCAAGCAAACACATAAGTCTCAGCAAGTGAGTTGGGGGCATTATCGTGTCCCTGTGCAGGAGATTTAGATATGGGTGCAGGAGAATTTTTCCCCTGCCCCTGAGTATTATAAAATATGGTTGGGACGAATATATCCAAGAGATTAAAAAGAAGTATCCCACCTTATAAAGATTAAAAATTATGAAAGAACTATTACTACTCATTACATTCCTGGAGTTCTTTTTGTAAGAGGACAAATGACAAAGGATGACCCTATAGGGAAGATAGAGTGACCAAACAGGTGTTTCGCAAGGATACCCGCTCTTGGACACTCAAGGATCACCCAGGATTCCACAAACAAAGAAGAATCGCTACTATGTGGTCGATCAGTTTGAGTTTTATTTTCAAAAGGGCAAGCTTTATAGGAGCTCGTGACTTGGGATAAGAATCTGGAGGAAATTGCTTTTGAACTATCAAAGCCATAAAAATCTTTTTATTAGGATAGTTCCTGTAAAATTCGTAATTTTTGGGGGAGTATTCTAAATTTTAAAAACATGAAAAATATTAATTACTCTTTGGGCATTGCTCATAACAGGCCTTTAAAGTATGGACAAGGACAGAGCGCCCTCAAAACCTTCTCAAGAACAAGCAAAGATGAAAAATTTTACTTGCCAGTACTTCAACTATTTATGGAGGTACGTATCTGTCTTATCCTCAAGGAAGAACTCAAGGTATTTTTCGCTGGAGGATGAAATTCTCTCATTCCTTATGCGCGTCCCAGTGGTATCTCTCACGATGAATATACTCAAAAAGCGAAAGGATTTCTTCACAATAGGAAAAAAGAGTAGGGATTCACACTTTTTGCCAACCTCAGCAGAGCAGTGAAGCATACGCCAGAATCTTCACTGGGGAGGAATACTTTCCTTGGTTACTCAGCCATATGAGAATGGGGGTAATGGAGCCCCTACGTGAAGCGGTGAATGCGAGAACCCCTATATGGGAGCCAGTTAGGTACCAACATAGCAGGGGCAAAGTATGCAAAACAACCAATGATATGCCTATCATCTACCCGCCCAGCTTCAAGACCTAGGAGTGGTGCCTTTCAATATCAATCCACATTACTGGATCCAGATCCCAAGAGTAAGCACTAAAGGAGAAACACGACAGACACGTATCAATGAGTTCCATGTTCTCAATGATACCCCCGTCATAGGACTAAGAGAAGGTAGTTGGTTAGTGATAGAAAACGGTAACTCACCTCAAGGGAAAGCTTACGGCACGTATCTTCCATCAAGGGCAAGAGCCTTACTGAATGGGATGGTAAGACTCTTCCTTTCTTCAAATAAGAACTTAAAATTGTAAGCCTAATTAAGGAACAAAAAGTTTCCAAAAGTGGATTTTGCTCCTTCAGTGCTAAATACTTCTCTTCAGGAGTATAAGCAGTGACAGGGGCAATTTTGTTCACAGTAATCTGTAGCGTAATGTTGTAGTTGTTCAGCGACTTGGTGGATATAGGTGAGCAACGTCTCGTTGGGAACGGGTTTCATCAGAGCAAGCTCTGAGCCTACTTCCAGAAGAATTACATCCCTCTGCTATAGTAGGGCAGAATCTTTTCCTAAATGACTGATTAGTAAGTGTTCACCTCTTTTTCTCAAAGATGGCACAACATCTGTTTCAGACCCCCTCGAAATCTTCCTGTGCATAGCTGTCCTCGAGCTGTATGCTGGGCTTGTGCTGGTGCTGATCACGTATCTTAGCAGCTCTCATGTTTGAGCTGAATGCTCTTAAGAGAAGCATGAAACACTCGTCCTGGGAGGAGCTCTGAGACAGGAGCATTTTCTGTGAGGAAGACTCTTTGTAACTGATTTATTTTCAGTAGTTTTTGAATAGGTTCTTGATAAAAACAGCTGCAGGGATTATATCATCCATCATATCCCCTGATAGGTAAGTAGCCACTGCATCAGAGCCAGCTCCACCAAAAGGCGAGGGGTACTGGCTTGTCTTATATTCCAAATCGCATTGGTAGCTATGCATGTAGTGCCTCCACCAAGAACGGAAAGTCACACTGGTAGTTCGCTCAATATATATGCCCCTACCGACTTCCATAAGGGATATAGTGCTATTTTGCAGACCATAAGGTCTCTGGATGTCCAGCCAAGCCTGCTATAAAGTGTTGTCCGTCGAAGCCATGGGCAGAGAATACTATTGAACCCAATGAGAAAGTTGAGGGATGTTATTGCTCACAATAAGGTCGGTAACCTTAAAATGTATCGTAGTCCAATACATATTGAGTATCTCCGATACCGCTTGTCGGCAATTGTCTTCCCACAGAAACTTACCACTCTGTCAAAGATAGAAAGGGCATCGCGCATAGCTCCATCAGCCTTTTGGGCAATGATTTGTAGTGCTTCGTCTTCGGCTCAAGCTCCCTTGTCCCTCAGGCAATATACTTATGAGATATTCAATACGAGCATCATTGATAGTAATACGCTTAAAGTCAAATATCTGACAGCGAGAGAGGATGGTCGGGATCACCTTATGTTTCTCGGTAGTGGCCAGAATAAGATTGCATGCGGGTGGTTCCTCCAAGGTCTTGAGAAAGGCATTGAAAGGCAGCATTGAGAGCATATAGTCACCTCGTCAATGATATAGACCTTATATTTACTCTACTTGAGGGGATGCGTACTTGCTCGATGAGTGATCGGATTCCTTCCACACTGTTGTTGGAGGTCGCATCCAGTTCAAAGATGTTGAAAGCAAAATCATTATCCTCTCAGTAGGGGTGGTCTTCATTGGATTTTCTTAGCCAAGATACGGGCACAAGTAGTCTTACCCACTCCTCGAGGCCCCTAGAAAGAAAGTGCCTGTGCCAAGTGATCGTTGGCAATGGCATTTTCCAAGGTGTCAGTAATGGCTCTTTTGTCCCACTATCGACAAAAAGATTGTGACGATATTTGTGGGCGGATACTATAAATGGGTTCATCTTCTTTTGAATTGTTAATTGTCAGTTATCAGTGAATAGTTATCAGTTTTTACAAGAAATAACTCATTAATGATCATTAATGAAATTTTTCCCATTCCTCCATAAGGTTATCGAGTTGTCTTGTTTCCATATTGTTCCATAAGCTCAGGGGTAGGGGTATTTTGTATTTGAGTATTCATCTGGGCGATTTTCTTTCGAGATCACTGATCTGGCGCTCTGCTGAGCTGGTTGGAGAGTATGTTCTTTCTGTTCTTCATAGGAAAGAGCTTTTTCCTTTTCTACCACAATTTCTTTTTAACCTCTTCGCCTTTTTCTATTTCGACGGAAGGAAGATACTGCTCTTTGTTCCAGATAGAAGTCGATATCGCCGAGATATTCTTTGATAGTATGGTTCTGAACTCATATACCTTATCTGTGAGTCCGTGAGGAAGTCACGGTCGATACGATAATGAGTGTTCCTCGAAAGCGTTGTAGTGCCTGCTTGAGCAATACTCTTGGAGGCAATGTCGAGGTGTGGGTAGTGCTCGTCCATAACTAAGACATTGAAGGAGGAGAGGAGCATTTTTGGCCAATGCCAGCGATTGCGTTCGCTCCAGAGAGTACTTTACCTTTTCTCACCTCATCGCCACGAAAGAGAAAAGCACCGAGGATAATGCACTTTGGTACGGTTGAGTCGTGACAGCATTGAGCACTGTGTCCAGTAGGGTGAGCTCACCATCTAAGTAATGCGCTGATTCTTGAGCAAATAGTCTATCTCTACATTGTGTCCCTAAGCGAATGTTTCCTTCTGTAGGGTATTTCTCCCATAATCATCTTGGCAAGGGTAGTTTTTCCCGTCCATTCTGCCCAACAAAGGCTATTTTGGAACCGCGTTCCACAAGCAGACTTACATCCTTGAGAATCAGTTTGTCATCATAACTCTTGCTGACATGGTTCATTTTCAATACTACTTTCCCGGTTGCTGAGAGGGAAAGCGTACCGACATTACGGCGGTTTCTTGCTCATCCACCTCGATACGCTCTATACGGTCAAGTTTTTGATAAGCGATTGTGCCACAGAGGCTTTGGAGGCCTTGGCGCGGAACCTGTCAATGAGCTTTTTCCGTTTGCTGAATCATTTTTCTTGGTTTTTCTGAGCGGCAAGCTGTTGCAATCATCTCTTTCTCAGTTCTAAGAAAGCGGAATAAGGTTTCGGATAGTCATAGATACGCCCTGCTACAATCTCAATGGTACGATTAGTGACATTGTCGAGGAACATCTCTGTCGTGGAGATAATCACCACTGCTCCAGGGAAGGACTTGAGGAAGCCTCAAAACCATATAATGGACTCTATGTCAAGGTGGTTGGTAGGCTCATCCAGTAGGAGTATGTCATCAAGAGAGCTAACAGCTTCCCTATACGCATGCGCCACCCTCCTGAGAAGCTATCGGTAAGGCGAGAGAAATCCTCCCGGAGAGAAGCCCAAACCTGAGAGGATCACGTTCGGTATCTCCCTTATAGGTATATCCTCCATGGATCTCGTACTCATGAGTGACATCGTGCAGGCGGATCAGCAGGTCATTACAGCTATCACCTCATAGTCCGTGCGCTCAGCCATCTCATGGTGGATAGTGGTCTAATTCTTCTTCCAAGCGCATCAGGGTAGTGAAAGCCTGATAGGCCTCCTCAAGAACAGTACGACCTGCGACAAAGTCAATATCTTGTTTTTGGGCAACCTATTTTGCATTTTTCTCCAAGGCAATGGTACCTGTATCAGGAGGAGCCCCCCAGAGAGCATCTTGAGCAAAGGTGGATTTTCCTGCACCATTTTTACCAATAATCCCTACACGATCCCCCTGATGAGCATAAAAGCCACATCCGAGAAAAAGTGTTTCCCTTGGAATGAAATAGATAAGCCACTGACATTGAGCATAATTGTGTAAAAAGAGTGGGGCAAAGATACAATTTTTAATTGTTAATTGTCAAAGGCCAATTGTTAATTAATTAAGGGTAAAAGAGGAGAAGGAAAAAGAGGGATAGATAAGAGAATTTTTATAGGAGACTAAGGATTAATTTTGTATAATGGATACTATCAGAGAAATAACCTTAGCCTACTTATAGCTACAGGGCTTTGATGAGGATTATAACATAATTTCTATAAATCTTTGACTACTGATTCTTTTCTCTTTTTAGGAGTGATAGAAGGTTGGTTTTTGTCTTCTGGATCACGGTAGCCAATGGCTACAGCAAAGAGAGTTTGATACCCATCTTTCGGCAGATGTTGGTCATATGTTTGAGGAAGAATACCTTCCATCGCAGTCGAGTCAATGCCCATAATGGCACAGGCAGAAAGAAAATACCCTAAAGCTACATATACTTGGTGTTCCATCCAAGCCTTGACATGAGCTTCGCCCTGAGGTTTGATATATTGTTGATAGAAAGTCCGCCCTCCTTCCGAGATATAAGAAGGGCTTCTCTTCAAAATGTTCTACACTCTCCAATACTCTGAAGATAACAATATGACTCGCTTGTTTTACCTGCTCTTCATTCATCAGAGAGAGGGTGCAAAAATCTCATTTTTATGTTCGTCCCTCACAAAAATAAACTGCCAAGGCTGGCTGTTGATAGAAGAAGGCGCCAAGCGCAGAATTTCTTTTTAGAACATGGAGTGTTTCCTGGGATGATTTCTCCATTATAAGTTTTGGTCGTATAACGATTTTGGGCAACTTCTAAAAAGGCATAATCATACTTTTTTGCAAAAGTACAAAAATAAAAACGAAATGTCAAGCGTTCTTTGACAGCTATTAGGGTCAAGTGTACGAAATTTTGTCAGATAAGTTCAGTGCTAAGTATTCTTTCAGACAGTTTTACTTCAAAAACTTCTTATTCGATATAATCTATTAGGTAGGTTGTAAAATGAAAAATGGTTAGGGTTTATTTCCAAGTTCCTCAAAAAGTTTAAACACGTTTGTCAATAACTTTTTGATTTTATAGAACGGATATGTTAAAAAAAGTAGTAACTTTGTGCCCAAATTACTAAACAAATACTATCTAAATGAAGAAAAGAATTAAAAAGAAATTCCATGCATTTGGGCAAAGTACTCTTTGTATTATTATTACTTACTATAGGTAAGCTTTAATGCCCAGATCGTTGTGAGTGCTTCCAGAAAAATCCTGTACATTTCGCTAATACAGATGATTTTTCTGCAGGGATATTAACAATTCAGTTCAATATGCCAGGGGCAAACTTCGCCGAGGTAGAAGTAACTCTTGCCGATGGAATCCCAGTATGTAGCAGCTTCAGAGACTATTACAGGGGGATCGGTTGTGCTAAAAAGCAGGGTCCACCGATACAAAAACCTATATTTACAGTTACCTCCACAGCGGGTACATCAGTGACCTTGAAAAATCAAACGAAAGGTTACCAAAGCAGCAATGGCTAAATTGCGAAATGGTGATAATTTCTCAGATGGAGTAAAACTTACTATAGGAGGTAGTACTGCCACAGACAATGATAACTCCTACAAGTTGCCTATCCCTGTATTTACTGTGCAGGTAGCTCCAAATCATAATAATGCATTGGGTACTAGCACTCAGACTTTTAGTGTTCTCAATGGGGGAGAAGGAAAGGTTAAAGAGATTTATTTTTCTATTGATTACCCTGTGAATGTTACAGGTAATTGATAGAGTACAATGGAACACGACTTACGCAAGTGGGTACTGTCCCTGCTGGCTTGCCTAATGCAGGAAAAACCCCTATACAAAGCTACCGTACCTGCTGGACTAGCAAAAAAATGGTACTATTACCATTACCGAAAACTACACTGTAGCTAAGTGCGACCCTAACCGACAAATAAAAATACATAGCCTATTGGGGCGCCGACAAAGACAATCTATTTGCCAACGCCAATAACGCAAAGGCTATTAATATCAATGAGGGTACACTCTAATATAGTATTAGACACTAACAACCAGAACACTTATTTTGAGTGGCGCGATGGTTTGTGCGGTAATACCGTAGGTACTTTCTACGTTACCTACGAAAAATAAAAGGTACCACAAACGGAACTGCCTACAACCTCAATACTTTGCTCTACGAACTGCTGCTGGAGTAGTGGTCGCGAGTTTAAGCCCGCTAATGTCAATATTATTGATAGCAACGGCAATAAAAATCCCTCTGCCACTAACAGGACCTAATGGCTCTGTTTATTCTATAGATTATAGCAATACTGCTGCCTTGCAAGTTACCGCTTTAGCAGGCAAAAATATAGGTCTTACCGATGAAGACGGCGATGGGTATGCCGATGATCTAAAAGTAGGTGCCAAAATAAAAAATCTGCTTCGATTGGGTCAAAAACCAAGGTATAAAATGTTTACAAAAAGGCAAGGGTGCTGAAAGCTTTTAGTATTCAGCCACAAACCCAATTCCAATACGACGATGTCTGCAAAGGTACGCGCGTTACCTCTGCTGCTCAAAATGTACGTGATAATACCTTCAGACGTTCTTTTGACAATGTTTCTGATGGATCCAAAATACCTGTGCAATTAGTGCAAAATGTACCTGTAGCAGGCTATTTCTACTCTGCTATCAACTTCTATGATTGGAATGTAAGAGAACGTGTGAAAGGAGGCTCAATGACTGTAAACGAACACCGCTTCAGATATCACGTACAGTTACCTCCTGGCGTAGCTCTCAAAAAAATGTGAAATATCACAAAACCAGAACTTATGGTACAGAGATCTCACACATCCCTCAGCGATGTGCCTGCTGGTGGGGTGTTAGATTATACTACTGACTCTCGAGAAAGAGGCTACATTAGCTATGAAATGGTATTAGAAAACTGCCATGGCACTGGCGGTAATATCACATATAGCCTTTATTATTTAGACAGAATAGGTACTACCAATAATTTCTGTGAAATTCCAGTGGTGTGCGAAACTAAAAATATTCCTACAGTTTGCCCTAGCCCTTGTGCCGCCAATGGTCCTGTAATGAACCGCACTTATGTAGAGCGCGCTGATAATTCCTATGGATGGACTGACCATATATGACCACCCGCGTAACACGTCCGCCGTCTCTGCTATAGACCGCCAACGCGCTTTGTACTTAGACGATATCGAAGTGTTTTGCCGAAGGAACGCAAGCTAACATCTCTTCTGACAACCTCTACTACTACGCTGCCGTAACTACTGAAAACTGTATTAGAACCTAAATCTATCAAAGTAACTATAGGAGGTGCTACTACGGTGTTATCAGCTAACGATTTAGGGTGTAGTCACCAGAGCAAACGATGCTTCTGGAAACTATTTCCGTTGGAACCTAACAAACGCTTTGCCTGGTGGCAACCTTGCTGCTAACCAAAACTCTCGATAGTAGCTACTCTATCAAGTGAAAAGCGGTAATGTAAGCAACGAAGATGGTACTACCCGACAAGCAGGTGACGAATCCTTCTTCTACACCTTAGCTAATAAAATGATACAGCTATCAATACTGCAAAAGCACTGCATACCAATGCAAGAGTTTGCGGTACTAAGTTAGTACCTACTTTCTATATCGCTGATACCAGAACTTTATTAGCTACTAATAATTATGATATTAGTGGCTGTGAAGAGCCGCCATTAGGGCGATAGACTTATATACTCTTCTCGTCGTCTCAATACCGATGGTACTTTCTTTGCTAACGAGTTCCGTCCTCGGGCGACTTATCAAGAAGATTACTATCAAAATGCCTTTGGCTTATAGTATTACACAGCCTGTTGTTTACGAATATCTGATTAAGGCTCAGAGTAGTAGTGTTGTTACAGCATCAACATTCCTGTATCCGATTTCCAAGTTACTGAAGAAGGTAACTTCAGAGTCTATACCTATATGAATAAACCTGAAGGACAAGCAGGTCACTTACCTCCTGGAATGATTTCCGTAAAGAACGAGTATAGTGAGTGGATACAAGCAATATTCAAGCCTCTTGCAAAGCAAGAGAGAAGAACTTTCAACAATAATGATCAGGCTGCAGCCGCTGCAGGCGAAAGAATAGATTCTTATATAGAATTTGAAGATTTCTATTACCATTACCGCGGTACAACAGAAAAACAAGAAATGACCGATTATCTGTATAACCGCCCTATTCGCTATATCAATAAACCTTCAATAACCATTCAGTCAGGAGCCTATTCTGTTAAAAGCTTTACAACGCGAACAACAATTAGAATTCCAACTCAAAAATCGAGGGCTTATTCCTGCTCCCTAATGCGTGGGTATCAATACCTCGATGCTACTGGTATTAGCATTGTCAAATTAGAAGAACTCAGTGGCGCAGGTGGCTCTGTGAGTGAATACTTACACCCTGAAGCATCACTTGCTAATGAAAAATGTTCTTCCTTAATCAAACTATTAATAATGCAGGTAAATACTCCGCCTTACCTACGATGTGACAAACTGCAGCTTTAACAAGTTGCCTTTTCGAGTTACACGCCGGTTGGAACTGTTCTGGCAACCCCTACTAGGGGCTACCAAGAGGCTTGTAGCGACGACAAGAAAAACTTTGAGGTAATCGTTGCTAAAACCTACAAAGCAGATAACGCCTGCGCCTACCAATCCAGGACAAGCATAGCAACGCTATACCAATGTACAGCTACTCTTATAGTTATATCATCAATAGTGCTGATGAAGGCAATATTTATGATGTGAAATTGGTGGTTACTCAAGGGATAGGGATTACTTTCTCCGATGTACAAATAGAATACCCTCTGAATAGTGGAACTATTTATACGGTAGGTACAGGCTGGTAAAATTATTTATACCCAAAATGGCAACAAACATATTTATGACCTAAGTGCAGTGCTGCCCAATGGTGCTTTGAAAGGGACTCTTTCGGCGGCCAATGGAAACGAACGTCAGCTAAAACTTACTTTCAAGGTAACTCCTGATTGTGGATTCTCTGCAGGTTCATCCTTTGAGATAGAAGTAGATGGTAATAACCTTTGCGATAGGACTGCCCCTGGTGACAGAAGTAGCGCCATTATTGCAGGTATTACAGGCGTGAATATCAATGACTATAAAAAATAGGACTGACTCCATTACAAGAAATAAGAGGTAATGGATCCACTTGTGCAGAAGGAGTTACCTATCGTACAAGGTTAACTGTTAATGCGATCACAAATCCAGCTACTTTCGAAACAGGTACCAATGGGCGTTTGCGCTTCCGTATCCCTCAAGGATAGAGTTACTATGGCTTAACATAACACAACGCAGTGCACCATATAGCCCTCCTGCTGTAGTTTGGGCAAACCTGGTCGCATATATACAGAAGAAAAAGTAGTAGAAATGATTATGAAGTGGTGGTCAATATACCACAAAAATGAAGAATGGTGATTGGTTTGATTATGATGTGAAAATTCGCCAGAAAAGAGATGTCTTACTAGATTGTGATACCCTAAGCAATTGAAAGCTTATGCAACAGATACGAAAACAGGGGTGATGTGTGGAGCGCTGTTTGCCCACCAGTAATGGTAACTACTACTCTCAAGGAAGAGACGGTCAATATAAAGAATGAACGACCTAAACTCTCTCTCACAGGCTCAAGTAGAGGCTACAGCAATAGCGAAGAATGGCAAGGAAAGAGCTTACTATAAAGTATAAAATTAAAAATGACGTAGGAGCTAGTGCGCTTTCTGGTTTCCCAAATACTTAAAAATAGACTTATATAAGGATGTCAATAACAATGGAGTGATAGATCCAGGAGATGTGAAACTCACAGCGACTCCTTATGCCTTTAGTATGAATCTTGCGCTACATACAGAATCCGCTGAGCGGACTATCAAAGTGGAGATACCACAGAATGTCGTATGTCACTTGCTCTTGGCGATGAATAACCAGAAAACGTTTGTCTCTGTGATGATGTAGTGACAACACTTACTCCTCCGACAGCTATTACAGGTTTGGTAGCCGATTTTACGACATGTGAAAGCGATACCCAGCAAATTGTTTATGCAGCAGCAGGGGGTAGTTATGATGCTTATACTTGGAGTGGAAAAACAGCAAATGATGATGTAGCTTACCTATCGGCAGTGAAATGTAAAGGAACCCAATTTCCACTATACAGGAACAAAGCTTACTACAACCAAAACCTTTACCTATGTACTTAAGGTAAGACGTACTAATGGTTGTGAAGCTACACAGGAGGTGAAAATAACGGTGAATCCATCACTGAGCATTACCACTCAGCCAGTGGCGCCTACCACTCCATATTGTATGGGAGTGGCTGCTACTCCCTTACGGTTACAGCTATAGACAATGGTGTAGCAGGTACCCTTTCTTATGAGTGGTATGAAAATACGACCAATAGCTATATAGGAGCAACTCTAAAGGGAATAGTCAGAATTATATACCTGCTACCAATGCAGCGGGTATCAAATATTATTATGTAAAGGTGAAGAATAGTGGTTGTGGTGAGGTAAATAGTAATATTATAGAGGTAATAACCAATGCAACCCTGCAACCCCAGTGGTAGCCCAAGTGGCAGCAGCAGGTTGTGGTACACTTAGCACGGCTAAGGTAAGCAACTACGCTACCTACCCTACAGGAACTACCTTTACCATTACTACAGCTACGGATGCTGCGGTAGCAGGTGCTAGTGTATTAGGAGATGGTACTATCAGTGGTATTACTTGGCAGGTACATATAAAGTAAAAAGCAAAACAAGGTACTTGTACTTCCGAGACGAACTTTACGATAGACGCTGCTTTGGCAGTACCGGCAGCTCCAACAGTTACCTTGACCCCAGCAAGCTGCACAAAGCTTGACCGTGGCTAAGATCAGTAACTATGTAGCAGGACAGACATATTGGAATGGTACGACTCAGCTTAGTGTAAATGCAACGACCCATGAGATTACAGGTCTTGGAGTAGGTACGTATACGATTACCACAAAGGGAGCAGGCTGTGAATCGGTGGCCTCTAGTAGCTTTGAGATCAAAGCGAAAACAAGCAGCTACTACGACTACGAACCCAGTGGGAGCTACTTATGTAAAAGATGCGATAGCTGCTCCACTTACGGTAACAGCTACAGGGGAAGGAGTGCTGAGTTACCAATGGTTTGAGGCTACTTCACCAACGGCTACGGGTACTGCGGTAGGTAGCAATAGTCCAAGCTATACGCCATCTACCTCTACAGTAGGAAGTAAGTTCTATTATGTGGAAGTAACAGGTAGTTGTGGTACAATCAAGAGTGCTGTTGCAGAGATCAAGGTTCCATCCGTAATAGATGCGGTAGATGATCCAGAGGTAAGTGTACCACGTGCAGGAGGAACAGTATCAATCTTGACCAATGATACGTTGAACGGTAACCCAGCTACCCCAAGTAATGTAACGGTAACCATCGATAACGATGGTGGTCTTACTGGACTTACCGTAGATAGTACAGGTAAGTTGGTAGTACCGAACAATACTACCCAGGTACATATACAATTACGTATAAGATCTGTGATAAGCTAGATGCGAATGTATGTGATACAGCGACCGCTAAGATCAAGGTTCCATCCGTAATAGATGCAGTAGATGATCCAGAGGTAAGTGTACCAGGTACAGGAGGAACAGTATCTATCTTGACCAATGATACGTTGAACGGTAACCCAGCTACCTCAAGTAATGTAACGGTAACCATCGATAACGATGGTGGTCTTACTGGACTTACCGTAGATAGTACAGGTAAGTTGGTAGTACCGAACAATACTACCCCAGGTACATATACTATTACGTATAAGATCTGTGATAGGCTAGATGCAAATGTATGTGACACAGCGACCGCTAAGATCAAGGTTCCATCAGTAATAGATGCGGTAGATGATCCAGAGGTAAGTGTACCACGTACAGGAGGAACAGTATCAATCTTGACCAATGATACGTTGAATGGTAACCCAGCTACCCCAAGTAATGTAACGGTAACCATCAATAACGATGGTGGTCTTACTGGACTTACCGTAGATGGTACAGGTAAGTTGGTAGTACCGAACAATACTACCCCAGGTACATATACTATTACGTATAAGATCTGTGATAAGCTAGATGCAAAATGTATGTGACACAGCGACCGCTAAGATCAAAGTTCCATCAGTAATAGATGCGGTAGATGATCCAGAGGTAAGTGTACCAGGTACAGGAGGAACAGTATCTATCTTGACCAATGATACGTTGAACGGTAACCCAGCTACCCCAAGTAATGTAACGGTAACGATCGATAACGATGGTGGTCTTACTGGACTTACTGTGGATAGTACAGGTAAGTTGGTAGTACTGAACAATACTACCCCAGGTACATATACTATTACGTATAAGATCTGTGATAAGCTAGATGCGAATGTATGTGACACAGCGACCGCTAAGATCAAAGTAACAGGAACTCCTACAACGATACAGGCGAATGATGATGGCGTATGGGAGGTAGGAACACAAGGCGAATTCCTAACACCGAGCATATTGGATAATGACCAAATAGGCACAAGGATAGGACTTACATCTTCGGATGTATCCATAGAGAAGACACAAGGACAACCTGCTCCAGATAGCCATTTGGTAATGAATGATGATGGTCGTATTACAGTAAGATCAGGAATAGCAATAGGTACATATATCTATTACTATACGATTATCGACAAGGGCGAACAACAATCAGACCTCAAGTGCCAAGGTTACTATTAGGGTAGTTTTCTTTTTGTGGCACAGCAGGATGAATATAGAATCCTTAATAGGAAGGATAGACCACAGAGCACACCAAGTGTGATCACCAATGATGAGATGGATGGCAAGAAGCCACCAGTGATAGGTACTGGATGTTACCTTGACTCCAGGGACTCCAAGTCACCCTAACTTGCATATGAATCCTGATGGAACGATAACCATTGCGCCTAATACACCAGATGGTACATATACGTATGAATATACTATATGTAGGATAAGCAATCCAACAGATTGTAAGACGGCAAAGGCGATTATCTATCTACATCCATCATTGGAAGCGAATGATGATGATTATAGCTCACAACCGGTGAATGTAATCCATCAGTCAGCAGTGGTGGGTAATGTATTGGATAATGATACGCTTGGAGGAGTAGCCATCACGGATCCTACTAAGGTGACCATAACCTTGCTAGATAATGGCGGTCTTATTGGAGTAACGATTGCTTCCAATGGAGATGTTACGATACCTCAAGGCGCCCCAGCGGGTAGTTATAGAGTAAGATATAACTTATGTATAGCAGACCAATTAGCGGTATGTGATGATGCGATAATTACTGTAGTAGTTTCTAAGGAAGATCCTATAGAGATATACAATGGAATTTCTACGAATGGAGATGGAAACAACGATGGCTTTGAGGATCAAGGGTATCGAGGACTATCAAAGAATAGATTGAAGATATTCAATCGTTGGGGAGTTTAGTATATGAGAAAGAAGGATATACTAATGCGGATCCATTCACAGGATATTCTAATGGACGCACTGTTATAGAAAGTAGTAAAAAGTTACCGCAAGGCACTTACTAGTATATCCTAGAGTACGAAGATAGCCACAACCAGAAACGAACTAAGAGTGGATGGTTGTATCTTAGAGACAGAATAGGAGTATAGAATAACAGGTAAATAAATAATTAATTAAATAAGTAGAGGTGTCCCTAAGAGGGATACCTCTCTTATGCATCAGATGTTCCTTTAGAAGAAGCTCCTTTATCTATAATGTATAAATTAATACACGAAGGGACTAGAATTTAGTATGTTTTTCTAGGCTTCTGCAAATAACATTTTTATAAAATATTTTATTTTCATTAATTTTAAGTTTTTAATTAACGTTATAGACTTAGTTGTGTATATTATTTTTGTACATTTGCCCCATATGATAAGTAAATTGTTATGATTTTTCTTTCATTATTGACTTTTAGCAGTCTATCAGGTATTGCTCAACAATCGTTTAGCTAAGATCAAGCACCTACGGTGGGGCGATGACTACTCTTTCGAATCCCGCATATGCACTAGGGGCACGTCCTTGGGATGTGAATCTGGTTTCGGTAGATGCCAATCTTGGAAACAATGATATGACTTTCTCTTTTGACTTGGAGAACTCTTTCCAGAAATTTACAGATGGCTTCAAAAGTAACTCTAAGGTGATTGATGCAGGACTTACTGCCGATGTACTAGGGCACATCAGCTATTTTCCGTATCAATAAAAAGCATGCTTTTGAGGTTTGATACACGTATGCGTGTGATGGCCAATACCACGGGATTGATGCCAAGGTGCTTCAAGGACTTATTGGGGTGGGAATATGCAGCTTCCTACGAATCCTGCTCAGTACTACAAAGTACAAGGAATTAATGAAATGAACCTTTTGGTGAACGCTTTTAGGGATATAGGAGCGGTATGGAGCTATACTGTAATGAATGATGGGTATAACCTTATAAGATTGGGAGCTGAGGTGGAAGCCTGTACAGGGAACAGGAAGTTACCGTATGGGATTCTCTGGTGTCAATCAGGACAATGTAACCCTTCGTCGTGAAAATGGAGATGTGATCATGCATATAGCCGATGGTCAGGCAGAGGTGAGAAGTGGGGCTTGGATGTGTTTGCTTCCTCTGTCAATGTGTTGGAAACTCATGCGACTACAGTAGGATTTGATCTAGGAGTTGTCTATGAGTTCAATGAAAATGGCTGTCCCTAACTGTGATGGGCATGTTCCTTATCGTTTCAGGGTAGGAGTTTCTTTGTTGGATTTTGGGTAAGCTTGGTTATACAACCAATTCAAATTCTTATAATTATACTATCCATAATCAGGACTTTGCTCTTAATGATATGCAAGGAAGTTTGGATAGAATCCTACACAAGCTCCATTACGAGGAACTTCTTTCACTTCCTCATTACTAACAACCTTGAATATTGATTTGGATTATCGCTTTATTGATGGTCTCTATCTAAACCTCTCTAACCAGATCAATGTAGTATCCAAGAACGAATACAATGCACATTATGTAAATGATTTTGTACTTACACCCTCGTTATGAGACACGTTTGGGTCCTGGAATCTTTGGTGCTTTTTCTTCCTATAGCTATAACCAAATTTCCAAACTCAACATAGGGACAGGTATTCATATAGGTCCTTTTTATTGTGGGCTCTCGTAGTGTTCTAGAAATCTGGTAGGGAGGAGCGAAGGAACTCAACTTCTTCTTTGGAATCCGTTTTGAGGCATGTACGAATAGTCAGTAAGTAGTAACAATTCTCAGTGGTCAGTGGTTAGTGGATGGTCCCAACCACTGACCACTGTTCTCTTTTCCCCTCAGTGGTTGGGGGAATGGGCACGGAAGTATTTTATAGAATTAATCGTTGAACATTAATCATTATTTTTGTGCCTTTGCGCCTAGTAGAATTCATGCAACAAGAAGAGATCGTAACCCTGATAAGAATTCAAACAAAGGAAAGAAAGAGCAAGTGCAAGAAATGTTTGACACCATTTCTCCTTCTTACGATGGACTAAATAGAGTAATGACCTTGCGTATGGACATCTCTTGGCGCAAGCATGTAAGAGAAAAATAGCCCAGATAAAAACCTGGCACTATTCTTGATGTGGCCACCGGTACAGGTGACTTGGCTATAGAACTCTCTAAGATTCCTTCTGCTCACATTACTGCTGTGGATATCTCCTCAGGGATGCTTTCAGTAGGGGAGAAAAAGGTCAAAAGAATTAGGACTATCTGAGCGAATTGTCATGCAAGTAGCCGATAGTGAGAATTTGCCTTTTGCTGATGGTAGTTTTGATGCAGTAACTGTCTCTTTTGGGATACGCAATTTTGAAAAATCTTCTGAGGGACTTTCTGAGCTCAGGCGAGTATTGCGTTCTGGGGGGCGCTTGGTGATCTTGGAAACCTCTGTACCTACTCGCTCCCCTTACAAACAGGGGTACAAACTCTATACCAAGTTTATCGTGCCCATGATGAAACTCTTAGCCAAGAACAAGAATGCTTTATGCCTATCTGTCCGAATCGGCAGCAAAGTTTCCTTTTTGGTAAGAAACTATCAGGAATCCTCAAAGAGGAAATAAAGCTTCTCAAAGGTGCATTTTATTCCTCAATCCTTAGGAGTAGCTACTATATATATAGCTGATAAATAAAATATTATGAAGAAAAATTACTTTGCTTATACTTCTGTTGCCTTTGTTGGCAAAAGCACAACCAATTATCAATTTGGAAGATTTTGACTATCAAAAATTCCAATGGGGGTACTATTTTGGGATAAATACGCTTGATTTCCGTGTAGACTATCAAGCACTTGACTATACCAATCCACCGCTGACAGATATACAGACCAAGCGGTCTTATGGTTTCAATGTAGGGTCTTACGGGGGATCTACGCCTGATAGATCATCTGAGTCTGCGCTTTGAGCCAGGACTTATCTATAACAAAAGAGTGTTGGAATTTCCTTTCTTGACCCAACAGACCGACCGCAAGCGCGAGGTACTCTCTACCTATATATATATCCCTGTACTTCTAAAATATGGCTCTAAGCGTTGGGACAACTTCAAACCTTATATTACCGCTGGGACTTCTGTGGGCATTAACCTCAGTGCCAATAATAAGTCTCGTTCGGATAACAGCGAATGGTTCCGTACCCAACCTATAGTCTATTTCTACGAGGTGGGCTTTGGGATAGACTTCATACTCCTCACTTCCGCTTTACTCCTTCTATAAGAGTTATTCTCCATAGACAATGAGCTGATCCATGACAGTGACCCTGCCAGCCCTTGGACAGGAAACCTTAAAGCGATTTTTACCCGTGGGGTGATGATTAATCTTACTTTTGAATAACTAAAATACTTAATAGAAGATGAAAAGATACCTACTTACTTTTTCTGATGGTGCTACTGGCAATTCCTTTTGCAAAAGCACAAATCTCTTTTAACAGTCCCTTGGCAGGACAACAGAACGACAACCCTGTAGAATGGACTTTCTCCCAAGAAAAACTCTCCGATACAGGTATTTGCTTATTTTCAAGGGGAAGATAGCGCCTAAGTGGCATGTCTATTCTCAGAACAACCCCAAGAGGGTGCCTCCCCTATGGTCATTACCTATACCACTACAGAAGGGATAGAGATGGTGGGAGAATCCCAAGAGGAAGGCCTTCAGAAGACTTTCAACGATGTTTTTGGGGTGGATGAACTTTTCTTTTGAGAAGGAAATAAAAATCACCCAAAAGGTAAAAATCACCGACCCTAATGTAAAAACATATCAAGGGGAATATCTTTTGTCAGGCATGTATAGATGTGTGTATCAATCTCAAAGAAGATTTTGTTTTCTCATTGGATGGTTCAGCAGCTCAGGTGGAACAAAAACAGATAGATAGCCGTAGTGAGGATATGGCCAAGCAGTTGGAGATACCTCTCAAAAACAAAGAGCTTATCGGAAAGACAGAACAGGAGTCCAACTGGACAGTCTTCTTTTTAGGCTTTCTCGGTGGCTTCATAGCCTTGCTTACCCCTTTGTGTATTCCCTATGATTCCTCTTACGGTATCCTTTTTACCAAACAGAGCAAGACACGTAAGAAAGGTATTTTCAATGCCTTCCTCTATGGTTTCTTTATTCTACTGATCTATGTCCTTTTTGAGTATTCCTTTCCATTTCTTGGACAATATAGACCCAGAGATTCTCAATAATATTTCTACCAATGTATGGCTCAATGTGATCTTTTTGTGATTTTTGTAATCTTTGCCTTTTTCTTTCTTTGGATTTTTATGAGATTACTCTACCGGCTTCTTGGGGGAATAAGATGGACAATGCCTCCAATGTAGGGGTATGATTGGGATCTTCTTTATGGCACTGACCTTGCTATCGTATCCTTCTCTTGTACAGGGCCTATCTTGGGGTCTCTCTTGGCAGGTTCGCTCTCTTCAGGGGAGCCATACAGCTTACCTTAGGAATGGCGGGTTTCGGACTTTCCTTGGCTTTGCCTTTTGTGCTCTTTTGCCTTGTTCCTTCTTGGCTCAACTCTTTACCTAAATCAGGAGGGTGGATGACCACAGCGAAAGTGTTTTTAGGTTTCTTGGAATTGGCTTTTGCTCTTAAGTTCCTTTCCAATGCTGACCTTGTACAGCACTGGGGATTGCTCAAGCGAGAAGTATTTGTAGGACTTTGGTTTGTCCTCTTTGCTTTGCTTACCCTATATTTGTTTGGATTGATTCGTTTTCCGCATGATGAGCCACGCAAGCCTCTCTTACAATATTCCAAAGGGCGTTTGCTCATAGGAGTACTTTCGGCTGCCTTCTCTATATACCTACTTTTTGGGTCTTTTTGGTAAGAACAGTCTGAGGGTACTCAGTGGTTTCCCACCTCCAGAATCCTATGCTTTCTTCCCTAAGGAACACAAAAATGATCAAATCGTCTTCAAGGATTACTATGAGGGAATGGCCTATGCCAAGGAACATAATATGCCAGTGATGCTCGACTTTACAGGGTGGGCTTGCGTCAATTGTCGCAAGATGGAAGAACATGTATGGACAGATCCTCAGGTGAAAGAACTTATGAAGAAGTACGTTCTGATCTCTCTATGTAGATGACAAAGAAGAGCTACTAAGGACAAACAATTTGATTTCAAGCACCGTAATGGGCGTGTAGAATATATTAAAACTATAGGTGACAAGTGGGGCTACTTTCCAAGAGGTGAATTTCTCCTCAGCCTCCCAACCTTATTATGCTACTCTCCCCAATACGGAACTACTCTCTACCCCAGTACAATATGTAGATGTGGATACCTATAGAGAATGGCTTAGAAAGGGAGTGAAAAATGATTAATGATTAATTTTTCAGTAACTCAAAACTTAAAACTCAAAACTAAAACCTATGAATACACAAAATTTGTTAGAAAAAAACTGCAGCCAGATAGTGGGTGTAAAGTATGTAATGACCGACCCAGGGCAAACCGAGCGTTATCGTACTGGTTACCGCTTTGGGACAGGGAATGCCTTGGCAATAGTACGTCCTGCTACCCTTTGGGAACAATGGCAGGTGTTGGAGGCTTGTACCGAGGCTGATGTAATTGTTATTTCCCAAAGCAGCCAATACAGGTATCACAGGAGGCTCTAATCCTTTTTGGAAATGATTATGACCGCGATGTGGTGATTATCAATACCATGCGCAATGATAATATTCAAATTATCCTCGAAGGAGAGCAAGCAGTTTGTCTGCAGGTTCTACCCTGAACCACTTGGAACAGGAGTTAAAACCCTATAACAGAGAACCTCATTCCGTAATTGGTTCCTCTTGTATAGGGGCTACTGTGATTGGTGGTGTGTGTAACAACTCTGGAGGCTCTCTTGTACAGCGAGGCCCCGCCTATACTGAGATGGCGCTCTATGCACAGCGCAATGCAGAAGGTAAGCTGGAACTGATTAATCACTTAGGGATAGACCTTGGCGAAACTCCCAAGGAGATACTCACCAACCTCCAAGAGGAAAAATACCAAAGAAAGGATATTCACCAAACAGATAAGAAAGGGCACGACCACGATTACTGCAATCATGTACGCCAGATAGATGCTGATACCCCTGCTCGCTTCAATGCAGACCCTGCTCGCCTTTACGAGGCTTCAGGAAGTGCAGGTCGCTTGGCTGTTTTTGCCGTACGTGTGATACTTTCCTGCTGAGAAACACACAGCCGTATTCTATATAGGCACCAATGATACCAAAGGTACTGACCGAGCTACGCCAACACATGTTGGGCTCTTTCGAGCAGATTCCTATCTCTGGCGAATATATCCATCGCACCGCCTTTGATATTGCAGCTAAGTATGGTAAGGATACCTTTTGGTATATCAAGCATGTAGGTACAGAATATCTTCCTAAACTCTTCTCCCTCAAGGCATGGGCAGACCGTGTGGCTAAGAAAATACCTTTCATGCCACATCACTTTTAGCGAAAAGTTCCTACAAGGTACTTCCAAACTTATGCCCAAGCATCTGCCTCCAGATCATGTGGGATTATCGCAACCAATACGAACATCATCTGATCCTCAAAAATGGGAGGTAAGGGAGTAGAAGAAGCCCGCGAATATCTCAAAGAATATTTTGCTGATAAGAGCAAAGGAGCCTACTTTGAGTGTGATGCAGACCTCGCTCAGGCAGCTATGCTCTTGCGCTTTGCCGTGGCTTCTGCCGCTATTCGTTACCGCTCTGTACATGAGAAGGAGGTAGAAGATATTGTTGCCTTGGATATGCCTCTTAAGCGCAATGAAGAAGATTGGTCTGAACAACTTCCACCAGAATTAGATAACAAAAATTCTCCATAAACTCTATTACGGACACTTCATGCTGTCATGTATTCCATCAGGACTATGTGATTAAGAAAGGCTATAACTGTGAAGAGATAGAGGAGGAAATGCTCAAGATACTCGATCAGCGTGGAGCAGAATATCCTGCCGAACACAATGTAGGCCACCTATACCACGCCAAGGAACCCTTAAAAACTTCTATAAGGAGCTGGATCCTACCAATAGCTTTTAATTCAGGAAATAGGGAAGACCTCTAAGAAAAAGATTGAATAAAAGGCAGTGGTTAGGAGTCTACCTCCTAACCACTAACCTATAATAACTGATAGGTAATGATACATTTGAAATTCAAAATTCAAAACTCAAAATTGATAATTTTCTTAAGCATACTGTTCTTCTCTCAAAGCTAGAAGTGTTTTTCTCAACAAGGAAAACCATTTTCTCAAAAAGGAATGTGATTGTGATAACGTAGATACTACCGATAGAACCTCTCGAAAAGTAGTTTTAACCAATATCCAATTACTCAAAGAAGGAGCAGATTATTTTTATACAAAGGAAAATTGCTGTGATATAGTTAGGGCTTTTTGGAATGGCTCTGAAAAGAGAGTCTGTTAGATGTATTTCAAAAGACACAAAAATTTCGCCTTCTTGATGCTATTCCGTATAGTCTTTTCTATGAGGATAAGGGGAAAAGCAGCATATTTTCACGGAGAAATGGGCAGAAGCCAAGCTGTTTTTTTCTTAAGGAGAAAGCCTTTTTGGCTACTGTCTTTATAGAAGTAGGTGTCTCGAACCAAGATAATTCTCTTCTGTGGGTCTATACAAGAAATTATGAATAACTTTAGTGCATAGAAAGGAGTTTCTAAAGCAAATGTTCGTATTTTAGACAATACTTTTTCTCTCTCAGATGTATAAAGTAAAGAGCATAAAACAAATTAAAATTATATGAAATACTTTTTATTTATATCGTTATCAAGTTTTTGTTTTGTTGTAATAGTAAGCAAAGTAATGAAGGAAAGTCCCAAAAGGAAACTTCCTCCACTGCCTCTTCTACTCAAACAAAGGAAATAAAACAAGAGAAAGAGATTGACAATGAAGTATTGACAATGAAGAAAGATAAAACATTAGAAGATGATTTGTTGATACTTAAAAATGTAGCTTTTTGCAAGTGTTTAGGACAAGAAGGGGTCCGTATAGAAAAGAAGGAACCCAATACTTATAAATGGATACCTGATGCTACTGTCAGGTGGATATGTTCAGTGTAGTGAGCATCTGGATATAGAGTGGATAGTAGCAAATCCGACACTTGATAAAGCTTTGTTGAAAAATTGGTTAAATAAGTCCTATTATAAAACCTTTCAAGAAAAAGAGCCCTCAAAACGCTATCCTACCTATATGAAGTGCTTAGATTTTTATAACAGTAAGGCACTTAAAAAATACTTAGATTCTGTTCGTGTAGTATTACAGAAGAGATATAAAGCAAGTGATGAAAAAAATATTGTACGACAACAACAAAAACGGATGATATTTGTTATGACACCCCTTTTACAAAAAGATAAAAAAACAAGGAAGACAAGTTATTAATTCTCAAAAACATTGCTTTTTGTAATTGTATGGAATACGAATATGAACAAATTGTAAAAGAAAACCCCGATTTATACTCTTTGTTCATAGATAGAAGTAGGGAGGATTATATTACTTACGGAGGTTTGGATGCAAACCTAATAAAAATAACCTATCTTTTGATCGTCTTGTCAAGGGAATGGCATAAAAAGAATATAATGCCTACCCGCAGATGATAATGAGAGAAAAGATATCTAACAATTATGAAAATGTATAGATTTTTACAACAGTAAGAAACTTGGACTATACATAGATTCTCTTAGAGTAAAAAGAAAAGGAATTATAGTAGTTAAGTATACTCTATAAACTAAAACACCAAAACTCAAAGCTAATGAAGTCAATAAACTGTCGAGGAGAACTTCTCTCCTTTGATACCCCAAAAAGTAATGGGAATACTCAATGTAACCCCGATTCTTTTGCCCAGAGTCGTGTACAGGGCACTGAAATCCTTGCTAAGGCTGAGCAAATGCTCGCTTTGGGGGCTACTTTTGTGGATATAGGTGGGTATAGCTCCCGCCCTAATGCTGCTGAAGTCTCGGCTGAAGAAGAACTACAACAGTGGTGCCTGTGGTGGAGCCCTGAGTCAAACACTTTCCTGAGATTCGCATCTCAGTGGATACTTTCCGTGCTGAAGTGGCTCATGAGTTTGGAAGCAGGGGGCGTGTATGATCAATGATATTTCTGCCGGACAGATAGATCCTGCTATCTGGGAAGTCGTGGCTCACTACCAAGTCCCCTATATCGCTATGCATATGCGAGGGCACCCCACAGACGAAGCAGTCATATACGGAGTATCAAAATCTTACTACCGATATATTGTACTATTTCTCTGAGATAAAAAAATAAAGCCAGACAACTGAAAAATCAACGACCTGATTGTAGATCCTGGTTTCGGTTTTTCTAAAACCCTCCTCAGAACTACCAACTGATGCAGCACTTGGCCATATTCGACATTTTAGATTGTCCTATATTGGTGGGAATCTCCCGTAAGTCTATGATATATAAGCTTCGGAAACATCTGCCGAGGAAGCTCTCAATGGTACTACTGTGTAATACCTTTTGCCTTGCTCCATGGAGCAGATATTCTTCAGTACATGATGTAAAAAGAAGCTATGGGTGTGTAAGGATGGTAGAAAGCCTTGAAAGGAAAATAAAATAGGTGGTATCTCAGATACCACCTGTTTTGTCAAAAGAACTAACTTTCTAAATTTATTTTATTTGTCAATTGCACCAAGTACTCTTTTGCATAAAAGGTATTAAGCGCTTCTTTCTGAGGGGTTCCTGCCTTGATGAGTTTTTCCACTTCTAAGGCTCCATACATATTGGAGAGTAGTTCCCCTATCACGTCCAATTCCTCTTCCTTAAGGGACGGAAGTTCGGTAAGATATTCCAAAACTTCTATCGCCTCTATAAGGTAATCTTCATCATTGGCTTCTACAAACTGGGTGAGATGCTTAATTACGGGTAATTTCATCGATTAATTCATTTAGTACCTCTTGCTTATTGGTCTGTACATCTCTTATGAGCTGTCCATTCTCAAAGATAGCGAGGTAGGTAGGTTAGTTACATTGGCAAGCTTGCGTGATTCAGGAAATTGCTCAGCATCTACGATGACAAAAGCAATATCCTCCTTCTCTGAAGCGAGCTTTTTGAATTTGGGCTTCATGATACGACAGTTACCACACCAAGAGGCGGAGAACTGTACTGCCACTTTCTTGTTGGCTTGTATCACTTCTGCTAAGGTATCGCTGGTAAGTTCTACTAACATAAGATAAAAAAATAATAAAAGTAAGGGTTGCGTTTTTTTATAAGACAATAAGATTATTAATGTTTAGATAAGTACTCAGCAGTACTTTTTCTATCGGCATGCATAGCCTCTTTGCCTTCTTCCCAGTTGGCAGGACATACTTCTCCAAATTTCTGAACGTGTGTATAAGCATCAATAAGGCGTAAGTATTCTTTTACATTGCGTCCTAGAGGCATATCATTTACACTTTCATGGAATATTTTTCCACTTTCGTCGATAAGGAAAAGTAGCACGATAGGTTACATTGGATCCTTCTACTAGATAAGAGTCTTGCTCTTCGTTATATACATGTTCTGCATCCAAGATTCCTAAGGCATTGGAGAGGTTACGAGTCGTATCGGCAAGGATAGGATAGGTAACACCTTCTATACCTCCTTGATCTTTAGGAGTATTTAGCCAAGCGAAGTGTACCTCGCAAGTATCTACAGAAGCACCTATGATGATTGTTTGCGCTTCTCGAACTCTCCACGAAGTTCCTCAAAAAGCGTGTAGCTCTGTAGGACAAACAAAAGGTGAAAATCATAGGATACCAGAAAAAGAACTACTTTTTATTCTTTTAGTAGCTTCCTCTAGGATGTTGATACGAAGGTTATCACCCATCTCTGACATAGCGTCAACGGTAATATTTGGGAATTTTTTTCCAACTAAAGACATATTTTGTTTTTTTAAAGATGAAACTTCTATTTTTATTTTCTGGGTGCAAAAGTATAAAGAAAATCTATATAATCAACCCTATTCATATAGATTTTTCTATTATAGAATAAGTTTTAATAATAGAGATTTTACTATCTTTGCACCCTATAATTTAAAAAAACATTTTAGTTTATGATAAAAGAAATTTTTATTTTCTGTGTGTAGTACTGTTGGCTTTGTCTGCTCAGGCTCAAAAATAAATATAAGTGTATGGTGCAGATGACCAATTATTCTGGAGAAGCAGCTTATATGGTGATCTCTCTTATAGATCCCCAGGGGAGTTACCTCAAGACACTACATGTCTTTGGGGACAATAGCAAGTACTACGACGCTCTCAAGAAGTGGTATGACTTCTATAATACTAAAAAAAGAAAAAGTAGATGCACTTACAGGAGCTTCTATTACACAAGGAGATCATAAGACTATTGTATTAGATTTGGACAATAAGCTCTTGGATCAGGGATACAAGATTCGTTTTGAATCAGCTGTAGAGGATCAGTACTATTATACTACCGATGCAGAAGTGCCTTTTTACAACTGAATCGCTTAAAGGAAAAGGTGGCTGGCACAGGGTATGTACGCTATATACGCCTAAGCGAGGTAAAATAACTTTTTATTCATGCAAATACTTGAAAAATCAATATTTGTTATATTTTATATAACAATTGCAAGTATTTTTAACAAAAAGTCACATAAAAACTTATGCAAATAATAAAAATTCTTAACTTTGCAACGTCAAAATATCCAACATGGATTTAGCTTTTAATAAGAACGAGGACTATAACAAGTTGGCGCGAGATCAGGTGCGTCAGCGATGGGAACAGATAAAACTTGGAGGAGAGAAAGCCCTCGAGAAGCTTCATAGTCAGGAAAGCTCTCAGCTCGTGAGCGCATTGACTATCTGTTGGACAAGGACAAGCCTCGCGTGGAGATAGGGGGCTTTTTGCTGCCGAAGGTATGTATAAAGAATATGGGGGCTGCCCTTCTGCAGGAGTGGTGGTGGAGATGAGGTTATGTGCGTGGTCATCAGGTGATTGTCGTGGCTAATGATGCTACAGTCAAGGCTGGCGCTTGGTTTCCGATGACTTGTAAAAAGAACCTTCGTGCTCAGGAGATTGCTATGGAAAAACCGCTTGCCTATTATCTACTTGGTAGATAGTGCTGGGGTGTTCCTACCACTTCAGGATGAGGTGTTTTCCCGATAAGGAGCATTTTGGGCGTATCTTCCGTAACAATGCTCAGATGAGTAGCGAGGGATCGTGCAAATAGCTGCTGTCATGGGGGAGTTGTGTGGCAGGAGGAGCTTACTTGCCTATTATGAGCGACGAGGCCTTGATTGTCAACAAAACAGGGAGTATCTTCCTTGCGAGGGAGCTACTTGGTGAAAAGCTGCAATAGGTGAGGATATTGATAATGAGACCTTAGGAGGAGCTACTACCCATTGCCAGATCAGTGGTGTGACGGATTATCAATGTGAGAATGACCAAGATGCTCTTGAGGTAATTAAGAACTTAGTAGATAAGATAGGGAGAGCTCCAAGGCAGGCTTTAGCAGAATAAAGAGTGCTAAGCCTAAGCTCAATCCTGCTGATATATATGGTATACTCCCCAGAGTAGGACACAACCCTATGATATGAAGAGTTATCCTCCGCTTAGTTGATGATTCCGAGTGGGAGGAATACAAGGAGGATATGGACAAACCATTCTCACAGGCTATGCTCGTATCGATGGTTGGGCGGTGGGAATTGTCGCTAACCAACGCAAGGTAGTTAAAACCAAAAAGGAGAAATGCAGGTAGGAGGTGTCATCTATTCCGATAGTGCGGACAAGGCAACACGCTTTATAGCCAACTGTAACCAAAAGAAAAATACCCTGGTGTTCCTTCAGGATGTTACAGGATTCATGGTAGGGAGCAAGTCCGAGCACGGAGGAATTATCAAGGATGGAGCAAAAACTGGTCAATGCTGTGGCCAATTCGGTTGTCCCTAAGTTTACTATTATTGTAGGCAATTCTTACGGAGCGGCAACTATGCCATGTGTGGTAAGGCCTATGACCCTCGTCTTATTGTCGCTTATCCTTCGGCCAATTTGGCTGTGATGGGCGGTGTGCAGGCAGCTAAAGTGCTCTTTTGCAGATGAGAGACAGCTACCCTTAAGCGCAAAGGGAGACACTCTCTCCAGAAAGGAGCAAGAACTATTAGAGAATATTCATATGATGAGCAGACCTCTCCTTACTATGCTGCAGCCCATCTCTGGGTGGATGCAATCATAGATCCCTTGGATACTCGACAATGGATATCTATGGGAATTGAGGGCTGCCAATGGAGCCCCTCTTAAAAAGCATTTAATATGGGAGTGCTCCAGTATGGTTTCATAAAGTAAAAACACTATTTTAAATATTTATTAATAGCATGAGTACATATGCATATCTTAGAAAAATGCCATGGAAATTCATGTTGATTTGAGAAATGTTCGCAACGAGCGTGCTTTCTTGAACAAGATGAAGGAAACCTTTTCCTTGCCCGACTATTTTGGTTATACTTTGGATGGTTTTGGATGACTGCATGCAGTCTTTGGAATGGATAGAACAAAAAGCAGGTATTGGCTAAGTTCTACCATTTGGACGATGTCCGCCAGAACAACGAGGCCTTGTATGGGCAAATCGTCGATAGTCTGAATCTTTACAAAGCGTATTGGACAGGCAATCCTGATAAAAAGTGTCATTCGAATATTAAGGTACTTCTTAAGAAAACCATAAGAGGAGAACTCCAGAGATTTCGGGAGGAGCTCCTCTTGTGTTTTGGAAGAGGGAGGAATTGACGGTGTTAAATTATATATTCTTGCTTTGTTGTAGATGATTATTTATTACCTTTGCCTTCAGATAAAACACTTTAAAAAGCTTTTTGTAATGATTATGCCTCTTGCTTCTAGCTATAGGATGCAAGAAAAGGACGATTCAGAATCACTTCCACTGAATACAGAAAAGGATATTAATTTTTATTGCATGAACTAATGTGTAATGTGGCGAGTTCCATTGTTTTTAAAAATGTTATTAACTTACAAGAGAATTGACAATGGCTAAAAATAATTAAAGAAAATATTGGATTGTAAAATGTATCTTTACTCCCAATTTTGGGAAAGTATTCAGAGAAGTTATTTTGACTTTTTTTGATACATATAAGTACTTATTTTTCATTTATTTATATAGAAAAAAACAAAAGGTAAGAAAACAACATAATCAAGAGGTTGTGTAGCCTCCTCTTTTCATGTATTTTTCAAATGGGATAAATTTTGTTATTAAAAAGTGCTATGGCAAGAGTAAAAAGAAAAAATGCAACTTTGAGATTTGACAAAATCTCTATCGGATTAGCTTCACCTGAGATTATCTTAGCCGTTTCTCGTGGAGAGGTGGCTAAAGCCTGAAAACCATCAACTACCGCACCCACAAGCCTGAGCAGATGGTCTCTTCTGTGAGCGCATCTTCGGCCCAGTGAAGGACTATGAGTGTGCTTGTGGTAAGTATCAAGCGTATCCGCTATAAAAGGCATCGTGTGTGATCGTTGTGGAGTGGGAAGTAACTGAGGAAAAAGTACGTAGAAGAGCGTGTGGGGCATATCAATCTGGTAGTGCCTATGGCGCATATTTAGTATTTCCGTTCACTTCCTAATAAAATTGGTTATCTCCTTGGGCTGCCTTCCAAGAAGTTGGATATGATTATCTATTACGAACGATATATCGTAATCCAGCCAGGGATAGCTAAAAACGATTGATGGAGATCCTATTGAAAAGATGGATTTCCTTACCGAGGAAGAATATTTGGATATTATGGAGTCTCTTCCAATAGAAAATCAATATTTGGAAGATACAGATCCTAATAAGTTCATAGCAAAGATGGGGGCTGAAGCTCTCTTCGATTTGCTTCATGACTTAGATCTCGATGCACTCTCTTATGACCTTCGTCACAAGGCCAATACAGAGACTTCTAAACAGCGTAAGACAGAAGCGCTCAAAGAGATTGCAAGTGGTAGAGCCTTCCGTGATTCTCAAAAGAACAGAGAGAATAAGCCTGAATGGATGATTATGAAGGTGATTCCTGTAATTCCACCTGAGTGCGTCCTTTGGTACCTTTGGATGGAGGTCGTTTTGCAACCTCTGACCTTAATGACTTATACCGACGTGTGATTATACGTAACAATCGTCTCAAACGATTGATGAAATAAAAGCACCTGATGTGATTTTACGTAACGAAAAGCGTATGCTTTCAGAGTCTGTAGATTCGCTTTTTGATAATACACGTAAATCTTCTGCTGTGAAGACTGATGCTAATCGTCCACCGAAATCTCTCTCAGACTCTCTCAAAGGAAACAAGGACGCTTCCGTCAGAACTTGCTCGAAGCGTGTGGACTATTCTGCTCGTTCGGTGATTGTTGTAGGGACCTGAAATGAAACTTTACGAATGTGGTTTGCCTAAGAATATGGCTGCCGAGCTCTACAAGCCTTTTTGTGATACGTAAGCTCATAGAGCGTGGTATTGTCAAGACTGTGAAATCAGCTAAGCGTATTATTGATAAAAAAGAGCCTGTAGTATGGGATATCTTGGAGAATGTGATCAAGGGACACCCTGTACTACTGAACCGTGCTCTACCTTGCACCGCTTGAGGGATTCAAGCTTTCCAGCCAAAAGCTTATTGAAGGAAAAAGCAATTCGTCTTCACCCATTGGTATGTACCGCTTTCAACGCGGACTTCGATGGTGACCAGATGGCCGTACACTTGCCACTGGGGCCTGAGGCTATTCTTGAAGCTCAAATGCTGATGTTGGCTTCAACAATATATTGAATCCTGCCAATGGAGCACCTATTACTGTACCTTCTCAGGACATGGTCTTGGGTCTGTACTATATTACTAAGATGCGCAAGAGTACCCCAGAAGAACCTATCGCTGGTGAAGGCTCTATGTTCTACTCTCCTGAGGAGGTGAATATCGCTTATAACGAGCGTAAGGTACATCTCAATGCCTCTATCAAGGTGCGTACTAAGGACTTAGATGAAAAATGGAAATATTGTAACTAAAGCTTATAGAAACCACTGTAGGGCGTGTCCTCTTCAATGAGGTAGTTCCTATAGAGGCTGGATATATCAATACGGTATTGACTAAAAAATCTCTACGAGACATTATCGGTCACGTACTTAAGAAAACAAGCATTCCTCGCACTGCAGAATTCTTGGATGATATCAAGTCTATAGGGGTATAAGTTTGCTTTCCAAGGAGGACTTTCTTTCTCCTTAGGGTGATATCATTATCCCTCAGGAAAAACAAGCGATGATTGCCGATGCCAATGAACAAGTACAGGGAATCATTGGTAACTATAACATGGGGCTTATCACCAATAACGAACGTTATAACCAGGTGATCGATGTATGGACTTCTACCAATGCCCGCCTTACTGACTTAGCGATGAAGCGTATCAGTGAGGACAGACAAGGGTTCAACTCTGTATATATGATGCTTGACTCTGGGGCACGTGGTTCTAAGGGAACAGATTCGTCAGCTTACTGGTATGCGTGGTCTGATGGCTAAGCCTAAAGAAATCTACCGCTGGTGAGGGGCGAGATCATTGAGAACCCGATTCTTTCGAACTTTAAGGAAGGTCTTTCTATCTTGGAGTACTTTATCTCTACCCACGGAGCGCGTAAGGGACTTGCCGATACAGCGCTTAAAACAGCCGATGCGGGATACCTCACTCGTAGGTTGGTGGATGTATCTCAGGATGTGATTATCAATACTGATGACTGTGGAACTCTCCGTGGTATTGAGGGTACATGCCTCAAGAAAAATGAAGAGGTTATCGAGACTTTGGGCGAACGTGTATTAGGCCGTGTAGCTCTCAATGATATTGTCAATCCACTTAATGAAGAAATTATTGTTCTTGCAGGAGAAGAAATTCGTGAAGATGCTGTGGATAAGATCAATCAGGCTCCTATCGAATCTATAGAAGTACGTTCTGCACTTACCTGTGAAGCTAAGCATGGTATTTGTGCTAAGTGTTACGGACGAAACCTCTCCACCGGTAAGATGGTACAGAATAGGAGAGGCTGTAGGGAGTAGTAGCTGCTCAGTCTATCGGAGGCCAGGTACTCAGCTTACCTTGCGTACCTTCCACATGGGGGAACTGCAGGTAATATCTCTGAGAAAACAAAATCATTGCGCACTTCGATGGTATCCTTGAAATAGATGACCTTAAGACAGTTAAGGGAGAAGATTATGACGGAAATCCGGTAGAGGTGGTGATCTCTCGTACTTCCGAGGTGAAGATCTTAGAACCTCATACCCGTATGGTACTAAGTACCTCCAACATTCCTTATGGTTCCTTTATCTTTAAGAAAAATGGAGATACTATACAAAAAGGAGAGGTGATCAACCAATGGGATCCTTATAATGCGGTGATTATCTCTGAGTTCTCCGGACAGATTGTCTATGAAAATATAGAACAAGGGGTTACCTTCCAAGTTGAGATAGACGAACAAACAGGATTCCAAGAGAAAGTGATCTCTGAATCTCGTAACAAACGACTTATTCCTACCCTACATATACAGGATAAGAACGGAAATATCTTACGTTCGTACACCTTACCATTAGGAGCTCACATCATGGTGGATGACAAGGAAAAGATTAAAGAAGGTAAGATCTTAGTAAAGATCCCTCGTAAGTCCGCCAAGTCTGGGGATATCACAGGAGGTCTTCCACGTGTAACAGAGCTCTTCGAAGCACGTAATCCTTCAAATCCAGCTATTGTAGCCGAGATCGATGGAGTTGTTTCCTTTGGTAAAAGTAAAACGTGGTAACCGTGAGATCTTCATAGAATCCAAAAACAGGAGAAAAAGCGTACTTACTTAGTAAAACTCTCTTCTCAGGTATTGGTACAGGAGAATGACTATGTACGTGCAGGGATGCCTCTTTCCGATGGTTCGGTAACTCCAGAGGATATCCTACGTATTAAAGGACCTTCAGCAGTACAGCAGTATTTGGTTAACGAGGTACAAGAGGTATACCGCTTACAAGGGTGAAAATCAATGATAAACACTTTGAAGTGGTTGTACGTCAGATGATGCGTAAGGTAGAGATACAAGACCCAGGAGATACCCTCTTCCCTCGAAGAACAAATGGTTCATAAGGATGACTTTATTGAAGAAAATGATAAGCTTTTTGGTAAGAAGGTTGTCATAGATGCAGGAGATTCTGAAAATCTCAAAAGCAGGACAGATCATGACCATGCGTCAGCTTCGTGATGAGAATCTCTCCTTAAGCGTCAGGATAAGAATCTTGTTGCCGCTCGTGATGTTATCCTGCTACGGCAACTCCTGTATTGCAAGGGATTACACGTGCCTCCCCTACAGACTAAGTCCTTTATCTCGGCGGCTTCCTTCCAGGAAACGACTAAAGTGCTCAATGAGGCTGCCGTACAAGGTAAGGTAGATACCCTCGACGGACTTAAAGAAAATGTGATTGTAGGACATCGTATCCCTGCAGGTACTGGTATGAAACGTTATGAGAATATCATAGTAGGCGCTCGCAAGGATTTAGCTAAACAAAATATCAACCTATAATCTCATGGAAAAGCTCATAAAAAGAAATCAATATAGAGATTGATGATAAGGTGGCTACGGGTATTTATTCGAACTTGGTGGTAGTCAATCATTCAGAAACAGAATTTGTCTTGGATTTTGTCTCTATTATGCCAGGGATGCCCAAGGCACGAGTACAGAGTAGAGTGATTATGACTCCTTCACAAGCCAAACAACTCATGCAGAACCTCAGCACCAACCTCTATCAGTATGAGCAAGACAAAGAGGCACTTTCCGATGGGGAAGTCTTTTGTTTCACAGACACACTTCTCTGGTTCAGGAGAAGCTTAAGGTCAGTATAACAATAAGTATAACAATAAGTAAGGAGATGAATTATATTCATCTCCTTTTTATTTTCACAGGTAGAATGTTAAATTTTGTTTTTGTATACACTTGCCGTATTAATAATATTTCATAAATTTGCCACAAAAATACTTTTCAAACGGGATAGAGAAAAGAAAACTTCCTAGAACAGTTTGAGAGGTGAATACCCTTTTTAGATTAGCAATTGATGACTAATAATTATAAGATTATGAGAGTAGATAAATCCAAACAAATTATGAAAAATATTCTTATACCTATTATTTTTGGTGCCAATTTTTCTCGTGCCCTAACAGTGTCGTGTGGCTTATACAGCTACCGTGGAGAATACCGCTTGTGGGGGTACGGTGAAGGTAGCTTTGGCTTCTGCTGATGCTACTTGTATCAACCAGTATTGGGCGGTACTATATGACAATGCAGGAGTAGAACAAGCACGCCAGAACTTTTCTGCAGCAGGGAAAGCTGAATTTACCAATCGCTCCTCTGGCACCTATAAGGTAAAAGGTAGAGAAAAAGGATAGAACGGATACCCATCCTACTGTTTTGTCAGTTACTATTGTAAGTACTTATAGGCGCTTCTCAGTGGATATGACTAAAGCTACTCAGGTAGCTGCCACAGGAGAATGTGCGACAGATGGGAAGGTGGCTCTCAAGATTAAAAGATGGTTTCGGACCTTTTGTGGTTTCTTTTCTACAAACCAGGATCCACTACCCCTACTTCCGTTTCTGCACCTACGAACAAGACAGGAAATGAAACGACTGTAACTATTTCTGGTCTTAGCCCTAATACCAAATATAATATAGAAGTAACGGACCAAATAGGAGGGGATCTGTGCCGTTACCGAACCTAAAAAATGTAAGGATATTACTACCACACCTACAACTCAATCTTTCCTTAGAGGACTGATCTTCGAGAGTTGTAAGCAAAAAGGTGTTGTAAGAGGTTCTCGAGGAATGATCACTGTTGAGATTAACAATGCTTATGGCACAGGACCTTTTGAAGTAGAAGTTCGTAAGAAGGAGGACAACCAACTCATTGTATCGGCATCCAATCCAGATCATTCTTTTACTAAAGGAGGTGCTGCAGGAACTACCCAAAAAGAAAATAGAACCTGATGCAGGGAAAAAGTTTGGAAGTAGGTAAGGAGTATATTATTAAGGTAAAAGATGTAGGAACCAACTGTGTAGCTGAAAGAATTCAGACGAATCCTTTGCGTTTTTCGGCAGAATATGTGAGGTTACACTTTGCTCATACTTGTGCTGATTGTGATGAATATGAGATGGCAGTAGCTCCTAAATTTCCTAATCGAAATTCCATTCCTCCCAATCAAGTGACTCGCGATAAATTTTTATACTTATACCGTTAAAGTAGAGGTAAAAAGAGGTGGCGTGATGTTGCCAGGTTTTCCTGAGCAATTTACCAATACAGATGCCTTGCCTAAAACAGGGGAAGATCATGGATACGTCTATGGGAATGGAGAGTTTAGGCTCAGCTCCTCTACGATGCGATGGTCCATAAGGTGTCGCACTAAGGTGAAAAAGGCGATGTCGTTACGGTTACTTATGAGGATTGCGCTCTCAATGCACCTTTGGTAGTTACGCATACTGTTAACTCGTCTCAATACAAACCGATTTCTGAGGTGACAATACGTAGGAAAACCAGGAGGGACAGATTGTGAAAAAGAAACCGTTATTACCACTAGATTTCTATGGTGGGGGCGTCACCACAGGTGTCTTATACTGATATGTGTAACTTCACAGGACTCAAAGTTCGTGTGAAAAACTTCCAATGTATGGCAGGCTCTATGGCGGTAACCGATAGGCTATTTAAGTTCTATGACGAATACGATGTCAATCGTCATAGGATATATTTGCCTTTTTCTACGGTTTCAATAAGTATCAAGTAGAATATGCACAGACTACAGCCGGCCTCAATGGTAGTTGCTGTCAATGATTGTAAGCATTTTTCTTTCTCCTGAGCTTACACTGAAAAAAATACGGATCTTATTGACAATATAGGGGCTTCATGCGGCCTATAATGGAGAGACTATTCTGCAATGGCATATAGAGGAAAAAGGTGCAGTTTACAGGTGCGACAGATATTGTCACCGAAACAAATCCTTTAAAGATAAAGCTAAGTCCTAAGGATGGCTTCCAAGGGACAAGAACCTATACCGTTACAGGTCCTTGGAATTTGGCAGGAACTTACAAAGTGAAGTTCCCTATTGAAAGGACTTTAACCCCTGCTAATGACGGAAATATATTGATTGTGGATGTTCCACCAGGGAATACAATGTTACCATGACTAATAATTGTGCGACTCGTGTACGTGTACTCTTAAAGTAGATCCTGCAGATTCGCCTTATTTTTGATATGGATAGTGCCTTGAGTGTAGAGGTGGAATGTAGTAAAAATGGACAGGCAGGACGAGGAAAAACTTACGTTCAAAGGGGTAATAGGTAAGTACAATCAGGCTTATCCAGGACAAGCGTATCTATTCAAAAGATCCAGGAGGAAGTCAGCCTATTCACAAGCGCGCAATGCCACTCACCTTTTTAGATCGGTGGGAGCTTTGAGTCGAACAGATAGTAAAAACGGACCCTAACAAGTTAGATGTACAAGGAGAAATAACCAATATTCCTCCAGGAAATTATATTATAGGGATCAATATAGGAGTGTTTGGTATTATACAGGAATAGATAAACCAGAAGAAAAATGGTTATACTTATGGTTTTAGGCCAAATATACAGCATAGAGGAAGGTTAGGTGATACCTTCCTGTATAAAACTTTTTCAGTAAAAAGAAATAACGGATGTAGTACACTTTCTGCCGTGGCATGTGTGATCCTTCGAATCCTAATACGGGTATGGTACGCGTGGAGATGCCTACGGGATCAGAGCCACAGTATCCTATCACCTATACCTTATATAAGATATCAGGAGGAGCCAAATCGATAGCTACCCATTCGGATGGCACACAAGTAGCTCCTATTACCGTGGCTACTCGTCCTGCAAACTTGGAGGATGCTTATGCGACCTTTAATAATATTCCTAAGCTTTCAGGTAGTGACAGCTATGAAGTAAAATTTGAGTCTGGTTGTTTGGATCGTTTGGTACCTGTTCCAGAGTTTGGTTCATTACAGAATCCACAGGTACGTACTTCATCTTCTACGGCATGTGCTGGTTCTCCATTGACATTGAGTGTTGATTTGCCAGCGAGCTTATATGAGTTAGAATGGAAGTCAAGTCCTGCTACTGCTCTTTCAGGAGTAGCGGATAAGACGCGTCCATCGATTACGTTCAATGCGTTGGAGGATGCGGAGTACTGGGTAAGTTACAAGATGAAATCAGGTTTTGGTTGTACCCCTGTTCTTGAGGATACAGCCAAGAAGCAGGTGAACCTGACTCGCAGCAATTTTGCGGCATCGGACATTACAGGTTTATCGGATAAGACAGGGGTTTTGCCTATCAACCAGTGTGCTGCGGATGTAAGCTGGACAGCTCCTACGATCAATGACACGGCGGGGTGTGGTTATAAGCTCGCGTGGAGGTGACCAAGCCTGACGGAAGTAAATATACTACGCCGGATGCCAATGGCAATACGCCAGCCACCAGTTGGAATGGTTTCCCTGTGGGCGAATCTACAGTAACCTACTAGGGTGGAGAGGCAAGATTGCGAGGCACAGCAGCTACCAAGAGCTTTAAGGTAACGGTAACGGCTCCGAACATAAATATTCAGATCACCAGTTCTTTTGTGGCCAATGTGGGCGGCTTTTCAGCCCTCACTTCGGTGGCCAAAGGAAGTACAGTATATTATAAGGTAACGCTCAAAGAGACACTACAGCTACTTCTGTCAGTACAGGTGCCTTGAGGATTACCCTGCCGGATAACACGAACACCAACTATGAGCTACCTGCAGCGAATGACCCCTGCGATAGTTACCTCTCAGTTGGGAGGTGCGGTGAATGTAAGCTATGACACAGGGCGATCCGAGTACTGATCGCGGAATATCACCGGAGGTGTATTGGCACAGAATGCGGAACGCTCAGCATATATTCAATCAAGATCAAGCAGGATCAGGGTTGTGATGCGTATGTGAATGCATGTCAGGCAATACTCACAGCGCAACCTAAACTTATCTATAGTGTAGGAGGTGCAGGATGTGTGGCAGAGAACACCATTCAAGGGGACGGCATTGCGGCAGAGATTGACAGTCGTGCTACCTGTCCACGCGAGGAACTCTACTGCGGTGGCAGCTTCACGCTTACAGCTTTGGGTACAGGCTATACCTCATATAAGTGGTATAGTGGTAAGCCAGATACAGGACTTACTCCTTTGGCGAGCACTACGGCAAGTCAATCAGTAACTGGGGCAGGCTACTATACAGTAGAGAAGATAGCCACTTGTAGTGGTATTGAGGCGAAGACTACGGAAGTGATCCACTTGGTGGACAAGACAGATACTACGGTAGATCCTATCAGAGCCTTAGCGGGCAATGTAGGTGGGGTATGTGCTACGGATAACACCAAATGGCAAAAGCCACTTCTACTTCTGTGGAGGTACAGGCAGCAAGGTATTGCAGGTAGCCTACCATCAGTCAGGGAGTAAAATGGCGAAGGAAGGATCGGGATGTAGCAATGTGAACCAGCCGAACTGTTATAATACGAGTGCAGCATGCTGGTCTACAGTATCTACCGATAGGAGCTTTACCATAGAGGTTTACTCCGGTAAGTACCGCTTACAGGTAGGGAATGGTACATGTACAAGAGAGTTCTACTTTGAGGTATTCAATGCAGGGCTTGTCAGGGTACACTGATAGGAACCCCTACCCACATACAGCCTTGAGCTTAGGGGCAGCGAGACTTCGAGATGGGTACCCATGGAGTACAGTATGAGTACGTAGCTACCCGCTCTGATGGTAGAACCTTCACAGGAGATGGCCCTGCTTCAGGCGCCAATATGCACAAGGTGGACGTAACAGGTCTGGAAGTACCGAACAATAGGAGTCAAGATACCTTTAGAATAGTGATCAAGGCTAAAGGGAGGTGCGCTAGGGTGGCTGTACCTTCGAACAGACAGTAACGATCAACCGCTTGGAGACCATGAAGGCAGAGGTAGAATATACCGGAGGTGGTCTACTACAGAGTGTAACAAAAGCTAAATATAACTTCACGGTATACGGTGGGGCACGTAACTACCGATACCTTATATATAAGATAGATGGTCAGTTGGCCAAGACAGAGTATGCGGGCAAGGTATTTGAGCAGCTTCCTGATGGAGACTTCTCAAGTGCAATCACCCCTACCAATGCAGTAGGTACGGTACCAGATGTATTCTCCTCTTGGATAGAAGTTCCAAGAGAAGGTGAAGTATATCTTCTTGGTACGAGATAATGATGATAGATATGCCTTTGACCAATGAGGTACAGGTAAGCCAAGCCTCTCGCTATGCGGTAGAGGTTACCAAGGTAGACCTTACGTGTGCGACCCAACATGGAGGAAGCATCTCGGCTAAGTTCTTGGAGAGCAATGTACCAAGTCCAAGTGTGAAGTTGGAGAAATACAAGACCGACGGCACTATGGACACGAGCTTCCCAGCACAGAACAACCTTGCAGGACAGTTCAACAACCTTTCAGCAGGTAAGTATAGAGTGACCCTTAGCTACCTCTTCAATAGTGGAGGTGGTGGACGTCGTTGTGAGATTGTCCGAGATATACGTATAGAATCTCCAGCACCTATAGAAGCCTCTATAGGGGTAGTGAGTGCGAACAACTGCGATGGCAACAATGGCAAGTTCTTGCTCAAGGTGAACTGGGTGAAGGGAGGTTCTGGCGGCTATCAGTTCATGTCTACCTCAGGTACAGGCTCATACAGCCCAGATAGGACTTTTGTTGGTGGATGGAGGTAGCCAGGCCAATCCTAAGGTTAAAGTATTTGTAAAGGATAGCAATGGCTGTATTGCCGAGTTCGAGGTAATGGCCAAGAAAGACTTGACCAAACCTACTTTGGCAGCTTCTACAGTGGATTATGACTGTGGTGGCAACGGAACCTTTACAGTAACGCCAACTGCTCCAGGTGGAGCTACTTATACCTATGAATATAGCTTGGACGGCGGCGTACGTCAAGCGCCAAACTTAGGCAATGCGATGCGCTATACAGGTTTGGCAGGCAGAGCTACACCATACCTTATAAAAGTATACTATACAGAACCCGCTACCGAGTCGGTGAACCAGCTCTACAATGAGACCTTTGCCGACATGGAAGACCTTGACGAGAGCGATGGTGCTCCTACAGGGGTAGGTTCAGCTAAGACAACAGGCATACTCTCAGCGGGAGTGCATGTGGTAACCAAGCAGTTACCAGCCACTCCAACTACCTACCGCTCTTTGGCAGGTACAGGCAGATATTATGCGATACACACAGCACCAAGCGATAACCGCTTGTATGTGAAGGATATACAGAATGTGGTACCACGTGCTAAGGCAACAGTGAAGTTCAAGTATGTGAACTTGGGCAATGATGCCAATACGGCGGCGAGTGTACCACTGAGAGTGACCCTACAGGTGACCAACCCAGGGGGCTCAGGTACGACAGCCTTTGTACGTACTCTTCCAGCAGCAGCGCAGGGAGGTACATGGCAGAGTGGTGAAGTGACCTTGAGGATTTGGAAGGCTTCAACCAGCACACCCAGTTCCGCTTAATTATAGAAGTGGGCGTGAACAATGCTGCGGTGGGTCTGGATGAGATAGAAGTGATTCAGCCTACTAAGAACTGCCAGTCGGGAGAGCCTATCTCGGTACAGGTAGAGCCAAGCAAAGGCTTTGGAGCGACCATTACTCAGGTAGAACCTCCTAAGTGTCATGGTGGAGAGGGTACCCTATTGGTAAAACTCAGAAACATCAAGGCTGGAGCTACCTTCGAGTACCAGCTCAACGGAGGAGCGTATAGAAGTACTACTTTGGTAGGTACAGACGAGCTAAAAGATACCAGCTCCAGTGACAGCGCCTTCGGATCCAGCTCATACCTTGAAAGTACGTATGGTAAACCCAGATGGTACCTTGTGTGAGATTACCGCAGGTGGGGTAGAGGCACGTATCAATGATGTTCCTGCTCTTTCGATAGAGGAAATAAAGATTTCACCTAAGGGATGTACGGCTCCATATACTACAGCAAGAGCGATTATCCGAGTAGCTTATGGGCGTGCTCCATATGTAGTACAGAAGAAAGGTCCTGCGGATGCAGCCTTTGTAGATGTTCCTAATTCGGATGTGACATGGGTAGGTACCACCGGTACGGTGGCGAACCTACCGATGGAGTACACTATCAGTTTAGAATTAAGGATGCGAATCAGTGTCTCTCGAATATAGAGCAGAAGTTTATACCTGCGAAGATAGATATAGATGTAACCTTGACCCCAACCTTGTGCTTACAGTCAGGTAGGACAGGGGAAGTGATGGTACAGGTGAACAATGGTAATGGAGGCTATGAATTTAGTAAGGATGGTGGAACCACTTGGGTAAGTGACCCAGGCAACCCAACCGAATACCGCTTTTGATGGTCTCAATCCAGCAAGCTATACCATAAAAGTAAAAGACGCCTTAGGGCTGTGAATTTACCCAAGTGGTAGTGATCCCTGAGGTGATGGAAGTAGGTCTTACTCGGATGATGCCTTTGGATGTACTACCCCACAAGAGCAGATCACCATTGAGGCCAAGGGAGGTGCCCAAATATCAGGAGGATATACCTTCACATGGAAACGAGGCGGCGTAGCTACAGATCCATCGGGTTATAACCCAACGACAGATACAGACGGCGGCAATGTACTGATTAGTACCACTTCAGGGACTACTGTTACCTACTTAGTCACAGTGAAGACAGCGGGAGAATACCACTTCAAGGTGGTAGATGCCAACGGCTGTGAACATATAGTAAGTAAGGAAGTAAAAGCTGAAACTCCAGCCTTCTTTGTCAGTCCAGGACTTTCAGCTAGTACAGTAGCATGTACAGGAGAGTCTACGGGAGTGATAGGAGTTTTTGATGGAACGGCTTTACTTCACCGATAACAGATGCTATTGATAGAACTAAGGGAGTAGCTCCTTATGTGATAAAGATATATAAATATGCTACCACTCCAGGTAGTGCAGAGACCCTACAGTCAAGCAATACCGGTCGAGACTTGAGCAAAGGCTGGTATAAGGTAGAGCTTTCTGATGCTAAGGGATGTAAGACTTCTGTAGATTTGGAAATCAAAGAAATAGAAGCACCAGTGCTTACCTTGGTAAGGAAGAAAGACATCTCTTGTACTTCAGGAACGAGCAGCTTAGGAGAGATAGAGTTATAGGTTTACCACAGGACTACAAGGCAACTATTATATGGCCTTGTATACGGATAGTAACTATACTACCCCTGCACAAAATCAAGCAGGTACGCCACAGGTGACAGGAGAGAACTATGTAAACTCCACAGGAGCTACTAAGATTTTTGATCACTTGCCACCAGGAGATTACTACCCAGCCATTACCAATATGGCAACGGGCTGTAAGGTGACCTTGCCAATGGTACAGATAGGAGGTTCTCAGATCAAAAGCCAATGCGGGTGTTGTACAACAGGTAGATTGTAACACAGCTAAGCAAAAGGTAGCGTTCTTTGAGGATGGAGTGAGATCGATGAGACTCAACTTAAGGTGGCTATCTACCGAGATGGATCGCTCAGCAGTGGTCTACTCACTTGGATACTAGGCACTACTGGAACGATAAGTGGTAGTGGAAATAACAAGAAAGTAGAAATAGAGTTTACCCTCTTGGCGAAGACTCCTTATAGAATTGCAGTAGAGTATAAGGGATGTAAGACCTTGTTGGATGGTACTTTCAGACCGAATATAACTACTCAAGGGGTAACAATTACTGAAAAACGTAAGCCAAACCTCTGTGGAGCAGGTGCTACAGGATCAGTAATATTACACTATGAGTTGAGTGCCTTTGCAGGTAGTACGGCGCCTAAGTGGGGGTTGTATACCTATCCGTTCGATACCCGTATACCATTGAGCCAAACGCCAATAGCTTCAGGCACGGCTACAGTACCTGCTGGAGGTAGAGAGTGTGATCAAGCAAATGGTAACTAGAGCCTTACTGAGAACAAGACATATATCTTGGTGGTAAGAGATGGAACGGCGAACAATTGTGTGATGGATACCAAAATCTTTACGGTACTTCGTTCTGCACAGCCATTAGCGCTGCACAGACCGACTTGTTGAGAAACTCCGCTTGTGCAGGTTCGGCTAATGAGACAGCTCAGGTGAAGGTAACCATCAAGGATGGAGTAGGCCCTTACAAATATACGATAAGCCAAGCGAGCACAGAGCCTACGGATACTCAGTGGGCAGATGCTGCGAGTGCTAGCTACCAATAGCCGTGATGTGCTTTTTGGATAAGACTTTTGAGACTACCTTTGCAGGCAAGATCAAAGAGTACCTCAGCAGGAACTTCATGGTATGTACATATGAGATGCTAATGACTGTCATATTTCTCAAAGCAGTAACAGTGAAGGAAGATCCTGCCCCAGCGGCTACCAAAGCAGAGGTAGAGAACCCATGTGGGAGGTACAGAATATACAGTGAAAGTAACCCTCAGCCAGATAGGTAAGGGACAACACTACTATACCTTTAAGCCAGCGGGAGGAACAGAAGGGCCACAACAGCCAATACAGTTCATCCAGACAGGGCTAAGTGTATGGGAAGGATATATCTACCGAGTATATGCATCTTCTGTGGCACGTGATATCACCATCTATGATCAGAACGGATGTAAGAGTGCGGCAGTAAACTTTGTCTTCCAAGGCAAGATCAGCTTTGACCTTACACAGTCCAAGCCTATCACTTGTCAGCCAGGTATGGCAGGCAATGGAGAGCTCAAATGACAATATTGCGAACCATAATCCTGCGAACCCACATATCTATAGGGGTATTGAAGTGAAGATGCGGGGAGATATAGTGATAGTGAATGATACTCCAATGGTGGATTTGGTGCCTTTACAGTGCCAATTACTCAACCAGGACGTTATAGAGTAGAAAGTTGTGGATACCACCCACGGAGGTTGTCCATTCAGTCGTACCCTTACGGTCAATGACAAGGTGTTACCGATATTATCATTGGACAACAGTACCGACTCGAAGTGTTATAATGCTGCAACCAAGACCTCTTGGATGTAAATGGAGGAGGATCCAGCTACCTTGGTGGCGGCTCCAGAAGTCAGCTTCCGATGAGCTATAGTCTGAAGGCAGGCCCTGCTGCGGATGATAATAGTGCAGTGACTGCACTGGCGACCATCAGCAACCCATACCAATGTAACAGCGTCCAACACCTGTGGGATTGCGCAGAACAATGGTAGACGGGTGACCTTCAAGACTTGTTAGGAGATGTAAGAGGAATCATCTATACAGTAGAGGCAAAGGCAGCCAATGGCTGTACTACCACAACAAATTCACTCATGGGGTAAAACCTATAGAGATAGATATTGACTAGGAGCTGTAACGCAGTTCTTGTGTAGTGGGGATCAGGCAGTATTGGCTAGCTAAAGCACTAAGACAGCGATCACAGGAGGCAGTGGAAGGTACCGCTTCACCCTACTCAAGGGAGGAGTTCCGGTACAGGGTAATATAGACCTTACTGAGCCTACACTCACCATCTCGGATGAGGACAGGAGGTAACTTTACCCTAAGAGTAGAGGATGCACAGTACCAATGTGCAGAGGTGACCAAGCCATTCCCAACAGCGATTAAGCCATTCGTAGAAGATAAGTACAGTCACCGCCACAGAGGTTACCGATATTACCTGTCGAGCAGGTGAGGATGTGACAGGTCGAAGCCACCCTCAGTCCAGCAGGTACAGATCCTATCAAAGTGAGTTTATCACTAAGGAGTGTAACAGACAGCTCTCACCAAACGGTACAGATAACAGTACCAGCGGGAGCAACTACGGCAACCATACCTTTACAGGTGTTCCAATGGGCAACTATAGTGGTGGCAATCAATGATGAGACAGGTTGTGTGACCTATGGTACTACCTACAAAGTGCAGGATCGAATACCTTCTCGCTCACTGCGACAGAGGAAAAGCCAGTGAAGTGTTACGGAGGTAATGATGGTTCTTTCACTCTGTACTTGGAGGACTTAACTTAGAGAACAGTGGTGGTGGGGTGAACCAGGCTGCACCGAGGTATACCCAAGAATCAAGAGCCTTACCCGTCCTACAGATCCGATTATAACAGTGACTGTTCCGGCAGGTTCAGCTACCCATACGCTCAATCACCTTGGCATATGGTTCCTCACAGCAGAAGCGGAATCCACTCACAGGCTGTATCACTAAGATTCAAGCAAACTTACCATCCGTCAGGCAGACCCAGCTATCAACATGGCGGCTGCTTTAGAGTACCGGATGATTGTAGTGCCACAGGTAGCGCGGAAATCTCGATAGATATCACTGGAGGTATAGCGCTTATAAGGTAGCGATGACGGGAGATAATGGTCATACGCAGACAGCCAATCAGGGTATACAACCGTTGGCTCTTCACCGGAGTGCCAGGATCAGCAGCACCAGGGGCTACCTTCACCTTCAGATAGAAGATGCATGGGGCTGTGTGGTAACTCCTACGGTGAATGTAAATAAAAGTTGTCAAAGCCAGATCCAATAGACTTTGACGACCCAGAGATCACCATGGTATCTTGTAAGAATGAGCGAGATGGTAGGTGGTGTGAAGAATGACGAGGAGGGCTGTGACGATCCTCACAGCAACGACCCTGACAACCACTTACTATTACGAACTATATCACGATATAGAAGGAGCTCATCAGACCATTGCAGCTAAACCAATGAGTTCACTAGACTACCAGCAGGTAACTATACCTTTGTATGAAGAGACCGTTGGAACTGTGAGAAGAGTGTCACAGTTTTACCTTGGGTACTCCACACGGAGATACAGGTAACCCGAGTGACACATAGCAACTTGGTATGCCATGGGGGATACAGGTAAAGGTAAAGTGTCTCTGTCACAGGAGGAACACAGACTCAGATCCAGATGCAGGAGGTGCTTTGGGCATACATTTACAGTTTGGAATTGGTAGAGGCAGACCGCGATGTAGTGAGTCAATCGCTTGGATAAAGGTCAAGACAGCGGATTTCCCTAAAGAAATTGCAGGATTGAAGGCTGGTGTGAATTACCGAGTAAGAGCGATGGACGGCAAGCGTTGTGCGGAGAATCCGATTTGTTCTCACTAACTGCGGCACCTAAGTTAGACATTAAGGCCACTTATGAGGACAACTGTGAAGACAATGAATATCAGGGCTATGTAGTACTGACCTGGAGGATGCTACGGTGGACTTCACCAAGGTACAATACTCTTTTGACAATGGAGTCACTAGCACTTTTTGCCGCGGGTGCTGACCTCTGGAGCACAGGCACGTATCAGTCGTACACAGCAGCAGTGTAAGGCCTTCGTCCTTGCCACAGTCTATCAAGCTATACTATAGCGATGCGGGAACCACTTGTGAGGGAGAGACCAGCCAGTGGTGATTCCAGTGGTAGAGAGTTGACTTTTGATCAGGATCCAAGCCGTCATGCAGATATCAACGAATTACCGCTCTTAGGTAAGAACGGGGTTCGGATTATACTTACTATATCAATGGAGAATATAGGGGCAACAATGGCACTTACATCGTGAAGCAAGACCAGAGGAGTAGACCCAGAGCGATAATAGCTCAAGAAGCGTATAGAAGCGCGAGTGGAAGATAGCAAGGGATGTACGGCAGAAGAGGTATTCTATGTAGAATATACGATATGAAATCCCACGTTTCTTCACTCCTACGGAGATGGTGAGAACGATACTTGGGCACACGCGCAATACGCAGCAGTATCGAATATCCAGACCTTGATATTCGATCGTTATAGTCAACTTGCTCAAAAGGAACTTTCTCAGGGTACAAAGCTGGGATGGTGCCTCACAATGGCAAGGAAATGCCTACAGGAGACTATTGGTATATCATCACCTTGGGTGAGAATCCGATGGTAGGAATTCAAAGGACACTTTACTTTATACAGATAACAGTTATCAGCTGTCAGTTATCAGTTGTCAGTTTCCAACAACGACAACTGACGACTGAAGTTTATAAATAAATTTTAAAAAGGATGATGAAAAAGCTGGCGATTATACATATATGTGTGCTGTATGGGCATGCCGAGTGTGTTTGGGCAGAGTTGCAATTACCCACAGGAATCAGTGCTTGGCCGACAGTGAGTGCAATATGCCACTATGCGGGTATGAGGTAACAATGTGCGGGTGCGCCTATCGGCAACCAGCCAATGGGTGAGGTTTCAAAGGGCACCGGACTACCAGAAGTTTATCGGGTGATATGCGTTTGGGGAACCGCAGTGGACTGAGGTTGAGCTTAGTATAATGACGAAATGGATACACCACGGATGGGAGCGAAAGGCGACCTCATCACCTGCTTGACCTTGGATAGTTACGATGGCCCATTTTGTGATCGATTTTGGGATCTCTAGCTTTGAGTCAATGCCTTCCGTATAGAGATTGACAAGTTCACCGAGGGCGGGGCGTCCTGGAGCGGATGCTGACCTGTGACGGATAACCGAGCGATGATTAATCCACAACTTTGAGGTAGTACTCTATCGTTATAGAGGTATTTTTGCCAGCCAGCGGCGACGAATATCCTGAATAAGAACAAAGAGATGTTCGATGTAAAGGCCTACTACGCTAAGGAACTATAACCTATGCGCAGGGTATCGATATAAGAGGACACCTAGTAGTATTTTGGAGATAGAGCCGAAATCTGTATTTGTGTGCAATATGAGGGATAGCCGCTCTCTAACCGATGCAGAATGTAAAGTTCCGTTGGTTTGATTTTTGAGGACTATTACTGGGTGGGAGCCACTGCTCGTTTGTGAATGAGTCAGGCTCGAAGCCACTGTAGAGACCTATGTTGGGGTCCTGAAGAAGGAGTGTTCTACTTCGCTTATGGGTACAACCTCAACCTGAACAC